>Ga0209163_1000023_pt1 | contig 432921 bp, 407 predicted proteins | sample MTBAKSrepl2MetaG_FD_187457 | JGI IMG/M metagenome (GOLD analysis project Ga0209163, IMG submission 187457) | Enrichment culture microbial communities om Arthur Kill intertidal strait, New Jersey, USA, that are MTBE-degrading - MTBE-AKS2 (Arthur... | ecosystem: Environmental > Aquatic > Marine...
CTGTGCATTTTCTTACGATTTGCTGGTAGCTATTACACTCATAACAAAATGCTCTTATTGCGTTTCCTCTTGTAAGTCTGCTTCTTTTCATAATTCCTCCTTAGATAGTGTTGTAAATTAGTGATTTTAAATTCTTTAACTGGTTTTGGTATACAAGGGGATTGACCATTGCTTGACCCGAATAGAAAGCAGAAACAAGCTCTTTTCTTTCGGGAGTGTCTTCCAAGATAAAAAGGATTTTCTTTGGTCCAACTTGTCTGGTGGAGATGAGTTGTAAACCTTTTGATAAGAGAAAGGCGGTGAGGTAGAAATCAGCGGTTTCATATGTTTTATTTATATTCTTATTCATCTTCATTGTCCTTTTCTTCTTGACTTATTTTTCTTTTAGTAACTTGTCAGCATTTTTAAGAAATAGGTTTCCGAGGTCTGCAAGCTGCTGCAAGTATCTTTGTGTCTCCTCATCACTAAGATCTTTGTCAAACTTTTGCTTAAAGTAATCTTTCATTTTTTCTGTGAGTTCTGTGCTGAATTTAATCATCATGATCCCAGGATAATGGAAGGTGGAGGTGCTTGCTAAGAAACGGTGTCACGCGGTGTCAAAACTAAAACAGTGAAGGTAAACACGGTTGTTTGCAAACTATCAATTGTGGAGTGTTAAAATTTTTTAAATGAAAACTATGTGAAAGAAGAAATAAAAAAGTTCACTCTGCTGTTACTTGGATTGTTGTGATTTTGGCTTGCCCCTTCTCTTCCAGTTTTTAACTGCATTAATACAAGAAGTTTCTTGACAATGGAACCATTTGGAATCATGCTGCTGGCCTACGTATGCATATTTATTGCACGCCACACAACGTGCAAGACAGTGGGAGGATGTTATTTGTTTGTCCTCTATTATTTTGATAATAAGTGAAACTAAGCGGGTAAAAGGAAAATGCGGTTGTAGAGTGCTATATCTTATCTTTGGGCGTTTTGGTGGTAAAAAATCTTGCTGAAGATTTACATCCAAGCGAAACCAATCTTTAACTATTAAGTACTCTTCGTAGGAAAGGTCAGCACCGTATTTAATTCGTAGTTCATCATCTACTAGACTTACAAACTGTGAGTGGCATTCTCTAAACCATTCAAAATAGTTGGAACGTGGTTTATTTTTAAGAGTTTCGTTATTGACTTGATAGGGTACAAAAGGGAAGCTGTATTTCTTTGTAAAATCAATAATGATTTCAATGTCTTTTCCAGATAAAGGAACATTTTTTTCAGACTTCCTGGTTGCTTTTCTAGGTACTGGATCGCCTGGATATGTTGCTAAACCAGCTTCGATTTCTATTGTGGGCCTTGAAAGAGGAAGGTTTATAAACTTAACTAAAAGACCCTCAGATAAGTGTTTTGTTTGGCCACATAGCTTAACTACTGTTTTGAATTGTTTAAAATTAAGATGTTCAGGTTCCCGGGATAGTCTAGGATCTTCAAATAATAGAATTTTGTGTCGATTGCGGTCGAAAACAATGGGATATTCGATCTCAGAGGAAAGACGGGGAACGATATATTGTTGGTGTAGCTGCTCATCGTACTTACAGTAGGGATAATCGATTTCTCTTAGCTTGCATTGTTGCAAAGATAATTTTTCATCATAACTCATATTTTCATCCTTATAAATGTTTCTTTGCCAAATTTTAACATTTCTCTTGCTGTAATGGGGAAAAAGAAACATTTGTATTCTTGATGTTCTTTAATTTGCCGTTTTGTTATTTTAAATAGTTGTATATATGAACTTAGTTTGTTTAGAATAGCAGATAGAGAATCCGGGGACTTTATAGCTACAGAAACGAGGGGAATAAATGGCTGTTTCTCAAGAAATAGTTAATCTTGTTGAACGGTTTGATCGTGATCGAGACATTTACCAATCAGACAAATACAACGAAGCACAACTTCGCAAAGAGTTTATTGATCCTTTCTTTAAAGCTCTAGGCTGGGATATGGATAATACCAAAGGTTATGCACCAGCCTATAGAGAAGTAATCCACGAAGATGCAATAAAGGTTGGTGGATTTACCAAAGCTCCTGATTATTGCTTTCGTATCGGTGGCGCTAGAAAATTCTTCCTTGAAGCAAAGAAACCATCGGTTAATCTAAAAGATGATATAAATCCTTCCTTTCAGCTTCGCCGTTATGCTTGGTCAGCAAAACTACCCTTATCTATTCTTACAGACTTTGAAGAATTTGCTGTCTATGACTGCCGAATAAAACCAATTAAGAATGACAAATCATCTACTGCTCGTACTATCTACATGAAGTTTGACAAATATGTAGATAGATGGGATGAGATTGCTTTCATTTTTGCTCGTGAGGCAATACTTAAAGGATCGTTTGACCGCTATGTTGAGTCAACCAAGAAAAAGAGAGGTACAGCAGAAGTAGATGCGGCTTTTCTAAAAGAGATTGAATCCTGGCGAGAGATACTTGCCCGAAATATTGCCCTAAGAAATCCAGTCCTTACTACCCGCGAACTTAACTATGCCGTTCAGCAGACAATTGATCGCATCATTTTCTTAAGGATTTGTGAAGATAGGGGAATAGAAGAATACGGCAAACTTTTAAGTAACCTCAACGGCAATCAAGTATATAAACGCTTGATAAAGCTCTTCCGTGACGCTGATGCTCGGTACAACTCCGGTCTTTTCCACTTTGAGAAAGAAAAGGACCGTCCTGAAGATCCCGATGAACTCACATTAAAATTAAACATTGATGACAAACCTCTAAAAGCAATAATCAAAGACCTTTATTACCCGGATAGCCCTTATGAGTTCTCAGTACTTCCGGCAGATATTTTGGGCCAAGTTTATGAACAGTTCTTAGGAAAAGTCATTCGCCTTACTGCTGGCCATCATGCAGTTATTGATGATAAACCGGAAGTTAAAAAAGCCGGTGGGGTCTACTATACTCCAACATATATTGTTGATTATATTGTTGAAAATACCGTGGGTAAACTTCTGGAAGATAAAAAACCGCAACAAGCAGCAAAGCTTAAAATCCTTGATCCTGCCTGCGGCTCCGGATCATTTCTCATCGGAGCCTATCAATATCTGCTTGATTGGCACCGCAATTGGTATGTAGATAATGATACTAAAAAATATGCTAAAAAAGGTATCTTATATGAAGGACCGGGAGGAGATTGGCGTCTATCTACTACTGAAAAGAAACGCATCCTACTCAATAATATTCATGGCGTTGATATTGACTCTCAAGCAGTTGAGGTAACTAAGCTATCTCTACTACTAAAAGTCCTAGAAGATGAAACACAGTTAAGTTTATTTAAAGAACGTGCCTTACCCGACTTGGGCAATAACATAAAATGTGGTAATTCACTTATCGGACCTGATTTCTATGAAGACCAACAAATAGGAATGTTTGATGAAGAAGAGAGATATCGTATTAATGCATTTGATTGGAAAACTGAATTTCCTGAAATAATGAAATCCGGCGGTTTTGATGTTGTGATTGGTAATCCACCATATGTGCGAATGGAAGCATTTAAAAACATAAAGGATTATCTGCGATGTCACTATGCTAGCCACAGTGCACGGAGCGACATTTACACATACTTTGTGGAGAAAAGTCATTTGCTTCTTCGCGAGGGAGGCCGTTATGGAATGATTCTGTCGAATAAGTTTATCAAAGCTGGATATGGCAAGCACCTTCGCACCTTTCTTGCAAAGACGGTTAATATTGAAGCTATTGCCGATTTTGCAGGACTCAAGGTATTTCCCGGTGCTACTGTTCGAACAATTGTCTTACTCACGAGAAAAGCCCCATTAAATGAGGGGGCCATACAACCGACAACATATCTTGCGCCTGTTAATACAAGCACATTTGAAAGCATAGTAGGGGGCGGCAAAACGGTATCGGACGTGGTAGACGCTCAAGCAATCTTCTTGCCACCTGGATCACTAACGGGTACCAGGTGGCTACTTGTGCCGATGGCACATCAGTCTCTCCTGGCAAAACTTGAGAAGCACTCTGTTCCACTGCGATATCTGGTCAATGATCAGGTACTCTGGGGAGTGAAGACGGGGCTCAACGAAGCGTTTGTAATTGATGAGGAGGTACGTGATCACATCTTGCGTCGGGATCCTCAAGCGGCTGAAATCATAAAGCCCTTTCTCTTCGGAGAAGACGTCAGAAGATATCACATCTGTTTCGGGCGTAGATACCTATTGTACATGTACCACGGCATCGATATCTCAAGATACCCCAGCGTACAAGAGTATCTCTCGGCTTATCGACAGCGTCTACAAGCAAGAGCCACAAAACAAGCATGGTATGAACTGCAACAACCGTCGGTTGCACTGGTGTCAGTCTTTCAAACCGCCAAGATTTTGTATCCCGAGATAGCTCCTGAATGCCGTTTCACTCTCGACACACAAGGCTACTTTGCTAACAACAAGACTTTCATTCTACCGATTGATGATCGCTATCTTCTTGGAATTCTCAACTCCCGAATAAGTTTCTTTTACTTCAATACGCTCTGCGCTTCGCTTGAAGGTGGAGATGGACGCTACCTTGAGTTCCGCGCTCAGTACGTACGAGAGTTTCCGGTCCGCGAAGTCGGTGCTGATAACTCCGATGGACGCGCAATAAAGGTACATATTGTCGAGTTGGTCAATCAAATGCTAGAACTCCAAAAACAGCTGGCAGCAACTAAAACACCAACCGAAAAAACCGCTATCCAACGCCAAACCAATGCAACCGACCATCAAATAGATCAACTAGTTTATAAGTTATATGGATTGACTAAAGAAGAAATCAAGATCGTGGAAAAATCAACCAGAAGGTAAGAGTTAAATGCTATTAAATAAATATAAAGCTGAATTGCGGTATATGTTTTAAGGAGGAAAACATATGATTTTAGATAAAAAGAAGATAGAAGAGCTTCTCGAGGTTGTCCGCAAGAGGTATCCTAATTGGGCTGGTTTTGCTGATCCTTCTTTCAATAAAGACGAGGTTAATTATAAGCAATCTACAGTTACTAAAGCACATGAATTATTAAGTAAGGATCAACTACAAGACTTACTAGATAAAGGTAAGTTTGATGAGATAGTAAGAAGACTTGAAAAAATAGGTAGTGACAATAATTTACTCTGGCGAAGCGTGCCTATGTCGGGTGATCTAGGTATACTCTATCAGCCAAATTTTGATACACAAGGGTTCTGTAAAATTGTGTTCGATTTGCTTTATGGTCCAGGAAAGGCACATGAACGGTTAAATAGATATGCAGATTATGTGAAAACAAATAATTTACCAAATAAATGGACCTTTCCCACCTATTTCCTATTTATGTGTCATCCAGAAACAGAGATTTTCATCAAGCCAAGAGCAATAAAATGGTTTGTTCAATTTGTTGGCGGACCAAAGACATTTTCATCTGTACCAACACCACCAACATATGTGACTGTCAAGCAGATAGCGGGACAGCTTAAAGAAGGCTTGAATGAATATGGGCCAAGGGACATGGTTGATATCCAGAGTTTTATTTATGTGTGTGCTGATGTAGCTAGGGGTAGCACAGAAAGACTATTGTCTAAAGAAAAGAAAGACGAATTTAGTGAGCTTTTCCATGAATTTTCAGAGTCCTATTTGCTTACTTCGGGGGAAGAGCATCATGCGGCTTATACAGATGGCAGAGAGAGAGGGCGTAAAAACTATGCGGTCATAACTGCTAATGAGAAAGTCGGAACAGATGTAACCAAAGATGTGCTTCTTAAACTGCTTCCATATGTAAATTCGCCTTCCAATCAGGAGAAGGGTGTATGGATACACATTGCACCTGCTATTAATGGAGACATTAGGCTCTGGTTTCAAAATATTGGATGGACAAAACCTGAAGATTGGCCGCAAATTGCAGAAGCAATCTTACGGTTAATAAATCGCTGTAATGATAATCCAAATGATTTGCAGACCGCAATTAATGGTTTTACACAACTGCCATACGCAAAAGGCTTTCAATCAGGAATTTTAACTCCAATCCTAAATGCTCTAAGGCCAGATGATTTTATCCTAATAAATAATAAATCAAGACGAGTTATAAACTACTTTGCCAACACTTCTTATAAGCAGGGCCTGGTCGAATATCCAGCAATAAACGAAACCGCGAAAGAATTGATTCATGAGCTTTCAGAGGAATTTACAAAACATGATTCATTAGGAATTCGACACGCTGACTTGTTTGATATGTTTTCGCACTGGTTAGTGGCTATTAAGAAATTTGATTTTAATGGCGTTTGTTACTGGAAAATTGCCCCTGGCCAGGATGCCTGGAAATGGGAAGCATGTAGAGAAGGTGGTTTTATTGCTATAGGGTGGGATGAACTCGACGATCTTTCAAATGTAACACGAACTGAATTCAATGAACGAAGAGACAATCTTTTAGCTAAACACAAAGGTGAGCCGGGTTGGACAAAAGCAGGATTAGAACAAGTGTGGAAATTTAGAAACATAAAAGAAGGCGATTGTATAGTAGCAAACAAAGGAACAAATATGGTCCTTGGTATTGGAACAGTAGTAGGCAAATACGAATTTGTTCCAAATACAAGCCATGGTCATTATTTACCTGTTGAATGGGAGGACCTTACAAAAAGGCGAATTGACGAACAAGGCTGGAAAAGAACAATCGTTAAGCTTAACAAAGAAAAGTTTGATAGCATAAGTAAAGCTCAACTAATTCAAGATGAACCAGAAGTGAATCCTCGGTGCCCTTTCTCTATCAAAACCTTTGAGCTACTAAAAGAATTGCACAAGAATTCAACACGCGAATTCTACAAACAGCATCAGAATGAATTAGAGGAACACGTTGAAGAACCATTTCAAGCACTTTTTCGGGAGGTGGCTACAAAATTACCACCTGCGATTTCTGATTTTATGGAAACTGAGCGTGGGCTATTTTCCCGAATCCCGAAAAATGATTTTGGTCGTGGTGGAGCATGGGATTTCTATTGGGGAGCTTTCTATCCGAAGGATGGGAAGCGAATTGAAGACGCACAGTTGTTTATGTGGATAAACCGTGATCGTTTAGAGTTTGGTTTCTATATAGGAGAATATGCTGGTGAAAAGCGTAAACGTTTTTTACGTAACTGTCAGGAGAATCTAGATTCCCTAATTACTATATTAAAAGGAAATATGGATGAGGTTTTTGTTTATGGGGAGAGAGAAGATTTTGTAGGGAGTCTGGGTGGTGAAACAAAGTCTACAACTACCTCCTGGCTTGATTGGTTGAGAAATCCTGGTGAGGTTGGTATCCATGCTGCTATCCTTCTTTCTCGTAATGAAGTATTGCGAAGTTCTGCAGAGCAACTGATTCAGCAAATCAGTGATAGCTTTGAGCAACTCTTTCCTTTGGTGCTTTTAGCTGTCTCAGATAATCCTTTGCCGATGATTGGTGAGTATCTTAGCCCAGTTGAAATAGACCATATATGGCCAGGATACACGTTAGCTGATTGTGCTGAAGAAACCTATTTTAGTGAAGAAATACTTAGGCGCTGGAAGCGTGCGATTGAACGTAAGCGCCAAGCCATAATTTATGGACCGCCCGGGACTGGAAAAACATACATTGCCGAAAAATTAGCTAAACACCTGATAGCAGGTGGCAATGGGATTATCGAAGTAATCCAGTTTCATCCTGCGTATGCATACGAGGATTTCATTCAGGGCATTCGTCCTCAGCTTAGAGGAGACGGAAGACTGGACTACTCATTAGTACCTGGCCGCTTTCTTGAATTTTGCCAAAATGCCCAATCATGTCAAGGATGTTGTGTTCTTATTTTAGATGAGATTAATCGTGCAAATCTAGCACGGGTATTTGGTGAGCTTATGTATCTACTCGAGTATCGTGATCAAGAAGTTCCACTTGCTGGCGGTGGCATCTTCCGAATTCCGGGTAATATACGGATTATTGGCACAATGAATACAGCTGATCGCTCTATTGCTCTCGTAGATCATGCGCTACGTCGAAGGTTTGCATTCTTAGCACTCTATCCAGAATATGAAATACTGCGTTGTTATCACAAAAAAACAGATTTTAAAGTTGAGGGATTAATTGGTGTTTTACAGCAATTAAATAACCAAATAGGTGAGAAACATTACGCAGTTGGCATTTCATTCTTTCTTCGAGATGATCTTGCTGAACAGCTTGAAGATGTGTGGAGAATGGAGATCGAACCATATATTGAAGAGTATTTTTTTGATCAACAAGATAAGGCAAAAGAATTTTATTGGGATAGAATTAAGCAAAAGGCACTATCATGAACATGACAAATACAAGGATTATTGAGCTAAAAGAGTATGATCCGGCTTTTTTTGGGAAAGACGAGATTCCGGAATCCATTGGTGGTATCCTGTGGCCTAAATATAAGAATCAAGTAGCTATTGAATTCCCATCATTGAAAACTGATTGGCGATGGCAGCTGACAGCGCAGGGTTGGATAGGTTACATACCTTTATCACAAGATCTAGGAATAGCATTACTACCGAAGGTTCCATTGAGAAATCTTTTCGGGATGCTTGAATATGCATATCGGCTAAAAAGCCTTGAATTTCTTGATAGTGTTTATGAATGTCAATCTCTTGAAGAATACTACGAACACTTAGCAAAAGTCTTAGCTTTACGAGTTTTGGACCGTGGCAGAAAAGGTTTCTATCGTACTTATTTATCTATGGCAGACACCTTACCGTACATTCGTGGACGTTTAGACATGCGCCAATTACTTAGAAAACCATGGGATGTAAGTCCTAGATGTAGTTATCACGAGCACACATCAGATATTGAAGAGAATCAAATTCTTGCTTGGACTTTGTTTTGTATTGCACGAAGCGGTATGTGCACAGAACACTCGTTACCCACAATTCGCAAGGCGTATCGAGGCATCCAAGGATTTGCTAAACCTCTTCCCTTTGGCTCAGATGCATGTATTGGTCGACTATATAACCGGTTGAATGAAGATTATAAACCATTACATGCTTTATGCCGTTTTTTTCTGGAACATAGTGGGCCACAACACAAAGTAGGAGATCGGACAATGCTGCCTTTTCTAGTTGATATGGCACGCTTGTATGAACTGTTTGTTGCAGAATGGCTTAAGGTTCATCTTCCCAAAGGCATTGAGATGAAAGCGCAGGAGAAGGTAAATATTGGGGAAGAAGGCACTCTCAGTTTTAATATTGATCTTGTATTATATGAATTGGATACTAGTAAACCAATCTTTGTGTTAGATTCGAAATACAAAGCTCCTGATTCACCATCAATGGATGACATTGCACAAGTTGTAGCATATGCTGAAGTAAAAGATTGCACTGAAGCGGTCTTAATATATCCAACTTCGTTGGTTCATGCGATTGATGAAACCATTGGACGAATCAAGGTACGCAGCTTAGCTTTTACTATTGACGGAGATCTTGAATTGGCAGGAGAAGCATTTCTGTCTGATTTGCTCAAGCTCAATAAGTAAGAGAGGAAGATGGACAATTTTTACCCTCAGTAGAATAGGTTTATTAGCACAACTGCATCTTGAAATACTTACTAGCTCTTTTGGAAATATATTACCTTAAGTGGTAGTTTAAAATGCAAGAAGGATTAAAGTGCAATTTAAAGAAGATAGCATAAAACAAGGAAGGCAACCATACAAGAAATATTTGTAATTTAATGTTTAGCTCTTTTAAAAATCTGAGCATAAATGCACTACTCAGGTGTACTATTCTTGCTTGGTGGGAGCGATAAAGGTTGCAAAAAAGAGATCTTGCAACATACAGGGCATCAAAAGATGCTCTCCAGCTGATATGCGGAAGAGATTTGCTACTTCGATTCTTGGTTACTCGTATGTCACCTTTATGGATTGGTGTAGCTATTTTTGTAATTGGCTTTGGTGCTTTGTCGATTTGGTATCTAATTCTGATCCTGGCTGGCAGTCCTTTAATGCAATTAAGGGGCCTTTTCGATTACTATGCGTCAACAATTGGTGATAGCATATTGATACCAATAGCAGCAGCTTTGGTATGTAGTAGTTACATAGAAATTGCTTATATTGTCAGCCACGCACTAGAATCCACTGAAAAGAAGGTTCACATAGAGGCAGAGCGAGTAAGCAACCGGCTGCAAAACTATTCTTTGGTTGTTACTTCATATTTAATCTCTTTGCTTGTAGTTTTTATTATCCATCTAGGTTGGCTTAGGGATCCTAATACGCAACTTAATTGGACCATTCCAATACCTCATATTTTGAACGCACCAGGAATTTATCACGCCCTTTTTTTCTTCATTGTATTATGGTGGTTTATTGCTTTTGTTTTACGTCTATCGGTTGCTTTGCCAGTATTGCTAGCATATGCAAAAAAGAAGGCTTGCCCCTATAGCATGATTAAACAAGCATATAGCTTATGGGAAAAATTAAACATATCGTGGTTTGTTTTAATCGTTTTTGCAGTTCTCCTATATGTAGATAGTTTTGGTACTAAATTTACTTGGAAGGTATTCTTTTCTGCATCTGGCTATAGCACCATTGCGATGTGGGCCACCCTCTTATTAATCTTAATTCTCGTCAATCTCTTTTTCGAAATGAAGGTCTTTTATCCATTTTCCAAACATTGCGCAGTGGACTATAGGCAACAGGTTAAACTCATGCATTTACGTAATTTGCTAACTTTCTTTATTGGTATAATATTTGTTTTCAGTTCAATCGGTATCCTTTTACTATCAAGGATCATTTTTCTTTGGCCATTGCCTTCTTTTTTTTGGGGAATCGGAATCTCGATACTAATTGTCGAGACAACTTGGGCTGACTTATTTGCTAATCAGGGACGAGGCTGCACTGCTACCGGTTGGTTGGCTATAGCAGCAATAGGAGCAGTAGCTCTATTCGGTTTCTTACTTAGTCTGAGTTTCGCACTTGAGTTCAAGCACTCTGTTCAAGATCTAAGCAGTCTTTCAGGTCCTTGGTGGAAGAGTGCAGTAAGTGCTTTCATGGGTATTTTTCTTTCTTTTGCCACTGTAGCCTGTCCTCTTGATTATCTAGAAGAAAAACTTGCAGTTTTACGTAATTCAAAAAGCTACATAACTGATGAACCACCTGCGCAATGCCTCTTTCAGAACTTTTGTCAATACTGGGCTATTCACCAATTCGTCGGGATACCATCTGCACTCTTTGTCTACAAGCTGCAATATTTAATGGAGTCCTCATTGAGCGCCGAGGCTATCATAGCTCTTCTGTACGGTTATTCAGCAACTGTCGCAGCTGGAGTTGCAATTCCTTTGCGAAACAACTATCTCCATAAACGTGATCTAGAAAAGAGGAAAGAAAAGTATTCCACATTTGCAACTATTGCAAATCATATAACTTTTCAGACAATTTGGACGGCTGCCCTAGTTGCTGGTACAGCGGTATGGCTCTGGTTTCAGACTATAGATGGGCTTTTAAGGCATTAATCCAACTAGTGTAAAGTCGGCGCAGAATCGTAGAAAAAGGAGGCATCTATAAAATAACGTCCTACGTCAAGCAGCTTATCTTAATTTCACTTATAGGTGTCAGAATCAATACAAATTTACATTTGCGTACAAAACCATTAGTGCTACTCAAAAGTCGCTTAGAATTTCTGTAAACTGCGGTACGTCAATTTACAGAAATAATTTTTGCTTATGATAGAGATTCATTTTTCAAAACGTAGTAGAAACAGATTGTCATATCTGAGGCAAAAGAATTCATAGTAAAATCGGTACTGGTAGAATCGCCGACCGATTATCCAATAATAAGGCTAGACTTGTTGTAAAAGAAAATCTATCTCTTTCGTATCTAGTTGATTGTGACTAAAGAACGCTCGAAGGTCGTCCAGCAAAGTCCACCGGGACAGAGAGGCAGAGAAGAGTTCGAGAGGCTCTTCTCTTTCTCATTTTCTAACACTTTTCTAACAGAATCCCCAAAAAGAGCCTCCTGAAGTCGTTCTCCAGCGCCGTGTTGAGCTTGCGATACGAAGTTCATAATGATTGAGAAGGGTTTTGGTAGAGCGTAGAGAAGGTATGATGGCAAATGAAGCAAAAATATCATTAGGATTACAAAAACACAGCAGCAATAATAGCAATTCATGGAAGGAGGCAAGTGCATGAGCAATCAAGCAACGATTCAAACTAAGGACCTCACTAAACACTACGGCAAGGTGCGTGCCTTAGAGGACTTGGATCTGGAAATCCAGGTGGGTGAGGTGTTTGGGTATCTCGGCCCAAACGGTGCAGGCAAAACAACTACGATCCGAACTATGCTCGATGAAATCAGGCCGACTAAAGGGCGAGCCTCTATACTGGGGATGGATACCCACGACAAGTCTGTGGAAATTCGTAAGCACATCGGCTATGTGCCCGGGGATCTAGCAATGTATCCTAGTCTCACCGGCATGGACACTCTTACCTACTTTGCCAATTTGCGGGGTGGAGTCGACTGGTCATATGTCGATGAGCTTGCTGACAGGCTCGACGCGGAATTGGAGAAGAAAGTAGGAGATCTTTCATCGGGCAATCGCCAGAAAGTGGGGCTTATCCAGGCGTTCATGAATAAGCCGGAGGTACTCATCCTCGACGAACCCAGCCTCGGTCTCGATCCGCTCATCCAACGCGAGCTCCAGAAGATGATGCGGGAGGTAACCGATAGGGGCTGCACGATTTTCTTATCCAGCCACTCTCTTTCAGAGGTTCAGCGTGTCGCAGATCGGGTGGGCATTATTCGCCATGGTCACCTTGTTGCCGTAGAGTCTGTAGTCGAGCTCAGGTCTAAGGCAATACGCCGTGTGGAGCTCGAGCTAGACGGGCAAGCCAAGAGCTCAGTCTTCGAGGCTGTTCCGGGCGTCCGCGATATGGCTGTTGAGAATCACCACGTTGTTCTATCCTTTGACGGCGAAATGGGCGAGCTGATCAAGGCTGCAGCTGAGCACTACAGCATTATTGACATCCACACCCAAGAAGCCGATCTTGAAGAGATATTCCTCACCTACTATCGCGACGAGGTGGTGACTAAATGATGCTTGCCAATGTCTTTACCAAAACAATTAAAGAACACTGGCTAGGATGGTTGATTGCTTTTTTTAGTCTTGTTGTTCTACTGCTCATGGCTATGGGTGTCTATCGGGAGATGGATGTTAGCCTCTACAGCGAGCTACCCGATGTCTATCGCTCAATGATCGGCATATCGGAATCTGCGGATGTGGCAAGTCTCTCCATCAACGCGCTTGTGGGCACATACGGTGCGCTGACTATCGCAGCGATGACACTTGCTATGGGAGCAGGCTTAATTGCAGGGGAAGAGCGCAGGGGGACACTCGGGCTTTTACTTAGCAGTCCCAAGAGTAGGACCTATGTGCTTGTGTCCAAGACAGCAGCCATGGTGTTGCTGACAATCCTGTGTGTCATTGCGATATGGGGCGCAGTCGTTGCTTCAGCCGCAGTACTGGACATTTCTATTGAGGGCATGGATGTGGGAGCGCTAAGCTTCCACATGCTTTTAAACTCCCTCTTCTATGGCTTTCTAGCGCTGGCAATAAGTACATGGACGGGGAACCGAGGAGCAGCGCTTGGGGTGTCCATCGGTGTAATGGTCATGTCCTTTGTGGCTGTGGGCGTCTTGCCTCTCATTGAGAAGGCTGAGGACTATGCGAAGGCTTTTCCATGGCACTACTTCACCGGCAGCAAGCCGTTGCTAAACGGTGTGAACTGGGGTGACATCGGCATATTGTCAGCTGGCTGCGCGATCTTAGCAGCAATTGCCCTCATTGGAGTCAATCGCCGGGATCTTAAGACCCAATCTGTGGGCATTACTATGATTGACAGGCTCCGCAGTAATCCCCTGACCGAGAAGCTCATCGGTCGGCTTGCCGGGTCTGCTCGCATTTCCAGCATCTGGGCAAAGACTGCGTCTGAGTATCAGGTGCACTTCGTTATAACGGCTGCCTATATGTTTACTGTGCAAGGATTAATGATGGGGCCGCTGTATGCTGCAATCCCGGAGAGGACGCGCACCGCGGCGGACGCCGCTTTCAAGGTTATGCCTGAGGCGATGCTTGCTCTGTTTGGGGGCGGCGGATTGGCTACCCCCGAGGCCTTTTATCAGATAGAAACGTTCGGCATGATGATGCCAATAGGGATAATGGTTGTAGCCATTGCCATAGGCGCGGGAGCACTGGCTGGCGAGGAAGAAAAACGTACCATTGGCCTTCTTCTTGCTAATCCGATCAAGCGCTCTCGAGTTGTGCGCGCAAAGGCATTGACGATGGTGCTCTTCGCGTTTGCAGTTGGGATTGTGACCTTTGCCGGTGTTGCGCTTGGTGCGACATTGGGTGATCTGGGGATGAGCATAGGCAATATTGCCTCAGCGTGTCTGCTGGGCACACTTGTTGGGCTTGTGTTCGGCTCCCTTTCGCTCGCCCTTAGTGCGGGGACCGGACGGAGGAAGATTGCCATTTGGGGTGCTGTCGGAGCGGGGCTCGCATTCCATGTATTTAATTCGCTCACTGAGATAAGTGATGTTTTGACCGATTGGGCTTGGCTGACACCATTTCACTACTATATAGGCAACGATCCTCTCAACAATGGCATGGATTGGGTTAATGCAGCGATTCTGGCTGCTATGTCGATAATCTTAATAACGTTATCGGTAGCACTCTTCCAACGACGGGATATCCGGCAAACAGGCTAGTTCCAAAGTTCACCCTGAAGCACTTTGTTTCTTTTTTGTTGAGAAGAAGCAATCTTGAAGAGGAAATTTCTAAAAAGATATTGTTGAACAAAAGAAAGCAATCGTGTTCACAATGAATAAATGCTTATAGTGCAAGCATTAATTTGCCATGGTACCAAGGTGTTTAATGTAGGCTTGCTTTCTCTATTGCTTGAGAATAAATTTCTGTAACATAATGTATTTGAATTCTTATTATTTAATGCTTGTTTACATATTAATTATTAGTAATGAGGATAAATGTGTTTTAGACTCTCGGTAATCTTGGCGTCCAAACAGAGTCATTTAAGAGAGGGCAAAGAAAAAAGCACTCTCTGTGGGTGCTTTGTGTTTTTTGTGGGATCGATATCGGGTCAAGCGATTATTGTACAAAAGTTAAAGCGACACCTTGTTTGTTTGCCCGGCCGGTTCTTCCTATTCTGTGAATATAATCATCATAGTTTTCGGGTAAGTCGTAATTGATTACGTGAGTGACCGTGTCGATGTCCAGGCCCCTGGCAGCTACATCGGTAGCCACTAGAATGTTCAAGTGGTTTTGTTTAAAGAGTTGTAGTGCTTTTTCTCTCTTGGATTGAGATTTGTCGCCATGAATAGAGGTATTTTTAAAACCCCTCTCTTGTAGCTGTTTGGATAGACGCTCAACCCCTCTTCTGGTTCTACCGAAAATAAGGACTTTTCTAAAATCATCTTGGATTAAAAGGTTATGCAGGGTCTCTATTTTGTCCTGTTTTCTCTTCACCCTAATGATGTCTTGCTCGATATTGTCTGAAGTCACTGTCGATTCTATCGAAACGGTGACGGGATCTTTGGAGAAAGTCTTAATAAGATTGCTGATTTTTGGAGAAACGGTAGCGGAGAAGAACATTGATTGTCTGTTTTGTGGAAGAAAAGAAAGAATTTTACTAATATCATTTATAAAACCCATGTCTAACATTCTATCCACCTCATCTAAAACAATGTTTTGAACATTGCCCAATCTTAGTTTGCCTCTTTTGATCAGGTCATAGATTCTTCCCGGAGTGCCAATTACAAACTGGGGATTTCGTCTCAGCCTCGCAAATTGTCTTTCTATGTTGGCTCCGCCGATACATTGAACGGAAAAAATGTTCATGCCTTTTGAGAAGCATCGAAGTTCGGTATCAATTTGTACCGCAAGTTCTCTGGTGGGAGTAATGACTAAGACTTTTTGATTGCGGTTTTTTAGGACCTTGTTGATTAAGGGAACGATAAAAGCAGCAGTCTTGCCGGTTCCTGTATCGGCTACCCCGATGATGTCTCGTCCTTCAAGGGCGAAAGGGATAACTTTATCTTGAATGGGTGTTGGGGATTTATAGCCCCTTGCTTCAACGTTCCTTATTAGATTACCGATCAAAGCAAAATCGGAAAACCTATGCTTTGGAACATACTTTTCCGCTTTACAAGCCGAAGGGGTTTTATTGATAAACCTTGAATGGTCGATAGCTTTTTGATTACTTCTTCTGGATCTGGATGTTCTGTTTTTTCCGGAGTTGTGCCTGGAAAAAGAATTGGTCCGGTCGGAGCTCTTAAAAGGTACGTGTACTACTTGTGACTTTTTCGAAGCACCGGACTGGCCTTTCTTAGAGGGATTTTTTGAGGCGGGCTTACGCTTACCGCTAGATTTTGCAAACGATTTGCCATTGCCTTTTTTTCTACCATTGGTAGACTTACGAGATTCTTGATACATAACACTCTTCCTTTCATACTTTCACATTTGTCGCTAGTATGAAATTCCGAGTATTTGATGTTACAAATAATCCCTTTTATATAAAAGGCTCGCATCCATAAGAACAACCTGGTTACTGTACCATATCTGAATAATACAATCAAGCGCGAGAGCTTCTGTGGTCCCGAAATGTGGGCGAATGTGATATAATAAAAAAGCAGAATACATTTAGATAATGGATATAGCAACTCATCCGTTAGGTCTTCTATAAGGTCTTCTGGATGGGTTTTTCTTTTGGAGAAGAAAGGGAAGGGGAGCAGCGAAATGGGCGAAACATTTGCCATGAGCGGGATTAAGGATTGGCTTGAGACAGTAAAACTTAGAAAAGCGAGTATAAGTATAGAAGAAAAGATTAAGACTTTTAAGAAAGCAAGCAAAGAGACTTTAAAGGGGTCTAAAGCAGAGAAGAGATCACAAACAAACAAGAGGATACAAGAACCCTTAAAGCATTAAGGAGAGCTTAGAAATCGATATACTAAAAGTCTCATCAAAATCTAATCCTAATTCAGTGGCAGGAGCGATAGCCGGAGTACTACGGGAAAACGGATCCGCGGAGGTCCAGGCAATTGGTGCTGGGGCTCTAAACCAGGCGATTAAAGCAATTGCCATTGCGCGGGGGTTTGTTGCTCCCAGTGGCCTCAACCTAATGTTTGTACCGGCTTTTGTTGACGTTTCAATAGGCGGAGAAGAGCGCACGGCCATTAAGTTACTGATCCAGTCTCGATAGGATTGGGGTAAAAAATTGAAAAAATTCCGTATTATTAAGGATTAGGAGGGATGTTGTTGAGCAAAGTGCACAAATTAGCAAAGAACTGGAAGGACAGACAATTTGATAATGGATTTATCGAGGACAAATCGGGCAATCTTATAAAAAAAGGTAAAAGATTTAAGATTGATGACGATTACGTAAGATTTCAGATAATGACAGATGCAGATGGATGGATAACCAAAGATATGTTTGAACTGTAAGCCCTCCTGTGAGTGACTTAAACCCCCGGCCACGATTTCATTAACAAGATAAACCGAAGTATCTAAAGTAAGAAAAATATTGTAGCAATCGGCTGCCTCCTAATTGCATTACTTGATGGTGCTGTTATTCCTTATGTCCAAAAGTATCTTTATAGATTATGTAGCTGGCAAATCTCTTAAGGCAGCCTCTTGCTAAGTCAAGAAACTGCTTGAAGCATTTTAGACAAGATTGGAAGTTGACAGTAAAAAGCAGCCAGTATAGTATGATGGCAGATAAAAGGTTATGGCATAATTATTGTTTGGTTAGTGCCTTCAAGGACTTTCTATGATCTTGAAGGCAATTTTTTTTGGGAGGTGTAAATTGGACGAGAAAAAGAAACTGTATGTAGGCAGCCTCTCCTTCGAGGTTACCGAAGGAGACTTAATCGAGTTATTTAACAAGATGGGGAGCGTAGAATCTGTAAATATATTTAAAGACCTTCATTCAGGTCAATCTAAGGGATTTGCTTTTGTTGAAATGGCTTCAGAAGAAGAAGCTAAAAAGGCGATGGATGAGCTGAACGGACGCTCTCTTAGAAACCGCGATATAGTCGTAAAAGAAGCAAGGCCGCGCCGATATAGGCGAGGACTTAGTAAGCAGGGACGGTTTAACCGTTTCTAACAGTTCCCTCGTTGCCAAAAAATGCGGAGAGGGAATGTGTTAACAGAGCAAGCAGCTAAGTTGAATGCCAGAAAGAATGTGGTTTCATTGCTAAGAGAAATATAGAAGGAGTTTCTTGTTCACCGGACCATCATTCGAGGCTCTGGTTAAGGAGCTTTTATCAGGGCATAAAAACCAATAAGAAATGGTATGGTAAGTTTAGGGCAAGAAACCAATTTGATTAGGCAGGAGGTTATTGACCGCAGAGCTCCTGACGGGGGTGTTTTTATTTCATCAGTGGACGAATATAGAATCCAGGAATATAATATAATGAAATAAACATAATAGAATATTTATTGCAGCAGATCAACGTTGCAAGAAAGGCACCAATTCATATATTGCTAAATGGATTGGCCTTTTTAATGAGTGCTATTAAGGGGAGGCTCTTTTTATTATCTGTGTTAAAATAGCTCAATTTCCAATATCGCATATTTTGGATATTTAACTTAGATGAATTTCATCTTTTTCCTCAGATCACCGGGAGATTAGCGCAAGCGGTGAAGAGTATGAACCGGAAGCAATTGGTGAACGTAAGGTTTGGCTATGGTTAAAAAACCGAAACTTGTCGCACCAGCCGCCGCCGCACGTTTTTCATCATCAAGATCACCCGGAATCATAAAGAAACCGAATATATTATTTTCGCAATATTTTAAAATTCGTCGGTAGTCTCCCGGATTTACCTTACCTAATATAATTGCTATCCGTACAACAAAGCCCAAAACATGAACCTGACTGCAAGACATTGCGCCGAGTGGAATTAGTTGACTGTCCCAACCAAACTCCACTCTTTGCTCGTCAAGCTGTTGAGCCATTGACACATTGCCGTTTGAGCCTACCAAAAACACGTAAAGATTTTCCGCTGCCAGTCCCAAAGCCAATTCTTCCGCTATTTTGTTGGAAGGAGCAGCACCTATAAAGGTGACAAAGCCGGCAACCCTTTTTTTGATTATTTTGTTTCCTTGCTCTGATACCATCCGATCGGAAGGTGCTCCTAACCAGGGCTTTTTTGGAGGCTTCGGTTCAATGAGGGGAACAAGTGCTTCAATAACTTCTTGGGCAAACAAGGCGGCAACTCCAGCATCAAGGGCGCTACCGAGGTAGGGGAGATATAGTTCATCGGCAGGAACATCTCTTAGCAGTGATTTGGCCTCCTCTATTGCCTTTTTTAGATGGCCAAGTTTTAATATTTTTTCTCCGGTAAGCCCGTAATAAACCGGAAGAAAATATTTTGTGCCGGGGGAGCCTACAACCTCATTAGAGTCCTTCATATCCAGGACTTTTTGGAGTCTTTGGTCGGCTGTACTCACTATTGCGTGCGCACCGTTTATGGCTCCCGCAGCAAATTCCTTAGCCTCATTTGCCACTGCCTCAACATCCTCCTTTTTTCCATTTCAGAAGGTGTTTCCTCTCCCCCGCCGGTCCCATAAATCCCTAGTGCCTTGCGCTTCTTTCCAATATGGTCGAGGACTTTTCTTAAAATTTCTTTAGGATCGGGCTCAAACTCAAGCTTGCCACCTAGTGTTTCTTCCCAGTTTGTGCTGATCAGGCTGGCCACATCTTTGCTGGCACTAACAGGAGAACAATGACCAAAAGTTACTGACACCCCGGAAGCAGCGAAGTAGGTGCCGATGCTCAAGGCCTTTTCGCTCATCCATTCGGGCACAACTGCGGCAACCGGCAAATCGCAGATATCCTCTCCCAGACCTCCTTCGTTTACGATCTCGGTTAACATAGTAAGGATTCTGGAGTTATCCACACATGATCCTACATGCAGAATAGGAGGAATTCCCACCGCCTTGCAAACTGCTTCCAGGTACGGTCCGGCTAAATGATCCGCGTGTGGGAGCAGCAAGCCATATTTTGCATTTGACAATGCTCCGCAGCCGGTTTGTATTACCAGTATGTTATTTCTGATAAGCTCTTTGGCGATTGTGTTGTGGTTTTCGTCCTGGATAACTCTCGGATTGTTGCAGCCGACAATAGCGACGATGCCTTGAACGCACCCGGTAATTATAGCGTCGCTTAATGGTCGGAAGGACGATTTGTATTTCCCCCCAAGCATATATTTGATGTATTCTTTGGAGAATCCGGCTACCAGATTGCTGGTCGGCTCAGGGATTGATACTTTTTTTCTTTTTGGGAAGTTATCGATGGCCATTTTTACGATCTTTTTCGCTGTGCTCAGTTCGTTCCCCGGGTCAAGTTGGATGTGGGTTGCCCCGGTTATCTCCGCCTTTGGTGAAGTGGTTATGATTTTAGTGTGATAATTTTTGGCCAGTGCGGTAAGGGATTGGAAGATACACTGGATATCAACGACCATTGCGTCAACTGCCCCGGTAATGATAGCCAGCTCTTGCTGTAGAACATTTCCTGCCGAGGGGATGCCATGTCGCATCAGTATTTCGTTTGAAGTGCAACATATCCCGGCTAGGTTTATTCCATTTGCCCCTTTGGATTTAGCATGTTTTAAGAGTTCTTTGTCGGAGACAGTGCTGATAATTGCCTCTGAGACGATGGGTTCATGACCGTGCATAACTATGTTTACCTGGTCTTCCTGGAGAACACCTAAATTAATTTGAGAAAGGCGGGGGTGAGGTGTGCCGAACAAAATGTCGGATAGTTCAGTTGCCAACATAGAGCCGCCCCAACCATCGGCCAGGGATGCTTTAAGAGATTGCGTTAGTATATGTTCTGCTTTCTGACTTACTCCGATGCTGGTTTGATGCATAGTTTCCACAATTTCCTGGTCGATTCCGGCGGGAGCAAGATTGTTGTTTTTCCAGATTTTTTGCCTTTTCTTGGGGGCGCACTTGATTAAATCCACACCTGCTTGTTGCGCGCCGAAGTTCGATAAGGCTTTCTTGGCAACTTTGGCAGCAGTTTCTTTTTTTGAAAGCGGTGTTTTTTTTGTTCCCGTCTTGATTCTCAGTTCTTTTGCTACTTGATATAATTTGTTTTCATCTTTTATCTTAAAAAAAGAATTATCTTCTTGGGATGAGGCGAGAAGCGCCAGAGCTAAGGACCGCCCATGGGCAGCATGAGCAGCGCATCCTGCGGCAATGGATCTAGCCAGGTTTCTTGCCACTATTGTCTCAAGGGTCGCACCACAGATTCCAGTCCTATCGCGGTCTTCTATGTCAGGAAAACGGCAAGGTCCCATAAAGCAAACCCTGCAGCAGGCCCCGGTTTTGCCGATTGAGCAAACAGGATATTTTTCCGCCCGACTGAAACAAGTGGAAACATTATCTTTATCTGCCTTTTTAAGTATCTCTATTGTAGAGGGATCTATGCTCTTTTTCTGATCGGCCAAAACGATCCTTTCACCACGGTCAGCTTTCCTGAATAAAGCTTTAATTGTTGATAACATAAAAGCATGAATAACTATTTCTTTCAATCTTATTTATTTAGAAGGTAGTGGTGTAGTATAAACAATATGGTTAGATTGACTATGGAAAGAAAATATTAAATGTTGAATAATTGAATAGCGCTGCAATGTTGAGCAAAGAATTAACAGGACTTACTTGATTAAGGAGCAAAAAAGATGAGTGCCTATAGTTATTGTCCCAAGTGCGGCGGTCGCCTGGAGAAGAGAGAAGTAGAAGAAATAGAGCGATTGGTTTGCAGTAAGTGCGAATATGTTTTATACGATAATCCTAAACCGACTGCCAGTGCGATTATAGTCGAAGGAGATAAGGTATTGCTGGCAAAAAGAGCAATTGAGCCGCAGAAAGGTTTCTGGGATCTACCTGGGGGCTTTCTGGAAAAGGACGAGCACCCAGAAGACGGCTTGAGGCGGGAGATAAGGGAAGAGCTGGGTGTGGAAATTGAGATTCGAGAATTTTTGGGAATTTATATGGACCAATATGGATATGACGAGGCCGGGGGCAGCACTTTAAATGTATATTATGTAGTCAGCATAGCCTCGGGGGAGCCAAGGCCTGGGAGCGATGTCGAAGACTTGCGCTGGTTTGCGGTTGCCGATCTTCCTTCTGATATGGCGTTTAACAATTGTATGGAAGCACTGAGAGTATGGCAGACAAGGTTTAGCGTAGAAGAAGATTTGTTTTTCTAAGATTTATTGATAGGATTTTAAGATTGCATGGTCTTGCTTGTAAAATATTGCGTATGCTTGTAAAATATGAGGGTTGCTGCAAGTTGCCAATTGAGCGCTAGCTTCGGAACAATAGTGGTTGAAAGATAATGTGTCAAAGTATATCCAAGGCTGCTGCTCAGATTTGCAATCACCCAGCCTCAAAGGTTTTAGTTTTACGTTTTTCATTTTGATTTTTTCATTTGAAATGGGGATGTAGCTCAGATGGGAGAGCGCCGCCCTTGCAAGGCGGAGGCCGTCGGTTCGAATCCGATCATCTCCACCAGTACATGACAGGTGTCGATTAGTCCGATACCTGTTTTTTATGTCTTTTGCTAATATTTTGCTAAGGTAATATTTCAAAATACTATTGAATGGCAAAACAAATAGGCTTTTCAATTCCTAGCAAATCATAAGTAAACATGACAGAGATAATTCACACGGGGGCAACTACTAAAAGAAATACGTGTTTAGTTAACTATCGAAACCCTGCAATAATTGCGCTACTTGAGGTCGATGGGAAGAAGCTGAAATCCAACACTCAACTTGAAGACATTCTTTTTGAAAAGGAGATCGGGGATTCTGTTGAACTAAGTATCGACCGATTTGGTGAAAGCAAAACAATTAACCTGGTTGTTGAGGAGATTCCCCCTGGTGTATTGGAATAATTGAATGCCGGTTTTCCGCTAAAAGCCAAACAGTATTTAGAGATCTCCCAATCCCACTTTTATCGTAACCGTGGAATTTTTATTTGCTTTGGACCCGCTGGAAGGATCCTGCTCAAGTACTTTATCTTTGTCCGCGAGGGTGGAAGACTCATAGATAACCTGGGCTTTGAGTCCACTTGCTTCTATTTGGGCAACTGCATCATCTTTGGTTTTGCCAACCACACCGGGCACGGTTACCGTTTCCGGCCCACTGCTAATAACCACTTTAACCGTAGAACCTTTGGTTACCGAGGTCCCTCCGGACGGGGATTGTCTTATAACTTCTCCTTTGGGAACAGAAGAACTGTAATCTTGGCTTTCACTCATTTTTAAGCCTGCCTGCCCGAGCAGGGTCGCAGCCTGTTGAGAGGTTTTGCCTACCACGTCCGGGACTTCTACTTTGGTTTCGCCCTTGCTAACGACTATATTGACCGCGGAGCCTCTTTTAACTCTTTTGCCTGCTTCCGGATCCTGGCCGACGACTGTGTCTTCAGGAGCATCGCTATACTCCCGGGTAACCTCGCCAAGCTCCAGGTTCACCTTGGCTAAGAGGTAAGTCGCTTGTGCTTCGGTTTTGCCGACCAAGTCGGGTACTTCTATTTCACCGGCTCCTTTACTAACAACAACTTTCACCGTACTTCCGGTCTTAACTTTCTGTCCCCATTCAGGGTCTTGAGATATGATATCTCCAGATGGTACTTTGTCATCGTATTCTTTGCTCTTGACCTCAAGCTTAAGTCCCTTGTCTTTTAATATCTGACGTGCTTCGTCCTGGCTCTTTCCCTTGATATTAGGAACTGCTACGGTTTTGGCTCCAAAAGAGAAAATGTCAGTAGTCGCCAGCAGCAGCAGCAAAGTCAAAAGGATTATGATCGGCGATATGATAAGCAATGCCAAAAGGAATTTCTTTTTTCTCTTATCACGGCGCTTTGCCTTGATTCTTTGTTCGGCCGGAACAGCGGGTTTTGCCGTTGCTGCTTCCGTCGGCGGCATCGGTGCCGGCATAATTAAAGTCTTTTCTTCAGAAGGAAGAGCAGCTTGCACCGGAAGGCCCTCAGCGCATCGGGCTAGGTCATCTTTCATTTCCTTGGCTGAAGAGTATCTTTGCTCCGGATCTTTGGACATTGCTTTTAAGACAATCTGCTCCAGAGATTTTGGGATATCAGGATTTATTGATCGCGGATTTGGCGGCGGTTCATGCACTTGCTTGAATGCCACGGCTACCGGGCTTTCTCCTTCAAAAGGCACGCTACCAGTTAGAGCCTCATAAAGAACTATGCCTGCGGAGTAAACATCCGAACTTTTACCAACGGATACTCCCTGGGCTTGTTCCGGAGAAATATAGGTAGCCGTTCCCAGGATTGATCCGGTTTGGGTCATTGTCGAAGCACCGGCTCTGGCAATGCCAAAATCCGTGACTTTAACGGTTCCGTCATCGGTTATGATGATATTGTGAGGCTTGATATCACGATGAACAATCTGATTATTATGGGCGAATTCCAACGCGTCGCAAATCCGGCTGGTAACGTTAATGGCAATTTCGGGCGGAAGAGCCCCTTTCTTGCTTATTATCTGCTTAAGGTTCTCTCCTTCTATATATTCCATCACTATAAAATAAGCATCATCGTGCCTTCCCCAATCGTAAATGTTAACAATATTGGGATGATTCAAACGGGCTGCCGATTGGGCTTCCCGGCGAAATCGGGCCACAAAATTTTCGTCATGGGCATATTGGGGATGGAGCATTTTAATGGCGACAAGGCGGTTTAGGATGGTGTCTTCTGCCTTGAAGACATCGGCCATCCCTCCGGTGCCGATTTTTTTGATTATTTTATATCTTCCTCCAAAAAGCTCTTCCATCCCGCTTGTTATCCTCCAATTGATTTGGTGAAATACCCTAGCTTTCTAATATACCAAAATATGCTTTCAATTCCTATTAAAACGATTTGGCAGCTAAGGATTGACTCCCAATGCTTCTACTATAAGCTCCCTGGCAACTGGAGCTGCGATCCTTCCGCCGGTAGCGTCATTACCCATACTGCCTCCATTTTCAATTACTACTGCTATAGCGATCTCCGGATTGCCTACGGGAGCAAAGCAAGTAAACCAGGCGTGTGGCGCGCCGTTAGGGACCTGAGCAGTACCGGTCTTGCCGGCAACTTCTATGCTGGGAACCGCAGCTGCTTTTCCGGTACCGGCATCGACAACATTCTTTAACATTTCCTTCATGGTCAGAGATGTGTCGAGCGAAACGGCTTTTTGCCATTTTTCGGATCCGAAATCTTTGATTGTCTTGCCACTGTAATCACGAATCTCTTTAACAATGTAAGGTTTCATTATCTCTCCGTCATTGGCGATTGCGGCTGATATCAAGGCCATTTGTAGCGGCGTTACCCGGACATCCTTTTGACCGATGGCACTAAGAGCCGTGCTTGGTTCGTCCATATCTTCCGGTATGATGCTTTTAGTAACAGGGAGCTCGAATGGTATTTCCTTGTTCATGCCGAATCGCTCGGCATAATAAACCAGCTTTTCCGGTCCAAGCTCAAGCCCTAATGCGCCGAAAGTGTTGTTGCAGGAGACTTTTAGAGCATCTTCAAGAGTTATTTCTCCGTGAGATTTTCCTCCAAAATCCTTTATCACATGCGTTGTTAGAGGTAGTTTTAATTGCCCGTTGCAGCGGAACGCGGTTATAGGTTCGGCAATGCCGCTTTCAAGCGCGGCTGAAGCTGTTACGATTTTAAAAGTTGATCCGGGAGGATACCACTCCTGAGTTGCCCGGCTGATCAACGGTTTTTCCGGGTCTTTATTAAGAGCCTCCCAGGTTCGGTCAACAACGGATGAATTCAAACTGGCAAGCTGGTTTGGATCAAACGAAGGATTGGAAACCATGGCCAACACTTCTCCGGTTTTAGGATTAAGTGCCACAACGGCTCCTTTTTGGTCGCCGAGGGCTTGTGAAGCCGCTTCCTGAAGACGGGAGTCGATGGTAAGAACAATACTGTGTCCTTTGGTTGTCCCTTCGACCAGGCTTTGGTAATACTGATCGGCAGAAGATATTTCTTTTTTTCCGAGGAGCTCGTCATTAAAGACCCGTTCCAATCCGCTTCTTCCGTAGCGAAGGCTGTAGTAGCCTGTAATGGGCGCATAGAGATTCTTGTATGGATAAGATCGTTCGTAATTGCGGTCGACTTCCTTGCTCAAGGCAACTATCTGCCCATCGCTTGTTAGTATTTGTCCTCTTTCTATGGTAAGTTCTTGGGCCATTCCCCGGGTGTTGCTGGGGCTAGAGACAGTTCTTGGCGCTGCCCATATCTGAAGATAGGTAAGATTGAAACAAAGTATTGCAAAGGCAGAGGCGAACAATATTCCCAGACGAGAGATTTGTTTGTTCATAGTGCCTCCCCTAAGTTTGCTCTTTCGGATACGGCTAGAAGAAGAGCGAGCAGAATAAAGTTAGCTAGAATAGAGCTCCCGCCATAACTCATGAAGGGCAGAGTGATGCCGGTTAAGGGAATTAATTTGGTCACTCCGCCGATGATAATAAAGGTCTGTAGTGCAAAAGCCGAAGTTAGGCCAACGGCCAACAGCTTTCCAAATTCATCTTTACTAGTAAGAGCAATTCTAAAGCCCCGGCAAACAAAAATAAGATAAGCAATAATTACGGCAAATCCTCCTATTAGACCAAGTTCTTCAGCCAGAGCCGAAAAAATAAAGTCAGTATGAACGGCTGGAATATAAGTGGGAAACCCTTGGCCCAGACCGGTTCCGCCTAATCCGCCACTGGCGATAGCAAAAAGGGATTGGGCGATCTGATAACCTTTTCCGGCCACATCCTGCCAGGGATTAAGCCATATATCGATTCGCGTCTGGACGTGTGGAAAGAGAAAATAGCAGGAAGTAGCCCCAATGAGAAATAATATAGAACCGGAAATAACATAAATCTTTCTACCCGTAGCCACGTAAAGCATGCTCAGGAATATGCCAAAAAAGAGGAGAGATGATCCTAAATCCTTTTCAAAAACCAAAACAGCCAGCGAAATCAGCCACATCAGCAGAAGGGGTCCAAAATGTTTGAAAGGAGGAAGCCAGATATTGAGAAACTTCTTGTTAGCGATGGCTAGAAGTTCTCGCTTCTCCTCAAGATAAGCCGCCAGGAAAATTACCATACATATTTTTGCTATCTCAGAAGGTTGAAATGATACCCCCGCGATGTTTAACCAAAGTTTTGCGCCGTATTTTTCCGTTCCGATAAAGGTGGGAGCGAGTAGCAAAACTAGGGCAAGCAGGGCAAACATATATTTGTAATCTTTTAATCTGATGTAATTTTTTGCCAGAAAAAGAGAAATTACCAGAAAAAATATTCCTATCAAAATCCACAGCGCTTGCAAATTAAACAAACCCGGCTTGAGCCGATATATCATAACTAAGCTCAAGGAGCTTAAGAAAGCGGTTACCGGAATGAGAAGGGGATCACTTTGGGATACAAAAAAACGCTCGGTGATATGGACAAGAAAAAAGGGACCGACAATCATCGCGGCCAGAAGACCGGTTTCGCCGGTTATTTTTGATTCTTGAAGCAGGCAGAGAAGAACAAAGCCCAGAAAGGCAGTAAGAAAAACTATCAGCAATGTTCCTAGCTCTTGATTTCTTCTACCTGATGAACGGCTCATCTTTCCACCTTATCTAACACCAACGTAAACTATAACGATTACTTAACATAAAAGAACCGGCTTATAAATTGAGATTTTTTCTGTATGATGCGCATTGTTTAGAGGGCTCCTCTGCATGATATCCTTCAAACAATCATTAACAGCTTCTTGATCAAGACATGCGACTCCTTAGAAGAAAAAAAGGCGTCTCCACCATGATTTCCTGCATTTACCTGCGGGCAAGCTGTCAATATCAAGAAGAATGACAGTTGTGTTGTCTGTGCCGCCATGCTGGTTTGCCATATCGATTAGTTTCGCGCATATTAGTTTTGGCTCTTCAGGTTGGTTTAATATTTGTACAATCTCAGCATCGCTTAGCATGGCCGTAAGGCCATCCGTGCAAAGCAAAATTCTGTCTTTTGGCTGGATTTTGGATGTTGAAGTATCTATTTGGACAGAAGGTTCAATACCGACTGCTCTGGTCAGAACGCTACGCTGAGGATGAGCTTCAGCCTCTCCGGGACTAAGCACACCCTCTTTAACCATTTCCGCTACCAAAGAGTGGTCTTCGGTTATCTGGGAGAGCTTTTTATCTCTTAAGAGATAGGCTCTACTATCGCCGATGTGCCCGATATAGCAAGTGTCTTCACAGAGAACGGCAACCGTTAGGGTTGTTCCCATACCGCGCTGTTCCGCCTTTTGTGAAGATTTTTGAAAAACCGCGGTGTTGGCCTCACGAATGCTTTGGATGAGAAGTTCAGGGATGCCTTTTTCTTCATCTAATTTGCGGAGTTTCTTTCGAACTGCCTGTAAAGCCACGGCACTGGCAATTTCTCCCGCGGAATGCCCTCCCATGCCGTCGGCAACCGCGAATATGGGCTCATCTACCAAGTAACTATCCTCATTTATCTGTCGATGTTTTCCAACGTCCGAAGCAACAGCAAAACGCATGATCACTCCATAAATTCCAGAACAGTCTTTCCAATTTTGATTAAGTCACCCGGTTTTAATGAAGCAGGCCTGGTAATCTTTATATTGTTTAAAAAAGTGCCATTTTTGCTTTCAAGATCTTCCAATCGATAGCCCTTCTTGCTCCTGGAGACAAGGGCATGCTGATGGGAAACAGAAACATCCGATATTATGATGTCACATTCCGCGGATCTTCCGATGAGCGTTTGGCCATTGATTGAATACGTCTCACCGGTTTTCATTCCCGGTCCTTCCAATACTACCAGTCTTGAAGGAGTCTCGGTTTCTGTGCCGCTTTCCGCCGTATCTTCTGGCGCGCTTTTTAGATCCTTATACACAATGATTAGAGTGAATACTAAAAATATATAGAGAAGACCCAGAAAGAACCATTTTAAAAGGAGTAAGACTACGTTTATCATTTATCTCACCCCTTAAAGCGGAGTTCGGTTTCTCCGAGAGTGATGATATCTCCGTCCTGCAAAACCCATTTTTTCTGAGGCTTTCCGTTAACATAAGTTCCGTTTGTGCTGCCAAGATCATGTACGAAAAATTTATCGTCTTCCTTTTTAACCTCTGCGTGCACACGGGAGATATTTGGATCCTCAAGGACAATATCATTTGTATGGAGCCGTCCCAGAACGGTTGCTTTTTTAATTAAGGGAAATGTAAGTGTTTCACCTTGACCCTGCATTATTAGACAGGGTTGATGCAAATAAAGCCCTTGCTCTTTTGCTTCCTCCGGTGGGATCAATTGGGTTTGATCCTTTTTGTCTTCTACCTCTTCGGTAGCGGTTAGGCGGCTAGTGACTTTGACTTCGCCCAACGATAAATCCTCGTCCGCTTCAACTTCGATTGTAGGAGGTCCCGTCAAGATATATTTTTGTTGTTTTGCGTGAGATGTCACATAATCTGCAAGGTCGGAGACGAGAACACTTTCAAACGATTTCAAGCTTTTAATGTCCTCCATGCTAATATAGACGGTGTACTCGTTTGGAGCATAGACTTTGCCAACACTTATAGTCTTGTGGCTGTCCATTTCTTTAGTCAGCTTTTTAGCAACCTCAACCGGCTGAACACTTGCCTTGAAGCCTTTGGCAAATAATCCTTCAAAGAAGCTTTCCAGTTTTTTTTCAATCTTCCTAAGGCTCATGCGCTCTCCTTGATATTATCGCCGCGAGCCTCCTCGCTGTCGCCTTGGATTATGCTCCTTCCAAACCCCTCGGTCCGTAGATGCTCATAGGGAATGAAAAGCAGTAAGATAAGCAATATTATAAGCGAAAAAGAAAGCTGTTGCATTAGTTGGTCGAAAGGCACTGCTGAAGCGCCCACCTTCTCTAGCAGCCAGGTATAACCTAATGTTAATAAAGTAGAGCCGGCAATCAATCCAAAAATATCTCTCCCCAAATTCTTTTTATAGGTGATAATACTAACAAAAAAAGCTACCGCAATCCACAAAATGAGCTGAATTATAAGAGCCGGATGGTCCATGAATGGCTTGGCTGCCAGGGAAATAATCTGTATGCTTTTCGCGCCACTGGCCTCAAGAACCCGGTAGGTATTTGCAATATGAAGAAAATGTAGCTGACCGGAGGAGGTGCCGAATATATCGGCAAGTTCCAGGCTCAGGCACCCGGCTCCGGCAAGCAGTGTTGCCCATACAGGCGGAAAGAAGATACCTAATACTACTGGAAACACAATACCCAGATTTATTTTAGCCAGGAAAGGAACTATAAAAGGCACCAATGAAAGATGTGGGCGCCGCCGTGAAAAAAGAAACCAATATGCGGAAGCCGCAATCAGAAAGAAGAAGCCCAGAAGAAAGGAAAAACTAAAGATAGGAAGAACCAGAGATAGAAAGAAGAGACCAATCCCGGTTGCCGGGAAAAGAAAGACTGCAAATAAGAGGAAAAGCGGCAAAAAAATATCCATTGACCCCGGGTAGAAGGGAAATGCTTGAAAAAGCGATATGCTTAGCATGCTGATTATGGCGGATGAGAAGAATCTTTTTAGAATCTCCTGGTATTCTTGTATAAATACAAACATCCGACTCTTGAATCCCTCAAGATCGTTAGAGAAAGACCTTTCCTCCGTCCAACTATCGCTCGATGTAGTCAAAAAGAAGGGACTTAGGAGCTTTCTTGGGGAGGCAGTTGAGCTCTTATAACGCGCTGTTCTTGATCGCATTTCAGCGGCAGTTTGAAATCTCTTGTCAGGATCTTTTTCAAGTGCTTTAAGAATAGCATTGTTCAGCCCTCTTGGTATCTTCGTATTAACCTTAGTTGGCAAAACAGGGTCAACGTTTAATATTTTAAAAAGCGCGGCTCCGGTTGTTTCAGCCTCAAAAGGAGCGACACCGGTAAGCATTTGGTAAAGGACTGTGCCGAGAGAAAAGATATCGGTTCTTTCATCTACGTATTCTGCGTTACATTGTTCCGGGGACATGTAAGGAAGTGTGCCGACTATATCTCCTTCTCTGGTGATTGAAGAATCTTTGAGTCTGGCTATCCCAAAGTCCATAACTTTGATCCTGCCATCAGGAAGAAGCATTAAATTCTCGGGCTTAATGTCCCGATGGACAATACCATTTAGGTGAGCGCATTCCAAAGCCTGGCAGATTTGAGAAGTAATTACTATGCTTTGGTCAATTGACAACAGACCTTCTTTTGTCAGTATCTCCTGGAGCGTTATTCCTTCAATGAACTCCATTATCAGGTAGCAGTAGTCCTCGGTTTCCTCAAATTCATAGAGGGTGACAATATTGGGATGATTTAAAAGCGCTACAGTACGAGCTTCGCGGAGAGCACGGGGAGCGGTTTTAGGACTAGGAGAAATTCTCTTAATTGCTACTATCCGTTCCATTCTGGTATCAAAAGCTTTATAAACCTCAGAAAATCCACCGCTTCCAAGTTTGTTAAGAACTCTATAGCGAGATAGGAGCAATTCTTCGGTCATCGCAGTTACCTCTAGTCGTGTTTTCTATATTTACAGTAAATCTCCTGCGTTTCATTAAGCGGTTATTTGCTAATTACAATAAAAGTAGTATATTTATTAAAACCAAAAGATAGTTTATCATTTTGCACAGACAATTGATATTCAGATCAAGGTTCCGTGCCTTCTTGCCCTTGCTAAGCAGGCGAGAAGACTTGGCGGTTATGGTTGTTTATATGCAGGCATAGGAGGAATCGGCAGACCTGCCCGCCATAGCCTGTGCCAATAAAAGTGAAGCTTTGGTATAACTTGTTGCCGGGATGGTAGAGTTGCCAAGCTTACTGGATGCGTTGGTATCGGGCTAATCGGTTTTATTTGCCGAGGTGGCGGAATTGGTAGACGCGCTAGGTTCAGGGTCTAGTGAGTGAATGCTCATACGGGTTCGACTCCCGTCCTCGGCACCAGAGGTTCGGCAAATTTGAAAACCGGGCGAAAGCGGGCGTGTTATGAGGGGTTCAAGACACCGCGGAATATAGCCGTGTGGGCCTAAATCCCACCGCCTGCACCATGTGAACGTCCTGAGCTGAGAGGAATAGCCTTGGACAAAAGAGCATATTCAACCAGAAAAATGAGATTTCCAAAACAAAAACCCCGTGGGAAATCTCCAACCAGATTGCTTGTCCTCCTGATAGCTCTGTTAATACTTTTCTATCTTATTGGTTTACTGGGTCGAAGCTTCGGTGGCGGAAATACAAATGCTTTGGAAGAATATGCCGACAAGGCAACCAAGATTGTAGAGAAATCGAATCGAGTTGCAAAAGGATTTGAGGCACTGAAAACCAACGTGGGAGAGATATCTCGCGAAGAGCTTAAAAGCAGGCTTTCTGACTATGAAAAAACAAGCAAAGAAACACTTGATGATTGTAAGGAATTAGAAGCACCAAATGAGTTGGAGCAGGCACATCTGTATTTGATACTTTGTATGGAGCTTAGGGCAAAAGGATTGGAAACATACAGACCTGCGCTTTTTAATGCTTTGAAGGATATTGATCTCGAGGTTGCTAGCGGCCAGATAGCATTGTCCCTAAAGGACATCGCTCTTAGCGATAGGGCGTACCTGCAATTTTCGTCTGATCTAAAAAAAGTTCTGAAGGAAAAGGGTGTTAAGAAGACCGTTCCGGACAGCAAGTTCCTTTCAGACAATTCTGTTTATGAAAAAACAACTATTATAAAATATGTTCAGGAACTTAAAGGAGCCAAAGGGCTGGAGGCAATCCATGGGCTTGGCGTATCCGAGCTTACCACCGATCCCAAACAGATAAAAGTTACCGCAAAGAAAGTCGCCGTCTTGCCCAGTGCTGATTCTATATCGGTTACCGTCACGGTAGAAAACCAAGGAAATCAAATTGAGACCAATGTTCCGGTAGTGGCAACGATAAAATCGGTAACCGAACCGAAAGAACAAAAGAAGGAAGCCTACCTAGAAACTATTTCTCCGGGGCAGAAGAAGAGTATAACCATATCTGGACTAAAGCCGACCCAGGACCCTGATGTAACAAATCTTATAACCATAACAGCGGGACCGGTGCCCAATGAGAAGTTTACCGGCAATAATGTAATCGAATATAAATTTATTATGACGTAATTTCTTTCTCCGCGGCTTTTTTAACCGCTTCATAGATAGTCTTTATGGGTACATCAGCATCTTTTGCCAGTTTGGCGCAATCTTCATATTCGGGCGAGATAGTAACAGCTCTTCCTTCCAGGAAGCCGATTTTTGCCTTTGCTTTTCCAAACTTTGTTTTTACTTCTATTTCTTTCCTTATTACTGTTCTTCTGAATTGCCTGGAAATCCGTACCCCCAGAGTATTGGTCTCTTCGAAGAGTACTTTCATTACCCTGTCTTCAGCTCCCTTTGGCGAAAGCACGGAAAGCTTGAGACCTAAACGGCTCTTTTTCATATAAATGGGTGTAAGCCATACATCCGCGGCACCAACTTCCAGCAGTTTATCCATAATATAGGCTGAGAACTCAGGATTTGAATCATCTATATTTGTCTCAATTACCGATTTTTCATCGTATTCTTCGGTTGACAGGGACTCACCAATGGCAACTCTTAGAACATTTGGAATATCCAGGTCTTGCCAGCCTGCTCCATAGCCTATGGATGTTAGCTTCATCGGAGGCATCTCGCCAAAGCTTTTAGCAAAGGTTTTAATAATAGCAGCGCCGGTAGGGGTTACCAGCTCAGCGGTGATACCTCGACTGTAAAGAGGGACGTCTTTTAGTATTTCAAGTGTGGCCGGGGCGGGAAGGGGAATCATTCCATGTTCTGTTTTTTTACATCCCATTCCGGTGGGCAAAGATGAAGAATATACGGCGTCTATATTCAAAAGAGAAAGACCGACAACAGCGCCGACAATGTCGAGAATAGAATCCATCGCCCCTATCTCGTGAAAGTGAACCTGATCGATATCGCGGCGGTGAATCTTGGCTTCAGCTGAAGCTATTTTAAGGAAAACCTCGGTACACTTCTTTTTTTGATGAGCGGAGAGCTTACTGTCCTCAATTAGATTTCGCACATTGGTCCAGGTTCTGACAACACCTTTTTCTTCGGCTTGAATGTCAACTTTAATCGCGCCTATGCCTACTTTTTGAACTGCCTCTGCCTGGATTTGATAATTTTTTAAGGGCAGCTTTTTAAGCTCCTTTTTTAGGCTTTCTAGCTCAAGGCCGGCATCGAGAAAAGCCCCAAGCACCATATCGCCGCTTATTCCGGAAAAACAATCAAAATAGGCAATTTTCATAGGTCCCCGCTCTGTCTATTTGTCCTTCTCACCGATTTGATTGATTAAGCTGGCCATAAATCCCGCCCCAAAACCATTGTCAATATTTACTACTGCTACTCCCGGCGCGCAACTGTTTAACATGGTAAGAAGAGGAGCAATTCCATTAAAGCTCGCGCCGTATCCAATACTTGTAGGAACCGCGATGACGGGAGCTGCAGTTAGGCCTCCTATTATGCTGGGAAGAGCTCCCTCCATACCGGCAACCGCAATGATTACTTTTGCTTCCGACAGTAGATCGTGATAAGCGAAAAGGCGGTGAATTCCTGCTACCCCGACGTCATATACACGGCTAACCCGGTTGCTCATTGCTTCACAGGTGATAGCGGCCTCTTCGGCTACCGGCAGGTCGGATGTGCCCCCGCTGACAATTGCGATATGCCCGACCCGGGCTTTTGGTTCATCTTGAATCAGGATAATCTTTGCCTCCTGAAAATAGCGGCTGGCCGGATCAACTTTTTTAATTTCGAGGAAGATATCCTTTTCAACCCTGGTTATAAGGACATCTTGTTCCTTCTGCCGAAGCTCGGAAACAATCTTTGCTATTTGCCCGGCTGTTTTTCCCGGAGCAAATACGACTTCCGGGAAACCTTTTCTGAGCGTGCGATGATGATCGACTTTGGCAAATTCAAGATCGGTAAAGGGTAGGGATTTGAGCTGGTTAAAAGCCTCGTCCCAACCGACACTTCCTTCTCCTACTTTCTGGAGAAGATTTTTTAGTTTTGATTCGAAATCATTGTCCTTCTTTGAGCTGTTCATTCATTCTTCCTTTTTGATAACCCTTAAGGTCGATAGCGGTATATATAAATCCCAGCTTTTGGAGTTCGTTTACTATTATGGCTCGTTTTTCTCCTTCCACCAGTGTATCAATTTGATCTTCTGTTACCTCTATACGAGCTGTCCTATTATCGTGAAGGCGAACCCTAACTTGTTTTGCTCCCAGGCCGGAGATTATCTCTTCAGCTTTCTCTACCCTTTTAAGCTTTTTAGCAGTGATCTTTTCTCCATAGGGGAAACGGGAAGCCAGACAAGCCATATCCGGTTTATCCCAGGTCGGTAGATCGTCTAGCTTGGACAGGAAACGGATATCGTCTTTAGTAAATCCGGCTTCCAAAAGTGGGCTTCGGATTCCTTGTTCGATTGCCGCTTTTTGACCAGGCCGAAAATCACTCTCATCGTCTCTATTTGTACCCTCTACTACCAGGAAATCTCCGTATGTTTTGGCCAGCTTGGTGAGGAGTCGATACAAATCATTTTTGCAGTAGTAGCATCTTAAGGGTGAATTTTCAGTGAAATGGGGGTTTTGCAATGGATAGAAGGGGATTGTATGATGGGTGGCACCAATCATTCCGGCTATTTCTTTTGCCTGTTCAACTTCCCTTTTTGGGATGATTTCGGATGAAGCTGTTACCGCAATCACTCGGTCTCTAGATAGTCTATCGTGACAAAATTTTAGAAGAAAGGTGCTGTCAGTGCCTCCGGAGAAGGCAATCAATACTTTTTTAAGCGAGGTGATAATATCTTCCAATTTCTCGATTTTTGTATTTAAATGTTGTTTGACTTGCTTTGTTTTTTGATGGTTAGTGCTATTCATTGGGCACTCTTTCCAAAAGCCGGCAGGTTAATAAAGATTGTAAAGAAGACTAATCAATCCTGCAAATTTTAATGTAAAAAATCTTTTAATGGGTTATAATCTAATCAATCACTGCTTGCTTACGTATCTCTTTTACACGTTGAAGGAAAGGGGCATCTTCGATTGGGCGCCACATCTGCTAATATATATTCTAGTGCTATAACCTTTGTGCTGATACCTATTGTATTAATCCTTATCATTGCTGTTATATGGCTTTACCTGGTCATTAAAAAGATAAAATTGAGATACGAAAATATTAGCGGCATAGCCGAGGCGGGCAATCTGCCGGGTATTATTATGCAGCAATCGGAGGAGATAGGATCGCTGAAGAATGAGTTGATAAGGCTTGATAAGGCTAGAAGCCAACTAGGAAAAGAATTGGTAGCCGCAGTTCAGAAGATAGGCCTGGTTCGCTTCGATGCTTTTGATGATGTGGGGGGAAAACTTAGTTTTGCCGCCGCGCTACTTAATGATCGAGGAGACGGAATTGTAATCAGCTCCATCAATGGCAGGCAAGAAAGTCGGGTCTATGCCAAGCCGGTCAAAGAGGGAGAATCTGTCTACAACCTCTCTGTTGAGGAAAAAGAAGCTATCGGACAGGCTTTAAGATAAATTGTTATGGGAAATGGATTTGGTAAATAAATAAGTTTTTAGGGGAGGTAATTTTAAGAAATTGATGTTCGTTCCGTGTTTATATTATCCGGGTCTTTGTTATTGCTTACCTTTTATATAGGAGTTAAAGGGGATTCAATGCAAAGCTGTTTTGGGTGGGTGAGAGCTTAAATGAATAAAAGAAAAGAAAGACCAATTATAAAAGCAAAGATGGCAGAGAAGCTGATGACGGCAATAGCTTCCGGGCTTGCCGAAGAAAAAACCGAAGACGCAATGAAAGAAATTTTTGACATCGATTGCTATTTAGTGCTTGTCATTGATAAGCAAAGAGAAAAACTATCTTTTGTTAGCGAGAATATTTCTGCTTCTTTATTGGAAGAAATGGCTGCTGCTTGTTACGGAAATGAAATGCCGGGATTATTTGAAGAAAAATCCTTATCGATAAAGGGCAAGGCTATATTTGAGATGGAAGAAGCGCGGGGAGTCTTTTTTGCCGAGGAGGAGATAGTTGACAATCTCTCATCGGAAGATCTCTCTTGGCTTAATTTAATTGCCGCCAATCTTATATTGGCCGGCAAGAAAAGGGAACTGGATGCTAGAGCGGAACAAATAGCTGTAGCTGAAGGAGAGACATTGAATTTTGATTATCAGTTCTTCCAGAAGCGGTTGGAGATTGAATGGGAACGTGCCCAGCGATATAATCGGCGGCTTTCGTTGATTTTACTGGACATAGACGATTTTAATCGTTACGGGCAGGAATTTGGACAACAGTGGAAGCGGACTGTTCTGGCAGAGACCTCGCAATTAATCAAAGAACTGTGTCGGCGCTGCGACATAATAGCGCAGTATGTTGCAGATGAGATTGCCATAATCCTACCTGAAACGGATATTAGCGGCGCTTTTGTTGTTGCCGAAAGGGTACGTGAAGCCATATGTCAGTACAGCTTTGGCGGTAAAGATGAAAAACCACAAACAAAGCTCACGGCTAGCCTGGGGGTCGCCAGCTATCCTCTAAATACGGCTGACATGGAAAGCTTGACCAGAGAAGTTGAAGGCGCTTTATATAAGGCAAAGGTAACAGGCCGAAATAGGGTCTGCGGTCCGGAGCTTCCCGCTTAAACTCCTGCTTCTTGACTCTATTCAGGTATTCTGATAACTTCAAGAAAGTTCTAGATAAGAGGTGTATATATGTCTAATAAAGTAGGATTCTTAGGCCCACGGGGAACTTTTACCGAGGAGGCCTTGCTTTCGGTTATGCAAGTTGAACTGGATGATCTAGTTCCTTTTCCAACTGAAAGGGACGTTATTCGGGCAGTTGATGAAAGTAAGGTAGAAAAGGGGATTGTTCCTATTGAGAACTCGATAGAGGGATCGGTTAATAGTACATTGGACACCCTGGCCTTTGAGGCCAATTCTACAATTGAAAAAGAAGTGATAATTTCAACCAAGCACAATCTTATTGGAAGAAAGGGCACAAATATTGCCGATATATCTACTGTTATCTCTCATCCTCAGGCTACTGCCCAATGTCGAAGGTACTTGTCAAAAGTCTTGCCGGGAGCGACTATCATGGCTGCCAACAGCACCGCGGAAGCAGTGAAAAAAGTTACCGAAGGTTCTCCTGATACGGCGGCCATTGGAACCAGCCTGGCCGCTCGTTTGTATGATTTGGAGGTTCTAGAATCGGACATAGAGGATTTCAAGGACAACAAGACCAGGTTTGTTATCGTAGGAAAAGAGCCGCCGCCTCGTTCCGGAAGTGATAAAACCTCCCTTGTTTGTTTTATATATGAGGATAGGCCGGGTAGCCTGCTTCAAATATTGCAGGAATTTTCCTATCGATATATCAATTTGACCAAGATACAATCAAGACCGACCAAGAAAGGCTTGGGCGATTACTGTTTTTGGATCGATATGGAAGGCCATCTGGATGACGAGCCAATCGCTTCGGCAATTAAATGCCTAAAATGTAAAATTAGAGACGTTAAAGTCCTTGGCTCCTATCCCCGGGCTGATTAGGATTTTAAAAGAGTATTAAGATAAAATCACATACACCAGGAGCAATTATGCTTGATTTAAAATATCTACGCAATAATCTGGACGCAGTAAAAGAAGCAATTAAGAACCGCGGCAATAAGATAGATTTGGGATTATTTTCAAAGCTGGAAGAAGAGCGAAGAAAACTGCTCTTTGAGGTGGAGCAACACAAGTTTACCCGCAACCGGGTCTCCGAAGAGATTGCAGAGATGAAAAGAAGAGGCGAAAGCGGGGAAGAGAAAATTCTGGAGATGCGGAAGCTGTCACAGGAAATTAAGGAGCTTGATGCAAGGGTCTCCCAAGTAGAGCAAGACCTGCAGGATTTCTTGCTAAATATACCCAACATTCCGCATAATTCCGTGCCTGTGGGGAAAGATGAAACGGATAATCCGGTAGAAAGATCGTGGGGAGAATCCCCTTTGATTAATTATAGCCCTAGAGCTCACTGGGATCTGGGGGAAGATTTAAAGATCCTTGATTTTCAGAGGGCTGGTAAGATTTCAGGAGCTCGCTTTGCTCTTTATTGGGGATTGGGCGCCGCTTTGGAGCGAGCTTTAATCAGTTTCATGCTTGATTTACACACAAACGATCATGGCTACACCGAGGTTCTGCCACCGGTACTGGTAAATACGGAAACAATGACCGGAACAGGTCAGCTTCCCAAGTTCTCCGAGGAGCTTTATAAGTGTCAGGATGACGATCTCTATTTGATACCCACAGCCGAGGTTCCGGTAACCAATATCCACAGGGACGAAATATTGGACGGTTCCGATCTGACCCTGAGATATGTTGCCTATACTCCTTGCTTCAGAAGGGAAGCCGGCGCGGCGGGGAGAGAAACCAGAGGCCTTATCAGGCAGCATGAGTTCAACAAGGTCGAGTTGGTTAAATTCTCCAAGCCGGAAAACTCTTACGATGAGCTTGAAAAACTGACAGCTGACGCTGAGGACGTACTGAAGAAACTTAACCTTCACTATCGGGTTATTTCGCTTTGTACAGGCGATCTGGGATTCTCGGCTGCTAAAACCTATGATCTGGAAGTATGGATGCCCAGCTATGAGGGCTACAAAGAAATATCATCATGCAGTAATTTTGAAAATTTTCAGGCAAGGCGGGCCAATATCAGATATCGTGAGAGTGCCGGGGCAAAAGTAAAATATGTCCATACCCTGAATGGGTCGGGGCTGGCGGTCGGCCGGACTGTAGCAGCGATCTTGGAAAATTATCAGCAGGAAGACGGAAGTGTAATTATTCCCGAGGTTCTCCAGGAATACATGGGTGGAATCGAGCGAATAGAAAAGAAAAAGTAGCCAATGACCAGGCATTGGGCGGTTTATGAAAATTGATTTAACCTGATTGCTATGCTAAACTCTATGAGGCGCTCTTATGAGCGCCACTGTTACTCTAAGAGGGATTTGGCAGTACAGGACTTTAAATAGTTGATTGATTTAATGCTTGTGTAGGTGCTTCAATATTTACGTTTTAAGTTTGAAATTTGAATTTTTTATTTGTCCTGGTGGGGTGGCAGAGTCTGGTTTAATGCACCGGTCTTGAAAACCGGCAGGGTTTCGGCCCTCGTGAGTTCGAATCTCACCCCCACCGCCATGGTTCGACTGTGCTCACCATATATTTGGTATAATTATGCGTGCAGATAACCGGCGATAAATGCCAGCTGGCAACAGGTGGTTAATTTTGGAGAGGTCGCATAGTTGGCCTAGTGCGGCGGATTGCTAATCCGTTAAGGGGCTTAAAGTTCCTTCGAGGGTTCGAATCCCTCCCTCTCCGCCAATTCGCTGAAAGCGAATTGTCCTGAGCGACCCATTCGACTTTGCTCAGGGTGAGTCGAAGGACAAGTGATAGTGAACGGGACCTAAAGCAAAAAATTTGCGCTCGTAGCTCAGTTGGATAGAGCGACGGACTACGAATCCGTAGGTTGGAGGTTCGAATCCTCTCGAGCGCGCCAAGATGCTTTTAACTTGCCATGATATTGATTTCTGCAAAAACTTCAAATGCATTCCCCGGAATCAACCAAAAGATTTATATTGTCATTTTTTAAGGAACCAAAAACACCGCAATAGAATCCATATAATCTTCCATCACTAATTGAATAGCCCTACAAACAGGCTTTAGCAATATAAATAGGTTAAGTATAAGTTAAAAACAGCCGATATCGGACTTAATATTAATGATTGTGGTAATTGTAGACAAAAAAGGGGAGGAAGATGTTTGGAAGGCCAAGCAAACTTGCCTTAATAAGCTGGTTGCTGGCGATTTCTTTGGTTTTTATAAGTTGCTCAAAGAAAAAAGAGAACACCGTAACTCGGCGCCAGAAGGAAAATAATAAGGGGAATGTTAAAATAGCTGTTCTTTCCTGCTATGATCCCCTTGAAGAATTCAAAGATCTTCAGCCTCTGAAGAAGTATTTATCGGAAAAGACCGGTTATCGGATCGAATTGATCATCCCCAAATCCGACGAAGATTTCAATGAAATTGTTAATAGCAAAGAGGCAGACTTCTTTTATCAAAGTTCATATAGTTATGTGCTTAATGCGGGGAATCTAAATTCCCACTCTCTTCTCAAAACCCTGAACTTAGAAGAAAATTCTTATAGTATCCGGGGAGCAGTTATAGTACAGGAAGATAGCGGCCTGAAAAGTATATCTGATTTACGCGGAAAAACGATTGCCTTTGGTTCCCAAAGCTCCGCAAACAGGTATTTAGCTGCAAGGGTACTGCTTAAGGAAAACGGGATAGAAGTAAGCGATTTAAAAGAGTGTCTACATGGGCAAAGCTGCGAGGATATTATGCTTAATGTTTATCTTAAGCAAGCTGATGCCGGCATAATTTGCGAGCAGACCTATATGGATTTACTGAATAAAGAGAAAGACCCTGAAGATATTATCGATATAAGCAAAATAGTAGTGATTGGCAAGACCCAGCCGGTTCCAGGATGGGTCTTTTGTGCCTCAGAAAACACCGGAGATACGACTATTGCCAAAGTTAATGGTGCTTTGCTTGGGTTAAATGCAAATGATCCCGAGCAGAAGGAAGTACTTGAGGGGATGAAGATAGCAGGTTTTACGGAAGCAAGCGATGATGATTATAAAATTATAAAAGATATGGTAAAAACCATAGGCGAATAAGGGATGGTAAATAGGCGGAGTCAATAGAAATCCATCAGACGCCAAGAAGGAAAAGAAATGAGAACTTCTTTTAAGAAGATCAGAATTAGCTTAAGAATAAAACTTGCTCTAACCATCGGGGTGCTAATTATTGTATTAGTTACTGCGACCGGGATGGCAATGATCGGGCAGGAAGAAGAGGCTCTTCACCGTGAATTTCACGAAAGAGGGCGCGCCCTGGCAACCGATCTTGCCACATATTGCGCTAGCGCCTTTATTGCCAATGACCTAAGCACCCTTCGATATTATGTGAACAATGTGGCCAAACAGGATCATGTTAAGTATGTCATTATTTTTGATGAGGATCGCAATGTGGTAATGCATAGCGATCTTGATGAAGTAGGCAAAGTGTATAGTGACTCAGAAAGCGTAGAAGCGGTTAACTCCGAAAAGGTAATAACCAGAGAATATCCTGGAGAAGATGGGGAGTCTAATATTTGCGACATCGTCGCGCCCATCGAAGCCTCAGGAGTAAGAGTGGGCACTATTCGTATTGGCTATGCTCAGACAGGCATAGATAGCGAGATCGGTTATGCCGAACGGAGATTGCTACTTATTTTGATTGGAATGATAATCGCCGGATTATCTCTTGCCTTGTTGCTGGCCAATTTTATTTCCAAGCCGGTAGAACAACTGACCAAAGCAACCAAGAGAATCTCAAGTGGCGATTTAAATGTTGAGATTAAAGCCAATACCCGAGATGAGATTGGGGAATTGGCAAATTCCTTTAATAAGATGACCATTAACTTAAATCAGCTGATTTCTCAACTACAGGAGCTTTTTGTGGATACGGTTAAAGCATTTGTCGAAGCAATTGAAGCTAAAGATCCTTATACCCGTGGTCACTCTGAAAATGTTACCAAATACGCGATGGCAATTGCCGATAGGATTAATTTGTCGGAAACAGAAAAAGAAGCTCTCAAGACGGCTTCTCTCCTTCATGATATTGGCAAAATCGGTATAAGAGAGGACATTCTAAACAAATCTTCGGGATTAACCAATGAAGATTACAATTCAATCAAGCAGCACCCGCATATAGCAGTTCAGATTATGGGGCAAATTCCGCTTTTAAATGATGTGGTTGCTATCGTGTTTCATCATCACGAAAGATTTGACGGCAAAGGTTATCCTCGGGGCATAAAGGGAACAGCAATCCCTTTGGGTTCCAGGATACTTGCAGTGGCTGATGCTTTTGATGCCATGACTTCGACCCGGCCTTATCGTCCTGCCGCTGATTGGGAGTCGGCGACTAAGGAACTGAGGAAGAATGCCGGAAAGCAATTTGATCCTGAGATTGTCTCGATATTTATAGAAATCCTGGCGTCACAAAAAATGCAGGTCTTATCATAAGATAGCTTTGCCATACTTAACTGTTTGTTCCCAATCCAGCCTATAATTACTAGTTTTCAATTAAAATTAGTAATTTATCTTTAAGTCAGCAGACAAAGTTGGCTAATCTTCTTCCTGGTTCATTGGTTGGCCACAGCAAACGAGTTCGCCGCCGCCTACTTCAATTACTTCGACTACGTTCCCGCATATCTCACATCTGTATACTTCTCCAACACTTCTTACATTGGTCATTTTTACCCCCTCCTTTTTTCTACGGTGTTTGGGCAAAGCTTAGCATTTTTTTGGTTTTTCCTCCAGGCTTGATAAGGGTCAATAAATTGTGTAAGAAAAATAGAATGGATATGCAATAAATATCTGAGAAAGCCAGCAAATGATTATGGAAGTTACAGAAATAATCAAACCAACTTTGTCCAGCCACAGAATGTCTTTTCCAATAGGTCCCAAAACTCAAAATAGATTATGCCGAGGAAGGCCATGGCGACAATGCCGCAAAACATACCTACCTGATCGAATCGTCCCCAGAAATTCATGATGGCGTAACCGATTCCTGCCTGAGTAGCGAATGATTCGGCAAAAAAGAGAACAGCGATCGCGGTACCCGTGGTTATTCTTAAAGCGGTAAATACTTTTGGCAAAGTAGCCGGGATAACCGTATGACGATAGATATCCCAGTTACCGGCATTAAGTGAATGCATGGCTATAATCATCTGTTGACTAACAGCTTTGGCACCGTCTCTTGTGGTTACTACTATTTGAAAGAAAATTATAAAAGATATTAACGCGATCTTGGATAAGTCACCGAATCCAAACAAAAGAATAAAGATGGGCAAGAACACAATTTTGGGAATTGGATATAAAAGTGAAATAAACGGAGAGACAATTTTGTTTAAACGATCACTGCGACCGGCTATCAATCCTATGGGCAGAGCAAGAGTGGTGCCAAGCAATATACTTGCCGCTACTCTGTAAAAACTGACCAAAAAGTGCCACCAAAGTCCCTCTTTTATAACTTTGGGAAAAGAAATTGCTACTTGCAAAGGAGTCGGAAGGTTTAAGTTGGGAAGAATATACGAGAATCCCCACCATATTACCAGTATAGCTATTGTCGCGCTTCCATAACTCTTCCATTTATTAGTTGCGTTCAATTTGGTTTCCCTCTAGTAGAAGCCGGATCTTTATACATAAATTGTAAAAATCTTGATTGTCCCGCAAGCCTTCTTGGCTGAACAGAGGATTATCTACCGAGCCCCTTATCTTTCCGGGCGGTCCCTCCAATACGATAATTTTGCTTCCCATACAAACGGCTTCTTCGATGTTATGAGTAACAATCAGAGTGGTTATCGAATGCTTTTTCCAGATTTCCAGGTATAAATCCTGCAGTTTTTCCCGGGTAAGCGCATCTAAAGAAGAAAAGGGCTCGTCCATTAAAAGAACACCTGGATTGAGAGCAAGCGACCTGGCCATTGAGGCTCGTTGTCTTTGGCCGCCGCTGATTTGAGAGGGATATCTGTTTTCTAGCCCCGTCAGCCCAAGATCATCCAGAACCGGGGATAATCTTTTTTGGATTTTATCATCTTTGAGTTTGCCTATTTTTAGACCGAGGGAGACGTTTTCAAACACGGTTTTCCAGGGGAGCAGAGTATGTTCCTGAAATACGGTTCCAATACGAGGCTCACCATTCCAAATGATTTTTCCGTCAACGACTGTAGGTGTGGAATTGTAGCGGACGAGATTGGCCAAAGCATGGATGAGGGTGCTTTTTCCGCAGCCTGAGGGGCCGACTATCGCACAAGTTTCGCCTGGTCCCAAAGAGAAGCTAATATCTTCCAGAGCCGTGACATCATTGCCGTCCGGTTGATATGAGACTTTTAATTTATCTACTTCTAGTCCTATGGCCATATCTTACCTAAGGCAAGACTTTAGACGGAGCCACCAAACTTTGATAGGTTATGTCTTTATCCAAGAGATCTTTGCTATCCATCCATTCAAGCACTCGGTCTATGTCCTCTTGCTTGGGGAGCTGCGGCTGGGGAAATTTATTGACTTTGTAAGATTCCTTTATTGGCTCGGGTAGCTTTGCTTTTTCAACCAAAAGATCCTTGAATGATTCGGGATCTTCGTTTATATCGTCAACTGCCTTGGATAATGCCTTAAGCAACTCTCTGACACTTTCTTCATGTTCTTTGAGATATTTTTGATCAAAAGCCAGAATTGTCTGGGTTAGATTCTGTCCCTGGGTATCGTCAATTATAAGTTTAGCTCCTTTAAACTCGGCCAGCGAAGCTAGGGGGTCCGGCAACGCCGCCGCTTTTGCCTGATTGCTTAGGAGCATATCCAGCCTTACAGGTATCTTGGCGATTTCAATTTTCCTTATTTCCGATTTATCAAAACCCTTGGACAAAAGCAACTCATCGACAAAATATTCAATTATGGAATTGTTAGAAACAGCTATCTCCGTGCCTTTTAGTTGCTCCACGCTTGAAATATTTGATTCAGGGGCGGCAAATATCGCGAATCTACCCTCCTCCGGCGTGGCACCTAATACGATTGTGGCGATTGAGATATCCTTGCCGGCATTTTCAAATGACGCGGCAGCGATTGGATCGCCCAGGAACGCGTCTATTTTCCCGGCTTGAAAAGCCGCATCTCTTTCATGGGCGGAATCAAAAGTCACCATCTCTATTTCAAGATCGTCACTTTCAAAATAGCCTTTTTCTTCTGCCACAAAAAATGGAAGAGTATCTTCAATGGGAAGAACTCCGATAGTCATCTTGGTTTTTTTCGTTTCCTTCTGGCTTGTTTCTTTCTTACTGCAGCCAGCTATGACACACAAAAGAGCAAGCATAAGTAGCGCCGAGGTTATTTTTTTCAACTTGGCCTCCTTTTTGGTTGCCCCTATCTTATTTGATAATTTTATTTGGATGTTGAAAGCTTATCGCTTCTTCCAATTTCTGTAAAGCTTACCTTGCTAGACCGTTTTTAAGCGTGCGACCAAGCTCAAGAAATCTCTAATTCTAAGAAGCACTGAGCTTGTTGGTCGATAATCGATAGGAGGTCAGGAAATATCCGGTCTTTTCATGGAGGATTCAAGAATTCTCGCGATAAGCTCCTTTTCGTTGGTAATCCCTGTTAGGTCCACATTTTTCTTTTCCAATAAAAAGGCGGTGAGTGTTGCTCTAATGAATTCGGCTAGCTCGATGTCCTTTCCGCCTGTCGCTTTGGCCTCGGTTGATAAACGGTTAAGGTAAGCAAGTGTTTCCTGAGGTATTTCGATTATCATACCAAAATCTTTCTCCCCTGATTTTTCCGGCATTTATTTCCCCCTAAGTTATATGGTGATATTGATTCTTTAATAATTATGGCCTGTTTCCTAAAGTTGAAACAGGGAAAGCACCGATAGTAAATTGTGGATGTCCAGGAACCCAATGGGCCAGTAAGAAGTTCACGACGGAACTTCAAAAGACCAAAAGGATCAGACCGAACAATTTAAACACTAAAGCTGGTTTGTTGGGTTCCTAGCTATTTAGAACAACTCTTCCTAATACTTGCTTTATACAGCTTTGATTAGTCTATTCTGTAAACATCGATTGCTTTTGGTTTGCCCTTTTCTTTTTCTACGAGCTCGAATTCGACCCTATCTCCTTCGTCCAGGATAACGTAATCGCCGCCTTCAACGGCAGAAGCATGAAAAAAAACGTCAGTGCCGTCTTTGGTCAGAATAAACCCGAAACCTCTCTCCGGGTCAAACCATTTCACTACTCCTTTTGGCACAAGCTCACCCCCAAGAAGGCCTTTTGGTTTTTTTCATAATTCGTTTTTACTTCTCTTTTTCCTTTTACAATTTAAGTGGATGTTGGAAAAAGCGGCTTTACAAAACAAATTTGGATTGGGGCTAATGTTTTCAAAAATTATTTCCGATAAGAATCCTAGAAAGCAAAACCGTGTAGGGTCGTCGGAGCCAAGAATATTTTAGGACTTAGTAAGCAAAAACTAAGTCCTAAAATATTTTTAGGGAGCGCAATCGATTTTAACAGACAAAATTGTGTAATTAATAAAGCAATAAAAAACCCCCTATTTGTCAAAGGGGGTTTTTTATGTAGAGATGTTAACTAGAAAAATCTTTTGGCGAGCATAGTTCGATACGACAAAAACCTAAACTGACTGCTTAAAGTGGTTGTAAAATATGATAAATCCAGTAGGGGATAGTTTCAAAAACGTGGTAGAATAAAGGTCACTTTAAGGCTGAAAGGATTAGAAAGTATAAGGCAAGATAGAATAATTTGGGGGCAGAAATGGACCAAGAAGACGATAGACAATTTATGAATACGGCAATAGAAGAAGCAAAGAAGGCTGCATTTATTGGAGAGGTGCCGGTCGGAGCAGTTATTGTTTGTGATGGAAAAATCATTTCCAAAGCCCACAATCAAAGGGAAAATTTAGCTGATCCAACTGCGCACGCTGAAGTTCTGGCAATTCAACAAGCTGCGGGAAAGCTAAGCCGTTGGCGTCTTAGTGGATGTACAATCTACGTGACCAAAGAACCATGTCCAATGTGTGCTGGTGCTATTTATCAGGCAAGATTAGACCGGCTTGTCTATGGAGTTTCCGATAATAAAGCAGGAGCTGCCGGGACCCTTTATAACATAGCAAATGATGAGCGCTTGAATCATCAGGTTGAAGTAGCAGCTGGGATTTGTCAGGAAGACTGCAGGCAGCTTATACAAAAATTCTTTGCCGGAAAAAGATGATCGGTTGATACTTAAGTTGGTTGTTATGGAATGTGGTGGGGTGCCAGAGCGGCTTATTGGGCTGGTCTCGAAAACCAGTGTCCGTTTTTGCGGACCGTGGGTTCAAATCCCACCCCCACCGCCATTAGTGTAAGTTTTGTGGTATAAGATAGCTTGTGTTAGAATATCCAGCTAAAGTAGATACAGCAAATCGGTAAAGTTGAATATGTTTTATATATTTAAAATTCGTACTAGATAAGCGATAAAACAGGCAGACTATGACAAATATCATTGAAGTTACAGACCTAAAAAAATATTTTTCTTCCCTTGGTGTTAGAAACAGGGAATCCATAAAAGCGGTCGACGGCATCTCTTTTGAGGTTAAGAAAGGAGAGGTCTTTGGCTTCCTGGGTCCCAATGGAGCAGGCAAGACAACCACAATACGCTGCATGATGGATTTTATCAGACCTTCCGCCGGTGGTATTAAGATATTCGGAGAAGACGCCTACCACGACTCGGTGTCCCTTAAGCAAAGAATTGGTTATCTGCCCGGCAATGTTCAGCTTTATGATAAATGGACAGGGCAAGAGCATATCAATTTTGTCGAAAGCTTAATGGGTAAGTCAAAATACGCAAAAGATATGATCAAACGGTTTAGTTTTGACCCGCGCAAAAAGTTTAAGCAATACTCCTCGGGAAATAAACAAAAACTTGGCCTAATTCTAGCGTTGATGAACGATCCGGAGCTGATAGTTATGGACGAGCCAACTATCGGTCTCGATCCGCTTCTTCAAAATGAGATTTATGAAATTTTTGATGAATTGCAGAACAAGGGTCATACAATTTTTGTCTCGTCACACAACTTGCCGGAAGTAGAGCGGATTTGTGATCGGGTAGGTATTATCAGAGAAGGAAAGCTGGTTGCAATTGAAAGTGTAGGTAAGCTCGGAGAGAAACGCCTGCGAAGAATTGTAGTCAGATTCGAAGATAGATACGAGAAAGATGATTTCAAGTTTGATGGTGTTGAAAGAATCGAAGAGCTTTCAGATGGCTTGATCTTAACGGTTAGGGGAGACATTAATCCGATCGTAAACAAGCTAGCCGGCTATAAACTGCACGATCTGGAAGTTTCTCACGCAACATTGGAAGACGTGTTTCTGGAATTCTACAAAGGGCAATAAAATGCTAAGTCTTATTTGGAGAACAATAAAAGACCGAAAGATATCACTGATTGCCTATTCACTGGGTTCAGCTGTTTTTCTGTGGATGTATGTTGCCATGTTTCCGATGTTTGCTGAAAAACAGGCGGAATTCGATAAGCTTTTTAAGGCTTATCCAAAAGAGGTTTTCCAGGCGATAGGTATGGATCCCGCCCAATTTACCTTATCGAGGTTTGAATCGTTTGTGGCGGTAGAGCATTTTAGTCTAGTGTGGCCGATATTGGTCATTATTCTGGTGATTGCCTTTGGCGGAGCCATGATCGCGGGGGAAATAGAAAAAGGTACGATCGAGACCATACTTGCTCAACCGATCTCACGGCTTAAGATATATTTTAGCAAGTACATGGCGGGCATTATAAATATTGTTGTTTTTATTATAGTGTCGGTTTTTACAGTTGTTCCGCTGGCAGCGCTTCATGATGTGAAATATGACTTGAAGAATTTCGCCGTTATGGCGGTTTTGGGATTTCTGTTCGCTCTGGCTATTTTCAGTCTTTCCATGCTGGCAACCAGCATATTCTCGGAAAAGGGCAAAGCGAATTTCAGTGTGGGCGGATTAATTCTCCTAATGTATGTCATAAACGTGATCTCCGATTTTAAAGAAAGCCTAAAAGACATAAGATATGCCTCATTTTTCCATTACTATGATTTCACCAAGGCAATGTTGGATGCTAAAATAGACAATCTGTCAATTTGGGTATTTTTAGGGGTCTCGGTTGTGGCTACTGTCTTGGGAGCGATTTGGTTTATGCGAAGAGATATAGCAGTCTAGATTGAGCCCTGCAACCTACTCTTTTTCACTTCATAGAAATAAACTATTTATTAACAAATCATCAATCTTACTTTTGTCTTACTTGTTGGTTGGAGACAAATAATCAATTGCATATGGGTTAAGACATTTAGTAATTTCCGGGGATTATTTTTTAATTTGTCTGTTATAATTGTTGAAGCTTTATTGTTGGAAAATATTATCCCTTTGGGATTAAGAGATATCATTTGGAGAGGTCGCATAGCCTGGCCTAGTGCGCGCGACTGGAAATCGTGTTGGCGGTCACAAGCCGCCTCGAGGGTTCGAATCCCTCCCTCTCCGCCAACCTGCGCCAAGGCTTCGGTCGGCAGGCCAAATCTGCGCCAAGGCTTCGGTCGGCAGGCCAAATCTGCGCCAAGGCTTCGGTCGGCAGGCAATGTTTGTGCCAAGTTTTGCATCAGGGCTTTGATGAACTTAAGGTTCAACAGGGGAATAATTTCATGTGGTATGTCTATGGGCTAAAATGCCAAGATAAATCATTATATATAGGATCAACAAATAACCTAAAAAGACGATTGTTCGAGCATAATTATGGCAAAAGCAAGGGCATCAAGGGAAGAAGTCCGTTTGTATTGGAGTTTTATGTTGCTGTAAAAAGTGAAACTCAGGCAAGAAATCTTGAGAAATACTTCAAAACAGGATCAGGAAAAGCAATTGTCAGAAAAAGAATTTTAACTGACGAAATCTTGATGTAGTCAGTCCCTCCCTCCCCGCCAATTCACCAAAGGTGGATTGTCCTGAGCGACCCATTCGACTTTGCTCAGGGTGAGTCGAAGGACAAAAAGCTTCTTCATGCTTGCATCGCTCTTGTCTGTAATTTTGAAATCATCCCCATTTTGATAGAATATTTATATCCCCTCAATCTGTTTAGTTTGAAAAGCCGGTATTCCAAAGCAATTATTAATATCAGTTATTTCTTAAAAAAAGATATATTGCTATCCAACGGGGAAGATATGACTGAAGATAAAAAACGAATCAGCAGGGTAACTAGGTCAAAAGAAAAAGCAAAAAGCAGTTACGATAAAATGAGCAAGTATTATGACACCCTGAGCGGCCGCTTTGAAAAGAAGTACAGGGATATTGGTCTTCATATGCTGGACGTAAAAGAGGGCGAGAAGGTGCTGGAAATCGGATTCGGTACCGGACACTGTATTTTGGCGTTAACCCAAGCGGTTGGCGATACCGGCAAAGTCTGTGGAATTGATATTTCAGGAGGAATGCTCGAGATTGCTCAGTCAAGGATCGAAGATGCCGGACTATCGCATAGGGCTGAGCTTAAATGTGGCGATGCGGTTAATCTCCCGTATGAGGATAACTGTTTTGATGCAATTTTTATAAGTTTCACCCTAGAGCTTTTCGATACTCCTGAGATCCCCAAGGTGCTTGGGGAATGTCGCAGAACTTTAAAAACAAAGGGACGGATAGGCGTTGTTTCAATGGCAAAGGGAGAGAAATCGGCTTTTATAATTAGGGTTTATGAATGGGCACACAAGAAATTTCCAAACTATGTTGATTGCCGGCCGATTTATGTAAAAGAGATGATAGCCGAAGCCGGATTCGATCAGCTTGAGGTTAAAAATATGATGATGTGGGGTTTGCCCCTGGAGATAGTGCGAGGACAAAGCTCATAGATGGAGAAATAAGAAATTGACGGGGAAAGCGGGGAAAAATGAACTTAAAAAATAATACAGAAACCAGCAAGATAAGATTGGTAGCGTTAGGTTTGGCTCTAGTCTGGGCACTTTTTTGGACGCTTTTTGGCCTATTGTCCGGTATTGGTGAAGGCATCGGTTTTATAGGGACGGTCATCCATGCTGCGGTACCTGGATTGATCTTTTTGTTTGCCGCGCTTATCGCCTGGCGGTGGACCTTTGCCGGAAGCATTCTGCTGCTTATCGAGGGTTTTATAGTTCTTATAGGGTATCCTATAATGACCTTTGATAACATGCCAGGTGCCACTATCATCTTCATAATATTTACCATGGCCTCTCCTCCTTTGATAGCCGGTTTGTTATTGATTTTGCACTGGCGGAAGGGCAAAGAGCAAAGCAAGTAAACGTCGCCCTCGGATTTTTAAAACCGGTTATAAATTATTGCAGCCGGGTGTTGACTTAATCAACGCGTTTTGCTTTATATATTGCTTTGTAAGTTGTATACTCAAGTTTGATCGCGCTAGGCGGGGAGGTAGCGGTGCCCTGTACCTGCAATCCGCTATAGCAGGGCTTAATTCCTGCCTAAGGCGTCATGCTGTAAAGTCAGTTCCTGTATAAGTGGTGTTGAAGGTTGGGTCCTGTGCAACGAGAGCTTGTGAATCCCGTCAGGTCCGGAAGGAAGCAGCGGTAAGCGAATACTTGCGTGTGCCGCAGATTAACCTAGCTGGAGCTAACTATACAGGGGACGTTTGTAGTGTGTTGTCGAGGGTGGGTGCGCGATCGTTCCTTATATTTCCGCAGGCAATGGTTCTGCTCCGGGGTACATAATGTTTCAATTCAAGAGTCTGCAAATTGCCGATTTTTCTAGAGACATACGCACAATCTCTGATATCATAAGGATTTATAAATATAGTAGAATGGAGAAGGAATGGAACAAGTTTTGGGAGGAGAAGTGCAGGTAAAGGGTCTAATACCTGTTTTCATTAAAGCGACTAGTATTGATGACGCTTGGTTTCAATGTATAAGAGCCGTAGTTGTGGATCCCGGTGGATATGAATATAAGATAACTCGGGGAAGCTATGAAGGACAGAGAAGAAAAGAACTTGATTTGGTCACCATTCAAATCACCCATCCGGGCACTACGCCCCTGGCGCCTCAGATTCCTCCCGGCTGTGGATTTGCGCCGCCTACGGATGATAAGACAATTGAGATGTACTGCATGCGCTATCTTATGAGTGATATCAAAGAGGAAAACGAACAATATACCTATGGGGAATACCTCGCACCTCAAATCCCCAAGGTCATTGAGCTGTTTAAAAAGAACGGAGAAGGGACGAATCAAGCTTGTATGAATGTTGGAGATAAACACTCAATCGATCTCGAAGACCCTCCTTGTCTAAGAGTAGTTGACGTGCGCCAAAGGTACGGAAAGCTCCATTTCATCCTCTACTTTCGTAGCTGGGATCTTTTTGCCGGTTTTCCCCAAAACCTGGGTGGCCTCCAGCTTCTGAAGCAGTATATGGCTGAAGAGATCGGAATTGAAGACGGCGAGATGATTGCTATTAGCAAGGGTTTGCATCTCTACGATCATTTTTGGCCTCTGGCCGACCTGAGACTGGGGAAAACCAAAGAATAATTCGGTATATCTTCGTGTTTAATCCAATAATTCTTTTTCTTTCATATTTTTCTGCCATTAAACATCGGGCAAATCCAAAAAGATAAAAATTATTTATTTCTTTGTAATTTTTATCACAGTTTTGAGGCCTTAAACCGTTGTATAGATAAGTTGAAAATCTATGCAAGATTAGCGGAGGTGAGCTTGGTGGGAAAAAGAAAAATAAATTTAACCAGAGAATCTTATGAAAAGTTACAGAAAGAGTATAAGTTTTTAACGACTACTAAGCGAAAGGAAATTGCCCTTAGATTTAAAGAGGCTTTTGAGTTGGAAGGTTTTCCCGATGGCAGCATGGTTGATGAAGATTTGTTTATAGAAAACCGAATCCGCCAGATAAACGATATATTGAACCGGGCTAAGATAATAGAACAGGAAGAGATAAAAGGAGACAAAATAAGAATTGGCTCCTGTGTGGCATTAAAAGATCTGGAAACACAGGAAGAAATGGAATTTGTTTTAGTAAGTTCGGCGGAAGCGGATTTGTTTAAAAGAAGATTATCTGAAGAATCTCCTGTTGGTAAAGCAATTAAAGGTAAGCGTGTAGGTCAAGTTGTGAGAGCAAAAGCCCCGCAAGGGGATATCAGATACAAGGTGTTAGGTGTTGGACGGAAATCCCGGCCATCGTTGCCTACGGTAAAAACGCAATTGGCTACCGGCGTGATTTAGGAACTATTTGAACACTTGATTTGTGGTAGGAATGGGACCGGCTGAGCTAGATGTTGCTTTCTTTTGAAGATGAGAGAGCCATTTTTATTGTATTAAAGTGGATTTCTACCGTATCCTCTGTCTCTTGGGCGTAGCCTCCAGCCAGGACAATGGAAATGGGAATACTATTTTGCCTGGATTCGGAAATTACAATTTTGTCCCTTTCCCTCAACCCTTCTTTGCTTATGTTTAAAGGGCTTAAAACATCATCCATATAAGGATCGGCTCCGGCTAGATATAGGACTAAATCGGGATTAAAATCGGCAAGAATTGTGGGTACGGATTTCTTTAAGTGTCTAATGTAGTTTTGATCATCGGTGTGATCCGGCAGCCCTATGTCTCTGTCTGATTTTTCCTTGGCCGGATAAATGTTTTGAGCGTGGATGGAAAAAGTGTAAACCGCTGAATCATTTCGGAAGATATAAGCAGTACCATTTCCCTGGTGCAGGTCACAGTCAATGACGCCAACCTTTTTTACTTTATTTTCTTGTTGAAGCTTGCGGATGGCGATAGCAACATCGTTTACCACACAAAATCCTTCCCCGTGATCGGGATAGGCATGATGGAAACCGCCTCCCAGGTGAATGCCTATGCCGTTTTCCAACGCCAGGCATGAGGACAAATAAGTACCGCCGACGCAGTAAAGGCTGGCTTCTATTAACTGTTTCGGAGTTGTACAGAAAGGCATCTCTAACTGCGACATTAATCGAAGCCAGTTACCTTTACGTTCCCGGGCTTTGTTGAGCTGATTAAAATATGATTTGGTGTGAACTAGAAGAACATCTTCATCTGAAGCCATCAGCGCCTCGATAAAATCATTTTCATTTGCTAATTTTTTGTCCAGCATCTTTTTACGTATCAGATCGTATTTCTTTACCGGGAAAACATGAGCGCCCAAATTAACTTTGCCGTAATGCGGGGAATAAACAATCTTATGCTCGCTTTGTTTAGGAATAACAGAAATCATTGAACTTGTCCCTTGATAAGACTTAACCGAGTTAAGTATCTATATTTTTCCAAATAAATGGCAAAACACCTTCTTCTACGATAGCCTGATAGCTGTTTTTCTTTCTGCATTGGCCGCAAGATTTTATTTTTTTAAGCTCCGATTTCCTCTATAATGAAACAGTGTTGCTTTTGGCTGCCCCTCTTATCAATACACCTGGACGGCTTGGATATATCACTGATAATATAGGCTTAATCTATTGCGCAAGGAGTTGTGAGAGAATTGGCATATATTTCACTTTATCGTAAATGGCGTCCTCAGACCTTTGAAGAAGTCGTCGGTCAGGATCATGTAACCCGTACTCTTACCAATGCCATAAAACATGACAGAATTGCCCATGCTTATCTTTTTTCGGGGCCTCGGGGAACAGGAAAAACCACAGTGGCCAAAATCCTGGCAAAAGCGCTTAATTGCGAGAAAGGGCCTAGTTCCACTCCCTGCAATGAGTGTTCTATTTGCAATGAAATCACCAACGGTTCGTCGGTCGATATTTTGGAAATTGATGCTGCCTCCAACCGGGGAATCGATGAAATCAGAGACCTAAAAGAAAAAGTTCATTTTGCTCCGACCAGGACAAAGGTAAAAGTTTATATTATCGATGAAGTTCATATGCTAACCTCGGAAGCCTTTAACGCTCTTCTGAAGACACTGGAAGAACCACCTTCTCATGTAATCTTTGTGCTGGCGACAACCGAGCCTCATAAAGTAATTCCCACGATTATTTCGCGATGCCAGCAGTTCGATTTTAGGCGCATTATGGTCTCGGATGTGAAAAACCGCTTGGCCGAAATTGCAGAAACCGAGAAGATTCAGGTTGATGAACCCAGTCTTTATCTGATCGCTAAAAGCGCCCAGGGGAGCCTGAGGGATGCTATTGGCACTATGGACCAACTTTCTTCTTTTACCGGGGGCAAGATTGAGCTGGATGATGTTATTTCTCTCTTGGGAGCAATCGATTTGGAGCTGCTTTTTGATATAACCGACAATATTTCTTCCAAAGACGCTTCGGCATGCATACAGTTTGTTAACAATCTGATCGATGAGGGACGGGACGCAAGACAGTTTGCCAAGGAGCTTTTAGAGCATCTGCATAATCTTTTTGTAATAAAAAATGTTGATCGACCGGAAGAGATAATCAATACCACACCGGAAAACTTAAATCGTATGCAAAAGCAGGCCGAGCAGATGAGTGCCTCCGATTTAGTGAGGGCAACGGATATTCTTACCAGGACTATAAATGACATGCGATGGGACCCGGATGCACGGCTTCACTTGGAGATGGCTCTTATAAAAACAGTAAGACCGGAAGTGGACATGTCACTGGAAGCTCTTTTAGCCCGGGTAGAGCAGTTAGAGAACAGGTTGAATGGTTCTGCCACACATAGCACAGTTGCAGCGGAGAAACCGAAAGTGACTGAAATAAAAAATCAAAAGACTCAATCTGAAAAGAAAGATGATGTAAGGACAGAAGTAAAAGGGGTAAAAAAAGAATCCACAAGAGAAGCTAAAGAAGCGAAAAACACTCAACCGGACAAAAAACAACCGGAGGAGATCAAGGACAAGAAAGAAAATTTGAAATCCAGCGATGAGGGTGAAAATAGCAAAGCTGCAAGCTCAATACCCGAAGCAGAGAAGAGCGCGTCCACAAAAAAAGATGATAAACCTGATGATAGAGCAGAAAAAACCGTAAAAAGGGCAAAAGAAGCAAAAGACGGAAGTGAAAAGAAAGCAGCAGGAGAAACAAAGAGTAATGAATCCGAGCTATCTGCGGTTGATGTGGCAAAAATTAAAAGAGTTTGGCCGATTGTACTGGACCAGGTGAAGAAGAAGAAAATATCAACTTATGCTTTACTTCTGGAGTGCCAGCCTGTTAAAGTGGTGGGCAAGCAAATAACCTTGGCGTTTAATGACGGTGCTTCTTTTCATCGCGGCGAGATAGAAAAACCGCAGAATCTGAAATTGATTAAAGACACACTGAAGGAAATTTTAAACAGTAATTTTGGGATTTCCTGTGCTCTAAACGGCGACGTAGATATAGAAAAGCATGATGAGAAGGCTCAGGACAAAAAGAAAGAAGAAAATGATATCGAAGAGATTGTGGAAAAATCCCATATTGTAAAGCTGGTGCAAGATAGTTTTGGAGCTGAAGTGATTGATGAGATCGATTTTGAGTAAAAGGAGGATTTAGGTTGAAGGGAAATTATGGTAAGATGATGAAACAAGTTCAGCAGATGCAACAGGAAATGGCCAAGATTCAGGAAGAATTGGCCCAGGAGAGAATCGAGGCAACCGCCGGTGGCGGAATGGTTTCCGTGGCGGTTAACGGAGAGCAAGAAGTGCTGGAAGTGGCCATTGAAAAAGAGGCTGTTGACCCTGACGATGTTGAAATGCTTCAGGATATGATACTGGCAGCAGCAAACGAAGCTCTGCGTAAATCAAAAGATCTTGCAACAACAAAGCTGGGTCAAGTAACCGGCGGATTGAGTATCCCAGGTCTTTTCTAACTTGTAATACAGCCAAAGGAATGCAGCAAGCATAAGCCTTCATCAAGCAAGTATTAGTCCATTCTGCATTTGAACACAAGAGTTTGTAAAAACAATATCATCATCAACAAAGGTGATTAACTTGTATTATGCCGGTCCGGTCCAAAATTTAATAGAAGAATTGTCAAAACTTCCGGGGATTGGTCCCAAGTCAGCTCAAAGATTAGCTTTTCATATTCTTAAGACTCCTCCGGAAGAAGCTAAAAGGTTGGCAAGCGCACTTGTGGCAGTTAAGGAGCAAATCAAGTTTTGCACTGTTTGCTATAATGTGACCGATCAGGAGCTTTGTGAATACTGCCGGGACCCGCGTCGGGACGATTCGACTCTCTGTGTAGTGGAAGAATCCAAAGATGTGATAGCCATGGAAAAAACGGGAGAATTTAAAGGGAGATATCATGTTCTTCAAGGAGCGGTTTCTCCGATTGACGGAATAGGTCCGGAAGATATTAAAGTAAGAGAGCTTCTGGCGCGTCTTCAAAGCGGAAAAATTGAAGAAGTCGTGGTGGCAACCAATCCCAATATAGAGGGTGAGGCGACTGCCATGTATCTGGCTAAATTAATAAAACCGCTGGGGATAAAAGTAACCAGAATAGCAAGCGGGCTGCCGGTTGGCGGAGATTTGGAATACGCTGATGAAGTAACTTTGGGGAGAGCTCTGCAAGGAAGAACAGAAATTTAAGGAAATTGAACCAGGTTATAATTACCCAGATAGCGAAGACCGTGGATTTGGGTAACCAAAAAACATAATCCCTGGTCAGACTACGGAAGAGGGGTGAGAAATGGAGAAAGTAACAGAAGTTCGTTGGCATGGAAGGGGCGGCCAAGGTGTGGTAACGGCAGCAAAACTTCTGGCTGAAAGTGCCCTGGAGCAAGACAAATTTTTTCAGGCGATGCCTGAGTACGGCGCCGAACGAATGGGTGCTCCCATTCAAGCTTTTACTCGCATTGGTGATAGGCCCATTGAGCTTCACTGCAATATCACCAATCCGGATATTGTTGTAGTGCTTGATCAGACATTATTGGGGGTAATAGATGTAGCAGACGGCCTGGCAGATGGCGGAGTGATTATCGTAAACAGCAGCAAAGAGCCAAAAGAAATAAGAGGAACCCTTAACATCAAAGGGGGAAAAATCTATACAGTCGATGCAAGCAAGATTGCCAAGGAAACAATAGGAAAGCCAATTCCTAATACCCCGATGTTAGGAGCACTAATTAAAGTCACCGGCATTATTGACTTAGACAATGTTCTGCAGCATCTAGAAAAATCTTTTGGCAAAAAGTTTGCTCAAGAGATAATCGATGCGAATATAAATGCGGTAAAGAGAGCGTATGAGGAGGTGGCTGCCGGATGAAATGGGATATTAGCAAAATTAATCAATGGAAAGCGGAAGATCATCCCCTCGGAGCAACCATTCCTACAGCTGGTAATGCTAGAGAATATAATACCGGAGCGTGGAGAAGCTCACGGCCGATACGCGATAACGAGAAATGTACCCAGTGTCTTATCTGCTTTATGTATTGTCCGGACTCCTCAATCCTGGTTAAGGATGACAAGGTGACAGACTTCGATCTGAAACACTGCAAAGGCTGCGGTATTTGTGCCCGCGAGTGTCCTTTTGAGGCAATTGAGATGATCGATGAAAGATCCGCAAGCAAGAAGGGAGGTAAATAGGATGGCAAAGACGGCAAAGAAAGTTGCTATGACCGGCAATTCCGCTTGCGCGGAAGCCATGCGCCAGATAAATCCCGACGTTGTGGCTGCCTATCCCATTACTCCTCAGACAGCGGTGGTGGAGGACTTTTCAACTTTTGTTGCCAGCGGTAGGGTCACAACTGAATTTGTTTGCGTTGATTCAGAACACTCAGCTATGAGTGCCTGCATAGGTGCATCAGCTGCGGGAGCTCGGGTAATGACGGCAACAGCATCTCAGGGATTGGCTTTAATGTGGGAAATGCTCCATATTGCTTCTGCTTTAAGACTTCCTATAGTGATGCATAATATAAACAGAGCTCTTTCCGCACCTATAAATATCCATTGCGATCATTCTGATTCAATGGGAGCAAGGGATACGGGCTGGATACAGTTATTTTCGGAAAACGCTCAAGAGGCATATGATAATACAATCCAAGCAGTCCGTATTGCTGAAGACCCATCTGTTTACCTGCCGATTATGGTTTTACTGGATGGTTTTATTATCTCTCATGCCATAGATAGGCTGGAAATCCTGGAAGATAAGCAGGTGAAGGATTTTGTGGGAGAAATCAAACCACCATATTCTCTTCTTGATCCGGATAATCCCATAGCTGTCGGTCCTTTTGACGGTCTTCGTGGATACTTCTTAGAGTTCAAGAAGGTTCAAAACGACGCGCTGGAATCGGCCAAGGAAGTTGTGCTGGATGTTGCCAGGGAGTACGAAAAATTATCGGGTCGCAGCTACGGGCTTTTTGAAGAGTATAAGCTTGATGATGCCGAAGTTGGAATCGTGGTTATGGGTTCTACTGCAGGAACGGCGAAAACTGTTGTTGATGATTTAAGAAACGCTGGCAAAAAGGTCGGTCTTTTAAAACTACGTCTTTTTAGGCCATTTCCGGTTAAGGAAATAGCAGAGGCATTGAGTCACCTTAAAGCCATTGCGGTTTTGGATAGGTCGTGCTCTTTTGGAGCTCAGGGTGGACCGGTCTTTTTAGAGATCCGGACCGCTATGTATGGTAAGAACGGGCAAACCCCCGTTAGCGATTACATCTATGGGCTGGGAGGCCGAGATGTAGGTAAAGATCAGATAATGAAAGCCTATGAGGACTTATTTGAGGCGGCAAAGACCGGGAAAGCTAAAGACACACCAACCTTTTTAGGTATAAGAGAATAGAAGAACTCGCAGTATGAAGGCCGGTACCTTATTGGCTAAGCTAATAGGATTTGTTGTTTTGTAAGTATCGGCATATCGCGGATGAAAGGAGTAATCCCGTATGGCATCAATAAAAGAATTAGCTCGAAAAGAAGAATTGCTTACTGGCGGACATAGATTGTGTGCCGGTTGTGCTGCTCCTATCGCAGTTCGACAGATATTAATGGGAGCAAAGACACCGGTAGTTGCCGGATGTGCCACCTGTTGCCTGGAAGTTTCAACTACTCCATATCCTTATACTTCCTGGATGACTTCCTATATTCATTCGGCTTTTGAGAATGTCGCCGCAACGGTAACGGGCGCGGAGGCTGCCTATAAAGCTTTGAAAAGAGCAGGAAAGGTAAAAGGAGATTTTACCTTTGTAGCTTTTGGCGGGGACGGCGGTACTTATGATATCGGTATCCAGGCACTATCAGGAGCGCTGGAAAGAGGTCATTCTTTTACCTATGTTTGTTATAACAACGAAGCTTATATGAACACGGGAACGCAAAGATCGGGCGCCACGCCTCTTGGCGCGTGGACATCTACCACACCGGCTGGCAGTGTTGTACCGGGCAAACCCAACAATCGCAAGGACTTAACGGCTATCGCGGCGGCGCACAATGTTCCTTATGTTGCTCAGTCGACACCCGCTCTATGGAAGGATTTGACCAGAAAAGCGGAAAAAGCTCTCAATACCGAAGGACCGGCTTTCTTGAATGTGCTGGCGCCATGTCCGAGAGGATGGAGATTTCCGTCGGATATGTCGATTGAAATGGCCAAACTTGCAGTGGATACTTGTGTTTGGCCGGTTTATGAAGTGATAGACGGAGAATGGAAGTTAAATCGTAAGCCCAAGGAGAAAAAACCGGTCACGGAATGGTTGAAGCCCCAGGGCAGGTTTAGACATCTATTCAAGCCGGAGAATGAGCATCTATTGCAGGCCATTCAGGAAAAAGTAGATCAAGACTGGCAAAGGCTGCTTAAGAGATGCGGCGAAGAGGAATAAATAATACTTAAGCGGTTAAACAATAAACAGGAACTGCACCGATGGCGATCATTGTTCAAAAATACGGAGGATCTTCTCTGGCAACAATGGAACGGATAAAAAATGTTGCCGGGAGGGTGGTCCAGGCTAAGGAAGAGGGAAACTCGGTTGTTGTAGTAGTGTCAGCGCTGGGGGATACCACTGATGAGCTAATCAAAAAAGCGTATGAAATTACGCCTGATCCCCCCGAGCGGGAAATGGATATGTTGCTGGCAACCGGCGAACAGATGTCAACGGCTCTTCTGGCTATGGCGGTCCAGGCACTCGGGCACGAGGCAATCTCCTTTACCGGGCTACAGGTAGGAATAGTAACGGATACGGTTCACACTAAAGCAAAAATCGTTGACGTAAAGTCCCAGCGCATCCATGAAGAGATCAAAAAAGGGAAGATCGTTATCGTAGCAGGATTTCAGGGTGTTACTGTTGATCAGGATATTACCACCTTAGGCCGTGGGGGATCTGATTTAACCGCGGTGGCCTTAGCCGCCAAACTCAAAGCTGATTTGTGTGAAATCTATACCGATGTGGATGGTGTATATACAACCGATCCCCGGTTGGTTCAAGAAGCGCGCAAGCTCCCGGTCGTTTCTTACGATGAGATGCTGGAAATGGCTGCTACCGGGGCAAAGGTTATGCAGTCTAGATCGGTTGAATATGGCAAGAATTTTGGCGTGATAATTCATGTAAGGTCCAGTTTATCCGAAGAGCCAGGGACTCTTATTAAGGAGGCCGACCAGATGATGGAAAAAGCAATCATAAGTGGTATCACTTATGATGTGGGCGAGGCTAAGATCACTATTTTAGGTGTTCCCGATAAGCCGGGGATTGCGGCAAGGGTTTTTAAAGCGCTGGCGGATGCAAACATTAACGTAGATATGATCCTTCAGAATGTAAGCGAGAAAGGATCCACGGATATCTCATTTACGGTTAATAAAGAGGATCTAAAAAGAGCGGAAAGCGTAGTGGATAAAGTGGTAAAAGAGCTTGAAGCAAAGGGTTTTTCTTGTGATGAGGGAATTGCCAAAATTTCGTTGATTGGGGCGGGAATGCGCACCCATCCGGGTGTTGCCGCGGATATGTTCGGCACTCTGGCAGAGAACAGTATTAATATTGAAATGATTAGCACTTCAGCTATTAAGATATCCTGCGTTATTCGCAGTGAGTGTGTCAAAGAAGCGGTAGGAGCGTTGCATAAAAAGTTTGAGCTGGAAAAAGATAAAGTTCGTGAGGTTAAAGGGGAAGATTAGGAATAGATGCAGGATAGGGAAAAGAGAGAAGGTAAGAGAGAAGAGATAAAGCCTTGACAAAAGATACATGATACAGGATACAGGATTGTTGGAAGATGATAGAAGAAAGTAAAAATAATTTGAATCTAGCGGGTGAGAAGAGATGAGCGAATACAATGTAGCCGTGGTTGGGGCTACAGGGGCTGTTGGAGAAGAGATGAGGAGAGTTCTCGAACAAAGAGACTTTCCGGTTAAGGATATAAGACTGCTTGCCTCGGAAAGATCGGCGGGAAGAAGGCTTACTTTTAAGAGAGTAGGCATAGCCGTAAAAGAGCTTACCAAGGACTCTTTTAAGGGTATTGATATTGCCCTCTTTTCAGCCGGCGGATCAATAAGCAAGGAATTTGCGCCTATTGCGGCGGAAGCTGGAGCTGTTGTGATTGATAACAGCAGCGCTTTTCGCATGGATAAAAACGTTCCTTTGGTGGTACCGGAAGTTAATCCAGAGGATGTTCAAGAACACAGCGGGATTATCGCTAATCCCAATTGCTCGACAATTCAGATGGTTGTAGCCTTGAAGCCCATCCATGATATTTCCCCGATAAAAAGAATTGTGGTTTCCACCTATCAGGCTGTTTCCGGTACCGGAAAGAAAGCGACTGAAGAGCTCCGGGAACAAAGCAGGGCAGTTGTAGCCGACGGGAGTATGAAAGTTGAGGTCTACCCGCATCAAATAGCATTTAATCTATTGCCTCACATAGATATCTTCCTGGATAACGGTTACACCAGGGAAGAAATGAAGATGGTAAGCGAGACCCGCAAAATAATGCATGCTCCGGAAATGAAAATTACCGCTACTTGCGTGAGAGTGCCTGTCTTTGTAAGTCATTCGGAAGCAGTCAATATCGAAACCGAAAAGAAGATACCACTTTCTAGGGTCAGAGAAGCTTTGGAGAAAGCACCCGGCGTGGAAGTAATTGATAACCTTGAGGAAAATCTATACCCACTCCCTATTGAAGCGGAAGGGCAAGATGAATGTTATGTCGGCCGCATCAGGGAAGATGAAAGTATAGAAAATGGCATTAATCTCTGGGTTGTTAGCGACAATCTACGTAAAGGTGCTGCGCTAAACGCTGTCCAAATTGCGGAACTGCTGGTTTCCTAAGTTGGGAGCTCGTTTAACTTTTCATGAGACTAATAAAAGAATATGCCTCTTGAGCGGGGCACAACCCCACATCATCTAACTTACAGTATCCCAAATCAAAAGGAAAAAACTATGGATAAAAGGAAAAAGCTTGTAAATGAATATAAAGAACGCAAACTCCATGGCGGGATATACACCATAACCAATAAGGTTAACGGAAAGTACTTTTTAGGTCACGCTGTTGATCTTAAAGCAGCGCGAAACCGTTTTGAGTTCGCGGTTGTTAACGGTTCCGGTACGCCTCTTAAGTTGCAAGATGATTTGAACGAATTCGGGGGAGAAGCATTTGCTTTTAAGGTATTAGAGGAGCTCGAGCCAAAGAAAAACCAGAGCCGAAGCGATTTTATAGATGACCTGAAGACATTGGAACAGCTTTGGCGTGAAAAACTCGATTCAGCAAACGAGTACTAGAATATCAGTCTGACCTTATCGCGCCCACGATAACTCCCCAGCCTTAAAATCCTGACTTTCTCCTCTGTTGTTTAGACTATAATAGGAAGGAAGAATTCAGTCTTTTTATCTTTAGCCGAGATGTGTTTACTTAAGAATCAACAAACATCAAGGTATCTAAAACACAACGCCAATTGAAATTTCAAGGTAAAAATTGTAGGGCATATGGATATCGCGGATTTTATTGAGGATTTAAGACAAGATGAAGATTATGAAGGCCAGATAGTATCGGTCAAGGAAATTCCCCGGCGAAGTGCTGTCTACGGGAGCCCCACTGAACCAATCCCACCCAAACTGCAGGAAGAGCTGTCTCGACTGGGCATCGACAAACTTTACTCCCACCAGGCTGAGGCGATTGATAATATACGAAATAATAAAAATATTGTGGTGGTAACCGGAACGGCAAGCGGAAAAACCCTTTGCTATAATGTTCCGGTTCTGGAGTCCGTTCTTGAAGATAGAAAGAACTGCTCGCTCTACCTGTTTCCCACTAAAGCTTTAGCTCAAGACCAGTTGAGGATGCTGGGACAATATAAAATATCCCAATTAAAACCGGCGACTTATGACGGGGATACGCCGACTGATGAACGCTATTGGGTAAGAACCAATGCCAACGTCATACTCAGCAATCCCGATATGCTTCATTTCGGGATACTTCCCCAGCACCAAAAGTGGGGCAATTTCTTTTTAAATCTTAGATTCGTGATAATTGACGAGATGCATTCCCTGAGAGGCGTTTTTGGGTCCAATGTGGCCAATGTGATAAGACGCTTGCGCCGGATTTGCGCCCATTACGGCTCTTGTCCGCAGTTCATATTGGCATCCGCCACTATTGCCAATCCTAAAGAACTAGCGGAAAAACTTATCGGATTGCCGGTCGAGCTGGTGGATAATGACGGTTCGCCGCGGGGAAGAAAGCTTTTTGTTTTTTGGAATCCTCCTTATCTTGATCCGACCTGCGAAAAGAGAAAAAGCTCCAACATGGAAACCACTTATCTCTTTTCCCGGTTAGTGCGATTCGGTTTTAAGAACATTACTTTTAGTAAATCAAGAAAGACCTCTGAGCTGGTTTTTAGGTACGCGCGGGAGGAATTAAGAGATGAAGGCAAACTAAAGGACAAGATAAGCTCCTACCGAGCCGGATATATGGCTCCCGAGCGCCGGAAGATCGAACAGGAGCTTTTTTCCGGTCAACTATTGGGAGTAAGCTCGACTAACGCACTGGAATTGGGCATTGATGTAGGCTCTTTGGACGCTTGCGTGATAAACGGTTTTCCGGGAACGATTGCCTCTACCTGGCAGCAAGCCGGACGTGCCGGAAGAACTCGAAAAAGTTCCCTGGCAGTACTAGTGGGACAGGATAATCCTTTGGACCAATATTATATGGCAAATCCCCGGAGTTTTTTCGGAAAGCCGCACGAGGAAGCCATAATTGACTCTGCAATTCCTTCGATTTTTAAGAAACACTTAATGTGCGCCTCGTATGAGATTCCTCTTGAGGAAAAAGACGCGCAGTTTTATGGAAAAAAGGGAATGGAGATAGTAAAAGAGATGGTTAAAGAGGGGGAACTCATCGAGAGGAAGAATCGGTGGTTTTTCACCCGGCATACCCCTCCTTCCCATTCATTGAATATCCGCTCGGCTTCCCAGGATACATATTCAATTGTAGAGATTGAAAGCGGCCTGCTGCTGGGTACAATCGATACCGCCATGGCTTTTATCTATATACATCCGGGAGCGGTATATCTGCATCGGGGGGATTCTTATCTTGTCTCTCACCTGGACATGGAGGGAAAAGTTGCTTTTGTGGAGCAAATCAGAGGGGAATACTACACGCAGCCCCGCGAAAATACCACCATAAGGATTTTGCAGGAAAAAAAGAAGAGAACTATAAACAAAACCATTATGCTATGGGGCGACGTGGAGACAACTACCCAGGTAACTGCGTTCCAAAAGAAAAAAGTGTACAGTGGAGAAGTTCTGGGTGTCGAGGATCTGGACCTGCCGGAGCAGAAGTTTGAAACGGAAGCTTTCTGGTTTGCTCTGTCCGATGGACTATTAAATAAATTGCAGCTTAAGGAACGTGAGCTTGCCGGGGGTATTCATGCCGCCGAGCATGCTACTATTGCTCTTCTTCCTGTATATGCAATGTGCGATCGCTGGGATATCGGTGGTGTGTCTACTCCGTTTCATTCCCAAACCGGATCGCCTACAGTATTTATCTATGATGGATTTGAGGGAGGTATCGGGATTACGTCTAGAGGGTTCGATCTGGCGGAAAAACTTCTTGCTTCAGCTCTTTCCCAGGTAAAAAGATGTAACTGTAAAGAGGGGTGTCCTTCTTGCGTCCATTCGCCCAAATGCGGCAATTGGAATGAACCGTTAGATAAAAAAGCGGCAGTAAAAATATTGCAGGAGATACTGAAGAAGTGAAGAGTTGAAAAGACTAAGGATGCATGATGCAGGTGAGGGAGATGGGAGAAGAGAAGAGGAAAGTAAAACCATGGGATACAGGATGCATGACAGGGATTAGCGAGAAGAGATGAGGGAAGAGAGAAGAGATAAAACCTTGATGCAAGATACGGGATGAGTATAGATTTAAGAATCATTATAGACCTAGAATGTTATTGATGAGCTAAGTTGACATAATAAAGTTGTTTAACTGAAGGCAAGAGCAAGTTGTATAGTAAAATAGCTCATAAGAGATTCTAAGGAGGAAATGATGATATATATAGGGGTAGTTGGTGACGCTGTTTGTGACGAAAAAACGTATCAGGTTGCTTTTGAAGTAGGTCAACTTGTAGCCGAGAGAGGAGCTACTCTGGTTTGCGGAGGATTGGGCGGGGTCATGGAAGGAGCGTGCAAAGGGGCAAAGTCCAAAAGCGGTTTGACCGTAGGTATCTTGCCCTCAGAGGATCGGGAATGGGCAAATCCATATGTTGATGTGGCAATCCCCACCGGTCTAGGAGAAGCACGAAATACATTGGTCGCCAGATGCGCGGACGCGGTAATTGCGATAAGCGGACAATTCGGAACTTTATCCGAAATTGCCCTGGCACTTAAGATGAAAAAACCGGTCGTCGGTATTGATACCTGGGAGCTTGTTAAACAAAACAAAAAAGATGAATCAATTAAATCGGTGGTGAATCCACAAGCGGCTTTAGCTGCGGTTTATCAAGCGCTAGGAGCTTGATATGCCATTGTTATTGGTCCTAGGTAGTGGTATAGTAAACTTGGGTTATCGGTGTTATTGTTCCTTGATAAGGGGAGAGGAGGGGTTTGGTGAAGACTAGTGTCGATGTCCACAATTATTTGCAGACTGAAGAAGTGCCACACGAAATATTTTTGCTAAAAAGCCCTACTAAAACTGCCGAAAGAACGGCGGCATTGCTTGGTTTGAATTTAGATGAAGTAATAAAATCAGTTATATTGATTGCGGATGATAAGCCAATCCTTGCGATTGTACCGGGAGACAGAAAGGTTAGTTACAAAAAGATGAAAGATACGCTGCGAGTCTTAAGAGTGAGGCTAGCAGAACCGCAGGAAGTTATAGATTTAACCGGTTATGTGTTGGGGGCAACTCCACCGCTTGCCCATCAAAAGAAATTCTATACGCTAATTGACAGGACTGCTATTGATAAGCAGATTCTATACACCGGTTGTGGGGAGGTTAACGCTTTACTTAAAATACGGCCAGAGGATCTTATTGAAGTAACAGAGGCACAGGTTGCAGATATAACCGATCCAATAGATGAAGCCTAGGTCTCAATTGATATAGTTATATCGTAAGAGCTCGACTCTTTGGACGCAATTATTCCTGAACTTTTCGAGTTTGAGATGAACAATGCAAGTCAGATAATAAGAACAGAAGAAAGCCTATGCCGAGAATGTTTTGCTTGTGTTAGGATTTGCCCGGTAAAGGCAATCAAGGTGGTAAAAGGCCACACCGAGGTTGTCGATGAAAAGTGCATTTTCTGCGGGCTTTGTGTTGTTGCGTGCTCTCAAAATGCAAAGAGAATCGAGAGCGAGAAACAAAAAGTTCTCGATCTACTCTCAAAGAGACGAGCTGTGGCTATTTTGGCTTCGGAAGCCGCAGCTTCTTTTCACCCCCTACCCCTTTCTCAAGTAAGAACAAACCTATTAAAATTAGGCTTTATTGCGGTCGAGGATACTGTTTTGGCCGAAGAAATAGTTGCCGAACAGTATCTTAGGCTATGCCGCGAAAGCAATAATCTGCCTATTATTCGATCCTCATGTCCCGTGGTGGTTGAATTCTTGCTTAAATACCATCCTAGATATATTTCCCACCTGGCTCCTATTGCTTCTCCTAAGTTGATGCAAAGCAGATTGGTAAAAGCAATGTATCCAGGAAATGTGGCAACAGTATGCATTACAGCCTGTCCGGGACGAAAGGCTGAAGCCCGGGATCAGACAGTCAATGGAACAATTGATGCTGTGCTCACTTTTGGAGAAGCAAAAGAACTTTTTGTCGAATCCCAATTAAGTTTGAATAACTCCAATAAGGAGCATAAGCAGGAAGGAAAACCATTTCTTGCCAGGACTGTTTCGGTAACCGGGGGATTTCCCCGGGAAATTGTTGCCAGTAGAACATTGATGGATAAAGACACCTGGATTGTCAGAGGTATCAATTCTTTAGAAAAGCTGATAAGAGCTATCTCAGAAGAAGAAGTACAACCTCGCCTTATTGACGCGTTAGCTTGTAATAGTTGTATTGAGGGACCGGAAATAGACACAGACTTAAGCGTTTTTGCTCGGAAAAAAATAATTGAAAACTCTTATAGGGAGCAAGCCGATAACTCAGCAACTCGCATTTCATTCAATGATATTTATCGTTCGATTCCACAGGTAGATAGAGGAAGGACGTTTACTAGCCGCAAGCTGGAATTGCCTTTTCCTTCCGAGCCGGAACTGGAGGGAATCCTGGCTTCCGCTGAGAAAAACTGCAAAGAAGAAATGCTGGATTGTGGAGCTTGCGGATATGAAAGTTGCCGGGACACCGCTATTGCCGTATACCAAGGCTTTAATGAATGGAGCAGCTGTCTGTTCTTTCAGCGAAAACTATTTTTAAAAGTAATTAATCGGCTTAAAGAAACAGCCATAACCGACGGTCTTACCCAACTGGCTAATCATAGGCATTTCTCCGAGAGGTTATCACTTGAATTTAAGAGAGCTAAGCGCTATAATTCTCCCCTTTCTGTGGTAATGATAGATATAGATTTTTTCAAGCTAATAAACGATAACTACGGACACCAGAAAGGCGATGAAGTTCTAAGGAATATCGCCCGCATTATTAAAGAGAATGTGCGGGAAACGGACTTGCCTGCCCGATATGGTGGAGATGAGTTCTCATTGATTTTGCCTGAAACCGGCAGAATGCAAGCCTATTCGGTAGCGGAAAAACTAAGGAAAAAGGTTGAGGATTATATCCTTACAGTTGAGAATCTAGGTGATTTGACCAGGCCGACAATAAGTGTGGGAGTTGCCGCTCTCGATCATGATATAAATGATTTTGAAGGGCTGGTAGAAAAGGCGGATAAAGCTCTATACATAGCCAAGCAAGGTGGCCGCAACAAGACCTACGCAGCAGCTGATAGCAGTAGTTTAGGGGAACTCTAAGCGGATAGTTTATGAAGCGGGGCCGGGCGTTGTGTCAGTAGAGCTATGTGAGGTTCGAGGAGAAGATTTTGAAAGAAGCAATTCTTTACGAAAAATTGGAAGAAGGCAAAGTAAAGTGCAATGTGTGCACCAGAAGATGCATTATTCATGATGGCAAAAGAGGCCACTGTGGTACCCGAATAAATCAAAACGGTACACTTTATACGTTGATCTATTCCAAGTGCTGCTCGGTTGCCGCCGATCCCATTGAAAAAAAGCCGGTATTTCACTATGAACCGGGAAGTCTCGTTCTCTCTTTTGGCACTTTAGGCTGTAATCTGCGCTGTCGGCATTGTCAGAACTGGCAGATCGCTCATGTCGATCCTGATCTGGAAGGAAGTGGGCTTAATGAAATAAGTCCGGACGAAGCGGTTCGCCTTGCCAAAACTTATGATTGTCAGGGAATTGCCTGGACATACAATGAGCCCTCGATTTGGCTAGAGTATTCATTAGATACTGCCAAACTATGCAAAGAGAACGATCTTTATACGGTTTATGTTACCAACGGTTTTACCTCATTCGAATCTCTTGATATGATCGGCCCTTATTTGGATGTTTATCGTGTGGACCTGAAGGGTTTTACCAATGATTTCTACCGCAAAGTCTGTAGAATTAATGATTTTTCACCGGTTTTACAGTCGACTGAACGGGCTCTTCGCAAATGGAACATGCACATTGAGGTAGTTACTAATATAATCCCCACACTCAATGACGATGAAGACCAGCTTAGGGATATTGCCAATTGGATAAAGAAAGAGTTGGGCGAAAACACTCCATGGCATGTGACTAGATTTGTCCCCTATCTGAATTTTTCCCACCTCCCCGCCACTCCGATAGCAACTCTTGAGAGAGCGAGAAAGATCGGCTTATCGGCAGGATTGCACTTTGTATATATTGGAAACGTGCCCGGTCATCCGGGCGAGAATACCTATTGTTATAACTGCGAAAAGCTTGTTATTTCAAGATCGGGTTATTCCATTTCCGAATATGAAGTAAATAATGGAAAGTGTGCTTTTTGTGGAGCATCTTTAAATATTATAGATAATCGTACACCCGTCTGCTAGAACAGCATCACTAATGTCTCCTACCGTAGAATGAATAGGAATTTGTTTTCAAATTATTCTTTCACGGTTTGATTATTCAAGCTAACTATTTGTTTATTTGGTAGTGCTTGCTTTGGCCTGAGTAAATAAATAGAATGAGCAGAGATTTGTATCAAAACGGAAGCTGTCTCAGGGCAGGGATAAGAAGTTGAATACAAAAATAGCCATATCCGCAGGGGGAGTAGTTTTTAGAAAAAATAATGATGAAGTCCAGGTGATTGCAGCCATCCGGGCTGGCGGGAAAGTGTGGTGTCTTCCTAAGGGAATTGTTGAACAGGGAGAGGGTGTGGAAGAAGCTGCGCTAAGAGAAGTCAAAGAAGAGACCGGACTGGTTGGAAAGATAATTGATAAAATAGACAAAATAGAATATTGGTTCTATTGGAAGCCTGATGATACCAGATATCATAAATTTGTTCACTTTTTTCTTATGGAATTTGTGGGTGGCGACACGTCAAGACATGATTCTGAATTAGATGAAGTGAAATGGCTGCCAATCGATATTGCCATAAATAAGTTGTCGTACAAAGGTGAACGTCACATAATGGAGAAGGCTAAACGGATAATTGAAAATATGGGCGTTGATGGATGAAGGGGTGTTAAAATTCAACAAAGGTACTGTGTACATAGTTTTCCCAGTCTAATCCAAATAGTATGAACCTATTTTAGCAAGGAGTGACAGGAGATAATATGCCGTACGTCTTTAAAGCGATTATGGTAGGATTGGCGGCCGGATATCTCTCCGGACAGTTTGGTGTGGGTGGAGGTATTATTACTACACCCGGCGTCCGTCTAATCCTTGGGAAGTCCGAATTTATTGCTTTGGGGACACCCCTTGTAGTGATGATTCCCACTGTGCTATCCGGTGCGCATATATATCGTAAAAATGGATTAATCAATTCAGAGCTGATTTTGCCCCTATCCATATCGGGTATTATCGGAATTATAGTGGGATCTTTGGCTACCGCGTTTGTTTCTGTTCACTTCCTGATGCTGATAACTGCTTTTATCATTCTGGTTGTTGGATTGAGGTTTATGTCTGTTCAAATAGAAGGAGCAGAGGCTCCGGTTTCCGGAGATAAAAACCTTGACCGAGACAAACTGAAAAACCGAAGCTTATTGGTTGGTCTTGCCTGTGGTTTTTTCTCAGGTTTTTTAGGATTGGGTGGGGGGGTCCTGTTGGTGCCAGCTTTAACTGTGCTTCTCCAGCAGGATATTAAAGAAGCATTTGGAACATCACTAATAGTGATTTTGTTCTATGCTCTACCCGGTTCCATCGTCCACTTCCTGTTGGGACATATCGATCTACGGTTAGCTTTGTTTATGATTATTGGCACTATTCCGGGCGCTTTCATAGGGGCGAAAATGACGATAAAGCTTCCGGCCTCTTTCCTTAAGACATTGTTTGGCCTTTTTCTAATAGCCGTGGCTGTATATTTTGCTTACTACGAGATACTAGCCATGATGATTTGAGCAAATTGAAATTGTCTGTCAATAATATGCAAAAGCGGGTGCTAAATGCCCGATAAAGTAAAGTTTCGTGCAGCAGAACAAGATGAATTGCCCCTGGTTTGGCAGATTCTTAGAAGCAAAGCAATATTTGCTGATTTGGCGGCTTTAAGCTCTTTCTGGCACAAAAATCCCACATCCATACAGATATCGGAAGGCTCCCTGAACTGTCTGGGCATAGTCAGCAGTTGGCGTTCACACCTGGAAATCGGTACTATCAGACATCTTGTTGCTCCTGAGGTCTATAAGAACGCATTTTTAGACCATTTAATAAATGTGCTCGCGAATGAAGGTTACAAAGAGATAATATCACCGCCTTTAAGACGGGCCGAATTGCCCGGATACCATATAAAAGGTTTTAAGGAAAAAGAATGTATTATTGTGATGAGGAGGGCTAATGTGTCCAAAATAGCTTCAGCTACAGGCGTGCTTGAGGTATGCAAATTCAAATCAGAACACCTTAATCACCTGGTTAAAGTAGATGAAGCTGCGTTTCCTAAGTTTTGGCGGTGGGATAGGAAGGAAATGCTCTCCGCTGTTGAGGAAGGGGACTGTTTCGTTGCTTTTCTCAAAGGTAGAATAATCGGTTATAATGTTAACGCGGTTAAAGGTAAGGATGGAACCATAGCAAGGCTGGCCATACTCCCCGAATTACAAGGCAGGGGCTTTGGTTCGGAGCTTCTTGGTTATGCTTTACATTGGTTTCGAAAGATGAAGGCAGTAACAGTATTTGTTATCACTCAGTCCGATAACGAAAATTCCAGGCATCTATATACGAAGTTTGGATTCAAGCCTTACGGTGAAAAATATTATTTGCTAGTTTTGGAGTTATAGAAGATGGTAAATTCACAAGCGAGATTGTCTTTTAGAACATATGCCGCTTTTGCTTTTGTAAGCTTCATGGCGGGACTTATTATTGCTACTTTTATCAGGTTCTTAGGTGAGCCAATGGGTCTTGCCTTAAAGAACATATACTCCTACCTTGCCTTTATTAGTGTTATTGCTATTGGTGCTTTTATGGTGCTGTTCTTTTTTTATAAAGCCGAGCGTAAATTCGAGCAGGAAGAGGCAATTCACACTCAACAGATTCTTGAGATAGCCAATAAAACACTTCCTTATTTAAGAACCGGACTAAACATTGAGTCCGCCGGCCATGTGGCACAAATAATCTATGAAAGAACGGATGCTATCGCAGTCGCGCTTACCGATGTTTCTAAGGTCCTTGCTATTAGTGGGATGGGTGCGGATCACCATAAGCCTGGCGAGTCGATTCTTACCCGGGCGACCAAGGACGCGCTCAAGTATAATGAGGTGCGAGTCTTGCGCTCTCAGAGGGAAATCGGCTGTCCTTATAAAGAATGCCCTCTACAATCAGCAATTGTTGCGCCTCTGGAATTTAAAAAAGAAGTAGTGGGCACTCTGAAGTTTTATTATGCGTCTGGCGATAAGCTAACCGAGGGTAGAATGACAATTGCGGAGGGACTGGCTCGCTTACTGAGTACTCAGCTGGAGCTTTCCGATCTTGAGCGGAAAGAAGAGTTAGCGGCACGGGCAGAACTTAAAGCCTTGCAAGCTCAGATTAATCCCCATTTTCTTTTTAATACTTTAAATACGATCGGTATGTTCTGCCGTACTCGTCCCGATAAAGCACGGGAGTTAATAATCCAATTCGCCGATTTTTTTAGAAAAACTTTGGAAAGAGGCACTGATTTGGTAACTTTGGAAGAAGAGCTCGATTATATGAACTCCTATCTTGCCCTGGAGAGAGCTCGCTTTGGTGAGAAACTTAAAATAAATAAAGACATCGATGAAAGATATCTTTCCTGCATGATGCCTGCGTTTATTCTTCAACCGCTTGTAGAGAACTGCGTCAAGCATGGCATTACTCCTGACGGATCTCTCAATATCGGCATTGAAGCGAGAATGGAAAACTCAACTTTGGTTATTAATGTGGTAGATGATGGTGTCGGAATTACCAGCAGTGACATGAAAAAGATACTACAGCCGGGATTCGGAAAAGGGCTAGGGATCGGCTTGCATAACGTTAATGAAAGGTTAATCTGTCTCTATGGCGAAAAATATGGACTAGATGTTTCGAGCACTGTTGGCCGGGGGACAAAAGTTGCGGTTAGAATACCGTTAATGGAGGATTCGAGTGAAGTTAAGAGCGCTGATTGTGGATGATGAAGCTCCAGCAAGATCGGAACTGCGTTATCTGTTGGAAAAAGCCGATAATGTTGAAGTCGTGGGCGAGGCATCGAACGCCAGAGAGGCAATAGAACTTATTCGTGCGTTAAATCATGATGTTGTTTTCCTCGATATTGAGATGCCCGGGCTTACCGGGATTAATGTCGCTGAGATTATATTGGAACTTCCTCGTTCGCCGGCAGTTGTGTTCGTTACTGCTTATGGAGAACATGCGGTAAAAGCGTTCGAGCTTAATGCCACAGACTACCTGGTCAAACCTTTCGATGGCGATAGATTGCGCAAGACCATTAATAAAGTTATGGAAAGCAGGACCGAGCGTCAAGGAACAAATGTAGATATGAGCAGCAACGGGATTTTAAATATTGGCCGTATTCCGGTTGAGAAAAAAGGAAAAACGATTTTGCTGTCCACTCAAGATATCATTTTCGTTGATACCAAAGACGATTACACCTTTATCCATACCTACGATGACAACTATATTACTTCTTTCACTTTGAAGGAGCTTGAGGGAAGGCTTCATGACGATGCCTTTTTCCGGGCGCATCGAGGATTCATAGTCAATTTGCATGAAGTAAAGGAGATTGTCCCCATGTTCGGTGGTAGTTTTCTTCTCCGGGTTAAGGACTCAAAGGAAAGTGAAATCCCTGTAAGCCGCCGCAATGCTAAAAAACTCCGCTCAATCCTTGGCCTGTAAACGGGCAATTGAGATTGTGCTTACAGGAGGCTACCTAATTTGAATGAATTTACACAGAGAGAAAGCTACCCGGAAAGCTCCTTAGGGTAACTCGAGGAATAAATAGTCAATCGGAATTAGGGCTTTGCTCGAAGACTTGCCGCCGGTATTTTTCTGGTAGCCCGAACCGTAATTGCCGACTGGTATGAAACCGGGCAATTGAACTGGCAGATACCGCAACCAATACATCTCTCCGAAATGACCTGAGGTCTCTTTATTGTTATTTTCTTGCCTTCCGGATTTTTCACTTTCACTTCTTCAAAAAAAATTGCTTTATCGGGGATAGGACATAATTCTTCGCAAACCAGGCAGTTTTTAAAATCTGTCCAGGGGATGCAACGATTGCGGTCAATATAAGCCCTTCCGATTTGAGCTTCGCGTTTCTTTATAAGCGGCAAATATTCTATTGCTCCGGTAGGACAAACTTTGCCGCATTCATTGCAGCTCCAATCACAGTATCCATAGTCATAGTTCATTTGAGGTGTAAGAATGCCTTCCAGGCCTGCAGCTAAAAGAGATGGTTGTAGCACATTGGTTGGGCAGACCTTCATGCACTGTCCGCATCGACAGCACAATGCCAGGAACATATTTTCGTCTTGTCCGCCAGGCGGCCTTATCAGATTGAAATCCTGTTCCTTTCGAGAAATGGAGGTACTAAGAAAAAAACCGCTTAAAATAGTAATTCCGGTAACGGTTAAAAAAGCGCGCCGGCTTGGATTGTAAATCGCTTTTCTTGGCTTTAATCCAAAGCTAATGGCATTTTCAGGACAGACTTCGGCGCATTCGAAGCTTAGCTGACAGCGTGACTTATCGGTGCCCAAGCCATCTTCGCGAATAGAATCAAGAGGACAGACACTTTCGCATTTCAAGCATTTTATGCACCTGCTTTCATCAACTACTCTCCCGAACAGGCTGAAGCGTGAAAGGAATCCTAAAAGTGCACCCAGGGGACAAAGATGCCGGCACCAAAGCCGCCGAGTCCAAAAAGAAAGCCCCAGCACTATCAAAAACATAATAAGGACTAGAAATTGTAATTGATATGATAATGGCTTCTGAAAGATAAAAACCCCGCTTAGGATGTTGGTGACAGCGTCAACCATGCCTTGAAGCGGTCTGATTAGGTATAGGATATCGCCGGCAAGCCGGGTCGCAATATCCAGAAAAGGATAGACTACAACAGTCGACGTCCTGGTAAATAAGGAGAGAGGATCGAAGATTAAATATAAAGCGCTTCCAAAGAGCATTAATCCTATACAGGCAATTAGTATGTATATCGGCAGTTTTATTAAGAATTCGCGGGATCTGGTTTTAGATAGATTCTGCCTTTTGGGACCCAGGAGATCGATAATAAATCCCATTGGACATACGTATCCGCAAAACGCTCTTCCTAGAAAAAGGGGAAGAATTAAAAAAAATAGAGCTAGCAGCATTTCCCACTTCCATACTCCATTAATTAGCGAATTCATAGCAATTAGCGGATTTGCCAGGAGAAAAGCTCCCAAATATACCTGGCCAAGTGGCCAAACCGTAAGAGTAAGGAAAACAAAGAAAAGCAGTAAAAAGAATATTTGGAAATACGTGCGATAACGATAAATTTTCACCATATCCCCTCAGTTTGCCCTTTCTATAAATCTAACTGCCCTATTAAAACATTGGCATAAATTATTAAGAGCCTTCTTTGACAATGCTGACTTTGTCCAAATCGATTTCTCCGATTTCTTGTTCATTTGCCTTTACTAAATATGGTAATTCGGATGGTTCCATATTAAAGAGAGTTGCGCCATATGCATCTACAGTTACTTGATTGGTACCTACAACTACTGTTTTTGCCAGCTTGACATCGGAAAGATTTCCTCCCGTAGGACCGTTTCTAACCAGCATACGGTAGGCATCCAATACGACCAGATGAGGACGAACAAGGGAATTCAAATCTACAATTTTTTGATCAAAATCAACATGCATCATTGACCTTGCTCCGCCCATTATTCCCATCAAATTTTTCATAGCCATTGTAAGGGTGGCCAGGCCGTGGGTTTTGGCAATAGGAACGTTGATAAGAACATCTGCCTCAAAGATGTCCTTGACCAGCGGCCACTCTTTCAATAAACGTCCTTGAGGAATCAGTGTGTTTTCGAAGTTACGGTCGGTTAGTATTTTAATTTTTCCCCCCGCTTTTTGGGTGGCCTCGGCAATGCCGGAAACTTCAAAGGCTGATGTTGCCGATGATGTCGGTCTATCCAAAACAATTACTTCTGATGCGCCAGCCTGATAGCATAGACTGATCAAGGAACCTATAACAAGAGGATTTGTTGTCACCGCGTACTGCGGTTCGCGGGCTGTCAGTAGGTTAGGCTTAATAACTACCCGGGTTCCCTTCTTCACAAAACGCCCCATTCCCCCCATTATTTCAAGGGCACGGTCTACGTTCTTTTCGGGGTCTTCTCCCTTAACGACTGCTAGATCCGGATAGGTCGAGTCATCTTTTGGGGTTTTGTCCGCATCTTTTTGTTTGCTTTGTTCTGTTGGGAGTTCTTTGATTTCCTTTTCTTTGGCTTGCTCTTCTTTTGATGACCACTCTATAAGTCTAGCGCAGCCGCCTGAGGCAGCACTTGCCGCCGCAATAATTGATTTTCCCAGCGCGGATAGAAATTGCCTCCGTCCGATTCTATTTTCTTTTAACATAATATGTTACCCCTAATAGCTTTTCTTTTTGGGCAACAAACAGTGAAGCAGGTTGCTTATAAACATGTACCTAATCATAAGATTTATGTTCTACAGAACAGCAAGCCTATTCTAATATTCTACAAGAAATTATATTTGCTTTTTTTGATACCAAAGGGTGATTGTTTTTATCGTGGCAGTGCCCAAACAATACAAGCGTTAAACAGCCAAATACGGATTATTTTTTATTGACCACTTGTTTTTTCCTTTTTACCTGGTTATTATATTGCATACTAATTAGTAATATCGCGGTTATCATGGACTACCATAATAATGGCTTTCAAATAGCTTTTATCCAGTTGAGAACCTTCCTTTATTGTAAAAGAATCTGTTAGCTGACAATGTAAGCCGAGCACAATAAAATAACCATAAAACGAGCATAGCCGTTCTTTTGGTTTAGAGTATTGCACCCTTTTATCGGAGGAGGAAAAAGTGAACCCGCTAGCCAAGGAGCTAAACGAGATTATTGGGAAAGAGAATCCCTATGTTTTTGATATGCTGTCCGAGTTGGGCAAAGAATTCTTCTTCCCTAAAGGAATACTTACACAGACAGCGGAGGCAAAAGAGAAAGCGGATCGGCATGACGCAACTATAGGAATTGCCAAAGAGGGTCCGGAAGCAATGTATCTCAAGTGTTTTATGGAGAGCATAAAAGACCTGGGAGTTGATGATATCTTTCCCTATGCTCCTACAACCGGCAGACCTGAGCTTCGGCGGGCATGGTTTCAAGAAATGTTAAAAAAGAACCCCGGTCTTAAAGGAAAAGCAATTAGTCTTCCTATTGTTACCAGTGGATTAACTCACGGACTGGGATTGGTTGGAGATCTATTTGTTGATCCCGGAGATACGGTCATCCTTCCCGATAAAAACTGGAGCAATTATAAAATGATGCTTTCAACCTGCCGAAAAGCTCTTATTAATCAGCATACTTTTTTTAATGATAGTGGCGGATTTAACCTGGAGGCATTTCAGGCAGCAGTTGATGAGGTTGCTTCCGAGAAGGGGAAAGTGGTTACAATTCTCAATTTTCCCAATAATCCTACCGGCTACACACTAACCGAAAGAGAAAGCATGGCAGTTAGGGATATTCTGATTGGTGCAGCCGATAGCGGAGCAAATGTTGTTGCTGTTGTCGATGACGCCTATTTTGGACTTTTCTTTGATGACAGCGCTATGAAGGAATCAGTTTTTGTGCATCTTGCCGATTCTCACCAGCGCATTCTAGCTATTAAACTAGACGGCGCAACAAAAGAGGATTATGTGTGGGGATTCAGAGTAGGATTTATCAGTTATAGCGTTGGCGGCACGGGAGACAGGGACGCTCTTTTCAATGCTTTGGAAAAAAAGACCGGCGGTGCGATAAGAGCGCAAATCTCCAACTGCCCCCACCTCTCCCAATCAATTGTTTTGAAGGCAATGAGCCTGCCCGATTATAACCAACAGAAAAGGGAAAAATATGAAATCATGAAAGCAAGGGCCCAAAAAGTAAAGCAAGTGCTTTCAGATGAGAAATATAATTCTGCCTGGGAGCCGTATCCTTTTAACTCAGGCTATTTCATGTGCTTACGCTTAAAAGGAATCGATGCCGAGGAATTAAGAAAGCACCTGCTTGATAAATATGGAGTAGGGGTAATCGCGTTGGATGAGTCCGATATACGAATAGCATTTTCTTGTTTGGAGGTTGAGGATATCGAGGATTTATTTGACACGATGCTACAAGCGGTAAAAGATCTGGAGTCTTAACCAATAACATTGGAAGGTGATGGATATGTCAAAAAACAAGATATACATTCTAGATGTTACTAACAGAGATGGGGTTCAGACATCGCGCTTAGGGTTGGCAAAGCTTGAGAAAACGATGATAAATATTTACCTCAACAAAATGGGTATATTTCAAAGCGAGTTTGGCTTTCCCACAACTCATCATGAAACCAACTATCTTAATGCGAATCTTGAACTGGCTGAAATTGGTGCCATAAGCCCCATGAGACTTGAAGGCTGGTTGCGGGCCTTAGTTGGAGATGTTGAATTAGCATTGGAGCTTGTTCCGGGATTACGTCATATCAATGTGTCTATTTCCACTTCAGATCAGATGATTAGCGGGAAATTCCAAGGGAGAATAGGACGCAAAGACGTAATTAATAAAATGATTGAAGCAGTGGATAGAGCCAAGTCACTTGGTTTGGAAACAGTAGGAGTTAATTCGGAGGATGCGTCAAGGACTGATATTGATTATTTGATTGAGTTCGCAGCTGCGGCCAAGGAGCACGGCGCGGAAAGAATTCGCTACTGTGATACTTTGGGATACGATGATCCATTTACTATCTATGATAGGATATATAAATTGGCAAAAGAAGTGGGATTACCTGTTGAGATGCATTGCCATAATGATTTGGGTATGGCTGTTGCTTGCTCGGTCGCTGGAGCCAAAGGAGCTGTTGATGCCGGGGTCGATGCGTACATTAACACTACGGTAAACGGTATCGGTGAAAGAGCGGGCAATGCCGATTTATTGTCAACGGTATTGGCTATACGGAAGTCTACCGGTTTCGAGAACAAGTATGTGCTGGATGAACGGGTCGATCTTGCCAAATCCTGGGAAATTGCCAAGTACGCAGCCTATGCATTTGGGATACCTATACCGGTTAACCAGGTTGGTGTTGGCGACAATGCTTTTGCCCATGAGTCGGGGATTCACGCGGACGGAGCACTAAAAGACAGGCGCAATTATGAGCTTTTTGACTATGAGGAATTAGGCAGGGGCGAACCGGAAATAATTGAGACCGGAAGAACCATAACTACCGGCGCGTATGGAGGAATTAAAGGTTTTCGTAACGTTTATGAAAAACTTGAGATTGAGTTTCGAAGTGATGAGGAAGCACGGGAAATACTTGACTTGGTAAGGTGTGCTAATGTGTCCACCCAGAAGCCTCTGGTTGCCGCGGAGTTGAAATTTATAGCAAAATACCCCGATCAAGCAAGAAAAATACTCACTCTTGCTCCCTGGGATGGATTGATTTCTAAATAGATTGATAAGGAGAAGAAGGTATTTTAAAAGACCATAAGAGTGAAGGGTAAGAGTTGTTAAGCGGCACGGATATTGAAATATAGAGCGCCTTATTGATCGTTCAACGGGAAGGAGCAAAATATGTCAACACCTCTTGAGAAGTGGGTTGAGGAACAAGCCAGATTGACTAAGCCTGACGAGATTTATTGGTGTGATGGCTCTGAGGAAGAAGCACATAAGTTAATGGAAATCGGGCTGAATAAGGAAAAGATTGAAGGTAGCCCGGTTTTTCAGAACTTGAATCAAGAGCTCTGGCCGACTTCCTATTTTCATAGAAGTCATCCCACAGACGTTGCCCGTACGGAGCATCTAACTTTTGTTTGCCAGGAAGACAAGGAAACAGCGGGACCAAATAACAACTGGATGGATCCTCAAGAAGCGAAAGATAAGGTTAGAAAACTATTTGACGGATGCATGCGGGGGAAAACAATGTACGTTCTCCCTTATACGATGGGGCATCCTGACTCGCCATATGCCAAAGCGTGTGTGCAGATTACCGATATTTCTTATGTTGCTGTCAGCATGAGGATAATGACTCGTATGGACAAGAAAGTGATTGACAAGATTGGCAGCTCAGAGGACTTTGTCAAAGGTCTTCATTCGGTTGGGGACTTCGATCCCAATAAGCGGTTCATTATGCATTTTCCCGATGAGCATTTGGTATGGAGCATTGGTTCCGGTTATGGAGGCAACGCCTTGCTAGGCAAGAAGTGTTTTTCCCTTCGAATTGCCTCCTGGTTAGGTTATCAAGAGGGATGGCTGGCGGAGCACATGGTGATCATTGGCATTGAAGATCCCGAGGGGAATGTAACGTATGTTACAGCAGCGATGCCTTCTGCCTGCGGCAAGACTAATCTGGCAATGCTTGAATCGGCTCTGCCCGGATATAAGGTGTGGACTCTAGGAGATGATATTGCTTGGTTGAACATTGGTGAAGACGGACGGCTTTATGCAATTAATCCTGAAACGGGCATGTTTGGTGTAGCCCCCGGAACTTCACTTAAAACCAATCCAAATATGATTCAAACACTGAAAAAAGGATCATTCTATCCCACATTGTTTACCAATACAGCTTTAAATACGGATACCGATGAACCTTGGTGGGAAGGGTTGGATGGACCTGTGCCCGAGCATTTAATCGATTGGCAGGCAAAACCTTGGGACAGCACAAAAGGAACCCCGGCAGCCCATCCAAATTCACGGTTTACGGTATCCATATACAATTCGCCGACTCTTTCCGATGAGTTTGATAATCCGAAGGGAGTGCCCATCTCGGCCATAATTCTAGGCGGGAGAAGGACCCAACTTGTGCCGCTGGTCGTTGAGGCATTTGATTGGCAGAACGGGGTATTTCTAGGGGCAAGAACTGGGTCGGAAACTACCGCTGCCGCGGCGCACCAGGTAGGCAAGTTGCGAAGAGATCCTATGGCAATGCTTCCTTTCTGTGGGTATAACATGGGCGACTACTTTCAGCATTGGCTAAATATTGGAAATAGGATGACAAATCCTCCCAAGATATTTTCGGTCAACTGGTTCAGAGTTGATGAGGAAGGTGAATTTATTTGGCCAGGATTTGGTGATAACATACGTGTTTTGAAATGGATAATTGATAGGACAAACAATCGTGTATCGGCGAAAAAGACCCCGATTGGATTTGTTCCTCATTTGGATGATATGGACCTCAGTGGATTGGATATTTCCCAAGATGAAATGCAAAAAATACTAAATGTAGACCTTGGGGAATGGGATGCCGAACTTGTTGATATCAAAGCTTTTCTTAACCAATTCGCTAGCCGAATGCCGGCTGAAATCTGGCAGGAATATAATAACCTAGCTGGAGAATAACTGTAAGCGGTCGCATTGGCTGCTGTTTATCATTTTCTTAGTATTCCGGAGTCGTTATATAAAAATCCTACATTTTAGAAACAAGATGCCGATAATATCTTTACGGGTAGACTTGCAATAGGCATAAGTCTATCTTCGGGGGAGAACTCTCAAACATATTGGCATTGTTGAGGAAAAAATGAGGGATGAGAGAGCTTTTACTCTGATTGAACTTATGGTTGTTATTATGATTATTGCTGTCCTGGTTTCAATTGCCATAGCAACTAGTAGCATGGCAAAAGCGACAGCTTATCGTCGGGCATGTCAGTCTAATTTGAGGATTTTGGATGGGGCTGTACATACTTATCAAGCCAGCGAAGATAGATGGCCGGGCGGAATGACAGATCTGGTTCCCGACTATGTGAAAGAAGAACCTAAAGCCCCAATTAATAATGCTGATTATTTCTATAATACTGCTACGCATGAATTTGCTTGTCCCAATAATGGCCAGGTAGTGGAAGGCATTGAGGTTACCGGTCACCAATATCCCTAAAAAGCATAAAAACAAAATTTTATAGGCAGTCTGTATTCAGACAGACTGCTTTTTGTGTTAGATGTGATTCAGTAGCTGTATTATAGCTGTCTCCTAAGCACTTTTGCTGCCTTGAACCAAGCTTGACAAATGACTGGCTATATAGCCTCTCAGTCCTTTATTTTGCCCTCTGAGGCGTATTTTATTACAAATTTAGCCCTCCCATTAACACTTGTCAAAAACCGCTTAATCAGAGATTTTGCCATTTGCGAGTTGATTGTTGCTTTTGTTTACGTCAAATCTTAAGAATAGTTTTACAAAGAATTTAAAAATCCAAAATAATTTAAGATAGAGGTGTTATTTGCCCAATGATGTGAAATTTTGCACAGGCAAATAATATTTTGGCGATACGGGAAATTTGAAAGGTTTTTCTTAAATTAAAGGAGGGTGTAATGAATAGTGATTTAGAGATTGCCCAAGCGGCGAAATTGAAACCGATTCTGGAGATTGCGGAAAGCTGTGGTCTTACCGAAGACAATCTGGATATGTATGGCAAATACAAAGCAAAAGTTCATCTTGATGTGAGAGAAAGACTAAGAGATCGTCCTAATGCCAAGTATGTGGATGTAACGGCAATTACTCCTACCCCGTTGGGTGAAGGAAAGACAACTGCTTCAGTTGGTCTTTCCATGGGATTGAATAGAATCGGCAAACGCACGATTCTTGCTATCAGGCAGCCTTCAATGGGTCCTACTTTTGGAATAAAGGGAGGAGCGGCTGGTGGCGGACATGCTCAGGTTGTTCCTATGGAGGATTTTAATCTACACCTTACCGGCGATATCCATGCTGTTGGAGTAGCTCACAACCTCCTGGCCGCTTATCTTGATAATCATCTTTTAAAAGGCAACAAACTTAACATCGATCCGTTCACTATCTCCTGGCGACGGGTAGTTGATGTTAGCGACAGGGCGCTGAGAAATATTGTAGTCGGACTCGGGGGTAAGAATGACGGAGTTCCTCGGGAAAGCGGATTTGATATCACCGTTGCCTCCGAAGTAATGGCAATCCTTGCTTTAACCACTGATCTAAAGGACATCAGAGAACGTTTGGGCAGGATAGTTGTCGGACTTAATTATGACGGAAGACCGGTTACCGCTGAGGACTTGAAAGTGGCCGGAGCGATGACGGTTCTAATGAAAGACGCTATCATGCCTACTCTGATGCAGACTCTTGAAAACACCCCTGCTTTTGTCCACGCGGGTCCATTTGCCAATATAGCCCATGGCAATAGCTCGATTATTGCTGATGAAATAGGTATTAAGATGGGCGAATTTTTGGTAACCGAAAGCGGATTCGGCGCGGATATCGGCGCTGAGAAGTTTATGGATATAAAGTGCAGATATAGCGGATTAAGACCTGATGTCGCCGTTGTTGTTTGTACTATCCGTGCTCTTAAGATGCATAGCGGAGACTTCACTGTTGTCGCCGGAAGACCACTTGACCCGGGATTGTTGGAAGAAAATGTCAGTGCGGTAGAAAGAGGCTGTGCAAATCTGGAAAAACACATTGAGAATATGAAACTTTTTGGTATCCCGGTTGTTGTGGCTATCAACTCTTTTCCCACAGACTCGGAGAGAGAAATCCAGGTTATAACGGAAAAATCAAAAGCGGCCGGGGCATTTGCGGTTGCCAAATATGATGGTTGGGCTAATGGCGGAGCTGGTTCCGAAGAACTAGCCCAGGCGGTTGTTGATGCATCTGAACAGTCAAGTGACTTCAAATTTCTATATCCTTTGGATATGTCAATTAAAGAGAAAATCGAGCGAATTGGTACAATGATCTATGGAGCAAGCTCAGTAAGCTATACTCCGCTTGCTGATAAGCAAATCGAGCAATTTACCAAAGCTGGCTTTGACAAGCTGCCAATATGTATGGCTAAGACTCATCTTTCTCTGTCTCACGATCCGGCGCTTAAGGGAAGACCCACAGGATTTGATTTGCCGATCCGTGAGGTCAGAGCATCAGTTGGTGCCGGATTCCTATATCCGCTTTGCGGTGAAATGAGAACTATGCCGGGTCTTCCGACAACTCCGGTGGGAGAAAAAGTGGATATTGATGACGAAGGAAGAGTTGTTGGATTATTCTAATTGAAATGCTGCCGGTTAGCAGTGGCAGCTTATAAAAAATTTGGTTGAAAAGTAGGCGCACTGATCTTTGAAACGATTTAAAGTACGTTTTTATCCTGAAAATAGAGAGATTGAAGTCGAAGAAGGCGAAAACCTCTTGCGGGCGGCTATGGCCGCTGAGGTGCGAATTAATGCTTCTTGCGGAGGCGATGGGACCTGCGGTAAGTGTCGTGTCATAATTGACAAAGGTTCAGCCAAGCGAGAGCCTTCCCCGGCTTTGAGCCAAAAAGAAATTGCCGAGGGTCATGCCTTGGCTTGTCGTACATTGATAACTGAAGATTTAGAAGTAAGGATTCCCCCTGAATCCCGATTGGGCAAAATTGCCGATAAAGAAAGACCTCAACCCTCTTGCGGACATCTTGTATCATCGGCTGAATGGGAAGAGCGCCTGGCAAATTTTGCCGCGGATTCCCCTTTCAAGAAGGTCTGTCTGAGTCTTCCCGAGCCTACACTGGATGACAATATAGGTGATTGGCAGAGACTGAAGAGAGAGCTGGGAAAGAACGGCATTAAGAATAGCAAGATTGACCTACCCGTTCTGAAGTCTTTGCCGGAAACACTTCGTAAGGGTAATTGGCAGGTAACAGTAACTGTTCTGCAGCAAGGGAACGAATGTAAGGTTATAAAAGTAGAGCCTTCCGATACGACCAAAACGCACTATGCCGTTGCCGTTGATGTCGGCACGACGACGGTGGTAGCGCAACTTATCGATATAGTTACCGGCAAAACCATAGGCAAGAGATCAAATTTCAATGCCCAGGCGAGTTGCGGCGAGGATGTTATTTCCCGAATTATTTTTTCTACAAAAGACAAAGGACTAAAGAAACTTCAATCGCTGATTGTCGGAACTATCAATAAGCTGATTGCGGAGTTGGTTGAAGAATCAGGTATTGATCCTGATCATATTTGTGGGATATTGGCTGCCGGAAATACTACTATGACACAGTTATTATTTGGTTTTGATCCTCGCTACATAAGAGAAGAGCCCTACATACCGACCACAACCTTATTTCCCTGGATAAAGGCAAGCGATATCGGGGTTGAAGTGGCAAATCATACCTATCTTTATTGTTTTCCCTGTGTTGCCAGCTATATCGGAGGCGATATAACTTCGGGAGTAATAGTTTCCCGAATGGCAGAGAGTGACAGGCTTACTCTTTTCATAGATATTGGCACCAACGGAGAAATAGTTCTAGGTAACAAAGATTGGTTGGTTTCCTGTTCGTGTTCGGCTGGTCCGGCATTTGAAGGTGGCGGTGTCAAGCACGGGATGCAGGCTACCAAAGGAGCCATCGAGCAAGTTAGAATTGATAGAGATACCTGGGAGCCAATGATCATTACAGTTGGTCGGGTGAAGCCGACCGGTATTTGCGGGACTGGAATCATCGACATTATTGCCGAGCTTTTCTTAAGCAAGGTAATTAATCAAAAAGGGAAATTCGATTTGGAGATTGACAGTCCACGAGTAAGGAAAGGTGAATTTGGCCCGGAATATGTGCTTGTTTGGGCAAAAGATTCCGCTCTAGATGTTGACATTGTTTTGAGTGAAGCGGATGTAGAGAATTTAATCCGGGCAAAAGCAGCAGTTTATGCGGGAATAAACATACTAATAGAAAGTGTTAGTCTGAATCTTTCGGATATCGAAGAAATAATTATAGCCGGCGCGTTTGGCAATTACCTGGAAATTGAGAAGGTTGTGACTATAGGTCTTCTGCCGGAGCTTCCGTGCGAGAAGTTCACTTTTATCGGAAACGGGTCGATTCTGGGCGCGCACGCAGCGATTCAATCTCAAGGCGTGCTCAAAGAAGCTGAAACAGTAGCTAAGAAAATGACGTATTTGGAATTAAGTACAAATACAAAATTCATGGATCAATATATTTCAGCACTTTTTCTTCCTCATACAAACATTGAGAAGTTTCCCAAGGTCATAGATCAACTAGAGAAATAGAAGTTTTCGATCCGTAGTACTTATATGGACTGATAATACCCGGACTACTACCCAATATCATGAGAGGAAATAATTGTGAGCGTGACTATTGCAGTTGCCGGTAAAGGTGGAACCGGTAAAACGACCACAAGTGGCTTGATTATAAGCAGCTTAAGAAAAATGAATAAGACACCTGTTTTGGCCATAGACGCAGATCCTAATGTTAATCTTAATCAGGTTTTGGGCATTGAGATTGAGGGCACAATAGGGCAAGCTCGCGAAGAAGTGTTAAAGAACATCGATAAATTGCCGGCAGGCGTTCCCAAGGAATCATATTTGGAGCTTAAAATCCAGGAATCCGTTTCGGAAGGAGAGGGTTTTGATCTTTTGGTAATGGGCAGGCCGGAAGGACAAGGTTGTTATTGCTATACCAATAGTGTTTTACGCAAATATACGGATATTCTTTCGGAGAACTATGAGTATGTGGTGATTGATAGTGAAGCCGGTATGGAGCATCTCAGTCGGCGGACAACCCAGAATGTGGACCATCTCTTGCTTATCTCGGATGCGGCCATTAGAGGCATCCAGACAGCAGGAAGAATCAGAGATTTAGCTCTCGAGCTGGAATTGAAAATAGGAAAAATGTGGTTTGTAGTAACAAGAGTTCCACCATCAGGACTAGATGAAATTCTGAAGAGTGAGATTAAAAAACAAAAATTGGATTTACTGGCGGCGATTCCAGAGGATCCATTAATCCACGAGTTTGATCTAAACCAAAGAACCGTTTTTGAATTACCCAAGGAAAGTCCTGCTTTGAAAGCAGCTCTTACGATGACAGAGCAGTTAAAAAGATAGATTTTGAATAAGTTATTTTAGGATGATAAGGAGTGTTGGTATGGCAGCAAAGATAATTGATGGAAAGATGATATCCGAGCAGATCAAGGAAGAGTTGACCCGGGAAATTGCTGAATTGAAGAAGCAAGGAATAGTCCCCGGGCTTGCAGTGGTTATAGTGGGAGAAGACCCGGCGTCAAAAGTCTATGTCGGACAAAAAGAAAAGGCTTGTGACGCTTTGGGAATTTATTCGGAAAAGCATGCAATGCCTGAAGACACAAGCCAGGAAGAACTGCTCGAAATGGTACGCAGACTTAATAATGACAACAAAATCAATGGAATCTTAGTTCAGATGCCACTTCCCCGACACCTGGACGAAAAAGAAGTAATAAATGCAATTTTGCCGGTAAAAGATGTTGACGGCTACCATCCGCAGAGCGTGGGAAAGCTGGTTGTGGGAGAAGACACTTTTCTTTCGTGCACACCTCAAGGCGTACACGAATTGTTAATAAGATCGGATATAGAAGTAAACGGCAAAGACGCGGTTGTAGTAGGCAGGAGCGCTGTTGTAGGCAAGCCTATGGCCATGATTCTTGTACAGAAGGCAAAGGGTGCCAATGCAACAGTTACCATCTGCCATACCGGAACAAAAGATATTGCCGCTCATACTCGGCGAGCTGACATACTGGTCGTAGCTGCTGGAAGGCCGAAGATGATTACGGCGGATATGGTAAAAGAAGGAGCAGTAGTTATTGACGTGGGTATTCACCGAACCGATCAGGGTCTGGTCGGGGACGTTGATTTTGACGCGGTTAAAGAGAAAGCTTCAGCTATCACGCCGGTTCCGGGAGGAGTCGGACCGATGACAGTAGCTATGCTGATGAAAAATACAGTTAAGGCAGCCAAACAACAAGCCTAAACATAGAATTGTTTATTAGGTTGACGATTTAAGGATTTTTTAGTAATAGGGATTGTTCGTGAAAGAGAATGGAGGTCATATATGGCATTTACAGAACCGCTTGAGAAATACAATGGAACAATAAGGGAGGTAACCATTGGGAAAGATGGTTCCCAGATCAAAGTAGGTGGAGAAACAGCGCTTCCCTTTTGCTTCTATGAAGGAGAGTTGCCTAATGAGCCGGTTATCGCTATGGAAGTTTTTGATAGCGCTCCGAGCGATTGGCCCCAAGCTCTATTGGATGATCTATCGGATGTGATCGGTGATCCAGTAGCCTGGGCAAAGAAATGTCAGGATGAGTACAAGGCTGATGCGATATGTATACAGTTGGCGGGGACTGATCCAAACGGTGAGGATAAAAGTCCTGAGGATGCTGCTTCAGTAGTAAAAGCGGTAAAGGACGCGATTTCTATTCCCTTGATCGTTTATGGTTCGGGTAATGCGGATAAGGATGCTGAAGTTATGAAGAAAGTTTCCGGAGCCGTAGGTGACGACAGCATTCTTATTGGGCCTGCGGTTGAAGAAAATTATAAGCCGGTAACTGCGGCTGCCATGGGATACAACCATATTGTTTCTGGAAATACACCAATCGATGTCAATATGGCAAAACAATTAAATATTCTCATGACGCAGTTGGGTTTGGATGCTAACAGCATCATAATCGATCCTACAACGGGAGCTTTAGGATACGGATTAGAGTATTCCTATTCAGTTATGGAAAGATTGAGACTGGCCGCGCTGCAGCAGGATGACAAAATGACGCAGATGCCAATGCTCAGCAATGTCGGGAAAGAGGCATGGCGGGCGAGAGAAGCAAAGATTGATGAGGATGAAGAACCCACCTGGGGAGATGCTAGAAAGAGAGGCATTTTGTGGGAAGCTATAACCGCTATGAGTTTGCTTCTTGCTGGCTCCGACATTTTAATTATGAGGCATCCCGAAGCAGTAAAATTAATCAGAGGAGCTTTTGAGAAGATTTCATAGGATTACAGTACTGTCTTTTTACTTGGATAGAGACAAGCCGATCCGGCTGAACCGGATATAAGGAGGAATAAGATGGCAGATTCTGACAAGAAAGATAAAAAGAAAGAAGAACAAGAAAAAGCAAATATTTGCAAAACGACTCTTAAGATGGCCCAGAAAGCAGCAGACGCAAATGCTAAGACTGCTTTTGAAAGGCGGGAGGAAAGCAAGCCTTGTCCCATAGGTGGGTCTGGACTGTGCTGCCGTAACTGCTCTATGGGACCATGCAGAATTACTTCAAAGAGTCCGCAAGGAGTATGCGGAGCGACGGGAGATACTATCGCTGCTCGTAATTTTGCCCGAATGGTTGCAGCCGGGGCTGCTGCCCATTCGGATCATGGACGTGAGATTGCTCATACATTCCTAGAGGCGGTGACAGGAGAAGCTCCTGACTATGCGATAAAAGATGAAGTAAAATTGCTTACTCTTGCACTTGACCTGGGCGTGAAGATTGAAGATCGGCCGGTCAAGGAAATAGCTGAAGAAGTTGGCAAAATTTGTCTCTCCCAATTTGACCAGAGAGATGAAGGTGTTGTCTTCGTTAAAAGAGCGCCGGAAAAAAGGCAGCAAATTTGGAAAGACCTTAACATTATTCCCCGGGGCATAGACCGAGAGATTGTTGATATTATGCACCGTACTCATGCGGGGGTCGATCAAGACTATAAAAATATTATAAAGCAAAGTTTAAGAACTTCCCTGGCAGATGGTTGGGGAGGCTCTATGATTGCGACGGAGCTTTCAGACATTATGTTTGGAACACCGGTACCGGTACGTTCACAAGTAAACCTCGGAGTTTTAAAGGATGATCAGGTCAATATTCTTGTCCATGGACATAATCCATTAGTATCGGAAATGATAGTCGCTGTCGCGCAAGATCCGGCAATGATAAAGAAAGCTCAGAGCAAGGGAGCGAAAGGAATCAATATCGCCGGTATTTGTTGCACGGCAAACGAAGTTTTAATGCGTCACGGAATTCCTATTGCGGGCAGTTTTATTCAACAGGAATTAGCTTTATCCACTGGCGCTGTAGAAGCTATGGCAGTTGACGTTCAATGTATAATGAGCTCTCTTCCGGAGATAGCCAAATGCTTCCACACAAAACTAGTGACAACATCGTCTCAGGCTAAGATTCCAGGAGCGGTTCATATTGAGTTTGAACCGCACAAAGCTAAAGAAGTTGCCACTAAGATTGTAGAACTAGCAGTTGATAACTACCCAAATCGCAAGAGTTCCTTTATACCGGAGAAACCGGTGGATCTTGTGGCGGGCTTTTCCCACGAAACTATCAACTACATGCTTGGCGGAAGCTTTCGTGGTTCCTATCATCCGTTAAATGACAATATTATAAATGGTCGGATACGGGGTTTGTGCGGAGTTGTTGGTTGTGGTCGTCCGGGTAGTAGTCCTGAATCATATCACCGCACATTAGTACGCGAACTTATCGCCAATGATATCTTGGTAATTCAGAGCGGTTGTGCCGCAATTTCTTGTGCTAAGGATGGACTATTAATACCGGAAGCGGCGCAGTACGCGGGTAAAGGCTTAGCGGAGGTTTGCGAGACGGTAGGTATCCCGCCGGTGCTTCATACCGGTTCGTGTGTCGATAACAGCCGAATCCTAATTGAAGCAACTAATGTGGTAAAAGATGGCGGACTCGGGGATGATTTATGCGATGTCCCGGCTGCTGGTGCTTGTCCTGAGTGGATGAGCGAAAAGGCAATTGCCATTGGCCAGTATTTTGTGGCTTCGGGTGTATATACCGTCTTCGGGTTGCCTTTCCCTATAACGGGCAGTGAAGCGGTTAAAGATTTCCTTTTCGATGGAATAGAGAAATGGGTAAAAGGAAAATGGGCAACAGTAGAGGATGATCCCTCAAAGATGGTTGGAATGATAATTGATCACATAGATAACAAAAGAAAAGCTTTAGGGATCGACAAGAAGAAAGAGAGAGTTCTCTATGATATGGCAATGCGACGAGAGCTCAAGTTCTAGCCATTGGACAGGCAATGAATGATAAGTAACGTCTCAAAGGAGGGACAATGTCTAAGATAATTGCTTCAGCTGCTATTAGAGGAGCGCATAAAGTTTATGAGCGGGCAGAGAAAAGTTTTAATCAAGCGTTGAAAAAATATGGTCCGGACAAAAAAGTGGAGTTTCCGAACACCGGTTACTTTCTTCCGGTCATCTATGCTATGACCGGGATAAGAGTGTCTACAATCGGTGATATGAAGCAGGTGCTGGATAGAGCAAAGAGCCTGCTTCCGCAGATTCCCGATGAAAACGTATGGCTGCCTTATCTGGGTTCGGCTCTAGATGCCGGAATGGCCACTCTTTTTTCGGATGAGATTATTGAATCGTTGAAGTATTTGGAGGATAAAATTCCTTATACCATGACGCTCTCGCCGACCGAAGATAATATTTGGCTTGGTGCCGCGGACGATGTAATTATGAGAGAGCGAGGGATTGAATTTGTTGATGGTTCGGCACCGGGTTTTGCGGCCTGCGTCGGAGTTGCGCCCAACAACAAAACCGCGGTAAAAATTGCCCGGGAGCTCCAGGAAAAAAGCTTATATGTCTTTATGTCGGCTTCGTCGCCGGATGGAAGAAGTATGGCTGAGCAGTTGGAAGAAGAAGGAGTTCAGATGGGTTGGGAAACCCGCCTAATTCCTTTTGGAAAAGATGTAACCGCAACTGTTTTTGCTCTTGGATTTGCGTCAAGAGCTGCCATGTCTTTTGGTGGAGTAAAGCCGGGAGATTACAGAAGGAACCTTTTGTATAATCAAAATCGCGTATTTGCGTTTGTTTTAGCCTTAGGTGAGGTTGATGATGAAAAATACGCTCAAGCAGCCGGAGCGATTAACTACGGTTTCCCGGTAATTGCTGACACTGATATTCCAGAGATATTACCCACCGGTATTTGTATGTACGAACACGTTGTGTCCAATGTTAAACATGATGAGATGGTGGAAAGGGCTCTGGAGGTAAGGGGCTTAAAAATTGCCATAACCAAAATAGATATACCGGTTGCTTACGGCCCTGCCTTTGAAGGTGAAAGAGTAAGAAGAGAAGATTGCTATCTGGAAATGGGGGGCGGAAAGACTCATGCCTTCGAGCTTCTCCGGAAAAAGGAGGCCAAAGAAGTTGAAGATGGCAAGATCGAAGTAATTGGACAGGAAATAGATGATGTTGAATTTGGTTCCCGACTGCCGTTAGGTATTATGGTTAATGTTGCCGGCAGCAAGATGCAGGAAGATTTCGAACCGATCCTGGAAAGACAGATTCACAATTTTATCAATGGCGCGGAAGGCATACTTCATATGGGCTCACGGGATGTCAACTGGATTCGTATTAGCAAAGCGGCAAGAGAAAAAGGGTTTAAGCTGAGTAACCTCGGCGAGATTATCAGGTCTAAACTTCTGGCTGATTACTCTGCCATCGTTGATAAAGTACAGGTGGCAATATATACGGATCAGGCAAAAGTAGATGAGCTTAGAGAAGGTGCGAGAGAGATTTACTCTCATAGAGATGAGAGGGTCGCCGGTATGACTGATGAAAGTGTGGATATTTTTTATTCCTGCACACTTTGCCAGTCGTTTGCCCCTAATCATATTTGTATAATCAGCCCGGAAAGACTGGGATTATGCGGGGCATATAACTGGCTGGACGGTAAAGCTGCTTTTGAAATCGATCCCAATGGTCCGAATCAGCCGGTGGAAAAAGGATCTACTATAGATGAATTTAAAGGTCAGTGGGAAGGTGTCAATAAGGTGGTTTTTGAAAAATCCAACCAGGCATTGGAAAGATTTAACGCTTATTCAATGATGGAAGATCCTATGACCAGCTGCGGCTGTTTTGAATGTATTGTTGCTCTACTTCCTACTTGCAATGGGGTTATGGTAGTAAACAGAGAGTATCCTGAGATGACACCCTGCGGTATGAAATTCTCCACTCTGGCCGGATCGGTTGGCGGGGGAGTTCAGATGCCTGGCTTTATGGGAGTCGGAAAGCAGTACTTGGTAAGCAAAAAGTTCATACAAGCTGATGGTGGGTTTACCAGGATTGTATGGATGCCCAAGGAGCTAAAAGAGCTCATGATGGATGCTCTTAAGAAGAGAGCGGAAGAGATCGGCTCGCCGGATTTTGTAGACAAGATTGCTGATGAGACTATTGCCACTACTGAGGAAGAAGTTATGGAATATATGCAGAAAGTGGAACATCCGGCATTGGAAATGGATCCCATGCTTTAATTCCTGGATACAGGATACAAGATGCATAATACAGGATAGGGGTTAGGGAGAAGAGATGAGGGAAGAGATAAATTCAAATTTTAAAGTGAAAAGATAAAGGGTGCAAGATACATGATGCAGGATTAAGAATGTCGAGGATAAGAGATTCTTTGTCTTTATCGTTGGTTTTGTATCTTGATTCATAGATCTAATTTGAAATAACTGAAAGGAGATATTAATGGCGTTAACAGGGCTTGATATTTATAAGAAATTACCCCAAACCAACTGTGGGGAATGTGGCGTGCCCACCTGTTTGGCGTTTGCCATGAAACTTGCTGGGGGCCAAGCAGAGCTTACTGCTTGTCCTCATGTAAGCGATGAGGCAATAGCGGAACTGGAAGAGGCTTCAGCACCGCCGGTAAGAATTGTAATCGTTGGTAAGGGCGATAAAGAATTCAAAGTTGGCGGAGAAACCGTACTTTACCGCCATGAGAAAACTTTTGTAAACCAACCTGGCTTCGGTGTTCTGATCGAAACAGATTCAGACGATGGAGAAATTGAGGCCAAAGTAAAGCAGGCAAACGAACTGAGTTTCGAGCGCGTAGGGCAAGTTTTGCGGGCGGATTTGATTGCTATTAAAGGCGGTTCCGATGGCGCTAGGTTTACTGAAGTGGCTAAAAAAGTAAGCGAAATGTCCGATCTGCCTGTAATTCTAATGAGTGATGATGTTGGTGTGATGAAAGGTGCCCTGGAACACGTTGCTGATAAACGACCTTTGATTTGCTCGGCAACTAAAGATAATTACGAAGCTATGGCCAATCTGGCCAAGGAAAGAGGATGTCCTCTGGTTGTCAGTGAACCTTCGGGCTTGGACGCATTGGCCGAATTAACGGAGAAGGTAGCGGCTTTAGGGATCAAAGACATTGTTTTGGATCCCGGCGGCGATAACGGCAAAGATACTCTAAAGAACCTGACCTTCATACGAAGGGCTGCTTTAAAACAGAAGTTTCGGCCACTAGGGTATCCTGTAATAACCTGGCCTTTTAAAGAAGAAGATGAAATGATGGAAGCAGTTCTTGCCTCGGTACAGGTTGCGAAATACGGCGGAATTATTATCCTAAAAGATCTGGAGCCGTGGAAAATACTTCCCCTATTGGTATTGCGGCAGAATATATATACCGATCCGCAACGCCCGCTTACCGTGGAACAAGGAATCTATGAAATCGGAAGTCCGGATGAAAATTCACCGGTTCTGGTTACTACTAATTTCTCTCTAACCTATTTTATCGTTTCATCTGAGGTTGAGACTAGCAAGGTTCCAGCCTGGCTTTGCATTATGGATTCGGAAGGCTTGTCAGTTCTTACCGCTTGGGCGGCTGGCAAGTTCGTTCCGGAGAGAATAGCCTCCTTCATAGGCAAGTGTGGGATTTCCGATAAGGTAAAACATAGTAAATTGGTTATCCCGGGTTTTGTTGCACAAATAAAAGGCGAACTCGAAGAAGAGCTTCCGGATTGGAACATTATTGTCGGACCACGTGAAGCAACAGACATTCCTGCTTATCTAAAGAAGTGGAGCGCCTAGACCAATAGGACACAAATAAAGAGGCGGCAATTATACTTAACGGGGGAACGGAAATTATTTTTTAGGTTATATTCCCCGCAGCCTGCCTTAATTGTAGGATGTTTTAATCCTTTTAGCTATTTTGAGTTCTTGGCGGAAAATTGGAAATGCCATATAACTCTGGAGTTCTCAATGGAGACAATAGAAAGAAACCAACAATCTAATAATATAAATATTGGCAAAACAGTAGGGGCTGTGCTTGTGGTTGGTGGAGGTATAGCCGGCATTCAAGCTTCACTTGACATGGCGGAATCGGGATTCAGGGTGTATTTGGTTGAATCCTCCCCTGCCATTGGCGGAACCATGGCTCAACTTGATAAAACCTTTCCTACCAACGATTGCTCTATGTGTATACTATCTCCCAAACTGGTTGAATGCGGCAGACATTTGAATATTGAGATACTTGCCAACGCTGAAGTTACGGGGATAGAAGGCATTCCCGGCAATATGAAGGTTTCCATTAAGACTAAGCCCCGCTATATTGATGTGAATAAATGTACTGGTTGCGGAGATTGCGCTGAAAAATGTCCGGTCGAGGTCTTTGACCAATTTAACGCGGATTTGGCCAAGAGAAAAGCAATTTACAAGCTTTATCCACAGGCTATACCTAATGCTTTCATCATCGAGAAAAAGGGCATAGCTCCGTGTCGCGATGCTTGTCCGGCTGGCGTAAATGCCCAGGGGTATGTAGCACTAACAGCACAAGGTAGATTTGAGGAAGCCCTGGAGCTTGTTAGAAAGACTATTCCTTTTCCCGCTGTTTGCGGTCGTATATGCACTCATCCTTGTGAGCAAGCCTGCAATAGAAAAGAGATTGATAAATCAATAGCGATTGCTTCTCTTAAACGTTTTCTGACTGATTATCAATTTCAAGAGACTGGGCCTAAGCTTTCTTCGCAAGAGAAGAGACCGGAGAAATTCAAAGAAGCAAAAATTGCAGTTGTTGGGGCAGGTCCGGCCGGGCTAACGGCTGCAAGGGACCTGGCGCTAATGGGATATCCGGTGACTGTTTTTGAAGCTTTGCCTGTAGCGGGCGGCATGTTGCGGGTTGGAGTTCCTGAGTATCGTTTGCCCAAGGACATACTGCAGAAAGAGATTGATTTAATAGGTGATTTGGGTGTGGAAATACAAACCAGTACACCCCTAGGAGCTGATTTTACGGTCGATGATATTTTCAAAAAGGGATATAAAGCGGTTTTTCTTGCCGTTGGTGCTCATAAATCAGGGAAAATGGGAATTGAAGGCGAGGAGTTGGAAGGAGTTCTTGGCGGAATAGCTTTCTTAAAAGACGTGAATCTGGGTGAGCTAAAAGAATTGTCTGGTAAAGTAGTGATAATAGGCGGCGGAAATACGGCAATTGATGCGGCAAGGTCGGCCAAGCGATTGGGAGCTGAAGAAGTTACTATCATATACAGAAGATCAAGGAGTGAAATGCCTGCTAGTGAAGAGGAAATCGAGGCTGCCGAGGAAGAAAGAATAGTGATTAAATATCTGGCTTGTCCTACCCGGATATTAGGTAATAACGGTAAGGTATCAGGAGCCGAGTGTGTTGAAATGAGGCTTGGTGAACCTGATGAGAGTGGGAGAAGAAGACCTGTTCCGATAGAAGGTTCGGAATTCACAATAGATGCGGATTCTGTAATCATGGCAGTTAGCCAATCCCCGGATACGACTTTTTTACCTGATGAGAAATTTGAGAAGGACAGAAGAGGATTAATCAAAATCAATGATAGTACTTTGATGACAAGCTGTGAAGGAGTTTTTGCCGGTGGAGACGTAGTAAGCGGACCGGCTTCAGCGATTGAAGCCATGGCTGCCGGTAGAAAAGCAGCTTTATCCATTGATACTTTTATTAAGAACGAAGCATGTGAAGTCAACATCAAACCGGAAGAACCAGAAGTTGTGGAGCTTACTGAAGAAGAAATAATTAAAGCCGGTTATGAGCGGAAAGAAAGAGTTAAAATGCCGGCTTCTGCTGCGGATACAAGAGTTACAGATTTTTCCGAAGTTGAACTGGGACTTACCGCAGAAATGGCAATGGAAGAAGCTAAAAGATGTTTGAACTGCGGGATATGTTCAGAATGTCTTCAATGTGAAGTAGCCTGCCAAGCGAAGGCAATTAATCATTTGGATCAGGAAATCTTGCAGGAATTGAATGTGGGCGCTGTAATTCTGGCTCCCGGTTTTAGGTCTTATGATCCTAAAGAGAGCGAGGAATACGGTTATGGACGATATCCTAATGTCGTATCCGGTATACAGTTTGAGCGTATTTTAAGTGCTTCTGGTCCTTTTGAAGGTCATGTTAAACGCCCGTCTGATGGAAAGGAACCGAGAAACATCGCTTTTCTCCAGTGCATAGGCTCCAGAGACAAGGATCACAATTACTGCTCTTCCATTTGCTGTATGTCAGCAACCAAGGAGGCTATTATTGCCAAGGATCATATGGGAAAGGTGGATTGCAGTATTTTCATCATGGATATGAGAGCATTCGGTAAAGGCTTTGATGATTACTATGCGCGCGCTAAAGAGCAATACGGTATCAGATATGTTCGATCGAGGATATCTTCTGTTATAGAGGACCCCTTGTCTAAAAATCTTATTCTTAAATATCAGGGTGAAGATGGAAAAATTGAATATGAAGAGTTCGATCTGATAGTATTGTCAGCCGGAGTCGAGGTCTCAGAAAATGTCATAAGACTTGCGAATGATATTGAGATCGAGTTGGATGAGAATAATTTCTGTTTGACTAAGGAGTTCAAGCCTATAGAAACCAGCAGACCGGGAGTTTTTGTCTGCGGTCCCTTCTCCGAGCCTAAGGATATTCCGGAAAGTGTTACTCAGGCTAGCGGAGCAGCAGCCGGTGCCATGGAGCTTTTAAGTGATTCCAGGGGAACTCTAACTGAAGAGAGAAGATATCCTCAAGAGAGAGATATAGTATCCGAGGAACCCCGTATCGGCGTGTTTATTTGCCACTGTGGTTCAAATATTGCTGGTGTGATTGATGTAGAGGAAGTAGAAAAGTTTACTTCCGGTTTGCCCGGTGTTGTTCACAGCGAAAGAATGCTCTATACCTGTTCTGATGATTCCCAGGATTTAATCAAGGAAAAAATAGATGAATTCAATCTTAATCGGGTGATTGTCGCCTCATGTACTCCTCGAACTCACGCGCCGCTCTTTCAGGAAACTATGCGGCAAGGAAAACTCAATCCTTATCTTTTTGAAATGGCCAATATCAGGGATCAGTGTTCATGGATTCACGGTAAGCAGCCTGAAGCGGCAACAATTAAAGCAAAAGATCTGATTAAGATGGCTGTATCTAAGTCACGATTGCTGGAACCGCTTTATGAGTCAACTCTTCCTTTAGTACAAGAAGCTCTGGTAATCGGAGGAGGAGTTGCCGGCATAACTGTAGCCAATTCTCTTTCATCTCAAGGTTTTAAGGTTTATTTGATAGAGAAAGAAGATAATCTGGGCGGTAACTTAAGAAGCATTCACTATACTATTCAAGGAATAGATCCACAGCGATTTCTGAGAGAAATAGTCGACCAGGTAGAAAGTGATCCAAATATTGAGGTAATCAAGACTGCCCAACTTGAGAAATCATCCGGATTTATCGGTAATTTCATAAGTACAATAGCCATAAGAGAAGACAATAAAATAGAGCATCGAGAAGTTAAACATGGTGTGACTATTGTGGCTACCGGAGGAGTGGAATATCGGGGCAATCAGTATCTATTGGGAGAAGATAGTAGGGTTATTACCCAGCATGATCTGGAGGAAAAGATTACTAGCAATCCACAAGATATTGCCGGAATTGATAATATTGCCATGATACAATGCGTTGTGCCTCCGGAACAAGAGTTCTACTGCAGCCGTTTCTGTTGTACGAAGGCAATAAAGAACGCCCTTAAGATCAAAGAACTAAATCCCGATGCGCAAGTTGTTATTTTATATCGGGATATCCGTACCTTTGGATTCAGGGAAAAATACTACAGTGAAGCTCTAAAGAAAGGGATTATATTCGTACGCTTTGATGATGGTCACCATCCGCGGGTTGAGCGAGTTAATGACCATCTTGAAGTGGCTTTAAGAGACCCCGATATTGATCGGGATGTGGTGTTTAAACCTGATTTGCTTGCCCTGAGCACCGCTGTTGTGCCTTCTGAAGCGAATAAACAACTATCCAATATACTGAAGGTTCCCCTGAGCAAGGAAGGATTTTTCCTGGAGGCCCATGTCAAACTACGTCCGGTTGATTTTGCCTCCGATGGTATTTTTCTTTGCGGGCTGGCACATTACCCCAAGTTCTTAGAAGAAAGTGTTACTCAAGCAAAAGCTGCTGCTGCCAGGGCTGCGACAATTCTTTCTCAGAAGGAACTTAGGGTAGGCGGCGTCGCGGCGAGAGTGGACCAAGCAAAATGCGTGGCCTGTCTTACCTGTGTGCGGGCATGTCCCTATGAAGCCCCACACATTGCCAGCGAGGGTGTGGCGGAAATAGAGCTTGCCAAATGTAGGGGATGTGGCATTTGTGTGTCGGAATGTCCTGCCAAAGCTATAGATCTTCTAAATTATCGGGACAGGCAAATAATCTGCAAGACAGGCGCACTCTTTAATGAGGTGAATGAATGAGCACGGAAAACGGACGGCAGGAAAATAAATTTGAGCCGCAAATAGTTGCTTTTTGCTGTCGATACTGAGCGTATGCAGCGGCAGACCTGGCCGGGTCTATGCGAGTTGAATGTCCGCCAAATGTGAAGGTTGTTGAAGTGCCTTGTACGGGCAGGGTGGATATTATACATATCCTTAATGCGCTTGAAAAGGGCGCAGACGGAGTCTTTGTAATTGGCTGTTTGGAAGGAGAATGTCATTTCCTTGAAGGTAATTTGAGGGCAAAAAAGAGGGTTGCGTATGTTAAAGGCATTCTCAATAGCCTGGGAATAGAAGAAGAAAGAGTTGACATGTACAATCTCTCGGCGGCAATGGGACAGCGATTCGCGGAGATTGTAAAGGATGGAACCGAAAAGATTAAAAAACTTGGGCCAAGTCCGATGAAGGACGGCCAGAAAGCCTAGATGACAGATAAAAAACTAACTGGCACAAGGAGCATTTAAGTATGTTTGGAGGCAGGTAAAATGATTATTGCGGAGCAAAAGTCATTAGAAGAATTAAGCAAAATGATTATTGGATGCAAGAAAGTTATGGTTGCTGGTTGTAACACCTGTGTCGCTATTTGTTTTGCCGGTGGAGAAAAGGAAGCAGGAATCTTAGCATCGGTTCTTCGGATTGCAGCCAAGAAAGACGGAACTGGCCAGGAAATAATAGAACAAACAGTTCAGCGACAGTGTGAATGGGAGTTCCTGGATGAGTTTGAAGATAAAATAAAAGACTGCGATGTGGTAATCTCTCTTGCTTGCGGAATTGGGATTCAGGGATTAGCGGAAAGGTACCCGAACAAGAAAATAATGCCGGGAGTCAATACAACATTTTTGGGATTTCCGGTTGAAACAGGAGTTTGGGAGGAAAGATGCGCTGCTTGCGGAGAGTGCATTTTAGGAACAACGGCAGGCATTTGCCCCATTGCCCGCTGCGCGAAGGGTCTTTTAAATGGTCCTTGCGGTGGCTCTCAAGGAGGCAAATGCGAGATATCTTCAGATACTCCCTGTGCTTGGCAGTTAATATATGATCGATTAAAAGAACAGGGATTATTGGAAGTTATGGAGGAAATAAAAGCTCCTAAGAATTGGTCAAAAAGCAGCGGTCCCCGAAAGATAATCAGAGAAGATTTGACTATCGGGGATAGCGATAAAGCGGATAAGGGTAAGAAGGAAAGCTAAACGGGACGCAGCTAATAGGTTTGGAGTGGAAGATTATGAAATCAGATAGCAATTTGGAAAAGGTTCTTGAGGCAGAAGAATTTGCTGTAACCTCTGAACTTGGTCCGCCAAAAAGCGCGGACGGGAATGTTGTTCGCCAAAAAGCGAAAATACTAAATGGTTACGCGGATGCAGTAAATATTACCGATTGTCAAACCGCTATTGTAAGAATGTCCAGTATAGCCTCATCCGTTATTGTGCTTCAGGAAGGATTAGAACCGGTAGTTCAGATGACTACTCGAGATCGTAATCGCATTGCTATCCAGAGCGATCTTTTAGGCGCGGCGGCGCTTGGTGCCAAAAATCTTCTATGCCTAACCGGAGATCATCCAAAATTTGGCAATCACCCGGAGGCAAAAGGAGTTTTTGATCTGGACTCTATACAACTTCTACAGATGGCAAAGGACATGCGTGACAATAAGCAGTTTCAATCGGGAGATGAAATAGAAGTAGAACCCCGTTTTTTCTTAGGAGCTGCGGAAAATCCTTTCGCCGATCCCTTTGAGCATAGAGCAATCCGTTTAGCCAAGAAGATTAAAGCGGGTGCTGACTTTATTCAAACTCAAATAATTTACAATGTTGATAAATTTGAGAAATGGATGGAAGCGGTTAGAGAAAGAGGTCTGGAAAAGGAAGTCTATATTTTAGGTGGTGTTACGCCCATAAAGTCAGTTGGTATGGCTAAGTATATGAAAAGGAGCGTTCCGGGGCTGGATGTTCCTGACGAAATCATCAGCAGAATGGAAAACGCTCAAAATGCAAAAGAAGAGGGCATAAACATTTGTGTTGAGATTATCAATAAGCTAAAAACAATTAAGGGTGTGGCCGGTGTGCATATTATGGCGATTGAGTGGGAAGAAGCCGTGCCTGAAATAGTCCAAAAAGCCAATCTCTATCCCAGACCAAAAGTGTAGGGGTTACAATGGCACAAAGAGCGCTTTATATAAGCCAAGAACTGGGAAATTTAATGAACGATAAATACGGGCACAATGTATTTTCTTGCTATCAATGCAAGAAATGCACTAACGGTTGTCCCGTTTCCGAGGAAATGGATATTGCTCCTAATGAGATAATTCGGTCTCTTCAGTTTGGTTTAAAAGAAGAGGTATTAAGGAGCAAGACTATTTGGCTTTGCGCGTCTTGTGAAACCTGCACAACCCGGTGTCCTCAGGAAATTGACATTGCCCGGATCATGGATATTTTACGGGAAATATGCTTAAAGGAGGGCATCAAACCGGCAGTTCCTGAAGTTCCTCTCTTTGATGAATTAACTGCGAAGAGCATAGAAAAGTATGGAAGGGTTCATGAATTAAGCACGATGCTGAAGTTCAATCTTAGCTCAAAACAACCCTTTAAGGATGCGGGAATGGGAGCAAAGATGGTTTTGAAGGGTAAATTTAAATTATTGCCAGAGGTGGTAAGATATCCGGCTGACTTGAACGTGATTGCTCCTCAGAAGGAAACCGATGGGAAGAAAGTCGCCTACTACTCTGGTTGCTCGCTTCATTCAATGGGAAAGGAATTTGAAGTCTCAACCCAGGCTGTCTGCAAGCATCTCGGTATCGAGCTGATTGAACCTATGAACTGGATTTGTTGCGGAGCATCTTCGGTTCATAAAAGGTCGCATTTTGTAGCGACACTTCTGCCAATGAAAAATTTAGTCCTGGTAGAAAAGAGCGGATTGTCTCATCTCTCTCTTCCTTGTGCTGCTTGTTACGCGATGTTTAAACGGGCGGTGGCTGATGTGGAAACAGACACCCAACTCAAAGACAAAATAGACGAAGAAATTGGATATTCTTATAAGGGTACGGTCAGAATCAACAGTCTTCTAGATACATTGTTGGAAGTAATTGGGTATGAAGAGATTGCCAAAGAGGTCAGCAAGTCACTGAAAGGATTAAAAGTAGTTTGCTATTATGGATGTTTGCTTACCAGGCCTTCAAATATAACTAAAGCTGAACACCCAGAATATCCGGTTAGCATGGATAGACTAGTGGAGACACTTGGCGCAGAATCTCTTAACTGGTCTTACAAAACTGCTTGTTGTGGCGCTTCCATGGTAGCTTCTCAAACACCTATTGCTTTGCGTCTAATAGAAGGTATCTTAGCTAATGCTAAGGCAGTTGGTGCTGACGCCATAGTTGTCGCCTGCCCTATGTGCCAAAGCAACCTGGACACGCGACAAGCTCAAATCTCGGCTAGAGGAACAACATATTCTTTACCGGTGCTCTACTTCACGCAGCTAATGGGTCTGGCAATGGGTATTAATTCTAATAATCTGAGCCTAAGATCACATTTGGTAATGCCGTTGCCACTGCTGAGAAGAAAAGGGATTTTGGAATAGAAGTCTGGTTATTTTGATCATAATAAGTTTTTGTGTTAACCGAGTTGTCTGTTAAAAAAGGGAAAGAAAATGTGTAGCATTTTAGTCTTTAATTCTTATCAATCTCAAGAGTTACCGCGTTGGCTGGTAGATCAAATACTGCCAACGGAAGAAATACAAAATTTAAGAACCAAGCTGGCTCGGTCGGAAGCAAAGATTCTTTGTGATGCCATAAATTGTCCAAATCTGCCGGAATGCTATTCTAAGAAAATTGCCGCTTTCCAGATACTGGGCAATACGTGTTCTCGCAAATGCCGCTTTTGTTCGGTGCCGGACGGTCTTCCTTTAAAAATAGATGAATTGGAAGTAAAAAGGATTGCTCGGTCCTGCAAAGAATTAGGATTGCAAAAAATTGTTCTGACTTCCGCTCCCCGGGATGATCTTGTTTTTGGCGGCGCGGGATTCTTTAGCCGGGCGATTGAATTTTTGAAAGAAGATATTGGTGTGGAAATCGAGGCTTGCGTACCCGATTTCCGGGGATCAAAAGAGGCTTTGCAAAAAGTAATTGATGTAAAACCTGATGTGATCACCCATAGCTTGGAGACTGTGGAAAAATTATATCCAAAGGTCTGTTCTAAAGCAGACTATAATCGTTCGCTTGAGCTTCTAGCGGGAGCAAAAGAGATGGACGCCAGCGTAATTACTAAATCAGGTTTTATGCTGGGTTTGGGAGAGACGGATGATGATATTCTAAAAGCAATGGAGGATCTAAGGAAAGTTGACTGCGATCTATTAACAATAGGTCAATACATGAGTCCGTCAGAAAACCATTTTCCTGTACACGGTTATGTTTTGCCCAAACAGTTTAGGGATTGGGAGGCAGTTGGTAGAGGGATGGGTTTTATAGGAATTGCCTCCGCTCCTTTAGTCAGGAATTCGTATCATGTGGATATTAAGAATAGTTGCCAGGTTAAAGGATAAGCCGGCAGTGTGCTATACTTAAGCACCGGCCTCATGTGGTCTTGAAATCTGGGCAGAAGAAGTATTGTATCGGGAATACGAGAAGTTTGATAAAGTTGGGTATAAAGCCGCTAACTGCATGTTTGGGGCAATAACAAAGCAAATAAAGAAGGAGAGAGGTAGCATGATCATTATTGGGGAAAAAATTAATGTAATGTCCAAAACAATAGGGCCGGCTATGAGAGCTAGAGACGCCAAGCCGATCCAAGATTTAGCCAAAGCTCAGGTAGCAGCTGGCGCAGATTATCTTGACATTAACATTGGTCCGGCAACTAAAGACGGTCCGGAACTCATGGAATGGTTGGTTCAAACGGTTCAGGAGGTTGTGGATATACCGTTATCGCTTGATACGACCAACGCCGAGGCAATGGAAGCGGGATTACAAGTTCATAAAGGAACAGCACTTATTAATTCAATATCGGCTGAAAAAAATCGGATGGAAAAGATGCTTCCACTGGTTACAAAGTACAATGCAAATGTTATCGGACTTGCTTTAAGTGATGCTGGAATTCCGCGGGATGCTAATGAACGGGTTGCGGTAGCTGTCGATGTGCTTACGGCAGTTACGGCCGAAGGAATATCTATGGACAGATTATTTCTAGATCCGATCGCCATGCCGGTGTGCGTTGCTCAAAAGGATGCCATGGAGGTTGTGGAAGCTATTAAGTTATTCAAGCAGCTTAGCGATCCGGCGCCTAAAACAGTAGTGGGTTTGAGTAATGTGTATAACGGTTGTCCAGAGGAAGTGAAAAGTCTACTGGGCCGAACATTCTTTACTATTCTGACCTCAATCGGTCTCGATGCAGCCATTTCAGATCCGCTCGATAAAGAATTTATGGACGTGGTGAAAACTATAAAGGTTTTTAACAACGATATTTTATACTGTCACTCATATTTGGAGCAATAAGCATTTATGTATTGAAATGTGTTAAAAAGTAAGAAAATGAAAAAATAGATAAAGGTTAGTTTAATGAAAGCATGTGAAAGATCATCCAAGGAGCCAAGAGATTCAGAAAAATTGGATTTATCCAACCTTGGGGACATACTGGAAAAACATAAGGACCATACTGGCGCTCTTATTCCGGTCCTACAGGCAGCACAGAAGGAATTTGGCTATCTGTCAGAAGAAATACTGGAGAGGATATCCGAAGGAATGGCGCTGCCCTTAAGCCAAGTTTATGGTGTTGTGACGTTTTACTCCCAATTCCGCCTCAAACCGCATGGAAAGCATACGATTAAAGTTTGTATGGGAACGGCATGCCATGTAAGCGGGGCGCAGGATATTACGGAAGCTATCGCTACTAAAATTGGTGTTGAGACCGGCGGTACTACTAAAGATGGAAAATTCACTCTGGAATCTGTGGCTTGTTTGGGTTGCTGCGGTCTCGCTCCGGTAATGATGATAGACGACGAGACTTATGGCCGGCTTACTTCTCAGAAAGCGTTAAAAGCGGTAAGAATATATAAGAAAAAAGATGAAAAAGAAGGAGACTAAAAATTACTGCTAAAGCGCGATCCGCAAAGGATAAGAAACAAGTATTAGTTTGTAAGGGAACAGGTTGCCTTCTTTCAGGATCGCAGAAGGTCATAGATGCTTTCCGTAAAGAGTTCAAGAAAGCGAACCTCGGAGACATTTCGATTATCGAAAGTGGTTGTCACGGTTTTTGCAGTCAAGGACCGATTGTAGTTATCGAACCGGAGGAAATTTTTTATCCGCAGGTTGAGCCGGAGCAAGTTGAGCGTATTGTTCAAGAACATCTGGTAAAAGGTAAGATTGTCCAAGATTTTCTCTTCTTTGATCCAGTAACAAAAAAGAAAATCCCTCACTATAAAGATATAAATTTCTATAAGAAGCAGATGCGTATTGTTCTTCGTAATTGTGGTTCCATTGATCCGGAAAAAATTGAGGAGTACATAGAAAATGACGGTTATTCCGCTCTGAAAAGCGTGCTTTCAACTGACCCGGAAGAAGTGATCGAGGAAATTAAAAAGTCAGGATTGCGAGGACGCGGGGGAGCAGGTTTTGGTACCGGGATGAAATGGGAGTTCGCCAGGAAAGCACCGGGAGAGAAAAAACATATCATCTGTAACGCTGACGAGGGTGATCCGGGGGCTTTCATGGACAGAAGTGTGCTGGAAGGCGATCCTCATAGTGTCTTGGAAGGTATGACAATCGCCGCCTATGCGATCGGAGCGAATGAAGGATATATCTATGTTAGAGCTGAATACCCGTTGGCTGTAAAGCGGCTTAATATTGCCATTAATCAGGCCAGAAAAAACGGATTTTTAGGGAAAGGCATTTATAATAGCTCATTTGATTTTGACGTACACATAAAGGAAGGCGCAGGGGCTTTTGTCTGCGGGGAAGAGACTGCTCTGATGGCTTCCATTGAAGGCGAAAGAGGAATGCCGCGGCTTCGACCTCCTTACCCGGCTACATCGGGGCTTTGGGGAAAACCAACAAACATAAATAATGTGGAAACGCTTGCTAATGTGCCCTGGATTATTAGGAATGGTGCTAAGAAATACAGCTCAATCGGAACGGAAGAGAGCAAAGGAACTAAGATATTTGCAGTTACCGGAAAGGTTAAAAATAGCGGGCTTGTTGAAGTACCAATGGGCATGAGTTTAAGAGAAATCATATTTGGCATATGTGGGGGAATAAAAGATGATGGGAAGTTCAAGGCAGTTCAGATTGGAGGGCCTTCAGGTGGTTGTTTACCGGAAGAACTCCTGGATATCCCTATTGCTTATGAATCGATAGCTAAAACCGGTGCAATCGTTGGATCGGGAGGCATGGTAGTAGCGGATGATAGAACATGCATGGTAGACTTAGCTAAATATTTTCTTTCTTTTACCTGCGCCGAGTCATGCGGCAAATGTGTTCCTTGTCGTCTTGGTACTAAAGAAATGTTAGGAATATTAACCCGCATAACTCAGGGGCAAGGTAGCGAGAAAGACATAGAGCTGCTAAAGACATTAGCTCGTGATGTTAGTGTGGCTTCCCTATGTGCATTGGGCGGTACCGCGCCAAATCCGGTTCTGACTACTCTAGAATACTTTAGTGATGAATATGAGCAGCACGTTAAAGAGCATAGATGCGTTGCTGGTGTATGTGAGGATTTGACCTTAATCGCCATTAAAGAAAGCGTGTGTCAGGGTTGTGGTATTTGCATAAAACATTGTCCGGTCGGAGCAATAACTGGTGAAAAGAAACAACTCCACATTATAGATATAGAAAAATGCGTGAAGTGCGGAGTATGCATCACCAATTGTCCTTTTGACGCGATTTATAGGGTATAGGAGCCAGCAAAAAATTCAAAACGAAAAATTGAAAAGATACGGGATGCAGGATACAAGAGAATGAAGAGAGAGAAGTGATGAGAGAGGAGTAAAATCCTGTATGTATGATGCGAGACTCTGTAAGGGTGTGGCAAACTCGGTTGGGCAGTAGCTATAAAGTATTTAGAATTCACAATTTGAATTTTGAACTTTGCAATGAGGGGTGAGCGCTGTGAAAGTAAAAGATGTTATGACCAAAGACGTTGTTTCGATTTCGCCGGATATTTCCATATACGAAGCAGCTAGGAAAATGAGGGATGAAAATATTGGTTCACTCCTGGTTTTGGACCGCAAAAAGCTGGTGGGAATTATAACCGATCGGCTTATCGCATTATCGGTTGTTGCTGAAGGGAATGATCCCAAAAGAGCAATGGTCAAGGATTTTATGCTTGAAAGTGAAGTTTCGCTTGTCCCTGATATGGATCTTAGAAAAGCGGCGATGGTGTTGCAGGAGTTGCAGATTCGATATCTCCCGGTTATTAGCAATGATGAAGTAATAGGTATTCTTTCCGTTTCCGATATTGCCAACTTCGTCGAGCATTTTATTGATTGCATATTTGTTGAACTGGGAGTAAGAGCAAGAAAGCGTAAAGGAACATAGTATAAATGCAAAATTTTAGAAGGATACAAGATTCAGGATGCAGGATGTAAGAGAAGTTCTAAATGCAAATCGCAAAATGGAAAATTAAAGGATAGAAGATCTGGGATAAACGTAAAATTAAGAATCGAAGTTTCAAGGTCAGGGTAGTTGTCAATGCAAGTACATCCAAGACAGATGCGGCAATCTCAGTTTTGGCTTGACGGAAGGTTTAAAAATTTAGAATTTGTAATTTTTAAAATCAAAGTAAGTTAGCTGGAGAGGAAATGTCAAAGATCAGTTTAACTATTAATAACTTAAAAGTAGAGGCAGAAGAAGGAGCTACAATTCTTGAAGTCGCTCAAGAAAATGATATTTTTATTCCCACTCTTTGTCACGATCCCAGAATCAAGCCTTACGGTGCCTGCAGGGTATGTCTTGTTGAAGTTGAGGGAGCAAGAGCGCCTGTACCTTCGTGCGCTACCAAAGTCGCGGAAGGTATGGTTGTTCAAACTGACAGTTTCACACTCGAGGAGATTAGAAAAACTATAGTCGAACTTCTTTTGGCAAATCATCCTCTGGAATGCCTAACTTGTCAGAATGCAGGTAATTGCGCGCTTCAAGATCTTGCCTATATGTATGGAATTGAAGATCTTCGTTTCCGGGGGGAGCGAAGGGAATATGCGGTGGAGGACTATAATCCGGTAATAGAACGGGATCATCGTAAGTGTATCCTTTGCGGGCGGTGTGTTCGTATCTGTGATGAAGTTGTGGGACAGAGAATATGGGGATTTACCAACCGCGGATATCAGGCGATTGTCACTACTCCTTATGAGCGCTCGCTTTTTGATACAAAATGTGTTTTCTGCGGTCAATGTGTTTCCACTTGTCCGACCGGAGCTCTAACTGAAAAGCTAAGTAAATATAAAGGAAGAATATGGGAGACCGAACAGACTATATCCATATGTCCCTACTGCGGAGTTGGCTGTCAGATAAAGTTGCACACCAAGAACAATGAGGTTGTTGGTGTCACCGCTGATATCAATAGCGGAGTGAATAAAGGCAACTTATGTGTTAAGGGACGGTTTGGTTTCGGTTTTATAAATCATCCCGATCGGTTAAGAAAACCTCTTATCCGAAGGAGGGGCAAGCTTGTTGAAGCAACTTGGGAAGAGGCACTGCAAAAGGTGGCTAAAAGCCTATTGAAAATAAAGGATAAATATGGTGCCGATGCGGTGGCATCTTTAAGCTCCGCAAAATGCAGTAATGAGGAGAATTACCTGCTTCAGAAACTGATAAGAGGGGTTATCGGAACAAATAACATCGACCATTGCGCCCGGTTGTGACACTCATCTACTGTGGCCGGTTTGGCCGCATCGTTTGGAAGTGGAGCTATGACCAATTCACTGGGCGACATTGGCGATGCTCAAACTATTTTTGTGATCGGCTCTAATACAACTGAAGCACACCCGGTCATAGGGTATCAGTTGATTCAGGCAGCGCGCGACGGAACCAATCTTATTGTAGCTGATCCAAGAGAAATAGACTTGGTCGAATATGCCGATGTTTGGTTAAGGCAAAGACCGGGAACAGATATCCTGCTTCTGAACGGAATCATGAACGTAATAATCAAAGAGAATCTTATCGACAAAGAGTTTATTAAGAAGAGAACTGAAGATTTTGACCAGGTGAAGAAAGCTGTTGCTTCTTATACTCCAGACAAGGTTGAAAAAATTACCGGAGTTCCGGCACAGGATATACGTAAAGCTGCCAGATTATACGCAAAAGCAAAGCCTGCTTCCATCTATTACACCATGGGGATTACGCAGCACATCAAGGGGACCGATAATGTTTTGAGTATCGCCAACCTGGCTATGATGACGGGGAATATTGGAAAGGCCGGAGCTGGAGTTAATCCGCTGAGAGGCCAGAATAATGTCCAGGGAGCCTGTGACATGGGAGCTTTACCCAATGTTTATCCTGGCTATCAAAGTGTAGCCGATCCCCAAATCAAGAGTAAGTTTGAGGATGCTTGGAAGGCTAAGCTATCGGAAAAACCAGGCCTTACAGTTGTGGAAATGATGAATGCGGTCTGTAAAGATAAGGTGAAAGCGTTTTATATAATGGGTGAGAATCCGGTTTTAACGGATCCCGATGCCAATCATGTAAAAGAAGCTCTCACCTCTCTGGAATTTTTAGTAGTACAAGATATCTTTCTAACGGAGACAGCTGAGTTTGCTGATGTTGTATTGCCAGGTACATCCTTTGCCGAGAAAGACGGGACTTTCACTAATACCGAACGGAGAGTACAGCGAATTAGAAAGGCAATTTCCCCTATTGGGAACTCAAGGCCTGATTGGAAGATTATTTGTGAGATCGCCCAAGCTATGGGCTTTGATATGGATTATACTTCACCTTCAAAGATAATGGCAGAAATTGCCTCCCTGGCTCCGATTTATAGTGGTATTACTTATGATCGATTAGGAGAAGAAGGTTTGCAATGGCCTTGTCCTCATCTGGGACATTTGGGAACTCCCATTTTGCATGTTGGTAAATTTTCTAAAGGTAAAGGTAAATTTCACGCCGTTAAGTACAGAGAAGCGGCAGAAGTTCCGGACAAGAAATATCCCCTTGTGCTTTTAACCGGCAGATGGCTTTATCAGTATCATGGAGGATCTATGAGTAGGAGATCCAGTCTTGAGGACATAAGCCATCATCCGGTTGTTGAGGTCAATCCCCGGGATGCAAAGAAATATAAAGTGTCTCATGGTGAAAAAGTCGAGCTAGCATCGCGCAGAGGCAAGATTGAAATTGATGTTTGTGTAACAGAGCGGTCTCCGGTGGGAACAGTTTTTGTTCCGTTTCATTTTGCCGAGTCGCCGGTTAATCAGCTTACAATCGCGGCATTGGATCCAAAAGCTAAAATACCTGAGCTAAAGGTTTGCGCAGTAAGAATTAGTAAAATTGCCAAGTAGTATCTTTTCAAGGATATTGTTAGTGTAGGTAGAATAAAATACCGGGATAATGAATTGACTGCCATACATAGGAACTTGAGGGGTGTTGAGGTGATGCAAAGCGAGTACATTTGCCAGAGTTGCGGTATGCCGATTGACAAGCCGGAAGATCTGGGCACCAATTCTGATCTTACTAAAAGTGAAGATTATTGTATTTTTTGCTTTCATAATGGTATATTCAGCGAGCCGGAGATTTCAAAAGCGGAAATGGTCAGCAGAATCACTCAAGCTATGATAGAAAAAACCGACCTCCCCAAAGAACAGGCGCATATACTTGTGGATCAGACAGTTTCTTCTTTAAAGAGATGGCAGTAAATATTTTTATTGTTAGACAACAAAGGCGAGGCAAAGGCCTCGCCTTTTAATTTTACACAACCATCTTTATCCAGTAGCAGTTATTTCTTTTCTTCCTTTTTTTCCTTTGCGTTTTTGATTTTTTCTACTAGATCGGGGATTGCATCGACAATTCTTTCAACATTAGCTCCGGTTTTTGAAATAGGAAGTAACATAACTTTGCCTTCATGGACGGTAACAAAAGCGACCGGGTCTATTTTAATACCACCTCCGCCGCCTTGTCCGTAACCACTGCCTTTTCCGGTTTTACTTTCTTTGGATGTTGGGCTCTCACCGGTACCCTCTCCACCACCGGCGCCAAATCCCACAGAGAACTTAATTACCGGGACAACGGTTTTATCCTCGATTTTAACTGGCTGGCCGACGATGGTCTCAGTTGTTGCCATCGCCCGGAGTTGATCGAGCATACTTTTAACAAAAGCTTCCATTTTGCTTTGTGAATCAGCCATTTTTACACCTCCTCTCTTGTTGTCAAACTGTTTGGGGCTTCTTGACTCTACCCGAAATCCTCAATTTTTCTTTTAACAGAGGCCACCAGATTCTTCTGATTGGTGATGAAAATACGGTTTTTATTGTAATTCTGAGGATATCAACTAACCAAGCCCGGCCATAGAAAGTGGTCTCACCAACAAATGTCATTTCCTCCCAGTTAGGATAGAGCTTAAAACTTTCAATTTTAAGGGCTCCACAGGTCGCGTAAAAAGCTCCTAATAGCATTCCTGTGTCGGCAGGATCGGCCAGGCCTACTTCAGCCTCACCCGTTATTTTTAATTTTAAAGAGGATAGCATTTCTTGAAAAAATCGCAATATTGGTTTAATTATATCCAGAGAGAACGTTTGCATTGATGATGTAAATTTATCCAATATATTCGATGGAGCAGGCTTTTTTTTCTCGGCAACAACCTCTTTCTCAGCTTTCTTTTTAGTTTTCTTATCAGGTTGTGACTTTATTGTGTGGGTAAATAAATTTATGCCGAACATTCTAAAGATGACAAGTTTTTTCTCCGTACCAATAATGGATTTTACGCCAATTATGCTCCAAAGCCAGCCAATGTTTATTTCAGCTTCAGAGCCATTATTATTTTTTGCTCTGCCGGTAAAATGAAAAGGGACAAGCAAGAGCAATAGGAAAACAGCAAGAAGTAGTAATAAGATAAGGATAATTATCAGGGCTATTATTTTTAAGATCATCAATAACATAATAATCTGCCCCCAAAGAATGTGATCTCGGGAAGTTATGATTGTAGGAAGAAAGTGTATTAGTTATACGAATAAAGATCAAATAGCTGGTTTAAACTTACGCTATCTTAAGTCGCTATATCTGTCAAACAGATGAGCAATATGATTTAGGTTTGTAGTGGTTAAATATCTTGTACTATTGTGCTTAAAGGCTTCTTATGATAATTTAGGAAAACAAATTAGATATTTATTTTGGCAAGGCCGCAGGTCTGCTTGGATCTTATCGGGAATGTAATTAAACCTGGAGACTGAGACGGAAGAAGGCAAGCTCAATTAATCGAGTGTATAAATCTTCTGTCTAACGGAAGATTTTTTTATTGCTGAGATTTTAATATCGCAGAGATATTGCAGTGATTTATTGTTGAGAAACAAGAATATAAAATATTGCAAACTCACAATCGTGCGAAAGCGAGATTAAGCTGGTAAGTATATTTTTATATTTACAATTGAAGGATTGTATCTAAATGAAAACAACTTTACCCGGTAAGAAAATTGCCATAATTGGAGCAGGTAAAGTAGGCATGGCCATCGGTCACATTCTTCAAAGGAAGGGCTTGGATATTTCAGCTGTTGCCAGCCGGAGCCGGGAATCGCTTGATCGGGCAAACCAATATATCTCTTCACCCAAGTTCCTTGATATAAATAAGGCGGCAGAATCGGCAGACATCATATTTTTAACAACAAACGATGATCAAATTGAACCGGCGTGTCAGCAGATCGCCCGCAGCGGAGGATTTAGAGAAGGAAGTTTTATTTTCCATATGAGCGGAGCACTTTCAATCGGCGTTCTTGAAGTGGCTGATAAATGCGGTGCTTTAACAGGATGTATTCATCCACTCCAATCGTTTGCCACTATTAAAGGAGCTATTGAACAGCTTCCAAACTCGGTTTTTGGAATTACCGGGGATGAGAGAGTAAAACTTCTGGCAAAGGAAATAGTAAATACTCTGGGCGGAACAGCGATTGTGGTAAGAAACGAGGATAAACCCCTTTATCATGCGGCGGCATGTGTTGCGTCCAATTATTTTGTAGGGCTGATTCACTACGCACAAAGCATATATAAAAGCATGGGAATCTCTGATGAGATGGCTCTGCAGGCTATGCTTCCCCTCATAAAAGGGACTCTGGCTAACTTTGAGTCCCAGGGTACAACCAAAGCTTTGACCGGGCCTATTGCCAGGGGGGATATGGAGCCATTGGAAGAACATCTAAATGCCTTTGAGCAGAGGATGCCTGATAAAAAGAAACTATACTGTGAACTTGGAAAATATGTAACCCAAGTAGCTCTGGAAAAGGGCACAGTTAATGAAGATAAGCAGAAAGAACTTTTTCAATTATTTCAAGGAGGCAGCCATGAACAAGAAAGTGACAGTAAATACCTTGGTTGAAATGAAACAGAACAATGAGAAAATTACCATGCTTACAGCGTATGATTACATCACTTCCAGTCTTATTGATGAACTGGGAGTGGATATTATTCTAGTGGGAGATTCCCTGGGAATGGTTGTTCTCGGGTATGATACGACTTTGCCGGTCACCATGGAGGAAATGCTTCATCATACTAAAGCGGTTGTCAGAGGAACCAGGCGAAGTATGATCATAGGGGATATGCCTTTTATGTCCTATCAGTTGTCGGCGACTGAGGCAGTATATAATGCCGGGCGTTTTTTAAAGGAAGCTAATGCTCATGGTGTCAAGCTTGAAGGAGGAAATGAAGTTACACCCGTTGTTTCCAAAATAGTGGAAGCGGGGATTCCGGTTATGGGTCATCTGGGTGTTACTCCCCAGTCAGTTCATCAATTGGGCGGATACGGGGTTCAGGGAAAAGAAACAAAAGCAGCCAAAAAAATGATATCAGATGCTAAGGCACTGGAGGATGCAGGTGTCTTTGCCATTGTTTTAGAGAAAATCCCGGCGGAATTAGCCGCCAGGATTACCGAGATAATATCAGTACCTACAATTGGCATCGGTGCCGGGCTTTATTGCGACGGACAGGTTTTGGTGACCCAGGACATGCTGGGTATGTTTGAAAAATTTGTCCCTAAATTTGTAAAGCAATATGCAAATTTGAGCGGCGATATCAGAGCTGCTATTGATAACTATGTTAAGGAAGTAAAATCCGGCGCGTTTCCGGGAGAAGAACACTCATTTTAAATGCGATCTTTGGACAAGAAAAGCAAATGATCTTACTTTAGATGTTTGAATAATTTGCATTTTATAAATGGATAGCATTCTTGTAAGGTGTGAGAAGCGATGAAAACTATAACAGCAGTCGACGATTTGCGTGGAAAACTGAAGAAAGAAAGGCAAATGGGAAAAATTATTGGCCTTGTGCCCACTATGGGATATTTTCATCAAGGGCACCTTGAGCTCATGCGTCGAGCTCGGGAGGATTGTGATGTAGTTGTAGTGAGCCTGTATGTAAATCCGACCCAATTTGCTCCTTCGGAGGACCTGGAGTCATATCCCCGGAATTTTGAAAGGGATAAGAAACTTGCCAAGTCAGCCGGAGTGGATTTTCTTTTTTATCCGTCCGATGAGGAGATGTATCCGAATAGTCATCTTACCTTTGTTGAAGTGAAGGAAATGACAAATAGGCTATGCGGGATATCCCGCCCTCATCATTTTCAAGGAGTTACTACCATTGTTGCCAAGCTCTTTAATATAGTTCAGCCGGATAGGGCATATTTCGGACAGAAGGATGCTCAGCAGGCAGCAGTTATTAAAAAAATGGTAGAAGATTTGAATTTTCCCCTGCATGTTATTGTTATTCCTACGGTTAGGGAAGAAGACGGATTGGCGATGAGTTCAAGGAACACGTATCTTTCAAAACCGGAACAGGAAGAAGCATTAGTGCTTAGTCAATCTCTTGAACACGCAGCGGAAATGATAAACGGGGGCTGTCGGATCGCTTCTCAAATAAAAAGTGAAATGCAAGAAATGATTGAAAAAAAATCCCTGGTTGATTTGGAATATATATCAATATGTGACAATAATGAACTGGAGGAACTTGCTTTTGTAGAGGGAGAAACACTTATAGCCGTAGCGGCCAGGGTAGGAAAAGCAAGATTGATCGATAATATGGTGATAAAGGCATAGAAAGTCCAATGTCTGAGGTCCAAAGTCCGAAGTTGAAAGGCTGGGAATGAACGACGTGGAACAAAAAGCCGACGAATAAGGAATGAAGAAAGGTATATAGTCGGATGCTAAACGACGAATGACGAAGGACGAACGATCTACAAAAAACTTGATGGTTGACATACGATCTTCGACATTCGGCAATGTTTTCGTTTATCGCTTTTCGAAAGTCGCTTATCGCTCGTCCAGATTTATCGAAAATAAAGGAGGTCGAAATGTTTCGGCAAATGCTTAAGAGTAAGATTCACAGGGCAACGGTAACCGAGGCTAATATTAATTATGAGGGAAGCATTACAATTGACAGCAAATTGATGAAAACGGCGGATATTCTTCCCTATGAAAAAGTCCAGGTGGTTGATCTGTCAAACGGAGAACGTCTGGAAACTTATGCAATTGAGGCCGATTCTGACTCAGGTATTATATGTTTAAATGGAGCGGCAGCCAGGCTGGTGCAAAAAGGAGATAAGATAATAATAATGTCTTATCTGACCATGGATGAACAGCAAGTTGAAAAGCATTCTCCTAAAGTAGTCTATGTTGATGAGGATAACCGAATCGTTCAGACAACCCGAAAAATACCCCTTGTTGAAAGTTGCTAGATCCCCAGTTTTAACTTGATGTTTTTTATCTTCCTGCGGCTTACCGGAAGCTGGGTATGGTTTTCGTCTTTGAGCTCTATTTTGTAACTTCCTTTTGATGGGGAAATAACCGCTCTTACTTGATGTAGATTTACAATGTAGCTTCGATGGGTACGCATGAAATATCCCGTTAGTTTCTTTTCCAGTTCCGATAAACTGAAATGAGTGAGATATTTCTTATCCTTAGTATGAAGATAGGAATAATTCTGAATAGGGGTAGCATATAATATGTCTTCTTGATCTAGCAGCAGGATATCCGATTTTCCCCTTACTACCGGTATCTTGTGAACATCCTCCGCCTTTACGGTTTCTTTTCTTTTTAACAAAGCCCGCACCCTGGCGATCAGTTCTTTTGTACTGAAAGGCTTGGTTACGTAATCCTCCGCGCCTAATCCAAAAGCCAGTAGCTTGGAACTTTCTTCAATTTTAGCGGAAAGTATTAATACCGGTGTATTATTAAATTCAGGAGAAGAGCGAAGCTGGTGTAGTACTTCCCATCCGTCTACCTTCGTCATCATTATATCCAGGATTATTAGGTCGGGCTTGCTTAGTGGCAGCTTCTTCAATGCCTCACCGCCATCATAAGCTATATCAACATCGTAACCTTCAAATTCAAGGTTGATCTTGATAACATCTACCAATTCTTTTTCATCGTCAACCAAAAGAACCTTGTCTTTCATGTGTTAAAATCTCCAATAGTATTAGATATTTCATTATGTGATATTAATATCCCTATTTTAACGGGAAAATGCAAGTAAAGGTAGACCCTTTCCCCAATTCACTCTTTACAGTGATGTTTCCTCTATGAGCTTCAATAATTCTTTCACTAATAGCTAGCCCTAATCCGGCGCCTTTGAATTTTCTTTTTGATGATCTTTCAAGTTGTTGGAAAGGGAGAAATATCTGATCAATTTTTTGTTTAGCGATGCCGATTCCCGTATCGGCAAATGATACTTTCACCGTTTTTCGGTCACTTTCTGCTTTTATGACAATATTTCCTCCATCCGGGGTAAACTTAATCGCATTTGCCAGGAGATTTCCAAATAATTGATGTATGCGATTCTTGTCTCCAGCTATGTCCGGAATGTCTTTTTGTATCCGGGTTTCCAATTTAATCCGATGCTCTTCGGTTATAATTGCAAACTCTTCAACCGTTTCGCTAATTACTTTTTCCAGGGAGATTTCTTCTTTTTCCAGTTTAAGTTCGCCTTTTTCCAGGAGGGTGTAGTCGACGAAGTCATCCACGATTCGGGAAAGGCGGATAGCGACATTCTCAATAATCTCAATAGTCTTTTCTTGCTCTTTTTTCAAGGGGCCGAATCTTTCGGAAAGGAGGGTTTCCGCGTACGCCCTGATTGTGCTTATGGGAGTGAGAAGCTCATGGGAAGAAATTGCCATAAACTCTGACTTCATTTCATCAAGTTGTTTAAGTTTTTGGTGGGCATTCTCTAGTTCTTCATAGTTTGCTTTTAACTGTTCATGTGCTTTTCCCAGTTGTTTGCCCCGTTCCTTTAGACTTTGAGCCATTGCGGTAAAAGTATTGGCCAATTCCCCGATCTCATCAGCCGATGTGATGTCCAGCTCAATATCCAGATTGCCTTCTGAAACCTCTTCTGCTGCGCCCGCAAGTTTGGATACCGGATTGATCATCCAATAGTAAGCCCAGAACATTGTCCACGGGGTAGTAATTAAAATAGACAGGACAGCCAGAAAAAGCATTATCTTTTCCATTTCAAACATATCTTGGACCATCTGGCTTTTTGTCGAGTAAATATCAATTCTTCCCAGATGCTGTCCTCTGTAAGTAACCGGCTCAGAAACAAAAATAGTATTTGTGTCTTCTTTTATTTGCTTGAATGTCATATTAGGAGAAGGAGACATGCTATCGCTGATTATGAGCGATCCGCCGCCATCATAAACACCTACGTATATGGTGTCTGTTCGCGCTTCAGTGGTGGCAAAGCTTTGTAAGGTTCTTCTTAAGCTTCCAAAATCATTCTGGGCAAAATTTGTCTTGGACGCTTCCGCAATCCTGGCGCACCTTGATTCCAAAGCTCTTTGTGCCTGCAGCGTTAATGAACTTCTCATCATTAGCACAGTGGTGATAAAAAAGGGAGTACCAATAACTATTTGAATGATAACAAACAGAATTATGAACTTAATACCAACGCTTAAGTTGGAAGGAATAGGTTCGCGAAAAAAATTCTTTATTTTAGTTCCCTTTCTTGTTGACATTGTTTTCCTATCAGTTAATTGCCCGGACTCGCCGATGACGGTGGTTCTACGAATTTTTCAATTCCCAGGCTGTATAGCACTTTCTTGCCCTGTTCGTCGACATTCATGTTTAGGAGTATCTTCTTTAATTCTAGTTTCATTTCTTCGTCGGTGCCTTTTCTGATAGAGATTGGAGCAAGTGATATTGAGTCATCTTGAACCACAGGCACAACAAGGGGCTCAATATAATCATCGTCTTTTGCGGTTACAAAAGTTTCCAGATCGGTAAAGGCAAGATCGAATGTTTTCTCAGACAATATTATTTTTGCTTCATCCGGAGTTAACCGCTGAACTGGAACGACTTGTTCGCGCAGCTTTTTTGACAAATATTCCAATAGACCGGCTTCGATGGGACTTTTATTATTACTGCCTAATCCTGAGATTATTAATGCGCGCACGGCATCTTTGCTACCGGATTCAATATCTGTTTGTCTTGATATTGTTTTTTCAGCTTGGAAGAAAGTGACTGAGAAGTATACAAATGCTGAAGTAACCATAATGGCAGCCAGGATCGAAAGGAACATAATTGTATTGTATGAAGGTAGCCATTTATATTTTTTCTCTCTCATACCTGTCTCCGGATTCTGTTTTATTGCCGGGATTAAGACACTTTTAGCTATGTACTATTTATTGAAAACAGCTCGCCATAATAGAAAATAATTAAGTTTATATTTTAACATGTTTTATAAGACCAAATAAGTTGAGCCAAAAATATTACTTCTCCTTGTCTGACAACGCAGGTTTTGGTAGGATTAAATGCACAAACCAGTAAAATGAAGCAAGGGCTATATATTAGCCGACAAGGGATCGATTTATGGAACATTGGCAAGAGGAAACCTCTTCGGAAGGATCAGTTCTTTCCAAATTAATGGCATCTCCCTGGACGAGGATATCCAAACCATTCAAGCATCAAACAATGCTCTACCCCTTTCTCTTGGGGACCGTTTTAGCTTGGTTTGAAATTCGTACCTTGAATTGGGCGGTTTTTCTGATATCCTTAATTGCTATAGTTTTAATGGTGGAGTCTTCGTACGTTTCAAATGACTATTTTGACTACGATACGGATAAGAAAAACATCAGCGATATAACCGGAGGCAGCAAAGTCTTGGTCGAAGGATTGCTGAATAAGAGGCAAGTTCGTAATCTCGCGCTTATAAGCTTCTTATTGGCGTTGCCGTTGGGGGTTATTCTGCAATTCTACTTCAAGACTGGTATCTGGACACTGCCGCTGGGACTTGCCGGGATGCTTCTGGCATACGCGTATTCCGGCAAACCTTTCAGGCTTTCGTATCGGGGCTTGGGTGAGTTATCATTGGCGATAAATAATAGTTGGACTCCGATATTTGCGGGATATTACTTGCAGACACATCATTTGAGCTGGCTTCCGACTATTGTTAGTCTGCCCTATTTGGTAGGAGTAATGAGTCAAAAACTACTTCGGGAATTCCCGGATGAAGAAGCGGATAGAATAGCAAACCGAAGAAATCTGGTAGTTATTTTTGGTCGAAAGAGAATGGCGCCAATATATAGTGGCTTGCTCCTTTTAATGGTCTTACTATATATTCCTTTTCTGTCTTTTGATATCCGGAAAGCAAGTTTATTGCTTCTCCTTATTCCCATATTCTTCTTTGCCAAGAATTTTTGGGCGATACAAAATGGTGCTTGGAAAAATGAGGAGGGCATAAGATTTCTCAATGCGAACGGATTTTTAGCGATGTTCATGGTCCCTGTGTCTATGATGGGAGTTTTTATATTAGGAGGTCTATAGGATGGAGAATAGTGTGTTAATAAAAGAAGCAAGAATGTTTCAAAATGACGCAGTGGGAACAGGTTGTTTCAGTTATCTGCCCGGAGAGGTTGTATGGGCGGTTACTAATGCTTGCAATCTTAAATGCAAACACTGCATGCTGGATTCGGGATTAGAAGTCCCTGATGAATTAACTACCGAAGAAGGGAAGAGACTTATTGATGATGCAGCAAAACTAGGTGGTGTGAAGTTTGCTTTTACCGGCGGTGAGCCGTTGATGAGAGAGGATATTTTTGAGCTCATAGAGTATGCAAATCAAACGGATGTGCAGGTTTGTATGGCAACTAACGGTACTTTGCTAGACGATGAGATGGCTAAACGTCTGAAAGAAACCGGCTTGTATAGCTATGGTATGAGCATTGATGGTGTTGGGAAAAAACACGATGATTTCAGAGGGCAGGATGGCACCTTCGAATTAGCTATGAGGGGGTTTGAGGCAGGTCGTAAGGCCGGTCTTAGATTTCAATTTCATACTACTGTTGGTAAATACAATATTGATGATATGGCCAAAATCATCGATTTGGCTGAAGAACTGGATGTATATCGTATATATCTGGTGCATCTTATTACAATCGGAAGAGGAACAAACGAACCCGATATTGATAAGGAAGAATGCCGTGAGCTTTTTGATTTCCTGATTGACAGGCAAAAAAATACTGATGTTTGGTTGAAACCCATTTGCAATCCTCAATTCTGGGTTTATCTTAAATCGAGAATGGATTTGGATTTTGAGATAACCGGCTGCACCGCGGGAATTACCCGGTTTCATATTTTTCCCAATGGAGATGTCACGCCCTGTGCGTATTTGCCGGTTGTAGCGGGAAATCTTCGAGAGCAAAGCTTCTATGAGATTTATAAGAATTCGGAAGTATTTAAAAACTTGCGGGAACGGAATCTCTCCGGCAAGTGCGGCTCTTGCGATCACAAAATGATTTGTGGCGGCTGTAGATCAAGAGCGAATGCCAAATTCGGTGATTATCTAGCCGAAGACCCTCTTTGTATTATTGAATAGCTGCGATAGAAAGCAAGAAAGATAATCCTGAAGAATATTAAATAGGAACAAGTGGAGAAGAGGATAAATGGATGTTAAGTTTGCCATAACTAAAAAGTGCAACTTGAGGTGCAAGCATTGTCACTACAGTGCGGGAGTGCCGGCAGCGGATGAGTTTTCGACCGAAGAAGCAAAGGATGCAATAGATCAAATCTCCGAACTGTGGGATGAGGTTAAACTGACTTTGACCGGAGGAGAAGCCCTTTTAAGAGCAGATTTATTCGAGCTTGCCTCTTATGCTTCTGCCAGGGTCGGCCATGTCGATCTGGCGTCAAACGGTGTACTAATTGATGATACTGTGGTTCAAAAACTAAAAGACAGTGGTGTCAAACAAGTAATCATAGGTATTGACGGCGTCGGAGATGCCCATGACATGATTAGAGGAGGAGGCTCGTTTGTAAAAGCGGTGGAAGGAGCAAAATCGGTAAAGGCCGGAGGTCTCGATCTATTGATTAGCCACTGCATTACAACGGAAAATCCTCATGATTTCAGGGATGTTTTTTCATTGGCTAATGATTTGGGAGCAAAGACCTGTATTACCTTCCATTATATTCCGCTTGGTAGAGGTACGGAGGATCTTCCCAATGCCGGACCCGATGAATTCTTTGGCGAGAATTTAATGGAGCTTTATAAAGAACAACAAAAGTATAGAAACATAGAAATTTGTACTACAACCGGCTCACAATACTGGGTAGTTCTAAGGAGAATGCGCGAGCAAGGACTGGATGTGCCGGACTTTTTTGATGAAGTGTTACCAGGATGCCGTGCGGGAAAGGGCCTTATAAGCATTCGGGACAACGGAGACGTATTGCCCTGCCCGCTTCTTCAGTTGGTTGTCGGTAACTTGAGAGAGACAAGTCTCTCCGATATTATGGAGACAAGGGTAATGCGTGAGATTTGCGATCACCAGAATTACAAGGGCAAGTGCAAAGAGTGTGTTCATAACGATATATGCGGTGGTTGCAGGGTCAGAGCATATGAATACTTCAATGATTACCTCGCCGAAGACCCTTTATGTAGCAATTTTTTCTTTGAAAAAGTATGATAATTGTAGACTATCTAAGGTATAGGGATCATTAGTTAGATAATCCGGGGTTTACCAGTTCAAAGGAGCCATCCTAGAATCTTGCAAGTATCTGCCGAAGCGGGTAAAGCTTTATATGAAGCACTAATAAAGAATGGAGTTAATTTCGTCGTTACTTTTCCCTGCAATTGGACAAGTTGCCTAATAGAACTTGTAGCAGACGATCAAAGTATTACCCATGTTCCGGTAACCAGAGAGGAAGAAGGAATAGGTGTGGCGGCTGGGGCTTTCCTAGGGGGAAGAAAACCGGCCGTTATTATGCAGTCATCGGGAGTCGGCAATTCCCTTAATGCTCTAGCTTCTCTAAATCTTACTTATAAGATCCCATTGCTGATTTTAATAAGTCACCGTGGTGATGAAAGAGAAAAAATCATTGCTCAGAGAGGAATGGGCCAGGCGTTAAAGAAATTGTTAGAAGGAATTGGAATCGGATATTTTGATCTTGTAGATATAGAAGGGACAGATAAAGTAATAACAAATGCAGTTAATGCTAGCTATGCGGAAAATAAGCCTGTTGCCGCAATACTTAGTCCTTTTCTTCTATTGGAGGAATAAAAGGGGCAGGAAAACAACTTAGGGAGTTTTAATTGAAAAGGGCAGAAGCAATAAAGTGTATTGCGGAAGAATTGGAAAATGAATTAGTGGTGTGTAATTTGGGTTTTCCTTCTCAAGAACTATATTCTGTTAAGGATGAGCCGACCCATTTCTATATGCTTGGTTCAATTGGTTTGGTAAGTTCAATTGGCTTAGGATTGGCTCTTTCAACAGAACGAAAAGTGGTTGTTCTGGACGGCGACGGATCTTTATTCTATAATCTAGGCTCGTTGATTACGATAGCTACTCAAAAGCCGGAAAATTTATATTGGATTATATTGGATAATCAGTCGCATGGATCTACCGGTTTTCAACAGACATATGATCCAGAAGTAACAAGTATCGAGCAATTGTCTTTAGCTGCTGGTTTCAAAAGGTTGGTAACAGCAAGCAATCAAGAACAAATAAAAAAAGCGACGGAGCTATTCAAACAAAAAGGCCCCCTTTTTATGATTGTTAAGATAGATAAAGGTAACGCTAAAGTCAGCCCTATTCCTTTTACGCCGGAGAAGATAAAACTTAGATTTATGGAGGAGGTTAAGAAAGGTTGAGATTTCACCAGAATTGTTTGAACTGCGGCAAGCTGTTTCCTCCTGATGCCCATGTTACTAGATGCGAGTGCGGTGGATTAATAGAGTTCCAATATGATTTATCGCAAATAGATAGTTATATAGATGAAAGTTACGATAATATTTGGAGATATTGGAAACTTCTTCCCATTGAAGATCTCAGTCAAGTTGAAGATATCGGTGAAGGGATGACGCCGCTTTTTAGAAGTGGAAACCTTGGCAAGCTTCTCGGCATGTCCAATTTGTGGATCAAAGATGAAAGCAAGAATCCAACTGCTACTTTTAAAGATAGAGAAGCCGGGCTTACTATATCCCGTTTCAAAGAGCTGGGGATAAATGAATTCGTAATTTGTTCAACGGGTAATACGGCTGCCAGTTTTAGCAGAGCGGTATCTCTAATGGAATCATTTAAAATGCACCTTTTTATACCTAAAGCAGCCCAGGAGAGAGTAGATTTTGAGATTCCGGAGTCGGTTCTGGTCAAACTCGTTAAGGGCAACTACTGGGATGCCATTGATTATTCATCCAAGTACGCAAGAGATAGAAAACTTGTTTCTGAAGGCGGATTCAGTAATCCTTGTCGCATAGAGGGAGTTAAGACCCTGGCTTTTGAAACCGCGGAACGAGGTATCCAGCCTGATTATTATATACAGGCTATAGGAAGTGGTGTCGGTCCCTGTGCTTTTTATAAGGGATATGAGGAGTTGGTCAGGATCGGCGCCGCTAAGAAGATCCCCAAGATAGTCTGTATCCAGCCGGAACTCTGCGCGCCGATAGTAAGAGCGTATGAAGATCAAAAAGAAGTATTTGAATCCGCGTATATAGTTTCTGATCCCCGCACATACGTAACCACGTTAGCTAATGGAAATCCCGCTTTTAGTTACCCTTATGTGAGAAGAGTGATGAAGGAAACAGGAGGAATGGTAGAAGCAGTTTCCGAAGAAGAAGTGAGAAAAGCCGTTGAATTAGTAGAAAAAGAAGAGAATCTTTCTTGCGAGCCGGCGGCAGCCACGGCTCTTGCCGGATTGATTAAATGTGTAGAGAGAGGAAGAATTGAAAAGGATGCAGTCGTTCTTCTTAATCACTCCGGTGGAGTTAGAACAAGGGTAAAAGTTGGATCCTAATCGTATCAAATTGATTGCTTTATATTCTTCCAATAATCCCACTTCAAGACAACATAATATTTGAGCGTTTGTTAAAAACCAAGCTATATTTGTTGTCACTAAAATTATATTCACAAAGTTAATTAATATACATCCCCAGCTTTTGATAGTAAATCTTCAAAAATTCACAAATTTTCCTTCCATATCTTGCCAAAAAACGCTAGAATAGGGACGGATGTTATTTTACATGTGAATTAGTGCACTTATCATATAGTAATGTACCCTGCAAGCTGGGTTTTATTAATAGCGAAGGACCTTTCATTCTACTTATTGTCTATACCTCATCCTTCAACAGGTAAGCATTTTTGTAGAATTTGCTTGTAAGGCTGATATTTTTTTGGTATTATTTTGGCTGCTTTTATTCCAGCGGTTTGATAAAAACTAAGTGGAAAGGGGATGAAACTTGCAAATGGGACAAGACATCCCAGAAGAAAAAAAGGATGCTGACAATCTACAGCTCTTCAAAGAAGCGGTAGATGAATTGGACAAGTCAGGTAATAAAAAGGAAGACTCAGCGGAAGCAGATACTAAGGAAGCTGAGTCTCGTATTGAGGACATCAAAGCTCATCAGGAAGTTTTAGAAAAAGAAACTGATGACGAACCTTCGCCATTGCGTTTTTTAAGGAGAAAAGAGCTAGAGTTAAGAGGAGAACTCCTTGAAGCTGAAAAGAAAGCAGAGATAACCATTGCCGATGCGAGGAGAAAAGCGGCAAAGATAAGATCGGATGCTGATGTAATAGCAGCTGATGAAGCAAAGAAATTTTTTGATCAGGAGATTAAGAAAGCTGAGAAGAACGCAACTGAAGTAAAAGAATCTGTAGGAGATGAGATAAAAGAAGTTACTGCAGTTGGTGAAAAAAATAGAGATAAGGCTACAAAAGTTATTATAAAAGCTGTTACTCTGGCTGAGTAAGGATAGGTTAGACTCTCAACTGTAATGTTGAGGAGGAGGTTGCCATGTTAGTCAAAATGTCAAAAGTAGAGATAATCGGACCAAAGAAATACTTCTTCGATACCGTGAGTCTCTTACACAGAATGGGAAACCTGCATGTTGAAGACGTTGCAAGGGGAGCCGAAAAGGGCGATATGGGAGTGTCACCCGTAAAAGCGGACACCGAACATTCCGAGCAGGTTGCAAACTTAAATAAGCTGGTGGCAAGAGTAAGCACTATAGTTGATACTCTAAGCTTGGAGGCAAAAGAGCCTTCTGTGGAAGAGAGAGAAAAAGCTTACGCGGAAATCTGGAGAGAAGATATTAATGAATTAACCAGAGAAGTAAACAAACTTATCGCTGAGGTTGAAACTAAAACTAGAGAATTAGCTGATACTAAAAGCGAGTTACAGATTGAAAGTTCCTTACTGGCCAAGTATGAACCGGTTGTAGAAAGAATACAGCCACTGACTAAGCATATTTGTACTACTGAGGGATTTGAATCAGTAGCACTTCTGGTAGATAAGAAATATAGAGCCGGTTTAGATGAACTTAGAAAAGAACTGGAAAAGATTTCTAAAAACCAATGCGAAATTGTAACCGAAGATGTTGACGAGAATACCACCGCGGCTATTGTTGTTTTCAATAAAATCTACAGCAAGCAGATTCATGAATTTCTAGCATTTGAGAATGTAAACCAGGTGCGCCTCCCCGATGAAATGGCCGGAAAGCCTTTTGATGTTGTTTATGAACAGATGAAAAAAAGGCGCAAAGAAATTCCAACCGAACGGAAAGAGATAAACGAAGAACTGAAAAAATTATCCCAGAGCTGGTATATCAGACTGGTTGCCATAGGCGATGTATTAAGAGACCGCCTGGAGCAGTTAAAGATAATGCCTCAGTTGGGAGAGACGGATTATACTTTTCTTATGACCGGATGGTTGCCAAAAGAGGATCTTGATAAAACCAGAGAAGCTTTGGATTCAGAGTTTATGGGTAATGTTGTTATCAACGAACTGGTTGTAACCCATCATGATTTAGAGGATGCTCCGGTTGCTTTGAGTAACAAACCTTGGGCAAAACCATTCCAGTTGTTCTACCGGTTTTCCAAACCGCCCAAGTACGGAACAATTGATCCCACCCCTTTTGTAGCTCTGTTTTTCCCCATTATTTTTGGAATGATTGTCGGAGATACCGGTTACGGCCTATCAATGATGCTGTTGGCACTTATAGTTAAAAAGAAATTCAAAGATAGCATCTTTGCTCAGTCGCTTGCGGATATCTTGGGAATTGCTGCAACTTCGGCTGTTGTATGGGGGATCATTTACTTTGAATTCTTTGGTGACATTCCACTAAGGATTCTGACAGCTGTCGGTTTCCTCAAGCACCCCAGCTTTCACGAATTTATTACAAAGGTGCCCCATATTAGCTTTGGTGAATTAATGGGCCAACCTTTTGGGTTTCCTATGGACCGAATTGAGTCCCCTGTTCCCTTGCTAATTATGGCGTTGGTGCTTGGTATTATTCATATCGGCATAGGGCTTATCTTTGGCATGATAAACTCCTATCGAGAGAATGAAATGAAGCACCTTTATGAGAGACTAGGCTTGTTCTTAATTTTTTGTGCTGCTCCCTTGTTTGGCCTGTTAAGTGCTGTTGCCAGTCCGTTTGGATGGATGGCGGGGCTTGTGATAGGACTGGGGATCGGCTTTGCCGCGTACGGCGGCAGTATAAAAGGTGTTATTGAGATCTTTGGTACTCTGAGTAATATTTGTTCTTATGCTCGAGTTATGGCCATTGGTCTCGCGGGAGTGGGACTAGCTCTTGCTGCTAATGAGCTGGCTGCCGGAATGGGAGAAGTAGGAGGAGTTGTTGCTCTCATCCCAGGTGTTATGCTCGCCATTGTACTGCATACAGTGAATATAATAATTGCCGCTTTTAGTCCGTCGATTCATTCCTTGCGTCTACATTTGGTGGAGTCATTCGGTAAGTTTCATGAACCCGCCAAAGTCGAATATGCACCTTTTCATCAGAAAACCGGAAGTAAGTAATTTAACAGGAGGTGAGTGGGTTTGAGTGGAGCTTCAATGGTAGCTATTGTTAAGGCATTGAGCGCTATGCTGGCAATTGCTCTTAGTGCATGGGCTACAGCTTTTGCTCAGTCTAAGATTGGAGCAGCGGGCGCTGGCGCAATGGCCGAGAAACCGGAGGTGGCAGGTACAGTCTTTATTCTTGTTGCTATTCCTGAAACTATGGTTGTTCTTGGATTTGCTATTGCATTGATGATTATGATTTTAATTAAGTAAAGTATTGGGCAAGATGAAAGGCGTGAGCCAATAAGTATGGCAATAGAAGATATTCTTGAGACTTTAGATAGTGAAGGTGCACAAGAGCGGAAACAAGTTGCTTTGGTGGCTAAAGAGGAAGCTAAGCGTATAATAGATGTAGCTAACGAGGACGCGGAGCGAATCAAACAGAAAGAGCTTGAAAGAATGTCTCTTTCTGTGAAAGCCGAGACCGCCAGGATTTTAAATCAGGCTATGCTTTTTAAGAAAGAAAAAATTGCAGAGGCCAAAGAGAAAATCATTGGTGAGGTCTTTGAAAGCAACAAAGTTCAGCTAAACAGTCTTCGTAAGAGTGCAAGCTATGAGAAGGTTTTTGAGAACTTAGCACGTGAAGCATTAGGACGTGCATCGGGTGATATCGTTGTTCTCATTGATAAAAGAGATGAAGCAATAGCCCGAAAAGTTCTTGATAAGCTTTGTAAGAATTATGAGCTACGCACCGATCTCGATTGTCTCGGTGGCTTGATGGTTAAAACCTCAAATGAAAAAGTCACTTACCTCAACACAATTGATGCGCGATTGGATAAAGCCGCGCAGGTTTTAAAATCTGAAATCACCGAAGCTCTTTTTGGCTCCTAAGGTGTGTGGTGCTTAGGGTATGGAATCTAACATGTCAGATTATGGTTATATTAATGCTCGAATCCGAGGGATGAGGAGTTACCTCCTGCGCCGCGATTTCTATGAGCAGCTTATTAAGCTTGATGATCTTAATTCCATGATCAGTGAATTAGAAAAAACACCTTATAAAAAAGAGCTTGATGAGTGTGTTGCCCGGGAACAGGTAGGGGCAGGAGATATTGACGAAGCTTTAAAGAGAAACCTGGCCAGAACTTTTCGAAAGATACTTTCGTTTATGGCTGGCGAGCCGAGGAAGCTTACGGGCATTCTTCTGGCCAGGTGGGACCTTCATAATCTTAAAAGTATTCTTAGAGGAAAACATATCGGGGCAACGGAAGAAGAAATATATAAAAGTTTAATCCCCGGTGGCGAAATAGATATCCCTTTTCTTGCTGAATTGGCAAGGCAGCCTGATGTGAAAAGTGCGATTGATCTCATGGTTACCTGGGATCTTCCTTATGCCAAACCTCTTCGCAAGAAATTACCTCTTTATCTGAAAGCCATGAAGAAAAAGAGGCTCATTGAAGCAGAGAGTGCTGAGGATTCTCTTCAGGAAGAAATGAGTGAAATAGAGAGCTTTGAAAAGGATCTCTCAATACTGGAAACGGCTTTGGAGAAATTTTACTACTCTTTCGCCTTGAAGAACACTAGAGGTAACTCTCTCAATTCCAAGATAGTCAGGGAATTAATTATCTCTCAGATTGATATTACTAATATCATTTCTCTGTTACAGATTCAGGGGATCGATTTTCAGCGGGAATACATCCTAATCAAAGATGATGCCAAGAGAGCTGAGAAAATTAGGGAAAAAAAGGAGGAGCTTTTTATTCCGAGAGGTAAAGAGCTCAGTCTTGAAAAGTTTATCGCCCTTTCTGATTTAGGCAAGATCGAAGATGTAGTAACAAGATTGGCTGATACTTCCTATGGCAGGGCACTTGCGGAAGTAATGCCAAGATTCTATGATTCGGGCAGTATAGCTATCTTACAAAGAAAAATGGAAGAAATCGCGTTGGAAAAGGGCGTACATATGGATAAAAAAGGCCCGCTTTGCATGGGGGTTATTGCCAGTTATATTTGGGCAAAATTCAACGAAGTGGTTAATTTGAGAATTATTGTCCGCGGGAAAGCAATAGGCATGCTGGAGAGAAGAGTTCGAGAGGAGTTGCTTTTTGTATAAGTTAGTTGTGCTCACCGATCCGGATAACGCATTGGGCTTCAGACTGGCAGGTGTCGATGTGGTAGAGGCATCTTCCGAGAGTGAAGCAAGAGAAAAGCTTGTTGCTTTAATTAATGATGATACCAGTGGGATAATTGCTATAAATGAAGGTTTTATGGGAGCTATTGACGAGCGAACGAGACAACGAATTGATACTTTGTATCGCCCGATTGTAGTTCCTTTGCCGTTTAAAGAGAAGTTGATTGAAGGCGGGGAAGGGCGTCGTAAGTACCTTTCCAGGCTGGTAAGAAGGGCAGTTGGGTTTGACATTACCTTAAAGAGATAGATTACGGAGGTTGTTGGGCGATGATAGAAGGAAAAATTAGTAAAGTCTCTGGACCGGTTGTTATTGCGGCAGGAATGAGTGGTTCCAAGATGTATGACGTGGTGAAAGTTGGCGATCTTGGGCTTATCGGAGAAATAATTAGGTTAGAGGAAGACGAAGCGGTTCTCCAGGTATACGAGGACACATCGGGTCTGAAAATCGGGGAGAAGGTTGTTTCAACTGGTGAACCTTTGCTTATGGAGCTAGGACCAGGGCTTCTATCCTCTATTTATGATGGTGTTCAAAGAAGACTCCCTGAACTATCAGAAGAATACGGGGAATTTATCCCTCGTGGCGTAACAGGATTATCATTGTCTCGTGATAAGAAATGGAAATTTGAGCCCAAGGTAAAGGTCGGAGATGCAGTAGAAGGTGGAGATGTAGTCGGTATTGTAATGGAAACCGAGCATATTGAGCATAGAATAATGGTTCCACCGAATATGAGCGGCAAGGTTACTAAGATTGAAAAAGGCGAGTTTACTATTGACGATCCTATAGCGGTTCTTGATGGAGATAAAAAGGTTTACATGAAACAAATCTGGCCAGCCAGGGAACCGCGTCCATATAAAAAGAAACTTGATCCGGAAGTTCCGTTTATTACCGGCATGAGGGTTTTAGATACCTTCTTTCCTATTGCCCAGGGAGGAAATGCGATTATTCCGGGAGGGTTCGGAACAGGAAAAACAGTTACCGAACAGTCTTTGGCTAAGTGGGCTGACGCGGACATTATTGTTTACGTGGGATGCGGAGAACGAGGGAATGAAATGACCGAGGTTTTGGTAGAGTTTCCTGAACTTATAGATCCCCGAACTGACGTTCCTCTGATGCAGAGGACCGTATTGGTTGCCAATACATCGAATATGCCGGTTGCCGCCCGTGAAGCTTCTATTTACACCGGAATTACATTAGCCGAGTATTATCGAGATATGGGATACAACGTGGCCATGATGGCTGACTCCACTTCCCGATGGGGCGAGGCTTTGCGTGAGGTTTCAGGTCGATTGGAAGAGATGCCGGGAGAAGAAGGTTATCCCGCATATCTTGCTACCAGATTGGCAAATTTTTACGAGAGAAGCGGAAGAGTTGTTTGCATGGGTAAAGAAGAGAAAGTCGGATCGATTACCGTAGTTGGTGCGGTATCACCGCCAGGCGGTGACTTTTCCGAACCGATGACCCAGAACTCGCTGCGAATAACAGGTGCTTTTTGGGCGCTTGATACCGACCTAGCCCATAGAAGACATTTTCCCGCCATTAGCTGGATTAAGAGCTACACCCTTTATCTGGATCAGATAGAAAATTGGTATGTTGCCCAAGTCGGATTTGATTGGAAGCAGCTGAGAGATAGGGCGGTTTTTCTTTTACAGAAAGAAGCGGAACTTCAGGAAATCGTTCAGCTGGTCGGACCGGATGCTTTGCCGGAATCAGAGAAAGTTATTCTTGAAGTTACCAGAATGATTAGAGAGGATTATTTGCAGCAATTTGCTTTCCATGAAATAGATGCTTTTTGTCCTCCTAAAAAGCAATATCTGATGCTAAAAGCAATTCTTACTTTCTATAATGCTACAGCAGAAGCATTTGAGCGAGGAGTGGTTCTAAGACAGATTATGGAACTTCCCATTAAAGAGGAAGTTGCCAGAATGAAAGAGATTCCGTTGGAGGAATCGGAAGAAAGATTAAATGATTTGATTGATAGAATTGAAAAGGAAATTGTTTCATTGGAGGTTGTATAAATGGCTGATACAACAAAGGAGAAAAAAGCTCCGCTACTAAGTGTAAATTACGAAACCATTAATTATGTTACCGGTCCACTTGTCTTTGTGGAGAATGTTCACGGGGTTTCATATGGCGAAATGGTTGAGATTATCTCCCCCAACGGGCAGGTAAGAAACGGTCAGGTTCTGGAGATTGCAGGCAACATCGCTGTTGTTCAGGTTTTTGAGGGGACTCAAGGAATCGATGCTGATAAAACGGCGGTTAGGTTTAAAGAAGAAGTTGCTAAGATCGATGTCTCGGTCGAGCTATTAGGTAGAGTGTTAAATGGATTGGGCCAGCCGATTGATGGCGGTCCGGCGATCTTACCGGAAGCACACCTGGACATTCAGGGTTCGCCGATAAATCCGTTTGCCCGGGCGGAACCGCAAGATTTTATCCAAACCGGAATATCAAGCATCGATGGTTTGAATACATTAGTTAGAGGTCAAAAGCTCCCTATATTTTCCGGAGCTGGCTTGCCGGCAAATGAGCTTATCGCTCAGATTGTTAGACAGGCTAAAGTAAAAAGCGGAGAAGAATTTGCCATTGTTTTTGGTGCCATGGGTATTACTCATCGAGAAGCTTCTTTCTTCGAGCAAAGTTTTAGCCGCACAGGCGCCCTGGAAAGAGTTGCTTTCTTTTTGAACCTGGCAGACGATCCGACGATTGAGAGAATCGTTACTCCGCGCTGTGCTTTGACTGCTGCCGAGTTCCTGGCTTTTGAGCATGATATGCAGGTATTGGTTATCTTGACTGATATGACCAATTACTGCGAAGCTCTTCGTGAGGTTTCAACTGCACGAGAAGAGGTTCCGGGAAGGCGAGGATACCCTGGATATATGTATACTGACTTGGCTACGATATATGAGAGAGCAGGAAGAGTAAAAGGGAAAAATGGTTCGATTACTCAGTTGGTCATATTGACTATGCCTGACGATGATATGACCCATCCGATTCCTGACTTGACCGGATATATTACCGAGGGACAGATAGTACTAAGTAGGCAGATGCACAGAAGAGGATTATTCCCTCCAATTGATGTGCTTCCCTGTCTCTCAAGACTAATGAATTCAGGTATCGGAGAAGGAAAGACGAGAGAGGACCACCGTGGAGTAGCTAATCAGCTTTATGCCGCTTATGCTCAGGGTCGTGACTTGAGAAGATTGGTAGCCATTGTCGGTGAGGAAGCTCTTTCCGAGCTTGATAGAAAGTATCTAAAATTTGCCGATGATTTTGAGCAGAACTTTGTCTCTCAAGGCGATGAAGATCGAAGCATCGAACGCACGCTGGAGATTAGCTGGGAACTTCTTTCAGTATTGCCGAAGGAAGAACTCAAGCAGCTCAAGAAAGAGCATATTAAAGAGTATCTTCCGCAGCAGTAAAATGCAGAATCCCTGCCTGTCAATGCTTGCGGCACAGGTGCTTGCGAGCGAGCAAAACAGAAGGTGATCTCATCTTTGATGTTATATAATCTGCAATCTATAGTTTGAGATTTGCTGTTTGCAATTAAGGAGTATATAGATGGAACAAGTAAGTCCCACAAGGATGGAATTGCTCCAAAAAAAAGCACAAATAACACTGGCAGAGCAAGGCAAGGACTTGCTTAAGCAAAAACGTGATGCCTTGCTTATTGAGTTTATGTCCGTAATTGATGAAACACTTCGCCTAAGTTCTCTACTGGAGAAGGCAACCACCAATGCTCAGTACTCCCTTGCGGTTGCTGAAGCGGTTGATGGTGCGGTAATGGTAAAATCAGCTTCTTTTGCCACTAAAGGGGAAGTAACGGTAAATATTTCCGGAAGTCACATCATGGGAATCCCCATACCGGTAGTAAAAAAGAAGAAAAGCCATATCCGTTCCGCGTTGAGCAGAGGTTATAGTATTACCGGCGTAAGCAGCCGAATTGATGAGACCGCGGAGAACTTTGAAAAGATAGTCGATGTATTGATTGACAGTGCCGATATCGAAACCCGGCTAAAAAGACTAGGCGAAGAGATACAGAAGACTAATAGAAGAGTAAATGCCCTTGAGCATATAGTCGTTCCTGATCTCAAAGCTCAGGTTTCCTATATCAAAATGACCCTCGAAGAAAGAGCCAGGGAAGACCTTTTCCGCTTGAAGAAGGTTAAAAAGGCTCTTGAAAAGAAAAAAGCCGAGCGTATCTAATTCTAGTTCCCAGCCACTCGGCATTTACTACATCAAAGTTCATAACCAATCATCAAAATCTCAATAGGCTATGCGTACTACTCTGATGAAAGCTTCTTAATCATCTTGTTTATTTCGTTAAGTCCTATGGATCCGATTTTCTTATGGGCTATAATCTGACCGGCAATGTCGATTATTTTGCTCACATCAGCAAAGGTCAGTTCACTGAAGGCAATGTGTTCCCATTCACTTCGGGCAATAAATGCCCATATTTCGCCAAGTACCCACTCGAGCAATTCGATCTGTTCGCTATCTAAGTTACGCCATTCGCTTCCAAGGTTAAAGCGTATTTTCTCCAGGGCAAGCTCTGTGGCTTTTTGTTTCCTTAACTGGAAAGATCGCATACCAATTTCTTCATCGGATACATCTGGTCGCATTTAATCTCCTCCTCATTGATAACTCTAAAAGATTTTATCATGATAGGACCTAGAATAACAGGTAAAGTAAAAATAATTTATTCAGTTTGGAATTATATGTAAATAGGCATTCTTTTTAGGATATCTAGGCGTTTTCTATTCAGCAATTGTTCCAGATGTGATAGTATCAATTAATGTAAAAACTGGAGGTGAAAGCATGTTCGAAGATGAGAAAATGATGAAGCAATTCCAAAATGGGGAGACCATTATTAAAGAAGGAGATTCCGGAAAAGAACTATTTATTATTGTGAAAGGCAAGGTCAATATTGTAAAAGAGAGCGATGATGTTAAGACAACTTTAGCGACTTTGACCGAGGGTGATATTTTTGGCGAGATGGCTTTAGTCGACTCCAGACCCCGGTCAGCAACAGCTGAAGCTCTAGGGGATGTAACAGTTCGCGTATTGGATAGAGAATCATTCAAGGCCATGCTTACCGGAAATCCGAAGGTCGCCATGCTGGTCTTTGATAAACTATGTCAGCGCTTGCGTTCGGTAAATGATGAGTTGCAGAGAGAAATGGTGCGTGACGCAAATGTACATAAAGCGTTAGGGCATATTACTTTGCGTCGGGGCATGATCTAGAAAGTAAATTACATATTTTCAGTAATAAAGCGGCTATTGTCTTATAATTTGTGGGCCTAAATAGGTAAAGTTCGCCGGCACGCGGGCTATTTTTGGCCATATTTATATAGATGAAGTCGCTTTATCAGTTGTTAATTGATGTCACACTTCTTTTCGGAATCTAAACTCCTATTGCAGTTATGACAATAACTGGTTGGATTATTTGTACTCTTGGTTATTATTGAATCTTGCTTCTAACATGTATATACTGATTTTAATTTGCCCGTCAGCGATAGTTAATGCCTCTACAGGAGATATTTCAGTAAAATGCCTACCAGGACAATAGAAGATATTAATAAAAAGCTAAAAAGAAACGAAGCGGTTGTATTTACTGCTGATGAATTTAAGAAACTGGTTAGAAAAGGTAAAAAGGTAGATCACGTTGATGTGGTGACAACAGCTACCGTAGCTGTAATGTCAGGTACGACGGCAGTGTTGTCCATTCCTTTTGCGGAACGTGGAAAGGTTGAAAGGATAAAAAGGATATGGCTTAATGGAGTTCCCGCCCATCCTGGTCCCTGTCCCAATGAACGATTGGGTATAGCCGATGTTATTGTATATGGCACCGCTTGTGCAGATCGCAAGTATGGTGGCGGCCATCTGTTCAGAGAATTAGTTGAGGGAGAAGAAATTACATTAAAAGCTGAAACAGATAAAGGTGATTTTGTAGGGACTTCTTTTACTCTTGATAAACTGGATTTTGCCCGTATTATTGGTACACGTACCGCGTTTAAGAATTATATGGCTTTTACTAATTCAGAAGATGAGCCGATAAAGACTATTTTTTCTGTTTCTCCACTCAAAGGGAATTTACAGGAAGCAACGGTATGTGGTTGCGGAGAAATAAACCCGCTGCAGAACAACTCCAAGCTGGAAACCACTGGTATAGGAACCCGTATATTGGTAAATGGATCTCAGGGTTATGTGATTGGCACCGGCACGCGGAGCAGTTTCGATAAGCCCAACATATCCATCATCGCTGATATGAAAGATATGAAGCCGGAATATATGGGCGGATTCAATACATCTGTTGGACCTGAGTGCATTACCTCGGTTGCCATTCCCATTCCCGTACTTAATGATAATATACTGGATCAACTAAAAATATTGGATGAGCATATTAAGCTGCCTATCGCCGATATCAATACCCGTGAGCCTTTTAATGATAGTGACTATTCTAAGGTATGGCAAAACACCAGCCTGGCAGTACGATTCATATCCGCAAAGTGCGATAAGCTTAATAAGTTAAATGAGCCTTGTAGGGTCGAGAAGCTCTGTCCTTTAGGCGCATTTTCCCGAAAGGAAGGTATTGACCCTAAAAAGTGTTTTCATTGTGGTGCTTGTGCTACTATTTTATGTGACCGGAATGCATTTACAGCTACTCTTGGCTCAATAAAGGTTGGAGAGCAAAGGGTGCCGATTATACTAAGGCAATCGGATCGTTTAAGGGCGCTTGGGTTGGCGAAGCTTCTTAAACAAAAAATAGTTGAGGGAGAGTTTGAGCTTTCGTCTCCAGTACAATCAATTGTGTTTTAGTAGATAAAAAGGGATATTCAAGGTATAATGAGCGATAGTCTATATTGGGGGAACAAGCAATACATCAAAGCTTATTGGTAAGGAAGTGCAAGTAATTGACCAGAAAGATCACAATTCTCGGGGGTAAAGATAAGCCAGGGGGAGAAGAGTGTGTCCGGGAAGTATGTATTGAAAGAGGCGAAGTAGTAGGTGTTGTCGGACCTACCGGCAGCGGGAAAAGCTGTTTAATCGCTGATATCGAACAATTAGCTCAAAGGGATACCCTTTCTCATCGCAAAATATTAATAAATGGTGTTGAGCCTTCGTATGAAGATCGAACAAATCCCCGTAAAAAAATGGTAGCCCAGCTTTCTCAAAATATGAATTTCCTGGCTGACATGAGTGTTGAAGAATTTCTAATATTACATGCCAAATGCCGCGGAGTTAGTCCGGAGAGAGTAGATGAAGTATTGGAGTTTGCCAATAAGCTTACAGGTGAGCCGATAGGAAGAGAATATCACCTGACTATCCTTAGCGGCGGTCAATCCAGAGCTTTAATGATTGCGGATGTTGCTATAATCAGTGATTCTCCGATTGTTCTTATCGACGAGATTGAGAATGCCGGCATAAGAAAGCATGATGCTCTGGAATTCCTGGTAGGTCAGGGAAAGATAGTATTTGTTTCTACTCACGATCCGGTTCTGGCTTTAATGACGGATAAGAGAATAGTAATGAAAAACGGTGGTATGCAGAAAGTAATATATACTACTTCCAAGGAAAAAGAAGTTTCCGAAACCTCGAGTAAGATTGATGAACTCTTGCTGGGTTTAAGAGAGAGGGTAAGACACGGAGAGTTGGTTGAAAATATTCATACCGATCCAAGATACGACTTACCAGCTTAGAAGATTTCCCAGCCCAATAGTGTTATTTTGAATTTAGTATCATTTATCGCAGATAAAGACTACGGCTTTTTACGGGGTAAAAATATACCAGTAAAAGAAACAACTCTTTTGGTTGCCGCGTAAATTTACTACAAGCGTTTTAAAATCAAAAAAGGAAACCGGATAGATGAAATTTGCAGTTGTGGCAGGAACACCAGGTGCAGGGAAAACGGCTGTTTTGACCCACGCCCTACAGCACTTGAAAGAGAGTAACTTAAATCCATCTGTGGTTAAGATAGACTGTCTTTATACTGATGATGATGAAAGATATAAAAGAGCGGGTATTCCGGTAAAAATAGGTCTGTCTAAAGATATGTGTCCCGATCATTTTTCTATCTACAACGTGGAAGACATGATACAGTGGGCAAAAGAAAGCGGCTCCGATTACCTGGTGATTGAAACTGCCGGGCTTTGTCATCGGTGCTCTCCTTACACCAAGAATTGCCTCGGCATCTGTGTAATCGATGCAACCAGTGGACCAAATACGCCAAGAAAAGTCGGTCCCTTTTTGAGTACGGCAGATATTGTTGTAGTAACAAAAGGTGATATTATTTCTCAGGCGGAACGGGAGATATTTCGGGAGCGGGTTTTAGAGATGAACCCTACCTGTAAGGTGCTTGAAGTAAATGCTTTAAGTGGGCAGGGTTGCGCCGAACTTGCTGAAGAAATGCTGGCTACAGAGGAGGTCTGTGCGGACGGAGAAGAGTTGCGGCACTCGGCACCTCTGGCGGTTTGCACTCTTTGTGTTGGAGAGACAAGAGTGAGTAAAGAATACCATCGCGGTATCTTAAGAAAGATAGACGGTTTTCAGGATTATATGGGTGAGTAATATGTCCAAAGATATAAAAAGCGATGATTTACCTTCTACGAATATCTCTATCCATGTCTTAGAATTACTTCCGGGATTTAATTGTGATGCTTGCGGATACTCGCGTTGTGATGAGTTTGTCGAAGCTGTTCTTAAGAGGGAAATTGACTATGAAGCCTGTGTTTTTCTGGCGCAAGAGCAGTATAGAAAAAACGGGGAAAAAATCAAGAAAATCCTGGAAGAAAAAGAAATTATCCCGCCCAGAGAAAAGATTTACGGCAAGATTGACGGATACGAAGCTGATTTTATATTGGGACCGCTGCCTAATGAGAATTGCTGCCGGGAGATAATATACCCGTTTAACCAAAAATTGGTTGAATCGCTCAAAACCGGCGATATTATAAAGTATAGGCCTTTCGGGTGTCCCATAATTCATTTTGCCTCGGTTCTAAAAGTGGAAGACGGCCTAATAACGATTCATGTAATTGGCCCCCGTCATCGACTTGGAGAGAATCAACAATTTGTGGAATTGGGTATTTGTATGGTGTGCGGTTTTGAAGGCACTGCCCGGGGAAAAACACCGAATGTGGGTGAAACTGTACGGTTTTTACCTGATTATTGCATGATGCAGAAAGTGCACTCCGGAATTATCGTGCAGGCGGAAAACAATAGAGTTTATATAGAGGGCATTGATCTTAAAGTGTGGGCGCCGCCAATTTCCGGGAAGTAATAAACAAGACAGGTTATCGAGCAAATTGTGTATGTTCAGATTGACTCGTTGAATTTTACTAAGAGTTCTATGCGGAGGATTAGAAGGAAATATGCCATAGCAGTAGAATCTATTATCAAATTGCCGTTAGCAAATGCTAGCGGTTTACTTTAAATAAGATAAAGAAATACTTCGTAAAGCTATGCGGAGCTAGATGTGTAGAAGAATTGGATCGACCGGGGAGTACTATGACAGAAGAAAAAGATGATATGAACAAGAAAAATTCAGAAGAGAAATCCGCGCAAGATAAAGAAATCACCGAAATCAAAGAAGAAATATCAAAAGAACCTCCTTTAACTAAAGATGATGAAGATCATGCGGAGCCAACTGAAGAAGAAGTGCCGACTGAGGTGGAAATATCGTCTCCGCCTGGGCCAAAGAAAAAATTATCGAAGATAAGTAGCGCGGGTCCGCGAGAGGAAAAACCGGAAAAGGCATCTAAAAGAATCGAGCTAAAAGGGAAGGCGCGAAAAAAAAGAAAAAGCCCGAAAGCGGTAATTATAATCGGGCTGGTTATTGTTCTGGGATTGATTTTTTTCGGAGGATATTTTTTTGGAGCCAAAATGCCATCCCTTTTCGGTTTCCTGGATAAGAAGGAAGAAACCAAAGATGCTTCTGACAAGAAAAAAACCACTGAGAAGGAAGGCGAAGGGACAATAAAGATAGATAAAGGAGCCGTTAAAATCGATGTGCTTAATGGAAACGGAATGAAGGGCGAATCAGGAGTTGTGGCAAATGCACTTAAGGGATCGGGTTGGACAGTTCTCAACGCGACAAACGCCGATAATTATGAATATACTAAAACCATAATAAAATTCAGGCAGGGATATGAAGGCGCGGCTAAGCTTGTTGCCAAAGACTTATCATCGCTTTATCCGGCAAGTTTGGAGCAAACGGTGGGAGCGGATTCAAAAGCTGATATTGTAATAGTTTTGGGAAAAGATAAGAAAGTGACCAATGCCTCTGTGGGAATTAGAATATTGAATGGGAACGGCCAGAAAGGATCGGCTCAAGAAGTTGCCGAGATGATAAAGAAGAGCGGATTTCAAGCTAAAGAAATTAAGAATGCCGATAAGTTTGATTACCCGGAAACGGTTATAAGTTATAAGCCGGAAATGAAAGAAACCGCCGAGAGCATTGCTGAACTAATTGACAGCAAGTACGCGGCAAACCTTAAAGAAGATGCTTCTTTGGATATAGACATAGTGATACTTGTAGGACTGAAATAAAGAACCCCATGTAAAAAGTCAAATATAGTTATATTGTGCAACTCTCACATTCGTGAGAATGTGAGCTATCAGATTAGGTAACCTATCGCATTTTCCTTATATTTTCTACCAATAGATCAACTGCTGAGTCGATTTCTTCTTCCGAAGTATATTTGCCTAGACTAAATCTGATAGAGCCAAACCCATACTTTTCTTTAATCCCCATTGCTGCCAGCACCGGGGAAAGGCTCCTTGTATCTGCATGGCAGGCCGATCCGGTTGATGCGGCAATTTCACTTGTCCGGGAAAGAAGATCGTAGGCGTCAATATTTTCGAAACTGATATTTAATGTGTTGGGAAGTCTCTTTTCAGGATGTCCGTTAAGATAGACCCCTTCTATTTTTTCAAGCAGCTTTTTAAAGAGTCTTTCACGTAGAGTAATAACATGATTGGTGTTTTTGCTCATGTCTTTTGCCGCAATCTCGGATGATTTGCCCAATCCTACGATGCTGGCAACATTCTCCGTCCCAGCCCGCCGACCTCCCTCGTGACCTGCTCCATGAATAAATGGCTCAATATTAATGCCGTCTCGGATATAAAGAGCACCAACGCCTTTCGGAGCATAGAGTTTGTGGCCGGCTACGCTCAATAAATCTATGTTAAGTTGTTTTGTGTCCGTAGGTATCTTCCCAACTGATTGCGCCGCGTCAGTGTGGAATAAAACATGATTCTCTCGCGCTATTTTCCCGATAGATTCTATTTCCTGGATGGTTCCTACCTCATTATTGGCATGCATTATTGAAATCAAGATAGTAGTATTTCTCAAGGAGTCGACAACATCCCGGGGATTTACCAACCCGTATTCATCAACTGGCAGATAGCTGATTTCATAACCTTGTTTTTCCAGAAACCTGCAGGGATTAAGGATCGCCGGATGTTCGATCTGAGAAGTAATGATATGATTTCCTTTGTCATGGTAGGTGTATGCAACTTCCTTAATCGCATGGTTGTTTGACTCACTTCCCCCACTGGTAAAAACAACTTCGGAAGGACTGCAATTTAGTAAATTGGCAACTTCCTTCCTCGCTTTTTCAACTGCCTCTTTGGCCACTTTCCCAAACCAATGGCTGCTTGATGGATTGCCGAAATCAGTATTGATAAACGGGAGCATTTCCTTTGCTGCTTCGGAATCGATTGGAGTTGTAGCATTATAATCCAGATAGATCGGTTTCATGTTTTTATACCTCCGATTGTTTTATGTTTCTATTCTAATAATAAAGCATATATATCCTGTATGTAGTTTGCATTTTACATTTTATCTTCCATGATTAGCAATTTGTATTTTTAGTAATCCCAGTTTAGAAGGTACGTTTGTATTATATTGGCTAGTTGCCATTTTTATTATTCAAAAAACAGGAATTTGTTGGCAAGTAGCGAATTAAGATTCGACTTCATGCTACCACTACGGTACAGTCATATCCTTTTACTCGAGTGGAATTAATGCTGTTCGAGAATAGGGGTAAGCTAATAACAGGAGGTGAAGGGGTTAATTTCAAATAATTAATGTGCTTATATACAAGTATGAAAAATTCAAATTATTATTGATAATCTAAAAGGAGGTTTTGATGTTTAAGTCAGGCGGTTTGAAGGCGTGCTTGGTTTCCTTAATACTCATAATGATAGTAATGATCGCGGGATGCGTGACACCAGAAGGAGGTGCGGTATTGGAAGGCGAGAAAACAAGTAACATTTCGGCGACACCAATTACCACATGGTTTAAAGATCAAGCGGAGCCGAAAATTTCGGAAGAATCCTATATTAGCCCGAGCGCGACGGTCATCGGCGATGTAGAGATTGGAGAGAAAGTATATATTGCGCCGGCAGTTTCGATTAGGGGTGATGAAGGAACCCCAATTTTCATCGGCGACGAGACGAACGTTCAGGATGGCGTGATCATGCATGCGTTGCTTCACAAATACGTTAAAGTTGACAAGAAAGAATATGCTATTTATGTAGGTAACAAGGTTTGTTGCGCGCACGGCGCGATTATTCATGGTCCTTGTTATGTAGGGGATAATACTTTTATTGGCTTTAACGCGGTGATATTTAAAGCGGAAGTCGGGAAGAACTGCGCGGTACTTCATAATACTCTTGTTACCGGAGGAGTGAAAATACCGGATGGCAGGATGGTTCCTTCCGGTGCTATTATCGATACCCAGGAAAAAGCAGATAAACTTCCCCCGATTACAGAAGACTTGAAAGAGTTAAAGAAGGAAGTCGTCGAAGTGAATGTCGAATTCTCCAAGGGTTACAAAGAGGGTGGACCCTCAAGTGAAGAAGGCGAAGAAGAATCATCGCATTAGAATATAGCAAATAAAAAAAGAAAGAACCCTGGGTTTTAATCCGGGGTTCTTTTTATTATGTTCAAATAAGATGAACCGGTATCTGTTTTAACAGATTCGGGGAAGCTGTTCTCCGATTAACATGTCTAGGATACGGGTTGCGCCAACAGGCGTGGTAAGAATAACCTTGCCTATGGGTTCATCAATAATTTCCCCAATTATTTGGGATTCTTTACCATATTTATTCTTTCTCATGGCTGCTAATATTGCTTCAGCTTCTCCAGCTGGGACAATAGCAACCAATTTGCCTTCATTAGCAACGTGATACGGATCGTATCCAAGCATCTCACAAGCGCCCAGAACCTCTTCTCTAATAGGAACCTTGTCTTCTTCTATTGAAATTCCGACGTTTGATTGCTGGGCTAACTCATTTAAAGTACTTGCCAGACCGCCTCTGGTGGGATCTCGCAAAGCTCTAATATCTTTGCTGACATCGAGCATATCGGCTACCAGATGATTTAATGGCGCGCAATCGCTCTGCACAATAGTCTTAAATCTAAGTCCTTCCCGTTCACTTATTACCGCGATACCATGATCGCCTATTGACCCTGAAAGAATCACTTTATCGCCAACTTGAGCATTTGATCCGGAAATATATACTCCTTCGGGGATGCTTCCAACCCCGGCAGTATTGATAAATAGCTTATCCGCTCCTCCTGATTCAACAACTTTTGTATCGCCGGTAACTATTTGGACTCCGGCTTCTTCTGAAGCTTTGACCATTGAATCAAGAACCTTTTCTAAATCCGCAAAAGGCAGTCCCTCTTCTATTATAAAGCCGCTGCTTAGATATTTTGGAATAGCGCCACTCATTGCTAAATCATTTACTGTTCCGCAGATAGCAAGCTTTCCTATATCGCCACCCTGAAAGTAAATAGGATTTACCACATAACTATCGGTAGTAAAAGCTAGATTACCGGATCCCATGTTTAATGATGCCGTATCGTCAAGTTTATCGAGAATTGGATTGGATAATTTCTTAATAAAAAAATTATCCACCAAATCATGCATCAATTTTCCGCCGCTACCATGTCCCAACAATATCCTGTCTTTTTTCATCTCATCTTCCTTTACTGAATATCTTAAGAATTCACTATCTTGAACAAGTAGTTATATTAGGTGTAAGTCTAATTCAATATAACTATCTATGATTTCTTTTCGAATCCACGATATCTGAAGTAAGCTGCACAGGAACCTTCCGAAGAGACCATACATGGACCTACCGGGTGTTCCGGCGTACAAGCTTTGCCAAAGAGCTTGCAATCATAAGGAAATTTGATACCTCGTAAGATCTCTCCGCAACTGCATCCCGGAGGATCCGGTTTTGTCGGAGGGACATCCACTTCAAATAATCTTTCTGCGTCGAAATCAAAATATTCTTCCCTTACTTTTAGCCCGCTGCCTGGAATTACTCCAATTCCTCTCCAGTCGGCATCTCCTGTTTCAAATACTTTATTCATTATATCAAGAGCAATCTTATTTCCTTCCGGAGTAACACTCCTGGTATATTGAATTTCAACTTTAGCCTCTCCTTTTTCTGCTTGCTCTATGAGCATATATATCGTCTGAAGTACATCGAGAGGTTCAAATCCGGCTACTACGCAAGGCACACCATATTCATTTGCTATGAATTCATATGGATTGCTTCCAATAATAACACTTACGTGACCGGGACAGATGAATCCGTCAAGATTCAACTCGCCAAGGTTCAGAAGAGCTTTCATAGCCGGTGGGACAATCTTATGTACGCAATAGATAGAATAATTTTTTATTCCTCTTTTTTTGGCTTCCATAAGAGAAATAGCAATGGTTGGAGCAGTTGTTTCAAAACCAACTGCATAGAATATGACCTTGCGGTCGGGATTTTCTTCGGCGATTTGTAGAGCATCTAAAGTTGAGTAGACGACTCGTATATCAACACCATCGGCTTTTTCCTCGCCCAGACTGGAATAGGAACCGGGTACTTTTAACATATCCCCAAAGGTTGTAAAAATGGCGCCGGTTCTTGCCAAAGCGATAGCTTTGTCTAAGTCGCTATTGGCCGTAACGCATACCGGGCATCCCGGACCTGAAAGGAGGGTAACATGATCGGGCATAACTTGCCTGATGCCGCTTTTAGAAATGGCGACTGTATGGGTGCCGCACACTTCCATGAAATTTACTTTACGGTGAGATATTTGTTTAATACCTTCAATAAGCTTTTTGGCAAGGGCGGGGTCTCTGTACTCACTCAGGTACTTCAAAAAATTCCTCCAGTAGTTTCAATGTCTCTTTTGCTTCTTCTTCATTTAATATTCTGATAGCAAATCCGGCATGTACGATTACATAATCTCCGACCTTTGCTTCTGGTACAATATGAAGACCGGCAGTTCTGGTCGTACCTTCGAAATCAACCTCAGCCATCTGGGTTTCTTGGTCAATCTTTATAACTTTTCCGGGGACGCCTAAGCACATCTTTAAATTCCTCCTTTTGCCCCTTGGATTAACCGCGGATATAACATTAAGCAGGTCCGTCAGTTTAAAATTACCTGGTAATTAAAAGTTTATCATCTTAGACGGCTATTCACAAGCATTGGTCGTTCTTGTTGGGTGGTTCTAATTAAGATATCCATAAGAAGTATAAACCGATCATAACAAAGATAAAACCACCTACCTTCTCGATCAAAACTCTCCATCGCTCGGTTTTTGAAAACGCTGTTAGCGCTCCGGCAGATGTACCTACAATTATCAAGGGAATTCCATGGGCGATACTATAAACGAAAAGAAGCGATGCTCCGAAGAATACATTTCCTTTAGCTATGGCGTAACTTAAAATCGCAGCTACAACAGGTGTTGCACAGGGGGATAAAACCAGTCCAAGGAGAACTCCAAAAATAATAGCACCAATAATTCCTTTTCTTTTCGGCTTGTTGATTCCTATTTTGCTAAAGGGGGAAGGGAGATTGAGATGATAAATTTTCATGTAATGTAGACCTACGATAATACAGATAATACCAACTGCAATGTACCAGAAGCTGCTGAATCGGTTAAGATAACCACCAAATATAGAAGCGAAAGCCCCAACAATAGTAAAAACAAGAGCGAATCCTAAAACGAAAGCTATTGATAGGACAAGGCCCTGCAGTTTTGTATAATTATCATCCGTTGCTTGTTCTGCTACATAACCAATTACAACTGGAAAGAAAGGTAAAACGCAGGGGCTAAATCCTGTTAAAAGTCCTCCCAGAAATACAAGAAAGTATGCTAGAAGGGAAGTGTGCTGTACGGCTTGGCTTACACTCTGAGCAATGTTTTCGAGCATTATTCGTTCACCAATTTATCTAAAGTACTAATAAATTTATCTTTTTCAATAACACCAACTGTTTTTTCGGTATTTCCTTCTTTGTCAAAGATAAACGTTGTGGGAATAAGCTGAATTTCATATTCTTCAACCAGGGATTTCTCCTCGGGATCATTTACTATGACCGAGATAAAGACAACTCGATCTTTAAATTTTGGTTTGATTTCTTCAATATAAGCTTCCATGGTAAGACAGGGTTGACAGGTAGTAGAATGGAAGAATAGAACAGCAACCTTCTTATTGCCGAGAGCATCTTCCAGTTCTTGCTTCGATGATATGCTATCGGCATTACTGGAGTTGGAATTCACGGTTGATTGTGTATTATCGGAATCAGCATTCTTCCCCGAGCCTAACAGTTTGGGAATCAATATAATTAATGCTGCAATTAAAACCAAGGCAACAAAAGCGATTGAGTAATATTTTTTCCACATTTTAAGATTTTTAGTTTGTGGTCCCCCTTTGGGCATATCTTTCTTATCTTTGTTGGTTGAGCTCATTTTCAACATGCTCCTTTACTTGATCGTTTTTTGCCATTAAATCGGCTTCAAAAACGACGGAAAATGCAATCTACAAGTCTTTTTGTAAATCGTTTAGATTTAGGATGTCTCTTCCTTTAACCAGCTTATAATCTCTTCTTTTGTTGGAACTCTGCCTTGTACTTTTAAATTTCCGTTAATGACCAGTGCGGGGGTTATGAAGACATTGTAGTCAACGAACTTGCTAATTTCAGTAATCTTCTCTATAGTTGCCTCGATACCGATTTCCGAGAGAGCATCAGCTGCATGCTGAGCAAGGGTTTGACAATTAGTACAACCCGGTCCCAAGACTTTGATATCCATTTTTCCTCCTCTTTTCTGTCACCAATCTTTTTTACAGTTACAGATTGCCCTAAAGGCGAATAACCTCTATTTTATTTATAAGCCCAAGGCTCCAAAAGTGAAACCGCTAATGGTAGCGAACAAAACTACCAATGACACGTAAACTACTGTTTTTTTGGCTCCCATTACTCTTCCTATGGCCAGCATTGAAGGAAGTGAAAGGGCAGGGCCGGCTAAAAGCAGTGCTAAAACCGGACCTCTTCCCATACCCAGTTCCATGAGAGCTTTTATAATAGGTACTTCCGTTAGTGTTGCAAAATACATTAGAGCACCTGAAAATGAAGCAATGAAATTTCCAATTATAGTATTTCCTCCAACAAACCGGACTACCCAAGTAGTAGGAAGAAGAGCTTTGATAGCTCCGGCAAAGAAAACACCTACCAGGAGAATGGGTACAATCAATTTTGCTAATTTCCAGGTTTCATCCAACCAAAGTCGTATCTCGTCCTTTTCGAACCAGCGCCATAAGGCATAGAATACAAATAATAGTTCAATTACTACTCCCGGCCATTTGATTAAGGCACTTACTCTTGCTGTTGCTGTAAGCAAAATGGCAATTAAGAGAACGAGAAAAGCTAACCGATGCCAGTCGGATGTTTTTTCGCTGTCATTGACTGCAAATAAAGGAACATCGGATGTTGCTTCTTTTTCCTTTTCTTCTTTACGAAAAATAAAAGCCATTATTAGTCCTATAACAGCAGCAAATCCAACTGCTCCGATGGCTCTGGCAAGTCCAATATCAAATCCCAAAAGGCGGGCAGTATAAGTCACAGCCAATATATTGATTGCCGGTCCTGAGTAAAGGAAAGCAATTGCCGGGCCCAATCCGGCGCCCTTTCGGTGGATTCCAGCAAATAGAGGAAGGACTGTGCAAGAACAAACCGCTAAAATTGCGCCAGAGATTGATGCTACACTGTAAGCAAGGAACTTATTTGATTTTGGGCCAAAATATTTTAAAATGGCGTCTTTGGAAACAAAAGCAGAAATGGCACCGGCTATAAAAAAAGCTGGTACAAGGCAGGTTATTGTGTGGGCAACAACATACTCTATTAAAGCTTGGTAGCCGCTACCGATAACCGTGGTAATAGTCATTATGTTCTATTTCCTTTCAAGGTTTTAAGAGTAATTTCTGTTTCTCTGAGTTGGTCGAGGAGAATAGCATTGACTGATGTTATAATTTCAAAAACTCTCTTATTTTTAATGCTGTATATAACTTTTAGTCCCTCTTTGCGGCAATCAATAATCCCATATTTTTTAAGGATGGCAAGATGCTGAGATACATTTGATTGCTCCAAGCCAAGCTCGGGGACAAGTTCGCAGACGCATTTCTCTCTTTCTTTTAGGAGCTCCAAAATCTCAATTCTCGTAGGATGAGCAAGAGCCTTTATGATTAGAGCCTTGTTTTCATTAACGGAACTCACTTTCACACAACCTTCAATAAGTATATTATAATATACTAATATACTACTATTTTTATAATTACTCAAATTTTGGATGTTAACCAGGGTTCAAAGTTATCTGTTTGTAGCTTTTTGGGACTATTAGGAGCGGTTTAAACTGTGTTAGTTCTTAAAATTTTCATCAAGAACTTTATAAAATGCTGTGTCCAGAGCTGAATAAGCTTTATCGTTAGGATGAGAATCGTATTCATCTACGGCATATTCTTTTTTAAGGTTACCATCGGAATCGGCTAAAATACTATATTGATCGAAGATGTAGACTTCATTTGGGTGTTCTTGAGCAAATTGCTGCAGCCAGCTATTGTAAGATTGCTCATTCCAGACCAGTTGGGAGTCCGTAGCATCCTTTACTTTGGGAAGGGCATTGCCAATGATTAGTTTGAGACCGTGTTCTTTTACTACCAGGTCATAAACTCCCTGTATGTACTTCTTATTCCTTGTAAGATTTGCTTTGGCTTCGGTTTTGGAGCTTCCTTCAAAATCATCGAAGCAAAGTTTGAAAAAGACAATATAATTATCATCTTTTTCTTCTTCAAGAAAGTCTTTAGCACTGTCAACAATATCGGGGGGAACTTCCAGTGCTTTATAGTAAAAGGCAAATCCATCATGCTGAACCGGCTTGGAGTAGTCGAAATCGGAATCCCAATGCATGAACCAACCCTCCAAAACTGATCTTCCCATCATTAAGACTTTTCTCTTATCGGTGGCTGTCTCATCTGTGGTTTCGTCGGTTTGTTCTTCTTCCTCGGTTTTTTCAGTATCGGCTTTTTTGTCGCTTGTTTTGTTGCATCCAAAGGTTGGAAAGACGATTAATAATCCTAGCGATACACAGAATACTGCCAGTAGCAGTTTATGCTTTTTCATAATGCCTCCCCGAATACTTAAAGTCGTTAATGGATTATAGCTGAATTGTTCTATATGAGATTTATCATTCCTGCATAAATAGCGGGGTCAGACCTCCTCATGCAGGTTTACCTGCACTTTAAAATTCTTATTTTTAAATCTATCCTAAGATATCAAAGTTAATTACTCGTAGAAATTAACAAGGGACAACTTGGAGTTAAGAGTCTGTTCTACCTGTTAAATGGCGGTGTGGAGGTCTGACCCCGACGGGACTGAAGGGTTTGTTATTCAGGTATCTCAAAGCCCATTGCGCCGAGGGTGTCAAAAAGCATCAATCTTTTTTCTTTGAAATCGGGTTTGTTAAGATCGGTGCAGTTGATAATACTATTCTCACCGGAGAGCACTTGAACAGCAAAAGCCAGACAGGTCAATTGGCCACATTGCTTGCAGTTAGTCCTGGGAAGGAATTTATAGAGCTCTATTGGATTAAGACGAACTTTTTGCTCATAGCATGGTTCTATTTGCTCTTTATTTTCAAAGGTATCATTTACAATATTCCTGAGCCATTCAAGCATAACAACTGCTGTTTCTTCATCATTTACTTTTGCGGCGGCAATTCTATTCGGGTATATAGTAATAAGCATCGGTCCTTTCATAAAGGTAATTGTGGGACCGTCGCTATTATAGGTGACACCGGGCAAGATGCTATTTAAATAAGGCATTATCTTGCTGATATTGTTTGAAAAGTTAGCAAAAACCCTGATTTTGTCGGGATCGGCGATGCACATCTCAACCTTTTCCAGAAGGATTCTCTCCAGGAACATATCTTCTTGAGATGATTTCTCCAATTGTGTCTGGATAAGCATCTTGGTTTTTCGCAGCATCTCTGAGTCGAAGGGATGTATTCCTTTGATTTTGATTCGATTGTCCCGAAGTATTGATTCCACTTTCTTTTTAAATGAAGAAGGAAAAGTAATCGCAGTCGAACATAGCTCACGAAACTCCGGAGGTGAGGGATAAAGAGTTACAGGAATATTATTCATTCGAAGCTTGTGCTCAGCATGGATCATATGATGAGTCGAAGAAAAGATTATTATATTTAAATTGGCTTCGCCCATTAATGCCTCATTTTAGGTTTAATACCGGGATTATTTCTTCTTTGGTTTTAAACCTAGTGATTCCAATTCTTCAATAATCATGGAAGCTGAAATTGCTCCGCCTATTTTTGGTTCACCGTCGATTACGGTAACCGGAAGAGCAGCTTGTCCGTATACGACCAACTTCATAACCCCTTGTACCAACTCAAGGTCTGAAGGGCAGGCCACATCAACATACTCTACTTCTACTTGATCTCCGAATTTGCTTATGATCTCCGCTCCAGCAGCGTTAGCTTCTTCTTCAAGTGTTTGCGGTGCCTGGGTGGCTTGCTCGGGAGAGCATCCCGATGTCTCACACCCGTTTTGAGGTCCGCAGTCTTCAGTACCGCATCCAGCGGCGCTGCAGGACGAACCTCATCCTCCGCTATTCTCCATTCCCACAATCTGAATCAAATGTTTTTTTGTCTTCTCTTTTTGTGTCTTCTCGCTCACTTCTAAAGTCCTCCTTAAAAAATATTTTCAGCCAGAAAGTTGGCCGGCTTTTACGCCCTTGCGCTATATATAATTGAAAAAATATCTTATATATATATAATACATGCATCTAAGAATTATCACAAACGATATTGCTCCGGATTAGAGAATAGGAGCAGCGTTGAACTCATAATTACCGACAGACATCCTAATTCCTGATACAGAACGGCCGGTATGGGATTTAGGATTCCCATCGAACTTAAGGTAATACCGACTGCATTATAGATCATTGAGAGCAATATATTTATTTTTATTCGGCGGGAAACCTTCTTGCTGAAATCAATAGTATCGGCAACTCTGGTTAGTTCATCTTCCATCAAGCAAATATCCGCTGCCTCCATGGCAACATCAGTTCCGGCAGCACCCATAGCAATTCCAACATCGGCTTCAGCTAATGCCGGCGCGTCATTGATGCCATCCCCGACCATCGCTACCACTTCTCCGTTCTCACGGAATGATCTTAATTGAACTTGCTTGTCTTCCGGTAGAAGCTGGGCTCTTACCTCATCGACTCCGATTTCTTTTGCGGCTTGATCTCCTGCTCTTTCATTGTCTCCGGTAAAGAGCAGTAAATTTTTAACACCAACTTTGCGCAGCCAGCTAACTGCATCATGAACGTCACTTCGAATCTGGTCGCCTACTCCGATAATTCCCAACAACTGATTATCTGAAGTAACTGCTAGAACAGTGAGTCCCTGTTCTTCCATGTTCCCGGCTTTTGATATTACTGCCTGGTCCAGATTGGGGAGGGTTTCATCAGCATAGCGGAAATTGCTTACTTCAATCATCTTATCTTTAACTTTGCCGGTGACTCCCCGACCTGGAATAACCCGATGGTTTTCCGGGTGGATGGGTACGATGTCCATTTCTTTGGCTTTTTCCAGGATCGCGGAAGCAATGGGATGTTCCGAATATGTTTCCGTGGAAGCTGCTAAGCGCAACAATTCTTCTTTCTTTGTGGAATTAAATGTTTCTATCGAGCGCACCCGCGGTTTTCCTATGGTGGTAGTACCGGTTTTATCAAGCACGACTGTCTTTATCTTTCCGGCAATCTCAAATATGGAGCCGCCTTTAATGAGAACTCCCTTTCTGGCTAGATTGGCGATACCTGCAGTCACTGCCGAGGGAGTGGCAATAGCCAACGCGCAAGGGCATGCCACCAGAAGAACCGACACAGCCCTGGTGATCTCACCGGTAATTATGTAGGTAAGAATAGCAATAAGTGAAACTGCAGGTAAAAAGTAGGCAGTAAAGTGATCAGCAATAAGAGCGATAGGCGCCTTTCTTTCCTGGGCTTTCTCAACCAGGTGGATTATACGGGCAAGAGTGGTATCAGCTCCTACTTTTTCTACTTCGATTTTTATGTTCCCGGCCTCATTAAAGGTTCCGGCAAAAACCCTGTCTCCGACAAATTTATCTACCGGTATCGATTCACCGGTTATTGGTGCTTGATTGATTACTGCGGTACCGTCGAAAACACGGCCGTCAACCGGTATTCGTTCACTGGTAATAACTACAACCTGATCGCCTTCTTTGACTTGATCTAAGGGTATTTCCACCATTTCTCCATGGCGCAAGATGCGCGCTGTCTTAGGAGTAAGGTCGAGAAGGCCTTCAATTGCCTGGCGGGTCTTCTTAACCGTGAAAGCCTCAAGCGCACCGGCTACAGACATAATAAAAACAATGATGGCTGCTGATATGAATTGCCCGATAAGCAGTGAGGCCATAATAGCCACAGCAACAAAAACGTTCACCGTTATTTTGCCTCTGGTAACGTCTTTAAAGGCTTGCTTAAAGCGAATTCCTCCGCCCAGAAGGATTGCCACCAGCGAGATCGCATCGCTTACGATTTTTAAATCGGTAAACCTAAGGATAAACGATGCGATGATAATGAATAACAGGACTGTGATAGGTGCAAACGCAAGTATTGATATTTCGCTTATATTATTTCTCTTTATCGTTCTTTCCTGCATCTAAATCATCCTTATTGATACGTTGGGCGTCCTTGTCATCGCTGTCTTCCTGACAGCCGCATCCGGGGCCTCATCCGCTTGATGATTGCTCCACAGATTGCTTAAATAAAGAAACCATTTTAGCCAGTTTGCTCTCTTTTTTTTCTTTGCCCTCTTCAGCCATCACTAACTCCTCCTCGATAGCGATTAACATCTTTAGCTCTTTGCGGTTCTTTCTTTTTCAGTAGATTCGGGTGCTTCCGTTTGATGAGAATTTTCCTTGCAGCAAGCAAATTTGCAGGGAATCTTGGTGGTGCTTGCTTCCTGTATTCTTTGAAGAAACTCTAATTTATACTGATTGAGTTTTTCATGATCGACCGAATAAAAGATCCAGGTTCCTTCACGTCTCATTTTGACCAACCCGGCAACTTTTAGATGGTAGAGATGATGAGAGATTAGTGATTGAGAAAGCTGCAATTGATCTACAAGTTCACACACACACATTTCACGGGAGAGTAGAAGCATTAAAAGATCGAACCTTGTCTGGTCGGAAAGTATTTTAAAGAAATTGACCAATTCATTCATTATTAGATGCTCCTTTATAGAGACGTGTTATGAATTATCGGCAAACTCAATATATTTATGAATATATCAAAATATATTCATATATGCAATACTTGCTTTGCTTTTACCATTTTTATCCAGTTGAGTTTTTGTGAAGGCGGTAAAAAATTGTAGGTTAATAAGATCTATAGGTATTTTAGTAGAGCGGTTTTCGTTTCTTCTACCTTAGGAATTCTACGAATCCCGCCAAAGGAAGCTCTTCAGGAGCTGGAGGTAAGTTTGTCACTGATTTTATCTCCAAACAGGTCCTTCTCGTTTAATAGGATTGTAGGAGAGGAAAAATAACAGCCATATCTTTCTTTAGCTTCTTCTATGTTCAATTCAACAACAGTGATATCAACGAGCAATTCCGATAATGCCTTGGCAAGTGTTTCCCGCACTTTATTTTTCGATGGTCACCCTTTGTCCGAGACAAGTTCGATTCTCATTCCTTATCTCCTTCCAGCACTTCATTGGCCACAACCGCTTCGCCCAGGGAGATACCTCCATCATTAGTCGGTACTTTTTTGTGGTAATAAACATGAAATCCTTCTTCGCTTAGTTTGTCGATTGTTCTTTCCAGGAGATAGAGATTCTGAAACACACCGCCGCCCAAAGCAACTTTTTCTATTCCTTGAGTCTCTCGGATCTGTTTGCAAATTTGATAAATACATTCAACCATGGTGTTGTGGAATCTGGCTGCTATTGTGGACACCGGAACCTTATTTTCCAGGTCCGTGATTACCGATTCAATAATAGGCTGGGTATCGATGATTGCCGGTTCGTCTTCTTCGCTTGCCGGTTTGATTTGAAAGGGATAACTCTCGGTGTTATTCTCATCGGCTAGCATTTCCAAATCAATTGCCGCTTCTCCTTCGTAGAATACTTCATCCCGGATCCGGCATAGGGAGGAGACGGCATCAAACAATCTCCCGCAACTCGAGGTTAGAGGAGCATTTATGTTGTTATCAATTTGCTTCTTCATAATGTTCTTTTCGGTTTCATCCAGGTTTTTAAGGTACTCAATTTTAAAATTCTCATAACTGTCTCCGAAGAAAGAATAAAGATATCCGAAAGCCATTCGGTAAGGTTTCTTAATGGCTGCTGCGCCTCCTGGCATGGGAACGTATCTGAAATGAGCTGCACGGTTAAAATCTTTCCAATCCGCAATAAGGATCTCGCTGCCCCAAATGTTGCCGTCAGTCCCATAACCTAAGCCGTCAAAAGAGATACCGATGACTTTATCTTTTACTTGATTTTCGGCCATACAGCTTACGATGTGGGCAAAGTGATGCTGCACACCGACAAACTTCACATTTTTTAATGATTTGGCGTACTTGGTTGATAAATATTCCGGGTGAAGATCGTAAGCCACAATTTCCGGCTCGATTCTGAACAGCTGTTTATAAAGCTCGAGCGTAGTCTTAAAATGCTCTTCCGTTTCCAGATTTTCCATATCTCCAATATGCTGACTTATAAATGCATAATTATCTTTGGTCAGACAAAAAGTGTTTTTCAGTTCTGGTCCGGTAGCCAGAATGGGTTTTGCGTTAAAGGGAAGATGAATGGGGAAGGGAGCAAAGCTCCTGGCTCTTCTGATCATCATTAATTCGCCTCTGAACACACGGGCAACCGAGTCATCATATCGGGAGTAGATGTCGCGATTATGCATTAGGAAATAATCGACAATATGGCCTAGCCGCCGAATGGCTTCATCGTTCTCCATAGCGATAGGTTCTTCGCTGATATTTCCGCTGGTCATAACCAGGACCATTTTTGACTCTTTTAGTATTACATAGTGAAGGGGAGTATAAGGAATCATTACTCCCAGATATTTATTGTCCGGGGCAACCGAATAAGCAATGTTTGAAGCGGGCTTTCGTCGAAGGAGGATAATCGGCCTTTGCGGGCTCATTAGAAATTTTTCTTCATCTTTGGTTACTTCACAATGCTCTTTTATTTGATCTATGTCATGAATCATTACCGCCAGGGGTTTCCCGTAGCGCTTCTTCCTTTTTCTTAAAAGCTGGACCGCTTCTTCATTTTCAGCGTCGCAGGCCAGGTGGAATCCGCCAAGACCTTTTATAGCAACGATCTTACCTTCCCTGAGAAGTTTGATGGTTTCATTGATGGGGTCCTGGCACTTAACCTCTTCTCCCTTCTCCCTTCTCCCTTCTCCCTCTTTCATCTGTATTAATTGCAATTCCGGCCCGCAAGTCGGGCAGGCATTTGGCTGGGCGTGAAATCTACGATTTGATGGATTGTCGTATTCATCCTGGCAGATAGGGCACATCTTGAATTTCTTCATCGTAGTTTTAGGACGGTCGTAAGGAATATCTTTAATGATGGTAAAACGAGGGCCACAGTTGGTGCAGTTTATAAAGGGATAGCGATAGCGGCGATCGTTTGGATCGAACAATTCTTTCAGGCAGTCATCGCAAATACTTATGTCGGGAGAAATTAGCAGGAATTGCTCTTTCTCTTCCAGGCTGTGTTTTATAGAGAACGATTTAAAACCTTCCAGGGGAAGCTCTTCAACATCCACGCTTTCCACTTTGGCCAGGGGCGGCGCTTTTGCTTCGATATTTTTGACGAATGCCTCAAGCTGCCGGTCTTCTCCTTCGACTTCGATGATTACCCCACGGGAGGAGTTAAGGACCCAGCCTTTCAGTTCATGTGAATGGGCTAATTGATAAATAAAGGGGCGGAAGCCAACTCCCTGAACAACCCCTTTAACGACAATTTTAAATTTCTTTTGCGGCAATTTTTATAATCCCTTCGGAAAAATGTGCTTGGATAATAATTTCGGAATCTCTAACTATTATTTTAAACTAATTTCCTATCTAATCATAATTAGTATGAAAAGTATGCAGTTGTGTTATGATGCAGAAATAGTTTTGTTTGGGTTTTTATACAGGGTTGCCGAAAAATATTTGCCAAAACTCGCATTCCCCAGTTTGCTGCATAATCAAGAGTTAAGTGATAGATTAGATGATAGAATCCAGTTCCAAGGCAAGATTCTGTGGAGGTGAGAGAGATGTTAGAAGTCATCAAACCAGAACCAGGCAGCACACCGACACATGCCGGAAGGAGGCTTTGGCCACGGACGGTCCTCGGGCGGATTGCAATCGTCTTTACTGTTGTCGCTCTCGCGTCTGTGTTCGTGCTCCCGTTGACCACAATGGTGTTCAGGAACACATATCCGGTGGTGGATACGTGGGTTATGCCTGCAATCCTGGTGACACTTATGGACACGGCAGCAATCTTGAATCTGTTGGCCGTTTGGCTTCAGCATGAGCGTTCGGTTTTCAGTATCGTGGCTCTGGTTCTTACGGCTCTAGCCGGGCTGTTTTTTACATTCATGGTGGTCGGGGAGGCAATCATTTGTGTGTAGTGTAGGACCCGATGCTGGCACACAGCTGCCGAAGTGCCCAATATTATATAAAATTAATTAAATATGAAAAAGAAATTTGAAATAGTACAGATAGGAATTATTCATAGTCCATATAAAACAAAAGATGAGTGTCCTATCCAAAGTCGGGTAAAACCTGAAGGAAAAGGGCGAGTAGAGCTATTCCCGGAATATGAAAAGGGACTTGAAACAATTGAAACATTTTCACATATCATGTTGTTTTATATTTTTGACCAAGCTGGAAAAATAGAGTTATATCGACCAACGTTTTTGGATGATTCTTCTCACGGAGTCTTTGCCTCCCGGCATCCTTGCAGGCCAAATGGAATTGGCATTTCCATTGTAAAGCTGGAAAAAAGAGAAAAGAATGTTTTGGAAGTTAGTGGGGTAGATATGCTTGATGATTCACCTCTTGTTGATATTAAACCCTATATTCCAAGATTTGATATTTATGAAAATGCGAGTAATGGATGGACGGAAAACAAAGAAATTCGTCCAAAACCGTTGGACAGGGAGTAAAACCTTACAACATGTCATTGCAGCCGATAATCTATTTAAGTTGTTAATGCAATCATGATCATCTAACGGATCACCCAGGAGGGTAGTATGACAAACTACACTCGTAGAATTGCCCAAGACGTTAAGACTGTCTATCCCAGACATAGCAAGCTGTTTCATGCAGAACAGCCGCGGAAAAAGAACTGTAACTATAACTGATTGCCACTGTTATAAATTACTAACCCATAATCTAACACGGCGGGGGCGGTAGATAGTGAGCGATGAAACAAGAGACAGGGATGTTGATAGGTTTGGCAGATGGGCGGATTCATACCAAGAATCCATTCTACAGCGCTTAGTTTTCGCTCCGCTTCAAGAGTTAACCTTACGTGAGGCTGAAGCTTCGATTCCCAATCCAAAATCGATCCTTGATATTGGGTGCGGAACAGGCCTGCTTTTACATAAAGCCGCACGCCGGTTTCCTTCATCCGAACTCACTGGAGTCGACGCAGCGGAAGATATGATAAGAGTAGCACAAGCATCGGTTCCCGAGGGAATTCCCGTGCACTTTGTACAAGCATTTGCCGAACAGCTGCCGTTTCCGAATAAGGTGTTCGATCTTGTTGTGACAACAATGTCATTTCATCACTGGGCTGATCAGAGGAAAGCGCTTCGTGAGGTACAACGAGTGTTGTTGCCAGGTGGTGTATTAGCTCTGGCCGATGCAATGCATGTGGGTTGGTTGAGCTGGTTGCTTGCTCCGAGCAAACACGGACGATTCAACAAACCATCAATGCTCGAAGGTATGCTTTGGGGTGCGGGGTTTGATGTAGAGCAAATTATTCCCATATCCAGATTTGGTGGGACTATTCGGATTATAATTGCACACGCTAGACATGTTGCTTAAGTGTTTGGCTGGCGCGTTTCGAATATGCAAACAAGTAGGTACATTGATGATTTATAAGTGGAGAGCAAAGAGAGATCGAATGGTTGTTGATATTATTATACAATCTCGTAATAGTTGTGAATCTGTATGTATTGCATCTCAATGGTATGTAATGTTCTGATTACAGAGCAACCTTTTCGTTCAGAAAGGAGTAGACTGTGCTTGCGACATTGGCGTTCGTTGTAGGGATCATTATTGCCGGAATGGTCTTGTTTGCAACCCGCACCAGGAAGCCGATGCCACTTGAGCCATCAACGAGGCCGACGACACTGGGTTGGTCGACTCTTGTGCTTGGCTGTATAGCCGCGGTTGCATTGGCTATCGGAGCAACCAATACTATTAGCGGGATTGGCATACACTTGATATCAATCGCGTGTTCTTTTGCCGCAGTGGGGATCGGTATCGGAGCTATTCTAAGAAGCGATCGTCACTGGCCGACATGGATCGGCTTCATCGCCGGTCTGCTTCCCGCACTTACCTGGATTGTGTTCGCTGCAGGGAACATCCTCGGCTTCGGAGGCTAGATATTGATTGTTGATACTGTCACGCGATGATCTATTGTCGCTTTACACCATGCTTGTATATCGCTTGCAGCAAGATCTATCAGATTATTAAATAACTCTTTACTCATCCCTTCTCACTTCTCCCTTGATCTTGTATTCTGAATCCTTTATCTTTTCATTTTGCACTTTTCAATTTGAATTTTGAATTCTTCTTGTCCCTTCTCACTTCTCCCTTGATCTTGTATCCTGTATCCTGCATCTTGTATTACTCTTCTATAATTCTAAGAAAGATAAAACATACGATGTCTTGTTAATTGTCGCGTGTCCTTCCCCTTTAAAAATGTTCACTGTAAGATTTGGTACAAATTTTTCTAAACGTTCAGCAACTTTATAAGGATAAATGAAAATATCCTTCTCTCCGGCAAGAAATAACACTGGCATGGTCAATCTCTGTAATTCCCGATCTGTAAAAAGGGGAATAGAGCCGGAGCGGAATCTAAAATGTTTACTTGTAAGCTTTAAGAAATCCTTGGCATCTTTAGTTATCGGTTCATTTTTGAACAGGAGGTTTTTGATTCTATTGTGCCCTAAGTTGCCAAGCATAGACCATCCAATCAAGCGTAAAACAGTAAAAAGCCGGGGAGGATAAATACCGGATGGGCAAATTATAACAAGCTTGTTTACTCGTTGCGGTTTAAAAATTGTGTATTTTAGTGAAGCCCAAGCTCCCAGGGAGATTCCACCCAGAATGGCTTTATCTACGTTCAAACCATCTAGTACTTCATCCAACCATTCTGCAAAAGCGGAACCGGTACATGAGAAACGTTCCGGTTCACTTTTTCCTGGCTCTCCCGGAATATCAACTGCGTAAACACGCAAGTATTTGCTATATTCAATTACGTCATGTGCCCAGGTAGCGGAATTTGAACCGGAACCATGAAGAAGCAGCATTGGAGGAGCAGTTTTGTCCCCACTTGCGATGATAAACGTGTCTCCATGCTTTGTGGGTATGTTTATATGCTCATAAGGTACAGGCCATTGAGACAATACTTTGTTATATAGCGCCAGTATCTTTTCTTTACCAGCTGTTGACTTGTATATTGGTTTTGTTTCCATCAGCTCACACCTCCAAGACCATAATATTTAGAGCTGGTTTTTACTTTTCGCCAGTTTCTTTACGTAATTTACGAACCCAGGTAAGTTCATGCTTGTAGAATGCGATGCAATTATTAGAGATCATGTCCCATAGATAGGTTTCTCGCTGTGTTCTTGCCGGATTTATCTGATTTCGTCGCTTTTTTTCCTTGCACATAAGCATTTGCACGTGGATTTCATCTTCATATTTTTCCAGCAATGCATCCAACTCATCTGGCTCCAGTTGATCCGCCCATGCAAGCTGTATAAGAAATGTATTTTTGAACTGAGGTAGCTCCGGCTCTGATTGAACCCACGTTCTCAATTCCGACAATCCTTTTTCCGTAATGGTATATATCTTCCGAGTGGGTCTGTCTTCTTGATGCTGTACTTTAATGCTGACCAGTTCTTCTTGATGAAGCTGGACAAGTGTTTTGTAAATCTGATTGTTGTTTCCTGACCAGTAAATAAACATTGAATCTATAAACATTTTCTTGAGATCATATCCGGTGAAAGGACGCCAACTTAAAAATCCCAATATGGCATATTTGATATTCATTTTTTCCTCCGATTTGTTGATGGTATATGTTTTTTGATATATGTTATAATGTATATATGTTAATAGTAACATATATATTGTGAATTTTACAAGGTATTATTTTTGTGGCTCTTGCTTAAGTGTTTTTTGTGGATCGGCCACGCTCCATGAGTCGGCTGTGTCCGCAACTTTGCTCGCTTCGGGCAGGCAGAGGACAACTCGCATTATATAGTTAAAACAAGATATGATGCTCAGACAATTCCTCGGGCGCTCACTCCGTTCGCTTTCTGGCCCTTTTCTCGCTCCGTTGGGGCAGCCTCCAATTACGCTTTGCCCGGCCCACCGGGTTTACAAATTCTTTAAACTACTCCTCTCTCATCTCTTCTCCCTTCTCCCTTATTTTATGTATCCTGCATCCTGTATCTTGTATCGCTCTTCTCTCCTCACTTCTCTCTTGCCTCATCTCTTGATTAAGCTGCTACCTTGTGATATTTTTTGAATCAGAAAAAGATATGCAATACTGTAAAAAATGAACTTCTTTTCAGGGGGAAAATAATGGAAACGACAGGGGTAAAAGTTATTCCGATTTCTTCGCTGGTAGATAAGCGACAACCAGCAGCAATTGACGGGCGACCAAAGCTTCTGGATCGCCTTCGCGAAGCGATACGTTCTCGCCACTACAGCCGGCGGACCGAACAGACCTATTGCTCTTGGGTAAAGCGGTTTATTTACTTTCATAATTTGCGTCATCCAGAGGAGATGGCCGAGCCTGAAATCAATGCTTTCTTGACACATCTAGCAGTTAAAGAAAGAGTCAGCGCTTCAACTCAGAATCAGGCTCTTAGTGCATTATTGTTTCTTTATCGCCATGTTCTCGAGCGTGAGATTGGTGATCTTGGTGAGGTAATCCGTGCCCGAAAGCCCAAGCGTATCCCTGTGGTAATGACCCACGAAGAAGTGAAGGCTGTTCTTGATCAGTTAACCGGTGACAAGTGGTTGATGGCATCTCTCATGTATGGGGCGGGGCTACGCCTCATGGAATGTCTACGGTTGCGGGTCCAGGATATCGACTTCTCTCGCTATGAGATCACTGTTCGCGATGGCAAAGGCGGCAAGGATCGAATCACAATGTTGCCCGAGTCGCTTGCAAAACCGCTTCAAGATCATCTACAAAAGGTTAAGGTTACACACGAGAAAGACCTAGCTGAAGGTTGGGGACGTGTTCAGATGCCCATGGCCCTTGATCGCAAGTACCCCAATGCTCCCACCGACTGGCACTGGCAGTGGGTGTTTCCGCAAGAGAAACGGTGGAAGAATGTAAAGACCGGCGAAGAAGGCCGTCATCATCTTCATGAGACCATTCTGCAGCGCGCGGTGAAGGATGCAGTCCGCAAGGCAGGTGTAATTAAGCATGTTGGGTGTCACACGTTTCGTCATTCGTTCGCAATACATCTGCTAGAAGCAGGTTATGATATCCGGACCATCCAAGAACTCCTGGGACATAAAGACGTCAGCACGACCATGATTTACGCGCACGTGCTGAGCAAAGGAGGCCGGGGTGTGCGGAGTCCAATCGATGCTCTCTGAGTCGGTTTATACAGGCTGTATAAACTGGAAAAACCTGGGTGGCATGACGAACAGCAGTGCCTGATGGGAGTAGTCACAGATGAGTGATTAAGGAAGGTTGCTCAACTTCTTATACAGAAGGAACCAAGCTGTGTTTGTAGAATTATACAGACTGTATAATCATTGTTAGGCGGCCAGATAGCGATAATACATCTACAGAATAAACGAATGCTAAAGGGATCACAAAATGATTGAAATGCGTGATACGATCGTCATCGGTGCACCCGTCGAGCGCGTTTACACGTGCTTGGTGAAGAGCCTGCAGAATCTGGAGACATACCGGGCTTGGCATCCCGAGCACGAGAGTATCGAGTGGCTCAAGGGCAATCCAGTGGAGGAAGGTTCGCTTGTGCATATCAAGGAGTACCTCAATGGAGTGCTCACAGGGCTAACATTCCGCTTCGTGGAGGTAGTGCCCAACAAATTGATCCGTTACCGCGTGCGTTTCCCCATTTCAATCATTGCCCCCGAGAACCGTTTCGAATTCGAACCCATTGGGAAAAACCGTTGCCGTTTTACAGCTTATGGATGCATTCGGATGCCTATGTGGCTATTCCTTAAATCGCATCCGGCCCATGAGGGCAAGCTCAAGAGTTCGATTAAGCACATGAAGGAAGAGGGAGAGAACCTTAAACGCATGGCTGAGTAATTGTATGTAAAGATGGCAGTAGGTTCGCCTAACAATTCACTAAAGCCGACCGCGTATCGCGGCGGCTTAGTTCAACCGTTAGGCGTATACAGGTATCAGGAAGGAATACTCATGTTAGCAGAAAACAATAAAGATATCGTTCGTCGTTTTTATGAAGAAGTTGTGAATACGGGAAATACAGATAGAATACATGAATTTATTTCAGAAGAATATATAGAAGTTTTTGACGGAAAGAGATATTCCTCTGGTATCGAAGGTGCAAAAGCCCATGTCATTGGTGTTCGCCAAACTTATCATGATCTCACTATTTCAATAGAACGTCAGATTGCTGAGGATGACTGGGTGGTTTCCTGTATCACCACTAGTGGGACTCACAAAGGATCATGGCTAGGTATTGAACCGACAGGAAAGCCAGTGGTTTTCACTGGTGTAAATGTTGACAGGATTGTCGACGGACGAATTGTAGAACATGGCGGAGCTGCGAATATGCTAGGTCCGTTACTTGAAATCGGTGCGGTTAAGGTTGTTGGTCCGGGAGAATAAAAGTACGCCTAACAAGTCAATGCAGCCGACCGCAAACGCGTGCGCGTTTCCGGTCGGATAAATAGATAATATTTGCGGCGGCTGATCTCCATCCGTTATATGAAATAAGCCTCACTATTTTACGGATAAAGAGTACCGGTAGGATAGAAATGAAAGATAAACTAAGTCAACTGGTTTTAGATCAGCTAGTAAGTAAAGTGGTTCAGAAAAAGCATATTTATGGTGCTGTGTTTTATGTATCCTCCGGTGACAACAGCATTGATTTAATCAGCGCGTCGGGAAATATAAAAAAAGATAGTCAATATTATATCGCCAGCATCAATAAACTGTTTGTTTCTTCCATCATTCTGAACCTGTATACAAATAATAAACTGGACTTGCAGGACAAAATCTCAAAATATCTACCGGAAGAGGTCATCCAGGGTTTACATATTCATAAAGGTAAGGATTATTCCAATGACCTGTCCATTGCCCATCTGATGTCTCTAACCTCAGGATTGCCCGGCTATCTGATTGATAAACAAGCGAATGGGAAGAAGGTAATGGTTGAGCTTGAAGCAGGTATTGATCAGCCCTGGCCCTTTGACAAAGTCGTTCAGGAAGTAAAAAGGATGAAAACACACTTTCCTCCGGGTACAGAAGGCAAAGCTGTTTACAATGATACGAACCATCAAATTCTAAGCTTACTCGTTGAACACATTACAGGGGAGGCGGTAAATATTGTCTTAAAGAAACTTTTTCAAGAACTGAACCTAACCAAAACGTATGTGTGTGAAGATGCAGATAACGAGAATTTTGTTCCCATTCGCTATAAATCGAAAGAGATTCATATCCCCCTGTTTCTCAACTCCACACGAAATGATATTGTTTCCACTGCAAAGGATCAAATGATATTCTTAAGAGCTTTCTTCAGCGGCACTTTTTTCCCTAAAGAAAGACTGAACGAGTTGGAGAAGTGGAACAATATTTTCTTTCCCTTCAAATACGGCATTGGTATACAACAATTCTATATGCCCCGCTTTTTATCACCGTTTCAACCCGTTCCCGATATGATTGGTCATTGTGGTTCTACAGGATCAGTGGCTTTTTATGTACCTGACAAAGATGTTTACATCACAGGAACGATAAACCAGCAAGCACAGCCAAATATTGCGTTTCAGACTATGATAAAAATTATTAATAAATTGAAGAAATGAGATGGTTGTTAAGAAAAAGTTCTAGTTTTGAATGCTTACTAACATTGGAAATAAATTTCGGTAGAGTTGAAGAGCTAACAAATTGTAGAAGTTTCATATAACAAGGCCAATGCAGCGGACTGCCAAAGCAAGGTTTTCATTGTTTCAGATGTTGCCCGCCACGTTATTTCGAGGTTTGCCAACGTGTGCTGGCAGACGACAGATTCTTGGCGGGATGTTTTGTGTAGAGTCGAGTCGTATGGCATTGGATTCTTGTGCAGCCGCTGATTGGCGGTGTTAGATCTCACTGAGAATCGGCTTGGGAAGTGAAACGACGGGCGGAGTCGCATGCAGTTTGTGGGGTCAAACACCCACACATATTTTTAACTACACTTTTAGATTATTATTTTCAAATCTTTCCTGCGATTTCTCCTGGCAGACTATCCAACGATAAAGAATAAAAGAGAAAATGGAATTTAGGATTTTTAATAACTGGTAAATGATGGCGAGAAGGTCTGACCCCCGGTTCTAATGTATTTCCAATACTTCATACTTTGTGTTTCTTTTGACTGCTTTTTTGCCGGTGTCGTTTATTAGTCGGATCATTTCTTCTTCGGATATCTTGTGAGAGACTCCGGTGGCGGCGACAACATTTTCCTCAATCATTATGCTTCCCAAATCATTGGCGCCAAAGCTTAAGGTTAGCTGACCTATCTCCTGTCCCTGGGTCAGCCAGGAGCCTTGAACATTATTGAAATTGTCCAGAAAAAGTCTGGATACAGCCAGAGTCCGCAGATAAACAATGGAGGATACCGAATCTCCTCCCAGTTCGGTATGCCCGGGTTGATAAGTCCAGGGAATGAAGGATCTAAAACCTCCGGTTCTATCCTGAAGATCACGCAATTTTGATAGGTGTTCCACCCGGTCTTCAGTACTCTCAACCGTTCCCAGCATCATTGTTGCCGTTGTTTTCATTCCCAGGTTATGAGCTTCTTCCATCACCTGAAGCCACTTATCGGAGTCGATCTTATTAGGACTCACCTTATTTCTGACGTGATCTACCAGTATCTCGGCTCCTCCTCCGGGGAGAGAGCCAAGACCGGCATCTTTTAATTTTTGAAGAGTTTCTTTGATTGTAAGATTTGAAACCTTAGCAATATGTACAACTTCGGGTGGGGAAAAGGAGTGAATATCAATATCAAACTTATTTTTAATACTGGATACAAGGTCTGTGTAATAATCTATATCCAGCTTGGGGTGCAATCCGCCCTGCAGCATGATCTGAGTGCCCCGCAGCGCCAGGGTCTCCTCAATCTTTTTAAAAATCTCTTCCTTGCTTAGAAGGTATGCTTCGGGATCGCTCTCCTCCCGATAAAAAGCACAGAACTTACATTTGCTTTCACAAATGTTGGTGTAGTTGATATTCCGGTCAATGATATAGGAGGCTTGCTCTTGCGGGTGAAATTTACGAGCCATTTTATCCGCTGCCTGACCCAGGAAAAGTAAATCTCCTGTTTTCAGTAGGCAAATTGCGTCTTCTTCGGAAAGCCTTCCTCCATCTAAACTTTTCTTAATAAGATCATTGCTTGTTTTCATTTACACCTCGAAGAAATCAAGACAGGGAACTTCATCCAGAAATCCGTGCTCTTTTGCCTTTTGAAAGAAGCACAACAAGCCATCCTGGTATTCCTGGTTAAAACAGAATCTAAGGCTTAAGAAATAATCGCGAATAAATTCAGCCGAGAACATTTCCCATCGGGAAGCTTTGGTCGCAATTTGATCCACATTGTCCATACTATGCTTTTTGGATTTCAATAGTGATTCATAAACTTCTTTGACCAGGTGCGGGCGCTCTTTGGCAAACTCTCTTTGCACTACCCACACGGCATACACCATTTTCTTGCCGGTAAGTCTTCGCCACTCCATGCCAAGATCGATTATGATTAGCCCTTGGGGATTAAATAATGCCCGCAAGGCGTCATCTCCAATCAGCAGTGCGGCATCAGCTTCTCTTAGCATGGTAGGCAAATCCGAAGGGCAGGGGAAATAGATGGGATTAACTCCGTAGACCTCTTTTAAGATTATCTGGACCAGTGCTTGCGATGTAGCCGAGGTATTGGTCAATGCAACTTTTTTTCCTTTTAATTTCTCCGGACTGACCTTGCTGATCAGCAGAATGCTTTTGACGTCATATTCGGAGCTTACGGTTATTTGGGGAAGGAGGAAGAACTTTTTGTAATTGCGCGCGTATTCAATTGATGACATAGGCCCGATATCCAATTTACTGTTTATCAGCATCCGGTTAAGCTCGGTAGGATTACCTTTGACCAGATCCATGTCGAGTATGGAGCCGTTGCTTACCAGAGAATAATACAGCGGCAGACAATTTAAAAATTGGATGTGTCCCACTTTCGGGCGCATTTTGGTCCTCCTTTACCAGGCTTTATTTTGTTTTTATTTAAAATCCGAATCCTGACTAATTGTAAACGTGCAATTTATTATAAACAGTATCTCTTTCAACCGGTATTTTTCCCATTTCCTTGATCATTTCAATCAGCCTTGCTTTTTCAACATATTGGTCCGTAGTACCTCCCGCTGAATGGGTTATTTTTTCCTCTATGACGGTTCCGTCCATATCGTCGGCCCCAAATTCCAGTGAAAGCTGCGATGTTTTCAATCCGGTCATTATCCAAAAAGCTTTAATGTGATCGAAATTATCCAGCATCAAGCGGGATATCGCGTGCATTTTTAACATTTCAAAAGCGGAAGGTTTTTTTAGCTCGGATAGCTCGGTATTTAAGGGATGGAAGGAGAGCGGGATAAAAGTCTGAAAACCGCCGGTTTCATCCTGGAGTTTCCGTAGTTCTATTAGATGGTCGATGCGTTCTTCATTGGTCTCAATGTGGCCGTAGAGGATGGTTGCATTCGTTTTTAGGCCGATGCTGTGGGCAGTTCTCATAATATTCAGCCATTCATCGGCGCTGGCTTTCTTGCTGCATACTTGAGACCTTACCCGTGAATTTAGGATTTCCGCTCCTCCGCCGGGAAGAGAACCAAGGCCTGCATCTTTTAGGGTATTAAGAACTTCTAGTACGGAAAGCCCGGAAATCTTGGAGAAATAATCTATCTCAACTGCGGTAAAGGCTTTAATATGAACATTCGGTAGGGCTTCTTTAAGCGCTTTTATTACCGAAACATAATGATCGAAGGGAAGAGTGGGATGAAGCCCGCTTACCACATGAAGCTCGGTGATTCCTTTCGGTTTTGCTTCCAAGGCATTATCTACCGCTTCATCTACGGTCATGGCATAAGCTTCGGGATCACCTTCGTCGCAGGAAAAAGCGCAGAATTTACATCGGGATACGCATATATTGGTTAAATTAATGTGCTTATTAACATTGAAAAAGGCATAATCCTGACTTTTTCGTTTCTTAACTATACGAGCCAGATGCCCCAGAAAGATTATGTTATTTGAATTAGTAAGCTTAATACCATCTTCTCTGGAAAGCCTCTCATCATTAAATACTTTTTCCGCGCAATCCTGCAGGTTAGGGTCTACAATGCAGGTACTATTATTCAGGTTTTTTAATAATATGTCTGTGTTCATCTATATCTCCGTCTCCAATATATATGATAAAAGGCTTATCGGAGACCTGGTTATCTCTCCTTGTTATAAGATGATAAACAAGTTTAAAAGGATTTGGTAGCAGATTTTTCTGTGAGCAACAAATCTTGTTTAATCCTGGTCTTATACTAAATGGGAGTTATGGTTACGGATTCTCCTTCTGAAGAAAGACGATCCAGCTCTGCCATTGCATCTTGCAGAGAAGATGTAACCATCGATATTTTTTCGGATGCTTCGGCCAGTTTATTTGATAAAACTTCGGAACCGACATTGTCAGCCAGATCCGCCCATTGTTTTATGCTCTTTTGATAAAGATCGCCAACTTGCATCATCTGATGGGTTGATAGCTTGAACTGAGTTACATTAATACCGCCTGTACACATTTACTACACCTCCGCTATTTGCGCTATTGGATTTTTTGAAAAATAAAACCACAAAATTGTCTTAAAGGCACTAATGAGACTTTTGTGGTTAATTATATCAAGAATCACATTGCATTGTTTGTCATCTGTTCTTCAAGTACCTATTTTTAAAAGGAAATAAGTTACTTTTCTTTCAGCACAACCTTATGATCCAAAAGCTTTATTTCTTTAACTTCGGCGTCAACGAATTTCTGTTCTCCGAAAAGATCTGTAAGTACCAACTTGTCTTTCTCCGGTTTTATGGTAACCACGTTATCCATAAACTCTTCCAGTTCGCCTTCTTTTTCGATATAGACTCGGGCTTCACACATTCTATTTTACCTCCTCGGGCAAACCCATCTTCTTGCGGATTAATTTTATCGCTTCTTCCATTAGATGAGGCAGGGGATCATTTGAGGTCCCGATTATTTCAATTTGTGGATTGGAAAGTGGAAGCAATATCTTCCAGGCTTTTGAGCTAGCGATTGATTCAGCCATCTTGGTTGTGAGCTCGCCCATCATTGAATTTGGTATTACAATCGAGATCGGTCCGATAATAAGATCCGCTTCATCTATGGTCATTACGATAGCATTCTCTCCGCTCGCTCCTCTATTTGCTCCTGCTTTCATCATATTGTTAACAGCAATAGCATTGGTGCCCAGGGCGATAATATGGATGTCATCAGGCAAACCATCCCGAAGCCGCCGGATGATCTGGTTTCCAATGCTGCCGCCCATTCCATCTATAGCCGCGATCTTCAATCTATCCTCCAGACTGTCTATTTTCTCCCAGAGCTTTATGTGAGCCAATCCTCAAGTTCTTCTTCCAATTTTCTCTTGGAAACGGCACCTACTATTCTCTTTTTTGTTTCACCTTTTTCAAATAGAACCAGAGTTGGAATGCTCATTATGTTATATTTTTTGGCAGTATTCTGACTATCGTCAACATTCAGTTTGACTATTTTTATTTTATGAGAATACTCTTCTGCAAGCTCATCAAGGATTGGAGACATGGTTCGGCACGGCCCGCACCACGCAGCCCAAAAATCTACAAGTACCGGCACCGCTGAATCTAAAACCTCTTCTTTAAAGCTATGATCAGTTACATGTAGTACTTCTTGACTCATTTACGCTCCTTTCAAGTTGCCTAATATAGCACGTATCGGACACTCTTGTTTTTAATCCGTCCGGTCAAAAAGGTAGGATTTCGCTTTGTAGATAAATCTACTTGCTTGTTGTTCAACCGAACCAGGTTATGTTGGAGAGCGCTATTTTGTTATCAGTAATAATATAATCATTTGCGTTTAATTTCAAAGAATCTTTAAAAATTCTTCTTTATTGCTTCATAATTATTCTTTATTGTCCTCTCCTTGAAGAGTTTCGTCTATTTGTTCTATCTTTTGTTTGGCCAACTTGGCAATCTGGCTATCGGGGTCGAGTTCGACACATTTTTGGAACTCTTTCTTAGCGCCCTCAAGGTCGCCTTTGCCCTTCCATAATGCGATTCCCAGGTTATAATGAGCGCCTTCATGTTGTGGATCGTCTTTTAGAACCCGGTTAAATTCTCTAATGGCAATATCCGTTAATCCCAATTCCAGGTAAGATTCTCCTAGCTTGGTACGAACATAAGTATTGCCGGTGTCGATTCTTATGGCTCTTTCGTACATATTGGCCGCCAGTTGAAACAGTTCATTGTCAAAATATAGATTGCCCAACCCCACCAGCGAGTTTAGATCTTTAGGATCGGCTTCCAGTAATTTAAGATAAGCTTGTTCTTTCTCGTTGTAAGCCCGGAGCTCGGAGCGGATTCCCGGCGGAAGATCGGACTTGAACGGTCCGACACCAAGCACAGCCATAATTCCGATAGTCGCAAGAATCAATACAATGGGGACAATTGCCCAAAGCAACAACCTTTTTCTGGCAACTATGCTTTGCCAGATAGCTTTAAGTCTTTCTCTCTTGATTGTTGCGCATTGCTCAACCGTGATATCAAGTGTCTGAGCCTTTAACAGCATATTTAGATCATTAGTGATTAAAGTTACTTTGTCTTTTCCGTGCTCTTCAATCTGCTGGAGAGTTAAAGCTAGAATTGCGTCATCGGCGTTCTTGGCGCTTAGTGATGCCGGAAGTGGTTTGGACTTATCCAGAGCGACTACCTTTAATGTGGACCCATCCTTGATCTTAATGCCTTCTGATAAATTGCCGTCGTCGGCAAGGGAAAAAAGAGTCCGGGAGACTTCTCGTCCTCGGTATAAGAATTCTTTGCTTGCTCTGGTAGTTTTTAGTTTATCTAATTCTGAAAGTACTGTTTGTGGAACAATAATAAGACTTCCAGGGAATGTGTAAATTATTTTGGGGTCGTAAAGCAATGCATTAGTGTCTAGTATAACTACCGACTTCATATATTCGACTCCTGAAAGGCTACAAAGTATTTTGTTATAGCGTAACAATATACCATAATATTATAAACGTTTGAGTTTTAGCTGTGTATATCTATTTAGCAAACGCGGCTACATGTAACTTCAGCGGATTGATTCTATCTTAATATATAAATTAATCGGATAATATAAATCTTAGCGCTCGGTAGGATCAAATTCAGATCATTAGATCAGCTATTCAATCTTCGCGGTTGCCGTAACCGTAGCGGAAAGGCGAGGTTTCAGACTTTTTATTCTATGAATTACAAACGTTCTTCTTGGCGGGATCTCAACTTCAACGGTTACAAAGTCTTTGTCTATATAAAACTCGGTAAGTTCCAGCCCTCGCTGCTTGGCAACGCTCTCTGCAGATGATTGAGCTTCCTTGGGTGAGTGAGACGCTTTATATGAGGAAACGGCAGTTTCCGCGACTACCTTTGCCATATCTCCACTGTTGATTCTGGTAATTACTATGGCGCCGATATCGTTGATGATAACAATTGCAATCAAGAAGACTGCTAGCACTTTTAAGCCTGAAATTAGAATATCTTTCATGTTAAACCTGCTTTTTGTTACCTTAATTGATTAATCGGCATTTATTTTTTTATTTGAAGAGTTCTGCAATGTTTTTAAATAACGCCAAGCAAGTGGAAGAGCCACAGCGATTAATAGCAATCCAATGATTCCAATAATTGTAATATTATAGTACATACTCTTCAAAGAAAGGGATCCCTGTCTGATTATATAATCGCCATAGTGGAGAACTACCGTAATTTCCTGGGGATTGGATGTTTTTGCTATTACCGGAAGGGTGAAAAAGTTTTCTCCGGGATGCAGTTCTATTGTTTTGGAGTTCCCGTTAGGAAATCCCAAATTTTCTGCTTGAACCGTCATGGTAATTTTATAAGAGTAGTCTGATTTGTTATCAATTGCTATAGGTATCTTGCCTTTGCTGCTGGTAAAAGTAATTGTCTGATTATCGGGCATTTTAATCTTATCAAGTTCGGTTCGTATTTCCTCTCTAATCTTTTCTAAAAAGCCGAATCCGGGATTTTCTTTCTTGCCATTTTCCCGGCCCAGGAAATCGCTTGACTCGGCTAAGAACAAACAGTCAAGTAATCCCTTTTCCAGATGATGGGTAGACTTAGTCATGTTTTTAAATTGTCGGTAAGTGTTTCTGGTGCTAATAAGTTCTTTGCTATAGTCGCTGTTTATTGTTGATTTTTCATCTGCGTCAATCGTAAGCTCTATTGGTTTTGTGTCTGTGGGGACAATTTGTGACGCCCGGGAGAAAGTAACGGAGTTTAACCAAGGCGTTTGTTCAAAACGGGTGTAAAGAGTTTCCAATAGTTCTGCTGAGGGATGAAAGGTTTTTGCATCAGGCACGATAACCACTACTTTTTGCTTTTCAGGCTGTTTTAGATAAGTTTCCGCCAGTATTCCTAAAAAAAGTTGGGTTGATGCTTCGGGATCGGAATTATCGGAAAGGATGGAAGAGGCAAAGTTGTCCGAGAAGAAGACCATCGTAGCATTGTTCTGGCCGGTTTTTACCAGATACGGACGGTAGATATCTTTTTCTTCCTGTTGAAGATTCTCAATGTAGCTTCCATCAAGAACCATATATTTTGCCCCATCTTTTTCCAAATAGTTAAGGGCTTTATTGGTCAGTTTAAGATCGGGTATGTAGATTCCGGCCGGGGCATCGGGTAATTCAAATAATTCTTTGGTTACAGTTTTCCCCTTCTTCACCTGATTTACTATATCTTCTTCCCATCCCTGCTCTGCCAGATAATCGAGCGAGGGATAAGAATACGGCGCCGGGATCATTTCAATTTGTCCGTTTTTGGCTAACCGGGCATACCCGCTAATTATTTTTTGCGCGTTCGAAGAATCCTTTGAGTCCTTTCCTACTGCGACTGTCTTACCGTCTTTCTTTATTTTGTATCCCTTGCTTATTTCCGTTATTTGCTGGGCTAAAAGAGGCGTAAAATTCATATTAACTTTAAAATTGGGATGGGTTACCAGCGACGAAAGAAATATTGAATATCGTCCCGCATGATTTGAATTTATATTACAATCCTTCTGTATTTTATCGTCTATAAATATATGGTTGCCATCAAAATGAGCATAATCGTGAAGGTTCCAAAGAAGAGCTACGGATAACGGAGGCACAACTTTCTGATCTACAATCACTAGGGCTGAAAGTTTTTTCAAAATAGTTTTATTTTTGACCGTAATAGTAGCCCAAGCTGGATAAGTTCCCTCTTTTAATTTTAGGCCGGACAGGGTTTTGGTTGTTTTTAGTTGGGTTTCTCCGGGTTTTAATGTTCTTGACCAAGAGTATGTATAGGAGGTTTTAGTTGGCAATTTGGTCGGAAGAGACCTGTCTTTGTCTAACTCAAGACGCTTCCCGATATAAAACCTTATCTTTGCGTTAGCTACCCTCTTAGTAGCAGCATTATTTACAGCAATAATTGCAGTAAATTTCTGACTTGAGTTGTAATAAGGCTGGTCAAAGGATAACCGAAGAGAAAGCGATTCCTCAGCTTGAGAAGGGCAAACCATAGATAGTAACTCGAAAATAACAGCAATTACAACAATGACAATAATTGCTTTTTTGCTTTTGTTCACTTTCTCCTCCGACAAGCGATTTTCTTCATTCTACAACAAAAATTTAATTTTTTATGGCAAATCGTCGAAAAAACAATGGCAAAGTCGGCAAAATACTTGCCAAACTTTCTTAAGCAGGATTCTGAGATTATCCAGAGAAAGATAAGAAATAACATAATTGAAAGAAGGAGAATCGTAAAGTGGCTGACGCATCGAAGAAGAACATCAAGGTACCAAAAAAACTAGCTCTCATTCCTTTAAGAGATTTGATTATCTTTCCGAATTTGGTTGTTCCTCTATTCGTGGGACGCGATAAATCAATAAAAGCTTTAGAGGAAGCAATGAGGGCGGAGCATATTATTGCTTTGGCAACTCAGAAAGTTGCGGAAATGCAAAATCCTGAAGAGGGAGATCTGTTTGAAATAGGTTGTGCCGCAACCATTATGCAGGAACTGAAATTGCCCGACGGCACAGCTAAAGCTCTGGTGGAAGGGTTGACCAGGGTGAGAATAACCGAATTTCTCCAAACCGATCCCTATTTTAAGGTTGCCGTGGAGCCGGTGGATGAAAAAGAAGATAAGAATATTGAAATCGAAGCACTAATGAGAAACCTGGTATCTCAATTTGAAAAAACAGCGCGATTGGGTAAGCCGATTCCGCAGGAAGTTTTGCTGGCTACCATAAATATTGACGAGCCCGGAAGATTGGCGGACTTCATTGCTTTCCATTTGAGCCTCAAGACGGAAGAAAAACAACAAATTCTTGAGGCAGTTGATGCCAAAAAACGCCTGGAAAAAGTAAATAATTTCTTAAATCGAGAGCTTGAGATACTGGAAATCGGAAGCAAGATTCAAACCAGAGTCAAAGAACAGATGACCAAGACCCAGAAAGAATATTTCCTGAAAGAACAAATGCGAGCGATTCAGAAAGAACTGGGCCATGTTGATGAACAAGCAGCTGAAATAGAAGAATTACGGAATAAAATCAAAGAAGCTATGATGCCGCCGGAAGTTGAAGAAAAGGCAATGAAAGAATTAGGCAGATTGGAAAAGATGCCGGCTGCGGCAGCAGAAGTATCGGTTATCAGGACCTATCTGGATTGGTTGATAGGAACGCCCTGGGCAAAAGAAGACACCGAAAAACTTGATCTGAAAGAAGCGGCAAAGATACTGGATCAAGATCACTACGGTTTAAAGAAAGTAAAGGAAAGAGTTCTGGAATATTTAGCCGTTCATAAATTGGCTGAAAAGATGCGCGGTCCAATATTGTGTTTTGTCGGACCTCCGGGAACCGGAAAAACTTCAATCGGCAAATCTATTGCCCGTTCTCTTGGCCGCAAGTTCATTAGAGTATCGCTGGGTGGTGTTCGGGATGAAGCGGAAATAAGAGGACACCGAAGGACTTACGTGGGAGCTTTACCGGGTAGGATAATCCAATCGATCAATCAGGTGGGAACAAAAAATCCGGTTTTTATGCTGGATGAAATAGATAAGGTAGGAGCGGATTTTAGAGGAGATCCGTCTTCCGCTCTTCTGGAAGTTCTCGATCCGGAGCAGAATTTTGCTTTCAGCGATCATTATCTGGAAGTTCCCTTTGATCTTTCAAATGTTATTTTTATAACTACCGCGAATATCCTGGATACAATTCCTCCCGCGCTAAGGGACAGGATGGAAGTTATACACTTTCCGGGCTATACAGAAGACGAAAAAGTTAAAATCGCCCAGCAATTTCTACTTCCGAAACAACTGGAGGCACACGGTCTTACTAAAGACAATATCGAGGTAACCGAAGACGCATTAAAAGAAGTAATTAGAGTTCACACAAGAGAGGCGGGAGTAAGAAATCTGGACAGGAAAATTGCCGCGATTTGCCGTCAGGTTGCCCGAAGTGTGGTTGAGGGAGAAAAAGAAGTAGCCAAGATTACTGCCAAAAACTTGCATGAATATCTGGGTCCCCCTCAGTTTAGATACGGTCTGGCGGAAGAGAAAGATGAAATCGGGGTCGCTACCGGTCTTGCCTGGACCGAAGTCGGCGGCGATTTAATATCAGTTGAGGCTACTGTTATGAAGGGCAAAGGAAAACTAACCCTTACCGGCCATCTTGGAGAAGTTATGCAGGAATCCGCTCAAGCGGCTGTCAGCTATATACGTTCGCGCAATAAAATGCTAAATATTGAAGAAGATTTTTATGATAAATACGATATCCATATTCACGTGCCGGCTGGCGCAATTCCAAAGGACGGACCATCTGCTGGAATCACTATGGCAACAGCCTTGATATCGGCTTTAAGTAGGCGACCGGTATATAAAGACGTAGGGATGACCGGTGAAATTACTCTGAGAGGCCATGTTTTGCCTATCGGGGGACTTAAAGAAAAGATATTGGCTGCTCACAGGGCGGGACTTAGAAAAGTAATACTGCCAAAAGAGAATGAAAAAGATATCGAACTGGTTCCCGAGCATGCCAGAAAAGAAGTGGAGCTAGTTAGCGTCTCCCATATGGACGAAGTACTTAAGCACTCATTGGTTGAGAAACAAGCGAATAAGGAAGTATTGGTATAGGAGTGCTGTGTGATAATCGGTGTTATCTCGGATACCCATGTTCATAGTGAAGAAGATCTGGATACTATCAAGCAAATCTTCTCTAAATACTTCTCAAATGTTGATTTGTTACTTCATGCCGGAGATCTGGTTGATTTAAGCGTATACGACTGGCTGAACAAGCAAGTTGAAACCATTGCGGTTAGCGGAAACATGGATTACCCTGAGGTAACCGGAAAACTCCCCCAAAAGAGAATTATAGAAGCCGATAAATTTCGAATTGGCTTAATTCACGGGTGGGGTCCCCCAAACGGTCTGACTACCAGGATAAGGAGAGCGTTTACCGGATTCGACGGGAAGCTTGAAGTAGACTGCATTGTTTTCGGTCATACCCATTCCGCTTTAAATAAAATGATTGATGGACTGTTATTTTTCAACCCCGGCGCCCCTGTTGACAAGAGGTTTGCTGCGTATAATTCAGTCGGTTTTTTAAAAATTAATGGCAAAATAGAAGGAAGTATTGAGAAAATATAGAAGTATTAACTAGAACCTCAAAAAATGAATAGTTTTAAGGTTTTCCAATCTAAGTCGGAAAGTCTAGAATGGTCGACAAAAGTCACCAGGGATTCATGGTTTGGCATGGGAATCATGCTAGATTTAGAGGATTGCTGGTGGCCTGGCAGAAGTTGTCAACATTGAAGAGAGGATTTTATGGAATACTCTCTTAGGAATGCCCCAGTGGGGCGTGGCAACGGTGCGAAGGCTGTTCTAGACTTTTCTATTATCTAAAAACACTAAGAATTGCTAAAAATTACATAGAAAATTTTGGCGATGTCTTGTAGGATAAGAAGAGAGGGGCTGTAAGGCAAAGCTTTTAAAAAGCTTGTTGGGGATTAAAGGGTAAACAAGTAAAATGTGCTGGAAAGGGGTTAGAGTGAAATCTATCCTGCCTTTTGTAATCCTTTTTTTTATTGGCCTGCTCGTTCTCATCGGCGCTCGCCTTCTCATTGTCCGGGTAATTGAGAATCCGAAGAAAAAGAAAGAGCAAGAACCAAAAGAAAAGTAATTTTAATATAAAGCTATTTTGCCGATGAAATAGTCCGATCTTACACCGTTTCTATAAGCTTCCAATGCTTCCGGCGATGTATCAATTCTTAAATCCGAGCAGGAACCATCAGCATTTTCTGTATTTAACCTGCAAATTGTACCGGCATTATTGTCATTATTATTAACAAAGGTAAATTGATGCCTAATATAATATCGATTATACTACTATCCAAACATGCCCGGTTCTCAAAATAAAAGCGGTGTGGGAACTGTGAGCAAACAAGCGGAAGGATTTGTCATTATGAAGAGTTATCGAAAGGAGCTTTGGTTCGATATCCCGTCTCGGCGGGCTTTTATTAATATTACTTCCCAGGTCGAGGAGTGTTTGAGAGAGAGTGGTATAAAAGAAGGACTAGTGCTGGTTAATGCGATGCATATTACTGCTTCCGTTTTTGTCAATGATAATGAGAGCGGTTTACACCAAGATTATGAAGATTGGCTGGAAGAGCTTGCTCCACATGAGCCTATTGATCATTATCGGCATAATTTGACTGGCGAAGACAACGGCGACGCTCATTTAAAGCGGCAAATCATGGGACGCGAAACGGTTGTAGCAGTTACCGACGGTTGCCTTGATTTCGGTCCCTGGGAACAGATATTTTATGGTGAGTTTGACGGAAATCGTAAGAAACGGGTGTTAGTTAAGATAATAGGCCAGTAGAAAACGGGAAAAGGGGGCAACCATGGATATAGAAATCCGCTATTGCTCGGTCTGAAATTATAAGTCTAGAGCTGCTGGTTTGGCAGCGGAGTTGCGCGATTCATTTGGCGTGGAGTCAAGGTTGATAGCGGGCAGCAATGGTATTTTTGATGTTATAGTGGATGATAAAATTGTGTTTTCCAAGTTTAAAACAGGCCGATTTCCCGAGCATGATGAAATAATTCAAAGAATTAAGGAATTATAGTTTGTTTGATGCATACAAAGGAGAGCACGTGGATCAAGATAAAAATCAGGATGAACAGTACCTGCAGCTACTTTCGATTTTTCATTATGTGATTGGTGGAATTGCCGGACTTTTTGCATCAATTCCTTTAATCCATCTTACTATTGGCATTTTCTTTTTGATTGTTGGCAGCAGCAGTGCAACCGATGAAACAGTAGTCTTTCTGCCGATAGGGATAATCTTTATCCTAATAGCCAGTGTGATTATTCTCTTCGGCTGGAGTTTTGCCATATGCATGATTATGGCAGGACGTTCTTTGGCTCGAAGGAGGCGCTATACTTTTTGCTTGATAATGGCAGGGATTTCTTGCTTATTTGTGCCTCTTGGTACGATTCTCGGAGTATTTACCATTATTACTTTGAATAAACCTTCGGTGAAGCAAATATTTGGAGTAGAACAAAGCGTTTAACAAGCAGAGATAATTTCGTGATGTATATTCGGTTTGCCTCATTTTACTTGTTTTTCTGAGCCTTCTGAATTTTAGCCCAGGTATTTCTTAGCGAAACAGTCCTATTAAACACCGGCGTACCGCTTGCGGAGCGATTAGGATCGACGCAGAAATAGCCCAACCTCTCAAATTGATATCGGCTTCCCGGTTTGGCGTCCGCCAGCGAAGGTTCGATTTTGCATCCGGTAAGCGCTTTAAGCGAATTGGGATTGAGATTGGCGGTAAAGTGAGCATCATCCTCAACCTCATCCGGATTTTCCTTATTAAAAAGATGGTCGTAAAGCCGTACTTCCGCCTCCACTGCTTCGGTAGAGGAGACCCAGTGAAGGGTTGCTTTCACTTTGCGTCCGTCGGGAGAGTCGCCTCCGCGGGTTGCCGGATCGTAGGTACAATGAAGTTTAACCACATTACCATCAGCATCTTTTATTACATCTGTGCAGGTTATGTAGTAAGCATATCGTAGTCTTACCTCGCGGCCGGGCGCCAGACGAAAGAACTTCTTCGGCGGGTTTTCCATAAAATCTTCCCGTTCGATATATAGCTCATTGGAGAAAGGAACTTTTCGTGTTCCCGCCTTCGGGTCCTCTGGATTATTGATTGCGTCCAGCTCTTCGGTTTGGTCCTCCGGGTAATTGTCAATTATTACTTTTAGAGGATTAAGAATCGCCATTGCTCTCGGAGAATGTAAATTAAGATCCTGCCGTACGCAGTGCTCCAGTAGAGCAATATCAACAGTGCTATTGAACTTGTTAACTCCTATGCGCTGACAAAATTGCCGGATGGACTGGGGAGAATAACCGCGACGCCGCATCCCGCAAATAGTCGGCATCCGCGGATCGTCCCATCCGTTGACATAACCGTCGGTCACTAGCTGCAGGAGCTTTCTCTTGCTCATCACCGTGTAGGTAAGATTAAGCCGGGCAAACTCGATTTGCTGGGGATGGTAAACTCCCAATTCTTCGAGGAACCAGTCATAAAGAGGGCGATGATCTTCAAACTCCAAAGTGCAAATGGAATGAGTAATTTTTTCTATGGAATCTTCCAATCCATGGGCCCAATCATATGTCGGATAGATACACCACTTATCTCCGGTGCGGGGATGGGTCGCGTGAAGAATGCGATACATAACCGGGTCTCTCATATTCAAATTGGGCGATGCCATGTCAATTTTTGCCCGCAATGTTCTTGTGCCGTCGGGAAAATCTCCGGCTCGCATACTTTCAAACAATTCCAGATTTTCTTCAATCGACCGGTCCCGATAAGGGCTGTTTTTGCCAGGTTCGGTAAAAGTTCCCCGATAATCCCTGATTTCATCAGCGCTTAAGTCACAAACAAAAGCTTTGCCTGCTTTTATTAGTTGCAGAGCGTACTCATACATTTGCTCGAAATAATCGGACGCGTAGTAAAGCCGGTTCTCCCAATCAAAACCAAGCCACCGAACATCTTCTATAATGGAATTGATATATTCTTCTTCCTCTTTAACCGGATTTGTATCATCGAACCGCAGATTGCATAAGCCTTTATAATCCGCGGCAATTCCGAAGTTAAGGCAGATGCTTTTAGCATGGCCGATATGAAGATAGCCATTTGGCTCCGGGGGAAATCTGGTATGAACCCGACCTTTCCATTTATTGGTTTGCAAGTCATCTTCTATAATTGTGCGAATGAAATCAAGGGATTTTGAAGTATCATCTAGGGAAGTTTCTTTACCGCTATTTTTGAGTTCTTCGCTGTTCGTATTATCATTCGGTTCGGTATTTGGTTTTTCCAAAGTTATATGCCTCCATTGTTCTTGTCAAAAAATTCGGCTTATTTAACCATAAACATTTTAACAACTTTCTGGATATATACTATACTACCTTTAACAAAATGGTGAATTGGGTGGAATTGTCAAAGGGCAGTATGCAAATCCCTCGTTGTTTGTTTTCACTGGAAATAGCTCGATGAAATAGGGTTACCGAAGCAAGACGATATGGGAGACAAAATGAATGATTGTGGCGAAGTAGGCAAACTACCCGGAGAAATAAATAAAATCTTAAATGACAAAAGTGGCAAGAATTTGGATAAGGTGGTTCAAAGCGCTTTGGCTGAAACAAAGGTATTAAATGAAATGGTAGAAGGGGTTGTCTGTAAAAACGAAACTTATAGGTATAATTGCTATAAGGTTATTTCTAAAATTGCTCAAAATCAGCCCGCGGTTCTATATCCCTATTGGGATTATTTTGTAGGGCTGTTTGGTCACGATAATTCTTATCATCGTATGGCTGCGGTAAATATCATTGCAGATTTGGTAAAGGCTGATAATGAAGGTAAATTCGAGAATATTTTTAATGATTATTTTGACTTTCTGGATGATGAAAAAATAGTAGTTGCCAGGTATCTAGCAAAAAATGCCGGTAAAATAGCAAAATGTAAGCATCATTTGCTGAAAAAGATTACGGAAAGGCTACTTAATGTTGATGAAACTCATCATACTGAAGATAGAAAAGACCTGTTGAAATCGGACATTATTGAATCATTTGACTATTTTTTTGCGGATTCGGACGATAAGGAAGAAATCCTTGCTTTTGCCAAAGCCCAATTGGATTGCAGTAGTCCCAGAACCAGAAAAATAGCCAGGGACTTACTTGATAAATTCAGTGACTGAGGTTTAAGTGATAAATAATCGATTGTAAATGAGCTGAGGTTGTATGAATAATGAACAACAAATAGTAACACCCCCGCCTTCTGGTCTCCATTATGCCTGGATCGTGCTTGCCATGGGGACAATGGTGGTGTTTGGGGCTCTAGGCCTGGCCAGATTCGGCTATTCCGTTGTTTTGCCTTCAATGCAAGAAGGCCTTAAGTTAAGCAATACCCAAGCCGGTATGCTGGCAACGGCAAACTTAATTGGTTATCTTGCCTTGTCCGCGATAGGCGGCGCTCTGGCTGCGCAATACGGTCCGAGAGTTGTTATCGCTTTGGGTCTTGCTGTTATCGGTGTGTCTATGCTGCTAACCGGACCTACCAATACATTTATTTCTGCGGCGGTGTGCCGTGCGCTTACCGGTATCGGAAGCGGAGCAAGCAATGTGGCGGCAATGGGATTGATGACAGCCTGGTTTGCCGTTAAAAGGCGCGGTTTTGCTACCGGTATTGCTGTTGCCGGTTCCTCTATTGCCCTTATTTTTGTCGGCCCTCTTGTGCCCCGGGTAATATCAACCTATGGTGCAAATGGTTGGAGAGTGTGCTGGTATATTTTTGGTACTCTGTCATTAATTCTGGCAGGTAGTGGCTTGTTGATTCTACGGAATAATCCGTCCGAGGTAGGACTTGCCCCTTTAGGTGCTAATTCCGAAGAGCACGAGATAAACACGAAAAAGGAAAATCCTCAATGGAGCAAGGTTTATGCTTCAGCGCCGGTATGGCACCTGGGAATGGTGTATGTGGCTTTCGGATTCTCTTATATTATTTATATGACCTTTTTTGTAAAACGCCTTATTGCCGGAGGAGGATATACCCCGGAGGCGGCAGGCGGCCTATTTATGATAATGGGCTGGTTCAGTTTATTGTGTGGATTGATCTGGGGATCGATCTCCGATGTGATCGGGCGCAAGTGGGCATTGGTTATAGTCTATCTGATTCAGGCAATGGCTTTTAGTCTGTTTGCGTTATGGGCTTCGCCCGTTGGTTTCACCATCTCGGCAATATTGTTTGGACTCACTGCCTGGAGTATACCGGCAATAATGGCAGCTACTTGCGGCGATGTACTAGGGGCAAAACTTGCTCCGGCAGCACTGGGTTTTATCACTCTTTTCTTTGGTATCGGGCAGGCTCTCGGACCAAGCGTGGCCGGGGCTATGGCTGACGCCACCGGTTCTTTTTATTCGGCGTTTCTTCTTGCCGGAGGAGTGGCACTTCTGGGCGCGCTTGGCGCATTAACTCTCCGCCAAGCATCAACGGCGTCGGCATCCACTTAATTTGAGCAAAAACTGATATCGCAATTATTATTGTATGTTCTTCTCCAAAATCTCATTAATTGTTTTTGATAATTCTTCTCCCCGCTTTTCAATTATGTCATCCCTGACCATGTCTGCTAGCCTTTTAACAACATCTTTATTTAACATCTTCTTAGCATCGCATTTTTTTGGAAGGATAATATGATGTCTGTAATTGTTCGCAGGGTAATTGTTAAGGAAGGCTACTGCGTTAATCTTCGTATCGTTGTAAAAAATCCGGATTTCGTAGTTTTTCTCTTCAAAGACCAGGGGGATTTTCTTAAACAGTTTCACATGCTCCCCTTTCTACGCAATTATAATTTGAACTCTTCAGGTTCCGCGTTTTCGTAGCTCTCTTTACACTTCTCTAGTTCCTTATCGATTGCCGACCATATTCTTTTGAGTTGTTGATCATTCCAATGATACATTCTCTTATTGGAACAATTTGAAAGTCCCCTTAAACTATCAAGCACGCGTTGAACCCTCTTTTCAACTATACGTTTAAAACGTTCTTCTTTAGTTTCACCTTTCATAGTGCCTCCTTTAATATCTAATGTCATAATTGCTATATGATCTCTAAAGATTATGTCCCTGTTGCGTATATTGATGGACTGGATTGCTGCGAGAGTAAATAATGAAAATCAGTTGACAATGACATTATTGTAAATATATTGATTATAATTATTATATATTTATCATACAATAAAATCAAAAAAATGTATGATTAGGATAAGCAGGTTGGACATTTATAGTATAGTATATTTATAAGCAGGATTTGAGCGCTTCTAAGTTTAAGATTTCTTAAAACCTTTTTGTATTTAGGAAAAATGTTTGATCAAGTAGCAAAGTGAATGCGAACATGGGCGAAATAACTTTTAGACCATTTAATAAAAATGATATTCAAAAGTGTTCCCGATTTGCGGCAGATGCTTGGCCGCAATTATCTTCCAAGATGGTTAATAAAGATATTACCAGGCTTATGAAGGCTGACTTAAGACTGGCTTGTTATACATCTACCTGGCTGGAGGTTGCCTGCGATTCTGATGATGTGGTTGGATTTTTATTTGCCAGAGTCAATACGGATTTCACAAAAATAAGGGGAATCAAAGTACTGACTGCAAGTCTGGTGATTGGCATAAAGACAATCATCGGAAGCTATGGAAGGATTGTAAAGCCGTTTACGTTCTTAAAGAAAACAATTGTGGTTGAAAGGAAAGCGAAAAAGTATTCTCCGAAGTCAGATGCCGAAGTTGAATATTTTGTAGTGGATTCGAAATACCGGGGAAAAGGAATCGGTAAAGCATTGATGGATAGATTTATAAGTAATGCAAGGGCAAAAGGAGTCAGAACGCTAATTCTTTGTACGGACCAACAAAGTAATTGGCAGTTCTATGAGAAATATGGATTTAAACGATATAATACGTTTATAGATGATTTAAGCTCCTATTGTGATGGCGAAGATGTAGACGGATACATTTATTCAATAGAGATTGAGGAGAATTAAGTATTATAATATGGAGGGGTGATTTGAATGCCCGGCAAGCCTAGAAAGCTGATTAATAATTATGAGATTGAGATGGCAACGCCTGAATGCGATCCCAATATCACTTGGTATCGGGTACATGTCAATTTGGAAAACGATATTTCAAAAGTGCTACCATATTTGAATTCACAATTGGATAGCTGTGACTATAACCATAATACGTCTATCTTGTTATGGAATAGCGATAAAAAGAAATATGCATTTAGGCCTCAAGAAATTACTATTGCTCCGGTGGAAAACAGGGAAGAAGCGATGGTGCTGGCGGATAATATTGTTAGTATCTTGAACAGTACCTGGGAAAAAAGAAACAGAATAGCGCCCAATTTCGAGAGCAAAAAGCCGCTACCTAATGTTCTGGACATCTATAAGTTACTACCTCAAACGAATTGTCAGGAATGCGGTTGTTCAACTTGTATGGCTTATGCGGCGGAACTGAGGACCGATCCTGCTAAATTATCACTCTGCCCTTACCTTCCTGAACAGGATTACCTTACTCTAATACCATAATACTCACCATCATATACTCGCACAGATGATGCTCGTCTCTTCATACATCTTATGACAAACGTAATTATTAATTCATATGAAATTGCCTGTTCTCAAACTTTACGGTATTCTCTCTAGGTAAGAAAATCACCCAGGCAGGGTTTGGGAGAGTATCGCAATCAGCTTGAAATAACTTATTTAGTATCTTTGACTTCAGCGAAGGAGCTATGAGATGGAGGAATTGCCGCGGGTCATTTTGCATAATGCGGTAAGTCTGGACAGTAGGCTGGATTGGTTTATGCCGGATGTGGAATTATACTATGGGCTAGCTGGTCGATGGAAAGAAGACCTAACGCTTGTTGGTAGCGATACCATACTAAATGCGCCGGATACTATTCCCGAAGATGAAAAAGAAGATTATCGACCGGAGAAACCGGAGAAGCCAGAGCCGGATGACGAGCGTCCCATTCTTGCCGTATGCGATAGCGGGGGCCGTGTAAAAACCTGGCACTACTGGCGCGACTTGCCATATTGGCGCGATGCTATAGCTCTTTGTTCAAAGAAGACACCGACAGAGCATATTAGGTATCTGGACGAGCTTCATATAAAACATATCACCTCAGGAGAGGACCGGGTAAATCTTCACCAAGTACTTAAGAAACTCAAAGAAGATTACGATGTAAATATAGTCCGTGTAGATAGTGGAGGAAAGCTAAATGGAGTTCTGCTTAGAGCGGGACTTGTTGATGAGATTAGTTTGTTGGTTCATCCATGCCTTATCGGAGGGGTCACTCCAAGAGGATTCTTCAATGCTGATGATCTCGACTCACCCGAGGGTATTGTTCACCTGGAACTGAAGCATTTTGAAAAAATGGAAGACGATATTATTTGGCTAAAATACGCAGTTATTAAGGAACAACAGCAAATTTAATGAATCACGTTTTTGGTAACAGCACATTAAGAAGCTATCGATAATACGGATTTAAGAAATAGAACTGAATCGCAGTTAACAATAAATGAATGCTTGAAACAGATTTAAGAAGAAGGGTGAAACCTTTTGACCAAACAGAAACAGGGATTGAAGAGTTGTAGCAATCTCACACCTCTCTTAAAAGAACACCTCTTTAAGGTGATAGTATTTGACTGGGTAGGAACGGCGGCAAAAGATCTACTGGACGAAGCCGTTGAAGCGAGAACGATAATAGAAGACTTGCTGAAGTTAAATGTCTTAATGATTATTGTGACCGACTTGGATTTCAGTTATATCGATCAGAAGGTTTGCTGGCCGATTCAAGGTCTTCACAAGAAAAATCTGCTGGTATGTGCCAACAAAGGTTTAGAGGTATTTAATTTTGATGGCCGCTCGCAGCCCCTCCTTCTCAACCGCGAAGAGATAACTGATAGACACAGCAAACTCTTAACTTATGTTGCTGAAGCGCTAAAGAAAGATATTGAAAACGGGTATCCAACTGATGTAAGCATTATTTCTGATCATTCAAACAGGTATAAACTTGATCTAATTCCCGAGATTGAGGATAGAAAAGATGCCAGAAATAGTAAGGCAAAGAATACTATCGAGAAACGATTAGCTAAAGCCGGATTCAAAAAAGGCATTAAGGACGTTATGGACCGAGCCGTACAACATGCCCAAAAATTCGGCTTAGGTGATATAAAAGTTGTTACTGATATAAAGCATATTGAAATAAGTCTCACGGATGAGTCGGATTCCATGAAGTGGATTACCGATTATCTTGCCAAGGTGAAAAACATCCCATTTGAAGATATTTTGGTAGTCGGCAGTGAATTTGGAACAGTGGAAGGATTTGAAGGAAAGAATCACCGCATGATCCTTTCAAGGGAGACTGGTATTAACTATGTTTCAGTAGGTAAAGAGCCTAGCGGTGTTCCCGAAGAGATCGTCCATGTCGGCGGAGGACCGGACTATTTCACCGGATTAATGAAAGCTCAGGTGGAGATCAACAAGAAGCTTTCTTTTACCAAAGAGCCGGTTTTCCTTATTTCCGAACATGGATTCAATCCTTTGCGGGAACGTGAGATTGAGTCGATTCTCACTGTTGGTAATGGTTATATGGGCATCAGAGGCTCGCTTGAGGAAGAGCGGTTTGGTTGCGATCCAACAATACAGTTAGCCGGCGTCTACTATCAAAAAGACTATGAATCGGCGGAACTGTCAGTAGTTTTGCCAAATTGGCTTTTTACCAATATATATGTGGATAGAAGAAAAGTGTCTCTTGAGGCTGGAGAGATAATCAGTCACAAGCGTACTCTTGATTTAAAGAAGGGCTTACTTTGCCGGGAATGGCGGCAACAGGATGAAATGGGAAGAGTAACCTTCATACGGTTTTTACGTTTTGCGTCGCGTCATGATCCACATACTTTTGCTATGAGGATTACCGTTATTCCGGAAAATTATGCGGCAGAAGTCCGGGTGAAGACCGGGGTCAAGATAACTGACAAATGCCGTAAAGCATGTGAAAACATCTTTATGAAAAATGGTGAAGATGGTAAAGGTTTGTCCTTAATTACTCATACCAGAGGTACCGGGGTCACTATCGCACAAACTCAGATGAGCGATATTTCCGGCGGATATATTCAACCGGAATATCGGATTGAAAATGAAAGAACCCAAATGGTTGAGGAGTGGACGTGGCAGGCTGATATCGGACAAAAAGTTGAGATTGACAAGTTTGTATGTTTCTATACCAGCAGAGATACTAATCATCCCGAAGAAAGAGCTAATAAGCATGTGCATAAGTGTGTGGAAAAAGGATTCGAGAAAGTACTTTTGGATAACATAGAAGAATGGGAAAAGTGCTGGGCACCTTCTTTTATTGAAATTAAACCCGATCATCAGGCTCAAAGCTGGATGAACTTTGCCAATTATCATCTATGTATTGCCGGAAATCCCAATGATGAAAAAGCTTCCATAAGCGCAAGGGCTCTTACCGGTACAGTCTATCAAGGTCATATATTTTGGGATTCCGAATTATTCATCTTACCTTTCTTCTGTTTTACCCATCCTCCGGTAGCACGGGCAATGCTTATGTATAGGTACAATACTCTTCCGGCCGCACGGCAAAGAGCAAAGAAATTAGGCTACAAGGGGGCTCTTTATGCTTGGGAATCAGCTATGTCAGGTGATGAGATGACACCGCCGGCTGTTCTTGCTCCCAACGGCAAACTTATCCCGATTGGTTCAGGCAGGTTTGAGCACCACATTAGTTCAGCGGTCGCTCATGGAGTATGGCTGTATTGGGCTGCTACAAGAGACACATCTTTCCTGCTTGAAGCAGGCGCAGAAATTATTTTAGAGACTGCTCGTTTTTGGGCTAGCAGGACGACCAAACAGGGTAATATGTATCATATAGACCATGTTGAAGGCCCGGATGAATACCACGAAGATATAAATGACAATTACTATACCAATATGATGGCGGTTTGGAATCTCGAGCAGGCAAAGAAAATTCTTGATTACATAAAGCAGCATTTTTCTAAAGAAGAAGAAAAACTTAGGAAAAAGCTTTCTATAAGTGACGCAGAATTAAAGCAATGGGCCGATATTGTCGCTCATATGTATAGAGACATGGATAATTCTGAAGGCTTAATTGAACAATTTGCCGGTTATTTTCAACTGGAAGATATTGATGTTGATGATTTTGAACCTCGAACCGCCCCGATGGACGTAATCTTGGGACGAGAGTATACCGACAGGTCCCAGATTGTTAAACAAGCGGATGTGGTTATGGCTCTCTACCTCCTCGAAGAGTATTTGAAGGCAAAAACAGTTAAAACGAATTTCCTTTATTATGATAAGCGTACCGGTCATGGCAGTTCGCTTTCACCGGCAATTTACGGTCTGGTTGCTGCTCGTGTTGCCGAGGATGATAAAGCCTGGCGTTATTTCAAAAAAACGGCCATGATTGATTTGGCAGACAATATGGGCAATGCTGCCGGAGGTGTTCATATAGCTTCTCTGGGAGGTATGTGGCAGCAAGTAATAATGGGATTTGCGGGCATAAGGGTTACTAATGAAGGAATGTTTATTTACCCCAATCTCCCCAAACGCTTTGAGCAAATGTCTTTTTCTCTTATGTGGCATGGTTTGCGGCTGCATTTTGAGATTGAGAGAAGGAAGAGGATTAAATTGAACATAGAAGGCAAAGGTCAACTCTATATTGGTATATTTGGCAAGTCACTCCAACGTGTAGCGCCAGGTAGGAAATATAGTTCAAAATGGGAAAAGGGTACGTGGTTGGAATTTAGGGAATAGGGGGATTATGTAATGAACAACCAAAAACCAGTAATCGTTATACCACTAGACGGTTCAAAGATTGCCGCTGTAGCTCTTGAAGCAGCCAAGGCAGTTACCAAAATTATAGGCGGGATTCTCCATATTGTGCATGCCGGGGACGCCCGTGTTCCCGATGATAAAATTGCAGAGCATTTGAAGATTACGGACATAGATGCCAGTGCGTTTACTATTAAGCAAATAGTCGGTGATCCGATAAAATCAATTGTCGGTTATGCTTATGAAGTTGACGCCAAAATGATAGTAATGGCAAGTCATGGTGAAACCCATAATCAATCTCACTTAATTGGCAGTATTACCATGGGAGTCATACAAGAAGCAGAAAGCCCGGTTTTAATTATTCGCTCGGACATGGAAGAGCTTCCCGATTATAATTGGAAACCGGCAAAGATGCTTTGTCCGTTGGACGGATCGCCTATGGCTGTAGCTCAAATGCAACAAATACTTAGTCTTGCCGACACGCTAGGTGTTGACGTTGATATATTAAATGTCGCTGTGCATGGGCAAAGAGCGACAGAAACAGGCACGTTAACAACGTATGAGTATGAGGATTATCCTCAATATGATATGCCGGCTTGGGCTGACGAATTCGTACGAAGGTGCTGCGAAGTCCAACCGCCGGGTGTGGAGATCAGCATGTTTCAACGTGCCGGGGAACCTGTCGCGACCATGATAGACTTTTCATCGGAAAGCAACAATGACTTAATTGCTCTTACCTGGCGCGGAAAACTAGAAGGTGACCGTGCTCAGACAGTCAAAGGATTATTGAAAGAAACCAAAGTTCCGGTGTTATTGACTAAGGCCTCTCTATAGTTATTTCTTAGCCAGATAGGAAAATGCCTAAGATAGAAGTTCCGCTAGATCGTTTACGACAATGTCAGCGCCCTGTTTCTTAAGCTCACTGCCATGGCCGGCTCTATCGACGCCGATTATCAACTTGAACTTTCCTTTGCGTCCTGCTTCAACACCTGCTATAGAGTCCTCAACGATAGCCGAGCGGCCGGGATCAACCCCGAGTTCACTAGCTGCTTCCAGAAAAATATCGGGTTCCGGCTTTCCTTTCAATCCCAGATTGTCGGAATCAACTCCATCGACTTTTGCGTCGAAAAGGTCTAAGACACCACCAGCTCTAAGTACGTCCTCAGCGTTGCGGCTGGCGGAGATAACCGCAGTTTTTATACCTTCTTTTTTTAGCTGTCTAATTAAAGTTACGGATGAATCGAAGATTCTTACTCCTTCTTCATTTAACTGTTGGGTGAAGTACTTATTCTTACGATTTCCAAGACCGCAGACGGTTTCTTTTTCAATATCGTCGGTGATTTGTCCCTGAGGAAGAGAGATACCTCTGGACTCAAGAAAGCTTTTAACCCCATCATATCGAGGCTTACCATCCACATAGAGGCGGTAATCTTTATTGATGTCAAAGGGGACAAAGGGCTCGTATTGTTCCCGGGCATGTTTTTGCAGATATTCATCAAATAGCTGTTTCCAGGCTTTAGCGTGAGTTATGGCGGTGTCGGTTATTACACCGTCCATATCAAAGATAACGCCGTCAAGTGTTTTAAGATCGATCTCCACTTTGCCTTCTGTGTCCATTGAATCGGCCTCCGTTACTATTGGCAGTATCATTTTTGTTGTGTGGCTGCTGTTTATTTTGCTTTTGCAGACAGCCATTCATATTAGTATATGTTGATGCGGATATTGGTTCAATATTTCTTTTCTGTGGGTGGCCACGCTCCATGAATATTTCTTTTTTGTGGCTCTTGCTTAAGCTCCTGATTGCGCGTGGCTACTCAGTCGGTTCTCCCAGTGCGAAATTGCTATCCGCACCTTTCCTTATGTCAGGGCCACGCAATTTGCCGCAGCTGTTCGAACCTCTCTCGTTTTACGCCATGCTCATATATCGCTTGTAACAAGAGCCACTGGACTTAGAAATCAAATTCTTATTTCATTATTGTCGGGACCTCACCCGCCTGCCAACGCCCGAAGGCGAAGCCAATGGCGGGCAGGTAGTCGCTTTACGAGCAACCCACCTGGATTTAGAAAACTTTAAACATATTACGCCACGCTCATATGTCGCTTGCAATAAAAGCTACCAGGTTAAAATTCTTTACCACTCTTCGTCCTTCTCTCTATCATGCATCCTGAATCCTTTATCTTTTAATTTTGCATTTTGAAATTTACACTTTGAACTTATCTCATCCCTCTTCTCTTCTCTCTTCTCCCTTACTTGCATCCTGAATCTTGAATCCTGTATCTTACATTAGTAAGTAAGAAGAAAATATCTATATCATAAGTTAATAATAAAAAACTGGCAGGCAAATATGAATAAAATAACACTAATCGCGACTTCAACATTTGGGCTTGAAATGCTGGTAAAAAATGAAGTAAAAGCCCTCGGCTTCAAAGATATAAAGGTTTCGGACGGAAGAGTTGAATTTGAGGCAACTCTTGAAGATATCCCGAGAACAAATTTATGGCTCAGGTGTGCGGATAGGGTGCTTCTTAAAATAGGGGAATTCAAAGCACTTGATTTCGACGATCTTTTTGATAAGACAAAAGCGCTGCCGTGGGAGAGGTGGATAACAGAGGATGGAAAATTCACTGTAAATGGGAAATCGGTAAAATCTACTTTAAGCAGCGTCAGAGCATGCCAGTCTATCGTCAAGAAAGCCGTGGTTGAAAGATTAAAGGAAAAGTACAATATCGAATGGTTCAAGGAAACCGGAGCGGAATTTACTATTCAGGTGTCTATTTTAAAAGATACTGCTCTCCTTACGATTGATACCTCGGGGACAGGGCTTCATAAAAGGGGCTATAGGAAAGAAACGGTAGAAGCACCGATAAAGGAAACTCTTGGCGCCGCGCTCATTCTTCTTAGTTGCTGGAAAAAAGATAGTATATTGATTGATCCTATGTGCGGTTCGGGCACAATTCCCATAGAAGCAGCTATGATAGCCAGGAATGTAGCACCGGGATTAAAAAGAGAATTTGCTTCCGAGAAATGGCCGTTAATAAAGAAGGAAGTGTGGCAAAAAGCAAGACTTGCCGCAAAGAATGCAGTAGTTGCCGATCAGAAGCTTCAGATATTTGGCTATGATATTGATGACAAAAGCATAAAGAGCAGTGGAATCAATGCAAAAAGTGTCGGCGTTGAGGACGATATTATTTTCGAACAGAAAAATATAAAAGATTTATGGATTGACAAACAATATGGAGTAGTTATCTCAAATTTGCCTTACGGGATTCGAATGGAAAGTCCTCAACAACTTCATGAGATTTATGTCTCCATCAATAAGATGTTTAAAAAGAAAAAAGGTTGGTCGCTCTATGTATTGACTGCCGATGAAGAATTTCCCAAGTATTTTAAACGATCATGGCCGGATAGAGTAAGAAAATTATACAATGGCAATATTCAGACCAACTATTACCAATATTATGGTGATAGGCCAAAAAATAATAAATAATCGGTGAATTTATTTTTACCCTCATCCCCCATCCCTTTTTTCAAGGAAATAACGCGATTATATAGAAGTGGCAGTTTTAAGGAACCTGATTTTTCGCGAAGTAGTCGCAGCTGTATATTGGAGGGGGTGATACTATGGCCACAAAGCCAGCTGGTTCCAGTTCCTCTGAACTTGGTAATCACAAACCACAAGAGAAACACAAGATTGGCCTCTTTACTTTGGTAATGATTTCCTCAGCTTTTGTTATCAGTGTCAGAAATTATCCCATGGAAGCCGAAACCGGTTTTCATGTTATTTTCTTTGCCATCTTAGCTGGAATTGGCTTTTTTCTGCCGGTAGGTTTGGTTTCGGCAGAATTAGCGACCGGATGGCCGCATCTGGGGGGTATCTTTGCGTGGACCAGAGAAGCATTCGGGCAGCGTTTTGGATTCGTCGGAGTATGGCTGCAATGGATGTATTTGCTGGTTGGAAATGTTACAATTCTATATTTTATCGGCGGAGCTTTTGCTTATATATTTGCCCCTTCTTTGGCAAACAGCAGGCTGTTTATGTTGATTGTTCTTCTGGTTATTGTCTGGGGAGCGACTTTTTACAATTTTCGGGGGACCAAAGCATCAGGAAAAATCAGCACAATAGCATTTTTAAGCGGTGTTCTGGTACCGGCTCTTCTGATAATTACTCTAGGCATAGTTTATCTGGCTGAAGGCAATCCCAGCCATGTTGATTTAGCGGTAAAACCTGCTAATATTTTTCCCGATTTTAGCAAGCTTACCACACTGGTTTTACTTTTAGGTTTCATGCGCACATTCATTGGAATAGAGGCTTCCGCTAGCCATGCCAATGAAGTGCGCAAACCTCAAATAAATTACCCGGTTGCCATTTTTATTGTTCTGGCTTTAGGATTTTCATTAAATGTTTTAGGATCACTATCGGTTGCCATCGTGGTACCGCAAAAAGAGATAAGCCTGGTTGCCGGACTGATGCAGGCTTATGAGGCCTTCTTTTCAAGATTCGGCTTATCCTGGATGGTAAAAATCACGGGATTCTTGGTTGCTTTTGGAGCGGCAGGTGAAGCTACCACATGGTATATAGGACCGGTTAAGGGAGTATTGGCCAGCGCCCGGGACGGAGGACTTCCGCCGTTCCTGCAAAAAGTTAATGATAAGGGTATACCAACAAGGTTAATGGTGGTTCAGGCTGCAGTAATTTCAACGATAGGATGCTTGTTGTTAATGATGCCCAATTTGAATATAGGCTTCTGGATTTCCAATGCTTTGGCGGTTTGCGTTTATTTCTTTATGTATGGTCTTCTCCTTCTGTCCGGTATCTATTTGCGTTATAAAGAACCGGATATAGAGAGAAAATTCAAGATACCTGGACCGGGAAACCTTGGTATGTGGATTGTGGTCATAGTCGGCTTGGCTACTCTTATCTTCGGACTGGTGCTAACTATTCTTCCTCCTGCCCAGCTTAACATCAAGGATCCGGTTAGTTATGTTGTTATCTTATCGACAAGTGTGCTGGTCCTGGTTGCAGTTCCTTTTCTTGCTTATCAACTGCGCAGGCCAAGCTGGAAAATAGTTACCGATCAAAAAAAGTAGCATTTAATGGAGGTTAGTAAAAATGAGTACCGATACCAAGAAGTATGAAGAAATGTCTCCTTTTGAATTGAAGAACATCTTGATTAAAATGGCTCAGGAGTGCTCTGCCAAACAAGGTAAATCCATGCTTAATGCCGGAAGAGGCAATCCCAATTTTCTAAACACCACGGTGAGAAAAGCTTTTAGTTTTTTAAATCTTTTCGCTTCCAGTCTTTCGGAAGAAGAAATGAATATGGCTGATCTGGGTCTGAGACCAAGTCCCGAGGGTATTGCCAAAAAACTTAAGAAATACTTGTATCAGGAAAAGGGTTTGGAAGAAGTGGAATTCTTAGAAAGAGCACTGGACTATGCCGAGCAAGAATTAGACCTGGACGCAGATAGTTTTGTTTATGAACTTAGCGATGCTATTCTAGGAGATTTTTATCCCTCTCCGCCCAGAATTTTCCCCAGCGTTGAGAAGGTTGTTAATGCCTATCTTACAGCTATTTTATCGCCCAACTATGAACCGGCAAAAGGAACCTTTGACCTTTTTGCTACCGAGGGTGCAACTGCTGCTATGGTCTATGTTTTTGCTTCTCTTAAGGAGAATAAATTACTCAATTATGGCGACCACATTGCTATTATAACTCCCATTTTTTCTCCTTACCTGGAGATACCGGCTCTAAATGATTATCGATTGGTTCAAATATACGTTGAAGAAAGTGAGGACCTTGACTGGCAGATCCCTGATTCCGAAGTAGAGAAATTGAAAGATCCTAGAATCAAGGCTCTGTTTATGGTTCATCCCACCAATCCAACCGCGGTTAAGTTAAAATCCAAAACCCTGGATAGAATAGCTGATCTTATTAAATCCGAACGGGAAGATTTAATTGTCCTTACCGATACTGTTTATGCCACTTTTGTTGATGACTTTCGCTCATTTGTCGAGGTTGTTCCTGAAAACACTATTTGTGTATATTCTTTTTCCAAGTTCTTCGGGGTTACCGGATGGCGTCTGGGAGTTATCATGCTTCACGAAAACAGTGTTGTAGATCGGTTGATACACCGACTTTCAGAAAAACAAATACAGGAATTGGATAAACGATATCGTATTGATGCAACTTTTCCCGAGAAGATAAAATTTATTGACCGGCTGGAGATTGATAGCCGGGATGTCGCTCTGGCTCATACCGGTGGTATTTCTTGTCCACAGCAGTGTATAATGTGCCTTTTTTGCCTTTTCTACCTGATAGATAAGAAGTTGGAATATAAAAAATCAATCCAGGCGATACTTAAGCGCAGGATAGATTATCTTTATGACAATCTGGGCATTACTTACAAAAAGGGACCGGACCACACTTATTACTACACTCTTATAGATATTGGCAGAATGGCTGCAGATAAATATGGAAAAGAATTCGCCAGGTATTTAGGGAAAAATGTGACTATAGTTGATTTCCTTTTTAGGCTGGCTCAAGAAAGATCTACTGTTTGTCTTCCCGGAGAGGGATTTGCCGGTCCTAAATGGTCAATAAGAGTATCGCTGGCTAATTTAGCGGATGAGGATTATGTGACTATTGGCAATAATATATGTGATGTTTTAGAAGATTATTTTAAAAATTGGCAAAAGGGAGGTTAAGACAAAATGGAGTCAATTTATGAAGAATTAATTGCATTTCATGGACACAGCTGTCCGGGACTGGCAATCGGATACAGAATGTCAAATGCTGCTCTGAATTTTTTGTCGGATTCAAGGGCGGAAGATGAGGAAATCGTGGCGATTGTTGAAAATAAAGCCTGCGGAGTAGATGCCCTGCAATATCTTACCGGTTGTACTTTTGGAAAAGGTAATCTCCTCTTTAAAGATTATGGCAAACATGTTTTTACCCTATTTAATCGAAAGACCGGGAAGGGTGTAAGAGTCGTTTATAATTACCAGAATGTCCCTGAAAACATCCGCGGAGATCGGGATAAATATATCGACTGGCTTCTTACTGCACCTGAAGAGGAAGTTGTATCTTTAAAAGAAGTGCAAATTGACGAACCTGAAACTGCTAAGATTATCAAAACTGTGCAGTGTGAATTCTGCGGAGAGGGTGTTATGGAAACAAGGACCAGAGAGATTGGCGGCAAGAGAGTATGTATCCCATGTGCTGAAAAGCACGGAACTTAAAAACGCGGTTAATAAGATATCCAAGAACAAAAGCCCAATTTCATTATTCACCTTTGTATTTATAAGCCTGCATATGGTCTGTATTGTATAATTAACTTTATTTAACATTTGATTCGTTTGTTTGATGATATCCAAATTTTTAGGATTCCACGGAGGTTCTAATGGACCTGGAAAAGCTGGGTTATAACAAATGGTTTCAGGACAGGACGGATCCGGCGAAATTAGCCGATTATCAAGTAGCTAGAGTTATAACCGTCGACAAGAACAGCTATACAATCAATAGCGGAGAAGTTGACGTATTTGCTGAGGTAACCGGAAAACTCATGTTCAATGCCGATTCTCCACTTGATTATCCGGCGGTGGGCGATTGGGTTTATGTGCAGTATTTCAATGATGGATCGCTGGCCATAATTCATGAAATCGTTCCCCGAAAATCATTACTAAAGAGAAAAACACCCGGGAAAAAAGTAGAATTCCAATTAATTGCGGCCAATATCGACACAGCTATGATTATGCAGTCACTTGATTTTGACTTCAATCTCCGGCGGTTGGAGCGATATCTGGTTATGACCAATGAAAGCAACATAGAACCGATTGTGTTATTGAGCAAAAGTGATCTTCTAACCGCCGATGAAACGGAAAAAAGGATTGCCTCTATCCACAAATTAATGCCCGGAATTCAAGCGGTGCCTTTCAGTAATATGGGTGGTTCTGGTCTGGATAAGGTAAAGGAAATGCTGGTTTCAGGGAAGACGTTTTGCCTGCTCGGTTCTTCGGGGGTAGGTAAGAGCACATTGTTAAATAATCTGGCAGGCAAGGAATTGCTGGAGACACAAATGGTCAGAGAAAAAGACGGTAAAGGAAGACACACAACGGCACGCCGCCAGTTGATCGTTCTAAAAAGCGGAGCATTGGTAATTGATACTCCGGGCATGCGGGAGCTGGGAAATATTTCCGTTGATTTGGGCCTTGGTGATACGTTTGATGAGATTACCAATTTATCCGGTAAATGTCGCTATAATAATTGCACTCATACTGTTGAGGAAGGCTGCGCGATATTGTCTGCAGTAGAAAGCGGTGAAATTTCAAAAGAACGCTATCAGAACTATATAAAAATGAAAAAAGAATCAGCGTATAATGAGATGTCATATCTGGAAAAAAGGCAAAAAGACAGAAAATTTGGCAGGTACTGTAAATCGGTAATGAAACATAAAAAGAATAAGAAATAGTACGGGGAAAATGATAAACATCGCAACCATAATTATTATTTTTATACTGGTTATTTACCTGATTGTAAGCTACGTTTCAGCTTATGGGGTTACCCATTTAAATCGCCAGCCTGTACCCAAAAATCCTGCCGCTTATGGTATGGATTTCGAAGATGTTGACCTGAAACCTTCCGACGGAATTACTGTCCGAGGATGGTTAATTCCCGGTTCTCTTAAGAAAATCATCATTATGACTCATGTCGGAGGTCTGACAAAATACGGCTCTACGACTAGCTACAAGAATATTTTTAAGCTCTATAACAAAGAAATTGAATTCTTAAAAACAGCTCTCCATCTGCACAAAAAGGGATACAATGTTTTAATGTTTGATTTCAGGAATCATGGTGAAAGCGATGCTAGCCCCAAAAACGGAGTGGCGGGAGTGGGCTTATATGAATACAAGGATGTTGTAGCTGCCATGGATTTTATTGAATCGCGGGGGGATTTAAAGGATACGGATGTCGGCTTTGTTAGTTTCTGTATGGGCGCGAACTCGACAATCATTGCCATGAGCAAAGAGCCTGATAAATTTAAAAAGGTTAAATGTCTTATGGCTATCCAGCCTATTTCCATGAGCGTATTCGTAAGTACGTATTCCCGCAAAGTCTTTACTCCTTATATTGCCGATACGCTTCTTCCCCTGGTTAAGAAATTTGTCAAATGGCAAAGCGGCTGCGATATTGAGGATATGTCCCCCAAGGACTATGTAAAAGACATAAAAGTCCCGACTCTTTATGTTCAAGCCAGAAATGATCCCTGGACTGAGTTGAGTGATATAGAGGGTTTTTATAAGGACACCGCCGAGCCGAAAGAATTCTATTGGATTGAGAAAACAAAGCACAGGTTTGAGAGCTATAGCTATTTTCAGGACAATCCGGAAAAAATGCTGGAATGGTTGGAAAAGTGGATGTAACAATTCATGTCATTTTTTTGTTTATTCCTGGTAATGATTACTGTTCCGCTGCAAATAGCATATATTGTATCCTGAATTGCTGATTTTTAAGATAGCCGCTATAATGCAGCTATAATATGAAAATCTATAAAGCAAGGGCGCTATAATTGATATATGCATAAGGTCAAACATCCAAAGAAGGTGTAATAATGCAAAGAACAAAACATCTCATTTTTCTATTAGTAGCTGCTTCGATTGCATTTGGATTTGCAGCTTATGCTTTGATTGAAAATCCACCGACAGAACAAACTCATGAACATGAAGAGCAACCAGCAGAGGAGCAACAAACAACACAGCAGCAACCCGTAGAAGAACAAGAATACATAGAACAGGTTTTTACTGACATTGACCCCTCTGTTTCCAAGACACTTGTCTTAAAAGTGGAAGAGATGGATAATCGGACTCCGGCTGATGAAATTGCCAGTACTTTATTAGAGCATGAAGGTTTGATCGGGAAAGTAACTTCAGATATGAAGCAAAGGATTTTTACCATAGAATACGATTCCTCAAAATTGAAAGTAGAAGACTTAATGAATACGGTAAACTTAGCGAGGTATAAAACCGAAAAAGTTAGCGACGAAGCTACCCCATCGCCATAGCATTGACTTTGATGAAAGCATATATTAACTGCACGTTAGGCAACTGCTATGCAATAAGACCTGAAAATTCAAAACAATAAGCAGAGGCTATCTTTATGAAACAAAACCTTTTTGATCTGGCGTTTTTAGTTATTGCCGTTGTTTTTAATCTCCTAATAGCGACTATATGGATATATTCAAAGAAGAAGTATTTTGATTTGGTAAGAAAATTGGGCATATTTATGCTTACTCTCACAATTCCTTTGGCTGCTGTTTTTGTTGACTTCTTGTTTGAAGGCCGCGACCTTCGGATAATTATTTATTTTGTATTTATTTTCATTTATATGCTGATAGAATTACTATTCGACTTCATCTTGAAAATCGAGTTTAGAAAAAAGCCGGTACTTCATATTTCATACATAATATTATATTATCTTGCCGCTTCCGCTTTTATTGCTATTTCATTCTCCATTAGTAAAACCGGGGGATATATAGCCTCAATTTCATTCTGGATAGCTTTGGCCAGTTTGGTATATTTGTTGTGGGGCAGAAAAAAGGAAAAAGAGAGTTAGTACTAATAGGCTACATAGTCGCCGCGAAATCGTATCTTCCGATATTTAATTTATTATCCTGCCATTAGTTTGGCTAGCCAATTTTTTCTTATCTCCATTGCTGCTTCCGGACATAATTCATTACAGCAGTAGCACTCGATACAACCATCTCTGTCAATTACAGGGTACGGATCCATTTTAATCGCATCCACGGGACAGCTCTTTGCGCAGATAGCACATTTCTCACAATTGTCTTGAATTAGCCATGGCTCTACTTTTAAGAACCGGTTGCCAAGTTTGGCTAAGAAGGAAGGTAAGTTTATTCGCCGGCCGCTTGGTTTTTGAAAGTTAAGGGATACGTTTTCAATTTTCTCTCCTAAAATCTCAATTTTGTCCAGGTCGCCGTTTCCCAGTCCACGCTCCGTAGCTAATTTAGTGGTATAAATCTCCACAGGATCGTATCCGATTATTTTTGAGGCTACAGCATCGAGAGCAGCACTGTCATAAGATGCGAGAATTAAGCCCACATGCTTTGGATTGCCATATCGCGGTCCTTCCCCCTCCATTCCGATTACAGCGTCCATAATTGAAATCTGGGGCTTAAGGACGGAGTAAATATCGACTATAGCTCCACTGAATTTTTCATAAGTACCTACACAGTGAGCAAGCTTTCTGGTTCTTGTTGCTGTGGCGCCGAACATATTCTTTATGGCTCCTGTGTACCAGGTATTACTATGTGTTTTCAGTTTGGGAAGGGAGATAATAACATCTGCCTCGAGGGCAAGTCTTGCAGCATATATTGTTTTTAACCAAACACCGTTCGGTACTTCTGTTTCAATAAATGCTGTATCCATTGTCTCAAACTGAAGGGCTTCTACGCCGAGGTCGTCAGCGATCTTCTTAATGCCGGATTTGATCATAGTTCCGTTCTTATCTCCGGCAAAAACAAAACCGGGTGTGTCCGCCACAATAGGTCTACCGCCCACATTTTGTACTTCTTTGATCATTGCCTTAACAATAGACGGATGAGTTATGACAGCTCTTTTTAATTCGCTGGGGGCTAAAAGATTGATTTTAAGAAGTACTATATTTCCAGGTTTGATTATATTGCTAAGTCCCCCGATAAGATTAAGCGATTCTTGTACCGCTTTTTCTACTTCGGGTTCTTTATAGCTTTCACATTTTACTACTGAGACACCGGTTTTCATATACGCTCCGTGCAGTTACTCATGATTCATTTTGAAGTGTATTTACTTAGGAGTGAGTATATCAATATTTAGGGAGAAGTGAGAAGGGAAGAGAGAAGAGGGATTAAGGATGCAGGATAAATGATACATGATACATGATACAAGATACAAGATACAGGATACAAGGGAAAACCAATGAGAAGAATACAAAATGAACATAGTTACAATTTAGATAACTATTTTAAAAGAGATATAATGAAAAGAATTTGAAATAATTGTTGACTCTCCCCTAGGGGCAGTCTCTATACTGCAAATAAAGACCGGTCTTTGTATTGGAGTTTTAAACGAAAGGAGGATGATGTACAGTATCGGCGAATTCTCTAGGATTTCCGGTTTTTCAATTAAAGCCCTGCGTTTCTATCACGAGAAGGGGCTTTTGGTGCCCAGCATGATTGATGATGATTCGGGTTATCGTTATTATGACCACAAAAATGTGGAAAAGGCGCGAATCATTAAGCACCTGCGTGATCTGGAATTTAGTTTAGCCGACATTAGCGAAATGCTCGAAAAATCCGGTGACGAAGCAGATGTAGTCGACTTTTTTGAAAGACAAAAAGAGGAAATATCGTCAAGAATTCGCCAACAGAAGGATATTATTAAAGATCTGGAGTACATCATCCAAAAGGAAAAGGAGGCTGTAATGGCTTTAGAGAATCCGGAATTTGAAGTTGAGGAAAAAGAACTCGACACATTACTTATTGCTGGCATCAGATACAAAGGTAAGTATGAAGATTGTGGGCCAAAATTCGGCGAGATTGCCAAGAAGATGGGGAGGAATCTTTGCGGTAAGCCTTTTAACCTTTATTATGATTGCGAAATAAAGGAAGAAGGTGCTGATATCGAGACTTGTTTCCCGGTCAAGAAGGGCAAAGACGCAGATGGGATTTCGGTACGTGAACTTCCCGGCGGGCGCTGTGTTTCTCTTATTCATAAAGGAGCTTATGACAATCTGGGGCGAAGCTACGAAAAGATTACCGCATACATAAACGATAAAGGCTATAAGGCCAAGTTTCCAAGCAGAGAGATTTATCTAAAAGGGCCGGGGATGATTTTCAGAGGGAATCCTGAAAATTACTTAACCGAGATACAGATACTTATTGAGGAATAGGTCTGAGAAAGTCCCCTGCAGCTCAGGCTGCAGGGGACTCCTCCAAAAACAATATTTCGTATTTTGTAAGCGAGATGTATAGGGAGTAGATTATGCCGGCGTTTGAATTATTGCAGGAAATTGCTCGAAAAGGGATTGATAAGGAAGAGATTGTTGACAAAGTAATCAACAACCCGGAATTATTACCCGTTCTTTTTGAAGGCTTAAATGCAGACAAAGCAAGTATTAAATATGGATGTGAAAAGACGCTGCGCCTATTAAGTGAAAGGAAGCCAGAACTTCTTTATCCCAACTTCAATCGTTTGGTTAAATTGCTCGATAGTAAAAACAACTTCCTCAAGTGGGGTTCTATTATTACCATTGCAAACCTGTCCGTTGTCGATTCCGAGAACAAGTTTGAGGAGATATTTGACAAATATTTTGCGCCTATTCCAGGTCCCGAATTAATTCCGGCAGGTAATGTAATCGGAAATTCATATAAAATAGCGCTGGCAAAACCGGAGCTTAGTAACAGAATTGCCAAAGAAATCTTGAAGGTTGAAAAAGCAAAGTATCAGACAGATGAGTGTAAGAACATCGCTTTCGGACATGCAATTAACTCCTTCACCCGGTTTTATGATCAGATAAAAGATAAGGAACCGGTAGCTAGATTCATTAGAAAGCAACTCAAAAATACCAGAAATGCGACCAGGAAAAAAGCAGAAAAATTCTCAAAGAAATGGTCCTTATAAAGGTATCGGGAAACCAAGATAACCGTCTGTTAAATGATATGCAAACTGTTTTATCAGAACACAATTCCTACTATAATAAATAATTTAAAAGTGTTATTAATTGAATACAGAATAAAAGAGGTATAAAAGTCTTTTGCCTAATAATATATATAGTTTTTCTGTTGATATGCAATTTTGGCCATACACTTTATATGATATTGGCCGATGCTCTAGTAATTTACAGACCAAAATCAGTGAGCACCAGCATAAGCAGGTGCTTTGTTGATGCAGACAAATATCGAGGAAGTTATGAGCATTGAAAGTCGACACAGAAAAAGTATTTTGGCCGTTAATCTCGGCTTAATAGCTAATGTTGTTTTAGCGGCTTTAAAAACTAGTATTGGCATTCTGGGTCACAGCCCTGCCCTGTTGGCAGACGGCATTAACTCTACCTCTGATGTAGCTTATTATGTTGTGGTGAGTGTATTCATGCGACTGGCGAGAAAACCTGCGGATACCGAACATCCCTATGGTCACAGTCAATTGGAAAGCATCGCGGCATTGGTGGTTGGATCATTCGTGGTAACTACGGCGGTAGCTGTCTTTTGGGATGCGATCAATAAAGTATTTGATTTAACAGTTGGAAAGGGAGATTATAGTGGAGCCGTATCTATTGCTCTCTGGGTGGCTCTATTTACCGTAGTTATTAAAATCGTACTCACATTTTTTACTTTCGGACTTGGCCGTGAGACCAAAAATGCCGCGGTAATGGCTCTGGCTTGCGATCATCGTAACGATATTTTTTCCGCTCTGGCAGCGTCTATAGGAATTTTCCTGGGCAGGATGGGTTATCCATTTGTAGACCCCTTAGCCGGAGCACTGGTCTCTCTGGTAATACTTCAAACCGGAATCCAGATTTTGCGCGATTCCTCGGCAGACCTAATGGACACTGTGCCCAATGAAACGCTTAAGCAAGAGATTACCGAATTGTTGGTTAATTTTCCGGCAGTGAAGGAAGTTGAAGAAGTCTATGCTCATCGCTTCGGTCCTTATCTGATTATAAATCTTACTATCGGTATAGACGGATCATTAAGCGTTGAAGAAGGGAACAAGATTTCTTCCCGGGTGGAACAGGCCTTATATCGGAACATCGAATTCTTGCGCAACGCTTATATTCACTATCATCCAGCCAAAAATTAAGTTTATCCTTGTTTTTAAATAATCAGATAAAACTACGGTGAAGTTGACAAAAGAAAATAGTTTTGGTGACAATAATAAGTTGTCGTAAACACCTTTCAAAGGAGTGCTTTGCCGGAATACCCGGATATAATTGTCTATGTTGAGCATTTGAAAGACCTATTTCAAGAACAGACTTTGCGGCGAATACGGCTGGCAAATCCCTTTTTCCTGCGCACCTTTGATCCGCCAATTGATTATATTGGAGGCAAGAAAGTAATTGGATTTGAGCGTATGGGCAAGCGTATTGTCTTTGTAATCGAAGATGATTACTTTCTAATATTGCATCTTATGGTTGCCGGGCGTCTTCACTGGCGGGAAAAGGACTGCAAAATTCCGCCAAAGATAGGATTAGCCGCTCTTGATTTTTCCCATGGCTCTTTGTTGATAACTGAGGCGGGATCAAAGAAACGCGCATCGCTTCACCTAATAAAAAGTCGTGAAGTACTGGAAGGTTTTAATCCGGGCGGTCTGGATGTTATTAATGCAACTTTTAAGGAATTCGAAGATCGGATTTTATCTGAGAATCACACTCTCAAGCGGGCACTTACCGATCCCCGATTATTTAGCTGCATAGGTAATGCATATTCCGATGAGATTCTGCATCGTGCACGTCTTTCGCCAATTCAACTTACCCAAAAGATGACAAGTAAACAAATCAAACGGTTGTACAAAGCAACGCAGGATACACTTCTTGGCTGGGCGGATAAACTACGTACTGAAACTGGAGACAAATTCCCTGAAAATGTTACTGCGTTCCACGAAGATATGGCGGTTCACGGACGATTTGGCAAGCCTTGTCCGGACTGCCATACGAAAATTCAGAGAATCAGGTATGCATCCAATGAAACAAATTACTGTCCTAAGTGCCAAACCGGTGATAAGCTATTGGCTGATAGAGCACTGTCGCGACTGTTAAAAGAAGATTGGCCGAAGTCTTTGGAGGAGCTTGAGGAGAAAAGTGATAGGAACAGAAAGTGACTGATTTTGGACTGATGAGAATGGGCGAAAAGATCAAACCTCTGCGGCTGATTTGTGAAAAAATTGATGTTTGCTTTGATGAAGCTCCGATATTGGAGAAAAAACCAAGTTGTCCTAATAGATTTGTTTGGGATGGCAAGACACATCATATTGCGGAAGAGCTAAGTGAGTGGCGTGATTATAGCCGCAAAGGCCGTATGTCCCATAATATGCGTCCGGAGCATCTGACTACAGCAAAACGGCGTGGTTCGTGGGGTGTCGGGAGATATTACTTCCGGGTGCGCACTACCACCAATCAGATTTTTGACCTGTATTATGATCGCGCTCCTAAAGGCGTAAGCAATCGCAAAGGGACCTGGACGCTATATCGAGAAATGACAGAATGCGGCGGCGAACAGTCCTTTAGCTAACTGATTTAAAGGCCTGTTAGTCCAAACGGAGAGATTATGAAGGTTGAAATACGACCACAGCAAGTAAGCGACGCTAAACGCTTTTTTGCGATACTTTCTAACCAAAATTTCAATTATTTTCCTGTAGATGTTAAGACCCTGGGTGAGGAAATCGAATTTCTTCGCCAGAATGCGGAAAAGAGAAAGAATAAAGAGGAGTTCAATTTTTCGATTCTTTGTGATGGAGAGTTAATCGGAGGTATCGGCATAAGAATTCAAAAGAACCATGCTCATGTTGGTGAAATTGGGTATTTTGTGGATGAGAAATATTGAGGAAAAGGAGTAGCTTCCGATGCTGTAAGATTGGTAGAGAAGCATGCTTTTAGGGAATTGGAGCTAAATAGACTTGAGATACTAATGGCAAAAGAAAATATCGCAAGTGAAGCGGTAGCGAAGAAATGCGGGTACGAAAGAGAGGGGTTATTACGCAAGAAACTTCAGGTTAAAGGCAAATATTTTGATTGCTATTTATATGCCAAAATCAAAATCGGGTAAGGCCGGATCGAATATGCGAGTCTCACCTTGAGGAATGAGGCAAGAAATGGCCGATTGGAAAACTTATTTAAAAGCCGATCCCACAAAATGGCTTTTGGGAGAAGACAATCCCTCGGTACGGTATTATACCTTGACTGATATCCTGGATATGCCCGAAGGTGGTTCCGATCCAAGAAAGGCGAAGCAGGAAATAATGCTTAAAGATGCGGTTCCCAGGATTCTATTAAAACAGCACAATGAGGGATATTGGGATGATCCTGAAAAATTCTATACTGCGAAGTATAAGGGAGCTGTCTGGCAGCTTATAATCTTAGCCGAACTTGGCGCGGATAGAAACGACAAAAGAATTAAAAAAGCTTGCGAGTTTATTTTAAAAAATTCGCAGGATCCTAAGAGCGGGGGTTTTTCTATGCATTATGGTTCCAAGACCGGAGGAGGCAGGCAAAGCGAAATAATACCCTGCTTAACCGGCAATATGGTCTGGAGCTTGATTAAGCTAGGTTATCTAAAAGATCCGAGAGTCCAAAAGGGGATTGAATGGATAACCACGTATCAACGATTTGATGATGGCACGGGCAATATTCCTAAAGATTGGCCTTATTATAAAGCGGAGATTTGCTTTGGGAAGCATACTTGTCATATGGGTGCGGTTAAAGCTCTGAAAGCGTTGGCCGGGATTCCCCGGTCTGAAAGGTCTAAGGACGTCCAAAACACCTTGGACAACGGGGTAGAGTTTATGCTCAAGCACCATGTTCACAAACGCAGCCATGATCTAAGCAAGGTTTCCAAACCCGGCTGGTTGAGATTCGGTTTTCCGCTTATGTATCAGACGGATGTCCTGGAGATTTTGCGAATACTGACCGGGCTTGGCTATAAAGATAAGCGAATGCAAGAGGCAGTTGACGCGGTGGTCAAAAGGCAGGATGAAAAGGGAAAATGGGAATTGAAAAGCACTTTTAACGAACGTTTCGTAACCAATATCGAGAGGAAGGGCGAACCAAGTAAATGGATAACTTTAAATGCTCTTAGAGTATTGAAGAATTACTATGGATAAAGGAGTAATTAATATGTCTATCGGAATTACCAGAGAAAAAGCAATGGAATTACTGAACAAGAACATTAGAAATCCTAATATGATAAAACACTGTTTGGCTTCCGAGGCTGTGATGGGAGCTATTGCCGAACGGTTAGGTGAAGACAGGGAGAAGTGGGCAATGGCAGGTCTTCTTCACGACCTTGATGTTGAAATCACTCATGCCGACCTGGAAGTTCATGGAATAGAGTCGGTGAAGATACTTGAACAAGAAGACGTTGATCCGGAAATTATTGAGGCTGTTAAGCTTCACAACGAACAATCCTGTGGAGAAAAGCGCAGTAAATCTTTTCATCATGCTCTTGCCGCCGGCGAAACCATCACCGGTATGGTTATAGCTACTACTTTAGTATATCCGGATAAAAAGTTAGCAAGCGTTAAACCGAAGTCTATTACCAAACGAATGAAAGAGAAAGCATTTGCTGCATCTGTTAACAGGGATATTATCAGAGAGTGTGAATTGATAGATATTCCCCTTTCCGAGTTTGCCGAAATAGCTCTTAGAGCGATGCAGTCTATTAGTGATGACCTCGGTCTATAGTCTTATATGAACTTGTAGTACGCAATTGAAGCAAGCACTTATTAGTGACCACTAACTAGCGCAAATGAAAGTCTTTCATATAAGTGAATAGCAGTGAGCTAAGGGGGTCTTTTGCTTAGGAGAGCCATAATTGCCGTTAGGTTACTATTGTTGGGATGGGCAATCTCTTTTTGCTTCATTACACCTGCTTATGCTGATATCGGGTTGCCTATGATATTTGTTACCGTTCCCAATATGCTGCTGGCGATTGTACCTGTCATTGGATTGGAGAGCTATATTCTCTCAAAGAAACTGAAGCTAACTCCCAAGAGGTCTTTGGTAACATCAGCTGTTGTGAATGTCGCATCAACCTTTATTGGCATTCCGGTTTCCTGGTTTGTTTTGGCTCTGCTGCAGATAATGACCGGCGGAGGCAGAGCTTACGGAATTAATACCTTAATGCAAAAACTCTTATCGGTTACCTGGCAAGCGCCCTGGCTTATTCCTTATGAGTCTAGTTATTATTGGATGATTCCGGCAGCTCTTTGCTTTCTGTTGATACCCTTCTTTTTTGTTTCATGGCTGATCGAATATATGCTAGCCAGGAGGATCTTGCTTGATGTTCCTTTCCAGGAAGTAAAAAAAGCTGTATTTATCGCTAATCTGGCAAGCTATGGCGGACTTTTGGTAATAGGATTATTTATCTTAACAGTAACAATCCTAAGGCAGTAGCTTCCGCTAAAATACTGTATACAAATTCTTCATAAGTGATCTAAGGACTGATTTATTCTTTTTCAGGCTGCGGCTCGGGTGTTTTTAAATGCTTCGGTTCACCGCGTTTCTTCTTTCTTAATCCCAGGAATAACAGTATCAGTCCTACGATTAAGATAAGTACTACGAGTACTATGAGGAGAATTATCAGCCACCATCTGATATACCTGGAAGTGGCTTCAATTTTGCCGCCTTCAATAGGATTTATTTGCCAGGTTGCTGTGCTGTCTTTAATATCATCAGTTTGTTTTGCTTTAGTGATTTTGCCCGGAAGGGTTAATTTGTAGTTTATGGAGATTGCTTTAGCTATTTGTTCTTCTTCCGCATTTAAATTACTTTGTGAACCAGCAGGAAATTCATCAGTAAATTTATAGGTAGCGAAAACGAGATAGTCGGTTTTTTCCAGTTTTGCCCCTTTTGCCTGCGGAACATCACTATCTTCGTTCAGTTTCTTATTTGCTTTGTTGAGTTCATCAATGTTTTTAAATTTGAAGACTATTTGGTAGTGGACTTTACCTTCTTTGGTAAATTTCTTAAATTTTGCCCCCTTTGGCATGTTTGACTTTAATTCCTCTTCCAGGCTTTTCTTGCCCTGAGTAGCGCCCGAGGCATCTAACATACCGGCAAAACTTTCATCAACACCCAAATCCTGGATTCTTTCACCAGAGCCATCGGAGTTTATTTTTGTTTCATAAGTTGCAGTAATGCAGCCGGGAAGCAAAAGCATAAGGACAATAATCGCAGCTGTAAGTAAAAACATTGGCTTCTTTTTCAAGTTCATTTATTACTCCTTCTTCTTAGGGAACCTTACTTGCCCAAAACGGGTATCTAAAGGTAGGTCTGGCCAATAGTAAAGCTTTCATATTTTTCTATAGTGAACTTTCAATCCCTTTAATTTTTTATAGAATCTCCAGGCTTGCCTGGTTATTTTCGATCTTCATTTTAGTCCCGAATTTGGTGGATATTTTGGAAAGCCGTCCCAAAATAGTATTTGCGTCCGCTCCCTGGACAATCCGGGGCTGCCCATAAGAAGTAAGATAAACAGGGATCATAGTAGCGGTCAGTGTTTTTTCCTGGGAAATATTACAATTTAGGATGAATGCCTCTCCTGTCTTGCGGCTGTAGTGGTCAAAGACAAAATCGCCAAGACTGTATGCAATCAGTTTTCCCTTGTATAGCTCTATTCCCTGAATTACATGAGGATGGTGTCCCAGCACAAGATCGGCACCTGCATCAATGCAAGCATGAGCAAGATCAATTTGATATTGGACCGGATAATCCTGATACTCGATGCCCCAATGAAAAGAGCAAAAAACAAAATCGGCTTCCTTTTTAGCATGTTTTATTGCGTTTGTTACCAATTCGGTTTTAGGACGGGCAGGCGCAACCCCTGCTTTTTGATCGGTAGGATAAAAACCGGCCGGTATTACATAGCTGAAAGCCAAAAACGCCACTTTTTTGTCTTTCTTCTCGCCTGCCATGTAGTATGCAGGCTTGATTGACTCACTTAGGTTCATTCCCGCGCCGCTATGACCGATGTTGTTCTTATCAAGAAGGTTTATGGTGTCCCGGAGAGCTTCCGGGCCGCAATCAAGAGCATGGTTGTTGGCCATGGAAACAACATCAATCCCGGCTCCCTTGATTCCGACCACAGCCTGGGTGCGCCCCCGGAAAGTAACATCTTTTTCGGCAAGCTTGGTTCCTTTGTTGGAAAGAGGGCATTCCAGATTGGCAATGGTTATTTCGCTGTTACTTAAAGTAGAAGCTACATAGCGGAATGGTTCATCCGCTCCTGCACGGTCGATCAACGAACCGACTTGCCGGTCGAAAAGAATGTCGCCAACAGCAATAACGTTGAGCTCTTTCGGTGGAGGAGGTTTAGGCGGGTCCTTTTTCTTAGAATCCTTTGCGTCCTTTTCTTGATCTTGGCTCTTAGAGCTCAGTTCGGATTTAGCAGCGGTTTTTGAAGATTTGCCCCCAAATAGTTGTCCATATACCAAGTAAGCCGCAATTGCTAATAAAATAACCGCTGCCGAAGCAATAATTTGTCGCCTTCTTCTGATTTTTCTTTTATGAAGTACGAGTTTATATCTTCTATTCATAATGAACCTCTAGCCCCCGCTTTTTGTGCAACGCACCTTCCTGCCTTACTAGTTTGAGAGCAGGAGTATTATTACCTGCGGAGAATTCAAATATAAAGCTATCAGGCAAAAAGAGTCAAGATCAATTATTGAAAAAGATATTTTTGGGATTGCTGGAAAACCGATGTAGGAAAAGTGGTGCCAACGACTTGTTCTAATCAAGATAAGGCTTTAAACTTTAAAGGAAGCTAAATATTGGGAGCATTACAACCGATAATCAGGCCACAAAGGATAAAATAATGCTTCTACGGTATTGTCCTGCAAGGGAAAATAGGAGGTTTCTGTGGAGAAAAAAGAATATCTGCGCCAGCTCTCATCCGTAGATGAAATGTTGCAGTTACCGGCGGTACAGGTTCTAGCGGAAACCTATCCCCGATCTGTGGTTGTCGAAGCTATCCGGACCGTAATAAATGAGTTGAGACAGACTATTCTCTCCAGTGATGATTCACCGGATTTTGACCAACTTAAATTGGAGCCGAACCATCTGGTACCCCTGGTATCGGAGCTTGTGGAGAAGGCAATGTCGCCTCAGTTAAAAAGAGTGGTCAACGCTACAGGTGTAGTAATTCATACTAATCTAGGTCGTTCAATTCTTTGTGCCTCCGCTGCTGAAGCAGTAGCGGATGTAGCAAGAAGCTACTCCAATTTGGAATTTGATTTAAGCAAAGGGGCAAGAGGCTCGCGTCACGATCATATTGAGGATTTAATATGTACCATAACAGGAGCGGAATCGGGCATGGTAGTCAATAATAATGCGGGAGCCGTGCTGCTTGCTTTAAGTGCTGTCGCTGAGGGCAAAGAAGTAATAGTTTCCCGGGGTGAGTTGGTTGAAATTGGAGGTTCTTTCAGGATACCGGATGTTATGCGACAAAGCGGAGCAATTCTAAAAGAAGTAGGTACTACCAATAAAACGCACCGGATTGATTATGAGAAAGCAATATCAGAGGAGACAGGACTTCTGCTGAAGGTCCATACCAGTAATTTTAAGATAATGGGTTTCACTACTGAGATAGGGCTTGAAGAGTTGAAGGAACTTGCTCGGGAAAATAACCTTCTGGTAATGCATGATTTGGGAAGCGGCGTACTCATTGATTTAAGTAAATATGGTATTACTTACGAACCCACGGTCCAAGATAGTGTTAAGGCCGGGGTAGATATTATAACTTTCAGTGGGGACAAGCTACTGGGTGCGCCTCAGGGAGGAATTATAATTGGCAAAAAGGATATAATTACCAGGATGAAAAAACATCCACTAGCCCGAGCTCTCAGAGTTGATAAGATGACGCTGGCCGGTCTGGAAGCAACACTAAGACTTTATCTCGATCCTGAAAGTGTCGTTAAGAAAGTTCCTTCATTATCAATGATCGTAGCTACTGAGTCTGATTTAGAGAAGAAAGCAAAGAAACTAGCTTCAAAATTAAAAGAAAATAAAAATAGTTATCGGATTGAAGTCGAAAGAGATACGTCAATGGTCGGAGGAGGAGCACTTCCCACCGAGGCCCTTCCAACCCGGGTTGTATCGGTCCAGGCAAAGAAATATTCCACCGCCGAGCTGGAAGAGAAGCTGAGAAAATCCACACCCCCCGTAATTGTCCGAGTAAAAGAAGATAAAGTACTCTTGGATGTGAGGACTATTTTGGAAGAAGATTTCAACGCAATCACCGAAGCCTTTGCCTCTATAGATAAATAATAAGTAACGGAGTATTTAATAGTTAGATCATTTCCATTAGAATAATCTAGTAAAGCGGCTTAATTTACGATGTTCATTAGGATTGTCTGAAGGAATACGCTTACCTTTTTACTTCTGACTAATCTCACGGAGGATTTTTTGAAACATATTATTTTAGGTACAGCGGGTCATATTGATCATGGAAAAACAACTCTAATCAAGGCATTAACCGGAGTTGATACTGATAGGCTGGGTGAAGAAAAAAAGAGAGGCATTTCTATTGAGCTGGGATTTGCCGAGTTCAAGCTTCCCAGTGGTCAAATTGCCGGCATAGTTGATGTTCCCGGACATGAGCGTTTTGTAAAAAATATGCTAGCGGGTGCGACCGGCATAGATATTGTTTTGCTTGTGGTTGCCGCTGATGACGGCGTTATGCCTCAGACAAGAGAGCACCTGTCTATCTGCAATCTTCTTGGCGTAAAAAGGGGAATAGTGGCTCTATCCAAAGCAGATTTGGTGGATGAAGAATGGCTTGAAATTGTAAAAGAGGATATTAAGGAGGTTTTGGAAGGTACACTTTTCGAAGAAGCTCCAATTATCGCAGTTGCTCCGCTTAAAGGTATTGGGATCGATGAACTAATTGCGAAAATTGACGAAATAGCAGCTGAAGTTACTGAAAAGAAGACAAATGTACCTTTTCGTCTTCCTATTGACCGCGCATTCTCTCTTAAGGGTGTTGGTGCAGTTATAACAGGTACTCTTTGGGAAGGGGAAATCCCGGCAGATGCTGAAGTTTCAATTCTTCCCAAGAAACTTCCGGCTCGAATAAGGAGCATCCAGGTTCACGGTCATTCAGTTGGCAAGGCAACGGCAGGACAGCGAGTAGCACTCAATCTGGGAGGCGTTAAAGCTAATGAGATTGAGCGAGGAGACGTTATACTTCCACCGAACCACCTTTCGCCAAGCTATATGTTTGATGCAAAGTTGTATCTACTGTCTGATGCACCCAGAGCTCTTCGGAATCGGACAAGAGTACGACTTCATCATGGCACTCAAGAGGTTTTAGGCAGAGTTGTTTTACTGGGCGAGGAAGAGCTTCAGCCAGGTAGCTCCGCTTACGTGCAATTTCGTTTGGAGAACCCGATTGTTCCTAAATATAAGGATAAGTTTATTATCAGGAGTTATTCCCCCATTTTTACCATAGGCGGAGGGGAAATATTAGATAGCCATCCTCATAAGCATAAACAATACGGAGCTGAAGCTATTGAGGCTATGAAGATACTGGAAGATGGAAAAACGGAAGATGTTGTTAAACTGGTGCTGGAGGAGGAAATGGCACCGCTTTCATTATCAAGCATAGTGACCCGTTCTGAGCTGTTGCACAGCGAGGTTAAGGATGCTCTGGATTGTTTGATGTCATCCGATAAAGTGGTAACTTTGGAAGGCGACAGTGAGATTCTTTTCATGACCGCCATATCCTATTCAGAACTAAAGGATAAAATATTTAGCTATCTTGATGATTATTCAAAGGATAATCCTCTAAGCAGAGGTGCCAATAAAGAGGTTGTAAGAACAAGGTTTTTAGCCTCGCTTTCTCCTAGAGTGGCAGAAATATTTTTTAACAGACTAGCAGAAGAAAATATAATTACCCAAGAAGGCGATGTATTAAAGCTTCATTCAAAAGAAGGCGGTCTTTCAGAAGCACAACAAGCCTCGACTGACAAGATCATGGCGCTTCTACAAAAAGACAAGTTCAAACCGGCGTCTTTTAAAGAAATAATGGCCGAGATGGGACTTAAGCAATCACAGCTTCAGGAACTCCTAAAGATACTTGTCTCTGAAGGTAAAGTTGAGAGAATCAAATCGGATTTGTTCTTCCCCGCCAGCGCGGTTGTGGAAGCAAGAGAGAAAATTATTTCCTTTCTTAAGATAAATAAGAAGATGACAGCAGCTGAATTTAGAGATTTAATCGGGACAAGCAGGAAATATGCTGTTCCATTGCTTGAATACCTTGATTTAAAAAAAGTTACCAAAAGAGTCGGAGACTATCGAGTTTTGGCAAAAGAGGAATGACATAGTTGTTGATAAGATTACATAATGACTTAATACCTGGTTGATAATAACAAGCTGTGCTAAGATTGTTTAAAAGGAGCACGGTATGCTGCAGTTGTAGGTGCTTTCTAGCTTGGGGGCGGATTAGTCCTGGTGGGCTTCCTGGTCTTCAAAACCACGGTGGGGCGTTAATAGCGTCCTGGGTGGGTTCGATTCCCACACGCTCCCGCCAACTCCTTATTCTTGCTTTTATAATTATATTTGTTTTCTTTATTACTTAATTATTTCTTCTTCAATCGCTTAATCAAGGAGAGCACAAATTCCTTATCCTCCAGACTAAGATCGGCAAGAATGTCATTTGAAGAACTATATTCTGCTTCCGGTTCGGCTATTTTATTGGGCAGGAACCCGGCATGCATCATAAGATATTCATAGGTAACATCTAACTTAGGAGCAAGTTTTTTGAGCAAGTTGGGATCTATCTTTTTACGCTCCCCCCGTTCTATTCTTGAAATTTCTGCTCCGCTTATCCCAACATATCCAGCGAGTTGATTGACACCCAATCCTCTCTTTTGCCTAAGTCTTCTTAGCAATGTTCCAAAATGCTCAGTACCGTTGATTTCATTCATGGCTCAATTCTACAGGAAATCTGAAATCCGCAAGATAAAAAGTGTTGACAAATAGTAACAATGGCAGTAGCATTACCAAAGGATAGGTCGTTTCCTCATGCTCAGGGGAAGTTAGTGCCTGGTTTATTTCTTGCGTGAAATCGGCTCCAGTAAGTATATTACCTGCACCAAATGATAGGTGCTTTAATATGAAACCAGGAAACTTGCTTGATCAGTTTTTGTTCATTTCAAGCTTTGCGGTTTGAATCATTGAAAGGTGGCGGTACAAAATAACCGTTACGCAATGGTAATATAGCCAAAATCAATATCAGGGGATGAAGTATATGCGAAATTGCTGGGATTTAAAGACGTGTCCTTCTAGCCATTATGGATACTGCGAAGCATATCAAAAAGGGGTGAGCTGCTGGGAGATCAAGGAGGGTTGTCTGTGTCACGCCTACCTTGACTGCAATTCATGTCCTATCTATATTGACCATCTTGCAGACTTAGAGCAAAACGAAAATTGATATTGCCTATTATCGGTAAGTTATTTGTGGATTGCGGTTTTAGATTCGGTTTTAATAATACCGGCTATTGACCGGCAGAAAAAGAAAAAGCCCAAAGTTCTTCTTTGGGCTTTTTTATTGAAGGGCAGAACCTTATATGCTTTTTGGAGCCCAACAAACCAGATCATAGAGTTTATTTGCTTGCCAACATTTCCATAGCGGAATCCACTTTCTCTTCTGGCTCCTTGGGCTCCAGTTAAAATATCGACTGGAATTTGTTGACAATTAAGGAAACTGCAAATTTGGGGGAACCAGAGAAATCAAAGGAGGAATCGGAAGCCTTTTGACGAAATATTAGTAGTATGAAGGACTCCCGGCAGTCGGTAGGCTCTTAAGCCTAAAATGCGTTTTTGTTTAACGTTGGCTCGGGAGCCCTTCGGTTTTTGTATGAATATCTTTCAATTACTTCTTATGTGCTGGTGAAGAGTTAACTGCTTGTCATTTCTTACCATCTTCACCCCTAAATAAACTAGCCTGGTTACTTAGCTGGACAAACCAAAGAGGAATGTTTAATATCAAAATCTAATGTCATATTGAAAATTATTCTTATTGTAGTGGGACACAAATGAAAAAGATTATGTTTAAAGAGAGATCGATATCGCTGTTGATACTACTAGTATCTTTGATATTCTTGCTCTTTTTATCGTGCGCGAGTTTCTCTTTTGGAGAGATCCAAGGATCTGAAAACGAGAAAGTATCCGGGAAAAAAGTCGTTCTCGTGGTGATAAACAGTATTGGAATCGATGATTTTACTGCCAAAGATACACCTAATCTGTATCATCTTAGCGATAGAACGGGTGCGGTTGGTTTGATGAATTGCCGTTCAGCCGGTGCAACAAATGCTATTAACAACTATCTTACTATTGGTTCAGGGGTTAAGGCCGCGGGTGGTCTTTGGGGCGGTCTGGCTTTCAATACCAACGAAGAATATAGCATGGAGAAAGCAGGAGATATTTATCAAAGCAGAACCGGTATAAAACCACCGGCAAACGGGGTGGTTAATCTCTCTATAGCTGATGTATCCAGGCAAAGCCGGAAGTATAAACTAGATATCTATCCGGGCTCATTGGGCAAAGCTTTAAAAGAAGCGGGATTGAAGGTCGGGGTTATAGGGAATGCAGATACTTTCGAAGAATTCCAGGAAGTACCGCCTTTTCACCGTGAAGTTTCTTTAATAGCCATGGATCATCTTGGCCGTGTGCCTTTTGGTAATGTTGATCGTACATTAACAAGTGAAGAGTCGAAGAGCATCGGCGGTTTTAAAACCAATTATTATGCACTTTTCCATGAGGCAAAACGTCTGATTGCTAAAGTTGATTTCCTAGTAATCGAGACGGGAGACACAGCAAGGGTTGATGAGTCAGCTGACTTTTTACTTGACTGGGAGATTCCCAGAAAGAAAACGGAAGCTCTAAAAGAAACCGATAAATTCGTCGGCAAATTGATGGATGAAATTGATTTTAATAACAGCCTCCTAATTGTTCTCTCACCCACTCCGTCAAAGCGAATGCAGTTTCAGGGGAATCTTCTTTGTCCCATCATAGTAAGAGGAAAAGGAATAAGTTCGGGTGTTCTTACTTCTCCCACAACCAGGAGACATGGAATTATCGATAACACCGATATTGCACCAACGGTAATCTCATTTCTGGGCGGCGAAATACCGTACTATATGTCCGGTCGTCCTTTGTCCGGAGAATCTCAGTCAGACGCAACAAAGTATTTGGGTGCGCAACTGCAACAAATACTAATTAAAACCAAAATTAGAGTACCTGTATTAACTACTTATATTACTAGCGTAACAACTATTTTGTTATTGTCACTGGTTATCATATTACTTGGTGAAAAAGGTAAGCGTTTTTTAAAATTGTTTCAACTGCTACTTGTTTGGTCGATATCTGTTCCCTTGGCAATGCTTATAAGCGCCGCTTTTAGTTATTCTTCTAGTTCGGAGTCGGTTATTGCGGCTTTGGCTATTAGCTTGGTACTGGTTATCATAAGCAAATTGTTCAGAAGCAATTATCTTTTTCCCATCCTATTTCTATCATTATTGACCTGCTTAGCTCTTGTTATAGATACAATTACCGGGGCACATCTAATGAAGCGTTCTCTTCTTGGTTATTGTCCGATAATAGGAGCGCGCTTTTATGGAATCGGCAATGAATATATGGGAGTTCTTATTGGTTCAAGCATAGTTGGTCTGACCATGCTTTTTGATATTTATAATTTGCGTAATAAGTTGTCACTTACCGTGGTGGGATTGGTATTTGCATTTATTATCATGGTTATTGGTTATCAAGGATTTGGAGCAAATATTGGCGGCACCGTAGCAGCTGTTGCCGCGTTTGTTATAACTTTTGTAGGAATTTGGCAAGGGAAAATCTCTTTAAAACATCTCTTGTTTGTAATAGGGGCGATAGTAGTTGCTATATCCATTCTGGTATTGGCAGATTTAGTAGTCAAAGCAGGAGATTCTCACCTGGGTAGATCTATCGAGCTGATCAAACAAGGGGGGTTTGGAGAAGCCGTAAGAATTATCCAAAGGAAATTGGCAATGAACATAAAAGGAACACGTTATACCTCTTGGACCAGAATATTGATTGCCACAATAGTGGTTTTGCCTATTCTTTTCTTGCGCCCGGTTGGGGCTTTTGCCAGAATAAGCGAGAAATATCCGCTACTTACACCGGGTCTTATCGGATCTGCTTTTGGTGCTATTTTTGCGTTTGCCTTTAATGATACAGGTGCGGCTGTAGCGGCAACAATAATCGTGTTTTCGGTTGTTGCTACATTGTATATCATCATAGAAGAGCAAAGAATAAAGGCTTTGGCTGAATCCATCTAGTTTATGGCGCTTACATTCACGCTTAAAACGAAGCATATTTTAGTTTATTTAAGATAGTTTTGGTACTTACTTTAGGACCGGGTGCTATCTAAATAATTGTTGTGTTATGGAAGGAAATGTCAGTTATTTGTCGAATCTACTAAGCATAGGAACATAATAAAACTAATTAGATTTACTTGGGCTAGGCTCGGGGAGGGGCTGCTTTCCGTTGATTGAACTCGAGGGAAAGGGACCCTGGCTTAGCCCTTTCTGATTAAACTTCTTCGCCGTTTGCTCTCAGCAATGTCGTTACACATAGCCTGCTCATGCTTTGTCTTACTAGTGAGGCGAATGTCACCATAAACTGACACTTTATCTGTAAAAGATAGAGTTTTCTGAGATTCCACTCGATAAAGATAGGAAAAGCCATAAGTGGATCTACAAAGTCTTTCGTATTACCGATATCGAATTCAAGTGTTTCTTCTTCGAAAAAGGCCCACCAAAAAAGAAATGAGTTAAACAGCAAGACTATTATAAATAAAGTCCCTGCCCAGGTTGCTGTTGATAAGTTCACGGCTCCTCCAGCTACTAGTAGGATTATTGGCAGTTATTATCGGACCATTTCTCGCAAAAGTTGAGTTTTAGGCAAAAAGGTTGACACTAATTGAATATAGGACTATATTAGTCCTATATTAAAGAAGGCATTATTTCAGAGGGTAATACATGGAATTCATTAGACGAAATACGGATTATGGATTAAGGGCATTGGTATATTTGGTAAAAAGGGGAGCGGATCAGGCAGTGCCGGTTCGCAATATTGCGGAAGCAGAAGGCGTTTCTGAGGATTTCTTACGCAAAATATTTCAGACATTAGCAGAAGCAGAGATTGTAAAATCACACAGGGGATCAAGGGGCGGTTACTCGATTACCAAAGAACCAGAAGACATTTCAATTTTGGAGGTTATGGAAGCTTTACAGGGGCCGATTGCAATTAACCGTTGTTTTCTAGGAAAGGATTCTTGTCCTAATTTTAATAAATGTCAGTTAAAGGAAAAATTGACAACAATCCAGGAAGGACTACATGATTTTTTTAGTGGCATATCCATTGCCGATTTATTGTTAGCCAAAGGAGATACTGCTGATCAAACATTAAAGAAGTAGGGAGGTTGGGAAGGTGGATAAGTGTCCAGGCCAGGATTCACGGCATTTGAGAACAAGCATACACTTATGTCCGAAATGCGGCTATGAGGTTGAAATGTTTTCAGATGAAGTGAAGCGACGCTGCCCTAAATGCAAAGAAATTGTTTATAGGGAGAAAGTCCCGTCATGTATAGAGTGGTGCAAAGCCGCCAAAGACTGACTGGGAGAAGAGAGATGGCGCCAGTTGATGGGTGCCGAAAAAGATCAAGATTGTTAATAGAATAAGATACCGGGAATAGAGGAGATGGTTATAGTGGAGAAAAAAGCGACTCTGGAACGCGTAAGCGCGCATGAGACAGTTAATCTTATGCACGAGGTTCTTAAAAAAGATGAAGTAAGCAATGTCGCAGATCGGTTTGAGGCTCAAGGAAATCGTTGTTCTTTTTGTGAAATGGGCTTAAGCTGCCAACTTTGTTCTAATGGTCCCTGCCGTATTTCAAAGCGTGCTGAACGAGGCGTATGTGGAATTGATGCCAATGGAATGGTAATGCGAAATTTACTTCATAAGAATATTATGGGAATTTCTGCTTATACCTATCATGCCAGGGAAGCAGCAGAAACCTTAAAGGCAACAGCACTGGGTGATACTCCTTTTTCAATAAAGGACGAAGAAAAACTTAGATCCCTGGCTAATTCTTTGTCTATAAAAGGCGCTAATGCTGGTGAAACCGCATCGAAAGTTGCAGATAGAATTATGTGGTCAATTAATCAGCCTTCAAATGAAGAATCAATGATGGTAGAGGTTTTTGCTCCATCTACAAGAAAAGAGATTTGGCGTACACTTGATATCTATCCGGGAGGACCTGCGCATGAAATTGTCGATGCGACAGCGCGTTCAATGACCAACATCGATGGCGATTATGTTTCATTAGCAAAAACGGCACTCAGATTAGGTATAGCAAGTTGTTATGGAGCGCTTATTCCTCTTGAAATTTCCCAAGATATCATATTTGGCACACCGTTTATACACGAATCTAATGTCGATCTTGGTATTATTGACCCCGATTATATAAATATTGTTCCTAATGGTCATGAACCGTTTATTGGAGCTGCCTTAATAGAAGCAGCGCGCAGAGAAGAAGTTCAGAAAAGAGCACGGGAAACTGGGGCTAAGGGATTAAGGATTGTTGGATCAATTGAAACCGGCCAGGAGCTTATGCAAAGGTTTGCTGATGATGATGTTTTTGTTGGTATTACAGGAAATTGGCTGAATCAGGAGTTTGCTATTGCCACCGGAGGTATTGATCTATTTGTAATGGATATGAATTGCTCAGTTCCTTCACTAAAACAGATAGCCGACAAATATAATACAAAATTGGTTGCAGTTTCGAAGCTAGTTGGAGTAGTTGGGGTTGACGATCACATTGACTATCAACCTGAATTGGCAGGAAGACAAGCGAAGGAACTAATCAACCTGGCTATCAATAATTTCATGAAGCGTAAAAACAATAAAGCGATACGTGATCTTAAAAAGACAAAGATAGTAACCGGATTTTCTACCGAAGCACTTCTTCGCCTTCTTGGCGGTTCTATTGAACCATTGCTTGATATTATTAAAAATGGGACCCTAAAAGGAATTGTGGCTCTTGTTAGCTGCACCTCTCTTAAGAATGGCGGTCAAGACCTGATAACTACAACAGTGGCAAAAGAGTTGATAGCAAGAGACATTCTTGTTCTTTCTGCTGGTTGTGGAAACGCGGCTACTCAGGTTGCCGGTCTTAACTCCTTATCGGCGCAAGAGTTGGCGGGCCCTGGATTAAAGGCTATTTGCGGGAAACTCAATATTCCGCCGGTTCTCTCTTTTGGTACCTGCACGGATGTGGGGCGTTTGGTTCTTTTAGTAACTGCTGTAGCAGATGCATTAGGAATCGATCCATCTCAACTCCCCGTAGCAGTTACGGCACCTGAATATATGGAACAGAAAGCGACAATTGATGCATTTGGTGCAGTTGCCTTTGGATTGTATACTCATGTTTCTCCGCTTCCACCTGTTATCGGAGCACCTGACGTAGTAAAGTTGTTAACTCATGATGTTGAAAGTCTAGTCGGCGGCAAGCTAGCGGTTGAAGAAGATCCTATTCAAGCGGTAGATGGAATCGAGAAACATATCAATGCAAAGCGCCAGAATTTGGGTATTTAAGATAAATAGATAGCTAAATATAATCATCAAAACAGTTGCTTATGGAGGTGACATTGATGCCGGTTAGGAAAATAATCAGGATTGATGAAGATAAATGTGATGGATGCGGTCTGTGTGTTCCTTCCTGTGCGGAAGGGGCAATTCAAATGATTGATGGAAAAGCGAGGTTAATAAATGATAAATTTTGTGACGGCTTAGGCGCATGCTTGGGCGAATGCCCGAACGACGCGATTAAGATTATCGAACGCGAAGCGGAAGAATTTGATGAAGAAGCTGCTAAATCGAATTTAAAGGAAGAAGAAGTTAAAAAGGATGCCGAAGTTGCACGTGCTTGTCCTTCGTGTAGCGTAACTACATTTGAAAAAGAGCAAGATCAGACAGTCGATGAGAAGAAGCGTGAATCTGTCTCCCGATTGGGGCACTGGCCGATTCAATTAAAGCTCACTCCGCCGGAAGCACCCTTTTTTAAAAATGCAAATCTTCTTGTTTCAGCGGATTGTGTACCTTTTGCCTATAGTGATTTTCATGAGGGCTTCATTAAGGATAAGACGGTTGTTATTGGCTGCCCAAAGCTCGATGAAATTGATTTCTATATCAAGAGACTGACAGAGATATTCAATAGCTCAAATATAAAAAGCGTGACAGTTGTTCATATGGATGTAGCCTGCTGTTCCGGTCTAACCTGGGCAACAAAACAAGCTATTTCAGCTTCAGGTAAAAACATACCGGTAACAGAAGTCATAGTTAGCGCGAAAGAAGGCAAAATAGTAAAGAACCATTTGTAGTGTCTTCAACCTCGAATCACAACATTTCAAATAATGATTGGTTTGAAGGATTCTAATGCTCAGAAGCGAAACTCAATTTAATTAGGTTTGCGCAAGGAGAATAAATTGAGCGTTGCCCGTAGATTATATTTAGCAATATTTTTAGTAATTCTAATTCTGATATCCGGAATTGCCGGTTATCGTTTGATTGAGGGATGGTCTTTTTTCGATGCTTTTTATATGACTATCATAACTGTTTCCACTGTTGGCTATAAAGAAGTAGCGCCACTTTCTTTGGGCGGAAAGATGTTTACACTTTTTCTAATAGTCGGAGGTGTGGGAACAGTTATTTACGCTCTTGGAATAATGGTGGAATTTTTGGTTGAAGGACATTTTACGGGGCTCTTAGGGAGGAGAAGGATGCGGAGGCAAATTGAAAAGCTAAAGGACCACTATATTATATGTGGTTTCGGTCGCGTTGGAGAACACATATCTAAAGAGCTGGCTGCCGCGGGTGTTCCATTTGTGATAATTGACAATAATACTGAAAGAATCAGTAAATGCGAACAAGAAGGCTTGCTTAATATTGAGGGAGACGCTTCTGAGGATCAAATCCTTGAAGCAGCCGGTCTAGGGAAAGCAAAGGGTTTAATAGCTGTTGTTGATAACGATGCTGATAATGTACTGGTTACTTTGTCGGCAAAAGGGCTGAATCCCGAAATATTTGTGGTAGCACGTGCTGAGTATGAGGAATCCGAGCAGAAGTTAAGGAAAGCGGGAGCCAATAGAGTGGTCTCCCCTTCTACCATCGGAGGTAGGAGAATGGCAGCTCTTCTTCTAAAGCCCTTGGTCTGTGATTATCTTGATGTTGTTGCTCATGGGGAAAGCGTATTGTTTCAACTCGAAGAGACAGAGATCAAGCAGGATACTAAGATTGCAAATATGAGCATAAAAGATGCCGGCGTACGGGATAAGACAGGCGTTCTTATTATGGCGGTTAAAAAAGGAAACGGGGAGATAATCACCAATCCTCCGCCTTCGGTTATTCTGGAAGCAAGAGACAGACTTGTAGTTATGGGTACAAAAGAACAACTGGAAAGATGGCAATCAATTATTTAGCATCAAAGACCGGCAGCATCTAACTTATAATGAATTAGCGTATCGTATTTGTGGCATTTAAGACAAAAGGTCCAGAAGAAAAAGTAATGAGCGACCACTCAGCTACCCAATCCTTCAGAATTGTTGATCTGTTTTTCTCTTCAGCTTGACCTGGTTTTCTGAAGAACATAAGAACAATAGAAATTGGGTAATAGCATTTTGATTAAATGATTTATTGGCAACTGTCCTATCATATGGACTATGGTGTTGATAAGCAGTTATAAAATCATAAGCTGAATCTTTTAAGGGTTTCTCGGCTCTACTTATAATCCGCAGAACGCCTTTTCTGTGATTCGCTTTTCCGCTTCTGATGTATAAACAGGTTCTTTGGACGCGTATCTTCCATATCTGGATTTGGCAAGCACATAGGAATCTGGAATAAACAATAAACCAGTTTAGCTGCCGTAATAGCTTATGCTTGCTTGGGGTAGGCATCAGCAATTCGAGTTGCAGGTATGGGTTGTCTTTCATGTTCTCAATTGCAAAAATAATCCTTACAATCAACTTTAACAACTCAAAAACTAACAATATGCTTATAGCCGCAATGATTATTGTGCCTATCACAGAAACACCTGTTTAAGTTGTGCCAACGTTCAGCTTAATAGATTTATCGGCACTTTGTTATGATTGTAAAAATTCTAAATCCCGGAAGATAATGGTGTAGAGATTTTTTAGAACTGAGAAGTTTTTACTTTGAAGCAGAAGATCGGTTTTTATCGTTTATGTCTGGTGAATTTGGTTGCTTTGATACTGCCGGATTGGAGAAGAAGGCTTTTCATAAAATGGCAGAAAAAGGTTGAAGTATATACCCCCAGGGGGTATAATAGTATTTGTTTATGTTTCTTCTAATTTGGAGGATAAAATGCCAACATATGAGTATGAATGCAAAAAATGTAAAAAGCAATTTTCTGTTTTTCACAAATGCTCTTCCCCAAAATCCGATGAAGCGCACTGTCCATACTGTAGAAGCAAAGATATCGAACGGATAGTATCCTCGTTCAACTTCGGTAATTTGTTTGGGTCTGACTGCGGTTCCTCTTCAGGATTTGGTTGAGGATAAAAGCGGAAACAGTTGGTTTCAAAATAACAAGGAAGGAAGAAAGATGATTCTGCGTATTGTTATAGGGATCATAGCCGGAGGAGTTATTGGGCTTTCATACAGTTTTTTGATGCAGCGGGTTGGAGGGGGATGAGCCCTTACCTGTAATCCGTATATTGCTGGTTCACTTGGAGCAATATTTGGATTGCTTCTTGCTCTCGGTCCGAGAATGTCATAGTTGATTGTTAGAGTTTGACAAGAAATGTTATTTATGACCAAATACTAATATACAACGGGGGGAACAATGGCCAAAATTGATGCCAGAGGCCGGAAATATTTACGCGACGTATTTGGAAGTCGTGTATCATTTCACCAGGCTGAACTTAAGCTATATGGGCACGACGTAGCCACAGTGCCCATTTTTTTAAAACCACTCATTGGCAAGACGGTTCCTGAAGCCGTGGTACAGCCGGAAAGTGAAGAGGAATTAATCGAGCTTACCTGCTGGGCTAAGGAAAACAACATTGCGCTAACTCCTCGTGGTAAAGCAACATCTGGTTACGGCGGGGTTTTACCACTTAACAAGGGTGTAATAGTTGATTTCTATCGCCTTAATCGGATTAAGAGTGTCGATACCGGAAAACAAACAGTTACGGTTCAGGCCGGAATAGTTTGGGAGAAATTGGATAATGAACTTGCGAAGCACGGACTAACTCTCAGACTGTATCCGACAAGTTATCCGGCAGCTACTGTCGGCGGATGGTTGGCCCAGGGAGGCGCCGGTATCGGATCTTATGAATCTGGTTGGTTTAGTAATAATGCAATAAGTGCTCGGGTAGTGTTGCCTAACGGCAGTGTAAAAGAATATACAGGAGACGATCTTGAACTTGTTTCCGAAGTTGAAGGAATCACCGGCTTTATAAGTGAAGTTACCATACGCGTTATGCCAAAATCGGATTTAGAAATTATTGCCATTACTTATCGGACTATCGATAAAGCACAGAATTTCATACAAGCAGTTATCGATGAAGGATTACCCATCTGGTCCCTAGCCTTTATAAATCCGCTCATGGCTGAATTGAAGAACCAGGCAAAAGAACAAATGGCAAACCATGCCCCACATTCATCAAAAATCGACAAATCCCTGCTCTTGCCAATATCATATGTTTTAACACTAGCTATACGAAAAGAGGATTTCGAAAGTCTCTTCAGCCGTATAAAAGAATTAATTGAATCCACCGATGGCGATTTTTTGACCGAAGAAATAGCCAAAGAAGATTGGGAAGAACGTTTCAATTTGATGGCAATAAAAATCCTTGGCCCAAGTCTTATACCGGCAGAAGTTGTTGTCCCGCTATCCGCAATGGATAAAGTATTCGACAAAATTAAGCAAAAGATACAAAAGCCTCTTGCGGTTGAGGGTATAGTTATAAAGAATGGTCGGGATGGACAACCGGAAGTAGCAATTTTAAGTTTCATTCCTAGTGACGAGCGGAAATTTAGCTATAGTGTTGTTTTTGCTCTCGGCCTTTCCATTATCAAGATTGCCGAGCAATATGACGGACGTGTTTATGCTACCGGTATTTATTTTGCCCATAAAGCAAAAAAGGTACTTGGGGTTGAAAGAGCAAATCGCCTATTGGCGTTAAAAGCCAAGGTTGATCCCCAGCAAATACTTAATCCTGGTAAGGTAATTGGAAAGGGAATGCTAACCAATCTCCTGGTTTTGGCAGAAGCTTTTGAGAGACTGACAAGGTTTCTGGGAAACACCGTACTAAATAAAATTGGTGAAAGGCCGGATAAAGCTGTGCGTGGTATTCCGCCTGATGTTGCCTGGTATGCCTATAGTTGTTCTCAATGCGGCTATTGTGTGGATGAATGCGATCAGTTCTATGGGCGCGGTTGGGAGAGCCAATCACCTCGTGGTAAGTGGTACTGGTTGAGAGAGTATATGGAAGGTCGGGAACAATGGGACCAGTTTATGGTTGATACTATCCTTGTGTGCACTACTTGTGAGCTATGCAATTTGCGCTGTTCGGTGGGGCTGCCTATTGAACCTTCCTGGATGAAACTTCGTGGCAAACTGATAAACGAAGATAAGAGAATGACTATTGCGCCTTTTGAGATGATGTCGGCCGCATTGGCAAAAGAGGGAGACATTTGGGCGGGATACCGCAAGGATCGTTTTAATTGGTTCCCGGAAGATTTGTTACCCAAGCACAGTCCGGATCACAAAGCTAAGAATGTTTACTTTGCAGGTTGCACGGCATCTTACGTTGAGCACGATATTGGCATAGCTAGTGTAAGACTATTGGATGCGGCAGGAGTGGATTTTAGCTTCTTAGGGGAAGGGGAAAATTGCTGTGCCACACCCATGCTGGCTGCCGGGAAGTGGGATTTGTTTGCCGAGACTATGAAGAAAAATATTGATGCGGTCAAAAAGGTGGGAGCCGATACTGTGATTTGCTCTTGTCCGGCTTGCGATATGATGTGGCGACAAGTTTATCCGGAGTGGACCAAGAAACTGGGAATAGAATACGGTATTACGGCAAAGCATTATAGTGAAGTATTGGCTGAACAAATTGAAAAAGGCGAATTCGTGTTTCCGGACAATAAGAAAAAACCGGAAAGAGTAACATGGCACGATTCTTGCCATATAGGTAGAGCTTCAGGTGTGTACGAACCGCCGCGTCAGCTTATCAAGGCAATTCCCAATGTGGATTTTAAAGAAATGAGTCATAATCGTGAAGCAGCCCATTGTTGCGGAAGTGTGTTAACGCTTATTAAAGATCCACCGGTTGCAGCAGATATTGGCAAAACGCGATTAGACGAGGCGATAGACGTAGGAGCTGAAAAGGTTCTGGCTCTTTGTCCTTGCTGTGAATTCCAGCTCCGAGTTGCTGCTGACAAGAAAAAAGTGCCTATTGAGATAGTCGATCTTGCTACTTATGCGTCATCAGCTCTTGGCTATGAGTTTCCAGATCCCAATCCCAATGTGAAGGAGCAATGGGCGGTCTTTGAAGCAATGATCGCGTTGATGACACCACAAGGATTTGCCGATTTGATGAGCACAATGTGGCCGGAGCTTATAGATGCCATGCCTTTTGGTATGGGCAAGCTAATGAGGCTGATAGGTAAAGCCAATGGACTGATAAATCTAATGAAACCCTTGTTTCCTGTTCTATTTCCGAGATTACTGCCAATGATGATGCCAAAAGTAATGCCGGTAATGCTTGAGCGGGTATCTGAGCGTGTGCCCATGCCGGATTATATGCGTGATCAAATGCCTGAATTAATGCCGAAAGTAATGGATAATCTGATGCCCCATATGATCGGGGACGTTGTTCCCTTAATTACTCAACCCTTGATTGACTATCTGCAGAAAGGCGATCGGAAATAAGTACTATTTGTCCAGCAATTGATTAATAAGCCCGGTCAGATTGAACCAAGAGAAATATTTTTTCTGGGATTTTACTTCTAGTCGAATAATCGGAAACATGGACTGCTTGACAATACTGCGGCAAGTTCGCGCCACTCCTGGTTATAATTCAAGTACCATTCAAAAGGATTATATTCAGGCTTAGCTTCGTATTTAGCGATACCGATGTTTTCAAGTGCTTTCTTGAATCCTTCTTCATCCTTTTTTGACAGATAATCCAGGGCTAAAAGAACGGAAGTTTTATAGATCCGGTCGTGGAGATCATCTTTAAGGAAAACGCCGGGATAAGGATCTAGTTCCTCAGCTTCTACTATGCGCATTCCCTTCATTGGTTTTTGGGCTATAAGCTTTTGCCGGGAGTAAACAAACCGGAATATATTTTCTCTGAAGCCCTGCCAACTGGGATTACGGCCTTTTGGAGGAAGATGCTTGATGAAGAGCTCGTTATCAAGTAGAAAATCATATCCGAACATTTTAGCGTTAAACAAATAGTCGATATCCTCACCCCGTCTGATGTTCGGATCGAATGCTACTTTTGTAAAGAGATCACTGTGAATAACCATATTGCCGCCGAAAGCGAAGGGAGTTAGTTTAAGGCGGGGCGTGCTTTCGATTATTCTAAAAGCTTCATTCATAGCCGCTGTTCCATCCCATTCAGCCCAAATCCAATCGTGTTGAGGTGGTATTTTGTAAGTATCAGCCTCCGGTCTGATGTAATAACCTGCTTTACCTACGACTTTCTTTCCGTTGACTTCCTCTCCCATAAAATCGTGAGCTTTGTTAATGAACTCAGGATCAGCGATGATCTCATCATCGTCAAAGAAAACAGCGATATCTGCGTCGGTTAAGATTGCTGCGATAATGCAGGCGTTTCTAATATTGGAGTATCCCTTAAAAGAAATGAAGTGAAGCAAGTTGCTATAACCTTTTTCTTCTAAGTTCCTTTTTACTACTTCACCTTCTTTATATGAGAAAAGGTTAATGGGTATTTTAAGCTGGCTATTCTCTATAATATCTTCTATTTTGGTTTGACAGCTTTCTTGAAACTGAGGGTTAGTAGCCGCGCCGACAATAACAATGCGAAAATTCCTATTTTGTACTTGCTGAAAGCTCTCAAGAGCCCGTTTCAGAGTTCCTTCTTCATCGATAGGAGTAGGGTGGTCATATACATCATCGACGGGATCTATCGGTTCTTTCCAACTTCTCCCCCAATAGGATGGTATTACAATAGTAGTTTTCATGTCTTCTCCCGATATCGACGGTAGCTATCAAATCCACGACCGGATTTGAGAATGAAACAAGATAGCGACATTTGCTTACTTAAAGCGCGTTTTTTATAGCATATTATATATCTTAAGGCAACTCCGGATACTGCGAGGATTAGATTATTCTTTTTGCCGAATGAGCTTTTGGCGCAGTTGTATTAATTTAATACTGTAAAAACTTATCTGTTTAATAAAAGATTTTTTTTTGATAATATCGTTAAAGGGCTACTTCTTTCTAAAAGAATTCTAAAATATCTGAGGTGAAATAATGAAAGCGATCTTGAAGAAAGTCTTTGTGTTACTTATTGTTGCTGCGGTTATGGCTCCATTTGTTTTAATTACAGGATGCGGTACCGGCAAAAAGGAATATGAAGAGAGAATGATTTTAATATTGGACGATGTAAGAGGTGATCTGGATAGCAATCACAAGGAATTAGCAAAAATCGAAATGGAAAAGAGCTCGGAGAGAAAATCGCAGAGAAAGAAATCCCTTGTTGAAAAGCAAATCGAGATATTGGAAAATACAAGAGATAAGATTCAAAAAGTTAAAGCACCGGACGATGTCTATGCCGGCCATTCCGATCTTATAGAATTCTTGGATCTGCTAATTGATTCACGAGAGGCGACACTTAAAACAATTGACCAGGAAGAAGATGAAAAGGACAGCCAGACTAACTCTGAAGCTTTTAAGACTTTTCAATACAGCAGCAGGGCTTTTGCCAGAGCTAGTAGCGAGTTACCCTTCCTTGAGTATGAGTTAAGAGACACTTTTGAAACGATTTTGCAGGACGCGCAAATGGATATACAACAAAATTCAGGTTTTGGGTCTTCGGTTCCCGACTATTCAGATGAATCAGAGAAGACAGTTCCCTAAAAATCTTACTCTAAGATTTGATGGATTGTTTACAGTTTTTTACTTCTGCTGAAATAGTCATGATATTGTTCATTTACAGCAATCAACTATACTTCTAAGGTTACCATTATGGTTGATTAATAGGTTGCCGTCCTAGTTGTTCCTATTTAGGGTGTTACTTTTTTACAGACACCGAATTTATAACTTTGATTCTTGTCTTAAATTTTTAAGATCTTGCTTTTGTTATAATATAGGCAGTTCTAATAAAAGTGGGAGATATGGATAAAAAAACTGAAGCGATCTGGTGTCTAAGTAAAGTGAACATTTTTAGGGAACTGCCACGTGCTTTAATTGCCCGATTAGCAGAAATAACAATGGAAAGAGAAGTTGCCAAAGGGGAGTTGATTTTCGGGCCTTATGATACCGAGGAAAGGATATTTGTAATAAGGGAAGGAGAAGTTGAGATATATCAGCTTTCTCTTGAAGGAAAAAAAGTAATTATTGATATACTTGTTCCAGGCAACATTTTTGGAAACTCCTCTTTTGCTCCGGACCCTTTTGTTGAAGCAAATGATTTTGCCTTAGCCCGTTCAAGAGCCATTTTATGTGTGTTTCGCAAAGCGGATTTTATGAATGTTCTTAATACAATGCCCCAGGTTGCTATGGGTCTTATTGGGGAAATAAGTGCGAGATTGAATGAAGCGGACAGTCGCATTAGAGAACTTGCCCTTTCAAATGCGACTACCAGATTGATTGGAGAGTTAATGCGTTTCGGTCGTCGAATCGGAAAAGACGTAGGTGATAAAATAGTCTTGGATACGAAGTTTACTCACGAGGAACTGGCGGAAATGACCGGCGTTACCCGGGAAACTGTCACCAGGGTATTAAAAAAGCTTCGCCAGGACAAGATAGTGGATTTGGATGAGTCCAGGCACTATATAATTGACAAACATAAGGTAAAAGATGTTCTTAATACTTGAGATCGTTATTCATTTCGGAGATATTTTCTGCTTGTTTTCTCCTCTGGTATCGGGAATATAAAATATGAAAAAGCTGTCCAATAAATCAATATCCTTGTTGCTTATTACTTTTCTTTTTGTTTTAGGCTGCATATTAATATGGCTATCTCCCTCGGAAGAAACACTTGGAAACCTGGTAAAGCTGGTCTATTTTCACGCGGCTGTCGTTTACGCAGCATTATTTGCCTTTCTAATAGCTGGAATTCTAGGTCTTGTATACATAGTCACTTCCAAGCAGAAGGTATATCTTTGGGTTTGCGCTTTTCAAAAAACCGCTTTTCTCTTCTGGTCTACTTATTTTGTATCCAGTATTGTTTTGACCTATCTGGCCTGGGGTGGTGTGGGCTGGATGGAGCCTAGATTTCAATTGGCTATCCGTATACTCGTGATGGTATCGGTGGTTTTCCTATTATCTATGTGGATAAACAAACCGAAATTCATTGCTGCTTTAAACTCCGGACTTTTTCTGGTTATTTTTTACTTGACCAGCACGGTACAACGTATTTTTCATCCTTCAAATCCTATTGGCAAATCAAATTCTATAACAATGAAGGCCTACGCGGCTCTTATTCTTATCATATTTTGCTCCATTGCTTTTTTGACTGCCTACTTATTCTTACCATCAAAAGAACAGCAACAAAGCCACTAATTTGGACTTCCGTATACTTCCATGTTGATGTTTGAGCGCAATCATAATCATATAGAAAATATTGAAATTATTACTAAAGCTATGTTCATACTTGTCGATAACTTATTAGGAATCAAGGAAAGGGGAGTCTAATTGGTAAGAGATAGACATAAAAGGACAATAAAGCGACTCAAGTGGCTCATCAATGTAAGATGGGGCCTTGTTGTAATATTGATAATAATTCCGCCACTTCTAAATTTATTTAAGAGTGTAACCTTTGAAATGGTTCCTTTTGCTATATTAACGGTGGCAATTATTGTATATAATTTTTTCTCCTGGATTTTTACCCGTAACCTTGATCAAAAACACAGCGTGGTTATAGATAGTCCTGAGGTTGTACTATTTCTCAATTTCCAGATTATCGTTGATTTCTTCTTTATTTCTGCGGTAGTTTTTTTCTCAGGCGGCCTATTTAGCCCGGTTATCTTCTTCTTTATGTTTGACACATTGGTTTCATGTATTCTTCTTTCACCGCGGGAGGGATATCTCTATTCAGGTTTTGGCGTGTTGCTGGTGAGCATAATTGGGGTTCTACAATATTTGCACCTTGTGCCGGCTCTTGGGATTGCTCCTTTTATCGGCGTTGATCTTTCAAACTATCCCCTTTTTACGGTAGTCGTAATGGTAACTTTGGGCATCATGCTTTATCTAGCAACTTACTTGGTAAATCACTTTTTTAAGATGTCAACCCAGGAACAACAGGCTTTTGGGGAATTAACAAATCTTTTTGAGATTGGTAAAACTATTAGCTCGAGTCTTGATCTGGAGGATACCCTTGGAATGGTGATTGATAACGCGATTAAAGTTACCGGCACTGATGCCGGCAGCATCGCATTACTAGAAGAAAATTCCGATGAACTTGTAATTAAAGCGGCCAAAGGGTTTAGCAAAGATTTTGTTCATACACATCGCTGGAAAGTAAGACCTGATGGTATGACTGCAAAAATACTAAGCAGAACAGATCCATATATACTAAATAACGCGGCAAAAGATCCTTCTTTCAACAATCCCATCGCCATCAAAGAGGGAATAAAATCGCTTATCGCTGTTCCGCTGTTTTTTGGGGAAAAGACTATCGGGATTTTATATGTTGATGATTTTGAGCCACGAACATTTAGTGAAAGTGAAGTCAGATTGGTATCCATTCTGGCAACTCAAGCTGCGATTGCCATAAATAATGCGCAGATGCATGAAGAAGCAAAATGGCTTGCCATTACCGATGGTCTAACCCAAGTTTATAATCATCGCTTTTTCCAGGAACAGTTAAGCAAAGAAGTAAGAAGAGCAGAAAGGTATGGGCACCAACTATCGGTCATTATGATGGATATCGATTATTTTAAAGATTATAATGACAAGTATGGTCATAAAAAGGGTGATGAGATATTAAGGATCATAGCGAAGCTGCTAAATCAGTATACTAGAAAGTCAGATTTGGTTGCCCGTTACGGAGGAGACGAATTTGTGGTGATTTTTCCCGAAACCGGGAAGAAGAGAGCCCTGGATTTAGCGGAGCGAATCAGGGCAAGGATAGAAGGCAGCGACTTGGCCAAAGGGGAAGAGTTCGTTAATCAGAAACTGACAATCAGTCTGGGAGTTGCCTCATTTCCAGATGATGCGGAAACCGCGGGAAAACTTATAGATAAGGTTGATGAAGTTCTTTATCTGGCGAAGGAAGCCGGAAGAAACAAAGCATGTTTCTTGGACAAGAATGGTAAAGGTCTTTATTGTATACCGAGCAAGGCCAAATAATTTTGTGATATTCTCTTTTACGGTAGCAGTCCGGTAGGTCTCCAGTTTTTTTCTCTTATAATCCCCATGTATTTTATCGTAAAACACAACTCCTGGATTCTTTAAAAGAGCACTACAATAGGTGTTTTTATATGTATCAGAAGCCTGATGAACTGTGCTATACTTATTGAAATGAAATGGGAGCTTGCACAATGCGTTTGATTAGAAAAGGCAATCAGGGGAATGATGTTTTAGATATCCAAAGACGGCTTTCAATGCTTGGGTATAATCTTGGCCTACCTGGCCCTGACGGGCTTTTTGAGGAGCTAACGGAAAAAGCTGTAAAGATGTTCCAGCAAGACCGCGGTCTTCTGGTAGATGGAATTGTGGGCGAAGATACCTGGCAAGAATTGGTCCTGGCAACTTATTGCATAGGTGATAGGGACCTTTATTTAAGAGAACCTTTTTTTCGTGGCGATGATGTTAGGCAGCTACAGAGATGGCTAAATACATTGGGTATTACCGTAGGTCCTATTGATGGTATTTTTGGACCTCAGACAAAAAACGCGGTTGAGGAGTTTCAGTTAAGCACAGGTCTTCCAGTTGATGGAATAGTTGGCTTTACTACCCTGCAGGCCTTTAAGAATCTTCGAAAAGTTCTGGAAACCAATACTTATGTAAATTTCCCTGTTCGGGTAAAAGAGGAAGATACTTCGCTTATCTCGGTTTTTCAAAATCGTAAAGTGGTAGTGGACATTGGCCATGGTTATCCGCCCGATCATGGAGCCTTAGGACTGACAGGACTAAGGGAGAGTGAAGTCTGTGAGGAATTGGGATTTCGCTTCGGAAATTTACTCGAATTGGTCGGAACAGATGTGTTCTATACCCGAAAAAAGGGAGTATTTACTGAATTACGGGATCGAATTAGCTTTGCCAATCAGATTGATGCGGATATTTTTATAAGTATTCATCTTAACAGTTCGCCGAATGCAAAGGCAGAAGGAACAAGTACTTATTATTTTGCCACGTCCGACTACCATTCTCCGAAAGGAAAAAAGTTAGCTGAATCCATACACAAGGAAGTAGTAAATGTACTACAACACAAGGATGCAAGGGTTCACGGACGCAATTTTGGCATCTTACGGGAAACCCGCATGACAGCGGTTCTTTTAGAGCCTTTATTTATAACTAATCCCAAGGAGGAAAAATTACTGGGAGATGAAGATTCTCTTCAGAAAATCGCTGCCGCATTTTTTGATGGAGTTAATAATTTTCTTCACAGTTCCTGAAGCTAAATTTACTTTTATCTCTCTTTTTGCTATACTTTTTTGAAATTTTAGGGGAATTCTGAGAGAATAGTAGAATTGAAGTATTAATTAAGCTATTAAGTGAGGCGATAATCATTTTACATATAATCAGATTAATTAAAAGCAAAGTCGCGATTAGCGTAGTTGCTCTCCTGTTGTTATTTTGCTTACCTACTTTTGCTTTAGGGGAACCTAACACCAAAACTCAAAAGACTAATGAAGCAAAAAAGATAAAAAATCAGATAGGGCAGATCGATCAAGAACTTGACGAGGCTGTTGAACAGTACAACCAGGCAAATTGCAAGCTTGGGAAAATAAGGTCGGAACTGCAATCCACTGCTCAGAAGATTGAAAAAGCCGAACAAGATCTTGGCAATCAAAAAAGTATTCTAGGCAAACGCGTCCGAAATATTTATAAGCACGGTGACGTACCTTTTGTAGAAACAATCTTATCTACTAAAAGCTTTGAAGAATTTTTATGCACCCTTAGTCATCTGCAAAATATTGCCTGCGAAGATGCTCGCATTGTTAGAGATATTGAAAACCTAAAAAGGGAAGTTGAAGCCAAGCGGCAAGTATTGGCAGAGCAAGAAAAGGGTCAGCAAGCAGTATGCGGAGAGCTAGCTGCAAAGAAATCTGAAATAAACAAAAAGCTTAATGAGAGAGAAAGTGCCTTGTCGGGAGTGGAAGCCGAGATAGCAGCTCTCAATAGAGAAGAGCAAGCGGAATCGGAAAGGTTAAGAGCTCGCGCGGATGCTGATCGTGCTAAAAGCCCGCAGGTATCAAGGGGTGGCGGTCATCTTCCGGCTCCCAGAAGCGGAGTAGTGGGAATTGCCATGCAGCAGCTTGGGAAGCCTTATCGATGGGGCGCAGCCGGGCCGGATGCATTTGATTGTTCTGGATTGGTTATGTATTGCTATGCTCGTGTTGGGGTATCGCTTCCCCATTCAGCAGCGGCGCAGTATGGTTGCGGCGTTCATGTAAGCAGGAATCAACTACAGCCTGGAGACCTGGTTTTCTTTACCAGAGGGAATGGTATTTCTCATGTGGGTATGTATGTTGGCGGGGACGGCTATATCCATGCTCCGCATACCGGAGATGTAGTCAAAATCAGCAGTCTAAGCGCGAGGGGTTCCGGGTATGTTGGCGCAGTAAGGCCGTAATCAACGGTGTTATCGGAAGCAGTTCTCGTTGAAGTTGGAAAGAATACCTCTTCTTTGTTCATGTGGTTACTTCACTTATCCTTAAAAGGTGAGTCATGGCGATCTGCAAGAGAAGCTTTCAAATTAAAACGGACTCCAGAATTCAAATTAAAGATATTACCCCTCTTCTGAAAGAAGCAATTGCCGAAAGCCATATACAGGATGGAATAGCGATTGTTTTTTCACCCCATACAACAACTGCGATTGTTATCAATGAATATGAGGATCGGTTAATTGAAGACTTGGAACAGGCAGTTGAAGAACTAATACCATGGAACAAATCTTATAAGCACAATCAAATTGACAATAATGCTCCTTCGCATATCATTGGGTCTTTTCTAGGAGCGAGTGCGGCTGTTCCAATTGATGACGGTGATGTTTCACTCGGTACCTGGCAAAGTATTTTTTTTGTTGAGCTTGATGGCCCCCGTAATCGGCAGGTGAGGGTGAGAATAATTGGCGAATAAAGATGTAGCAATTGATAGCGAGATAGCGCTCCTTTACGATCCCGTCTATCTTGAACATCTAAATCCGCCGGGTCATCCTGAGTGTTCGGACAGACTCACCGTTACTTATAAATTGTTAAAGTCGAGTCCAATTTTTCCCAAACTCAAACTAATTTCTCCCTGTGAAGTTACTGCGGATTTGATCTCAGCGGTACACGATGGTCAGTATGTTGACTATGTTCAAGAAATTGCCGACTCCGGCGGAGGGTATATTGATAGTGATACCTACATATCTCCGGACTCCTATCGAGCAGCGAGATTTGCCGCCGGCGCCATTGTCTCAGCAGTAGATAATGTCATGAATGAGGAAACTAACTGTGTTTTTTGTTTAGTGCGTCCACCCGGGCATCATGCTGAAGCAAAAACCGGAATGGGTTTCTGTATCTTCAACAATCTGGCCGTTGGTGCCCAATATGCGCTGGAAAAATACGGGCTTTCCAAAGTGCTTATCATTGACTGGGATGCTCATCATGGGAATGGCATTCAAGATATTTTCTATAACAGCCAACAGGTTCTCTATGTTTCACTTCATCAATACCCTCTTTATCCGGGAACCGGTGCTTTAACAGAAATTGGACGATCCGGAGGCAAAGGATACACGGCAAATATTCCTCTTCCCCCCGGATCAGGAAATAATATTTATTTGGAAGCTTTCAGCAAAATAATTGGGCCTATGGCAAGACAATTCAATCCGGAAATTATTATGATAGCGGCAGGATATGACGGTCATTTTGCCGATCCCTTAACTATGCTGGATCTATCAACCTCGGGATATATCGGAATGACTGAACAAATCCTTTCCCTAATGGAACATTCGAAGAGAAAAATTATCTTTTCCCTGGAAGGTGGATATAATCTTGAAGCACTGTCCTATTCTGTTTTAGCGACGATCTGCGCATTAACAGGTAATAGCGAGAGCATATCAGATCCATTCGGCGATCCTGGAAGCGGGGTTTCATTCCCCGAAGGAAAAAAGGCAATTGATATAGCTGCTCGTCAGATCAGTAATTTTTGGGAGCTTTAGGGGATGGATTAGTTGTAGTATAATATTACGTCGGTTTTATAAAGTTATATTGGGAATAAAGACCAAAAAGGATAGGTATTTGTTTTTAAAGTAATAGACAATAAATGATCTGGCCTTTCGCTTCTTTGAGAAAAAAGCACGGGAGGGGAAAAGATGGAAATTAATAAACTTCTCAGTATTGCAGTAGAACAGGGCGCGTCTGATGTACATTTAAAGGTTAAAAACACTCCTTGTTTGAGAATCAATGGTGAACTGATGTGTTATGGCGAAGAAAGTCTTTCGTCCGATGACCTGAATGCAGTTATCGACAGCCTTTTAAATGACAGCCAAAAGCAGAAATTTGAAAAAGACAAGGTGCTTGACTTTGCCTATACTGTTCCGGAAGTGGGACGTTTTAGGATTAATGCTTTTCAACAGCGGGGGAGCATATCCTTTTCATTTAGATATATAAAATCGGATGAGTTGGATATAAAGACTTTGAATTTACCAGAGACTATACTAAAGCTTGCGGATGAACCAAGAGGCCTTGTTTTAGTAACCGGAACTGCGGGAAGCGGTAAGAGTACAACATTAGCGGCAATTATTGATCATATCAATAATTCCAGAAGTGTTCACGTTATTACCATTGAAGATCCCATAGAGTTTGAACATCAAGATAAGCGGAGCATTATAAGCCAGCGTGAAATCGGCCTTGATACTAGTTCGTATTTTGATGCTCTAAAGAATGTGGTGCGCCAGGATCCTGACGTGATCTTGATTGGCGAGATGAGAGACTTGGATACTGTTAGAGCAGCTTTAACAGCTGCGGAAATTGGGAACCTGGTTCTTAGTACTTTACATACGATTGATGCAACTGAAACCATTAACCGTATTATTGATTTCTTTCCCCCGTATCAACAACAGCAAATAAGAATAATGCTAGCAGCCACTCTCAAGGGTATAATTTCGCAGCGATTGCTTCCTCAAATTGGCGGAGGCCTAATACCTGCTGTAGAATTGATGTTAGCGACTAATACTATTAAGGAATATATTCTTAATGAGAATGAAACCAGTAAAATCAAGGATGCTATTGAGCAGGGTAATTATTATGGAATGCAGAGCTTTGAGCAATCTTTGTTGAGTTTGTATCAAGATGAAAAGATCACACTTGACGACGCTCTAGCAACAGCGGCTAATAGTGAAGATTTTATGATTAGAATAAAGCAAATGGGCCTTGTTTAGATGCTTTATATGGGAACCGGCCTATATAATATGCGAAAGGAACTTATGTAGCGGGGCGTAGCGCAGTTTGGTTAGCGCGCCGTCTTCGGGAGGCGGAGGTCGGAGGTTCAAATCCTCTCGCCCCGACCAGAAAGTTATATAAAGGGTTCTCGTTACTTTTGGCTACATCGCATTTGAACCTTCGACAAGGGGGTTCGGGGGAAAAGGTTTCCCCCGGGATTTGGGGGTGACAGCGAAGCTGCCCCCGGGCAGCAAAGCGTCCTAGGGGGCTTGCCCCATAGGAAGAGCGTTAGCGAGGGAGGATGGTTCAAATCCTCTCGCCCCGACCAGAAAGTTATATTTAAGAAGACAAATATATAAATATGACAAGCTGCAATTGGCAAAATCAGTCGTAATAGTATTAGCGGTTTAGCATATAAATAAGGGAAGCCGGAGGAGGATTGAATATCTACAGCTATATTCTCAGAAGGATAGGATTTGCTGTATGTCATCAAATACCATCCAGAGTGTTATTTGTTGGCGATGATTACCTTCCGATCTGCGCAAGGGATATGGGCATATACAGCGGCTTTTTTGTTTCATTTATCCTACTCTGGATTTTTGATAAAGGCGAGAGAGAAAATGAATTACCTTCACGGGGGGTCCTCACAGTAGCTTTCGTCTCCATAGTTGCCTTGATAATAGATGGCATTTCCTCTTACCTTGGCTTCAGGGAAACGAATAACACTATAAGGTTGTTAACCGGAATGGCTACCGGTTTTTCTCTTCCCCTTCTGCTCTTCCCCATATTCAATTATCAGATATGGAGGAAATCATCCTACCGGCCAATTGTTCGGGAAACCTGGCAACAATTGGTAATGGTGCTAACAATGATGTTTGTATTTATCATCATCTTACTGGCACAAAGAGTAAGGTTTAACTGGGCGAACGAAATAGCTTCCACGCTTGTGGTGGCAACTATTCTTTTTACTTTTGGTATTATAAATCTAATTCTAATTACGCTACTTCCTTTTTGGTACCAGAAGGCCGATGATTTCAGACAATTGATTATCCCCAGCTCAATTGCACTGGCTCTTACCGCTATTGAATTATATCTATCTCTAATGGCTCACAATTATTTGATTTCACTAGTTGGATAAATTTTGATTTTTCTTTTATCGCGGAAAAAGGATAATAATAAAAGCAAAAAAGAAGGATTTCTTTTACTGCATTAGAAGTAATAGAAAGCTTTTTTGATAATCGATATGAAAGGAGGCAAAAAATATGGCTGAAGAACCGACTGTACCACCTCAGGCACCACCTCCGCCGCCTCCGGCTGGTCCTCCACCGTCTCCTCCGTCGGGAGGGAGCAGTGCACCGGAAGGTGGGATGAAGATCCTTTTATATTTTGTTTCTTTCTTTGTTCCTTTGGCAGGTATTATAATTGGCATAATATTTTTCACTAAAGATACACAAGAGGAGAAAAAATTCGGGAAGATGTGTATAATTCTTGCAGTGGTTTCAATTGTAGTAATGTGCCTCTGTATATGTACGTTTTACGGTGGCATATTTGGTCTGTCACTTCTTGGCGGAAGTATGCAATAGAGCTAGTTTGTTATTGTGAAAAAAATTTGTGAAAAAAGTGGTGGGTAAATAAAGGATTTGTGAGAATAATCACGAAGTATCTACTTTGTAAGAATCATGTGAGAATTATCACGATGTAAAGATTTCTTGGGGTTTTTTCGGGGTTAAAGAGTGGAGTACATACGGCTTTGCTAGTGTTAGCTTTTTAATGCGAAGGTGGGGGCCATGAAAAGTCAGTTTGATTTGAAGAGTATTTTGTTTGTGCTGATAACCTACGCTGGAGCGATCCTGCTTTCTGATTTCACGAAACAAACCAATTTGTTTTGGTTTTTCTATGTTATCCCGGTTTTTATCGCTGCATATTATTATGGTGTTGTAGGCAGCATTGTTGCGGGAATCCTGAGCTATACAACACTTGGATTATGGTTATGGTATTTAAAAGTTTTTTCCTCGCCAGTAGAAAGTGTGAATGTTCTTACCGAAGTGCTCATCGGAATTGTAGTTTTCTTTCTTATCGGTATTGTTCTAGGGATGCTTTTTCAAAAATTAAGAGGCAAGGAAGAGCAATTAGAGCAATTCTCAGTCTATGATAATCTGACTAAAATATACAACTACAGCTTTTTCATAGATAGACTTAATGAAGAGATAAACCGAGCTGATAGGTATGATTATCCGCTTTCACTCATAATGATCGATATTGATGATTTCAAGAGTTTCAATGATACGTTTGGCAATCAGAAAGGCAACGCGGTTCTTGAGAAAGTCGCCAAGATTATTAAAAGATGCATAAGAACTGTTGATATCGCTGCTCGCTATGGCGGAGAAGAATTTGCAGTTTTGCTGCCGAACATTGATTCCGACGCGGAAGTGGTAGCTGAACGAATCAGGAAGGAAGTCGAAAAAGCTAGTTTTGAAGGAGATGTTGAGCAGCCGCAGGTGCGAAAGACAGTTAGTTGTGGAGTAGCAACTTTCCCGGTTGATGCGACTTCTGATACTGAATTGATTGTCAATTCCGATGAAGCATTATATGTGGCCAAGAAAAGCGGTCCGAATAAGGTTTGCTATTATTCCAGGGACTGTGTTAAACAGGATACCGGCAGTAATGTCGGAGAAGGATAGCTATATAAAGATTTTGAATTAAAGGGTATTTCTTAAGGAAATAAGAGTTCTGTGACTTTCTTTTTGAAAATACAAGATAGGGTTATTTTTGTTTTCTATCTGGAAAATTATTCCACCCTTGATTAAAGAAAGGGGTTACCATGGCTCCAAAAAGGACGGTCACGCTATTTATTCTTTTATTCATATTTTGGATTATTCTTGTCCAAAGTTATAGCGTGAAAGACGTTATACTTGGAATTTTCTGTTCGTTGGGAGTCGCCATAATATCCCAGCTATTACTTGCTGGACAAATCGAGAGTCTGGATACACGTAGAGATCAGATTCTTCGTCTCGCCGTATATTTTCCATATCTGCTTTTTGAAATTGTAAAAGCAAATGTGGATGTGGCAGAAATAGTACTTGACCCCCGTTTACCGATCAGTCCTGTACTGGTAAAATTCAAATTTGCACTTAAAGAAGACCTCCCTCAAATTACATTAGCAAATTCTATTACGCTTACGCCTGGTACTCTTACCGTAGATGTTCAGGATGATACTTTCTATATTCATTGCTTGGCAGAGCATCATGCGGAGGCTATTTTCGATTGGACCCTTCAAGATAAGTCAATGTGGATATTTAAAGGTAAAACAAGGGAGGAGGCCGAATGACCTCTTTTTTTCTTACTGTTGGCATACTCTTGATAGTAAACGCGTTTCTCTGTTTGTATAGAGCTGCCAGGGGGCCGACTGTTCCCGATCGGATTCTGGCTATTAATATTGTCGGCACAAAAACTTTGGTTGTTTTGGTTCTTATCGCGTACATTTTTGATCAACCCATGTATCTAGATATTGCATTAGTATATGGACTTTTAAATTTTATTGTAACTGTTGTGGCAGCCAGATATATGGAGACTGGAAAGATTAAGGGGGATTGGGAGATTTGAGCGGACTCTTAAATATTATTGCCAATATTATAGCTATTATTCTCACTTTAATAGGTATTTTCTTCTTTATTGTCGGAACTGTAGGAATTCTTCGACTTCCTGACTTTTATTGCAGGACTCATGCAGCAACTAAGTGCGATACATTGGGAGCAGGCTCCATCCTTTTAGCTGTAGCTGTATATGAGAAATTCTCTTTTGACGCTTTCAAAGCAATTGCACTTGTGGTTTTGGTAATGTTGACAAGCCCGACGACCGGGCATGCAATTGCGCGGGCAGCTTATAGAAGAGGACTGGTTATCTGGAGAAAGAAGTCTCCAGAGCTTTTAGAGGAGGCTGAATAATAATGATTTGGCGTCTTGATATCATTCTTCTATTGTTCTTAGTGGCTACTGCATTAATTGTAGTCCGCACTAAGGATTTGCTTGCTGCCGCTTTGATTTTTGGTGCTTATAGCTTGATTATGTGTATCGTGTGGCAGCAATTAAGCGCACCGGATATTGCTCTGACTGAAGCCGCAGTTGGAGCCGGTGTAACAACGGTTCTTTTCATTGTCACTATAAGTAAAACAACGCGGAGGGAAGAATGAGAAAAGTCGTTGTTTTGTGCTCACTTCTTATTTGTTATGTACTCTTATTGTTTGCTGTGGTGAACATGCCTTCGATGGGAGATCCGGATAGCATTACCATAAAGGGACCACCGGGCAGGGGAGCTGTACCCCGATATCTTGAAAAAGGCGCGGAAGAGTGCGGTGGTGAGAATATTATTACTGATATCATCCTTAATTATCGTGGTTATGATACTAATGGTGAGGTTACGGTTATCTTTACAGCACTTATCGGGGTCTTGGCTGTTCTTAATCGGGAAAGGAAAAAGATAAGTTTCTCGGACATGGAGCAATCTCCGGTAAAACATAGCGTTATAGTTTACACTATCGTTCGTATTTTACTGCCTTTCATATTTATTTTCTCTCTCTACGTGATTTTGTTTGGAGAAGTAGGGCCAGGTGGTGGATTTCAAGGAGGTACAATTGCTGCTGCAGCCGCGATCATCTTTATTCTGGTTTTTGGCTATTCATATTCGATAGGAAAATTTCCTACATCCTGGAGAATCAACTTTGAAGGCATTGCACCCCTCACCTTTATCGCAATGGGTCTTATAGGGCTATTCTTAGGCAAGAATTATCTTACCTTTATGTTCCCTCAATTCTCTCATACTACAAATTTAACCATTGCTAGGTCTATGCTAATGATTATTGAAATTGCCATCGGTGTTGGCGGTGCTTTCATCTTCACCTCAATTTTCTTTGCCATGCAGAGGGAGGATAGATCATGAATTATATGCAAGTGATAGATAAAGCAGGAACAAATTTTAATTATGTAATTGCCGTCACTTTATTTATCATTGGACTCTACACAGTAGTGGCAAAGGACAACCTCATTAAAAAATTCATGGGTTTGAACATTATGGAAACAGCTTGTTTCCTTCTTTATATTTCAATGGGTGCAGTCAAAGGTGGAAAAGCACCAATTTGGACAGAGGGACTTAAAAAAAGCACAGTTTTTGTTAATCCAATTCCCCAAGCGCTTATATTGACAGGTATTGTTGTAGCGGTAAGTACAACCGCGCTGGCTCTATCCTTGATGATAAAGATTTATGAACATTGTGAGACTTTGGATGCGGAGAAGTTGAAGCGATTGGAAACGGAGTAGAAGGTGAATATTACACATCATTTTCCTATTCTCTTAGATATGGTTCCCATAGCAGCAGCATGTACCATGTTGATAATTGGAAAATTTCGGCGAGAGTGGTGCTATTACTGGGCTTTATTTGCGATTTCAATCTGTACAGTTATGTCTGCCGGTCTTGTATGGGAGGTTTATAAAACAGGCCCCATATCATATGTTGTAGGAAGTTGGGAGCGATGGTTCGGCATTGAAATCTATTTTGACCATATAAGTGCCTGCACCCTGCTTATCTCTGGTTTGGGTTTGTTAATCATTATTTTCTCTAAGCATTATATTGCGAAAGAAATCGATGAGAGAAAAATTCCTGTTTACTACTCTCTTATACTCTTAAATCTAGCCGGAATGCTAGGTTTTGTAATAACCGGAGATTTATTTAATCTCTTTGTCATGATGGAAATCCTTTCTCTTAGTGGATATGCTCTTGTGGCTATCGGCGAGGAAAGGATTGCTCAACTGGCAGCTTTTAAGTATTTGGTGCTGGGGGCTGTATCGTCACTGTCAATTCTTATGGCCATAGGATTCCTTTACTCTATCACCGGTTCATTGAATATGCATGAGATTGCCCTGTATTTGCCGCGCGCTAAAGATCATATTCCGGTGGCTATTGCTGCTTTTGCTTTGTTCATTATGGGATTCTCTGTAAAAGCTGCGCTCTTTCCTCTACATATATGGCTTCCTGATGCTCACTCAATTGCTCCTAGTCCGGTTAGCGCTCTATTGTCCGGGCTGGTTGTTAAGATCGGTATTTGCGGTTTACTCCGGTTACTGTTTATCTACCGTTATGTTGGCGGCTTGATAAATGTTGAACCAGTCTTAAATATTATTGCTTGGCTGGCTGCTATTACCATTGTGATGGGTGCATTCTTTGCTGTTTTTCAGGATGACATTAAGATGATGCTGGCGTATTCGACTGTTTCCAATATCGGGTATATTTTTCTAGGATTATGTCTTGTACAGTCCAATGCACTAATCGGGGGAATTGTTCATATTTTCAACCATGCCATAATCAAAGTTTTATTATTCTTATGCGCCGGTGCAATTATTTATCAGACTGGATGTAGAAGATTAAGCGATCTTCATGGAGTTGGCAGGAAAATGCCGATTACAATGGCTTGTATGAGTATCGGCGTTCTTTCGATTGTTGGTATTCCCCCAACAAATGGTTTTATTTGTAAGTGGTTTATAGCAATTGGAGCAATGGATGCGAAAAAGCCACTTTTTGCGGCTGCTCTTCTATTTGGAGCTCTCTTTATTTTTGCTTATTATATCAAGATTTTAAACGCGGCTTATTTTAAAAAGCCTCGTGCGGAATTTGAAAAAAGAGACGAGGCACCAATGACAATGTTGGTTCCGATAGTCCTTTTGGCGATTGCTTGTTTAGCGCTCGGAGTTGGCGCCTATTTTCCGCTGGCATTCATCAAACCGGCGGCAAAGAGTTTGCTTTCTACGGCAATTAGATAACTATCTAAACGGAGGTGTATGAGCGTGGAAGTTTCATCATTAAGACCACTTCTGGCGCCGGCCATATCAATGCTATGTGCGATCTTGGTTTTTCTAACCGGGAAATCACCTTTTTGGAGACGGTTCTGGAGCTTGGGAGCGGCCGCAATAAAGCTTGGGATTGTGCTGTCAATGCTGCCGGCTGCTTTAAGAGGCACGATTTTCTTCACGCAGCTAGTGCCGTTTACACCGGGAATAGACATTAACTTCCGGGTTGATCAGTTTGGTCTCTTTTTCGCGCTCGTTTCTTCCACTTTGTGGATTGTAACTACTATATACGCAATAGGATATATGGAACCCGAGCATGCGAAAGTAAGATTCTTCGGATTTTTCGCTATATGTGTTTCCACAACAGTCGGAATTGCCTTTGCCGGAAACCTCTTTACCCTGTTTATTTTCTACGAACTTCTTACTATTGCCGCTTATCCTCTGGTGATACATGAGGAAACACCGGAAGCGATGAAGGCGGGTCGTAAATACCTTGTTTATACATTGACAGGTGGAACAATAATTCTACTTTCAATTGCCTTTACTTTTTATCTTTCAGGAACCCTTACACTAAGTAAAGCCGGAGTTTTTTCTAAAGACGTGATAGCCGATAATGGGCGAATTTTGATACTGCTTTTTGCTTCATATATGGTTGGATTTGGGGTAAAAGCTGCTATCATGCCTCTTCATGGTTGGCTTCCTAGCGCCATGGTAGCGCCAACACCTGTTAGCGCGCTTCTGCATGCAGTTGCTGTTGTTAAAGCCGGTGTTTTTGGGGTATCAAGAGTTATATATAATGTTTTCGGTCTTACTTTGGTCAAGCAGTTGGGAGCCGGAATGGTGCTGGCGTATGTTGCTTCTTTTACCATTATTGCCGGTTCGATTATGGCTTTGTTGCAGGATAATTTGAAAAGACGGTTAGCTTATTCAACGGTCAGTCAGCTTTCATATATCGTAATGGGGGCAGCGATAGGAACTCCCGCGGCGGTTACGGGAAGTATTATTCATATAGCCAACCAGGCTTTTGCCAAGATTACTATGTTTTTCGTAGCCGGTTCAATCCAAAGAAAAACCGGAAAAACCGAAATAAGCCAGTTAGTTGGAATTGGGCACAAGATGCCTATCACTATGGCAACTTTCACTATTGCCGCTTTGAGTTTTGTAGGAGTGCCCCTGCTAGCCGGTTTCATAACCAAATGGTATTTGTGCTTAGGATCATTGCAGGCAGGTACATTTGTTTTTGTTATTGTTATGCTAGCAAGTTCATTGTTGAATGCCGCTTATTGGTTACCAATTATCTATTCAGCTTATTTTAAAAATCCGTTGGATGGAGACATAAAGATGAATGAGGCACATTGGACCATGCTCTATCCTTGTATATTCTGTGCGATTTATACAATAGCTTTAGGAACATTTGCTGAGGTGCCCGGTTTGCCGCTTTCTCTGGCAAGAACATTTGTGCGGCTTATTTTTTAGATATTTGCGGTAGCGGTTTCAGCAAATTTTAGGTTATACAGGACAAAGCGGCTCTATTTATGAAAGGAGGTGAAATGCCATGGTAGTAGTTGAATCGCCATTACCCCTACTAGCAGTTGGCATTTCTCTCGTTCTGGCTTTGCTGATTCTTGCTTTTGGAAATAGGCACGAGATACTGAGGATTCCATTAGCTGTTGCTGCTGCTATTTTTAACTGTGTAATCTGTATTATTCTAATTCCTTATGCTCTTAATAATAGGATTTTTGAAATTCATGTTCTACAAATGACACCACGCATTTGGATGTTTTTTCATGTCGATCAGTTGGGTTTAATTTTTGCTACAACTGCTGCTTTTCTCTGGCTTTTAGCAACTATCTATTCGATAGGTTACATGAAAGGAGAACATGCCCTAACCCGGTATTATGGCTTCTATATTTTATGTCTTACCTGGACAATGGGAGCAGCTTTTGCCGGAAATCTATTGACTCTTCTAATATTCTATGAGCTCTTGTCGGTTACTTCCTATATCATAATTGCTCATGAGGAAACGCCGGAGGCAATTGCAGCAGGTAAAAAATATATTATTTATATATTGATTGGTGGAACCTTTATTTTATTTGCTATTGTATTTACTTATTTTCTGGCAGGGTCGCAGACTTTGACCAAGACCGGTCTCTTGTCTTTAAGATACGGACGTACACCCCTTACAATTCTATTTACTTCGTTTATTCTTGGATTCGGGGTAAAAGCAGCTATCATGCCATTACATGGCTGGGTTCCAGATGCTCACCCTGCAGCGCCGGCTCCTGCAAGCGCGATTCTTTCCGGCGTATTGGTTGCAGCCGGTTGTTTTGGGATCATGAGAGTTGTTTATAATGTTTTTGGAGTAGAATTAATAAGAGAACTAGGTTTCGGAATAGTTATGGCGTATGTGGTTTCAGTTACGATTATTGTTTCTTCAGTCATTGCCATTGATCAAGATAACCTAAAAAGGCGACTTGCCTATTCAACGATTGGGCAGATGAGCTATGTTATTCTAGGTACCATGCTTCTGACTCCAAATGCTGCCTGGGGAGCAATGGTTCATATTGCCAATCATGCTTTCATGAAAGGTACACTATTTATGTGTTCGGGTGTGGTTCTGAAACAAGGCAAAACTCGCAATGTCAGTGATATGCATGGGATAGGACACAAACTTCCTATAACCATGATTTGTTTTACTGTCGCGGCACTGGCAATGATTGGAACTCCGCCTCTTGCCGGATTCATTAGCAAATGGCTTTTGTGTATCGGCGCACTTGAGGCACACCGCGCAGTTTTTATCGTAGTGCTTTTATTGAGTTCGCTTCTGGGCGCGATTTATTTTCTGCCTATTGTATATGTCGCTTTTTTTGGGGAAAAGAAAGAAGCTGAATCTGACTTAGAAGGCGCATTGGTTGAAGAACACAATGCTCATCATGATGAAGAAAGATTTCAAGTGACCTGGGGAGAGGCACCTGCGACGATGCTTGTACCGATTATTATTGCCACGCTTAATGTGTTTGTATTGGGTATTTGTGCTGCTTTTGGCGGTTTGCCACTTTCTTTGGTGCAGATTGCCCAAAAGATGTTGTTTAAATAGGAAGAAGCAAAGGAGGACATTTTAGTGCAAAGGATTACATTACCGGTTGCCATTTTGGTGATTGCGGGGATATTTATCAGCATGGGTTGGGTATGTAGCTACCAGGTCGGCGGAACAAGTGAGCTGCTTGGGATTCAAAGCGCTTTTGCGTCCGAGCATGCTGCCGAAGGAGGAGGTCATGCGTCAGGTCCTCCCGCTTTGTACTTTGTACAGTGGTTGATCTTGCTTTCTGCTTTAGCAATAGGGATCTTCTATGCCAATAAGATACGAAAAAAAGGTAAACCCCGTCACGAAGGGATTAAAATAGCGTATGTGCTTACCCTTCTGGTTCTTATTTATTTCGGATTAGGATATTATCCTACAATAACTTCGTATCATGAACCTGGTACGGTTAGCTTTTTCAAGTTTGTTTTGTTGTTAATAACAGGCGCGCTGGTGACTTTCTACGGTGTGCTGGGAAGACATGACGAGCATTAAGATGTCAAATATTTGGCAAGACTTTTTAATGAATGACCATGTGTAAGAGGTTTTATTGCTAAAAAGAGATTGTTTAGTTATTCATCAGATGAAATATTGATGTGAATGACAATCTCTAGATTGCAGCAAAACCTGGGAGGATGCAATGCTTAACTTTTTACCGTTCATAATTATTCTAATACCTTGTTTTGGTTCTATTGTTGTATGGCGGGTGTCGCTTAAATCCGAACAAGTAGGAAGTGGTGTTGCTGCCGCCATATGCGGTTTGGTCTTTTTCCTTGTCTCTCTGCTTTATCCGGCAGTAACCGGAGGAAGGATATTGGCGTTTAGGATAACTTCGGCACTTCCATTGCCTCTACATTTCCGGGTTGATAAATTAGGTCTGCTCCTTGGACTGGTGAGTTCTTTTCTCTGGTTCCTAGCATCAGTCTATGCTGTAGAATATATGAAACCTGAACATGCTAAAACCAGGTATCATATTTTCTCTTTGCTATCATTATCCAGTATGTTAGGAATTGTCTTTACCGGTGATTTGCTAACCCTATACATTTTCTTTGAGTTACTGGCATTCCTTTCATTAATGCTGGTTATTCACGAGCAAACCCCGGAAGCTATGAATGCCGGTTTTAAATACTTATATATGGGTATTGTCGGAGGATTATGTCTCCTTCTCGCTATTTTTATCACCTATTCCACCACAGGCACTTTGACTCTAGCTAAAACAGGATTGTCTGCTTTGAAGGGTAGCCCTTATTTTGTTCTTATATTTTGGACATTTATCTTCGGTTTTGGAGTAAAAGCCGGTATTTTTCCGGTTCATGTTTGGCTTCCGGACGCACATCCGGTAGCACCTTCGCCGGCGAGCGCTTTGCTTTCGGGAATTATGATCAAAGCCGGTGCTTACGGGATAATTAGGGTTATTTATTCGATCTTCGGGCCACCTGCCCTGGTTAATATTTCCACCGGCAAGCTTCTGTTGGCTCTTGGTGTTTTTACCATGATACTCGGTTCGGCTTGTGCTATAAGACAGAAAGAAATTAAAAGACTTCTGGCTTATTCTTCAATTGCCCAAATGGGATACATAATTGTAGGTGCTTCCAGCCTTACTTATTGGGGGATTACCGGGGCTTGCCTGCACATTTTCTATCACGCCTTTATGAAAGGCACTCTCTTTCTTTGTGCCGGAGCATTTATATACAAGACAGGTTTAAGAAAACTTGAAGATCTGAAAGGAATTGGCTATCGAATGCCGTTGACTATGATTTGTTTTACTCTTGCTGCTTGTTCCATGATCGGTTTTCCTCCTTTTGGAGGATTCTTGAGTAAGTGGGTTTTGGCTAAGGGGGCATTGCAGGCAGCGGAAGAGGGGATACTAAGTAATGGTACGGGTGTAGGTATTATCGGGGCTTTATTATTGAGCAGTTTGCTAAACGCAGTTTATTACGGCCCGATTGTGATTCGGGCTTGGTTTGGCGCCGAGCTTGCTCATGGGGCACATGGTGCTACGCCAGCTCATGCAACTGCTCATGATGGAGGAGAAGTAGAAAAGAAGAAAACCGACGATCCTTCGTGGATCATGTTGACTCCGATGTTTATTTTGGCCATCGGGACACTTATCTTTGGGATGTTTCCCGGTCTTCCACTGGGTCTTGCCAGAGGAATTGCGGGATTCTACTTTCTCCATTAAGGGAGGGTAAGAGATGCATCATGGTGAAGTGGCAAAAGTGCTGATTAGTCCAGCGCCTTTCTTTGCTTGTTTAGTTCCTATGATAGGAGCAGTACTTGCTGCTTTTTGGGGTAAGAAAGAAAAAATAAGGAATAGTATAGTTATTGGCACAACGCTAATAACTCTGGGGATTGTCATTTCTATGTACAATCCGGCATATAAGGGTGGTATAGAATATTCGCTTCCGACCATACTTGGTTGGGGACTGAAGTTTAAGGTAGATCTTGTAGGACTTTTAATTGCGATCGTTACTGCTTTTGTTTGGTGTCTGTCCTGCATTTACGCGACTAGCTATATGGCACATGAGCACGCCAGAACAAGATATTACTTTTTCTGCCTATTAACCCTTGGGGCAAATCTGGGAGTTCTGCTTACCAAAGATTTCTTCTCGTTATTTCTATTTTTTGAGTTAATGGCTATTTTTTCATGGGTATTGGTAATCCATGAAGAAGATGAAAAAGCTATGGCTGCCGGGCGATTATATCTTTATATGAGTATTATTGGAGGCTTACTCCTACTTGGCGGCATTATGCTCCTGTATGCCTACACCGGTCAGATGAACATTGCGCCACTTGCTCATCTGGTTAATAAGATTCCATATACTTTGCGATATGTAATAGCGACATCAATGATTATCGGTTTTGGTATGAAAGCAGGTATTTTCTTTTGCCATGTATGGCTTCCGGAAGCACACCCGATTGCTCCTACGCCAGCCTCGGCTTTGCTTTCCGGCTTGATGATTAAGACAGGTGCTTACGGAATTTTAAGAACAGTCAATACAATGTTTGCGCCTGCTGCCGAACATGGCGCGGAAGCTGCGGCTCACGGCGCCCATGCTTCCTGGACGATGCTTACAACTCTGGGATATGCTTTAATTTGGGTAGGTGTGGTGACAATGTTTTTTGGCGTAGTAAACGCGCTAATGTCGCCGAACTGCAAAAGGATGCTTGCTTACCACTCAGTTTCCCAGATGGGTTATATAGTTCTTGGATTAGGTGTTGCTGCTTATCTTGGAGCAGACGGGGCAATGGGTTTAACCGGAGGCCTCTATCACATTGTTAACCATGCGATCTTCAAATCTGCACTTTTTCTCTCAATAGGTGCTGTCTATTTAAGAACTCGTGAGCTTGATATGTACAAGCTGGGTGGCCTATGGAGGAATATGCCCTTTACCTGTCTTGCCTGTTTTATTGCGGTTATGGGAATAGCGGGAGTTCCTTTCTTTAATGGTTTTGCCAGTAAAACAGTATTGCACCACGCTATAAACGAAGCATATGAATTCTCAGGTGCCTATTCGGCATCAGGAAAACCCGATATTGCATTACGAATCGCGGAAGTTTTCTTTATGCTAACAGCTTTTGGCACATTCTGTTCCAATGTTAAGATGTGGCTTTTTGTCTTCATTTGGAAGCGTCCGGAGAAATACAAGGATGTGAAGCCGGAACCCATGTCCATGAAAATAGCTCTAGGTGCTTTATCGGCTACGATTCTTTTCATCGGTTTGAGGCCAAATTGGATGATAGAAAGATTTATCGGTCCGGCTCTTGCCTATTTCGGTTACGAGCCTTCAACTCATGCCTATCACGTTCTGTTTAATGCGCACGGGGCGGCCGGTACTTTAAGGTCGACTATTGCTCTTCTTTATGATCCTAAGACCTTATCCATTTTAGGAAGCTCCGATGCGCTTCATAACCTACTTGGCGGTGGTGTGGCAGTCCTGGGTGGGGGAATGGCATTTGTTTTAGGTTACCGTTTTGGATGGTTCCACGCTCATCCGCCGGAATGGATATCAGTGAAATATTGGTATCTAAAATTGGCAAAGGGTTTTGTGACCGCTATTTCTGTTCCGGGTCAGGCAATTTCCGACGCAGTTGATAATACTTATTATGCTATTGCCAGCAGCTTCTTAGCGATACCAAAGTTTATCACCACACGAAAGCGCAGGATGTCAGCTGTTATCTTGGACACAATCGGTGGAAGTGCGGTGAAAGAAGAGAGAATGTGGCTTGCTCAAATCCTACAAATGGAAGAAGAGCTTGAAGAAGAGAGAGTGGCCTTTGTGCGAAGTGCGGTAAGAAGAGCAAGCATTAAAATGCGTCAAGAAGGAATACCGCAAGTGGAAAGGCAAGAAGAGATAGCTCAAGTAAGAATGGAAGCAAATAGTTGGGCCGAGAAGATTGCCCAACAAAAACTTAGCATTTTAAGGGAAACGGTGTTGGGTATGAAGAAATCCGGTGTTCCTTATGAGGAAAGAGCGGAACAACTTACATATATTATGAAGCTAGCTGATGCGCTCAAGACAATAAGTGCTCAGACTTCGAGGATTGAAGGTTTTGCGGAGGAAGAACTTGATCAAATGACCAAGAGAAGTTTTGAAGCATTGAAAGATGTTGGATTTATCGTACAGGTAGGACACAAGAATGCAAAAGAAGGGGTAAGCGTTAAAGCTTTAGAGGCTTTGAGAGACGCTGTGAAAATTGCGGGGGTGAAGGGTGAAGAAGCGGCAAATGCTGAAAAAATGAAAATCACTAGCATAATCAAGGAAACGAGTGTTAGGATGGTAAATCTTGGCACCGATACAAGCGAAGAGAGATGGGAAGCGCTTCTTTCCAGAGGAATAGCGGAGTATCGGAAAGCTCAGCAAATTTCTCAAGATGTCGAGAAAAATATGGTTGAGAAGTTTGGCGGCTGGTTCAGGGATATGATTAGAATTGCGGCTGAGGTAGTAAATGAAGAGCGGGTTCCGTGGACAGTTCAAAGATATATGAGCCAAAGTGAAATTGCTAAGACCAGAAGAACCATAAAAACATATACCCGGGATCTAAGTTATAATATTTTAATTGCTGTGGTTCTTGTGGTCATATATTTTGTTGTCACCTACGCTTCTATCCTTCAATAGCACCTTATTGTCTTTTTGGTGATTCCAGTGTTATAGTGTTTTTACAATACCATCTATGCCCAAATAAGGAGTTTTGATGTACACAAACAAAGAAAAAATTGCAGTTGTTATTCTAACTAGCGATTATCGTATCGAGGGTGAAATGTATCTAGTTTCAGGCAGCCGCCTGACCGATATAGTAAACGTAAAGACCAAAGATTTTTTCCCTATAACCGATGCCAAAGTTTATTCAAGCTCCGGTAAAGTTTTATACAGTCTTGCTTATTTAGCGGTTAACCGCGATGCTATTTTAGCCATTTTTCCAAAAGAGGATGTACAAGTTTAAATAACCGTATTTAAGAATATGATAAAAAGAGAGCAGAAGCTCTCTTTTTAATTTATATAAGCCATCAGCTTGACCCCTGAGACGAATGCAGATATAGTGAAAAAAATAAAATATCGGATAGCGCAGTGAATTACCCAGGGGAGGGACAAAAGGTCGCTTCGAAAGAGGAGTAAATTGGAATGGGTAAGGAAAATTATCTGCGTGTTCCAATTACCATGCCTGAGGACATGTTTCTCTACTTAGAAGAGATGAGCTTAAGGTCCAAAGTAACCGGTGGCCGCAAGTTGGCAAACACTTCTATTGTACGGGCATGTGTAAGCGCTGTTATGGACCTTGATCTGGATGTTACAGGGGTTAAAGATGAAGAGGAGCTAAAAGATCGCATCCAGAAAGCACGGGTCAGTCGTAAAAAATAATATGCTTGATAACTAGAATTGCCGTAGTTACTAATCGTGATTGCGGCAAGACCAGGTAGGGATATTGTTGTTTTTTTAGCTTTGAAATAATCGGATGAAGCCAGCAAGTAAGGGGTTCTATTGTATAGGGGGAAAGTTGAGTAACTGCTGGGATTTAAAGGGTTGTCCTGCTAGTCACTATATAAGTTGCGCTGCATATCGTAAAAGGGTTAACTGTTGGGAAATTAGGGAAGGTTGTCTTTGCCACGCATACGATAACTGCAAGCGATGCCCGATTTTTATTAAATATGAGCAAGAGCAGCGAGATCTTATAGAAGGCAAACCTCATCGGTAAATATCAGCTGTATATTTTTTTAGTCGATTCATACCCTCTTTTAGATTATCCATTGAATTGGTATAGGAAAATCTTATATAACCTTCGGCATTTGAACCGAAATCAATACCAGGAGTTACAGCAACTCCGGCTTTTTTAAGTATATCCATAGCAAGTTCATATGAATTTAAGCTAAATTTTTTGGCATTGGCTAAAACATAAAAAGCTCCAGTCGGCTCGACAGATATTCCGAATCCCGCTTCTTTTAGCTTGGGTATAATAAATCTTCTTCTTTGGTCATAAATCTCAACCATTGCTTTGACTTCTTCTCCCGCCTCTTTAAGTGCTGTAATTCCAGCCCATTGGACAAAGCTATTGGCTGAGATGAAGAAATTTTGCTGGATTTTTTGTATTGGGCGGACAAATTCCCGAGGCGCTATAATATAACCCAAGCGCCAACCGGTCATAGCATATAATTTGGAGAATCCATTTAAAACAAAGGCCTTATCGGTATATTCCAGAATGGTATGCTCTTTTTCTCCATATACCAAACCGTGATAAATTTCATCGGATATTATGTGGCAGTCATTTTGTGCGATCTCTTCCATTACTTCTGTTTTAATAAGATTACCGGTAGGATTAGCCGGTGAATTTATTAGAATTGCCTTGGTTGAAGCGTTAGTTTTTTCTTCTATTTTTGAAGGCCGGTACTGGAAACCATCTTCTTCAAAAACGTTGATGAAAACCGGTTTCCCATTTAAAAAATTGATGAAGTTTGGGGAACAAGCATAACAGGGATTTGGCAAGATGATTTCATCCGATGGATTCAATAGGGCTGCGAAGGTCAAGAAAAGAGCAGGCGAAGTACCTGATGTGATTATGATTTGGTCCGGTTGAACATTAACACCGTATTTGGAGCTATAGTGTTCGGCCACTGCTTCTCTTAGCTCAGGAAGTCCCAGACTATGTGTGTAATTGGTTCTACCTTCATTTAAAGCTCTACATGCCGCTTCTTTTATAACTTGAGGGGTATCGAAATCCGGTTCTCCTACCTCAAGATGAATGATATCTCTTCCTTTTCTCTCCATTTCCTGGGCTTGCTCCAAAACATCCATAACAATAAAGGGTGGCATATTTTGTGCTTTTTTAGAAATCATTATCGCCTCCATTTACTATTTTTCTGTGGTATTAGAATATATGGAAAGATAATGAAAGTGAAGTGACCACTCTACCTATTTCATTTTTCAATAGAGTGCCGGCGACTTAAAGCTAAGTCTTTAAAATGAGATATTCATCGATCGGCTACAGATCAATTAACTAACTTGTTTTAGTTATAGTATTATCATTGATTCTAAATTTTGATGTATTGCATGTTTTAATATCAGTCAAAGGAATTCAAGGAGGCGCTGCAGAACTTACTATTGTTCTGTTTTCATTCATATAATGAGAGGGGAAATGAGATATGGACTTCGAGAACCTGGCCCAGGATATCAATGAACGTTTTGTTGCTAAAAATGGAGCAAGAGAGAAAGCACTCTCGTTTTCTCGTCAAACAGTTCGGATTTCCAGCAGTTCAATAAGAGCAATCCACCAGGAGCAGTTTGACAAGGCGGAAAAGCTATTGGAGGAAGCTGCGGAAAAGCTTAATGAGTGCGAACTCTTATTAAAAGACTATCCCGATATTTATTATGCCGGATTTCTCCAGGATGCCCAAAAAGAATATGTCGAAGCACATACTACCTTAAGTTTAATATTAGACAAGCCACTCCCAAGCCCGGATGAACTGAATGTCGGATACTCTTCGTATTTAAATGGTATGGGTGAGGCGATTGGTGAGCTTCGGAGGCACATACTGGATGTTGTTCGTAAAAGAAAATTGGAGCAGGGAGAACATTTTTTAGCGGCAATGGATGAGATATACTATCTGCTAATATCTTTTGACTACCCTGAAGCAATTATACCCGGATTAAGGAGGATTACCGATATCGCTCGCTCGATAATGGAGAGGACAAGAGGTGATTTGACCAACGCGATTTGCCAGGACAATTTAAAAAAGGCACTTTCCAAATTTGAAAAGAATGTGAAATAGATAATCAAGAGTTATCAACTCCCTGCTAGGTATAAGAGTAATTATTGACAAAATTTACCAGGCAGGAGTATACTAAAAATAGGAAGGGGCAATCGCCTAGACGATTTGCCTCTTTTTCTATTATTGGTCTTGGGCACGCCTTTGGCAAAAAAGGAGCGTGGTGGCAGAGATGAGAATTGCACAATTGGCGCCCGTCTGGTACTCGGTTCCACCTAGGGGTTATGGAGGTATTGAGCTAATTGTCCATTTATTGACAGAAGGATTAGTGCGAAGGGGACATGATGTAACTTTATTTGCAGCTGGGGATTCTAAGACTCAAGCCAAATTGTGCTCGGTTTTTGATTTTGGACCTTGCGAAAAGATTGGCCAAGTATATCCCGATCTCCTTCATGTTGTTACTGCCTACCAAGGCGCAAAAGAATTTGATATTATTCACGATCATAGTGGAATGATTGGGCCTGCTTTGGGCTCGATTGTTAGAACTCCGGTCCTACATACTTTGCATAGTCCAGCTACGGATAGTGCCAAGAAGCTTTATAGCATGTTAAGTTCAAACATCTTTTTTAATGCAATCTCGGAATATCAAAAGAGCTGTTTTGGAAATCTGAATTTTGTTGGCACAATTTATAATGCTGTGGATACTGATTCCTATCATTTTGCTAGAAAAAAGGGAGATTATCTCCTATTCGTTGGCAGAATGAGCCCCCAAAAAGGTGCCAAAGTTGCAGTGGAAGTGGCAAAAAAACTAGGCATGAAATTGAAATTGGTCACTATGATAACCGAACCACATGAGAAGAAATATTTTGCCGAATATGTAGAACCCATTATGACCAAAGACTGCGAGCTAATAGGTGAGCTTAATTTAGAGGAAAAGGCACAGATATATGCCAACGCAAAGTGCACTCTTTTTCCGATTCAATGGCCGGAACCATTTGGCTTGGTAATGACAGAGTCTATGGCAACCGGGACCCCGGTAATAGCTATAAAAGATGGCGCAGCTCCGGAGATAGTCATTGATGGCAAAACCGGTTATATTGTCAACAATGATGTCGACGAAATGTGTGAAGCGGTTAAAAAAATTGACAAAATCGATCCGGAAGATTGCCGCAAACATGTTGTTGATAATTTTTCCGTCAACATAATGGTTAAGCGGTATGAGAGCACCTATGAGCTTATCTGCAACAAAGCGGCCATTTCAGGTTTTGATAAGTATGTGCCTGCTGATTTGAAAGTCTCTCATTACAGAAGAAGAGTTTAATTACTGATAAGAAAATATTTGTTATTTTAAAGCTGCGGGAGAAGTCATAGCCATGACTTCTCTCTCCTTTCTATCCCGATGTTTGAAGGAATATTAAACGCATCTGTCGAATATTAATAATATGTAAATATCAGTAGTAAAATACCCCCGCGATCTTACCTTTTTTTATTTATTGGCGGGAAGCGAGGGAGGTTTTTTTATGGATGTTGAAGGAGAACTAACTGAAGGTTGGCAAAGAGTCGGTAAATTACAGCAGCACTTTATCGGTGAAGATATTGATATAGAGAACCAAATCTGCATGCTTGAAAATGACATTGGTGAATTATCGAGAGAAGTAAAAAAGAAAGCAAAAAGAATAGATTTGCTTGCGCGTTTATGTCTTCTTTCGGAGATATGTTCGGCTATTGATTTTGACCGGATGATTGACGCCAGAGAAAAATTCCAGGACTTGCTTCCAAGTCATTTTAATTACTATCTCTCCCATCTTGAATCAGCGCCATGGCATATCGCGTGGTCTGGATGTTTGGGATGTATTCATTTTTCGGGTAAGTGTGCTCTAAACCTAACACCTCAGGAAACATCGGAAACCGGAGATCATATTAAAAAATTCTGCGCATCCAGAAGTTTGAGATCTCACAACCTATAGGTAAGCTAACCAGGAGCCAGATATTTTTTGAACGGTTCTTTCCTATTCTAAAGTAGCGTGGCTGATACCCGTTTCATCTTCTTTGATGTTTAAAACATGTTCGACCTGGTCTTTTATATCTTCAACATGGGTTATGAGCAGAATTTGACGGAATTGGTTGTTTAGTTTACTCAGGGCTTTTAAAATGCTGTTTTTCCTTTCGTCGTCCTGACTTCCAAAGATTTCATCCAGAACCACAAATTCTGTACTTTCCCCCCTGCTTTCAGTAATAAGCTGTGAAACGGCAAGTCGTAAACACAAATTGGCAAGATCCTTTTCCCCACCGGAAAATCTGTCGATGAGAAATCTATCTCCCTGGTCATAGATGTAAATATCATAATCTTCATCAAGTTCCATAGAAGAATACTTATCATCGGTTATTTGGGTGAGAAAATTACTTGCTTTCTGTGACAGAAGAGGCCGTATTCGTCCTATAAGATGCTTTCTGAACTCGCTCAAGACTATATTAGTTTTATCCAGATGCTGCTGTTTTTCTGTCAATTCTTTTATCTGTTTTTGTTTTTCTTTATCCTCCGAGATCTCTTTCTTGATCTTGTCTATTTCCAGATTAGATAGATTGAGAGTGTGCTGCGTGTCTTTGAGTTCCAGTCGTATATCTCCATATGTCTGGCTTGTGTCTTCAAAGTTTTTCTTAATGTCTTCATATTTATCCTGAGAATACGCTAATTTTTTTCCTTCTTCCTCTATTTTGGCTAGCCCAACATGGAGCTTGTTGATTTCGTTATCGGATCTGGCGATGTTTTTCTCTATTTGGGGCAGTCGCTCCAGGTTAGTCTGAATTTTTATAAGTTCATCCCGGCTCTTGGATAATTGCTCCAATTGTTTTTCCAGTTTAAGATGGTGGTTCTTATCGTAAGGTTCGGTTTCATTCTTTTCTATCTGACCGTCAAGCTGCGATAATTCCTCTTCAATTTGATTAGCCGTTTTTTTTCGCATTTCAAGTTCGTTCTCGGCAATATGTAATTTGTCTAGCTTTGCCTTTGTGTTGTCTCTTTCCTTTTCCAGATTAGCGAGGATTTCCTTATCTTCTTCTATATCTTTTTGAATCTTCTTTAAGCAGTCTTTCTTTTGGTCCCATTCCTGTTTGACACGCGATAACTCCTGGTTGAAATGGGCATTTATTTTATTATAGTCTTCTCCTAACGGTCGGGAGCAAGTAGGGCATTTGCTTTGTGGGCCGAGCGCTTCGATATTTTTTCCTTGCTCCTTGAGCTTCTCTTCTTCTTCTTTCAGTCGATTGATTTCGGATTGCTCTTTACTTGCCAGAAGCTGGGATTTTTCATAATCTTCTTTCTTGTTCTTGATCTCCTTTTCCCATTTCTTAAGCTCTTTCTTGGTTTCCGGTAGCAGGGATAATTGTTCTTTAAGTTTTTCTTCGTCTTTCTTTTCTTGTTCGAGCTTTATCCTTAGTTTTTGTCGTTGATTTATTTTCTCTTCTAAGAGCAGTATGCCGGATTTAAGTTCGGAAAGTCTTTGGCATTCTTTTTTAACTTCCTCCAGCTTGCAGGTTTCAATTTCCAATTGACTGGCAAGAGGTTTTAGTTTTAGGAGATTATCATGGTCAGCTTTAATATCTTCAAGATTCTTTGTAGAACTTGAGAGCCGGGATTTTGCTATGCTATATTCTTGTACCAATTGCAGGTAGTTTTCCTTTTTCTCTTCTTCTTTTTGAAAGCGAATTTTGGCTTCATCTCTTGCTTGCGCCAATTCCTTCTCTTGTTTTTCCTTTAATTTAAGCTCTTTATGCAGGTTTTTTGCCTCAATTCCTTTTTCTGTAAGTGTTGATTCCAGTGCTGTTATATCTTTTAGAGTTGTTCTCAATATCTCGGTTCGGGCAATTAGGTCGCGTACGTCTTGCCTAATTTGCTGAATAGCAAGATCAACGAGGTCAATACCTAACATTTTTATTATTAGATTTTTTCTCTCGGCGGGGCGAAGGTCAGAGAGTGTATTAAGTTCTTTTTGCTTGGCGAAAAAGCTGGTAAAAAAAGCCTCCCTGTCCAATCCAAGAAATTCGGTAATGTACTCTGTGGTGGCATGAGTTCCTCGCGCCATCAGCTTTTTATCAGTATAAACAGCAGCATCGGAGGAAAAATTAGCTCCTTTCATTTGTCGGACAATTTTACTTAAGCTCTCGTCTTTTTGGATTTCCAACTCGACTTCACAATAATCGGCAAGATTAGTACCCTGCCTTTTAATCTGCTCTTTGGTGGTTCGCGCAGCGGGATTTCCATATAAGACCCAAGCGATTGCCTCTAAGATAGTTGATTTTCCCACCCCATTGGGTCCGACGATCCCGATAAGACCATCAGGAAAATCAATGGCTTCATCAGCGTATTTTCTGTAATTTTTTAAATTTAGATTAACTAGTCTCATGTTCGTTCCTATTGTGTCGCTATCGCCTTTGCCCGGCAAAAGCTATCCACTTTGGTATCGTGATTAAGAATTATTCATTACGGGATGAATCTTTTTCAGCATGTGCTGTTTCCAGATATTCTTGGCCTATTTCCAGTATCTTTTCTTTATCGAAATCCTCGATAACGATCCCTGAAATATATTTCCTATACTCATCTATCAAACTGCCAATTGAAGAACCGGGAGCCTGTATTTGGGCTGATTCCTCTTTCTTTGAAAATCGCAAATCAAAATGAAGAGCTGGCGCGGTAAGTTTCTTAATCATGTTGAAATCAAGGGTATTGTATGAGGGCAAACTGATGTTCTCGATGGTCAGTCTTACAATTTTTTTATCTATTTTTCGTGAAGTGATAAGTTTTTCCAGTTTTTGTATTAAGACTTCGGTATCGAGGTTGTTTGCATCTATTCTGCCCAGGTCAATCATGGGGCGTACTTTTAATTTATGAAATTCCGTTTTCTTGGTTGAGAGATCATGTTCAATAAATCCCTTCTCTTGATTCAGCTCGTTAAAACTGAGACGCTCAATAGAGCCGGAATAATAACAATTATCCGCGACCTGAGTGAACTGATGGTAATGGCCGAGAGCGATGTAGTCGAATTTCGGATTCAGATATCCCGTTTGCACTTCCTGTTCGTTGAATTCTCCCATGGAAAACTCTTTTATACCGGTAACAGCGGCATGGAGTACAAGGATATTATATGTTGCGGCATTGTCTATTCTTACCCGGTCAAGCTGGGAGGAAAAGGCTTCTTTGTTTAAGCAATGAGGAATGCAGTGGACCTCAAGCTGTTTTTTGCCCGTTTTTGACGGCAGAGTGACTTTTTCATAAATACCTGCAAAAATGGGATATAGGTTGGGAAGCAAACGAAATAACTGGAATATGCTCCCGGTATCCCGCATTCTCGGAGTGGAATGGTTCCCGGTTATCATAACGACCGGAATGTCTTCTTTTGAAAGACGCATCAGCTGCTCGAATACAAAGGAAATTGCCCTGTTGCTTGGCCGCGGCGTATCAAAAAGATCTCCTGCGTGAATTACCGCATCAGGACTAATCTTTAGGATTTTATCAATTGCTTGCCCGAACGCTTTATAAACATCCGACTCGCGCTGATTGATGCCAAGCTCTTCGTCCAGGGCATTATAAGCTCTATATCCGGCGTGGGTATCGGAAATGTGAACGATCTTCAAAGCTACACTCCTATTTATCTTATTCTAGAAAAAACCTTTGTCTGCTTGGGATGAGAGCTGTTTTTCTCTCTCAACTGAAAGTCCCTTACCTTTAATCCATTCTTCAAACAGATGAATTTTAGCCGGGATAGCAAACGGCGTTTCCGGCGAAGAGATCAAAGCTTCTCCCGCCATTAATGTTTGTATTTCATTTCCCAGTTGGGAAATATCTTGTTTAGCCGAATTTCGTAAAATCGACCGATCCTTTTCATCTGCTAATCCCAGGATAAATAGGGTATTAAACTGAGATAGTAGTTCCTCATCAATTAGCTTTGGCTGTTGGGTGACGGCACAAAGCCCGGTTTTAAACTTCCGTCCTTCCCGGGCGATTTGGGCAAAGACACTGGATGCAGGGATATTGTTCTTTCCCAATACTCTCTGCGCTTCTTCAATCACGATCAAAGTTGGCAGTACTTTGGAAAATTTCTTGATATCCCTATATGCCTGTTTGTTATATTCAAAAAGAGAGCGACAGAGCATACTGCTTATCAGTAATTCTTCCATTGAGGTCATGTTGGAAGCATCGATTAAAACAACCTTGCCTTCCCTCAAATCTCTTATTACTGAAGAAGTAATCGATACCTTTGGATCTCCGTGGACTGAGGATAAGCGAAGGATATGTTCCGCTCTTCTTTGAATAACCGTAAGTGTAGCCTCAAAGAAATTTCCCGGTAATTGTTCTGCCAGGACCGGTATTTCGGTTGTGGCAAGGTTTTTTAACCACTCTTTGCCGAAGTGGTATTCGGCGGCTAGTGCGGCTTCATATTGAGGTTGTGAGAAGGTATAAATCTGCATCAGATCGGCTAGGGTAATTTCACTGGAGCTTAATTTAAGTGTGTTATGGGGGCCGGCCAGGCTCCGAGAACTGTAAACCCTTAATCTGTCTACGGCATCCGGCATATCTTTTAGCCCCTTGCTTCCTTGTTTGCCTCCGCCATCGTAATATTCTCCGTGAGGATCGATTACCAGCAGCGCGTATTTACCGTTTTCCATAACAGCACCTGCCAGGACTTTCATTAGGTTGCTTTTGCCCATGCCTGTTGTGGCAAAGATGCCCACATGATAAGGAAAAAACTCTCCTTTTATTCCTACTTCAAAATCTAGAGTCTCTTCTCCACTTCTAAGTTTTCCGACGATAATATCCCCCATATATTCCTTTAGGAATTCAAAATCTTTCAGTGTAGGATACGTTATGCAGGAAAAATGGGAAGGAATTGTTTTGGGTTTATGGAATTTTTGCTGCTTAATGTAGCCTAGGGGAGCACATTGTCCTACCTTAAAAAGGCGGCGGTCTTTATCGTAGAGCTCAAACGGCTGATCGTGCGAGTCCATGAGCATCATGTTACCGGCAGTCCGGCTAGCCCATTCCGGATCGGAAGCTTCAACACCGTATTTAACATCAACGATTCTTAAGAGAAAACGGATGTTTCTTTCCCTGTCTTCAGCTACAAGGATATCGCCTAAAAAAAGGTCTTCCGAATAGTAGGATCTGAAAAATATCTCGGTTATGCTTTTTCCGATTATTCGTCCTTTGTACATTTTATTACTCCTTTATGTCGATAAGCGATATGAATGTGGATGATGCAAGATACATAATCCAAGATACAAGTTAAAAGCCTCAAAAATTTTTATCTTGTATCCTGCATCGTGCAGCATTTCACTCATTCACATCCAATAGTTCGTGGAAATCCGAAAAAAGAGTATTCCAGTCTTCCATTTTTATACCTTCTTCCAGAGCAATGCTCTGTAATCGGTAGTAAAAATCCTCAATTTCCGATTCGGCGATCCTAACCCGGTTATGAATGGCGGCCAATGGGTAAGGGTACCCCATATAAACCGGATCCTGGCAAAAAGCAGCAATGTTAGCCAGTATTTTTTCTGGGGGTTCTTGGTCATCTCTGTTAATGTCAATCCTAAACGCGTAATCCGATGCGGGCGAAAGTTTGGCCACATAAATTGTTCCAAACCAACGAGAGTCGGATATCTCTTTTTTAATATCAGAAAGACAGCAGTACCAGGCTTCATCGGGGTAGGCTCTGTCTCCCATCCGCTTTATTATGGGAATTAAGGGCGAATGTTTTCCCCAGTACAAAGTGCTTGTTTTTGTTATTCCGGCCAAATGGACACCATTATCAGCTGCTTTTTTACATATACGTTGGATTAGCTTATAAGGAAGGCTTACACTTGCTCGCAAGGAACCGTCTACCAGAACAATGCTCCCCGGTTCAAGGTTGTTTACCAGACTTTCAGTTAATTCCCACTCCTTAAGTGACCTTATCCTTCCGACTATCTGTCCGAAAGGTGGTGTTTCATCCGGTGATTCCTGTAATAGATTTAAGTAAACAGGAAGGAAAATATCTTTGGTTGTTCCTAGGGATACGGTTATAACATCAGGTTCAGCAATGGTTTCCTCGATAGGTTTTCCTTCCTTATATATTGTATACCCGCATCTTTGCATTCCCACACAGAAAGAACGAGCGTGGACAATATTGCACGAACCGCCGTCTATTGCCGCCAAAGCATTATTAAACTTGCCGGGTTTTAAAGGGAAAAAGTTACTTTCATTTATTTCTTTGTTTATCTGAATGGGTTCATCTTCGTTTTCATCGGAATCGACCTCAATATAGGAGGCACTTTCACTAAGGGCTTGCTTAATGAAGTTAGCGCTTTCTCGCAGATCGTTTTCGGTTCTTTCATTTATATTAATCATAATTACTCAGTTCGCAGGCTTCCCGTTTGAATTATGCGATTTCTTATAAAGTATAATACAGATGGGCTTAATGTGAGGCAGAAATTTTCTGAATATTGATAGGATCTTACTTTGGGAAATCGATTATTAAATCAAAATTTCTTATTTAAGGGTCCGACTAATGAAGGATAGCTTGATATAAATATCAATATAGTTTATATTATAAATAAGCAATACTTATTCCTGCCATGTTTCTTGATATCCATTAATACTGATGGATAAAGCTAAGAGCAGGAAGGCAGATCTCTAGAAGAAAGGAACAAGAATTGGGGTTCTTAAGAAAAAATAAGGCTTCTCCGCAAGAGGAAAGAGGCATAGTTTTATTTTCGGATACACAAGACGCGCTTAAAGCCGAAAAAATACTTAAGAAAACAGGGTGCTCTATAAAGCTTGTTGCTCCGCCTCCTAAAATAAGAAAAGGATGCGATCTGGCAGTGGAATTTGATCTTATGGAGCAAACGAGTATTGAGCGCGAGCTCTTCGAAAATGATGTTGAGATCCTGGATATTATCTCACTTAATACGGAAAGCCAGAAGCCACTGGAAGTTGTAAAAGTTACTAATTTTGGTGATACAGTCCTGGTGAGATCGGCTAATATGAAGATCACTTTTAATAGGCAAACAGGCTCAATTGTTAATGTGTCAGGGGGAGGTTGTCCTGATGTTCCCTACCTCCATCTGCAAATGATTGATAAGAAGCTTACTGAAGCACCAAAGCCAAGGGATTTAGGATATACACTCTGTGCTTTGATGCTCGATAAAGCCTATGAAGAATCAATTAATATTTATAATCGGGAGCAGTAAATGCTATTAATTGCTGGGACCATTCCCGTTAAGGGCGGATCTTTAATAAAAGGAGAAGCAAGGCTTGAAGGAGACTCATTGCTGATAGACGGACATGAGATTCCTTGTACGCAAGGCACTGCTGCTATGGTAAGCGCTGCTGTAGTAACTACTGATTATTTGGGAATAGATGCTCCTCATGTTGTTCTGGCCGAAGATATCGGGGATGGACAAGGCAGTAAAGAACTCTATAAATATCTTACCGCTAATCTCCCGGAGATATCACCTCGTACTTTAACTTTACATTATCTACTGCCTGTTATGCTTTTAATGGAAAGACTTATAGAGTCGAGCGAGAAGTGTAGTCGCAAAGTAACTCTTATTGCTGATGCCGGTGCGATGTATGCAGCAAAAGCAGCCGGATTAGCACCAAAATTTGATATTTTTACACCCGATATTGGGGAAATGGCATTTTTAGCTGATCCTGACGTTACTCACCCGGCTTACATTAGGTATTATTTATCGGAAACCGGGGTGACTGAATTAATAGAGAGCGCCTACACTAGGCACAATTTAGCGAGCAATGTGATAGTCAAAGGTAGTGTGGACTATATTGTTAAGGAAGGACAAGTCAATCACACTGTAGAAAAGCCCTCTGTTCCTTCCATGGAAGCTATTGGTGGAACGGGAGATACAATTACCGGTTTAATATCTGCTTTTACTTACGCAGGTCTTAAACCCTATGAAGCTGCATTAATTGCTGCAAGAGCTAACCGAATGGCAGGTAGATTCAGCGAAGCTACTCCCTCTACAAAAATATGGGAGATTATCTCTCAATTCCCTGCTGTTTTCAAAGAATATCTATGTGGATGGACAGGTATTTGTATCTAGTAATTATGAAGGTTTTCGGTGAAAGCAAGCAGAGGCTGTAGATTGTATATTTTCCTCTTTTACACCCATTTATGTAATCAAGAAAATCATAATTAAATTAACTATCGAAGATTGCCGAAATCGTATTATGGCTTGTTTTAACAATTTGACAATTAAAAAAAGAGTTGTTAGTATTAAATTGTAATTGAGACGCAACTACAATAAGGCTATGAAAAAAGAAGTCGATAAGTTTAGAAATTTCTTAAAATCAAAAGGGATGAGGTTTACTCCCGAGAGAGAAATTATCGCGGAAGAAATTCTTGCCAGCGGTGATCATTTTGAAGCTGAGGATCTTTTAATCAGGATCAGGGAAAAGGACGAACGCATATCAAAGGCAACAATTTATAGAACCCTACCATTGTTAATCCAAAGCGGGCTTATAAGAAAAGCCATATTTAATGAGAAACATATGCATTACGAAAAGCTAAGCAATAAGCATCACGGGCACATGGTTTGTAAAAGCTGTGGAGAGATCATTGAGTTCAAGGCAGAGAAAATACAGGAATTGCTCGGCGATATTTGCAGTAAAAATAATTTCAGTGCCGAGGATTATAAATTGGAAATAACGGGATTGTGCGCTAAGTGCAGATAAAATTTTTAATGTGTTATTGCAAACGAGACTCAATAACATATAGGAGCTAATATGCAACTGACACTTATTCAGCTTGAAAGAGGAAAATTAGCTGAGGTAAGGCAAGTAGTGGGTGGAATTGGTTTTCAAAGACGTGCTTCATCCATGGGCATAAGAGTAGGAAAGCGGATTCAGAAAGTTGCCGAACAACCTCTTCGAGGTCCAATTGTTTTAGAAGTTGAGGGTTGCAGGATTGCCTTAGGTCGAGGAATGGCTGCCAAGATTTTAGTAGAGGAGGTAGCTGAGTGAAGATTCTACTTATGGGCAATCCGAACATAGGAAAAAGTGTTATCTTTTCTAGGTTGACTGGAACCGATGTTATTACCTCCAACTATCCCGGAACCACTGTTGGCTTTACCAAAGGAACAATGAAACTTGATGGAGAAAGAGCCGAAGTGATTGATGTTCCTGGAACGTATACGCTTGAACCAACTTCTAAAGCTGAGGAAGTAGCTATAGAAATGCTTGGGGATGGAGATGTGGTTATCAATGTTGTGGATGCCACAAACTTAGAGAGAAATCTTTACCTGACCCTTCAGCTATTGGAAAAGAACGTGCCGGTGATAGTTGCCCTGAACTTGTGGGACGAGGCAAAACATACGGGTATAGAAATTGATATTAAAAAACTGGAATATCTATTAGAAGTGCCGGTTGTTCCTACAGTCGCGGTTACGGGGGAGGGGATTAAGACCCTTGTCTCTCGTTTATCTCAAGCTCAGGCTCATCAGCGTAAGCATTCGGAACAACAAAGATGGATTGAGGTAGGTGATATAATTGCTCGAGTTCAAAAGGTAAAACATCGGCACCATACTGTTTTGGAGAGATTGGGAGATATAAGTATTACACCCTTAACAGGTATTCCTATAGCTCTGATAGTTTTATTTCTTACTTTTCAGCTTATAAGGCTGATAGGCGAGAGTTTAATAAGATATCTGTTTGAGCCACTATTTGAAATGTATATGCCCATGGCTGTAAAAATTAGTCAATTGCTAGGACCCGGAATTCTCCGTAATATTTTAATCGGCACACTAATAGATGGAAAAATTGATTATACCCAATCCATGGGGGTTATTACTACGGGATTATTTGTCCCTATCGCAATGGTTTTACCTTATATAGTCTCTTTCTATTTAATCTTAAGCTTCCTGGAGGATAGCGGTTATCTTCCCCGTCTGGCGGTTTTGATTGACAATGTTATGCATCGGTTGGGTTTACACGGTTGCGCAATAATTCCGATGCTGCTTGGTCTGGGATGTAATGTTCCCGGAGTTCTAGCCACAAGAATTCTGGAAACGAGAAGGCAGAGATTTATCGCTGCTACTCTTATGGTTATATGTGTTCCATGTACTGCTATGCTCGCTATTGTTGTTGGATTAGTAGGCAAATTTGGATCCCGGGGTCTGGCAATAGTGTTTTTCACTCTTTTTTTGGTTTGGATTATTCTCGGTACACTGTTAAACAAACTTCTTAAAGGGGAAAGCCCGGAAATATTTTTAGAGATACCGCCGTATCGAATTCCCTATGGGGGGGTTCTTTTAAAAAAACTGTGGATGCGGATTAAATATTTTTTGAAAGAAGGAGTACCCTTTGTATTATTGGGAGTATTAGTGGCCAATATCCTCTATTCTTTAGGAATAATCAATTTTGTCGGCACCATAACCTCTCCAATAACAGTAGGTCTTCTAGGTCTCCCCAAAGAAGCCACTGCTGCTCTGATTATTGGATTGCTTCGCAAAGATGTTGCTGTGGGGATGTTATTGCCTCTTAGTTTAACCATGAAACAGTTGGTTATTGCCAGTGTTGTACTTACTATGTATTTTCCCTGCGTGGCAACCTTTGCAGTACTGATTAGGGAACTGGGCATCAAAGATATGGCAAAGTCGGCTGCTGTTATGATAGTCAGTACAATCTTAGTAGGAAGTCTGCTGAATTTGCTTCTATAAACTCTTCCTACGCCAATCCTTGTTTTAAATATCTCTGTTTTTTTGTTCTTTTTTGAAAACTCTCTGCACTGTGTTTTATTGACACTTGGGGGGAATTAGTTTATGATGATAATGAGAATCATTATCATTAGGAGCTATTATGCATGGTCCCCGCTGGCATAGAAGGTTTGAGAAAAGTGGATACCGACTAACATCTCCGCGGAAGATGGTCCTGGAAGTACTTGCTGAAAATCCAGGGCATTTAAGCGCCGACGAGGTGTTTTTTTTAGTACACCAAAGACAAAGAGGGATTGGTTTAGCCACTGTCTATAGAACCTTGGATATCTTGGTGCGAATGGGCATAATCCAGAAGTTTGATTTTGGTGACGGCCGATCTAGATACGAGCTTTTAGCAGGCAAGGGAGCACCACATCATTTAATCTGCAAAAGCTGTGGTTGCGTTATTGATTATGGAGATTTATCGGAAAAAGAAATTGGATTGGTAGAGGAGCTGAAAGAAGAAGCAAGCAAGCGCCATAATTTTGAATTTGAATCATATAGAATCGATTTTTTGGGGACTTGTAGCAAGTGTAAGAAAAAGAGCTCTTAAATTGGAGGAGGTGGAAATAATGCCGGGATTTGATGGCACGGGACCGGGAGGACAAGGTCCGATGACCGGAGGAGGAAGAGGCTATTGCGCACTTCCAACTGACAATTATGCTGTACCAGGTCGAGGAATTTCGTCAGCATATGGGATTGGCCAGGCTCCCAATTATGGTACAGAGGCAACAACTGGGCAAGGTTATTTCTCCAGATATCCGCTTTACAACAGGCCTCGTATTGGACTAGCATCAGGAAGAGGGGCAGGCCGCGGAATGTTCTCAGGTAGAGGGAGAGGCCGAGGTTATTGTCGGTTCTAAGAGTGTAAAATTTAAGATAAGGAGATGATTTAGATGCCAGGAGGCAGAGGAAATAGGTATATGTATTATGCTACCGGCCAGCCTGGTTGGATGCGATTTGGATATAGTCCGGGTTGGGTAGGAAGAAGTGCTACTGGTTTAGGTCCATGCGCCGAATACATAATGACAGGTAGATGGCCTACTCCACAAATGCAAGCTGCTTGGGAAGCCGGAGATATTCCGGCAACCGGGGCTGCTACCACTATATCCCAAATGACGCCGGAACAAGAATTAAAGATGTTGAAGAACCAGGCACAAATTTTAAAACAGCAATTGGAAGAGATAGAAGAAAAAATAAAGGAATCAGAGAAGAAAAAGAAATAGAGCATAAGGAACTATGAGGGGTTGCTTTGACAAGAATAAGTGAGGTAGTTAAGTGGAGAAACAGAAATCTGATCTTGATTTCAAGTTGATGGCTCTTGCCTATAAATTTCGGGATTTATTTTTGTCTCGCAAGAACATTGTTAAAGAGGTGGGAATAAAAGTAGGATTTGAAGTGCTCGACTATGGATGTGGACCCGGGAGTTATGTGGTTCCTGCAGCGGAGCTGGTGGGAGGATCAGGAAAAGTTTATGCCCTGGATATTCACCCTCTTGCTATTCAAATGGTACAGGATATTGCTTCCAAAAAGCGACTGACAAATGTAGTGACTATTAGATCTGATTGCGTAACCGGACTACAAAATAATAGCCTGGATGCGATTCTTCTATATGATGTTTTTCACGACTTAAGTAACCAAAGCGCAGTATTGGAGGAATTACATCGGGTGCTAAAATCAAATGGCATCTTGTCAGTAAGCGACCATCATATGGAAGAGAATGAAATAGTCAATAGTATATCCAACGGGGGATTTTTCAAAGTATCAGCTAAAGGAAAGAAAACATATAGTTTTGTCAAAAAAAGGTTGGATAGAACTTGAGCAAACAAAGTTAAAAAACAGCAGAGGTAATACATACTACTTTTTAAGCGACTAAAGGATGCCATTGATAAGAGAATCAGAGCTGGAAAAAGCGAAAGATGTTGTTAGGGGAAACTTTATTAAGTACACCAGAAACGCGTTCCGCGTACTTCCACATATTGATAAACCCAAAATTTTGGATATAGGTTGTGGCTCGGGGATGCCAAGCTTAGAGCTGGCAAGATTATGTAATGGAAAGATAATAGGAGTGGATATTGATAAATCACTCCTGGAAATATTTAAAAATAAAATAGAAAACGCCGAGCTTTCTGACAGAGTTCAGGCCTTAGAATGCTCCATGTTTGACTTGGATTTTCCAAATGAGAGTTTTGACATCATCTGGGCAGAGGGTTCCATTTCAGTAATCGGTTTTGGAAAAGGGATTAGAGAATGGAAGCGGTTCTTAAAGACCCCCGGGTATCTGGTAGTCCATGATGAGATAGGTAATATTGAAAAGAAACTGAGCTTGATATCCAATTGTGGTTATGAGTTACTCGATCATTTTTTATTATATAAAGAGATCTGGTGGAATGAGTACTTCGCTCCTTTAGAGAAAAGACTCAATGATATTGTTGATAGAGCCAGCGATGATATTAATGTTCTGGAGGAGCTTGATAAAGATCGGCGGGAGATAGAAATGATTAAAAAGAAGCCAGATTCTTATGGCTCCGCGTTTTTTATTATGCGTAAAATATAAGGTAACTCTAGATTATAGTGGAATTGTCACATAGATACTTACTACTGTTAGGCTTAAGGAGACATCTTTAAGATTGCTTGCCAACTTTTTGGTTGATATCGCACCTATGCTGATTGCGGGATTTTTATGGCTGTCGCACTATTCTAAGATTAAGGAATAGGAAGAAACCCAACTGTTACTGGTGAAACACTTCTTCTTAAGATCCCTTTTGTTGTATCAGAAAGAGAATAAGTATAAATAAATTATCCGGTGCTTGAAAGTTATTGTAGTATCTACAGGATATTTAGTAGCTTCGTCGAATTTCGTTAAGACGGAAAAATCAAACTATGCAAATATTAATCAATAAGAAATGGAACAAAAAGAACGGAAACCAATCATATATTTGCTGCTTATTTCTCTTCTAATCGGGTGCATATTTTCTTCCTGCCATACCTGCAGCAGAAGTGTCTGCTGTCATTCCTTTCAGAAAGCAACAAATCTTGTTGTTCCTTTATCTTGCTTTTCTGTGATTGTTAATATGGAAAAACCGATTTGTTTCGCCTGTTATTACCAGTGGAGCGGCAAAGCTACTTTTTTTCGAATCATAAGCATTCAATACCTCATATTGATTGGTTTTTACTTGTTGTTAATCTCTTTTTCGCTTACTTTTAATATTTCTTATGCTTCCGTTCTAACGCGTGCGCCTCCAAAGAGTTAGTGATTCAGCATTATACACAGACAAGTTGCCATCTTAGCTTTATGGTTGTGGCTTTGAAATAAAGTACTTAATAATGGAGGGTCTATCATGGACAAGAAGGGTAAGCATTTAATCGATGAACTAGAAGAACATTTGCCATATTCAATTTTTAGTGTTGTTATGGGTATGCTTGCTTTGGGAATTCTTACCTTTATTGCCATTCTTCTAAAGGCGGAAGGGGCCTTTCCGAAAGCATCAAAAGAACTGTTTCACGTTTTTCATCCCGTGCATCTTCTCCTGAGTGCCGCTGCTACAACAGCGATGTTTTGGAAACACGAAAAGAAGATATTTAAAGCGCTTATAATCGGCTTTTTGGGAGCAGTTGTGATATGTGGCATAAGTGATATTATTTTTCCATTCCTAGGGGGTATTTTGCTAGGCGTAGATATGGAGCTGCATATATGCATTATTGAACACCCGCAAATAATTGTTCCTTTTGTTTTTATTGGGATTTTAGCGGGATTCCTAGCACCAATGGCAATTACTAAGAGCACACAATACTCTCATGCTATGCATGTGATTGTAAGCAGTATGGCTTCAATCCTTTATTTGACTGCATTTGGATTAGTAGGTTGGACCGATATGATCGGAAGTATTCTTATCATTATAATTCTAGCGGTTATGATTCCCTGCTGTGTAAGTGATATTGTTTTCCCGCTTCTATTAACCAGTCCCGAGTCCGTTATTATGGATGAAAAGATACACTGATAATCCTAGCATAAGTAAGATGACTATAGATATTTAGCTGGGGATAATGAAAATCAGTTTGTAAGATTATGATTGTATTACAAGTGGTTAATATAAGGAGAAATTAATGCAAGAAACAATTACCGAGGCGATTAAGAATCCATCGTTCTTTACCTATATTGCTGTTTTTTTAGCGGGAATGCTAATAAGTCTGGGCTCTTGTGCTGTTCTAGAAGTACCGATTCTGATTGGATATTTGGGGGGAGTCAAAACTAAGTCACGATCCCGGCTTTTTGCCATAACTGCTCTGTTTGTTCTGGGGATGCTGGTTACTTATTTTCTTATTGGCATTTTTATTGGGCTAGTAGCAACAGCATTAACACGTCTGATTATCTGGTCAAAGGTGCTATATGTCATTCTTGGTATCGTGTCTATAATTATTGGTTTGGTATTATTGGGGTTACTCAAATTACCTATTCCTAATGTGAATCGGCTTTCAGGCCTTAAGAGGGGGAAAGGCGATCTCATAGGTGCTTTTTTGCTTGGTTTTGGATTTGTATTCCTGGAAGCACCTACATGTCCCGCATGCGCTCCGGCTCTTGTGATGATAAGTGCCTATATGGTTACCCAGCAGAAAATTCTATATGGTTTAGCACTGCTACTGGTTTATGTTTTTGGGCAGAGTATACCAATCTTGCTCATCGGCCTGTTCACCGGATATATAAAGCAGATCACAGAGAAATTTCATTCCTGGAGTGAATATATCCAGATTGTTGCCGGAATTCTATTAGTAGTGGTCGGTTTGGATCTTCTATGGTTGGCTTAAGGAGCTAAGAAATGGGAGAAGAACATAATCATTTGCAGGAAAATCATATAAATCATATACATGAGCACCATTGTCATGAATGTGAGACAGAAAGGGTCTCAAAGCGAGATCGCGTGATAATGCTTTTTTTGGTAATTATCCCGGTTATTTTTCTGTTTAGACCGTTTATTGCTTTTCAAAGCTTTAGCAGGGCAAATTCTTTTCTTGACGCGGGCTTCTATGAAGAAGCAATCCATCATTATCAAAGAAGCATCATACTCAAAGGCGATTTTTGGGAAGCGTATTCTTGGCTGGGATTTGCATACCAAAAGGAAGGACAGATAGAGAAGTCAATAAATGCATATAAAACGGCAATCAATCTAAATCCTAAAGATCACCAGGCCTGTCTCGAACTGGGATTAATCTACTATAGAAAAAAGGATTACAGTAAATCTGCTCATTATTTTAACAAGGTTGTTCAAATTGATCCTAGTGACTTACATACGAAGAATCTGGAAGCACTATCCTACGAAAAACTTGGCCAAGAGGATAAAGCTGTCTCGATTTGGAAAGAAATTTTAAAAAGCGATCCCTCATTCCCTCACGCGATAGAGAATCTAGAACGAATCAGCAAATAGACTTCAAATCTAAATAATAATAATGCCTTCACAGAGATTCCTTAATAGCAACATGGAGTGGTGAAAGGCATAGTCCGGATTGAAACCTCAAGAAAATTATTGAACTTACTTGCAATTAACTATTATAGTTAATATAATAATAATGTGTGGAGGTGTGAATATGTTGCCAAAGGAAGACCAACCTGTATATCCCATAGGTGTTGTTGCCGGGATGTTGGAGGTTCATCCGGAAACATTGAGGATATGGGAACGAAATGGAATCATCAGACCCGCGCGAAGAGGACAACGAAGGTACTATTCTAACCTTGATTTGAAGCGCTTGGATTTTGTTCATGACTTGATAGAAAAGGATGGTTTGAATCTGGCTGGGGTAAGCAGGGTCGTCAAGATGTATCCTTGCTGGCAAAGGAAATACTGCTCGGGCGGCAAATCCCAAAGCTCTCGCAAATGGATCAATCCATCGAAGCCCTGCTGGAAAGAAGCGGGAACTTATTGTCTTAGAGTTGAGGATAAAGCCGAACTGTGTTCCGGATGCAAGCTAAGAAAAGGACAGAGGAGCTGCGAATAAAGATAAATCAATACCGGGAATTAGATATGGAGGAGATATGGATTCATGCAAAAACGTTGGGAGTACTTGTAGCTCTCAGGGCAGGGAATGTCCTTCGTCAAGTTCAGTAGTTTTTAATCCAGAGCGAAAAGAAGGAATAGATCGCTATATTGCGGTTATGAGCGGGAAAGGTGGCGTTGGAAAATCACTGGTTACAGGTCTCTTAGCTACGTCTTTGGCAAAGAAAGGCTTTAGTGTCGGTGTTTTGGACGCTGATATAACAGGTCCCAGTATTCCAAGGATGTTTGGGTTAAAAGAAAAGGTATTTTCAGCGGGATCCAATCTAATTCCACCCGAGACTTCAAGGGGAATAAAGGTAATGTCATTAAACCTTCTATTGGAGAGCGAGGAAATGCCGGTCATATGGCGAGGGCCGATAATCGCTAAGGTAATAAAACAGTTTTGGGAGGATGTCTTATGGGGACAATTGCAGTACTTTTTGGTCGATCTTCCACCAGGCACCGCGGATGCTACCATAACCGTTATGCAGTCTATTCCGCTGGACGGCATCATAATCGTTGCTTCTCCCCAGGATCTTGCAGTGATGATTGTTAAAAAGGCCATTAATATGGCCAAGGATGTAAATATCCCGATACTGGGATTGGTGGAAAATATGAGCTACGCGGTTTGCCAAAAATGTGAACAAAAGCTGGAGTTTTTTGGAAAAAGCCAAGCAGAGAAAATTGCTGATGATATGAATATAAATCTTCTGGGGAAGCTACCTATTGATCCGAGAATCGCGCAGCTTTGCGATGAAGGAAAGATTGAAAACTATAGCAATGACTCCTTCGAAAAAGTATCGGAAGCGGTTTTAAATTTAGTGAACTAAAAATAATTTCTACATGGACGAACAGGATTAGGAAAGGACGAAGATTGATAATCAAAGATTATATGAAAGAGGGAGGTAAGAAATGAAAATTGCCATTGCCACGGAAGGAACTCAGGTCTCAGACCATTTTGGTAGGTGTTCATTTTACACTATTGTTGATATTGAAGATGGACAAGTAGTAAATAAGGAAAAAATACCGAATCCAGGACATGAGCCGGGTTTTTTGCCCGGATATCTAGCCCAGAGAAATGTGAACTGTGTAATTGCTGGCGGTGCTGGACCTCGGGCTAAAAGCCTGTTTGCTGAGCAAGGTATTGAAATTATTACTGGAGTAAGCGGAAGCGTTGATGACACACTAAACGATTTTGTCAACGGGACACTCAAGACAGGTACAAATACATGTGATCATTGATGTAAGAGGTGAAATTGATGTTTGTTGTTGATTTAGGTAAGTGTACTGGTTGCGCAAATTGTATTGACGTATGTCCTCTGGAGGCTATTAGCATACAAAATGAGCAAGCTGTAATCAACGTTGATGAGTGTGCAGAATGTGGTGCTTGTATGAATGCATGTCCTAATGAAGCTATCTTCGAAAGGGAACTTGAACCCGGGATTGAGGAAAGGATTATTAATGGTGAGGTTAATGCCTTTGCTCAAGATAAGAGTCTGTCAAGCGAACCGATTTTACAAGCAAGGCCAGTGGTAAAATTGACGGAATCTAACGAAGGTCAAAGTATAATTCCTGCTATGAGAAGGAATCGTACACGTAGCATAAGAGGCGATAGAGGTTGTGGTAATAGAGGAAGCAAAAGGAAGGGGCGAATCTAATATCTGCAACTGGAATAGAAGAGTTATGGGTGGTAAAAGTGTTTCGAGAATTAGATCTTGAGCGTAAAGCTCGCTCGGTATTGGGTGTTTCTTCCGATGCGGGAGATAAAAAGGTAAAAAAAGCATATTGGCGCATGGCCATGGAACTCCATCCTGATAGGGACTTAGAAGATAAATCTTTGGAGGATAAGTTTAAAGTGGTGTCAGAAGCTTATGAGATACTCACCTCGGGTAAGAATATAAGTAGCTGTACTCTTCTCAGCTGTGATATTGGATGGTTGGATTTGGAATGTCCGCAAAGTTATGAAGATTGGTGGAAAGAAGCATATGCTAACTTCATCTGGTAATAAAATAAATTTCGATACATTAGCAAAGACTTACGATAGCTGGTACAAGACAGAGAAGGGAAGCTATCTAGACAAGCTTGAAAAAAAAGCGGTTTTAAAACTAGCGCAACCAAAAGCGGGCGAGAAAGCTTTAGATGTCGGTTGCGGTACAGGTAATTACACCTATTTGCTTGCTAATAGCGGGCTTAATGTTACAGGTATTGACTCTTCAGAAGAGATGATAAGGAATGCAGTAAAAAAGATGCGTGGCAACTGTAAGGTGAAATTTATTTTAGATAAGGCTGAGCTTCTCTCTTTTGGTAATGATGAATTTGATTTGGTCTTAGCAATTGCAGCTTTGGAATTTATACGAGATCCCATTAGTGCGATTGATGAGATGTTTAGAGTCTTGAAAACTAATGGACGCCTTGTTTTGGGATTTTTTAACAAATATAGCCTTTGGTCACTCTTAAGGAGGATAAGGGGGATTTTTTCAGATTCTATATATAATCAAGCACAATTCTATAGCTTAAATGAAATGAAACATTGGTTGGGACGATATGGAGAAGTAGAAATTTTGGCTGTTCCTTTACTGCCACAACGTTTTCAGTTTGGTTCGATTATCTGGAGCAATCCTTTATGGAAAAAGCTATGCGGTTTCTTGGTAATGAAAGCCGAAAATCAGCTCGGCATAATCGAGCCTTAGTTTCATCACTGTAGAAAGGTAGGTGCTGGAGGTATATAAAAGATGGCAAACGTCTCAAATATTTTCAGTAACTGTATGTTTTATCAGGAAATTGTGTTCAAACAAGAATTATCAAAACCAGAGTACGAATATGAGATTTAAATCAATAATTTAGTTAGGGCAAAACAGGTTTAAAGATCTAAGGAAGCAATAGACTAAGAAGGAGGTATTTAGATGAAAGTAGCTATAAGTTCAGCAGGAGTGGATCTATCGTCTCAAGTCGATCCGCGTTTCGGTAGATGTCAATATTTTATTATCGTTGATCCAGAGACAAAAGAATTCGAAGCGGTAGCTAATCCTAACATCTCGGCTTCGGGAGGAGCAGGGATACAGTCTGCTCAACTAGTTGCGGGGAAAGATATAAAAGCAGTCTTAACAGGTAATTGCGGACCAAATGCTTTTACTACACTGCAAGCTGCGGGAGTAGAGGTTATTACCGGTGTTGCCGGAAAAGTTGAAGATGCAATAGAGCAGTATAAGCAAGGTCAATTACAAGCAACTAATAAACCCACGGTGGAAGAAAAATCAGGTATTAATCAGATCAATATGAGTTCCGGCCAAGGACCCGGGGCCGGTATGGGTAAAGGTGGAGGCCGTGGTATGGGCAGAGGAATGGGAGGCGGAAGAGGTCAAGGTGGAAGGCGATTCTGATGGATCACATATTTGGGCCTGTGATTTCAAGACGTTTGGGAATGTCGCTGGGAATGGATGTAGTTCCCTTTAAGACGTGCAGTTACGATTGCATCTATTGCCAATTAGGTCGAACAACCAATAAGACTATCTGCCGAAAAGAATATATATCCCATAATACTGTGCTTCGCGAGACAGAAGAATATCTTTCCCTGGAGCAACCTGCTCCTGATTATATTACTTTTTCAGGCTCCGGAGAGCCTACATTAAATAACGAAATTGGCAAGATAATCAGGAAAACAAAACAGCTTACTGAAATTCCGATAGCTGTGTTAACAAACGCTTCGCTGCTTGGTCAACCTGAAGTTCAAGAAGATTTAATGGCAGCTGATGTGGTATTGCCCTCTTTGGATTCAGCCTCAAAGAGAGTGTTTGCCACTATCAACAGGCCTTATAAATCTTTGACAATCTCAGGGGTAATTAATGGATTAATCTCTTTTAGACAGTCCTTCTCGGGAGAAATGTGGCTTGAAGTACTTCTTTGTCGAGGAGTAAATGATGATAAAGCAGAACTGCAAAAGATAGGGGAAGCAATAAAAAAGATCAGGCCTCACAAAGTACATCTCAATACTGTTGCCAGGCCTTCTCGTAGTGGATTGGCCTATCCCTTAAGTCCTGAACAATTAGAAGAAGCACAAAAGATATTAGGGGTAAATGCAGAAATAATTGGGGATTCTAAAAAGGCATTCCCCTTTAATGATGGTCAAACAGTTGAACAGCAGGTATATGACTTATTGCGACGCAGACCCTGCACTATTAAGGAAATAACGGATTCTTTGGCAGCTAAGCCTGAGGAAATTAGCAAGATAATCGAGACTTTTACTAATCAAAAAAGAGTGGATTATAAAGTTTATGGAGGACAGATTTACTATCATTCTTTGGAATTGCGAAAGGTAAAATAATCGCCTTTGTAAATTTTCTTGATCTGGATATGAACAAAGCAGAAGGACAGGAAAATGAATGTATTAAAAATAGCCGAATATCCTCACACAATATTGAGGAGAAGGGCAAAAAAGGTCACTAAATCTAATAAGAAAATCCGAAAGTTTGCTGAAGATTTGGCAAATACAATGTATGCAGTGAAAGGTATAGGTATATCTGCACCCCAAGTCGGTATACTGCATCAAATTATTGCAGTGGATGTGGGAGAAGGATTGCTAATAGTTATTAATCCTAGACTAATACACAAAGAAGGAGAGCAGGTAGATATAGAAGGTTGCCTTAGCTTGCCTTCTATGGTGGGGCATGTAAAGCGGGCCGACAAGGTTGTATTAGAAGGATTAGACATTGATGGAGAATTTATAAAAATAGAGACCGAAGGATTGCTCGCTAGGGTTATACAGCATGAGGTAGACCATTTAAATGGAATCCTAATAATTGATCGGGCAATTGAGTTTGCTGTAGAAAATGAAAAAAATCCGGTAGAAACTATGATCAAATCCAATATTAACTATTGAATATAAGAATCTGATTATGTAAAAAATGTCCAATTATAAGCATAGAGCAGTGACTTAACTTACTTGCATAAGGCTGATGGAGAGGAAAGACATGCCTATTTATGAGTACAAATGCGCTGAGTGCGGCACAATAGTTGAAGTTGTGGAAGGAATTGTAGGCAATGATGCCAAAATCAAGTGTTCTCAGTGCGGTAGCGAGTTTATGGAAAAGGTGATTCCTTCAACCTTTACCGTGATTGAAGCCAGGAAGAAAAAGACAATCTCAAATAATAAAAGCTGTTGTGGGACAACTACTCCTTGCGATAATCCAAAAAGATGCTGTGATTAGGATAAATAGTACTGGATTGGGCTGAGCGTGAAAGATAGTGGGAGGTGAAAGTAATGCCGGGAGGAAATGGTACCGGACCTGCAGACAGCAGTTCCCGGACAGGTGAAGTCCAGGGAAGAGGCGGAAGAGGTCAAGGTGGAGCATCAGGAGCAGGACCGGGTGGCAACTGTGTTTGTCCTAGTTGTGGAGCAACAGTTGCACATCAAGCGGGAGTTCCATGTTATCAAGTGTCCTGTCCAAAATGCGGAACAAGAATGGTCAGGCAGTAGATAAACTAAAACTAATTTGAATTCATGTGGTGCTATGGAGTTAAAAGTAATTTGTGACAACAGAGTGCATAAAAAAAGTAGCGAAGAACTCAAAGTATCTTGGGGACTCTCTATCTATATAAAATATAATTTGAATATTTTGTTTGATACCGGTGAAGATGAAGAAGTGTTTCAAAGCAATCTTGAAATCCTATCTGTTCCCATTGAAGAGGTTGATTTTTTAGTGATCTCCCACATGGATTACGATCATGTTGCTGGTTTAAGTGCAGTTATAAGAAAGAATTCCGATCTAAGGGTTTTTCTTCCTCAAGGTGTTGATGAGGATCTCAAGACTTCGTTGTTTAATGATGGAGCTGAACTAATTCAGGCTAGAGGTTTTGAAGAAATTGCTTCCAACCTGTATACGACAGGAAGTCTAGGCTCGGAGATTCCTGAACAGTCCTTGATAGCTGAAACCGATCAAGGGTTAGTAATAGTAACTGGCTGTGCTCATTTTGGCATCGTAAATGTATTGAAAGAAGTCAAGAAAAATTTGACCGGGAAAATATTTATGGTCATAGGGGGTTTTCATTTAATGGCTGAGAGTAATCGAACAGTAAGAAATATAATATCAGACTTCAGAAAATTAGGAGTCATAAAAGTAGCTCCAGCTCATTGCACTGGTTCCAGGGCTATAAGGCTGTTTGAGGATGAGTATAAAAGCGATTTCATAAAAGTAGGCGTGGGGCGAAAAATAAGGATAGAAGATTAGGACTAAGGAAGGGAGCTTAACATGCCCATATATACATATAAGTGCAAGGACTGCGGGGAAGAATTCAAATTTCATGATATCCCGGGAATTCCAAAGCAAGGTTGCCAATGCCCTAAATGCGGCAGCAAAAAGATTGAGCAACTATCTGATTTATTTGACCAGACTGGTTCTTTTGGTTGTAATCCTCAAGGTCTTTGAGGTATGAGTGATTGATTGTACAAGTTTGTACATTTGAAAAAGAAGATATGGTCGAAATAGACAAAAAGATGGATTGGAACAATAAAGGCATTTCATAAGGGAATAAATTTATTTTCTATCGAGCTTTGCATTTATGAAAGCACTATTAGTACGTAAATATATTAAAGGAGTTAGTTGATGATAATTGCGATAGCAAGTGGTAAGGGCGGCACAGGCAAAACAACGGTAGCAACTAATCTTGCCTTGTCATTGGGTAATGCTCAGTACATTGACTGTGATGTTGAGGAACCTAATGGCTATATATTTCTTAATCCAAAGATACGTGAGATCAAGACTGTTTATCTTCCAACTCCTAAAGTAGATCAAGATAAGTGTTCCTACTGTGGGGCATGCGCGGAATTCTGTCAATTTAATGCTCTTGCTGTTATCAAGGATAAAGTCTTGATATTTCCTGAACTATGCCATGGGTGCGGAGGCTGTGTTTTAGCTTGTCCCGATTCTGCAATAACCGAAGAAAACAGAGCGATAGGCGTTGTGGAGAAAGGAAATAGTTCGAATCTTGCATTTGTTCAGGGGAAATTGAATGTAGGCGAACCTATGGCAACACCTATTGTAGCTGCCACCAAAGATGAGATAGATAGTGAAAGAACCGCAATTGTCGATGTACCTCCGGGCACCGATTGTCCTGTAATTGAAGGACTCAGAGGATCGGATTTCTCCATACTTGTAACCGAACCTACTCCTTTTGGTTTATACGATCTTAGATTGGCAGTTGATCTTGTGAGGTTGCTAAATATCCCATTCGGTGTTGTTATTAACCGATCGGGTCCAAATGATGTTCTTATTGAAAAATATTGTGAAGAAGAAAGTATCCCAGTTTTACTTAAAATCCCGTATCAGAGAGATATAGCGGTTCTCTATTCAAAAGGCATCCCGCTTATTAAAGCTGACCCAAAGTGGAAGGACTGTTTTTCCGGACTTTTTAGGAGTATTGAGGAGGAGATCAATGAAACAGCTCACCGTAATTAGCGGCAAAGGAGGAACCGGGAAAACGACTCTAACCGCTTCTTTTGCTACCCTAACAAAGAACACGGTTGTTGTTGACGCTGATGTTGGCGCTCCGGACCTCCATCTTCTTCTAAATCCTAGGTTAGTGCAAACTGATGATTATTTTGGTTCCAAGGCGGCGGTAATTGATAAAGAAATATGTTCAGAGTGCGGTATGTGCCAAGATGTATGCCGCTTTAAAGCTATAGATGATTTTAAAGTTAATTCTTTGCTTTGCGAGGGTTGTGGAACTTGCACTCTTGTATGTTCAGAAGAGGCGATAAATATGATAGACCAACCAACAGGTCAGACACACTTCGGGGAAACCAAGTATGGTTCTTTGATATATGCGAATCTCTACGCCGGAGCCGAGGCTTCTGGTAGGTTGGTTACAAAGGTTAGAGAAATAGCGCGAAGATTGTGCGAGCATCAGTACTGCGAACTCATCCTTTTGGACGGCTCTCCCGGAATCGGATGTCCGGTAATAGCTTCTCTTACAGGAGTGGATTTGGCTTTGGTAGTTACCGAGCCAACATTGTCCGGCTTAGCCGATCTTAAACGGATAGCAGAACTAACAAAACACTTTGAAATAGACACAACTGTGTGTATAAATAAGTATGATATAAACTTGAAGAATAGCCAGATAATTCAAGAATTTTGTGATGATTATGGGATAGAAGTGGTGGGCATGATTCCCTTTGATGAAGAGTTCAATAAGGCACTACATTTGGGGAAGCCACTTCTAGAGGTCAATAGCGGTTCGACGGCTAAGATTATTGAAGGTATTTGGAGTAGTATTTGTAAATCTCTTGATATAGAAGGCTTAGTTGATTTGAAAGTTAAAGGAGGAGAATAAATGGACAAACCGTATCCTCCCTGGAAGTACTGGACTAAGAGTAGTTTAACAGACACTCTTAGGAATGTATTCGACGGTCTTGGAGAAAAAGCGAAGGAGAATATACAAAATATTCTGAACAATTTTGACTGTGTTCAGGAGATAACGGAGCTTGATTTTTTTATTGGAAAGGATGCCCCCGCTTGTAGTTTTATTGTAACGTTTCTATGTCAAGATCTATCGAAGCAAGATCCTGATTTAGACCCAATTTCTCTTATTAAAGAAACTCAGTTTAGTATCCTTAAGGATATTTCTATTTATCTTAATACGACCCGGCTCAAACCCGCTATTAAAATAACAGCAATAAGTTCTAGCGGAGAACTCGCATCATGGACATGTTGGGAATGCCTAACAGAAATTTATAATGAAGAATTGCTGTACGAAGACTGGAGTTTATCGGCAGATTTTAATTACAAACTTAAGTAATCATAATATGATCATAATCTTCAATAAACGCATGGCACTTTCTCAAAGCAGCGATATTGATGAGGAGTCTGATGCATTAAGGAGGTAGTGATGGAAAAATCAAAAAAATTAAATAATGAAAAAGATAATTATGAGCAGGTTGAAGTTTTAGAAGAAGAGCAAATTGTAAAAAAACAGACCAAAGCGGAATCGGGAGTTACAAGGTCAGATCTAATAATTGAGATAGCTCAGCTTGTTATAGACGTTATAAGGGTTATGCAAAGATTTATAAGACTTTTCCGACATATTTCAACCTCAGCCTAAGAGTCTATGAAAACCTGCAAATTTATAATCATAAATAAGTTTTTTGGGAATAGAGTTAAGGCAGAGTTACTTTAGTTAAGTTATGGAATCTTGCTCGATAGCTGTATCTGAAGCGATTTGTTAAATTCGAATTGTTGCTCAATCCTTCGTAGTTCTTCTTCAATGTCAGGCTTTTTCATTATCATAAGAAAAGTCTCTACAATTTGGGGATCAAACTGACTTCCGGCATTCTTTTGCAGCTCTTTTAGAGCCGCCGTATTATCCAAAGTTTTCCGGTATGGACGATCGGAAGTCATAGCTTGATAAGCATCGGCCACGGCCAGGATACGAGAACTAAGTGGAATGCTTTCTCCTTTAAGATTTGCGGGATATCCATTACCATCATAATGCTCGTGGTGATGTAAAATTATAGGCACTGTTTCCTGCAAGGATGTAATGGAACCTATTATTTGTACTCCAATACTAGGATGTTGCTTTATGATGTCATACTCTTCTTTTGTGAGTTTGGCTGGTTTAAGTAAGATTTCCTCTTTAAGGCCAATTTTTCCGATGTCATGCAGCAAAGAGGCTCTCATTAGTTTATCACTCTCTTCCTTGGATAAACCAAGAGCTTCCCCGATTAGCAGTGCATATGTAGCAACTCCCTCGGAATGCCCACGAGTGTAGGAATCCTTCGCTTCAATTGCCATGATAAAAGCTTTAAGAGTATCAATGTATAAATCCTCAAGTTGGCCAAATAATTGAGCATTATGAATGGCCATAGCTACTTGGCCGGATAGGGTTGAGAGCATTTTTAAGTCTCCGTCGTTAAACTTGTAAGGTGATCTACTGTCCGCATTCAAAACTCCAATCACCTTGTCTTTTACTACAAGAGGGACAGATAGCATAGAACGGATATCTCTTCTGCAAGGGGTTAGGTTATCCTTAAATCTTAGGTCTTCTTGAAGATCGCCGATCAATATACTTTTTTCTTTCTCTGCCACCCAACCCGGTATTCCCTCACCGAGTTTAATTGTATGGATCTCGCAGATCGATATACTTTTACTATCCAATTTTGCTACTGCTTCTTCGTTTGGGCTTAATGAGTATGCAGCTTTGGCACGCAGCTCTTTGGTTCTCTCATCCAGCAGCATCAAACACGAGGCGTCAGCACCTAGGAGATTAGCTGTATTCTTGGTAATGAGCTTAAGAAGAATTTCCAAGTCTATTGTGGAAGATATTGCCTTGCTGGTTTGAAAAAGAAGAGCAGCTTCTTCAGCGTTGTGCTTATCTTTTTCGCAAAGTCTTGCTCTTTCCATATGGACTGCTACTTGACTTGCTATAGTTTTAAGAAGAACTGTATCCATATTTCTAAAGTATTTATGGATTCTTCTGTTGCCGATTACTAAAGCGCCGATAACTTTTTTTCTGCTCATTATGCCAACGACCAGAAGATTTCGAAGATCAAGGTTCTTGACCGTGTTCTTATCGAAACGGGAATCGCTGGGCAAATTATTAGAGATAAAAGGTTCGTCTTCCGTAAGAGCTTTCATGATTGCATGCTCCGGATTTGGCAAAACGCCTAAAGCGTTTCTTTGAGCTTCGTTCAGGCCAAAAGTGGGTTCTTCCACAATTAACGTGTTTGTCTTTTGATTAAGGAGTAGCATTGCATAAGCATCCGGATTGAAAACGGATAGTACTTTCTGACGGGTGCTCACTAAAATATTTTCAATGCGGGGTTCTTTCATAAAACTCTGAGATAGGCTGTGGGATATTTCTATTTCTTTTCTTTCCCGTATTTCTTCGTTAGCGAAAAGCCCGACAAATAATGCTGTTCCCAAAAGAACAGACAGTCGCCTTACTAAAATATGGAGAAAATAAATATCCTCCATTTTGTATAGTTCGAATAAGTAAGCCGTACTTAATAAAACAGACGAGATCATAGCTGAATAGAATCCTTCTTTCATTCCGTAATAGGATGAGATAAAAAGAATAGGTAACAAAAATAGCCAGTGAAGGTCACTACTAATTCCACCACTACAAAGAACTAAGCAGATTATAAAAACCTGGTAGACAAGGCTGGTACACAGGAAAAATTTAGGATGCATATATATTCTTTCGGGAACTTTTGAATAGGCAATCGAATATATTACGGAAAGGATTAGAAGCCAATAGATGCAGTGATTGATTTGTGTTGTGTGTGGCAGTTGAGTATAGAGTAGAGTCAAAGCAATCATTATCCATTGAACTGTACTTACCAGTTGGTATACTTTTTTCTGCCTACTAGTATTCATCTGGTTCTTCCCCTAAATCGATTATATATCTGTATACTATCGGCAAAGATAAGGAGAAATATAATTTTATTTGAAGCAAATTGAAGGAAGAAACACATGACTATCAATTTCAATTTGACAATTGCTAAGCTATTAGCGATATTGGAGGAGTAAGTGGAATAGAGCAATAGGAAAGGGAGGAATCAAATAGGGAAATCACCTGTCTAACTTAGCTGTTGTCAGGAAAACAAACAACTTAAGAGAAAAGGATAGTAGCAAATCGTTGTTTGCCTGAAGACCACTTACAGTTTTTCGTTTTAGGCAACGGCATGTAGAGGAAAATTCGATTTACCTACCACTGGTTGTTATACTTCTGAAATGGTCGGCTTAAAATAATTGTAGAACAGCAATCGGGTATTTAGGAAACGGGTAGTGTAATATGAAAAAAGCAAATACAGATAAATATATAGTAAGTGCCTGTTTGGTTGGGATGGAGTGTCGATATAACGGAGGTCATAAGGAGAATGCCAGTATAAGAGAGCTGGTGAAGTCGGGAAGGGCATTTCCGGTTTGTCCCGAGCAAATGGGAGGACTTCAGATACCGCGACCGCCTGCTCAAATCATGGGTGGCGATGGAGAAGATGTTTTATCCGGGCATGCAAAAGTTGTGGATTCTAAAGGGAAAGACGTAACGGAGAATTTCATCAAAGGAGCTTTTCAGGTTCTTAAGCTAGCCAGAATGTTGGATTGTGGTAAAGCTATTTTAAAAGAGAAAAGTCCTTCTTGCGGGACCGGAAAGATTTATGATGGGAGCTTTGAAGGAAAGTTAAGAGAAGGCAAAGGAGTAACGGCAGCACTTCTCGCACAAGAAGGAATCGAAGTAGTGAATGAAAATGACTATTGAACGACCTATTTATGGATTGGAAGAAGAGGTTTTTGTTACCGAGCCAACTAAGCCGTCGCTTAAGTCTTTGTACTATTTAGCGGGAATGTTAAAGAAAAACCCCGTCTTTTATTACACTCATACGGCATCCAATTTTTCCCGTGGCAAGGACATCTCTCAGGGACTAATGAGCGGCGTGGAGATTAGCACAGCTGTTCATGGCAGCATTGATGAACTCATGGATGATCTGGCTTTCCGTCGCAACGATTTGATTGCCACTTGTGATGGGTTGATTGTTCCTTTAGGCCATTTGATAAATTTCTATGCTCCAACCAATACATGTGCGTTTCAAATTCATGTAGGCGGAGTCAAGAATAGAGAAAAAGCGTATAGGAATCTTGCTTACTTCCTGCCGCTTTTAGTTTTACTTACTGTTAATTCTCCGGGTGCTGACGGCAAATATTACGGACAGTCTTTTAGGATTGATAAATCTTTTGCCATTGGTGAGTTAAGGAGTGACTGGGAGTATAGATTCCAGGATATAATTTACGCTAAGCGTCTAAGCACTATAGAACTTAGAATATTTGACCCTATATGGGATTTGGATAGAATCCGTCTTTTACTAAGCCTTATAGACGCAATTGTGAAGGCGGAAAAAGTATATTCTTTTAATGAAAATTCATATAATAAGCTGCGCTCGAAAGTCGCCTTGACCGGTTACTGTGAAGAAATCGAGGCAATTTATCAAGACCTTAACGAAATCAAGGAAGTTCGCAAAGGGATTTTTCAAAATACTTGTTCTGACCTGGTATGGGAGTTCTATCAACAAGAGGGACTTATTAGTACTTATTCGGCTTTGGATAATGCTTACAGAACCGGTATGTTCACGCCTTCCAGGACACCAAGTGAGAGCGACAGCTTATTAAAGGCAGGCATCGGATTTGCCGGTTATTATGTTCCTAAACTTCCTTATGTTCTTTGGAAGTATTGGAGAGAATGGTGATAAATGGCAGGAGTCAGAGAATGATAAAAATCATAATAACTTCACTTATTGCGCTCGTAGTTTTGATTTTTTGCGGTGTGTATTTTTTAAGAAATATCTGGTTTTATCGCGATCCTAAAAGAGTTGCACCCGCAAAGGACGGAGTAATTGTATCTCCAGCTGACGGAAAGGTTATTTATATAAAGAGGATTGAAGACGGAAGGGTGGTCTCGGAAAAGTTAGGCGACAAAATTGCTCTGTCGGAGATAACCAAAGAGAAGCTGGAAAAATTCGGAAACGGTTCTAAAGATGGTTGGCTGATAGGTATTTATATGTCGCCTCTGGATGTGCATTTCAATTACTCGCCAATAGCGGCCACAGTTGAAGATATCATACATACTCAGGCAAAAGTCAATCTTCCTATGGTGGATTTGTGGGAGTATATAAAACTGGTCTATTTACGCCAAGGGGTCGATCTGTTTGCCAAACGCTTTCATTTCGAAAATGAGCGAAATACCATCTTTCTTAAGAATAAACATATATCTATCATTGTCGTGGAAATTGCTGATAAATTTGTGAACAAGATAAATTGCTTTGTAAAGGAAGGGGATGACTTAAGAATAGGGCAAAAGCTTTCCTTTATCGAAAGGGGATCGCAAGCAGACGTGGTCATTTTTGAAGAAGATATTGAGATTAAAGTGAAGTTTGGCGATCAGGTTTATGGGGGAGAATCGATTTTGGCAGAATATAGCTCCGGTAAAAATGTCATAAAATGAGGTTGATAAAAAATGACCAAGGTTTTAGCTCTGTTCTCCGGTGGGCTCGATAGCATTCTTGCCGTTAAACTCATTCAGGCTCAGAAAATTGATGTTATCGGGATATCGTTTACCAGTCCCTTTTTTTCGGCGGACATGGCGCAAAAAGCAGCCCTTGATTCTAACCTACCTCTTCAAATAATTGATATAACAAATGAGCTTTTAGAGATCATAAAAGCGCCAAAGCATGGTTATGGCCGGTTTATGAATCCGTGCATAGATTGCCACGCTCTGATGGCGAGAAAAGCTGGTTCTTTACTTGGTGAGATGGGAGCTTCTTTTGTTGTAACCGGTGAGGTTCTTGGAGAGAGACCGAAATCCCAGAACAAAGATGCCTTGGGGGTTGTGGCAAAGCAGTCGGGACTAAAAGGTTACTTATTAAGACCTTTATCGGCAAAACTGCTTGAGCCGACTGTCCCTGAGGAAAAGGGTTTAGTGGATCGAGAAAAGCTTATGGGTATCAGAGGTCGTTCGAGAAAGCCACAACTTGCTTTGGCCAAACAATTTGGCATTTCCGATTTTCCAACACCTGCCGGCGGATGTTTGTTAACGGAAGAAAAAATATCGCTTCGTTTAAGAGATCTCTTGGAAGAGAAAGAAAATCCAAGTTCCAATGATCTGCTCTTATTAAAATGGGGACGTCACTTTCGCTCGTCCGAGGGTATAAAAATTGTAGTATCAAGGCAGGAAAGTGAGAATAGTGAACTTGTGCGATTACTTCAACCGGATGATTTAATGTTTCAGGTTGCCGGCTTTCCCGGTCCAAGAGTTCTTGTCAGAGGCGATAAAATAGGCAAAGCAAGCCTGTTAGAAGCGGCATTGCTTGCGGCTCGTTATAGCAAAGCTCGTGGCATAGATGAGGTAGCGGTATTTTATCGGTCTGGCAATGACGCAAAATCGGCAGAGATTTCAGTAAAAAGACCTTTGGCCGCGATTGAATCGGAAGAACATAAAATCTCATTGATTGACAGTGGAAACTTCAAGAGAGCTAGTGATGAAAGTAAAAAATGACTATTTATCATTTTAGCTCCAGAGGTGACAGATATAATAAAAAGGGTAAAATTAAGATCGAGCTCAAATAGTAGTTAAAAAAGGAGCATGAGATGGCAACTTGGAAATGCATATCTTGTGGTGCTACCAGAGAAGGTCGATGCAAACCTCGCAAATGTGAAAAGTGCGGGAGCACAAAAGGCTTTGAGAAAGTAGAGAAAAAGTAGTACTTATCTTGCGAAGCCCAAAAACTTTGGATAGTAGAATTCAGGGAAGAAAATATGTTTCAGTTCGGCTCATTTCGAATAGGAAAAATCCTGGGAATTGATGTTGAAGTTAATTACACATGGTTCCTAATATTTCTTTTGGTAACCATAAGCTATGGCTCCCTTTTCACTCACGATCCTTACAATGTACCGTTCCTGCCGGCAACCGTTTTATCTATTATAACCTCTTTGCTGTTCTTTGCCTCTGTTCTGCTTCATGAATTGACTCATTCTTTTGTGGCAAAGCGTAACGGTCTTGATATTAAAAAAATCACCCTTTTTCTTTTTGGGGGGGTCGCTCAGATGACAGAAGAGCCAAGTTCTCCCCAGATTGAGTTCAAAATGGCAATTGCCGGTCCCTCTATGAGCTTTTTTCTTGGAGCGGTTTTTGGCGCCCTTTGGTTCTTTGTATCCCGGCTTGATCTGGGGGTTACCTACACCGCACCTTTTGAGATGCTTTCTCTTATCAACTTTGGGCTGGCGATCTTTAACCTTCTTCCTGGTTTTCCTCTTGATGGAGGAAGGATAGCCAGAGCTGTACTCTGGTATTTTACCAAGAATATAGTAAAAGCAACACGAATCGCGTCTTATGCCGGACAGACAATTGCTTTTTTCCTGATCTTTGTTGGTTTCATTGCTTTTATCAGCAACTTTGGATTCGGCGGTCTGTGGCTTATGCTTATCGGTTGGTTTCTTAATAATGCCGCTCAGCAGGGATATCGCCAAATGGAGCTACAGAACTCTTTATCCAATGTAAAAGTAGAGGAGATCATGACCAGAGATGTAGTGACTATTTATCCCGAGTTGCCTGTTGATCAGTTAGTTAATGATTATTTTCTAAGATATAAATTTGGGCGCTTTCCGGTTGTGGAGGGACATAGGTTATTGGGAGTTGTGACTTTGCATGATGTGAAGGAAGTGCCGCGGGAAAATTGGATTTCAACGACGGCCGGGCAGATAATAACCCTGGCTAGTAAAAATATTGAAGTAGCTCCCGGAGAGGAAGTTTTTAAAGCTCTGATGCAAATGGCACAAGAGGATGTAGGTCACCTCTTGGTAGTAAGGGACGGCCAATTGGAAGGTTTAATTACTAAGAGCGATATTATGCGGCTTATCAGGATAAGAACCGGGCTTGGCATGTAGAATTCTTAATTATTTCTTATTGGTTTGCAGGATTTTGTCATTGATTGACGTATTTAAAAGCAGTCATGTTTTCCAGCAGAGAGTTATTGGATTGCCGGGAATTGATGAGTTTTATAAATGTGTTTGGTTTTAAACTCCGAGTTTTAGATTTTGCCGCGTGCAGAAAACCCGGCTGGAATTTTTTGCGCTTTTTATTTAGTGCGTGATTATTGATAATAGAACAGCTTTATATGTAACTTTGTGGTTGTTATTAATTGGAGTTAACATTCCAGTATTTGTCGAATGAAAAGCTTGGCCAATAAAGGAAATGAGCGGAATTAGTGAAAATATCACGCAGAAGTTTCTTAAAAATGACTGCAGCTTCGTTTACTACAGCCTACCTTGCCGGACTTGGCTTCGATCTTAGCGAGGAAGCTTTAGCGGTAGAGAAATTACGAATTGCCCGCGCGGAGGAAGCATCAACAATTTGTTCTTTCTGCTCTTGTGGGTGCGGACTGATCGTAAGCTCAGAGCATGGACGACCGGTAAATATTGAAGGAAATCCCGACCATCCCATAAACCAAGGAAATCTATGCGCCAAAGGCGCAAGCATGTTTCAGATAGCGGCAGATACCGCTAAGTTAAGGAACAAAAAGGTCCGTTACAGAGGCGCGGGAAAAAATGAATGGGAGGAAAAAAGTTGGGCCTGGGCGATAACCGAAATTGCCCGGAAGGTAAAAGAAACCCGAGATGCATCCTTTACGGTTACAGAAGGCGGAGTAACTGTTAATAGGACCGAAGCTATCGGTGCACTCGGGGGCTCAACCGCGAATAATGAAGAAAGCTATTTGTGGGCCAAACTGATGCGGGTACTCGGCCTAGTATACATCGATAGTCAAGTCGGTCTTAATTGTTCTCCGGCAGCAGCCGCTTTATCGGCAACTCTCGGGAGATCGGCAATGACCAATCATCTGGTGGATATTAGAAACAGCGACTGTATTCTGATGATTGGAGCGAATGCGGCCGAGAATTACCCGATGGCTTTCAAGTGGGCACTCAAAGCAGTCGAGGAAAGAAATGCTCAACTAATTTGTGTTGACCCCAGATTTACCCGAAGTGCGGCCAAAGCAGATATTTACGCTTCTCTGAGATCGGGAACTGATGCTACCTTTATTATGGGAATAATCAATTATATTATTCAAAATGGACTTTATCATGAAGAATATGTTAAAGAATTTACCAATGCCGGATTTCTTATAGACCCGGCATTTGGCTTTAACGATGGCATATTTTCCGGATACGATAGTGCTGAGCGGGTCTATAATGACGATAGTTGGAGTTATCAGACTGCCAGTCAGACCTTTACCGAGTCAACCAAGAGCACTAAGAAAAAAACAAAAACGGTCAGACTTACCGGCAAAATACCTCAACGCGATTTGGCTTTGAATAGCCCGAATAGTGTTTTCCAACTTCTGAAAAATCACGCTGCGCGCTATACTCCCGAATTAGTTGAAAAGATTACCGGTTGCCCAAAGGATAAGTTTGTCGAGATATGCGAAGTTTATGTAAAAACAGGCGAACCCCAAAAAACCGGGACAATTATTTGTTCGTCCGGATTGACCCAACATACAATCGGCTCCCAAAATATCCGCGCGGCGGTAATTCTCCAATTACTGCTGGGCAACATAGGCAGACCCGGTGGCGGCGTTAACACTTTAGGGGGAGAATCAAATAGCCAGGGTTCAATGGATTGTGGGCTTGTCTGGGATAGCCTGCCCGGTTACCTGGCTGTGCCTGACGCGGAAAAGCACCCTGGATACAAAGCCTATATCGAGCAGTATTCAGTTGATAAAAAGGTTAATAATGTGTTGCCAGGTTCGGTATCGCGATGGCAAGACGGAGAAAAATATTTGGTTAGTTTGCTGAAAGCTTTCTGGGGAGATGCGGCTCAATCCGGCAATAATTTCTGTTATGACTGGCTTCCTAAGTGTGGTTCGGGGTATGAGGGAGGCAAGTATTATCAGCAGACTCTTTTTGAGGCTATGAGTAAAGGCGAGATTAATGGTCTTTTTGTATTGGATCAGAATCCGGTAGTCGGCGGGCCGAATTCCAATTTAAAAGCGGAAGCATTGGAGCAGCTTGATTGGGTAGTGGATATCGGTCTTTGGGAAACAGAGACTACTGCTTTTTGGAAAAGACCCGGGGCGGACCCCTCGAAAATTCAGACCGAGGTTTTTTCCCTTCCAACAGCGGATGTTGCTGAAAAGGAAGGAAGCGTTACTAACTGCGGCCGTTGGATGCAATGGCGATATAAAGGTGTTGAACCACCCGGAGAATGTAAATCCGTCTTGGGCATACTCGATCTCTTTGTTAAGGAATTGAAGATAATTTACGGGGATGAGGGCGGCCCGAATGCCGAGGCTGTTGTTCAGATGGTATGGGATTATGGCGACGAACCTGATTCGGAAGAGGTGGCAAGAGAGTGTCATGGATACTTTTGGCCGGATAAAGGCAGGCTGGTTGAGAATTATTCACAATTGCAGAAAGACGGCTCGACAGCCTGCGGTAATTGGATTCTTTCCGGCAGTTTCAGTCCGGAAGGAAAGAACTTCATGAAGAGAAGAATTCCTGAGAAGGAAGGTGTTGGCAGTAATCTGGAATGGGCTTTTTCCTGGCCGATTAATATTCGGATTTTATATAACCGGGCTTCATCAAATATTGATGGTGTACCTTGGGATGGAACCAGGCCTCTTGTTTGGTGGGATCCTAATGCCGGGGTTACTACAAAATCCGGAAAATCAGGTGCTTGGATCGGGCATGACATCCCCGATTTCAGTGAAATTTTGTCTCCCAATGCTCAAGGCGGCGGATTGCCGGCGCTGATGAAGACGGAAGGAGTCTTCGGTATATTTGTACCTATGGCCGATGGACCTTTCCCCGAATATTATGAGCCCCTGGAGAGCCCATTAGAGAAAAATCTGATTTCGGGTCAAAAGAATAATCCGGTTACATTTCTCTGGCATGATATTAATTCAGCCAATAAGATCGGGGAAGCCAAGGACTATTCAATAGTCGGTTTTACTTTTCAAGTTGCGGAACATTGGCAGGCGGGAAATGCGACCCGCAATATTCCCTGGCTAGCCGAGCTGATATCTGAAATGTATGTTGAGATAAGCAAGGAGCTTGCGGAGGAGAAGAATGTTAAGAATGGCGATACAGTAAGGATTGAATCCGCGCGTGGTGATGTGGAAGCGATTGCGATTGTGACCGAGAGACTTAAGTCCCTTAAAGTTGGGGAAAAGACTATTCACCAGATTGGCATTCCTTGGTGTTTCGGTTATACAGGACTAATTACCGGAGGAACGGATAAGGGCAAGAATTATGCTGGCAATCAGCTTACACCCTGTATTGGTGATGGAAATACCATGACACCGGAGTATAAAGCTTTTCTTTGTAATGTAAAGAAGGTGACATAGAATGGCAAACGCGATGTTGATTGATACATCGAAATGTACCGGTTGCCGCAGTTGCCAGGTTGCCTGCAAGCAGTGGAATCAGCTTCCTGCCGAGGATGGGAATAACAAGAATGTGTACCCCGATTCTTCTTTTTTGTCCGCCCGAACATGGACCAGCACGGTTTTTAAAGAGTCGATACAAAAAGATAAAGTGAGATGGTTTTTTACAAAAATCCAATGTATGCATTGTATGGATGCTACTTGCGTTAAGGTTTGTCCCACGGGTGCTGCCAAAAAAACCGATCAGGGCGCGGTTATTATTGATCAAAAGAAGTGCTCCGGGTGTCAGTTCTGTATACAGAATTGCCAGTTTGATATTCCTAAATATGATAAGAAGACAAATACGGCAAAGAAGTGTAGTCTCTGTTATGATCGGATTGCTGTCGGGTTAGATCCGGCTTGTGCCAAGGCCTGTCCTTCCGGGGCTATCCAATTTGGTCAGCAGGATCAATTGAAATCCAAAGGACAGGAGAAAGTGGCAGCTCTGGTTAGTGAAGGCTATAAAAAAGCCAATTTGTATGGCGCGGATGGCAAAGGCAAAGATGAATCAGCAATATTGTATATTCTTGCTGACGAGCCACCTTTGTATGGTTTACCTGAAGACCCCGGAGTGCCAACATCAGTAATTCTATGGCAGGATATCTTAAAACCTGCCGGGGCGATAGCTGGTGGAGCAACGGTAATCGCTCTCTCGATAAGTTTTTTTGCCGGATTAAAGTACCAGGAAGAAGAAGATCAAAGGAACAAGTAAATGGAACAGATTCAACGGCAGAGTCTATTTGCCAGATCAATTCATTTTATACACACAATTGCCTGCTTATTGCTTTTCTATACAGGTATTGCCCTCTATATTCCCGCATTTAACATTTTGGCTGGGGTTTTTGGGGGGATACAAAACTCTCAATTAGTACATCGCATATCGGGGCTTGTTTTCATAGGAATCCCCATTATTCTGACAATTGCTTGCTGGAACAGCTTTAAACAATACTATCGCGATTTATTTTCCTGGAATAGAAAAAAAGATAGAGAAGGACTAAGGAAATTTCCCGCTTATTTATTCAATCCCGAAATGGAATTGCCTGCTCATGATAGAAGGGAAAGCGGTAGCAAAGTTATATCCTGGTTTATTGTTATTAGTTGTTGCTCGATTGGTTTAAGTGGAATAGTCATGTATTTCGGTTCATATTTGCCCGGAAGCCTGGTGCTTTGGATGTACCCTTTGCATGAACTTTCCATGATTGTTCTGGGAGTCTTTCTTCTTGTTCATATTTACGTAGGAGCGGGGATTTTTAAGCCCTATCGCGGAATGTGGAAAGCGATGTTCTGGAGTGGCAAAGTTGATTACAGTTTAGCTGAGTCTCACTGGCCCAAATGGGCTAAAGAAGAAAAGACAAAATAAAATCAGAATTGCCAATATAAGTATTGGTTTTTTATTTCAAGGAGGTGTCTAAGATTTTAAAACTGGAACAGAAAAACATCACAGTTAAAGATTTGCGAAATGAGGTGGACTATTATAAGGACAAGGAGCCCGGGCTTAGGGACCTATTAGAGTTCTATTTGGCTATTTATGAGGTTCAACACAGGCATATTGATAAGATTGATTCTCAAATTTTGATGACTGAGGACAAAGCTAAGAAGAAACTCAAGAAGGATCAATACTTGCTTGAAGGAGAGGATATAAATATAGATCCCCAGATTTTTAAGGAGATAATCAGTGATCTGGTGCAGGTAGTTACAACAAAAAGCAAATTTGAAGACGATTTAAACAAGCTTATTCAGGCACCCGAGCTAGATGAGGAAAATATCTCTGGATTTATTGATAGATTGGTTTCAAATGACTCGGTTTATCTGGCAGAATTCGCTGATAGGATTAACTTAGAAAGAGAAATTGTCTTCTTCTTGGCTCAAATTGCCATAAGCCCTTTTTATCAGAAGTATGCCGAAGATCTAAGGCCTCAGATTAACTATTCCCTTTGGTTAAGGGGTACTTGTCCGGTTTGCGGACACAAACCTCTTGCCGCAAAACTAAGAAAAGAAGAAGGTCTTAGGCTTATGCAGTGCTCTCTTTGTCAAACTCAATGGTGGTTCTTGAGACTGCGTTGCGCATTTTGCGGGAATACCGATCACGAAACTCTCCAGTATCTCTATCTGGAAGAAGATCGTGGACGGCGAGTCGACGTTTGCGATTCCTGCAAGCGATACATTAAGACGTTTGATGAAAGAGTTCTGGGAAGAGAAGTAATACCTCATATTGAAGAGGTGGCAACTGTTCGTTTGGATTTCGCGGCTAAAAAGGAAGGATATTCGCCGGGTACGCAGTATGTGGTCGCCCAGTAGCTTGCAGTCTATTTTAAAAAGCCCGGAAGCCTTGAAACAGGATTAATAAATGGAGGCCAGTGGACGTTATGGCAAAAAAAGGTGCCGCTATTATCTTAGGGGGAGGCCATAGCTCCAGGATCGGGCAAGATAAATGCTTATTGGAGCTAGGCGGTGAACCGCTATGGCGAGTTGTTGCGGATAAGTTGGAGCCATTGGTCAAAGAGATTATTGTTGCAACGGATATACATAAATTCTCCAATTGTAGCGGGCATTTTAAAATTGCGAAAGATGAAGTTCCTCATCTGGGGCCGCTTGGCGGCATACTAACCGGCCTTTCTGTTTCATCCCAGCAGTATAATCTAATTATTGGCTGTGACATGCCCTTTATCAATATAAATTTAATTGACTTTCTCTTTGATTGTGTATCGGGATATGATGCAGCTGTTCCTTGTTCCCGGAAAGGTATTGAACCACTACATTCGATCTATTCGAAAGACTGCCTTCCAATAATAAAAGCAAAGCTGGAACAAAAGGAAAGAAAGGTTGATTCTTTTCTTAAGGATATAAATGTGAACTATGTTAGCGAAGAAGAAATTAGATCATATGATCCTGAAGATCTGTCGTTTTTCAATATTAATAATGTTCAGGACTGGAAGAAAGCCCAAGAAATATTTCAATCTCAAAAGAGGTAGATATGGAAGAGATTAAGAAAATAAAAGCTATAGAGATCAAGCATGGTGAATCTTGTGGTATCGAAGCTTTGGTACCTCGGGAGCTTCCTTTTACTATCTATCTCAACGAAGAAAAACTTGTAGCTCTTCTGGCAACTCCCAAGGAATTAAAAGAGCTTGCCGTAGGATATTTATATTCAGAAGGGATTTTAAAAGAATTGGCTGATCTCAAGGAAGTGTTGGTTGACGAGGAAAAAAGAACGATATCGATTACGACAACCAAAAAAATCCATCTTGATAAAATCATCGATAGACGTTTCATAACTTCCGGGAGCGGTAAGGGATCGTCTTTTTTTAGTGTTTCCGATATTAAAGATATCAAGAAATCAGATTCCAAAAAGACCGTATCTTCATCCGATGTTTCGCTGCTGATGGAAGCGATGTACGAAAAATCGGAGTTACACAAAAAAGCCGGCGGGGTTCATGCCAGTGCTATCAGTGACGGTAAGAAAATAGTTACTATAAGCGAGGACATCGGAAGGAACAATACAATTGATAAGGTCCTGGGGTATTGTTTTCTAAAGGGAATTAAGGCTGATGATAAGATTTTACTGTCAACTGGCAGGACTTCTTCGGAAATGCTTCTCAAAGCGGCAAGTACGGGGATACCGATTGTGGTTTCACGTACGGCTGCAACTGACTTAGCTATCCAGGCGGCAAGGGAGTTGGAGATAACATTGGTTAGTTATATAAGAGCCGATGCCATGCGAGTTTATGCCAATGAATGGAGGATAACTTAGTGGTACCAATAATCTCGGTTGTCGGTTCGTCTAAAGAAAACAAAACAAAAGTCACTGAAAAACTTATCGAGCACCTAAGTAAGCGGGGATATAATATAGCGGCGATCAAAAGAGATGTTCACAGACACGATCTAGACACTCCGGGAAAAACATCCTGGCGCCACACTCGGGCAGGGGCACAAACGGCGATGGTTTCTTCTGCGAGCAGAATTACTCTTTTTAAGCAAGTAAAAGAAGAGTGGACATTGGATGATTTAACGGACTATTTTCTTTCTGATGCTGATATTGTGATAGCGGATGGTTTCTCGGATGAGGTAGAACCAAAAATCAAGGTTTTGACGGCGGAGACCGAAAAAAATACCCAGAAAACAAATAGTAATGTTTTTGCCTTTGTCGACATGGAATGCAATAAAAAAAGTAACCAAAAAGATATTCCAGAATACAATTTTAAAGAGATCGAAAAACTAGCAATACTTATTGAGAATAAATTCTTAAAGAAGAGCTAAACAAAGAATTTGATGTATTTACCATAGATTTATGGTAGACTAAAAATAAACAGGTAAGGATAGTGATGCAGTATGCCAATTCTTGGTTTGGGCGTTCCGGAACTTGCGATAATCTTGGTAATAGTTCTTATTATCTTTGGGCCGCGTAAGTTACCGGATATCGGAAAAGCTCTTGGTTCGAGCTTGCGTGAGCTGAAAAAGTCTGCCTCAGACAAAGAAGAGGAAGAAGAGGCAAAGACTGAGGAAAAAGATAAGACTGAAAAGTCATAATCCTCGGGCTGTTAATATTGCCCATGAATTAATATAAGGAAATTGCGATAAATTTTGGTATCTACTGGATGTATTGATAAGCACCTATTGGATTTGAATGGGTGCTTATTTAGTTGTGTTTAGTATTTGGGTTAAAATGTATAGTGATTTTCTTACGGTTTATATATCAAGTTTGGATTTCAGATTGACAATCAAACTGGGAGGGATGGGCTTGAGTTGCGATACCGAGAAGGTTAAAGCGGAAGTTATGAAGAAGGCAGAGGACGGTCGGATTTCTTGCACTACGGCAAGGCAAATAGCTAAAGATATGGAAGTTGCGGTTCGAGAAGTCGGCCATGCTTGCGATGAATTAAAGATAAAGATATATGCTTGCGAGTTAGGTTGTTTTTAAATTTATTGAAATATATGTGGAAATATTTTAATATGTCCGGTAGATAGAAAAAGTTTAAATATATGGATATCTCCGAGTCACTTATCCTAACCTCTCTTGTGTGGAGAGCATGGGAAGAGACCGACAGGGTTTTGCGGGAAACTACAAGGCCTTGTGGCAAAAAGGAGACTGGCGATTTGAGCTAGCGGCCACGTGCTGTTAGCTCATTTTTATTAATTGAATATTGTTTCTCCGAGCTGTTTGATCCTAACCTCAGTTGGACAAAGCACTTAATAGTGAGTATGGAAAACAGCCGATAGGGTTGCGCTGGAAACGGTGTTGCCTCCCGACTTGGAAAGGAGAAAGCAAGTGCAGTATTAAGTGCTGCATTATGCTGGCTTCTTTCTAAAAGTAGTCAGAATTTTTTTATTAGGAGGTGATAGATTTCTGGTTCGAAATTAGTTTTAGATTAAATGGAATTAGTAAATAATTATGAGAGGGAGGTATTTGTATGAAGAATTTGTTTAAAAAGAGTATTGTTATTTTGATTGCGTTATTAATGGGATTCCAGCTCTTTTTGGTTGGATGCACCTCTAAAAAAGAGGATAAATCGAAAGAAACTGAAAAGAAAGAACCTCTAACGGAGATAATTCTAGCAACAACAACCAGCACGATGGATACAGGACTATTGGATGAATTACTTCCAATGTTTGAGGAAGAAGAGAACATTCGTATTAAGCCGGTTGCTGTTGGTACTGGTGAGGCTATTGCCATGGGGCAGCAAGGAGAGGCTGATGTACTTCTTGTTCACGCGAGACAATCCGAAGACCAGTTTATGGCTGACGGATATGGTTCAGTACGAAAAGACGTTATGTATAATGATTTTGTCATTATTGGATCGGAAGCGGATTCTGCTGGTATTAAGGGCTTGAAATCGGCGATGGAAGCACTGAAAAAAATTGCCCAAAAAGAAAATGTTTTTATCTCTCGGGGAGATGATTCAGGAACTCACAAAAAAGAAAAGAAGCTTTGGGAAAAAGCAGAGATAACTCCTTCCGGCGACTGGTATGTCCAGAGCGGCCAAGGAATGGGGGAAACGATTCGAATTACTGATCAAAAACAAGCATATACTTTGGCAGACAGAGGAACCTATCTTGCTACAAAGAAAAGTATAAGTCTGGAGATATTGGTTGAGAAAGACAAGGATTTGCTAAATCCTTATGGGGTTATTGCAGTAAATCCGGAAAAATTTCCAAAGGTGAAAAACAAAGAAGCTATGAAGTTTATTAATTGGATAACATCATATGATGTCCAGAAATTTATTAGTACCTTTGGCAAGGATGAATATGGCCAAGCTTTATTTGTGCCTGACTCTGAAGAATGGAAAGAAAAGCACTAATTATTTAAAGATTGTTTGGCAGTAAAGGAGGCTCGGGAATTGAATCTTATAATTGAAGGAGTGAAACAGGCATTCTTGCTGCTGCTAGAAGGCGATTCCGAACTTATTCAGATAACACTGCTTTCAATTAAAGTTTCCGGTAGCGCGGTTCTAATATCCATGTCAATTGGAATTCCACTGGGTCTCCTGATTGCCTTAAGTGACTTTCCGGGCAGAAGGTTGGCTGTTGCCTTGATTAATACCGGCATGGGTTTCCCTCCGGTTGTAGTGGGACTTGCTGTTGCCATGTTCCTATGGAGAAGTGGCCCCTTGGGCTTTTTAAATATACTTTACACACCGGTTGCCATGGTTGCTGCTCAGGTTATAATTGCTTTTCCCATAATTGCCGGCTTGACTTTAGCTGCTATACAGCAACTTGATCCCAGATTATCACTGCAAGCACTGGCACTGGGTGCATCCCGATTCCAGGTACTGCTGACTTTAATAAGAGAAGCGCGTCTGGCAACTTTGGCAGCTATTATGGCAGGTTTTGGAGGAGTTATTTCCGAAGTTGGAGCAGTGATGATGGTTGGTGGAAATATAAAAGGTCAAACCCGGGTGTTGACTACGGCTACGGTTATGGAAGTTAGAATGGGACACTTTGCTATGGCAATTGCTTTGAGTATCATCTTAATGTCGCTTGTTTTTGCAGTTAATTACTTGCTCACAACTATACAACAAAAGGGTGAAACTCCTTGGATTACCCACATCTGGAAGTAAATAACCTTACTTTTCAACGAAGTGGAACTAAAATACTTGATATTGAAAAGCTTTCCATTAATAAAGGCGAGTTTTTTGTCATTATAGGTCCAAATGGGGCTGGAAAGAGCACGCTTTTAAGACTCCTTGCTCTTCTGGAGAAGCCTTCAAGCGGAAAGTTGATTATTAACAGGGAAGTAATTGATAATTCCAGCAATAGGTTGGCTGTCAGAAGGAGGATGGCAATGGTTTTTCAAGATTCACTGCTTTTTGCCAGCTCCGTATTTGAAAACGTTGCCTATGGTTTGAAAGCCAGAAGATATTCAAAAAACCAGATCGGCAAAAGAGTTAGAGATGTTCTTGTTAAACTTAGTATTTCCCATTTGGCAGACCGTAAAGCGTCAGAACTTTCTGGAGGTGAAGCCCAACGGGTTTCCCTTGCTCGAGCTTTGGTGTTAAATCCAGAGATACTCCTTTTGGATGAACCTTTAGCTTCCTTGGACCCTCCTACCAGAGAGGTTTTTAGGACAGACCTTATACGATTGGTGAAAGAGGAGAAACTAACGGCTGTATTTGTTACTCAATATCGAACGGAAGCTCAGATACTGGCGGATCGAGTAGCAGTATTAATTGATGGCAAAATCCTTCAAGTTGGAACACCCGAAGAAATATTTAATTATCCAGAGAAAGAAGAAGTTGCACGATTTGTCGGTTGTGAAATTCTTGTGCCAGGCATTATTGAAGTCAATAATGAAGGACTAGCGATAGTAAAAGTCAAGGACAATGAGATTGAAGCGGTAACGCCAGTAAGGGAGGGCGAGGAAGTTATTGTATGTATTCGGCCTGAAGAAATAACATTAGGCATTGATAGCAAAAGCGAAGAAAGAACCAGTGCTCGTAATAAATTCTTATCCAAAATTACACAAATAAGACATAATGGCATTTTGACTAAAGTCGACCTTGACTGCGGATTTCCTCTTGTGGCAGTGGTAACCAAAAAATCCGCCGAGGAACTTGGTCTTGTTAAAGATAAGGAAGTAACAGCAAGCTTTAAAGCTACGGCTGTTCATGTTATTCGTAGAGGCTGACAGCTTTGTTTTATTGTTATATTGGATTGATAACGGTCTTAATTGGGTTTATTCTTAAGTTATCCTCTCTGATTTGGAGTCAGAGTAAATTACGATTGCTATGCTAGATGATATCTTGAATTACAGGAATAGGTGGGAGAGGATAGATGGAAACCCAATTTTACACAGTCGATCAAGCTGCCAAAATACTTAAGGCAAATAAGAATACCATTCGTGCTTATTGCAGGGAACACAAAATACCTGCAATTAAAGTAGGGCGCGGTTACCGTATTGCTAAGAAGGACCTGGAAAACTGGCTTCGGAAGCAAGCCCCGGGCAAGATTGCCTTAAAGCAAGAAGAACAAAGATTGATTGAAACAGAAGACAGATATAGAAATCTGTTTGAAAATGCAAGTGATGCCATTGTTCTTTTTGATGTTAAAGGATGCTTGCTACTGGCTAATCCTAAATTTTGTGAATTGTACGGGGGCACGCCTAACGAAGTTAAGGGAATGCATTTTGCCCGTTTTATACATACCGAAGACCTCCCGCTTGTCACCGAGCGTTTCCTGTTGAGGATAACAAATGCCGGTGCGCCAAGTCGATATGAGGCGAGGGCTGTGCGTAAAGACGGTCAGGTTTTACAAGTAGAGATAAACAGCAGCCGATTTATGGAGGGAGGAAAGCCAAGCGGCATCCAGGTTGTTATTAGAGATATAACCGAGCGCAGAAGAGCGGAACTGGCACTTAAACGCAGCGAAGAGCGTTATCGTGGGGTTGTTGAAGACCAATCTGAACTGATTTGCCGTTGGTTTCCGAATAGAAAATTAACTTTTGTAAACGACACCTACAGTCGTTTTTTTGGCAGAAAATCCAGCAATCTCATCGGCCACGATTTTTTGTTTCTTATTCCCAAGGAAGATCAAAATATTGTTAAAGATAATCTGGCAAAGCTTAACTTAAATAATCCGGTTGCAACTTATGACCACAGAGTTGTAGCTGCTGACGGAAAAATTCGCTGGATTCGATGGACCAATAGGATTATTGCAGATGATCAGGGTAAGATGGTTGAGTTTCAGTCAGTTGGGCGTGATGTTACGGATTACAAAAGAGCGGAACAGGAAGTAACAAATAAGACGGAAGATATCGATTTAATCAATCTTCTTAATAATGCGGTTAACAGAGGCAAGAGTCTTAAGGAGATATTAAGTTTGCTAGCAAAGGAGACTAAGCGCATCTTCTCTTCTCATGGGGCAACAATACTTTTTTTCGATGACGAAAGGAATCACCTGGTAGTACAAAAATATATGCTGGATCGCAAACTGATAAAAATGGTTGAGAATATGCTTGGAATAAAAATTCCGGAAATAGAAATTGATGTCAAAAAGAAGAGCACATACTTGAATGTATTACAAGAAGGTAGAGCTAAGTTGCTAAATGAGGCAAAAGATATTGAGGAATTAATAACCGAATATACAAACGATAAAACACTTCAAAAACTTGCTCCCAAAATTCGCAAATTTTTAAATATCGAATCGGTAATGATTATTCCTCTTATTTCGGATCATGAGGCTATCGGGGTATTGGATGTTTCCCGTGACGCTCCTTTTAATGAATCCGATGTTGAAAGATTTAGGGCTATTACTGAGCAAATAACTCTTATCATAAAGCGAAAGCAGGCAGAAGATTCCCTAAGAGAATCCAAGGAAATGTATCAGACATTGGTAAAAGCCTCACCGGATGCGGTAACGGTTACGGATTTAGATGGGAATATAACTTTTGTTTCCCAAAAGACTCTTCAACTTCATGGTTATAAAAGTGCTGAAGAATTGCTTGGGAAAAGTGCCTTTCAACTTATTGCGCCTGAATTCCATGAAGCGGCAACCAAAAACCTCAGGAAGACTTTAAGAAAAGGCTACGTTGAAAATATGTATTACGTGTTAATTCGAGCTGATGGATCCCATTTTATCGCTGAATTAAATAGTGCTTTAATCAGGGGGTCCAATAATAAACCCATGGCATTAATGGCTACTACCAGGGACGTGACTGATCGGGAAAAAACCGAAAAAGAAAGGCGAGGGCTTCTCAATGCGGTTGAGGCATGCGGCGAAGGAATTGCAATCCTGGATAAGGATGAAAAGTTCACCTATGTTAACAAAGCTTTTGCAAATATACACGCTTACCAACCCAAAGAACTAATTGGCAAGAGTTGGAGGTCTATGGTTCCTATGGACCATCTTGAGAAGGTGGATAAGAAGGCAAGTAAAGCTTTAGAGAGTGAAGGCAAATGGATCGGTTTATGTGAAGCGATAAGAAAAGACGGTAACAAGGTATGGGTAAATTTCTCAATTACTGTTCTTAAAGATAAAGAAGGCCATATTGATGGTTACATCAATATTTTACGTGGTTATATGCCATAATTCGGTCTATTTATTAAATGAAGGATGGTAAGTTCATCAGAATAATAAGCAGGCAGGAGGATCAAGGTCGATTAGTGAATGAAAAACTGACGATTAGGGGGGGCAAAATGGATTATGCGGCAAGGAATTTCTTAAAATTGATGGGTACGCCTGGCTTTTCCAATGCTTTACTTGAAAATCACTTTACGCTTTACCGGGGTTATGTAGCAAATACTCAAAAGCTTGCGCAAATGTTAAGTGAAGCGGTAAGAGAGGGGAGAACGGACACCCCGGAATTTGCCGAACTTAAAAGGAGATTTGGTTGGGAGTGGAACGGGATGAGACTCCACGAGCTTTATTTTGAAAATTTGGGAGGCGACAGTAATTCGTTTCCGGCGTCAAATACATCGGCCGTTATTAAATCGGCTTTTGGGTCATTTGACCAATGGGAAGATGATTTCAAATCTTGTGCGATGATGCGGGGGATCGGTTGGGTTATTTTTTATTATGATAGAGTGGCCAAAAATGCTTTCAATTGCTGGATTAATGAACATGATGTCGGTCATCTTGCCGGAGCTACACCGCTTTTGGTCATGGATGTCTTTGAACACGCCTATATGATGGATTACGGTCTGAAGAAGGCGGATTATATCGCTGCTTTCATCAAAGCAATCAATTGGCCGGTAGTTGAAAAAAGAATTTAATTTGTGATTAAAAGCGAATCAGTTATAGGAAAAAAGCTATTCTTGGTAAGGAGCTAAATGTCCAGGGAGTTTTTTGTTACTAATACTTTACAAGAAGCAAAGGCGGAGCTTGATAAAAATTATCGGATGCAATTGCCTGAAGCGGAGACAAGTACTATTTTAGAAGCTCTTGACCGAGTTGTTGCCGAGGATGTAGTTTCCCCGATTGACCTGCCTACTTTTACTCGTTCCACAATGGACGGCTACGCTGTCAGATCTGGTGACACCCATGGAGCGTCAGATCAATCTCCGATTTATCTAAATCTGGTCGGAGAAATCGGGATGGGCGAGGAGCCAAAAATTGGATTGAAAGTAACTGAAGCAGTAAAGATATCAACAGGCGGTATGTTGCCCAAAGAATCGGATGCTGTTGTAATGGTGGAATATACGGAAAAAGTCGGGGATCAAGTGGAAATTGTAAAAGCAGTTGCACCGGGTGAAAACACCATGCAAAAAGGGGAGGATGTTCAAAAAGGCAGTATAGTTTTAGGTCAGGGACAAGTGATACAAACTCAAGACATTGGCATCTTAGCGGGTATTGGGTTAACCGGCTTAAAGGTTTTTAGAAGACCAAAAGTTGCCATAATTTCTACCGGAGATGAAATAGTTAACGCTGATGAAGATGTTCCCCCGGGTAAGATTAGGGATATTAATTCTTTATCACTTGCGGCTTCGGTTAGCAAAGACGGTGCCATTCCTATTTTAAAGGGAATTGTAAAAGATGATTTTAAGGCACTGAAAGCTAGGTTAGATGAAGCATTAAAAGAAGCTGATCTTGTTCTTGTGTCCGGGGGAAGCTCAGTTGGTACAAGAGACGTGACTTTGGATGTGATTGATGCTACAGGTAAGCCGGGTGTTCTAGTTCACGGTATTTCAATGAAGCCAGGAAAACCAACGATAATTGCGGTATGCCAGAATAAGCCGGTCTTTGGCCTTTCCGGTCACCCGGGAGCTGCGTTAGTAGTTTATAGGTTTTTGGTAAGCCCTTTTCTTCGCAGACTTAGGGGAGAGATGCTGAACCGGAACCTAGATATGCCGCGTACATTAAAGGCGAAACTTGATGTGAATATTGTTTCGACAAATGGCCGGGCTGATTTTGTAAGAGTTGAATTACTGGAAAAAGACGGCCAAACATGGGCAAAACCATTATATGGTAGTTCCGGATTACTTAAGACTTTACTAAAGGCAGATGGGATTGTTTATGTGCCCTTAGAGAAAAGTGGCCTAAAGAAAGGGCAAGAAGTGCTGGTTGAACTGCTGTAAAGTAATGGCAATGATGGATAGTTATATTATTTTCCGACTTTTAGGAGGTGCACCAGACTGGAAAGACGTTATTATCTGAACTATATTCCGGTTGAAGAAGCGTGGGATAATTGGCAAGCGGCGCTAAAAGAAGACGGATTTAATGTACCCGTCGATAGTGAGAGATTAAATACAAAGGACTCTCTGGGCAGAATGGCTGCGGAAGCTGTCTTTGCGAAGATATCAGCTCCCCCATTTCATGCTTCTGCCATGGATGGAGTTGCGGTCAGGGCTGAAGATACCTATGGAGCAATGGAAACCAATCCCAAGCAACTTAAGTTCGGAGAACAGGGTGTTTTTGTAGATACCGGCGATCCGGTTCCTCTTGAGTTCAATGCGGTTATCATGATAGAAGATGTAAATCAAATAAATAAAAGCACCTTTGAGATTATGAAAGCAGCTTTCCCCTGGCAATATGTTCGGCCAATGGGAGAAGATATGGTTGCCTCCGAACTTATCCTTGCTCAGGGACAGAAAATTCGGCCGGAGGATATTGGTGCGATGCTTGCCGGAGGAGTAGAAGAAATCCTGGTTAGAAAGAAGCCCAATATAGCTATTATTCCAACTGGAACCGAACTTGCGGAGAATTTAGACGAACTTAAATATGGCCAGGTAATAGAATCAAATAGTCATGTTCTAGCTGCTTTAATAACAGAATGGGGAGCAAACTCTCATATATATCCGATAATAAGAGACGATTATGAGCTAATCAAAGCAACAATCCTAGATGCTATACAACAGAGTGATATCATTGTGGTAAATGCCGGTACTTCCGCCGGGCGAGAGGACTTTACAGCTCCTCTGATTGAAGAACTAGGCAAATTGACAATTCATGGTGTTGCTCTTAAGCCCGGAAGAACATGTATTTTAGGTGCAATAGAAGGAAAACCGGTTCTTGGTTTATCTGGCTATCCGGTTGCCAATTACCGCCACGCTTCTACTTTCTTAAAACCTCTGATTTTTAATTATCTTGGGACAGTACCATCTTCAGGACATAAAGTGAAAGCGAATCTTAGTCGCAAAATTGTCTCATCTCTAGGCTTGGAAGAGTTTGTTCAAGTAGGATTGGCCAGAGTGGAAAAAAAACTTATTGCGACTTCATTATCTCGTGGTTCCGGCATTACAATGTCAATGGTCCGCGCTGACGGAATTGTCAAAGTTCCAAGGTTATCAGAGGGTTACGATAGAGACTCAGAGGTTGAAGTTGAACTAAAAGGAAGCATGTCTGAGATTGAGAACAATATCCTTGCCTCAGGCAGCCATGATATTACACTGGATATTCTCACTGATGAACTACGGCGGATTTTTCCTGGCTTAAATCTGACTTCAATTAATATTGGGAGTTTGGCCGGGCTTGCCGCATTACGACAAGAACAAGCTCATATAGCCGGTACTCATCTTCTAGATGAGGAAACCGGAGATTACAATGTTTCCTATATTGATAATCTCTTACCGGAGAGAAGGATAAAACTGATTACCCTGGTCCATCGCCAACAAGGATTCATTGTCAATAAGGGAAATCCTAAAAGCATAAGGAGGATTGCGGATTTAGCTCGAAAAGACGTTGTTTTTATAAATCGGCAAAGAGATTCCGGGACAAGGGTTCTGCTTGATTTCGAGCTGGCGAAGGCTGGAGTGGATGCTTCTAAAATAAGAGGCTACGAAAGAGAGTTCTTTACTCATACCGCAGTGGCAGCAGCTGTTCAGAGTGGCTCAGCCGATGTTGCTTTGGGTGTAAAGGCGGCTGCGAAAGCATTGGGTTTAGAATTTGTCCCCTTAGTTGAAGAAAGGTATGACCTGGCAGCGCCTGTGGACTTTTTTGAATCTAAGAACGGCCAGAGTCTCATGGCGACAATCACTTCAAAAGACTTCAAAGAAAGAGTTGAGGCCTTAGGAGGGTATTCCACTCGGGAAACCGGCTGGATAGTTCGTTGATCCTCTTAAATGCTCATTTAAGTCAAATATCTGCTCTTAGCCCAAATCTTTATGAGTTCTTATCGGTTTGAATTATAATAAACACAAGCTATTTTACTAAAATTGAATATTACAGTTCTCCATTATGATTATTGCTAACTTCGTCGGGTATATGGAAGAGAAACAGACACAGTTTCAGCCTCTTCTTTATCATTGGAGAGCTGTGGATAAATATGAGAAAGGGTGGATTAGTACAGGATCCATGATGCAAGATACCGGATACACGGATTAGGACCCAAGCCCGGTATTTATTAAAAGTCTTAATACCTGGATCATTAATCTTGAATCCTGCGTCGCTTCTATCATGACAAGTCTAAATGATTCGTATAATAGAAAAATTGACTATCTCCGTTTGTCGGTTACGGATAAATGTAATTTGCGATGTATCTATTGCGTGCCCGCACAGGGATTAAAACTCAAACCCCGTAAAGATATTTTGACTTACGAAGAGATTGAATTGTTTGCTAACTGTGTAGTTGAGGAGGGTATTTCCAGAATTAGGCTAACTGGAGGAGAGCCCTTAATAAGAAGAGATATACTTAGTTTGGTAAGAAACATTGCTTCCATTCCAGGTCTTAAAGACTTTTCTCTTACAACTAACGGTTTTTTGCTGGCGGATTATGCGGATATGTTAATGGATGCGGGACTTAACCGGATTAATATAAGTATAGATTCATTGGATCCGTCTATTTATAAGTTCATAACCCGTGTTGGAGAATTAGATAGGATTATGAATGGGCTTGCGAAAGCTCTGGAATCGGGATTTAATCCGGTAAAAATAAATGTAGTTGTTCTGCGGGGAATAAATGATGATATTTCCGATTTCGTGAAACTAATATATGAATATCCGGTTCATGTTCGTTTCATTGAGTATATGCCTTTTGGTACTGAGATCGGACCGGAAAAAACAGTGAATTCGTGCGAATTGAAAGAGAGAATAGAAAGATTTGGAAAATTGAGGCCGGTTGAGGCTATGCGGGGAGCCGGTCCGGCAAGATATTTTGAGATGAAAGGAGCACTGGGAACGCTAGGGTTTATTTCTCCTATAAGCGAGCATTTCTGCGCTAATTGTAATAGGCTTAGGCTAACTGCCGAGGGAAGATTGCGCAGCTGTCTTTTTCTGGATGATGAGATAAATGTAAGAGAAGCTCTTCGCTCGGATGCTTCTAAAGAAAATATTAGAAGGCTGATAAAAAGGGCTTTGCTTAAGAAGCCTAAGAATAGTTTAGGATACGGACACGATAATCTGCAAAGGCAAATGTCGCAGATCGGGGGATAGAAAGTAACAATGACGCATGCAAAAAAGAAAAAACAGATAGCCAATCGCGGCAATTTGACTCATATCGATGAACATGGAAGAGCCAAGATGGTTGATGTCACCGATAAAAAATCAACCACGAGAAAAGCAATTGCCAGAGGCTATATTAAAATGAAGCCGCAGACACTAAAGAGGATTATCGATGGCGGTATAGAGAAAGGGGATGTGTTAGCAGTTGCGCAGGTGGCCGGCATCATGGCTGCTAAAAAAACCCATGAGCTTATTCCAATGTGCCACCCTCTTCAAATAACGAGTGTGGATATTGATTTTGATACTGATAAAAAGGATCGAATTGGAATTACGGCTACTGTTAAAACAACCGATCGCACCGGAGTAGAAATGGAAGCGTTAACCGCGGTTGCTTCAACAGCTTTGACTATCTATGATATGTGCAAATCGGCTGATAAAGATATGATTGTCAGTGACATTTTGCTGGTGAAAAAGAGTGGGGGCAAGAGTGGGGATTATACGAGAAAAGAAGATTGAGGATGTAGGATACAAGATATATGTTGTAGAGTAAATTCCGAATTTTAAATAATGGCTGGAGATTAATGAAATCTAGAATGTAGTCAAAGGTTCGAAATGAAAAATAAAAAAGAAAGACAAGAAATAAAAAATAAAGAAATTGAAAATCACTCTCCCCTTTTCTCTTCTCCCTCCTTCCCTGGGAAAGTTGTTTCCATCAACACAAGCCAGGAAAAAGGTGTACCGAAAAAGCCGGTTCAAAGGTGCAAAATCCATAAGGAGTATGGTTTGGTAGAAGACGCGCACGCAGGACCCTGGCATCGGCAAGTGAGTCTTTTGGCTTCAGAAAGTATCAAGGAAGCTTGCAGTACCGGAATTGATTTTAAACCGGGAGATTTTGCGGAGAATATTACTACTTCGGGTATTATCTTAACCGATCTGCTGATTGGCACAAGTATATCCATAGGTTCGGATGTGTTGTTAGAAGTTACTCAAATTGGAAAGAAGTGCCATGCGAGGTGTGCCATATATGATCAAGTAGGTGATTGTATAATGCCCCGGGAAGGCATCTTTGCCCGGGTTATCAGAGGAGGAGAAGTTGCGGTTGGAGATATCGTAAAGGTGATTGATTCCGGTTATTCGAAGTTTTAGGTGCAGGTAGGTCTAATAAAATGTTAGAATAAGTGAGAAAGGTCACAGATTTGGAAAGAGAACATGATGTATAAGAGAGTGAGGAAAGATGAGAGAATTTTACGCGGTGGTGATAACGTTAGTAGCAGTGTTCTCGTTCTTTGCTTTTTTAGCGAAAATATGGACATCCCATTAATACCCTGCGCTTGGGCTTAATTGATAATCGACAAATAATTTGATATAATATAGCTGTTCAGGCAGGCAATTATTATGTGTTTATATAATTTTATGGTAATATCACGCCCCTGTTGGGACCGCTTGCCTGAACAGAAGGATCCCAACAGGGGCTTTCTTAAGGAGTTTGATAAAGAGAAATAAAGTCCGATTATATCCTGCTAGTATTCTATTTGGAGGACTAATAAGTGGACATCAAAGTGGCGATAATCATTGTAAGCGATAAAGCGTCAAAAGGTGGGAGAACAGATCTCAGCGGGCAAGTTATTGAGGATATTGTAAGATCTCAAGGAATGGCAGTGATTAACAAAGATATCGTACCTGATGATAAAGACTGTATCTCTACCAGAATCATGGATGCTGTGGATAGGATGCAAGCGGACGTTGTTTTTACTACCGGAGGAACGGGTTTTTCCGACCGGGATGTAACTCCGGAAGCAACTAAAAGCGTAATGGACAGAGAGGCTCCTGGTTTAGCGGAGATAATGCGTAGTGAGAGCTATAAAGTTACTTCCCGCGCAATGCTATCCAGGGGAATTAGCGGAATAAGAGGTCAATCTCTCGTTATTAATCTTCCGGGAAGTCCCAAGGCGGTAAGAGAATCTCTGGAAATTATTATGCCGATACTTCCTCACGGAGTAGAAGTTTTACGTGGCGAATCAAGTGAATGTGCTCAGATAGACTAGAGGGGAAAATTAAAAAAAGGAGTTTTTGGAATGAGCAAGAAGAAAAAGCGGATAATAATCACCGGGGCTATAATCCTTATTTTGCTCGGTTATCTGGTCTATTCGGCAATGGGCAGTACATTTCTCTACTATAAGACCGTAAGTGAATTAAAATCGGACTCGTCGCTGGTAGGGAGCTCTGCCAGAATCGGAGGCAAAGTAGTAAAAGGTTCTTTTAAGAAGTCATCAAGCCCTTACGAGTTTAAGATAACTGACGGCAAGGAGAATGTCACTATTGTCTACGATGGATCTTTGCCGGCCTCTTTTAGAGATGGCACCGAAGTCATAGCTGAAGGTGTTTACCAAAAGAATGGAGAATTCAAAGCAAAGTCTGTTCTAGTGAAATGTCCTTCAAAATATCAGGAAAAATCGGAGAAGGAGAGTTAATAATTGGCGACATTCGGCAACGTAGTACTTATTCTGGGATTGGTTATTTCAGTTGTTTCTTTTGCCTCTCTGCTCTATGGTCAGCTTGCTAGAAAGAAAGGTTTTGTGCTGGCCGCCTATATTGGCATTATTCTTGTTTTTATTTCGGTACTGGCTGCTTCAGCCGGGTTATTATACGCTTTGATGAACCATGATTTTAATATCCAGTATGTGGCCAGCTACTCAAGCACGGATCTTTCAACTCTTTATCTAGTAAGCGCTTTCTGGGCAGGGCAAGAAGGATCGCTTCTACTATGGCTTTTTGTATTGTCGACTTCTACTTTTTTTCTACTAGTATTTAACTGGAAAGAGAGAAGAGATTTGTTCCGTTATAGTCTCCTATCTCTAATCGCTATTCAAGCATTTTTCTTAGTAGTTGTTAAGTTTCCGGCCAATCCTTTCAAAGAATCACTTTTTCTTTTTACCGAAGGCCAGGGTTTGAATCCTTTGCTTCAGCATATAGTGATGGCGATCCATCCTCCGACGCTTCTTATCGGATATGCTGTTTACGCTATTCCTTTTGCTTTTGCCGTTACCGCTTTGATTTTGGGAAAAGATACTGAAGAATGGGTTACGATGTGTAGAAACTGGGCTTTATTTGCCTGGTTGCTTCTCTCCATCGGTATTTTTCTGGGCGCGTATTGGGCTTATGAAGTGCTTGGATGGGGCGGATATTGGGCTTGGGACCCGGTTGAAAACACTTCTATTCTACCCTGGTTTACCGGAACAGCTCTTCTTCACTCCTTCTTTATCACTATAAAAAAAGGCCGTCTTAAGATATGGACTATTGCTCTAGCAGCCATTACGTTTCTTCTTTGCTTAGCCGGCACATTTATTACCCGTAGTGGCATAATCCAGTCGGTACACGCTTTTGGTGAATCTCCGGTAGGGAATTATTTCTTGTTCTCAATTATTTTTGTTTTTGTCGGTTCGCTTGCACTGATTATTTGGAGATACAATCAATTTCGAACCGATTTGGGTGAAGACTCATTGGTATCACGTGAGTACGGATATTTTCTAAACAATTGGACATTAGCTATTTTTATGATTATCGTCCTTGTCTTTTCCGTGCTCCCTTATATTACTGAAATATTTATGGGGCAGAAGCTTTCCCCCGGTGTTGAGACATACAACAGATTTGCTATTCCATTGGGTTTTGTTTATTTGATCGGGATCGGAATATGTCCCTTGATCAAATGGAAAGAGACCACATTCGAGAGCGTCAAAAAGGATCTGTTCTTACCTGCGATTCTGGGTGCTATTGCATTTATTTTGGTTGTTGTCTTTTGGAAAGGAAGTGTTTTAGGGATGCTGACTATCGGAGCATCGGTTTTTGGCGCGGTTGTACTTGTTCAAACCATCGTCAATGATTCGATAGCACGAAGAAACGCATCAAAGAAAGGTTTTCTTAACTCGTTCATATATCTGTTTAGGCGTAACAACCGTCGGTATGGCGGGTTTATTGCCCATTTAGGAGTTATGATAATTTTTATAGGCCTAGTAGGCTCATCGCTCTATACAATTGAACAGATAGTGACTCTTAAAGAAGGAGAATCTTTTTCAATTGCTGATTATAAGTGTGAGTATGTCGAACCGTATAAGAAGCAGGAATATCTTGATCCTAAGGGCCAAAAGACAGAACAAAATTTAAAAAAGGATATAATTGGAGCCCGTATCTCGGTTACTGAAAACGGAAAGAGTATAGGTAATTTTACTCCCAGTTTAGTTAGATTCCTTTATCCTCAGCCGACAACCATAGCAAAAGTTTCGATTCGAAGAGAATTTGTCAGAGACCTTTTCTTTGCGCTTCAAAGCCCTAATGATGATGGCAGTGTTACAATTCAGGCAAAAGTCAATCCTTTAGTTTCCTGGCTTTGGGTGGGCAGTCTTATTCTTTTTGTTGGTGGAATTTGGGCTATCTTACCTTTAGGTAAACCGGAAAAAGGAAGGCGCTAGTCTTTTATGAAAAGAAAAGGTTCAAATACTTCAAGTTCTCCTATAATTGAAGTCGATGGTCTTTGCAAAAAATTTGGCCGGCGTCAAATTCTCAACGGTATAGACCTTAGAGTTTTTCCCGGAGACTTTCTTACTATTTTTGGCTCTAACGGAGCCGGAAAGACCACTTTATTAAAGATACTCTCTACTCTTGTTTTACCTTCTTCTGGTACTGTTGAAATCGGCGGTTTTGATATCAAGGAAGATTCAAACGGTGTAAGATCTCAGATTGGACTTATTTCCCATAATTCATACCTTTATCCGGATTTAACTGCTTATGAGAATCTTAGGTTTTATGGCAAGATGTTTGCCGTGCCCCGATTAGAAAATAGGATTACCGAATTATTGGAACTTGTGGAGCTTGAGCACCGCAAGTTTGATCTAGTTAGGACTTTTTCATGCGGGATGCAGCAGAGATTATCGATTGCCCGAGCACTGTTGCATGATTCTCCTATCTTTTTTTTGGACGAGCCTTACAGTGGCTTAGATGTTCATGCCAGCGAGATCCTGGATAGAGTGCTGACTAATTTAAAGAACGAGAATCATACCTTCTTGCTGACTACCCATGACTTAATCAAAGGAATTGAAGTGTGCACAAGGGTAGCTATCCTAAATAACGGAGTTATAAGCTACGAAGCTCCCAAAGGAGAAATCGATCCCGCTCATTTTCCGGATGTGTATAAAAAATGTATTGAGGTTGATTAATGGATTATTTGAAAAAAGTGTTTGCTATTGTAGAAAAAGATATTATTTCCGAGCTAAGGACCAAAGAACTATTCACCTCAATGCTCGTTTTTGTGCTTCTTACCCTGGTTATCTTCAATTTTGCCTTCGGTCAAGATACTCAGGCGGATATGGTAGACCTTGCTTCCGGAATCCTGTGGGTAGCCTTCCTGTTCGCGTCCATTCTAGGCCTTAATCGATCTTTTGTTCATGAGAAAGATGAAGGATGTATGGATGGCCTCATGCTGTGTCCGGTAGACAGGTCCGCTATCTATATTGCCAAGGTAATTGGCAATTTGATTTTCATATCCATAGTTGAGCTTATTACAGTTCCGATCTTTGTGCTGTTCTTTATAAAGGACGCGGCTGGAATTAACTTTTTGTTTTTCGCACTAATAATCTTTCTAAGCAATTTGGGGATTTCGGCAATCGGCACGCTGCTTTCAGCTATTTCCATTAATACCCGGGCAAGAGATCTAATGATGCCAATCCTCTTTTTTCCGGTTATTGTGCCGGTCCTTATTTCGGCTGTAAAATCAAGCTCCGTTATCCTCGTTGCTTCAAATCCTATAACCGATGTATATGCTTGGCTGCAGGTTCTTGTGGTCTATGATATGATTTTTCTATTAATATCTTATCTGACTTTTGAGTATATACTTGAGGAGTGAGGATAGAAATGAAAAGAAATAATTTTATTGCCGTGCTTGCCGCAGCATTTGTGACAATGATGTTTGCTATTTACGCAGCGTTTATTTTTGCTCCCGAAGAGCAGACAATGGGAATTGTTCAAAGAATCTTCTATTTTCATATCGCATTGGCTTGGGTGCCATATCTTGCATTTCTGATTGTTTGTATTGCCAGTATTCTCTATCTTACGAAAAGGGAAACAAAATGGGACCAACTGGCAGCAGGATCAGCGGAAATCGGTGTGGTTTTTGACACCCTGGTTCTTATTACCGGCCCTTTTTGGGCTCGTGTTGCCTGGGGCTACTATTGGACCTGGGAGCCGCGACTCACTACTTCACTTATTGTGTGGCTATTGTATATCGCCTACATATTGCTGCGCAGGTCAGTTGGAGAACATGATAAAAGAGCGCGGTTTGCCGCTGTTTTTGGGATAGTTGCTTTTGTAAGCGTTCCCATTAATTTTATGGCTATCCGTTGGTGGAGGACAATCCATCCACTGATTTTGAAGTCGACAGGAATGGAGCTATCGGCCAACATGAGAGTGGCAATGTTTGCCAGTATCATAGCTTTCACTGTTCTGTATATCCTTTTTCTGCAGTTGCGGGTGGCAGTAGAAAATTCAAACGAAGAACTGGAGAAGCTTAAAGATGAGATAGGGAGCTGATCTTAATGGATGATATGGGTTTTAGATTCATGGTCATGGCCTATTTTGCGGTTTGGATTGTTCTATTTGGGTATGTATTTTTTATTGGATCGAAAATTTTTAAGATTCAAAAGGACATCCAGCATTTAACCGAAGTTGTTCAGAAAAAAAGTAAATAGTAAAAACCAATTACCGGAATGCGGATCGCAGGCTGCTAATTTTCAAAAAGTTCGGAGCCTAAGATAAAAACATTTTGCGTTTTGACTTTTAAATTCTGCATCTTGAAATTAGAAACATGGGGGTGAATATGGAAAAGCTTGAAGTTTTACTTTTCTGGCTAGCATTATTGCTTTATGCAGGTGCTTTTATCACTTATATCTACTATTTTACATCTAAAAAGGAAATTATCGGTAAAATTGCCACCTTTATTGTCTTTTTGGGGTGGATTATTCATGCTTTTTCCATTATTTTCAGAGGTCTGGCAGCCCAACATCTTCCTATTGCCAGTCGCTATGAATCCATCTCTGCTATTAGCTGGTCGGTAATCGCAGCTTATTTGATTGTTGAATATTTTTCCAAGATCAAAGTCGTAGGAATATTTGCGACTTTGCTGACCTCGATCCTTATGGGATTTGGTTGGACGTATTATTCGGTGCCGGTAGCCTTGAGAGGTGATTTGCGAAGCATTTGGGTTACCATGCACGTCACGGTTATATTTATTGGTTATGGTGCGATAATTGTAGCCGCGGGTCTTGCTATTCTCTACTTGCTGCAGGAGAAGCAATTAAAAAGTCGGAAACCAAGCAATCTTTTTAAACGATTGCCCTCTTTAGAGGTTTTGGATGAGATGAGCTATCGGGCAATTGCTATCGCCCTTCCTTTTTTGACAATGGGATTTGCGGCTGGCGCGATTTGGATGCAGGTAGCATGGTCAGGACGGCCTGATATAATTATAGCGTCAACAGGAATTACTTGGGTTATATTGGTTGCGTATCTTTTACTCAGACATTTTGTCGGCTGGAGAGGAAGAAAGGCTTCATTTCTGGCTATTGTAAGCTTCATTTCCATTATTTTCATCCACTTCATTGTAGTTCCATACTTGAGTCGCTTACACGGCATCCGAGGATAAAAAACAAATGCAAAAATCAAATTGCAAAATGAAAAATGCAAAATGCAATCCGAAGTCTAAGGTTAAGGAGGTTGTCATTGCGAATCTGACTCGATGGGGTGGCAATCTTGATTTTGGAATTATTTCAAGGTCTTAAAATTTGCACTTTACAATTTGCATTTTGAAATAACGTTTTAACGAGTGTAGTAAAAAGCTACAGGAGTCATAATGAGATACTATCCCCTTTATGCGGATTTAGAAAATAGAAAATGCATTGTTATCGGCGGAGGCGAGGTTGCTGAAAGAAAAGTTGAGAGCCTGCTGGAATGCCGGGCGGATGTCACCGTTATCAGCCCGCAACTCACAGAACGTCTGGATGAACTTGCCCATTCAAGAGAAGTTAAATATCTGAAGCGGATGTATAGAAGAGGTGATTTGGAAAACGCGTTTTTAGTAGTCGGTGCTACCGATAACGCGGAATTGAATGCCATAATTTTTCATGAAGCATGCCAGAAAAATATTATGGTAAATATCGTTGATGATCCTGACAAGTGTAGCTTTATCGTTCCCTCGGTGGTCGATAGAGGGGATTTATTGATCAGTATTTCTACCAGTGGAAGTTGTCCCGCCTTATCTAAAAAAATCAGAAAATATTTGGAAGAAGAATTCGGAGAAGAGTACGTTGATTATCTAAAGTTATTACGATCTGCGCGCGATAAGATTAAGCAAAAGTACGAAAGCATGGAAGAGCGCAAACGCTCACTTAACAGGGTCATTGATCTGAATGTTCTTCCTCTGCTGAGAGAGGGAAAAAGAGATTTGGCGGAAAAGAAGGTTGAAGAATGCATATAGTGGTTGTTGGTTTGAGCCATAAGACGGCTCCCGTGGAAATAAGAGAAAAATTATCTTTCGGTGAACATAAATTAGAAGAAGCAATGCACCACCTATTGGCTTACGATCATTTGAATGAAGGAATAATAATCTCAACGTGCAATAGGACCGAAATCTACGTGGTATGCGATCAAATTGATTCAGGTGTAAGTGATGTTAAGCAATTCCTAGTTGATTATTGCGATCTGGAACTCTCCAGTTTCTTTAAATATCTCTATTTTCATGACTCCGTTGAGGCTGTTCATCATCTTTTCCGTGTTGCCGCCAGTCTTGATTCTATGATTGTCGGAGAAGCTCAAATCTTAGGCCAGGTAAGAGATGCCTATACCCATTCGTTTGAAGCGGAGTGTACCAATGTTATTTTTAACAGGCTCTTTCGCCAGGCTTTATCGATTGGTAAGAAGGTAAGAACAGAGACAGATATTGGTGAGACTGCGGTTTCCATCAGTTATGCTGCTGTGGAGCTTGCAAAAAAGGTTTTTGAAGATCTTGAAGGCAGAACTGTTATGGTAATAGGTGCCGGGGAAATGAGCGAGCTAACCGCAATGCATCTTATTGAGAATGGTGTAAGCTCTGTGCTCGTCTCTAATAGAACTTATGAAAGAGCAGTTGAACTCGCCCAGAAATTTCAAGGAAAGGCAATTAGATTTGATGCAATGTTGAATCATATGGTTGACGCGGATATTGTTATCAGTTCAACCGGTGCTCCCCATTTTGTGGTAAAGAAAGCTGATGTAGCAAAGATCATGCATAGGAGAAGGGGTAAGCCCATATTCTTTATTGATATAGCCGTTCCTCGTGATATTGATCCGAAGGTAAATAAAGTAGATAATGCTTACCTTTATGATATTGACGATCTTCAGGCAGTGGTTGATGCCAATATTGCCGAACGGGACAAAGAAGGGCAGAGAGCCGAATTACTAATTGATAAAGAGGTAGAGGAATTCATTGCCTGGATTAATTCTTTAGAGGTTGTACCGGCAATAGCTGCGCTGAAAGAAAAAGCCGAAGCAATAAGGGAAACCGAGACCCTTCGGGCTTTAAATAAGCTAGGCGATCTTAATGAAAAAGAGAAGAATATAATCAATGCGTTAACCGGGATTATTGTAAATAAATTGCTACATCAGCCTATTGTGCGGGCGAAGGAATGTGCGGGGAAAAAAGAAGGTTATCTTTACATAGAATCACTTCGCTATCTTTTTGATCTTGAAGAGGGTAAAAAAGTCAAGAAAGCTGAAAAAGAGAAGTCGCAAGAGTCTGGTATAAGAGGCACTATTAGCGAACACAAAGAGCCGAAAGCGACTTAGTGCGGGAAATATCTGATATCATTTATGGTTTTATCCATGGGTTGATTTACGGTAAGCCTGCTTGGCAAGCTTGATAAGTTAATTGAGCAGGCTTTATTGATAAGGAGAGTTAATGGTAGCACCAAAGAAGATAGTCATAGGAAGCCGAGGGAGCAAGTTGGCGTTGTGGCAGACAAATCATGTTGCTGGCTTACTCAGCAAGCTTGTTTCCTGTGAAATTGTTATAGAGAAAATTAAGACGACCGGTGATAAAATCCTGGATTCACCGTTGGCAAAAATTGGTGGCAAGGGTCTCTTTGTTAAAGAAATTGAGGTAGCACTTTCCAGCGGAACAATAGACTTGGCGGTTCATTCCATGAAAGATATGCCAACCGATATTCCTTCTGATCTAATGATAGGAGCGGTGCTGAAGCGGGAAGATCCGCGGGATGTTTTGCTTTCAAGGGATAATGTTTTGCTAAAAGATCTTCCGCCAAATGCTGTAATCGGAACCAGTAGCTTAAGGCGCAAGGCGCAGCTATTAAAGTATCGACCGGATTTTTCTTTTACTGATGTGAGAGGCAATCTAGATACCCGTTTGAGGAAGATGGATTCCGGGCAATTTGACGGAATGATACTAGCGGCAGCGGGTATTAAAAGGATGGGCTGGGCAGAAAGAATTGCCGAGATAATCCCGGCTGAAATAAGTTTGCCTGCGGTTGGCCAAGGAGCAATTGGTATTGAAGTAAGAAAAGATGATAGCGAAGTCAGAGATCTAGTTAGCAAATTGGATGATAAGGAGACGGGTATTTGTGTAACGGCGGAGCGTGCTTTAATGAAACGTCTTGAAGGTGGCTGTCAAGTTCCGGTTGGGGCGTTATCCCGGATTGAAAATGGAGAACTGTCTTTATCGGCAATGGTGGCAAGTTTGGACGGAAAAGAATTTGTTCGGGATGTAATTTCCGGAAGCCCTTCGGACGCGGAACTATTGGGAACACAACTGGCAGACAATTTGCTGGCCGAGGGGGCCAGAGAGATACTTGCAGAAATACGTCATTTGGCTGAATGCGAAGAGGATAGAGCTTAAAAGGATTAGAGAACCTGGTGATTTACTAAAATTAATTTTCCTGGTAAGCTAAAAAAAGTGAAAAAGCGCACAAGGTTGCTCTATGAATACGAAGTAAAATTTTGGAATGCAAAATTAAAAAAATAACTATATGGCTATTTTGTATTTGGTTTTATGATTTTAAAATTTCTATTTTGACTTTTAATTTTTGCAATAACGTGGGTTGGAAAAGGTGGAATAGATGGCAGGAAAAGTATTTCTAATTGGGTCAGGACCTGGTGATCCAAAATTGATAAGCATCAAGGGAATGGAATGCATTCAGAAAGCTGATGTTATTGTCTATGATCGGCTTGCTAGCCCCCGCTTACTTAAAAAGGCAAGACCGGACGCGGAGCTTATTTATGTTGGCAAGAAAGCAGCCCAGCATGCTATGAAACAGGATAAGATAAATCAGCTTTTAGCAGATAAGGCTAAAGAGGGGAAGACTGTTGCCCGCCTAAAAGGGGGAGATCCTTTTATATTTGGAAGGGGCGGTGAAGAAGCTCTTGTTTTGGTGGAGAATAATATTCCTTTTGAGATTGTCCCCGGTATTTCATCTGCCTATTCTGTTCCGGCTTATGCGGGAATACCGGCAACCCACCGTGGTGTAACTTCAACCATTGCTTTTATTACCGGTCATGAGGATCCTACCAAAGAAGATACTGACATCGATTGGGAAAAGATATCAACCGGCATTGGAACTTTGGTTTTTCTAATGGGGGTTTCAAATCTGCCGGAAATCTCAAAGCAGCTGATAAAACACGGGCGGTCCGAAGACACTCCGGTGGCTCTGGTCAGATGGGGCACTACACCCAAACAGGAAGTCCTAACAGGGACGCTTGCGGACATATCGGACAAGGTTCTAAAAGCCAATTTTAAAGCACCGGCAATTATTATTGTTGGAGATGTAATAAAGTTAAGGGAAAAACTTAAATGGTTTGAGAATGGAACATTGTTTGGAAAACGCATTCTAGTGACCAGATCAAGGAGTCAAGCAAGTGACTTGGTTAGTCTTTTGGAAGAAAGAGGAGCGGAAGCTGTAGAGTTCCCTACCATAAAGATTGATCCTCCGGCAAGCTATGATCAGCTTGATAAAGCTATTTCCGACTTGGATAATTATGACTGGGTTGTTTTTACCAGCGTTAACGGTGTTGATTATTTTATCAACAGGCTAGCGGAGCTGCAAAAAGACATACGTGAACTTAAAGGCATTAAGATTGCGGCTATTGGTCCGGCAACAGCAAAAAGGCTTAAGGACTTGCATCTTAGAGTGGATTATATACCTACGGAATATCGGGCAGAAGCAATTATTGAAGGCTTTAAAAGCTTTGGTGTTAAGGGACAAAATATACTCATACCCCGGGCTGAAGTTGCCCGCGAGATATTGCCCGACCAATTAAGAGATCTAGGCGCGGCAGTTGATATAGTTACAACTTACAGAACAATAATGGATGATTCCTCGGTTGATGAGATTAAGAAAATGCTGGAAAAAGAACAAATCGATATGGTCACTTTTACCAGTTCATCGACAGCAAAGAATTTTACTAAGCTCTTAGGTGATTTGGATTTGGCAGAAGCATTGAAAGATGTGGCCATTGCCGCAATTGGTCCCATAACTGCCCAGACAGCGCAGGATTTGGGATTTAGTGTTGATATAGAGGCAAAAGAATATACTATTCCCGGATTGGTTAAGGCAATTGAGGAATGGGCGCAGCAAGATTAGAAAGATAACGACTTGCGTCTTACCGGTAAATCCGGATATTAATTAATGGGAAGAAAATGTAATTAGATCTTGAGGTGAAATTTTATGATTGGAATATCAAAGCTGTATTGTGGGGCGGTTGAACCTTCCGATGTTTTAAGGTACAAAAGACGCTCCGGTGACTTGCCTTCCCATCTGCTCCAATTTTCAGAGGACAAGAAGCCTGTTGTTGTCTGGAATATGGGAAGACGCTGTAACTTAAGATGTATTCACTGTTACGCGGGAGCCAGGGACATTGAGTATGAAGGGGAATTGACGACGGCACAGGGAAAAACTCTCATAGATGATCTTGCTGATTTTGGAGTTCCGGTTATCCTTTTTTCCGGAGGAGAACCGGTAATGCGTGAAGATCTGCCGGAACTTGCTTTCTATGCCAAAGAAAAGGGATTAAGAGCGGTTATTTCAACCAACGGAACCCTTATTACACCGGAGAAAGCTAAGATTTTCAAGGACATCGATCTTTCATATGTCGGAGTGAGTTTAGACGGACTAAGAGAAACGAATGATAAGTTTAGGGGAATGAAAGGCGCTTTTGACGCCGCCTTAGAGGGAATTCGGAATTGCCAGGCGGAAGGGATAAAAGTCGGTTTGCGTTTTACTATGAACAAGAAAAACGTACAGGATATTGAAGGTATTTTCGGACTACTGGAAAAGGAAAAAATTCCTAGAGTATGTTTCTACCACCTTGTTTATTCCGGCCGCGGGAGCAAAATGATTGAAGAGGATTTATCTCATGAAGAAACCCGCAAAGCCGTTGATTTGATTATGGACCTTACCAAAGATATGTTTAACCGCGGTATTCAAGAGGAAGTCTTAACTGTTGATAATCACGCCGACGGCCCTTATGTGTATCTTAGGATGCTTAAAGAAGATCCTGAAAGGGCAAAGGAAGTTTATGAGCTTTTGCAGATGAACGAGGGTAATAGTACCGGTATCGGTATTGGATGTGTAAGCTGGGATGGTGCGGTACATGCCGATCAGTTCTGGAGACAATATGTTTTTGGAAATGTAAAAGAGAGAAAATTCAGCGAGATATGGATGGATACGTCCAATCATGTCATGGCTGGGCTCAAGGATAGAAAACCGCTTCTGACCGGCAGATGCGCTAAGTGTAAATGGCTCAATATCTGTAACGGCAACTTCCGTGCAAGAGCAGAAGCATATTACGGCGAATTGTGGGCACCCGATCCGGCCTGCTATCTTACCGATGATGAGATTGGCTTAAAATAGATAGTCAGGACAGTCGATTATGTGTGCGGCAAATATCTTATTGATTGTACTCCCTTTTGAATTCTTTGGCCGCTTTTGAGAACGCCTTCTGCCAATCGGATGTTATCTTACCTACTATATCGGTAGACTTCTTAACGGTAGTATCTTTAAGTTTCTTAGAGATCTTTCTTAGTGTTTCCTGATCTTTATCTATAATCTGCGGAGTTAAATCACATTCTCTTAAAACTTGCTCAACCTTTTCAGGTTCCAGTGTTCTTATTACCGAGTTTACGGCTAGGAAACCAGCCAGCATATCATCCACTCTGCCCAGAACCGGAATATTGTCGGGGATTAGATCAATAGGCATTTTCAGGTAACCGAGAGCGGCTCGCAAGCCGGTTTTTTGAACCGCAGACAGATGCGCGTCAGCGCTCAGGACTTTTATTAATCGAGCATATCTAGGAGCCCTTTTTACTAAAGGTGTCAGTTCCCTTTTAGCGTCTTTAAGATTAAATTTTTCCACGGATTTACCTGCTCTTTCTTTGCCCTATTCTAACATATTTGTTTCTTTTGTCTTAAGAGCATGATTTATTCTTCCGAGCGCTGTTTATTGGCCGATAATCTGAAAATGAAGTATTAAAAAAGCAGGTCCTGATATCAGGACCTGCTTTGTAGGCTTCATCAGTAGCTTATATCTTTTCTACATTTTCTGCCTTTGGGCCTTTATCTCCATCAACGATATCAAAACTCACTGCTTGACCTTCAGCTAGAGATTTAAAGCCTTCATCCTTGATTCCACTGTAATGAACAAAAACGTCTCCGCCGTCTTCATTCTCAATGAATCCAAAGCCTTTGGAATCATTGAACCACTTAACGGTTCCCTTTGCCACACCAACGCACCTCCTTGTTAAGTATTAGAAGATTACGGAGCTATGCCATAAAAAAAGCCGCAAAGCTTCTGAGTCTCTGCGGATACTACACAACAAATACTCCCAATACTTCTCCTAAATTATCCCACATAAATACATAGGAGTCAAAACTTGCTATACTTATCTCTGCTGTGTCATTTTTAAAAGGATATCAAGCATGCCTGAATATGATGTCCGGTTTTTTAGGGAAGAAGAATCGTCTAATGCAAAGAACCTGCTTGACTTGGGTGATCGTATAGAAGAATAAATTTACATTTTGCACTTTGACCTTTATATTTTTAATTTCAGACGGGGATGTAGCTCAGATGGGAGAGCGCTACCTTCGCAAGGTAGAGGTCGGCGGTTCGACTCCGCTCATCTCCACCATAAGGTCCTTATTGGAACTGAAGTAAAAAATAAAGTTGAAGAGGTCAGTATATTCAAATTTGCTGACCTCTTTGTTTTTCACATAGATCCTTTTGAAAATGGCCTGGTTAAGCTTTCTCTTAATCTTGGGACTTGCTTTCTTATAAGCTTTATACCAAGAAGAAGCCCATAATAGAGCTAGCTGGATTACTTTTTCCATTTGATCGAGAGAAGCGGAGTTTTGTATTAACTTGCCTTCACAGTTGGCAATCTGTTTGTTGATTCTATCTTGTTCTTTCCTGAAAACAGGTAGCTCTAATGCACCGGAAAGATAGGCTTTGAGCAGTCTATCTCTTTCATTAGAAAGCTTTTTCGTTTTCTTGGTTACGATTTCTTGCTGCTTTATATTGAAAGATTCTCGCTCATTGAGTTCTTTTATCAGGTCGGATTTGAGAGTTACAAGGACTTGAGGAGATAGTTGAGTCTTTTCATAGAGCTTCTCAATTTCATATTCTAAATCATCAATATAGATGTAGCTCTCAGCGCAGGTTTTTCTTCTTGCTCTGCCTAAACAGTAGAAGTAAGTATATTTTCCCTTGGCTGTTTGGCTAGACATTCTTGAACCGCAAGCAGCACAGTAGACTGTACCTCTTAGATAATGAGGATGCTTTCTTTTTCTTTCTCCTGCTTTGTCGTGAATCTTAAAGACTTCTTGAACCCTATCAAAAGCTGCTTCTGTGACCAGTGGTTTGTGTTGTCCTTTGTATTCAACGCCCTTCCAAGTAATAACTCCTATGTAGAACTTGTTTTGCAGCATCTCAACCATTTTAGAACGAGAGAGAGGCTTCTTTGTATGGTGGTTTATCAAACCTTTCTTAATCATAATTGGATGAAGCTCATTGGTTGAATATTCACCGCTAGAATAAAGTTTGAAAGCCAACTTAACTATTGGCGCTGTTTCTTCATCTGTTTCAATCTTAGCAACTCCATTTTCATTTCTTATGTTCCTGTAGCCAATAGGTGCAGTATGAGGCCAGCCACCTTGCTTTGCTTTTTGAAACATTCCTTTCTTGATCTCAGAGGCAAGGTTGGCACTGTAGAACTCAGCCATAGCTGCTAAGATTCCTTCAACCAATCTGCCGGAAGCTGAATCTTCAAGGTTTTCTGTTACTGAGATAAGACCTACCTTATTTTTCCTCAAGATTTCCCTGATAACGGCGTGATCTCTCAGGTTTCTTGCTAACCTATCTATTTTATGGACCACAACAGCATCAATACTTTTGTCTTCTTTGGTTCGATGGACCATTTCTTGAAGTTGAGGACGATCAGAGGTTTTGGCTGATTCACCTTCATCAATATACTCATCAGCCAGATTCCAACCTTTGTCTTGGACAAACTTAATACAAGCTTCTCTTTGTGCTGGTATTGAGTAGCCTTCTCTTGCTTGTTCTTTAGTTGAAACTCTAAGGTAGATTAGACAGTTCATGGTGGCTCCAAAGTAGTTAAAAAACTTCTTCAATTAGAATTAGGACCGCTGAGATAACCAGATTGGCTTTTGTCTTGTCGAAGATCTGGGATACACGATGTGCAGATTCGTCTCCGAAAAATTTTGCTATGCTTGTTATCTCTTTGTGATGGCCCTTAATTACTTTATTTTTTTCGAGAACTCCAATTTTGCTGGCCAATCCAGGCCTATTGCATGTCAGGGAGTGTTTCTTGATGGCTTTGTCGATTAAACTCTGTAATATTGTCCTACATCCCATTACACTTAATGTATAAGATTCCGTTGAATAGGCCTTAAGCACTTCATTAAAAATCCTTGATTCATTTCTATCTAGTTTCTTCAATCTTGGATCTTCTGGATCCACAGGCGGTTTTTCAGTTGAGATTGTGATTCCCTCACGTCTTGCTGAACCTATAGCTTTATTTATTAGGCTTAATGCCATTTTTATGGCTTTGCCTTTTGATATATCGATATCAGAAGATAAAAGCAGATCGAAGAGAGGAGTTGGTTGTCCTATCGCAGGAATCATAATTAAGATCTTCCCACCATGAATTTTTTCCAGTTCAGATTCCAGGAATCCGATCTCTTCCGCCAACTCGTCTTCCAATTTTTCTTTTTGTGTGCGTAAATCTTTCTTTTCATAGAAAATTGCGTCGCAGACTTTCTTATACTCCTTCACTTTTTCTCTTAATTCGATTAGTTTTTTCTCAAGAATCATCATTACCTCCACAAACTATTAAACTTCTTAGGATTATAATGTTTTGCCAAACCCAGCCTAAACTTCACAAACTGAGGTGTAACATTGAACTTGCTGGCCAGGTCATAGATACTCAAGTCTCTATCAGCAAGCTTTTCCAGTTCTTTATCAGGCATAAGCAAGAAAGCAGCAAAGACATTAGCTTGCTTTTCATGATAATTGCCGTATGAATATTTTCTAGAATGTAGGGCATAGTGACTGCCGGAATGAAGGAGGTAATGACAGACAGCATGAGCAATTAGTTCTCTTCTTAGTGGTTCTTCTAATCCTTCCTTTAAAGTAATAGCATCACCCCAGAAGAATTCTTTTGCTTCTCCTTCCATAGAGACATCTATAATATCCAAATCCAAAGAAGAGGCAACACTGTAAACATCATTGCCATACTTTTTATAAATCTCTTTAGCTTTTCTAACTGCCGTATTCATTTAATTATTCCTCTTTAGGTTTGACTCTTCCTCTTTGTTCTCTTGCTTTTCTCACTGCTTCATAAGCTCTAAGGATTGATCTTTTTTCCTCAGCCGACATCTTAGGAATATCTTTAAACATCACAGTAAAAGCCGGATCTCCAATTCCTATCTCTTCTAATTTTGCTTCCAAGATTAAATCTTCTAATTCTTCTTGAGCAAGACCTAAGATTTCAGCCCATTCGTTTAATTTCTCTAATGTAGGATGTTTAATATTATTCTCAACTTGGCTAATATAACTATTGTTAGCCTGCCCCATTTTTTTAGCGACTTGATCCTGAGTAATACCTCGCTCTAGCCTTGCTTGTCTTAATTTATCTCCTATTGCCATGTTAACCTCTTATTACCCTTAGTGGTATTAGTTTACCCTTTCATTATAAAACTACATCAGTCCTTGTCAAGTGTTTTATCCACAGAAAAACACATTGCATTATTACCCGTCTGGTGATATTATGAGGACAGTTTTACTCTTAACCTAGTCTTTATGAAGCAGATTTTTCAAATATCAAGATTAACTTTTTTGAGGTTTATCATGTTAGAGCTCTTTCCTCAAGACATAAGAGAAAGAATAGAGAAAGAAGGTAGCTTACAGCTACTTGTTTCTGCATTACTAGATTTAGCAGAAGAGAGTTTGAGGGAAGAGGAAGAAGCAAAAAAGAAAAACAAGAATGTTGGAAAGAAGGAAGAACTTGAGGGATCAAATTGTTAATTTGTATCAATTTAAAGATGTTGTATCGCTTGTTGCAATCAGTTGCAACAACTTTAAAAGACTAAAAGCAGAGGAGGAAGACAGGTCGTCGGGCTTGGAGCCTCTTCCTTAAGGACGCTACTCCTAACCCCGACTGCCTGCTTCTCGCCCTTCGGGTTCCCTTTTCACCCTGCGGGTGATGGCGGCTCGAAGCCGGCAGTCGGCGTTACGCCGACGACCTAAACACCTTCCTCCTCTGTTAAACCCAGAAAAATTTAAATAGTTAATCTTTGGAGTCTCGACAACTCAACGCCACAAGCAAGTAGATGTCAATTCTGATACTTGCCCATCAGGATTAGCAGAAGGAAGAAGCTGGCAAGAGCTTATTCTTTCTGCTTGAGACTCCTTATCAATACATAAAAAAACAGGGCAACAAGGAGACATTATGGCAAACATAATTCCTATCCAAAAAGGTGAAAGACTAAAAAGAAACAAAAGAGTAAATCATGCTTCCCGTGTTTACATTACCGAAAGAGATAAGGATATTATCTTGGCTGTTTATGAAAACAGGTTTTTAAGAAGGGAGCAGATAGAAAAACTATTCTTTTCTGATTCTTCAACCAGTGCTTGCAATAGAAGATTGAAGAAACTCTATCAGCAAAAATTGCTAGAGAGAATCTTTCAACCTGTCTCATTCGGCCACAGCCAAGCTATTTATGCTTTAGATACAAGAGGGGCAGACCTCATAGCCAAAGAGTTTGGGATTGAAAAGCCCTCTCTATCTTGGAAAAAGAAAGATAACCGAGTTAGATTTATGTTTCTTGAGCACACATTAGCTATCAATGATTTTAGGATAGCTCTTGAGCTGGCCATCAAAGAAAGAAGTGATGTTGAGCTTCTTTTCTGGAGACGGGAATCCAAAGAACTAAATGATCGAGTTACCGATCCGGAAGGGAAAAGAAAATATCTTACTGTTGTACCTGATGGTTTCTTCGGCATTAAAACGCCGGAAGGAAGAAGTTATTTCTTTCTTGAAGTGGATATGGGAACAGAATCAAACCAACGATTTGCAAGAAAAGTTGTTGCTTATAAACAATACTGGAAAAAAGGCAAGTATAATGATAGATATGGATTCAAGAGCTTTAGAGTCCTAACCGTTACCACAAGCGAGAAAAGACTTGAGAATCTTCAAAGGATTACTTACAAAGCTGGTGGGAGAAATATGTTTTTATTTGCCACTAGGGGTGAAATTACAGAATCAAAGATTTTAAGTAGAATTTGGATCACACCAACTTCAGATAGTATGATAAGCATACTTTAGTGAGGTGAAGAATCTGGATAGTTTTGATAATGATCTCAAACTTGGCTACACCTGTGGTGAAGATGAAGAGCTTTATGGCCTCTATCTTGCACCAGAAGATAGATCAACACATGTCTATGTCTTAGGTTCCTCGGGCGTTGGAAAATCAAAAGCGTTGGCAAATTGGATACTGAATGACATCGAGCACAAACGCGGTTGTGGCGTCATTGATCCTCATGGAGATTTGATAAGGGATATTGTTGGCTACCTTCCTAGTTTCCAAAATGTCATTTTAGTTGATTTGACTGACCCCGAATACATTGTAGGCTTCAACCCACTGGAAGCAACCGAAGGTATTGATCCTTTTACTCAAACCCTAGAGCTAGTCGAAGTTTTTATGAAGATATGGGATTTATCTGATGCAACAGCACCAAGACTGCTGGAGATCTTAAGAAACTCAGTCTATACCTTGATAGAAGCAGGAGGCACAATGCTAGACATTGAGCCTCTTTTAACTAATAAAGATTTCAGAGATCAAATGATAAAATATGTTAGAAATGAAGCTGTTGCATCTTTTTGGATAAACCGTTTTGAAAAATGGCCGGAAAAGGAACGGACTCTTTATGCTGAATCTACCCTAAATAAAGTCTCAACTTTCACTTCTGATCCTAGAATTAGACTGATGCTCTCAACAAAGAAATCAACCATCAACTTTAGAGCATTAATGGATGAGGGAAAGACTTTGCTGGTTAATCTATCTAAAGGAGTCCTAAGGACAAATAGCTTTATGTTAGGAGCTCTTTTTGTTGCCAAAGTCCAGATGGCAGCCATGAGCAGAGAGAATCTACCATTATCGGAAAGGAAACCATTCTATTTCTATGTTGATGAGTTCCAGAATTACGCCACTTTTTCTTTTGCGGAAATACTCTCTGAAGCTAGAAAATACGGGCTATCCTTAACATTGGCTCATCAGAATCTAGCCCAGCTTGATAGTAAGCTTAGAGATATTATCCTCTCTAATGCCAAGAACTTCATTCTATTTAGATTAGACAGAAAAGATGCTGAGTTGATGGTCAAGTATTTGATACAGATTGATCCTAACGCTTGGTTGGAAAGAAAAGGAGATGTTTACAGGTATCTTAGCATCAGTGAACAGTGGGAGCTAGGAATAAATGATCTTGTCAATCTGGACATGAAAGTAGCGTTTCTAAAAACCAAGACCGAAGACCCCCGATATTTCTGTGCTTATTCTTTGCCGGAAAGTGATACCTATAAGGAGAACTTGGAGGAAATAAGAAGAGCGAATTATGAATTCGGATACACCAAAACATTGCGGGAGATAGACGAGGCTTCAGTTCTTCAACCTCAATCTGTATTTGAACCAGATGAGCCAGAGAGCTTTAAGGAGTAGATGATCTAAGGTTTTTTGGCTATTTTTTCTACAGATTTGGCGATATTTTCGACCTTTTTTCGGATTTCTTTCAATTCATCACGCTTATACAATACACGGGCAGCCTCAAGCATTTTTAAGTACTCTTCAAGGTTAATAGAGTCATCAATTGTATGTAGTTCGCCAAAAACATCGTAGTATGTGCCGGTTACCCGGATAGTTTGAAAAAAATCTAATGCTTTCTTCGTTGTTGGCATGCCTTGCTTATCTGGGTCTGGAAACAGAAAGTCTTCTTTCTCAAGTTGTGTCATTAGTTCTGCTGTCCACTGTCGTGATTCTAAATTGCCAAAAGCTATAGTTATCTGAACATTGAAAGCAGGTCCAACTCCTACATTTCTCAATTCGGCTGTAGTATGAATAGGGCTGAGAGATCCCGGGGAAAGCTTTAGTTTTGGTAATAGCTGGACTTTTCTAGCTTTTTCCATCTCCATAGCCATATCCCGTGTTTTCTTTGCATAAAAAATTGTTGCTCCTACAAGAACTGCAATAAGTATTATGTTTGCTATATCCGCTATGGAAATTGTTACATCCATTATTATTTCAATGCTCCTACAAAGGTCCTAACCTTCCGCTGGTTTTTCTATTCATCTTTTCCGGATCTAATCCTGCTTTTTTGAGTATCTTTTCAGCAGCCATTTGAGCACAGTCTTTAGTGATAGTGGCAAATGATCTAATTCTATGCATTCTATTGAATCTGGATTTAGATACAAACATACCAACAATCAATCCAACAATAGGTATTCTGAGGAGCTTCTCGATTATATCCCTGTCTCTTAGAGTCCAACTTATATAAAGGTCTTTTCCCTGAATAATGGTTCCGATGTATGCTGAAACATCATTGTTGAATGTAATCACCAGATAGTCTTCAGGCGTATCAGTCATTGAATCAGTGTGTTTTATATATTTTTCGGGAAAGGGTATCTCTGTGCTTTGCTTTTCTTCTACTGCAGCCTCAAAGAAGTTATTTCTTTCTTTTGCCTGTCCGGCAATAACTGTGCTCCATACTTCAACTACCTCATCATCTCTGATCTTATTTGATCCTAAGCTAACAAAGAATAATACTCCAAGAACAACTCCAATAATCAAGACGGACGAGCAACAACATTCGAGTCCAAACAAATAGACCACTCCTGCTTTGAAGTAAAATCTTATTCATTCTATCTGAAAATCTAATGAGCTGGCAATAAATATTTATAGTTTCCTTTTTTTTGCTGATTCTATTCGCTCATTGTTTCGGTCAAGGGCGCGCGAACACAAACCGCTTCGCTATTTATCCTTCTCTTTCCTCACAAGTTCGGAATCCCTTGACCTTCACTTCTTTCGCTCCATACGAGGTAGCTAAAAAGAAATTTTTTAAAAGGAGTGAGAGAAGATGAAAGGACAGATGAAGCTTGGAGAAACTCTCAATGGAGGCAAAACCTATATTTCTAAGGTTTCAGTCTCGCTTGTCAGAGAAGGGCTTTCTACTGAAAGAACAATTATCTCTAGTCCTGAAGATGTCTATAATCTTTGTTTTTTAAGGAAAGAGTTTGATCTTGCAGATAGAGAGAAATTCATTGTCCTTCATCTTAGCACCAAGAACGAAGTTATTTCATACGAAGTAGTCTCAATTGGTACTCTTAATGCTTCTTTGGTACATCCAAGAGAAGTTTTCAAAGGAGCTATTCTATCTAATTCTGCCTCGATTATCCTCTGCCATAATCATCCCAGTGGTGATATAGAACCGTCAACAGAAGATATTGTTCTTACCGAAAGACTTGCTGAAGCTGGCAAACTTTTAGGAATTGAGGTATTGGATCATATCATCTTCAGTGCAGGCAATTTCAGGAGCTTAAAAGAACGTGATATTCTTTGAATTGCCATAATCTACCAGGTCTTGTGATTTTTCTGCAATTGGCACATAATGGAAGAAAATTTGCTAAATAATCTTTCAATATTGGAGTTAAGTTAAGAATATGCCTCTAATAGATAATAAAACTCAAACATTACAGAAAGCACTTGCAAATGCATTACAAACTTCAGATAGAGTATATGTCTCTGTGGGATATTTTTATTTCTCGGGCTTCGAGGCTTTGGCTGAAGAACTTAGAGATAAGCATGTCCGGGTTTTGGTTGGGATGGAAGTCGATCCAAAATGCATTCCTGACATAGTTCAATTCTCCAGAGAATCAAATGAGGATTTGTCAAGATGGCAACCGAGGCAACCAACCCGATCTGCCCTTGGTTTAAAGCAGAACTATATTGATGCTTTGGTTGGCTTTATGAATGATAGTGATACCTTCGACAGTAAAGAAGCAGAAAAAGCGTTTGAAATATTTGTTGAAAAACTAAACAACGGTACTCTTGAAATACGTAAGACACTAGCAGACAACCATGGTAAATTCTATCTCTTGTATAACAAACCCCAATTTTCTCAAAATGGCGATTATCCTGGAACTGTGTTTGTAGGTTCAAGCAATCTAACATACCGCGGACTTGTAGGCCAAGGCGAGCTTAATGATTCTCATCGCGACAAAGCCAAATTCGAAGAGTATCAGGCCAAATTCGAAGAATTATGGAACACCTCTAAATCGGTTGTAATTGCTGATAAACATAACAAAGATGAATTCATCAATGAATTAAAGAAAAAGGTCTGGAAATACCACCTGCCTACTCCGTATGAGATGTATATACGTGTACTTCATGAAACCTTCAAAAACAATATTCAGAAAAAAATACCTACTCCTGCAAAAATTACTAATAGTCAATATTTTGACTTAGAATACCAGATCGATGCTATAAAAATGGGTTTGGATAGGCTGCAAAAATATGACGGTGTGATCGTCGCCGATGTTGTAGGTCTTGGTAAGAGCATTATTGCCTCCACCATTGCAAGAATCCTTGATATTAAAACAGTAATTATTGCACCCCCACATCTTAATCCACAATGGGAAGACTACAAAGAGCAATTTGGGATACGTGGCTCACGTATTTTTAGCTCAGGCAACATCAAGGAAGTTTATGAAAGGTATCAGGATTCTTCGGTACCATTATTACTTATTTTAGATGAAGCACATAGATATAGAAATGAAGATACTAATGACTATAAGCTACTTCATCAAATCTGTCGTAGCAATCCAGAAAATAAAATTTTAATTTTAACAGCAACCCCGTTCAATAATGCCCCGAAAGACATTTTCGCTCTTGTAAAGTTATTCCAAACTCCAGGTCAGGCTACTATCAGGTCTGTAGATAATTTAAGTCTCAGGTTCAGAGAACTTATTGATAGATATAAAAAGCTACGTAGAGAAATAACAAAAGGGAAAGAGCGGCTAGATATAGACAGGGAAGCAGAAGAGATTGCGACGGAGCAACGCAGACTCATAGAGAGTGTGGTAATAAGAAGATCGCGGCTTGATTTGAAACACATAACTAGGTATCGAAAAGACTTAGAACGTCAAAATATTGATTTTTCAGAGGTCCAAGGACCGGACCTAATGAAATATGACCTTGGCCCATTACTCGATTTATACCTAGACACCCTAAGTAAGATTACTGATGAGGGAGAGGATGGTTTTACGGGCGCGCGCTATAAACCAACAACATATGATTTAGATGTCAAATCTTTCAAAGAAAAGTATGGTGACCTACTTGATGAATCAGACCTAAAAACAGCGCAGACTAACTTAGCAGATTTCATGAGAAGACTTTTAGTCATGCGGTTTGAGAGTTCAAAGTTTGCTTTCAAAAGTACTTTGTTAAAAATGATTGATACGAATAAGCTTATCGAAAGATGGTGGGATCAATTTGGAATGGTTCCAATAATGAAAAAAGGCCAGCTTCCTGATCCGGAGCAGTTTACCGATGAAGATGGGGAGGAGATTTCTGATTTAGAAGAAGCTTTTGCTCAGCTCGGAAATGAGAAAGGTCTAATTGTCATTCCTAAAGAAATGCTTGGTCGTGGTAGCGAGTTTATCTTGGATGTAAGGCATGATAGGCAGTTGCTTCGTCAAATATATCAGGATTGGTTTGATAATGAAGAACTCAAAAATGTAGATCCTAAAACAGATGATCTTGCCGAACGAATTACAAAATTGCTAACAGCGAACTCAAAAAGAAAAATTGTTATTTTTTCTGCATATGCAGACACAGTCAATTATCTATATGAGGGATTATCCGAGAGAGGTATACATAAACTCTTGAAGTATACAGCCGCTGATGCCACCAGCTCATCACGCAAAACTGTTACAAAAAATTTTGATGCATCAATTCCTTCCAATGAACAGTCAGACGAATACGATGTATTGATAGCTACAGATGCATTGAGCGAAGGCTATAATCTCCATCGGGCAGGCGTAGTTATCAATTATGATATTCCCTATAATCCAACAAGAGTTATCCAACGTGTTGGGCGCATAAATCGTATAAACAAAAAAGTGTTCGACAAGCTCTATGTATATAATTCATTTCCAACTGCAGTAGGGGAAGCCGAAACTAGGGTCAAACAAATATCTACCTTAAAAATGAATCTTATCAACGCAATTATAGGTAGCGACACAAAGCATCTTACAAGTGATGAAAAATTACAATCCTTTTTCAGGAGCGAATTTGATAAGGCTGAAACCGAAGCAGAGAACTTATCTTGGGATGCCCCACACAAAGAAGCATACGATAATGCGGTTGCTGATAATAATTTGATGGAAGAAGTCTTAAAGATTCCTCGAAGATCTAGAATAGGTCGGAAGAATACAAAGGACAATGCTGTTATCGTGTTTGGTAAGAAGGGTGACGAATCTATTTTTACAATATCTTCGAATAATGAGGAGCCGCTTATTATTAGCGCAGAACAAGCTATACGTTATTTTGCGGCAAGAAAAGATGATGAATCTCATGAGGTAAAAGATAAGTTCGCCCCCATTTTTAATAAAGCAAAAGAGAAATTATTTGCCAAACATCCATTGCCTTCAATAAAAGGTAGGCGAGGCGAGGCCATCAAAAGATTGCAGGCAATTAAAGAGACAATTCCTTCTGCTGAGAACTACTGTGCGGACTTGATAAAAGTTATTAAGGAATATGATGACATAAGCGAAGGAGCGCTTAAAGATATAACACAGTTGGACCTTAGGAATATTGAGGACGTTTATAATAGCCTCCTTTCTATTATTCCGATAAAGTTTATTCGCAATGTAATTGATCGTGCTCACAGAACAGATGAGAATAAGGAGCTCCTTTTGCTGGCCGAGGAGCTGGAAGTATGATTTTAGATAAAGAGTTTTCAAGAGAATCTTTTCTTGAGTTTGTCAATAATTTCTTACCTAACTTTGGTAAAGATATAAGACCTGTACAGCATAGTAGAAGCTTTCGAGAAGCTTGCTCTCTTGGTTCGTGCAGTGAGCTTGACCTCCAAATTTTAGAATTAGTCCTTGATGGATCTATCAATAAGCGTGTTTCTATAGCTACAGAAGCTTTTAAATTAATGAAAGCAGTCGGTTCTTATAAGGCGCTTGTTGTATTCCAATCAAATAAAGAAAAAAGTTGGCGTTTATCACTTATGACCGCCACACCAACGATTGAAGAAGGCAAAATAGTTACAAGATTATCTAACCCACGTCGGTTCTCCTATTTGCTTGGCCCCGGCGCCAAAACTGTCACTCCCTTCAAATATCTCGTTAAGCAAGGCGAGGTGCTTGATTTTGAAGATCTGCAGAATAGATTCTCTGTTGAAGTCGTCAATAAGGAGTTTTTCGGCTCAATAGCCGAACTTTACACAAAATTTGTGGGTGGCAAGCGGAAAAAGGGATCAAAGGTTGCAGACTATCCGGGAATGCTCAAAATTTCGGGCAAAGAGAATTGCTCTAATGAATACCAAGAATTTGCTGTGAGGCTTATTGGTAGAATAGTATTTTGCTGGTTTCTGCGGGAAAAGAAAAGCGCTAACAATACCCCATTAATTCCCGATGAAGTGCTATCTCTCGCTGCTGTCAACTCGAACCAAGTGTATTATCACAAAACGCTTGAGCCATTATTTTTTGAAATCTTAAACAAAAAATTGGATAAAAGAGAGGCGCCTTTTCGCGAAAAGCCCTTTTCATTAATTCCATATCTAAACGGCGGTCTTTTCTCGCCACATCATGATGACTACTACGATTACAGTACTGCCATTCAGGGAGGAAAACTTGGTGTTGTAGATGTGCCCGATGAGTGGCTCAAAGAGTTCATAGAGCTCTTAAATACTTATAATTTTACTGTTGACGAAAACACCACCTACGATGTTGACCTGTCGGTTGATCCTGAAATGCTGGGCAGGATTTTTGAAAATCTGCTGGCGGAAATTAATCCGGAAACTGGTAAAAGCGCTCGCAAGAGCACAGGCAGTTACTACACACCAAGACCAATAGTGGAATATATGGTTGATCGAAGTCTTGTTCATTATCTTGAATCAAAAACACAAGTTGATATCAGGCAGATAGAAGCTTTGGTGAGCTATGATCTCCTAGATGATGAAGACAGTCCCCTAAGTCAGGCTGAGGAAAACAAAATACTTGATGCATTGTCAAAGTTAACCGTCTTAGATCCCGCTTGTGGTTCCGGAGCATTCCCAATAGGTATCCTGCAGAAAGTTGTTTTCATGCTGCAACGCATAGATGTTGAGGCAAGGCGGTGGCTCGAAAAGCAACTACTACAAGTCACCCCAGAGCTGAGAAGGCTTCTTGAAACACAATACGCAAACAAGAATTACGATTATCTCCGCAAGTTAGGCGTGATTAGGGAGAGCATTTATGGAGTCGATATTCAGCCAATCGCGACCGAGATAGCAAGATTAAGATGTTTTCTAACCCTTATCGTTGAAGAGGATGTTGATGATAAGGAAAATAATCGAGGCATAGAGCCTCTTCCAAACCTGGATTTTAAGTTTGTCAGCGCTAACTCGCTCATTCGGTTGCCTGATACAGCGGACAAGCAGCAGCAGATGTTTGAGGATACGGAAGGTATTGAAGCCCTTAGAAAGATTCGTAACGAATATTTTGGGGCAGCAAACGAAGAGAGGGCTCAGCTACAAGCCGAATTCAAGGCAGTGCAACACGATATGGCATTGAAGAACATAGACATCTATAAGGGCTCGGCTTCAAAACTAAGTAATTCTTTGGCGCGCTGGGAACCCTTTGAGCACTCAGCTGTAGATTGGTTTGATAGTGAATGGATGTTCGGAGTTAAAGAGTTTGACATCATTATCGGCAATCCACCGTATATTGGACAAAAGAATAATAACTTACTGTTTAAACCTATTAAACAGGGTTGGCTCGGAAACTTTCATCAAAGACGAATGGATTTATTCTATTTCTTTTTTCATTTGGCATTAAGTATTGGCGAGGAGCATTCTATTATTTCTTTCATAACAACGAATTATTATATCAATGCCACATATGCAGATAAATTAAGAAAAGATTTTAAAAAACGAGCGACAATTTTGAATTTAATTAATTTTAATGAATTAAGAATATTTAAATCTGCGGTAGGTCAACACAACATGATAACAATCTTGCGTAAAGGAAAAGATGAAGAAACAATAGCAAAAACCTGTATTACAAGAAGAAACGGAAATGCAAACCAAGCACTTTTAAAAGCAATTGTTGACTGCAAGGACGAAAAAACTGATTACTTCCAAGTCTCACAGAATGATTTATTTGATGATGAGGAATGTTACATTCGTATTACCGGAAGTTCGCATATTACAGGCAATCCAGTGCAATTACTTTTAGAAAGAATTAAAGAACAGGGGGTTGCACTCAGCAATATTTGTAATGTTAATGCAGGAGTACAAACTGGAGCCGATAAGGTAACCAATAACCATATTAAAATCTATGATATTCAAGCACGCTCATCTGAGGGAATATTTGTTCTTACTGATGAGGAGGTTAAATCAATGAATCTAAATAGTAATGCAAAAGATGTTTTAAAACCATGGTTTAAAAATTCAGATATTCATAAATGGCAAACTGAAAATTCCTCAGAAGAAAAGTTGATTTATTATACAAGCAAATCCCAATTTGATTTAGATCCAGTATTGGCCAAACACTTTTCAAAATACAAAAGATTATTGATTAATAGAAATACAAGGAGCGGAACTGGCGTTATTACTGAAGATGATTATGAAAAATTTCTAAACGGTACCAAATTTATATCGTACGTAATGATAGCATCGGCATTTAAAACAGGTAAATATTATTGTATTTCTTATGCAAGAGACCAACAGGTTTTTGAGGAGCCTAAAATTGTAGCTCCTCAGAGGAGTCCAAGTAATACTTTTGGATACAATGAGATACCTTGGTATGCTAGCGCTGACGTATATTTCATTACCGAAAAAGATCAATCCTTACCTCTCAAATATATTTTAGCTTTGCTTAATTCTAACCTCTATTATCAATGGTTGTATCATAGAGGCAAGCGAAAAGGTGAAACACTTGAACTTTATCGAAAACCACTTTCAGAGATTCCTATAAAAAAAGTTTCAGATAGAGAACAAAGACCATTTGTTAATCTTGTTAATAAAATGCTTGCAATTACTAATTCTGAAAATTATTCACAAAAACCCGAAAAAATAGCTGAAGTCGAAGAATACGAAAAACAAATTGATCAAATGGTTTACAAGCTCTACGGTCTAACTGATGAAGAAATTAAAATTGTTGAAGAAACAATTGGTAATAAAAAATATGAAAATAAAATTAATTAAAACAATCAAAAAATATAAATGTTTTGAAGATTATTTTTGGTGTAAATTTTTTAATAATGAAGTTTTTCACAATAATGTGAATTTATTATTTGGCGAAAATGGGAGCGGAAAAACTGCGATATGTAACATATTGAAAAGTGTTTCGGGAAATAAAGAATTTTGGAAATATATTCCAGAAGAAGTTTGTCTACAAATTGCCAGTAAAGAATATAAATATTCAAATAACCTATGGAAAGAAAAAATAGATAAGGGTAGTTTTATTTTTTTTGATAAGGATTTTGTAGATACAAATGTTCACCTCGGGCACGATAGAGGAACTTTACAAGGGCAACAGGAGCAGGAATCTGGAAAGATTATTATTGAGTTTGACAGCGAAGCTATTAATTTACGTTCGGTCAGAGATAAATTTAAGAAAGCACGAGATGAAGCAGAAGAAAAATTTAAAATTTTTATTAATGGGAACAAAAGCACACTGGATTTTTCTTTAGACGATGAAGGTCTGTCCTTGTTTGAGAAATTAAAAAGTAAATCTGACAATGAGATAAAATGTGTAATAAATGATCTAAGGAAAGCAAAAAAAGTAATAAGGGAAAAGCTAGAAACTGACCGGAGTTTACGAAAGAAATCAGTAGAGATACAAAACGATATTGCCGAAATAGAGAAAGAAAATCCTGATTTCTTGCTATCAGACTATGAAGATTATCAAGCGGTTTTTCACTTTGATTTAAAAGAACAAGCAAAAATCGAAGCAGTACAGACGCTAATCGAAAAAATAAAAATTCACAAAGATTTCTTTGAATCCGGCCTTGAAATCCGAAAAATACACCCAAAACAATGTCCTTTTTGTCAGTCAAAAAACGAAGAAAAGAGTATAAAAAAGGTAATCAAAACATATAACCAGATTTACGACGATAATTACAAAAGACAACAGCAACAATTTATGCAAAACAAACAATCTCTAGTTGAAGAATTGGAGAATATAAAAGAAATTGTTGACAACTTTGATTTGAGCACAATATTTTTGGAGCTAAAAAGATTAGATCAAAATTACAATATCAAAAATATATATTCAGTTGAAGAAGAAAAACATTACAAAAAACTGCACACTAAAAAAATTGAAGAATTGAGGAACAAGCTTTCAGGTTTAAAAAAACCGAATAAAGAAAATATTAAGAAACTTTACGACAAGGTTTCGACAGAATTAAAAGATATAGAAAAGTCTTTTAATGACCTAAATAAATTTATTGGTGAAAAGAATAAGCTTATTGTTAAATTCAAAAATGATAACACCGACGATAAATTGCAAATTCGCATTATTGAAAATCAATCCAAATTAAATAAAATTGAACAAGAATTAGATTTTATAAATGATAGGAAAATTGAAAAACAGAAAAGTAAACTTAAAAAGGAAAAAGAGCTAAAAGCACTAGAAAGAAAGTTTAATGAATTAAAATCGAAATTCAAAGAAGCGAGAGAGAAATACGAGAAGTATTGCTCTAAAGAGGCTTTTTCCAAGCTATTAAAGAAGATTGAAGAATATTTTAAGCACTTCAATTTTAACTTCAAATTAAAACTGGATACAGAAAGAAGAGTCGGAAGTACGAAGGAGTTTCCTTTTGCATTCAAGATTTTAGATTCGAAGGGCGGGGAAAGGGATTTTAGAGAGGGCCTTTCCGAGGGGGAGTGCCAAGTTTTATCTTTGTGTTTCTTTTTTGCTTTTTTGGATATTCAAAAAAATAAAAATAAAAAAATCTTGATTTTTGATGATCCAATTACCAGTTTAGACAATAGTAATTTGAGTTGTCTGGTTGATTTTATTTATGATGAGCAAAAGAAATTTTCACAAACGTTTGTCTTCACTCACCACAGAACCTTTTTTAAATTTTTGAGAAAGAAGTTTGGTAAAAAATGTAACGAATATAATGTTTTGAGGAACAAGAAAATTTTAGGCGGTAGCTTCATTTGTAAAAGCAAATCTAAAAAATTTATAGAGAAATTAGGTAACTTTGAAAATCATCTAAACAGCATACCACCAGGAAGTCTCGATGTTGAGTTAAAAATTGTTGAGTATGGACAATATTTGAGATACGAAGTAGAAAGATTTATAAAAAACGATTTATTGCATTGGGACAAAGATTTTGATTTTACAAAAGCTATTGATGGCGTGAAATCAAATCAAAACATCGATGGTAAAGATTTAGATAAAATCAAAGCGATTTATTCTTTTTGCAACTGGACAACTTCGCATGTTGATGTTGGAGACGATCATGGGTTATCTCAATTGAAAAACAAGATAAAAGATTTTACTGATATAGTAAATTCTTAATCTGCATATCACAGCATACGGGTTTACCGATATTATATTCTACAATCACACAAGGTTTTTTCTAACCCCTTTAAGACAAACAACTCATCCACTAGCTCATAGTTCAAATAGTGCCTCATACAGTTTACCAAAAGATACTTATTTAAATACCTTCCCAAGTTTAATTATGTCCTCGATGTTCGAACAAAGGGCATCAATCTGAGCTTCTGATTGGTTTGTTCCAACTATATCTTGTGCTATAATTATTGACAGGTACTATATATTGAGATAATAAAACAAATAAGCAAAGGATGTGATAAATTGTGAGTATGGTTAATATTCCAATGTCCTTGCCGTTAGATAAGGATGGTTTTCTGCGTCGAGAATGTCCAAACTGCAACAAGCAGTTCAAATGGTTGCCAACTGAGGCTGAAACAGGTGAAGAAACAAACGTGGAGTATTATTGCCCTTATTGCGGAAAATTGTCAGGGTCTGATAGTTGGTGGACGAAGGACCAGATTGATTACGCGGAACACCTCGCAGTTTCGGAAGTGGTAGAACCTGAGCTAAAAAAGTTTGCTAGAGGTCTCGAAAACCTCAATCGGCCAGGAGCCCCGATTAAATTTAAAGCAGAGCACAAGACTTCGTCAAAGCCTCAGCAGCTCAAGGAACCTGATGACATGCGAAAAGTCGCGCCACCTTGTCATCCAAGTGAACCTCTGAAAATCTATGAGGATTGGGAAGGTCCAGTTACCTGTTTAATTTGCGGTAAGCAGTTTCCTATTTAATTGTTTAAAATTACCACAGGATTTTGGATGCTTTTTCTTGGCCTGGCTGACATATTTACTTTTCTTTATTCATAATATACTTCTCTAACTGGGATAATGTGTCTACTAGGTAGTTCCAATTGTGTCCCGCTATGTCCACTTGTTCAGAAGTATGGGAAAGTATAAATGGCTCCCCATATTTCGTTCCATCAAACACTCGAAGTTATTTTAGTTTATTTTAATGGTAATCAATCAGCAGGCATTCTTATTTTAGGATTACTTGCTTTTTCGACAAAGCACCAATCAATTTAAGATTGATTGTGAGCTTTTTTAATGAAAACGATCGAAGGAGTAATAATTATATTTTCAAATTTTGACCCTCTTTTGGGTTTACCTTTCAGTCCTTTTCTTGTAACATCATGTGCGCCTTGTTCATCTATCAGCTGTTTAATAAAGCCAACCATTCCATAGCTATGGCAGCGCATAGGTGCTTTTAGGTGAAGTTTTCTAATGACCTTTTGCCAGAACGGATTCTGTCTAAGTCCTTGCTTGAAGTATGTGTCAAGATTGAGACTTTTACCATCAGCCCAGTCATCCCAATAGCCTGTACCCCAATCTTCGATAATATAAAGCCCACCCGGTTTAAGGTGGTTATCGAATAGGTGCCAGAAGGATATTCTTGTTAATTCACCAAGATGCGAGGCGTCGTCTATAATAATATCAAATCCGTCAGGGGCTATTTCACATGCGACATGTGATAGGAATTGGGGAGAGCCCTGACTGCCTTCAAAAACGTGGATACGTTCGGTGGGCTGAAAGTCCTTTGGAAGCTTGATGTCAATGCCCACAATTGTGCCTCGAGGAAAATAATCGCGCCATAATAAGAGCGAGCCTCCTTTGCTAATACCGAGTTCGAGAAGAATAATTTTCTTTGCTACCCAGGGTTCAAGGATTGGATCGTATCTCTCGAGGTAATGGTTGGCTATCTTATCTGAATCATATTGATCTAAAGGCAACTGTGAGCTTCGCATGATATTTCTCCCTTTAAGTAAGCTGAATATTTATTATATGGTTCTGATAAAATTCAAACAAAACTATTTCTGCGATAATTCTTGCTCTTGTTTACTGTGGGATAACTTTTTATCAATCACCTCCTTCTATAAAATTAACTCAATTCCTTCTCAGGAAATGCTGGTAAATGAGGCGAAATTTTACAGTTGCTCCTTTTCCCTCAAATGCATCAAGGTTAACTAATCTAATCAAGGAGAGCTGCTGTTTCTGCTTTGGTAAGGTAGAGGTCGGCGGTTCGACTCCGCTCATCTCCACTTTTCTTTTAAGAGTCGATATGAATTACAGCTTTTTTAAGAGTCCCGACAGCACCTAAATTAACTGCCTATTGTAAGATCTTATTACATGCTTCATCAGTCCAAACTCAAATCCACTTTTATTACTATTTATCCAAGTTGTTTGAGGTTCAAATCATCAAGTTTATGCAGGATATTGCCGATACCAAAAAGCGTATTATATTAAAAACTCAACTGTGTAGATGTTTTCCTTAAAGGGGAGGTAATTATTGTGCGTTTAGAGCAGATGTTTTGGGATAAAGGTAAGAGTTGGAAGGTCAAAAAATCTCAGCTTGAGTCTTCTGACGTAGTTGATTTGGTAATGGTTTTCGGCAATCCGGATTTAATTATCGATTCCTCTCGATTTGACGAACTAAAACAGCGTTACCCTAATGCCCATATTATTGGTGGTTCTACTGCTGGCAATGTGCTTGGTACGTCTATAAGTGATGATGATATTGTCGCAACAGCAATTTCATTTGAGAAAAGCAACGTCAGATTGGTTTTGGAAGACATTAAAGATCCCTCGAAGCTGCAAGAAACTGCTGTCCAACTTATGTCAGAACTATGGGCACCCACTTTAAAGCATGTACTAGTACTGTCTGACGGCTTGTGCTTTAACGGGAGCGAGCTGGCGAAAGGTTTGAATAAATATGAGAGCATACCCGTAACAGGCGGTTTACTTGGTGATAATGGACGCTTTAAGGAAACCTATGTCATAGGGGATAGCCCGGCAAGGCCAAAGCGTATTGTGCTTGTGGGTTTTTACGGAGATCAATTATATGTTGGACATGGATGCTTTTCAGGATGGGGAGAATTTGGGATTGATAGAATTATTACTAAATCCGTAGGGAATGTAGTTTACGAAATCGATGGCCAACCTGCCTTGAAGTTGTATAAGAAATATCTTGGAGATTTTGCCAGGCAGCTTCCTGCCAGCGGTCTACGATTTCCCCTAAGCATTCGAGGCACAACAAATGGTGATACTTTAATACGTACTTTGTTGAACATTAATGAAGATGATCAGAGCCTAATATTTGCAGGAGATGTACCGGAGGGTTCTATTACCGTATTGATGAAGGGCAATGTGGATGATCTTATCGATGGTGCCGGAAAAGCTGCCAGTCAAGCTGAGCATCCTAATGGAGATTCCGGATTGGCAATTGTTATCAGTTGTGTCGGGCGGAAACTCCTAATGGATCAAATGACGGATGAGGAATTAGAGGCTATCCAGAATAAATTGGGCAAAAAAACCTGGATGACCGGATTTTATTCATATGGAGAGTTAGCTCCGCATAGTAAAGATCGTTGCCAATGTCTATTGCACAATCAGACAATGACTCTCACGTCTATCTACGAACTGTAAAGACTATGAATCGTCTATTAAAGAAACAACTGGAAAAGTATATTGGAAAATCGTTCGATTCCGATCCTGTCTTTAAGTCGAAAAAAGTTCAGAAGCTACTTTCGGTAATTAATGATGCTTATGAATACAACGATCAGGAAAGGCGCTTACTGGAGAGGACTATTGATTTAAATTCAAAAGAGTTGAATTTGGCCAATAAATTGCTGAAGAAGCAGAACGAAGAGATTGCAATACTTGCCAGGAAGGACGTCGTAACCAGCCTGCCAAATCGCTATGCTTATAACGAGAAGGTCAAAGAAGCACTAAATCGGGCAAAACGGCACAACAGAAAATTTGCCATTTTGTTTATTGACTTGGACAGATTTAAAATTATCAATGACAACCTGGGACATCATATTGGGGACCTTCTACTGCGCAGTGTGGCAAAAAGACTCTTATCATGCACGCGAGAGGTTGATTTTATAGCAAGAGTAGGAGGCGATGAATTTACCGTATTGTCGGACGAGATTGGAAGCGTCGATGAAGCTGTTGAGATAGCGAAAAGAGTATTAGTAGGGCTGTCACAGCCTTTCAAAGTTAATGGATATAAGTTGACCACAACTGCCAGTATTGGAATAAGCGTTTTTCCTTCTGACGGTGACAATATTATTACGCTAGGAAAAAATGCGGATATTGCAATGTACCGTGCCAAGGAAGCCGGGCGAAATAACTTTCAGCTTTATCATCCAACCATTAATTATAAGACACTGGATGATATGACCTTTGAGTCTGATTTGCGGATAGCCTTAGAACGAAACGAATTTGTCTTGTACTATCAGCCGGAGGTGGATTTAGCCTCTGGTAAGATTGTTGGACTGGAAGCGTTAATCCGTTGGATACATCCAAGAAAAGGCTTAATTTTACCGATGGAGTTCATTCCTTTGGCGGAAGAAATAGGGCTGATTTTGTCAATAGGAGAGTGGGTATTACAGACTGCGTGTCTGCAGAATAAATTGTGGCAAGAAGAAGGCTTAGACCCTGTTCGAGTAGCAGTTAATATTTCAGGAAGACAGCTACAGCATCCTGATTTTGCTGCGACTATTGATAGAGCGCTAATAAAATCCGGCCTTGAATCAAAATATCTTGATTTGGAGCTGACCGAGAGCATTATGATGCAGAGGCCTGAGATTACCGAGAAGGTTCTGCAAAAACTAAAAGCAAAAGGTGTCCGCTTATCAATTGATGATTTTGGTATAGGATACTCATCTCTGGACAAACTTAAGAGATTTACTATCAACACACTCAAGATTGACAGGAGCTTTGTTCACGATCTAACTAGTAGTGCTGATGCGAAAAGTATAATAGCAGCGATTATTGCGATGGCCCACAGTCTTAAGCTGGATGTCCTAGCTGAAGGTATAGAGACGCAAGCCCAAATGGATTGTTTGATTAATAAAGGTTGCGATATGGCTCAAGGCTATCTTATTAGCTATCCTGTTCCTGCTGATAAAGTTAAAGCCTTATTTAAAAATAAGCTCCCACTCTCCCTGCGTATATAGATTACTAATCAGATTAGCGTAAAGAGAAAACAATAGACAATTCGTCAACTTGTAAAACCTGCTCTGTAAAACCTGGTTATAGGAATGCATTAAAAGAAAGCTTATGGTTGCTTTTTCATATGCTTTTTTGGATAATGTAGTAGTATGTCTAACTGGATATGTACAGTTAAGGCTTTGTTCTTTCTAACAAGAAGTATGGGAACAGTATTTGTCGTAGCAATTTTCATGCCAGTTCAGGGAGGTGAATTATATGCAGCAGGTTGCACAGCCGTGGTATCTGCAATTCCTGTATTGGGCAGCCAATATATTGCAGATTGTCTATCCAATAGCCTTACTTATTATCCTGGGTCTTGCTTTGACCTATTTTAAGAGACTTGTTGATCACATGGCTCCCAAAGAGACAGTAAAGAAGACAACTGTGAAGAAAACCAAGACCGAAGCCGAAGAGAAAGAACCTAAATTCTAATTCTTTTTAAATTGGCTAATATAAGGAAGTGGTCTAATGTATTTTCCAGCTTATAGGCCTCGAAGATTGAGAAAAAACGAGAGGCTTAGAGGGCTTATTCGAGAAACTGATCTTAAAATTGAGGACTTAATATATCCTCTTTTTGTTATTTACGGTAAAAACATAAGAAGCGAAATTCCTTCTATGCCGGGGAATTATCATTGCTCTGTTGACAAGATTGCCAAGGAAGCAAAAGATGCTTTTGAACTGGGAATACCTGCAATTATACTTTTTGGATTGCCGGAACAAAAAGATGAAGCCGCTTCCGGTGCATATGCTGAAGACGGGGTTGTTCAACAAGCAATCCGGGTTATCAAGAAAGAAGTCCCGGAACTTCTGGTCATAACCGATGTGTGTCTGTGCGAATATATGAGTCATGGGCATTGTGGAGTTATCACGGATGGTGAGATCAATAATGATGTGAGCCTGGAGCTTCTAGCCCAGACAGCTCTTTCGCATGCAGAAGCAGGAGCGGATATGGTAGCTCCTTCGGATATGATGGACGGCCGGGTTGCGGCAATAAGAAGCACGCTTGATGAGGGTGGCTTTGAGACAATACCCATTATGTCATATGCAGCGAAATACGCTTCCAGTTTCTATGGACCCTTCCGGGAAGCAGCGGATTCCACTCCGCAGTTTGGAGATCGCCATTCTTATCAGATGGATCCATCAAACGTACTTGAAGCACTGCGTGAGGTGGCCCTGGATATCGAAGAAGGCGCAGATATAGTCATGGTCAAACCGGCGATGGCCTATTTTGACGTTATTAAAGGTGTAAAAGATGAATTTGGATACCCTGTTGCCGCTTATAATGTCAGTGGCGAATTCGCGATGGTCAAGGCGGCAGCGCAAAAGGGTTGGATTGATGAGAAGGGGATTGTTTTGGAGATACTCACCGGTATTAGAAGAGCCGGTGCTGATGTTATACTCACATATCACGCAAAGGATGTCGCTAAATGGCTCAAATAGGTAAGGACTCCTCGTTTCACGGTCACCATTCTGAAGCTGGAAAGCATCATAGTATGAATGGCAATTCAAATATACCCCAACCAAGGTTGATTGCATGGGAAATTACCGGTGCATGTAATCTTAAGTGTGTTCACTGCCGTGCGTCGGCGGTTGAGAAACCCCTGCCGGATGAATTTTCCACTGATGAAGCCATCAAATTGGTTGATGAAATAACCAGCTTCAGTAGTCCCATTCTAATACTGACCGGTGGGGAACCATTGGTTAGGGAAGATGTTTATGACATTGCCAGTTATGCGACAGATAAAGGTTTAAGAGTGGTAATGGGAAGTAATGGCACTTTGATTACATCCGAAGTCGCGAAAAAGTTGCGCAAGTCAGGTATTCAAAGAGTAGCTATAAGTTTGGAGAGTGCGAGCCCGGAAATCCATGATAAATTTAGGATGGTTCCGGGGGCTTTCGAAGCTACTCTTGAAGGAATAAAACATCTTAAAGAGCAAAAAATAGGGATTCAAATCGATCCGACAATCACCAAACGTAACCTAGATAGAATTGAAGAGATTTTGGATCTTGCCATTGATCTTGAAGCCGATGCGCTTCATATTTTTCTTCTGGTTCCAACAGGACGGGGGAAAGAATTAGAAAAGGAAGAAATCCCTGCTGAGGAATATGAGCGGGTCCTTAACTGGTTTTATGATAAGCACGATAAAGTTCCACTTCACCTTAAGGCAACATGCGCGCCGCATTACTATCGCATTATGCGCCAAAGAGCCAAAGAGGAAGGGAAGAAAATAACCCGGGAAACTCATGGTTTGGAGGCTATGACCAGAGGCTGCCTGGGAGGTATTTCTTTTTGTTTTATCGGCCATGCCGGACAGGTTCAGCCCTGCGGATATTTGGAACTTGATTGTGGAAATGTGCGCGAAGCCCCCTTTAAACAGATTTGGGAAGAATCAAAGATTTTTCTTGATCTGAGAGACTATGACAAGCTAAAAGGGAAATGCGGCATTTGCGAATACAAGAAGGTTTGCGGAGGTTGTAGGGCAAGAGCCTACAGTCTGACCGGAGATTATCTGGGAGAAGAACCCTACTGCATATATGAACCTAAGGCAAGACCACATGGATCAAAAGACTGATTTTATGACTGAAACAGAGAAACAACTTCTTAATACAATTCAATCTGACTTTCCCTTGGCATCAAGACCGTTCAAAGAGCTTGCAACTAAATTGGGTATATCAGAAAACGAAGTCATCGATCTAATGGAAGATTTAAAACAAAGGAAAATTATCAGGCGCGTAGGCGCTATTTTCGACCTTCAAAAACTGGGTTACAAGAGTACATTATGTGCTATAAAGGCTCCTCCTCAAAGACTGGATGAGATCGCGGAAATTGTTAATTCGTACTCCGGAGTTACCCATAATTATGGTAGGGAAAATGAGTTTAACCTGTGGTTTACGCTGATTGCAAAAAATCGGGAAGAGCTGTCCCGACTTCTTAAGGAAATAAAGGAAAAAGCAGGTGTGGATATGATATTGGATCTGCCGGCAATAAATTTATACAAGATAAGAGTCGATTTTAAGCTTTGATTTAATAATGGTAAAAACAGGAAGTAATTATGAATGAAGAAACAGTTAGCTTTACGGAACAAGAAAAAGCGTTAATAAGAGAACTTCAGGAGGATATTCCTTCCACTCCTTCTCCTTTTAAGAATATTGGGGAAAAAGTAGGTCTTTCGGAAGAAGAAGTGATAGCTAAGATTAGGGATTGGAAAGAGAAGGGAATAATACGAAGATTCGGAGTTGCCATTAAACATCACAAAGCGGGAATAACCGCAAATGTTATGGTGGTGTGGAAAGTACCTTTAGAAAAGACAAAGGAAATCGGGCTGATTATGGCTTCTCATCCGGCGGTCAGTCATTGTTATGAGCGCCCTGTCTTTCCCCAGTGGCCGTATAATCTGTTTACAATGGTACACGGGAAGAGTAATGATGAGTGTAGAAGAATCGCGGATGAGATATCCGATAAAACGGGCATAAAGGATTTTCAGTTGCTTTTTAGTACGAAAGAATACAAGAAAAGCAGTATGAAATATTTTATTTAAATAAAAATACACATCTCATCTAACAAAGATACAATTTGGGGGTGGAGGCTATGGATACAAAACGTTCGCATGAATTATTTTTAGAAGCTCAAAAATATATTCCTGGTGGAGTTAATAGTCCGGTTCGTGCTTTTAAATCGGTGGGAATGGAGCCTCTTTTTATTAAAAAAGGAAAAGGATCGCATATTTTTGATGAGGATGGCAATGAGTATATAGATTATGTTGGCTCGTGGGGTCCCTTAATTGTGGGGCACACTCACCCCGAGGTTGTAGAAGCAGTGAGGGAAGCGCTACAGAACGGTACTTCTTTTGGTGCTCCCACCGAGCTTGAGATTGAGCTAGCCCGGATGGTAACAGACGCGGTTCCCTCAATTGAAAAAGTGAGAATGGTAAGTTCGGGGACAGAAGCTGTTATGAGCGCTATAAGACTTGCCCGCGGATACACCAATAGGGAGAAGATTATTAAGTTCCATGGCTGTTATCATGGTCATTCGGACAGCTTATTGGTAAAGGCAGGCTCCGGTGTTACTACTCTCGGTCTTCCCGACAGCCCCGGTGTTACTAAGGGCGCGGCGGAAGATACTATCAATCTTCCCTATAACGATTTGAAAGCGGTAGAGGAAACGGTAAGTCAAATCGGCGATCAAGTAGCTTGCATAATTCTTGAGCCTATCGCCGGAAATATGGGAGTAATCCCGCCCAAAACGGGATTCCTGGAAGGTTTGCGTAAAATAACGGAGGAGAACGGGATTGTATTAATTTTCGATGAAGTAATTACTGGGTTCAGAGTTGCGCTGGGAGGAGCCCAGGAATTCTATGGTATAAATCCTGATTTAACTTGCTTGGGCAAGATAATCGGAGGCGGTTTCCCCGTAGGTGCTTTTGGGGGTAAGAGTGAGATCATGGATTGCGTCGCTCCGGTTGGTTCTGTTTATCAAGCCGGTACATTATCCGGAAATCCAATTGCCATGACGGCCGGGATCGCCGCATTGAAGATTTTATCAAATGATGGAGTATATGATGTTCTTGACCAAAAGGGTAAAATGCTTGCCGATGGATTGAAGCAGAATGCCCGGCAATCGGGTGTAGATGCGTTCTTTACCAGAGTGGGTTCCATGTCTTCTATGTTTTTTACTTCTCAGGAAGTCACCGATTATGAAAGTGCGATGACCTCCGATACTGAAAGATATGCCGGTTATTTTAAAGCGATGTTAGATCAGGGTATATACTTAGCACCTTCCCAGTTTGAAGCTTGTTTTGTTTCATTAGCTCATTCCGACGAGGACATAGAGCGTACCATTGAAGCCAATCTGCGAGCTCTGCAAATAGTCAGCTAAATTTGCCGATTTGCCGTGGTTTTATTTTATATAAATGCTCCGCTTGCGACATTTAAGCAAGGTTTTTCGCCTTTCCTAGCGAATCTCTCAAGAAGGTATAATTCATTAATCATTTTTAGTTATTAAACTTTGCAGGTTTTGCGTAAATTCTTAGGTGAAATTAGGTTGAAATTTTATGGGCAAACTTAAAATAGCGACTGTTTTTGGGACCAGACCGGAAGCAATAAAGCTAGCTCCTGTCCTGCAAGCGTTATACAGGAGAGGTCTTGATTCTATTGTAATTGCAACCGCTCAACACCGTGAAATGCTTGATCAGGTTCTTGAGTTGTTCTCGATTAAGCCGGACTATGATTTGGATATTATGTTACAGGAGCAAGATCTATTTGATATTTCCTTAAATGTCCTGCAAGGTCTACAGCATATTTTGGAAAAAGAAAAGCCGGATGCCCTGCTAGTGCAGGGAGATACAACTACCACATTTATTGCGGCTCTGGCTGCTTTCTATTTGAAAATAAAGATTGGACATATTGAAGCAGGTCTGAGAACGTTCGATAAGAACCATCCTTTTCCTGAGGAGATGAATAGACAACTCACTTCAAGATTGACCGATTTACATTTCGCCCCAACCGAGGTTGCCCAAAAAAACCTGGTAAGAGAAGGTATCCCAACTGGCAGTATATTTATAACCGGCAATACGGTAATCGACGCATTGCTTGCAACAGTTAGAGATGATTATTCTTTCACAGAACCGCCTTTAAGTGAGATTGATTTCATCAACAAAAAGGTGGTTTTGGTTACCACTCATCGGCGCGAGAGTTGGGGAGAACCTCTTCAGAATATCTGTTTAGCTGTGAAGAAATTGGCTGAGGATTATCCCGATGTCGAAGTGGTTTTTTCTGTGCATTTGAATCCTCAAGTCCAACAGGCAGCAAAATCAATTCTGGATGGAATTAAGAGAGTACATTTAATAAATCCGCTTGATTACGAACCTTTCGTACAACTTATGAATAAATCATATTTAATACTGACCGATTCAGGCGGTATCCAGGAAGAGGCTCCTTCACTAGGGAAGCCGGTTCTGATTTTACGTGAGATTACTGAAAGACCGGAAGCAATTACCGCAGGCACGGCTAAGATAGTCGGAAGAGATACCGATCGAATAGCCACTAAAGCTTCGCTATTGCTATCAAATCCAAATGAGTACAGGAAGATGGCAAAAGCAAAAAACCCTTATGGCGACGGTAAAGCCGCCGAAAGAATAGTGGATATTTTATTAGAACAACTTAGAAATTAACAAACGAGTAATGACTGTTTTAATCTTCAATAGGATTAGTGCGAAATATATAGGACAAATATTTTTATAACCTATAAGAATACGACCTTAGATATTGGTTTTAAGTAGAGCATGAAACAATATAAACTACCGGGAGATTCAAATAATGCCCGCTATGAAAGAACGTTTATCTACGAAAGCCGGTTACTTAATATTAAGTAATGCACTTAATGTTATCTTTGGCTTTGTTGGTACTATTGTAGTTGTTCGTTTTTTGACCCGGGCTGATTTTGGAACCTACAAACAAGCTCTGCTGGTATTTTCAATGCTTGCACCAATCTTTACATTAGGCGTTCCTTCCAGCTTGCTTTACTTCGTTCCAAGATTTGATGAAAAGGAAAGAGAACAGTTTATATCTCAAACCATTTTTCTTTTGCAGTTATTAGGCTTGTTGTTTTGTCTAACTATGTTAGCATTATCAAGTCTGATTGCTGGATATTTCAACAATAGTGTCTTGGGACAAATACTTGTTATTTATAGTGTGTTTGCATTATTTACTCTTCCCTGTAGTACATTTACTTATGTATTGATTTCGTTGGAGCGCTTTCGATTGTCGGCACTTATTGCGGTGATTTTTGCACTTACTTCGGCACTTGCGTTTATCATACCAATGGTGCTTGGATATCCGCTTGTGACTGTCTTTATAATAATGGATATAGTTGTCTTTCTACAGTTTGTTTATGCATTGGTTTTTATGAGAGGATTGGCTGGTGGTGTATACCTTACTATTAATTGGGATACAATAAAAAAACAAATAGACTATGCTGTTCCTTTAGGCTTGGCTGGTATAATCGGAAGCCTGGCCTGGAATACCGATCGGTTTATGGTCTCACTTTTTTTTAGCCCTGCAACCTATGCTATTTATGTAATTGGAGCAGTTGAAGTGCCTCTGGTTCAGGTAATAAATGCAGCTGTGAATAATGTGTTGGTGCCTGAGTTTTCGATTCTGTATGAAGATGATAAAAGAGACCGGATTCTGGAAATTTGGCATGAGGCAATTAGAAAAACAAGCTTGATAGTATTGCCTACATTTGTATTCTTAATGCTGTTCAGTGAACCCTTAGTTACTTTCTTTTATACGACAAAATATATAAACAGTATTCCGATTTTTAGAATCTATTTGTTTATGCTTCCACTGCGAGTTACTACATATAGCTTGATATTGCAGGCAAGTGGCTATACTAGAGACATCATGAAGGGCACAAGCGCTTATATATTAGTTAATATTATCCTTAATTATATCTTAATAAAACTAATTGGTTTACCTGGTCCTGCCGTAGCTACAATAATCTCAACTATTCTTCTGTCTGCTTATTTTCTGGTCAAAGTTAAAGTATTGATTAAAGTCAGCTGGGTAGAGATCTTTCCCTGGAAAAAGACAGCATTTATTTCAATTGTTAGTATTGTTGTTGGTCTTATTTTATTGCCGATCTTACTTTTATCTATTAATACATTTATAAAGTTGCTTATTGGAGGATTGTTATTTATAGGACTATTCTTTGGAATGGGAGTAAAAACTAGAGTTATCACCAAAGAGGACTGTCGATTAATAAAAGAATGGCTGTTATTAAAGCCGCTAAGGTTGCATAGTAATTAAATTTAGTCATGGAGACGGATTTGAATATACTACTGGTTTATCCACCATACGAACTTGAGTTAAGTGCTCCACCGCTTGGCTTAGCTTATCTTGCTTCTGTTCTGGAAAGAAACGGGTATTCTCCTGTCATTAAGGATTTTAGGGTTGAGATCGGGTTTGAGGATATTGAATCTACCCTTAAAGAATATGACATTGTGGGAATTAGCTTTATGACACCCATGGTTAATGCAGCAGAAATAATTTCTAAAGCGGCAAAAAGGGCAGGTTGTACAGTTATAGTTGGAGGGCCGCATGCTACCGCGTTGCCGGAAGAAATGCTTGAAAAGCTATGTGCTGATTTCGTTGTTTTAGGAGAAGGCGAGTTAACATTCTTACAATTAATTCAGGCATTGGAAAAAGACAAATCTGTTGATGATATAAAAGGACTGGTCTTTAAAGAAAATGACAATGTAATCAAGACAGGTGAAACAGAATTTATTCAAGATATTGATTCAATTCCTTTTCCGGCACGGCATCTGCTGCAATTAAAGAAATACTCCATTACTTATCCCGGTTTCAATCAGCGAAAGCCAATAACATCAATGATTACTAGTCGTGGTTGTCCGGCAAAATGCATTTTTTGTTCTTCACATATTTTGTTTGGCAGGAAGCCAAGACTTGCTAGCCCCGATTATGTTGTTAATGAGATGAAGTCAATTATAAATGATTACGGAATCAATCAAATAAATATCAGCGATGACACGTTTACCCTTAATAAACAGCGTGTTATTTCCATATGCGAAAAAATAATCAGCGAAAAACTGGATGTCATTTGGGCTTGTAGTACTAGAGCGAACACACTATCTACTGAGATGCTAGAGCATATGAAAGCTGCGGGCTGTACCCGGATAGGACTAGGAATAGAGTCAGCAAGTCCGGCGATATTGAAAAATATTAAAAAGGGTGTGACTATTGAACAGGTTGAAAAAGCAATAGAGATGATAAATGTCACAGGGCTTCAAATAGTTGGTTATTTCATGGTGGGAAATCTTGGTGAAAGTAATGAAACAGTAAGTGCTACTGCAGATTTTGTAGGAAACCATAAGGATATTACTTATGGTTTTTCCTATGCCACGCCTTTTCCAGGTACGGAGTTTTTTAATCTAGCACGAGAAAAGAACTATGTTAGAACCAAAAATTGGGCAGAATATGTAATCACTAATGGTCCGGTGGCAAGGACCGAGGAGCTAAGCCTGAACCAGCTGGAGCAGGCACATAATAAATTGATTAAGTCTTCAAGAGATAGTTTGGCAAAAAGGATTATTAAGATTATGCGACATCCTAGATTATTGGCAGAAGGACTGATTAGAAGATTCAAGCATTTCAAGGGAGAATAAGATAAAAAGCATACTGGTTGTTATTATTCTTGGATGAAAAATATAGTTCTATAGTTGCGGGCAGAAACAAATTTTATATCCATAGGAACTTAAACCGTAAAGAGGTAAATAAGTCTTGGCAAGCGAGAATCCGGTATCCGGCAGTAAGAAGAAATACATATCAATAGTTGGATATTATGGAGCTGATAATACGGGAGATGAAGCAATCCTCTCAGTAATGCTTGAACAAATCAAAAAGCTCTTTCCTGACCTCGAACCATTTGTGTTTGCGGTTGAACCGGAAAAAGTAGAAAAAGAATACAATGTTAAATCAATATCTATCTATCATTTTAGAAGCAATCTGAGATCCTATTTGAAAATACTTGGCGATTCCTCGGTCCTATTAATTGGTGGAGGCGGACTTCTGCAAGACTGGTATCAACAAAGTATTTTTAGAGGCACTATTCAGACTTTTCTACGGTTTCAATTTCTGGCACGGGTAGCAAATACACCGGTTATGTATTATGCGCTTGGTGTGGGGCCATTACACACAAAGTACGGACGTTGGTTGGTTAAACATTTTTCCAAACGAGCGGGACTCATTACTGTAAGAGATAAGGAATCCCTGGAATTATTGGAAAGCATCGGCGTGAAAGATAAGCAAATTATCCAAACAGCTGATCCGGCCTGGGGGCTAAAACCTGTACCCGAAAGTGAGCTCGAAGAGATATTTATCCGAGAGGGAATTAATATTGACTCTTCGAAACCTATATTCGGAATTTGTCTCCGCCAGTGGTATCATGCGTCCGGGGGAATGTGGAAAAGTGAATCCGAGAGACTGCAAAAATATAATGCCTATTGTGAGGTACTGAAATCATATCTTGAATATCTGCAAAGCAATTATGATGCCAAGATCCTTATGATACCTTTCCATCTACCTATGGATGCGGAATTTGGTAAACTAATCAGCGATATGGTTGGTAAACCTAATTCGATTCATTTACCAAAAGAGCGGTTTACTCCTTCACAATTACTTGCTCTTTTTCATCGTCTTGATTTTGTTTTTGGGATTAGATTACATTCACTTATTTTTGCCACTATTGCTAGTGTTCCTTCTGTTGCTTTGGCTTATGATCCTAAAGTTGTTAATTTAATGAAAGCTGTTGGTTTATCGGATTATATTATTCCTATCGATAAGGCCTCGGTTTCGGAGTTAGCAGAAAAAACATCTGAAGCTCTTTCTGAAACGGCTAACATCAAACATAATCTTGGGGAAGCGATAAAAGAATTCGCGGACCTGGAAAATAGAAATAGTAGTTTATTAAAGGAATTGGTGTGTAAATAAGATGAAGTCAAAAGGAAATATTGTCTTTCTTTCCGGGATAAATTGGGACTTTTTACAGATGAGGCATCATCACCTAGCAAAGGCTCTTGCTGAGAAATGGAACGTCCTTTTTGTTAACGGTCCTATGGGACCGGGTGTAAAAGAAAGAAAGACCTCAGATAAAAATATGATAGTTGAACTGGACGGGAAATTAACTGTTTATAGCCCGCTTTCTACTCGCAGCTTAATAAATAGATTTAAAGGATTGGGAAGATTCCTAAAACCGATATCCGATAGTATTTTGGCCAAGTACATAACAAATAACTTCCCTGATGCGATTCTTTGGTGTACAAGGCCGGAAGATATAAAATGGCTAGGTCGGTTGGATGAAAAGTTAATTTGTTACGATTGTCTCGATGATTACGCCGCTTTTGATGATATAAATACAAAAAGGAAAACACAACTCCTTGAAATGGAGAAAGAGCTGGCAGGTAAAGCTGATGTAGTTTTTGCGACTGCTCAAAATTTATATGATCGCATGAGAGCGTTCAATAGCAATACCTATCTATTAAAAAACGGAACTGACTTTGACCATTTCAAAAGAGCCTCAAAAGAATTAGAGATACCGATAGAACTGCAAAACCTAGCTCGCCCCATTGTCGGCTACATCGGTGTGGTTGCTTACTGGTTGGATTACCAGCTAATGGAATATTTGGTTGAGCAAAACCCTGATGTATCTTTTGTGTTTGTTGGGCCGATCTCCGTTGATTTAAGTAAATTCGATAAATACGAAAATATATTGTTTTTGTCAAAGAAAGAGTATAAAGAACTTCCCTCTTATCTTGCTTGCTTTGATGCTTGCATTATTCCTTTTCAGATTAATCAGGTTACTAAAAGTACCGATCCGATAAAAGTCTATGAATACATGTCTGCAGGAAAACCGGTTATTTCAACCCCCCTACCTGAACTTGCCAAATATCAAAATGCTATTAATATCTGTCAATCAAAAGAAGACTTTAATAAACAGTTGCGGGAAACTCTGGCTGAGGATGATCCCAATCTCAAAAATGAGAGAATTAAGATTGCCCGGGAGAACAGTTGGGAAAAGCGCGCTGAAATTTTAAATGATGCACTGGACAAAACTCTTTTAAAAAGATCTTGAGGTGAATAAGCTGGAGCTGTCAATTATTATTGTTAATTGGAATACTAAGGAGTTATTGAAAGCTTGCCTTACCTCGATTTATGAAACTGCGAGGGATTACGAATTTGAAGTAATTGTCGTCGATAATGCTTCCAGTGATGGAAGCTGTGAGATGATTGAGGAAGAATTTACTGGGGTAAAACTGATAAAGAGCAACATAAACGTTGGCTTTGCTAAAGCAAATAACCAGGGCATTGAAGCTAGTATTGGAAAATATATCTTGTTTTTGAATCCGGATACTATGGGCAAAGAAAATTCTCTTGCAAATATGGTAGATGCGCTTCGATCGAATCAAGATATCGGCGTTATTGGGTCGGTTTTGGTAAATCTTGATGGATCACCACAAGCTTCTTATGGTAAATTCCCGACAGTAAATAACATGCTTGCATTAAACATCTTGCCTATGAGTTTAAAAAGGGCAGGGATTAATATCCCAAGGGATAATAGATTTTTTAAGGTTGATTATGTTGCCGGTGCAAGCTTGATGACCCGTAAAGAAGTAATAGAGCAAGTCGGAGGTTTTGATGAGAGATTCTTTGCTTATTTTGAGGAAACGGATTTTTGTTACAGAGTGAGTAATAAGGGATGGAAAATTGTTATAGATAACTCTGCTGAAGTTATTCATATTAGAGGGCAGAGTTTGAATCAACTCGAAGATAGACGATTAGAGATTTTTTACGAAAGTTTGTTTAAATATTTTTTAAAAAACAAGGGCTACTTCAAAACTCTTCTTTTAAAATTTGTTCTTATCTTAAGTAGCTTGCTGTTAATTCTACTAATTCCATTTGCCTATTTAAGTAAAAAGTATCGTTATAAGATAAAGAGGATAGTGCACACACGGTGGATAATTATCAGAACAGTTTTAAGTGGGCGAAATTGATATACAAAAATCAGTAGCGTTCCAGGTTAACCGGGGACGCCATCGAGGAATTAATGTTGCCCATCAAGGAAGGTGCTAAAATTAATCAGCCAAAGATATTAATTATTCCTCATACATCTACGACTAATGTCAAAGTAAGAGCTCTGGAGCTAGCCAAGGGGCTTGTTGAAGAGTATGAGATATTCTATTTAACCTGTGGGCAAAGAGAAGGGGAAGAATTTACTACCAAAATTAAATATGCATTTTCGGAGCTCCTCAGAACTACTAGCAGTTGGAAGGAAGGTCAGATTACCTTTGTTAGATTGCCGACCCTGTATCGTCCTTTCTTCCTGGTTAAGTATTTTAATCGGTTTTTCCTAAAAAGATTGATAAAACGTTACTCTTTTGACCTGGTCTACAGTTCGTCCAGTTATCTTTTTTCCTTTCCCGCTAATGTTTCGGTTCCTTATGTTTTTGATCTGGCGGATGATCATGCGGCAGGGTGTGAAATAAAAAATCCCCGGCAAGCCGAATATATCAGGAAATTCACTGAAGCTGAAATTAGCAGGGCATCCTGTTTGACTGCTATTTCGGAGAGTCTTCAGCGGTTATTAAAGGAAAGATATAGAAGGGAATCTGTTCTCATACCCAATGGGGCTGATATTAAAGCCTATTCTTCGGTTAAGTTAGCTCAAACGGAAGAGCTTAAAGGAGAATTTGGTCTATCTGATAGATGTGTAATTGGTGCCATCGGCAACCACGGACAGTGGTCCGGTTTGGAATTCTTAATCCGGGTTTTCCAGGCTTTCAAAAAAGAAATGCCGGAGAGCTCCTTGTTTATTGTGGGTCCGGGTAGCGAAGTTGAGAGATTAGCGCCCTTGTTTGAAAATGATGCTGACATCGTTTTTACCGGTCCGAAAGCGCCAGAAGAGATGCCTGTTTATTTTTCCGCTGTTGATGTCGGAGTTCTTCCTTTTGATGTCAATAAGTTTACCAACAGCGCTATACCAATTAAGATAATCGAATATTCTGCCGCCAGGAAACCTGTTGTTTCCACACCTCTTGAAGGAATAAAATCTCTGGGTTTTCAAAATGTATTTTTGGCTGAACAGGAAATAGAACCATGGATTGTGGCTCTAAAAAAGGCTATGCAATCAACATGGAAAGAGGAGTGGGACAAGTTTATTGTTAATTATGATTGGAGTAGAATAGTAGAGACTCTTAAAAACAAGGTGTTCAGAAAGTTAGCAGGAAGGAACAGAGGATGAAAATAGGATTTGACGCGAGAATGATCGACTGGGCGGGGGTAGGTACTTATTCCTATAATTTGGTGAAATATTTAATCGAGGTTGATAAGGAAAACGAATATGTTCTCTTTTGTGATAAGAGAAGCATCTCTCAAGTTCCCAGTGCGGATAACTTCAGCAAGAGAATAATATCGGAAGCTGTTTTTTCCCCTTCCCATCAATTGTTCTTTTCCATAACCCTGCGGAAACAGGAACTTGATGTATTCCACGCAGCTCATTTTATTGTCCCTCTCTTTTTATCTTGTCCTTTTGTAGTGACGATTCATGATCTGATACCTTTAGTATTTCCTCCCAGCATGTCTTCAAAAGTCAGCCGGGCATACTATAAAAGAGTAAATAACAGGGCAATATCCAAGGCAGAAATGATAATTGCCGTTTCCGAATCAACCAAGAAAGATATTATTGAGAACTTCAATACTTCCGAGCAAAAAATACAGGTAATCTATAACGGCGTCGGAGAAGAATTCGATATCGTAAAGAATGAGAATCTTATAAACAGGGCAAAAGAAAGAAATAGAATCAAATCATCCTTTCTATTAAATGTGGGGAATCCCAAACCTCATAAGAATTGGTTGAGACTGATTGAAGCTTTTGCCTCTCTGGGGAATGTGGTAAAAGACCATCAGCTTGTTTTAGTCGGTAGTCCCGATCCCCGCTATCCGGAAATCAGAAGAGCGATAAAGCAACTTCGTCTGGAGGACAAGGTTATTATCACCGGATTTGTTAAAGAAAATGATATGCCTCTTCTCTATAATGCGGCGGACGCTTTTATTTTTCCCTCTCTATATGAAGGCTTCGGACTGCCGGTTTTGGAGGCAATGGCTTGTGGCACTCCGGTTGTGTGTTCAAACACTTCATCGCTACCGGAAGTTGCCGGGGATGCCGCCTTAATGGTTGATCCTGCCGATAAAGTGAGTATAGCCGAAGGCATAAAGCAAATTTTGTCGGATGAAAAATTAAGAGAAAGCTTATCTGAGAAGGGTTTAAAAAGAAAAGAGCTCTTTTCCTGGACAAAAACTGCTCAGCAGACTCTTGATGTTTATAAAAAAGCTCAAGCTGATAAATAAGATAAGAAGTCTTTCCGTTACATCAGGAGTTATTTTATGAATGTTTTAATGGTAAATAAACTTTATTATCCGGTAATCGGCGGAGTGGAAAACCACGTTCGTGATCTGGCAACATCGATTTCTTCAATTTCGGATGATGTGGATATTCGTGTGTTGACTGCCAATACATCAAGCAAAACGGTTGAAGAAGTAATAGACGGAATTAAAGTAACCAAAGTTGCTAACCTGATTACGGTACAGTCAGCTCCGGTTGCTCCGTCTTTTCCTCTCTGGTTAAGAAAACTCAAAAGCGATATTTATCACTTTCATTTTCCCTATCCTGTTGGAGAGCTAGCTTATTTAACTGCCCGGCCGCCGGGGAAGCTGGTAGTTACTTATCATAGCGATATTATCCGCCAGAAGTTCCTCCTTTCTTTATATAAGCCGTTCCTCAAATCTTTCTTAAAAAAAGCGGACTGCATTCTGGCTTCATCGCCCAATATGATTAAGCACTCCCCTCAACTACAGGAACATAAGGACAAATGTAAAGTAGCCCACTTCGGAATTGAACTTTCCAGATTTGAGATGAACGAGCAAATGAAAGAGAAAATTAGTCGTATAAAAGAGCAGTATCCCGGTAAAATTGTCCTGTTTGTCGGCCGGCTTATCTATTATAAAGGTGTGAAATATCTGATAGAAGCTATGGAAAACATCGGTGCTCATCTTATCATTATAGGGGAAGGACCCCTTGAGAGTGAACTGAAAGACCTTGCATCTGAAGTAGGGATTTCAAATAAGATAAGCTTTGTAGGGGCAGTATCTGATGAAGAACTCCCTGCGTATTATCATGCCTGTGATGTCTTTACACTGCCCTCGATTGCCCGAAGCGAAGCATTTGGTCTGGTTCAGCTGGAAGCACAAGCATGTGGAAAGCCGGTTGTAAGCACTGATCTTAGGACAGGCGTTCCTTACGCAAATCTGGATAAAGTAACAGGACTAGTAGTTCCACCCGGGTCAAAAGATGACTTAAGCAGGGCAACAAATGAACTACTGCAGGACAGTGCTCTTAGTAAAAAATATGGAGAAGCAGGTAAGAAGCGGGTAGAGGAGGAATTTTCTAAGGAAGCGATGGCGAGGAGCGTTCTGGACATATACAAAGAGATCCTTACCTGATTTGCCTATTATATTAAATGTAACAGCTCAAGTTCCGATATTAGTCCAATATAAAGACGCAAAGGACGTGCTTTAATGTCACGTAAAAGCTGGTCTATTATATCCGTCATAATTGATGCGTTCTTGATAAACGTGGCAATTATCCTTGCTTTCCTTTTAAGGTTTGCCGGCGAATTGCCTGTGTTCAATTTCCGTGCCTACACAAATTTAGCCTTTTTTATCACCTTAATTCAACTGGTGTGTTTCTATATCTATGATCTATATAATGTTGAAAAAGTACAGAGCGGGTGGGACACGTTTTATTTGGTTCTGAAAGCGGGAACATTGGGGACTGTGTTAACAGTAGGGCTAACCTTTTTCTATCGTTCTTTTTCTTTTCCCCGAACTGTCTTCGTTCTTTCCTGGCTTTCAGTAATACTTCTTATTACCGGTTGGAGATTGCTGGCCATCAGGATTTTTAAAATAAAGTGGCCTGTGCAGCGAATTTTGATTGTTGGAGTCAATGATGTCGGGAAGAATATCATCAGGGAGCTGGAGGATAAATCCAGGTGGGGTTACGAGGTAGTTGGCGCTGTTTCTCGAAATCCCTCCGGGGATGAAACCGGCATCGAAGATGTTCCCGTATTGGGACACATGAAAGACTTATCAAAGATTGCTAAAGAGCATTTGATAAACAGATTAATTGTCACGACGCCGGTACGCGAGAGAGAGCTTGTGGAAGAATTGACCGTTTCCGATCTGGGCAATATAAATATTGAAGTTGTTCCTGATCTCTACGAGATTTTTGTCGGTAAAATAGACCATAGCACTCTAAGCGATATCCCGTTGGTTAAGTTAACGGCAGAGCCTGTCTCCGATTGGATAAGATTCCTGAAGAGGACAATAGATATTGCAGGAGCTCTTATTTTATTAGTTCTAACCTCACCCATTCTTCTGATAACGGCACTTATAGTTAAGCTTAATTCTCCGGGTCCTATACTTTTTAAGCAGGAAAGAGTGGGTAAAGGAGAGAAAGTATTTAAGTTGTATAAATTCAGAACAATGGTTAAAGACGCGGAGGCGGAAACCGGTCCGGTTTTGGCCAGTGAAGATGATCCTCGTATCACTTCAGTTGGATATGTGTTGCGAAAGTATCGGATCGATGAATTGCCACAGCTCTTTAACATTATTAAGGGAGATATGAGTTTTGTGGGACCCCGGCCGGAACGTCCCTTCTTTGTTGAAAATTTTAAAGAAGAAGTTGCCGGTTACGCGGAAAGGTTTAAAGTGAAACCGGGTGTTACCGGATTAGCGCAGGTTTCCGGTTTCTATGCCAGTACGGCGGAAACGAAACTTAAATATGATCTTATTTATATTTACCACCAATCGATTTTCTTGGATATAAAAATTATTTTTCATACTCTTAGAGTTGTTCTTACCGGTAGAGGTGCCCGTTAAGCAGAAATTCAAGTGGGGCAACTGGTTTATTACGGAGATTATATGGCTGAAACTGTCGATACCCTTGAGCATGAAGATGATTCAGATTTTGTTGAATCCCGGGAGCAACCCTGGGATAAATGTCTCTACTTTGGCTTTATTGTCTTAGTTGCGGTTCTTCCTCTGATTATTTCCTATAAAATTACCTATGACCAATTTGACCTTGCCAAAGTAACATTCTTGCGAATTGCCACAGTTTTCTTATTGTTCTGCTATATAGCGAAACTAATAACTGAAAAGAAAGGGGAAATTAAAAGAACCAGCTTGGATTATCCTGTCCTTATTTTCCTGGGATTGGTTTTACTTTCAACGATTTTCTCGGTTCATCCACTGACCAGTTTATTTGGTAAGTATCGGCGCTATGACGGTTTGCTAACCTATTTGAATTACGGAATTATTTTCTTTTTAGCGGCTCAATTTTTTAAAGACACCGATCGAATTAAGGTAGTTGCCTACTCGATGGTTGTCACAGCGGCGGTGATTTCTATATATGGATTGCTTCAATATCTTGGTTTTGATTTCCTGAAGTGGCTATCTGTTCCGTTTGAATTTGATAGGAGTTTTGCTACTTTTGGGAATCCTACGCTTCTAGGAGGCTACTTAGTCATTATTCTGCCGGTATCTATGGGTTTATTCTTTTCGGCTTCGGATGTGCGGGATCAGATTATTCTAGGTATATCACTTGTACTGATTTTTTCATGTCTAATAGTTACTTTTACCAGGGCAGCTTGGATAGGCGGATTGTTCAATATAATCTGCTTTTTTATATTTTCCTGGAAACAAATAAAGGCAAAGAAGCAAATTTATATTACGGCAGCCTGCCTACTTCTGATTGCCGCCGCGCTTTTAGTTAAGTCATCATCTTTCTTTACAACCTCAGATAGTGAGGCGTCAAGGTTTAATGTTGATATAAGCGAAAGGATAACTTCGGGCGTATCTATGCAAGGAAGTGCATTAACCAGGATTATGATTTGGGAGGGTGCGCTTAAAATGATCAAGGCAAGGCCTCTTCTGGGTTTTGGCCCGGATTGCTTTCGCTTGATTATGAGGAAATACCAAAGTCTGGAATATAAGCGATTGGTGGGAGAGTCGGCAATCGCCGACAATGCGCATAACTATATACTTCAATTGGCGTCAATGATGGGTATTCCGGCAACCATTGCTTTTATTGCCATATTGGGATTCTTTATTTTTTCGGCACGAAACGTACTTTTAAAATTTAGTGAACAAAAGGAATATCCTCTTCTTGTAGGTATTGCCGTGTCCATTTTCGGGTATCTGATTCATCTCTTATTTGGAATCAGCGTAGTGGGAAGCACAACATTTTTATGGATTATCCTGGGAATAATAGCCGGTTTAAGCTCTGATTCTGAAATAGACTTTGAGTGGAGCAATTATAGAAGTCTTCGGGTGTCTTTGTTGATAGCAGTGTCAATTATTGCTTTTTTACTAGCATCATTATCCTTGTTTCCTTTTATCGGCGACTATTATTTTGACAATGGAAATGAACTTGCTGTTACCGGCTATTACGAACGTTCAGTCGTGCAGTATGAAAAGGCCATGCAATTCAATCCTTATCTGGATACTTACCCATATGAACTCGGAGCACTTAATATGAAATGGGCTGCAAAGACCAAGGAAGTAGAATATTTTAATCTTTCTGTTCAGGCTCTGGAAACTGCAAGAGATCTCAATCCCCTGGAGGTTAAGATTTATGCGCAACTAGGATTAATATACCTTTTCGGCGGGAGAAATTTTGACCCCAGTTATTATGTGAAAGCAAAATATACTATAGAAAAAGCATTAGAGCTAGAGCCTTATTCTTCTTATGCGTATTATCTGCTTGGTGTGGAAGCCGGTGAGAATAAAGAATACGAAGAAGGAGTTAAGTATCTTAAGAAAGCCGTCGATATAGCTCCTAATTATGAAGATGCCTATTACTATCTTGGGTTTTTCTATGAACAGCTTAATCAGAATGAGGAAGCCATAAAGTCTTATCGTAAGACCGTTTCGCTAAATTCTGATAATGAGGGTGCGAAAAAAGCCTTGGAAAGATTGAAAAAATCAAAATAATCAAGATAGATGAATTGATAAACGGAGCCAAGAATATAGATATAATGTGCAAAATCTTATATAATTAGAGAAGAATGTGAAATAATTCTTTAATCTTTGATTAAAAAGAAGGATATAAGCACTTTAATGTTGAACAATAGCATTGTTTTTATATAGCTGCCGCTGCGAAACAGGCAGACAAGTAGTGGCGTTTAATTATGTGTTATAGCGGGCAAGTAATAATAGGGGTTGCCCGTATCTGCCGACTCAATATTAATACCTTTTTTATTTTAATACTTTTAGAGTGGGTAGGGAGGTGAAGTGTGTGACACCAGGTATTGTTGCATGGCTATGGGGGGCATTTTTTGTACTCGCTGCCATTATTTCAATCGTTCTCTTAATCATAGCGGGCAAAAGTGTGAAGTAAGGTATAGGGTGTGTTTATTATATAGGGAGGGATGAGCTTGAAACTAAAATTACCTGATTGGAAAGACCCCAAGACGAGATTAAAATTAATATTTTACGGAGGCGCATTACTGGTATTTATTCTTCTCTCCGCAGCCGCGGGTTTTTGTTTTACCAGCACGAACTCGTTCTGCAATATGTTCTGTCATAGCATGGATGAAGATGTTGCCTCTCTTTCTAGATCAACCCACGCCGAGCTTAACTGTAGAGCTTGTCATGGACCCGGAGAACTAATTCCTTTTCTTATTTATGAGTTGACGGCATCACCTAAAGAAGCATTGGCACAGATTACCGGCAATTACCACAAACCGATAAACAAAGAAAGTCATGCGGCTCAGCATGACGAGTTGCTTTCGGAGAATTGTTTGAGGTGCCATGCGATAACGAAACGTGAAGTCACGCCATCACCTGGAGTTATTATCGATCACAAGAAGCATGAAGAAAAGGAAATCGGTTGTGCCTATTGCCATAATCGAGTAGCCCATCCGATATCAGGCTATGAAGATTTCACGGCGATGGGAGGATGTTATCGTGAAAACTGCCACAGCTTAGCTGCCGGTGCAAGGGCTCCCGGAAAGTGTGAGGCCTGTCATCCCAAGGGATTCGAATTAATGCCGAAGAACCATAAGGCTGCGGATTTCTTGCCACCGAAGCACGCCAAGATGGCAAAAGAAGATATTAAGTATTGCGATATGTGTCACATGAAAAAGTTCTGCGAGGATTGTCACGGAATGGAGATGCCGCATCCGGCCAAGTTTGTAAAGACGGAACACGGTACTACCGGGAGACAGAATCCTGCATCCTGTAATAAGTGCCATCCTCAGAAGCAGTTCTGCACAGCCTGTCATCATAAAGGTTATGATGAGAACGCAGGCCCGTTTACCAGCCCGGATGGAACCGGAAGACCGGTTCAGCATCCTATTATAGTTAAGGCAAAAGGCGCAGAATCTTGCTTTAAGTGTCACGGTCCAACTTATTGTTCCCATTGTCATATTCAAGGCAAAAAAGCCGCAAGCATCAAGGGACCGTAATTGGCAGGTTAGTTAAGACCTATTTAAAAGAAGCTTGTGTGTTGGAATTGAAAAGCTTCAATATGTTGGTAATATTGAATAACCCTAAAGCATGCTCGACCGGGCATGCTTTAGGGCACATCTGTAGAGTTTGAAAATTAAATAACTTGTGTGGCATAAGAAATTTAATTCACGACCATGAATTAAGGTGAGATCCCAGTAGCTTAATCAAAAACTGAAAGGAGAATCTGTGAGGAAAAAAAAGATTCCTCCTGCAACTATAGTAAGATTGCCGCTATATTTGAGATGTTTAACTGGCCTTGATAGGCGGGAAATACGAACTCTTTCCTCATATGAACTTGCAAGATACGCCGGTACTAATGCAGCAAAACTTCGAAAAGACCTTTCGTATTTGGGAAAGCTAGGGGTACGCGGTGTTGGTTATGATGTGAAAGAACTGTATAAGCACATTACAAAGCATTTGGGATTAGATAAAGAGAGAAAGATTGTAGTTGTTGGAATCGGTCAGCTTGGTTCGTCTCTTCTGGGATACAAGGGTTTTTCGGAAAGAGCATTTAGGATCGTGGGAGCGTTTGATAATGATCCTAAGAAGGTCGGTAAGAAAGTTAATAATTTTGAAATAAAACATATTGACGATCTTGAAAAGCTGGTTGAAGAAGTTGGTGGAATAGATATTGGAATTATTTCAGTTCCGCCGGCTGCTGCCCAAGCTGTAGCCAATAAGATAGTTGCTGCCGGGATAGGAGCCATTTTAAATTTCGCGCCGGTTCACTTGGAAGTACCTGACGATATAAGTTTGCGCTATGTTGATATGACAGTAGAGTTACAGATTCTATCGTTCTTTAGGACACGAAAGCTTGCTTGGTTAAAAGAAAGTCATAAGAAAAGTTATAAGGATATCGATCTGCAGTATTAGATTAAAGTCATGGTTGCGTTTTATGGATGCTAATCAAAATATTTGTATTTCTTCTACAATCCGAAGCTATTATTGATGGTTTAATAAACAATTTGATGTCGTTGCGCTTATGAAATAGAGCGATTTAGCCGATTTGTTTACTTGAAAAGTAAATTTTTGTTATCGGCAAGGTTCACAGAAGCAATTATACAAAGATTCTTGGTAATATTTATATACTCTTGGAAGGAGACGCGTTGGCAGAGCCTGTAGAAGAAGAACAACAAACTGAGCAAGAAACGGATACTAGTAGCGTATGGTTAACGCGGGTAATAATACTGCTTGTGCTTGTCATTATGGTTCTTGCAGGCCTGATAGTGAAAGCAGTCTTCTTTACCAAGGAGGTTCCGCGGACAGCTATTGAACGTGACTTAATGAAATATCAGGAGGAAGTCAAATCTAATCCAAATAATTGGAAAAGTAGAATTAACCTGGGAATCACATATACGGGAATGGAAGACTACGATTCGGCGATTAAGGAGTTTAAAAGAGCGATAAAATTAAAACCCAAGGCTTCAAGTGGACATTACTATTTGGCCTTGGCATACCAGGGGAAGAAGGATGTTGAGAAGGCAGTCGATGAGCTTCAAGAAGCAATAAAACTTGATCCGCAACACGATTTAGCTCATTTTGAACTAGGTAATATCTATATGGACCAGAAAAAGTATGAAAAAGCAGTCAAAGAATTCAGAAAGTGTACAGAAATCAATCCGGTAAACGCTAACTACCACTATTATCTCGGCAAAGCTTATGAAAAGACAGACCAAAAAGAACTAGCAAAGAAAGAGTATCAAGAGGCTCTTCGATATATTCCTGATTATGATGAGGCAAAGGAAGCATTGAAAAAGCTATCCTCTTGATACTGTGAGGTTTGATTGGATAACAAAACAAGAACCAACAAACAACAGAATGATGTTCCGGAGGGGCTCAAGTCCCTCCTTTTGCGTTATAAACGTGTTAATTTGGGCATTCTGGGAACAATAGCAATTGTTATCCTAATAATTGCTATCATATTGTTATTAGGTCCATTGGAAAAGTTACTAAAACCCTCTGAGGAGTGTCTGGATTGCCATAAGCCTGAAAAGGGAGAATATGTTCACCTTCCTTATCAGAAAGTTGAATGTCTTTCATGTCATACGCCACACAAGAAAGGTGAGAAATCTAAGTTAAAAGCTCCTCAGGATAAGCTCTGTCTTACATGCCATGGATCGATCGGCGAAGAGATAAGACTGCCTTTCGCCCACGCGCCGGTTGAAAAGGGATACTGTTTAGATTGTCACAAGCCTCATGTGTCGGAATACAGAAGTCTGCTGGTGAAGAACCAAGAGGATTTGTGTGTTGGATGCCATCGGGTTGCCGAAGAGATGCAAATGAGTGACAAGCATGAGCCATTTGAGCGCAAGCAGTGCCTAAGTTGTCACGTGGCCCATGGATCCCTTTTTGATATGGGTCTGAGATACGGACAGAGAGAACTTTGTATAATATGCCATATTGATATCGCTAAGGCAGAAATGAAGAGTGTTCAACATCTTCCCTTTGAAGACGGAAGGTGTACGGATTGCCATGGTGCTCATGCGACTGACTACAAACCTCAAATTATTGAACCCCGGCCGGAGCTATGCTATCTGTGTCATCCCGAAATAGAACCGCTTTTTGAAAAAGCCTCACATCATCCTGCTACTTCCGAAGAGCCTTTTAACTGTTCTGATTGTCATAATCCGCATGCAGAAGACTATAACAATCTTTTGGCTGCTCAAGGTACTGATTTCTGTTTTATTTGCCATGGCGATAAGGAGCTATATTATATTCCCAGTGCCCATAACGATATTGTGAAACTTGGCGGCGTAGGTCTTTGTCAAAATTGTCATGAGGTGCATGGAGCTGATTATAGTCCGCTTCTTATAAAAGATACTGTTGAAGTATGTAAAGATTGTCATGCTGATTGGGCGCATCCGACAATTAGTCATCCTGTGGGTGACGGCTACATAGATGAATTGATAAAAGGTCGGTTGACTTGCTCAAGCACGTGTCACGACCCCCATGGTACTAAAAACAGGAATATGCTTAATCGACTTCCCGATGGCTTGTGTCTTGAATGTCATTCAGTATCTGAACTGCCATAATAAAGGCTTGTTAAATTAATAAAAAAAGGATATTATTCACTTACTGTGTCAAGTTTAAACTTCCAGGAATTAGAACAGGGGCTATGATTATCACGAAAGGCGTGTTGGCATGAGTAGAAGACAATTTTTAGCAATTATCTTAGCACTACTTCTCTTACTTTTGGCAGTACTTGTTTATCTCTACTTATCTCTTGTAAGACCTCCCGGCAGTGAAGGACCGGCCAAGGTAGCAGGAATTACTCACATAAAGTCCATTTATGGTTACGGAACCAGCAAGAAATCTCAGCTAAATAAGCCTATTGGTATTGGTGTGGATTCTGAAGATAGGATAATTGTGGCTGATTCCGGAAATGAACGGGTGTTGGTGTTTAATAGCAACGGCGGTTATGTTGGTAAGCTAGGAAAGAATGGAATGGACAAAGGCAAATATAAGCATCCCACCGGAATAGGCGTCGGGCCTAATGATGATATTTATGTTTGTGATGATGCGCGTCAGATGGTCCTGGTATATAACAAGGACTTCAAATTCAAAACCGAAATACCGGAAATGCAACCAATCGATGTATTTGTTAAAGGTACCAAAATATATGTGGCTGCCTGGAGCCATATTAGTATTTATAGTTCCAAGAATTACAAATTGATAGATAAGTGGGGCAAGAGGGGGAAAAGGCATGGAGAATTTGATTTTCCCCATGGCATAGTGGTTTTGAAAAATAATGTTGTTGTGGTCTCCGATGGCAACAATATGAGACTGCAAGCTCTCTTAAATAGTAGTGGGGATACTGCCTGGGTAGTTGGAAAGCCGCCAAAGGACCTCAAGGATACTAACCGGGAATTTGGATTGCCCGCGGGGATGACTCTCGATAAAGATGAAAATATCTATGTTTGCGATCCATTGAGATCGACAATCCATGTTTTCAATAAGGATGGCAAACGCCTTGCTGAACTGGGCGAGATAGGAAATAAGGACGGCCAGTTCTATTATCCAAGTGATATAGCTTATCTGGGCGGAAATGAATTTGCCATAACCGATACTAATAATGATAGGGTACAGATAGTAAGAATTTCCTTTAAGGAAAAATAGAAATAGGATTCTAACACCCTTCTTATAGATCTAAGTTTGCGCTTTATTGTTCTGTCTTTCTATTTTGAAATCCGAGAAATTCTGCAGCAGGGGATTTTAATCCTTCTTGAGCTTAATGTGAGGTAAAGGCATAAGTAAAGCTATTCTCAAAGGTTGATATTTTTCTAGAATTATGCTACATTAAGTGAAGTAGGTCACAAGCGTTTGAAGGGTGAGGGTACCTCTCAAACGATATTAGGCTATAATAAAAGAGGGGCACAAAGTAATCCACGAACAGGAGGTGAAAAGATGAAAAGAGTGTCTTCTTTGGGTGTTACCTTAGCACTTGTTGTTGCATTTGTATTAACAACTGCTTCTGCTGCTTTCGCCGGAGGTTATTGGGCACCTACAGCAGGACAGAATCCGCACGGCAATTACTCCGACACTGGTGATAAATGTAAAGTCTGCCACGCAGTTCACAATGCTACATCTGGTGGCCAGACTCTTTTGCGCTCATCAAGAGCTGACGCATGTACGTATTGTCATATAAATGGCGGTTTTTCAATCAAGAGACCTTATGGTACTACTCCAGCGAATTATACTACTGAATATGACTGGAATCATACCGATGAGCACGGGGAAGATCAGAGCGCGACACTTTATGACGGTTGTGTAAGTTGCCATAGTGTTCATGGTGCTGATACATTTGGAAGTGCCGCCAAGATTTTAAAGGATAATCCTGGCAAAGCTATTGCGGCCAAAGTCACGAACGAGATAGACTTCTGCCGTGATTGCCATAATAAAGCAGGAGGAAACGTCACATCAGGTGGTTGCATGGGCGGTACCTGCCATCAGAATACGGATGGCAACGGAAGTATCAGTTCGGAATACTACTTAACTACACGTGATGGTGTGACCCACGTAATGACTACAACGCTTACCGGTAACTATTCTACCAAGGTAGCATGGGTTTCTTCAGAAACATGTAGGAAATGTCATCAAGCTGGAAAGGCTTATACTGGTACATACTCACCGCCTCAGGCAGATGGTGATCACTTCCCGCATTATACACCAAGTGCCGTTCAGTTCCTGGATTACAGTTATAGTACTCAGAATACTAATCTAGATCTTGTTTGTATGAATTGCCATACAGACAGTGGTGATGGTAGTTCTTACACATCAGGTGTGGGGAAAACATTCTAATTAGCCATTTGGCAATAGAATATTGAGTTATTGACCTTATTAAGGGTACCAAGCTTTTTGCTTGGTACCTTTTTTTGTGTCTTTTTACCATCCGAACACAGTGATTTTCCTTTATGTTTGTCAAGTTTTACTGGGAATATGACGATATTTGTTATGAACCGTAAAGTTCAACAAAACTCTTTATGGCTCTTATGCTGGAGTCACAAAGGTTGTAAGAATATGTCAGCGGAGGAGGTGAGACCATGAAAAGAATCTTTGCACTCCTGGTAATTTCAGTATTTGCTTTAGTATTTGTCCTAGCAATGACGTCTGTTGCTTCTGCTGCTGGTTACATCACGCCAAGTACAGGTAATAATCCGCATGGTAATTACTCTGATACAGGTAGTAAATGTAAAGTCTGTCACGCGGTTCATAATGCTAGCTCAAGCGGTGAAGCACTACTACGTTCAACAAGATCCGAAGCTTGTGTTTATTGCCATATAACATCGACTTTTTCCATTATAAAACCCTATGGTAGTACTGAAACCAATTATACAACTGATTATGCTTACAACCATGACAATGATCATGCTGGGAACACTTCTGCTAGTCTTTATGGTGGATGTGTAAGCTGTCACAGTGTACATGGTGCCAATACCTTTGGTAGTGCATCTATGATTTTAAAGAATAATCCGGGAAAAGCTCTCGGTACTGTTAGTACTGAGATCGATTTCTGCCGTGATTGTCATAATAAATCTGGAGATAACACTGCCGCGGGTGGCTGCATGGATACCTGTCACGATCAGGATGAAACCACTGAAGGTAATCTCAGTTCGGAATACTACCTCACCACTCGTAATGGCACAACTCATGTAATGACTACGACACTTACCGGCAACTACGGGACTACTGTTGCGTGGATTGCATCCAATACTTGCAGAAGCTGTCATAAAGAAGGTTCCAGTTCTTCTGGAGACAGTTTTCCGCATTATACTCCAAGTGCTGTTCAGTTCCTAGATGATTCATATACAACAGAAGATACCAATCTTGACCTTGTTTGTATGAATTGCCATACAGATACTGGTAGTGGAAGCTCTTACACCTCCGGTGTAGGAACGACATTCTAATGAACGTACAAACTATGGAAGCAAAGATCTCTGTATAGGGTGCCAGTTTTACTGGCACCCTATATTTTTATGCGGTCCTTAGGGGTTTGTTGTTGGCTTAAGGCCATAGGAAATAAGAACGTAAAGGTCTTGCCTGATGTGCGGTTCAAGCAAGAATTAGGGGTGACATAGACCACAATAGTCCTTGTTTTCTTTCAATTTGTTATGGCATCCCCGACAGCCTTCTTGTTTGTTTCTGGTAGTTATTTTGCCATGTTCTTGTTTAAAATTAGGCCCGTGACCGGGAAATTTGTGACACCGATTACAGAAGTCCATATCATGGCATTTCTTACATATTTCTTTTTTCTCAAATGCCGATTCTTTTGCATGGGTTGCTTTATCTGTCCATCCGGCCGGGTGGGGCATCTCAACTCCATGACATTCATTGCAGGATTCTACCTGATGACATCGATCACAGGGGATAGGCTGTAGTGGGGCGCGAGGGAAATCCCGACGTTCAGCCCTCCTGTTTTCTCCTATATCGGAGACATGACAAAGACTGCATCTGGTTGAGACCTGTAAGCTGTTATGGCAAACAGCACATGTGTCCATAGTAGGATAGTTTGGATTTACTACTTTCTCCCCATGGCCTGCCGTATTGTGGCACCCGGTGCATTTGTAACCCTCGTTTAAGAAATCATCGTGTTTAACCCTTATGCCGAGACTTTCAGTTATATCTGATGTTTCTTTTTGATGACACTGCAGGCAAGACTTGTTGCCTACATAGGCAAGGATTGGTTTTTCAAAGGATTCTGACCGGGAAGCTATTATCATTTGGAAGAGATCGGCTTTTTGATTTATATACCCAATTAATCCCGGTACTTGGTGACAGCGAAGGCAGCTTGTCTTGGCGTGACTTGAGCTCTCCCAGGAGAAATAGGATTTCTCCATCTCATGACAACTACGGCAGAATACGGGTTGATCTGTATACATGCTTATAGATGCCATTGCGATTATCATAATTACAAGAAATACTTCAGATAAGGTTATGGTAATTGCTATTTTTCTTTCTTTTGTAAGCTTGGCTCCTTGCTTCTTTGTCTTTTCTTTTTCCGGAGCCCTTAAAAATACTAAAGCAAGGATTATTAATAATATGAGAGCAATTATGAATCCTATTCCGACCAAAAATAAAGCTTCTCTTGGATGAACCCGGGGATTTTTAAATACTTCAATTATTCTATCCAGATTAAACTGTATTGCGATTTGTTTGGCGCTCACAAGATTTGGTGACAAAAAGCGACAACTCCTCATTATTGACCGGTCTTAAGAAAGTATAGCTCAGACCTCATATTTTAACAGCTTTTAATCTATCCTACTTGCTTAACCCCTGTATTTTGTCTTTTACATAAGTATTGTAAGGATTTATTCTTAGAGCAGCCTCAAAAGCTTCTTTAGACTTCTTGTGCTGTCCTTTAATCTTATAGGATTCTCCTAGGCCAATATAACCTTGCTCATCTTTTGGGTCGAGGTTTATCGTCTTTTTCCAGTAAGAGATAGCGGAATCATAATCTTGGTTATCAAAATAACCAACTGCAATATTGAAATGTGCATCCGCGTTATTTGGATCGTATTTGAGTATCTTCTTGTATTCTTTTATTGCTTTGGTTTGGAGCTGTTTGTTTGATTTTCCTGCCATTTCTCTGTAAAGGTTGCCCCGGCTAAAATATATTTGAGTTTGATATGGATTCAACTTCTCTGCTTTATCTAGAATATCAAATATTTTTTCAGCGTCCGCATTGCTTCTGGTCAGTTTATATTCGATAAAATAAGCTTCTTCAAGGAATAAATAGTACTTTGCCTCGGCACTGTTAAGTGAGGTTGCTTTTTCGAAATCTTCAATGGATTCAATGTAGTATTTCGCAGCCAATTGATTATGGCCTCGCATCGCATAAAAGTCAGCCATGAAAGCCAACAATATAGTTAGAAGAAGATATAGGGATGCTAATAGGACTACAGTAAATGCGACTGCTTTAAAAGAAGTTGACTTTGGAAGATCTATTTCGAAGAAATCGTTGTAACCGTCATTTTGAAATTCGGTATTACTCAGGCCGATTCCGGCTAGCATCCAGAAAAGCGGGGCGACTGATATTACGCTGAAGCTAAATTGAAGCTGTACCAGATATGCTACTGTTGCCGCGATAACACCTATTAATAAGGTATGCTCAAAAGTACTTTTCCTTTTTCTTGTACCTGCAGTAAGGGCAAGAAGAAAGGCTGCAATAAGAGCGATATAAGTAGTGAGTCCACAAATTCCTTGGTCTACGCCTACCTGAAGAAGGTCGTTGTGAGCCTTATCTGGAACGGCCTGTTCGGCAATTTTTTTATACCAGTCCGATGGCCGAAATTCAGGGAACACAATTCCATAAGAGTCCAATCCGTATCCAAAAAACGGTCTGTTGGATATCATAGGCAAGCTCATTTTCCATATATAAAGTCTGTTTCCTGAAGTGCCTTCGGTTATTTCGAAAGTGGATAAAGCTCTTTTGCCTATACTTTTGTCGATTCGGGCACTATTTGCGGAAAGGGAAATCAAGTAAAATGCTGAGGAAGTGATTATAAGGATAACAGCAAGAGAAGGGATTAGCTGGCGATAATATGAAACAATATTTTTTCTGCTCTGAAGGATAAAGACGAAAAGACCGACAGCAAGACCTAGCCAAGCTCCTCTGGAAAAGGTGGTTAATAAGGCGCAGATTTGCAGGGAAACAAGGATTGTTATAATCCAGAACCACGCGGATTGTAAAAAATAGGATTCCGATTCTTTCTCTTCCTCAATTTTTATTAGTAAATAGCTGGCAGTCAAAGGGATAGTTATGGTAAGAAACGCTCCCAGGTAAAGAGGATTTCCGAAAGTTGCAAAGCTACGGGAGTCGAACGCGTCCGGCGAAACCGCGATTATTAGTCCCAATCGTTGAAATATGCTTGACAGAGACACTATTAGCGCACTGCCCATCAGGCAGTTGAGCCAATTCTGTTTGGCTTGCCGGCTGTCAAAGTGATTCAAGGTTATAAGAAAAAGTATGGCATAGTTCATTAAGGTAAGGAGACCTTCAAAGCGATATAGCTCCCCGTAAATGCTAATATGCTTATTAATTGACAGGATGGTGGCAATACAGGCGGTCATTAAATAAAAAAGCCAAAAAGCAATGACAAAAGTCCGCTTCAGTTTAATCCTGCTATCTACAATTATTTTTATGAGCCAGGCTGCTATGGATATTATGGTTATCGTTCTCAATAGGAACAGTTTTGGTGTTTCGAAGTAGCTGTAAGTGCAGGGAAGATAAATAAGAGGAAGCAGGAATGTCAGGGCTAACAAGCTGTAGTAGATTGTTCTGTTACAATATTTACTGATCTTGAGTTGCAGATTTTTTTGGTCTTCCTGCTTTTGTACCATTTTTTCTATTACTCTTTCGGCTTGAAGTATTTGGGATTAATATCTCCGGGATGAGTATGCTTCACATGACAATCGTCACAGTCTGTGGGGACGTGACAGTTATAGCATACTTTCTTGCCCGATTTGGCAGTGTGGTCTGCGTGATTTATTATGAAATTTTCTGGATGGGGCATATCAATCTTATGACAGCTTTTACAGAAGCTTTTATTGTGGCAGCGACTGCATGATTCTGGATTTTCCAGACTTAGACGACCGTGAATACCTGGAAAATCGTCGCCGTGAGGTAAATCTGTTTGATGGCATCTTGCGCAGAAATTTGGCTCTTGAAAGCCATGACAAATCTGACATGTTGCCAGATTTCCCATTCCGTGCGTTTCTTTCCAACCTTCTCCGTGGGTAATAGCCCAAGGCCCCGTTTTTTCTGTGGGAGGTTTATCTTTGCGGAAGGGTGAGCCGGGTGATTCGTGGCAAAGTTCACAGTCAGCGCTGTTGCTTTCTCCATTATGGCATTTTGAACAGGTATCCATATGTGGATAAGTTGGATCGGTAGTTCTTGTTCCATGAGCAACCGTATTGTGGCAATCTCCGCATTTGGCACCTTGTTCCAGGAATTCAGTGTGACTTACGATTATCTCATTCTCGGTAAAAGTCTTCTTGATTCTCTTAGCATGGCATTTTTTACAGATCGCGTTGCTCACATTTGCTTTGATTGGTTGTTTGTTATCTCCAAAAAAATAGGCTGCTATCATCCGGAGTACCCCGATTTTTTGTTTATATATACCGATTGTTCCTTTTTCTTGATGGCATTGCAGGCAATCTAAACTTTTATGCGGTGATTTTTTCAGGGTAATGTATTCATTGCGCTCGTGGCATAATCTACAGAACGATGGTTGAGATGTATAGAAGAGTATGCTGATATTCAGTAATAGCAGTATTAAAAAGGCAACACCAAGTAGCGGAAGCCATATTTTCTTCATGTCTGTTCCTTGCTTAGTTCAAATCTATTGTGGTAATTATCCTACTAATAAGCTATTCAAATAAAATGTATTCGGCCAATATCAAAAATGGATCTTTTGTACTTCAAGAATAAGCTATTTATAGTTCCATCAATTAGTATTATTACACAAGCTACTATAACTACTTGAGTTCTCTTTTGTATTCTACAATGGCTATCGTGTTTGTGTAAATAAACACTGCCCAGCTTATCTTGTTTGAAGAGGACGGTTTTGATACTATAGTCACAATTGATTTTGGCCGATTGAACATATGTTATTAGATTATTACCCTGGTGGATAAATAAGGTATGAAAGGGAAAATATATTGCCGAAATTGTCTGAGTTTTTTCACCACATGGCCGATAAAACGTCCAGTCTTCGTGATGGAGTGAAAAATATTGCCTCCCGAGAAAAAGCTTTCTTTTCGGACCTCTTTCAAAAGAGACCATCCAAAAAAAGCCTATTGATACTTCTCATAGTTTTATCGGTTTTTCTTGTCCTTTTACTTTTTCTGGTGCTCCTCAGCGATAATAGAACTACCGAAATAAAAGATAAGCCAACATTCCTTTTTGATATAACCGAGGGGAAAAAAGATTTTAATAGTCCGCTAGGAGTAGCGGTTACGGATAAACGCATTTACGTTACCGATAGCGGTAACAGCAAATTAGTTGCTGTCAATTTGGCCGGGCATTTTCTTTATGAAGTTGATATGCGTGATAACAGGAAAAGCAAGAATTCTTATCCTGTGGGAGTTGCGGTTAATGATGAGGGCGAGATTTACGTAACCGATCTATATGAGTCAATGATAAAACTTTTCAGTGAAGATGGAGAGTATAAAGAAAATTTTCCGAACAGCAAGTATTCATTGAAGAAACCATTAGCACTTGCTTGCTCTGATTCCAAGCTGTACGTAACCGATATCGGCGACCAGACAGTAAAAGTATTTAATCGTGGAGGAAAGTTGCTTACTAAATTTGGTCGGCCGGGAAAACAGGAAGCACAGTTTGGTTATCCAAATGGAGTAACGGTTGCCAATGATGGTACTGTTTTTGTGGCTGACTCAAACAACGGGAGGATTCAAGTCTTTGATGAAAAAGGTAAGTTTTTGAGAGCCTTTGGAGATGAACTTTCTCTTCCTAAGGGAATTGCCATTGATAGCCTTAACAGGGTATTTGTAGCCGACGCACTTTTACACAAGGTGCTGGTTTTTAATAAAAAAGGGAGGTTGTTGTTTTCCTTTAGCGGGGAAGGTCTGTGTAAGATGGCAATCCCGTATGGAATAGCGATTGATAAGGAAACGCGTAGGGTATATATAACCGATAAGGGAAATGATTGTATTTCGGTCTGGGGATACTAATTTCAATTGCCATGATGTTTGGATTGTATGCAGGTGCTATATAAAGCCGGTTGTGTTGTGTTAATTGGCAAGGGTAATGTATAATAATAATTAATTGTGAAAAGATTTACAAATCCAAACCCTGCCAAGGTCGAAGCAAAAATGTTCTACGCTCCATAGCATTGTCTCCAAGTAATGAATAGGTTTAGAAGCTATTGGTAAAGGCTGGATGCGTGTTGATTATATAAAAAAATTATCGCGGAGGCTTTGTGTTGTTTTCCTGTTTGAAATATCCGGGATTCGATTCAATTTGGATTAGTGCCATGACGGAGAAAAAGAGCAAGAAACATGAGTATTTTTTGCTGCTATCGGTTTTTACATTTATTTTAGTAACGGCACTTATGGTATGCTTTTCCTGTTCTTTGGCACTGGCTGCTGACATAACTCCACCGTCGGCTCCTTCAAATCTGATAGCCGTACAAGGCTCGGGAACCACTATTGATCTTTCCTGGACAGCTGCTTCTGATTCCGAATCGGGCATTGACCATTATATTGTTTATCGATATAGTGCAGCAATAAGCGATATCAATAAAACAAACGCGGAAATACTGTCAAACAACGTTACCGGAACAACCTACAATGATTCTGTTGGTATTCCGGGAGAAGAATATTATTACGCGGTAACGGCGGTCAATGGGGTTGATTTGGAGGGAAGCACCTCCAATAGTCCCAGCCAGACAATTCCTGATGGGCCAAATCCGCACGAGAACTACAATGACTTGTCAAATCTCTGCCGGGATTGCCATAGAACACATGGTGCTCCGTCAGGAGCCAATATACTACTTCGTAAATCTCCCGAGATAAATACCTGTTATGTCTGTCATGACGGAACCGGAAGTGTTTATAATATTCAGGTTACCTATCAGGGACAAAGTGCTCATGACACCCAAATATCAGCTCCGGCGATTTCCAATATCAAATGTATGAACTGTCATTATCCTCATGGAACCGGTAATGATTTTATGACCAGACAATCAGAAGAAAGTGTATGTTTTAATAGCGGTTGCCATGATAACGCTACTCATACCAGAACAACCACTATTCTTGGTTGGAACATCTACAATCAGTTTCAGCTCTCATCCTATCATGCTGTTAGTGGTACCACCGGAGACGGTCTTACCGGTGCCAAGATAGAATGTTCCAGTTGTCACGGACCTCACACGGTAAAATATTCTTCCACCTCCCTGGAAAAGATAAGCAATCCGGATAATACATATAATTTGGCTAACGCCACCGGAACCGGAATTACAACACTGACCGATTTCTGCTTAAAGTGTCATGATAGTGCTCCACCCACCCAAACCTGGGGTAGTTCAGTAACATTTGTACCTTACTCCATCACCTTTCCGGTAGTTACTTCATATCCCTTCTTTACCGGGTGGAATAAATCGGCATATACCTCATCCGGTCATTACACTACATCCGGCACCAAAGCATATTGTAATAATTGTCATCATCCTCATGGATCAAATAACGAAAGGCTAACTGCCTATAATTACAACAACACCTCTACCTACGAAGAACAAAAACTCTGTTATGCCTGTCATGGGACTACTCCGGCATCGGGAACAAAAGATATACAGACCCAGGCAACAAAAGCATACCGGCATCCCGTAGGAGACTATACCGGACGGCATTCCGATACTGAGGGACCGTCTGGATTGGATAGTTCCAACAGACATGCCGAGTGTGTTGATTGTCATGATCCTCACTATGCGAGAAACGGTATCCGCAGCTCGCCGTCGAACAGCTATATTTCAGCTTCTCTTTTAGGTGTATACGGAGTTGAACCAACCTGGCCATCGGCTTGGACAAACTTTACTTCAAGGAGCCAGTTTACCGTTACCAGACTAACCAATACTTCTTCTAATTATGAATATCAGCTCTGTTTGAAGTGTCATTCCTACTATGCTTACACCAGCAGTCCTCCTACTTCTCCTTCCGGCGGTTTCACTGAGACCGACCAGGCAAAAGAATTTAATCCTAACAATGCCTCTTATCACGCGGTAGCCGGAGCAAGTAAAGCTAGCTCATATGGCGGATATCAAAGCGGTTGGACCTATACTACCCGGATGGCCTGTACCGATTGCCATAATACCAATGAGACCATAAGCTCCACTGTTCCATCAGGACCTCATGGATCCAGCAACAGTAGCAAGTTCATATTAAAGAGCGGCAAATGGGATGTCTCGGTTACTCCGGCCAACTATACCAGCCCTGCCTCACTATGCTATAGATGTCATAATTTGAGTACTAACTCCGGATTCTGGGGTGGAGGAATGGGTGGTTCTAGTCTGCATTTTATCAGTAAAGGAAGCGGCCTTCAGCATAAAAGCGCTCCTTGCATGAATTGTCATGCAGCTATCCCTCATGGTGGTCAGAGAAGACACATGATTGCCTATACTACTGACGGGAGTCCCTACTATCAAGGTAACGGCGAGGGAATAACTTCCTATACTCCCAATAATACAAAGAGTTATAAAAAAGCGGATTGCACCACTACCAGTGGCTGTCATCATGGTCCATAGCTTTCACATGAAAGACTTTGTATTAAGCTCCTATGATTTTGTCTGTTTGACACGGCAATTTATCTCCTCATTATTTCTTCAGTTTCTCTTGAATACTTAAGATAACAGCTTAAAATAACGATTAATAGAATAGAGCTGTAGTAAATCATTAAAATAGCAGGTTTTAAAGAAAGTACATTAGTGCTTAATGTTTTATTACCATTGTATTGTACTTGTTGGGTGGAGAGATGCCATGAGAGAAAAGGAAAGCAGGAGACGGAAGAGCTCCCTGTTCTTTTCGAACTTTATAGTGTTTTCGGTTGTGGTGCTTGCTATGTGCTTTTCCTGTTCTTTGGCACTGGCTGCTGACATAACTCCACCGTCGGCTCCTTCAAATCTGATAGCCGTACAAGGCTCGGGAACCACTATTGATCTTTCCTGGACAGCTGCTTCTGATCCCGAGTCGGGCATTGACCATTATATTGTTTATCGATATAGTGCGGCGATTGATAGCGGGAATAAAAGCCACGCTGATATCCTTAATAATGCGGTTACCGGAATAACCTACAATGATTCTGTTGGTATTCCGGGAGAAGAATATTATTACGCGGTAACGGCGGTTAATGGCGACAACTTGGAAGGAGCCCTTTCCAACAGCCCTAGTCAGACTGTCCCCGCCGGTCCTAATCCTCATCAGAACTATAGCGATACATCCAACTTCTGCCGGGATTGCCATAGAACACATGGTGCTCCGTCAGGAGCCAATATACTACTTCGTAAATCTCCCGAGATAAATACCTGTTATGTCTGTCATGACGGAACCGGAAGTGTTTATAATATTCAGGTTACCTATCAGGGACAAAGTGCTCATGACACCCAAATATCAGCTCCGGCGATTTCCAATATCAAATGTATGAACTGTCATTATCCTCATGGAACCGGTAATGATTTTATGACCAGACAATCAGAAGAAAGTGTATGTTTTAATAGCGGTTGCCATGATAACGCTACTCATACCAGAACAACCACTATTCTTGGTTGGAACATCTACAATCAGTTTCAGCTCTCATCCTATCATGCTGTTAGTGGTACCACCGGAGACGGTCTTACCGGTGCCAAGATAGAATGTTCCAGTTGTCACGGACCTCACACGGTAAAATATTCTTCCACCTCCCTGGAAAAGATAAGCAATCCGGATAATACATATAATTTGGCTAACGCCACCGGAACCGGAATTACAACACTGACCGATTTCTGCTTAAAGTGTCATGATAGTGCTCCACCCACCCAAACCTGGGGTAGTTCAGTAACATTTGTACCTTACTCCATCACCTTTCCGGTAGTTACTTCATATCCCTTCTTTACCGGGTGGAATAAATCGGCATATACCTCATCCGGTCATTACACTACATCCGGCACCAAAGCATATTGTAATAATTGTCATCATCCTCATGGATCAAATAACGAAAGGCTAACTGCCTATAATTACAACAACACCTCTACCTACGAAGAACAAAAACTCTGTTATGCCTGTCATGGGACTACTCCGGCATCGGGAACAAAAGATATACAGACCCAGGCAACAAAAGCATACCGGCATCCCGTAGGAGACTATACCGGACGGCATTCCGATACTGAGGGACCGTCTGGATTGGATAGTTCCAACAGACATGCCGAGTGTGTTGATTGTCATGATCCTCACTATGCGAGAAACGGTATCCGCAGCTCGCCGTCGAACAGCTATATTTCAGCTTCTCTTTTAGGTGTATACGGAGTTGAACCAACCTGGCCATCGGCTTGGACAAACTTTACTTCAAGGAGCCAGTTTACCGTTACCAGACTAACCAATACTTCTTCTAATTATGAATATCAGCTCTGTTTGAAGTGTCATTCCTACTATGCTTACACCAGCAGTCCTCCTACTTCTCCTTCCGGCGGTTTCACTGAGACCGACCAGGCAAAAGAATTTAATCCTAACAATGCCTCTTATCACGCGGTAGCCGGAGCAAGTAAAGCTAGCTCATATGGCGGATATCAAAGCGGTTGGACCTATACTACCCGGATGGCCTGTACCGATTGCCATAATACCAATGAGACCATAAGCTCCACTGTTCCATCAGGACCTCATGGATCCAGCAACAGTAGCAAGTTCATATTAAAGAGCGGCAAATGGGATGTCTCGGTTACTCCGGCCAACTATACCAGCCCTGCCTCACTATGCTATAGATGTCATAATTTGAGTACTAATACGGGGTTTAAAGGCGGGCCCATGGGTTCAAATCTGCATTTTTCGGGTAAAGGGTCCGGTACCTGGCACAGAAACGCTCCTTGCATGACCTGTCATGCAGCTATCCCTCATGGTGGTCAGAGAAGACACATGATTGTTTATGTAGCTGATGGCAGCCCCTATTATCAGGGAACCGGTATTGGAATAACTTCTTATACCCCGCATGACTCACAAAATTATTGGAAGAATGACTGCAGTACTACTGGCGGTTGTCATTAATTCTGGATTGTATAAAAAAGAAAGACTCGTTAATATTTATAGCGACCTCTCCGATATTTTTTACTTCTATTAATCTAATTTAAAAAGCTTGTAAGATTTAATCAGTCTCTTGTGAGATTAGTTCATGAAAGATATTTGAGTGAATATGGACTAAATAAGAAGATAAGAGGGTGATAAAGAGTACGCCTATAGCAATTCCCACAGTTGAGTTAAGTAGGGGATTTATTATTAAGCTGCCACATCCAATTACCAGTGCTGTAAGGCAAATATATTTGGCCACTATCCTTAGATTTGAGATCACCAAATAGGAACTTTTCTCTATCGCTTCAAGAGGCGTACTGTTCTGATAAATAATAAAAACATCAGCAAATACCAGTAAAAGCAAAACAAAGACCATAAGTAATACCGCAATAGGGAAAGTTATATAGTAGACATCATAAGAGACTCCGGTTTCCAAGAGAAAGCCGATTAGGATTCCAACAATAAGATATAGTGTTGCCATGACAATCATCTTAGGAGCTTTGAATAAAGAATACTTTGCAACTTCAGGAAGGCTTGAAAGATTCAGTTGTTCTTTTTGAAGTAGAGCGAGGTTACAGGATCTAATGTAACTGCTGCTTAATAGTAGAATTATTAAAATAATAAGTATGGATAGATAGAAGATTGAAACCGTTATTGTGCTAAACAGATAATTAAAGAGTATAAGTAAAAATGCGCATCCCAAAAAAATTGAAATGGTATTAATTATTATTAGGGGATAATTTTTTAAAGCAGGAATAGTGTTTCTAAGACCAAGTTTAATAAGAGTTACATTTGCCTGTTTCCGATTGTTTGAGGTTATCGGCAAACACACAAAACCAATTGCGGACAGACTTACCAGAATTGTCAGAAACAAACTCCAACTCAATATGATAAAAGCAAATGTAACAACCAGGGAAAATGGAGTAAGTATGAAAGAAAACATATAAGCCGAAGAAGGAAAGCGCGAAGATAGGTGTTTGAAATTGTTAATTAGGGTTTTGTATACATTATATCGGGTGGACGATAAGGTTAGATCCACCAGTGATTGTTCTATTTGGTTGAATTGATAACCGAAAGGCCAGGAAATGATATCGGGAAGATTTGTTAATTTCTGTTTGGATGCTTCGTTTTTGATCGAAGCCGAATGGTAATCAACCAGAGATGTGATGAGCGGGCTTTCTTCGTGTCCGTATACTACTACGTCTGTACCCGGATAAGTACCTTTCTGAAATGCAGTAACGCTGGTTTTAATTTCTTTCTGTTCCGATACGTTTGTTACCAGAAATATTAGCTGGTTGAAGACAGTGACCGGATTGACCAATATTCCTTCGCTATCGTATGCCCACAGTAGTTGTCCGGTTGAGTTTGATAAGGCGTATAGTTTGCCGTCGTTAGAGCCGAGATAGACGGTGTCTTCATCTATAACCGGTTGAGTGACCACTGAGCCCGAAGAATCAAATCTCCATTTAAGACGATGTTTGATAGTATCAACCGCGGATAATTTTCCATTGGAAGAGCAAAAGAAAACAAGGTTCTTGTGCACAACCGGGGTCGATTCAATACTTTCTTCAGCAGCATATTCCCACTGGGATTTACCTGTATTAAAATCGAGAGCATATAATTTTCTGTCAGTTGATCCGATGTATACTATATTGTCCTTTACCTCGGGTGGATAATGGATTGCGTCTCCGGTTTTAAAGCTCCAGTTCTCTGTGCCGTTTTCGACATCAAGTGCGATTAATCTGCCATCTTCCATTCCGATAAAAACCAGATCTTTGTATACTGAAGGGGAAGTGATATAGCCTCCGCGACTTGAGTAAGTCCACAGAATGTGACCCGATTCTGTATCATAGGCGTGAAGGTTTCCGTCAGGTGTGCTTTGAAAAACTTTATCTTGCCCAAGAGCCACAGAGTAAACATGGTAATAAGGAAGTTTTGGAGAGGGGGAGTATTCGCTTACTATGTCATCCGTGTTCTTCCAGGACTGTTCACCGTTTAGGGCGTTTAGAACATAGAGCGCTCCATTATCGCAGCAGAGGTAAATCATGCCGTCTTTGCCAACAAGGGGGAGGCATGGAACTCGATAGTCTGTTTTAAACTTCCATTTTTGTCTTCCGGTTTGGCTTTCGAGCGCGTAGAGTATGCCATTATTTGATCCCACATAAACCAGCCTATTTCCGGCAGCCGGCATGGCAAAACTCTTACCATCTAAGGTACGGTTCCATTTTCCCCCGACCGGAACTGCTGCATCTCCTCGGTTTGGGAGAAGAAATGTAAAAAGCATAGATAATAAGAGAAAAAAGACCGCTATTGGAATTGCTTTTTTGATTTGTCGATAACCAATAGTCATTGAGTATCCCATTGTTTGCCTTTCATATATTTGCACTTGTAGAATTATCGTTTTTTTTCTTTTGTAACTTTATCTTTTATGTTACCATTACCTTGCTTTTTTTTGCCAAGGTGGATTGATAAATTATGCAGGTTAAGATTCCTGAAGAGTTGCGAGCAGACATAACAGAAATTGAGCAAATTGTGCAAACAGAGACCTATTCAGGCCATGAGATGCTTAAACAGCAGGTTGATGTGGCTAATAATTATTCAATTCTATCTCTGCTTCTATTAATTTCGGCAAAGTTTAGTTGCTACCGTTACGTGGAATTACAGCAAATCGCGGTTGGGCTTGAATTACTGAATAGGGGTGTAAGTAGGCATTATCAGAAAGAAATAGGCAGTCTACGTGAAAGCAGGATTGATAATTTATCTCTTATTGCCGGTGATTATTATTATAGTAAAGGGATTTCCATTGCCTCCAAACTGCAAATAAGTTTTATTGTTGAGGCTATGTCTCAGGCAATTATACAAATAACCGAAGCGCTGACCGAGCTTGATGGAGTCGATACATATACAATCAACGAAATCATTACTAAATATAAGCCTAGTTTGGATAAAAGAGCCTCACTTCACCTGACAGCTTGCAAGCTTGGGTCATTCATCGGCAACGTTAGTGAAGAAATGGCGAAGGCTTTGGAAGAACTGGGTCAGTCAATAGGTGTTCTTCAGCAATTAAATGAGTTAAAAAGCAAGAGTGCGATATATACGGATAATCACAGTGACACTATTCAAAGTTTGGTGGCGAACGCCAAAGGAAAGCTTTCAGTCTTACCAGAGAATACCTATAGCACTTTTTTGGAAGAATGTATTGAAGAGTTCGCATGCGGCACATAGCCAATTACGTGGCAGTAAAATAAACTGCGATTGAATTACCCCGATTTTCATATTTTCAACCTAATAATTTTAAAGAAATGTTTCGACATTTTTGCTAATATAGAGTATTATTTTAGTTGGGGAAATTTTTCACAATAGGGTGTTACCATGCGTCATATTGACTTAGTATTATTGCACGCGCCGAGCGTGTATGATTTTAGAGAGACTTCCATTATGTTTGGGCCCATAAGTGATCTTGTGCCCTCTACTCCTATATTTGAGATGTATCCTATCGGTTTTGTCGCTCTTTCCGAATATCTCGAACGTTGTGGGTTTTCCGTTCGAATTGTAAATATTGCGGTAATGATGATCAAAGATCCCAATCTGAATGTCGAGAAGCTAATTGCCTCCTTAAATCCCCGTGCTTTTGGAATTGATTTGCATTGGTTGCCTCACGCCCATGGCAGCCTGGAAATAGCCGGTATTGTTAAGAAATATCATCCGGATACTCCGGTGATTTTCGGGGGTTATTCGTCGACCTATTATGAGAAAGAACTGATTACATATCCACAGGTTGATTATGTACTAAAAGGAGATTCGACCGAGCTTCCTTTGAAAGAACTGCTGGAATGCATAAAGAAAGATACTGAGCCAAGCTCCGTTCCTAATATAACCTGGAAAAATAAGAAGGGAGAAATTCAGTCCAATCCGATTAGCTATGTTCCCGATAACATCGATGGCATTAGTCTTGACTGTACTCATATAATGAGATCGGTTATTAGGCACCAGGATCTTATGGGTCATGTACCTTTTGAGAATTGGTTGGACTATCCGATAACACCTGTTTTAAGTTGTAGGGGATGTAAATATTGCTGTGCAACTTGCGGCGGTTCTGCATACGGCGGAAAAAAATATTTAAACCGAAGAAAGCCGGCTTTTCGTGATCCTCAAATGCTGGCTGAAGATATTGGGAAAGCACAGCAATATTTAAAAAGTCCGGTCTTTATATTTGGTGATATAAGGCAGGCCGGGGATGATTACGCGGATAAGTTTCTTGATGAGTTAAGAAAAAAGAGAATAACCAGTCCGGTTGTTTTTGAATTCTTCACTCCGCCGCCTAAAGAATTCTATGAGAAGTTACATTGGGCGGTTCCCCATTACAACATTGAGATATCACCCGAATCGCATGACGAAGAAATAAGATTTGCCTTTGGCAGGCCTTTTTCCAACGAGGATATGGAGTCAAGTATAAAGTATGCTTTAGAGAATGGTTGCGAGAGAGTGGATCTGTTTTTTATGTCCGGATTACCGAAACAAACACCGCATTCAGTCCTGGAAACCGAAGACTATGCCGATTACTTGCTTGATAAATTTAATAGCGATCAGAGAGTTCACTTATTTGTCTCACCGTTAGGGCCGTTTCTTGACCCAGGCAGCCTAGTTTTTGAAAATCCCGAAAACTTTGGGTATAAGATAATCCACAAAACCCTGGAAGAACATCGTCAGGCTTTGACCCAACCAAGTTGGAAGCACCTTCTGAATTATGAGACAGAGTGGATGTCAAGAGAAGAACATGTAGAGTGTATTTATGATACCGCTCTGGCCTTGAATAGAATTAAAGCCAAACACGGTGTTATTTCTGACGAAGTTATGATAAAAGAGGAAGCCCAGGTTATTGAAGCAAGGAAATTTATGCATGAGATCGAAAGAGTAGCTGCGAGTCCGGATGAAGCTTATAGAAACACTAAGCTGGAAGAACTAAGGCTTGAGGCAAACAAGCACGCAAATGCTCCTGGAAGTCAGATAAAAGAACTGGAATGGCGTACAAATATATTTAGTATAAACGTTCCTCGAGTACTGCACACACTTCTTTTTGAGAACACAAATTCCCGTGTGTCTGTGTTTAGTTTATTGGGCTTAATGCTGAAGATATCCCTCATTCAAGGCGGACGCTTGCTCAGGCAGGTTCTACCAAGCAGAAGCTAACCTCCAATTTCCCGATGTATTAAAGGATATCAATAGAATAAAGATAAGCTTTGTCTATGCTTATTGATTCAAAGGTAAAACAGTTTTAAAAACCTATCGACTTCTGCTATCTTTAAAGAGGTGATCTTTATTTGGAAAAATCTAAGGTTATTTCAATCAAAATCAAAAAGGACTTATTGGAAGTCGAGAAAGCGATAACCGGCGTTTGCGCATCGGGAGAAAGACTATTGAGCGAGACTTCTCTGGCAACTCTGGAAGCTGGCGGCAAGAGGCTTCGTCCGGCTCTTGTTTTGATATCCGGTCAGATTGGCGAGTATGATTTGAACCGCCTTATCCCGGCTGCGGCAGCCATGGAGCTTATTCATATGGCTTCTTTGGTGCATGATGATATTTTGGACGGAGCCGCAACCAGAAGAGGAATACCGACTATCAACAATGTCTGGGGAAACCCGGTTGCTGTCACAACCGGAGATTTTTTATTTGCCAATGCTTTTGTCCTGCTGGCAAGGATAAACAATGCCGAGGTTGATAATACAGCTTGCGATGCCGCTCTTTCTCTCAGTTTAGGGGAACTCTATCAAATGCAGACTGTCCACAGTAGTAATCAAAACTTGGATGATTATCTAAATAAAATTTATCATAAAACCGCTGCCCTATTTGCTGCATCCTGTGAAATCGGAGCAATTTTGGCCAAAGGTTCACGGCAGGAAGTAAAATCTCTGGCTGAATATGGTAAAAATCTTGGAATGGCTTTTCAGATCTACGATGATGTCTTGGACCTGGAAGGTTCGGAAGAAGCATTGGGAAAACCGATCGGGATAGATCTTAAGGACGGAACTGTAACGATGCCTATTCTTTTTGCTTTGGAAGAAACCAAGAGAGATGCTAAGCTCCGTAATGTAATTGAAAACGTTTCGCCGGATCAAGCGGAAATAGAAGAGGCAATCCAACTTGTTCATAATACAAATGCCATAGAAAGAACCAAACAGGAAGCTCAGAAATATATAAAAGCAGCAATCGATGAGGTAAAAGACATAAGTTCCAAGAAGACGAGAGATGATTTAACTGCAATCGGTGAGTTTGTGGTAAGGAGATATCATTAGCGAGAGCGCAAGGAACTTATGTAGCGGGGCAGTCAATGTGATTTAGAATACTTTATACTTGAGCTTTAACAGTGTATGCTTATATATGAGATAGTAAGTGTAGTGAGCGATGTGAGAGAAACCGGCAAAGTAATTGAGCTTAAAGGCAACAATGCGGTAGTTGAGCTTGCACGATCCGAGGCATGTAAGACGTGCGGAATTTGCCACATGGGAGCAAATCCAAAAAAGATGTTGACAGAAGCCTTAAATCTGGCGCATGCTGAAATAGGAGACGAAATATTTATTGAACTGGAACCAAAAAGGACCTTGATTGCCTCGTTTATTGTATATATATTACCTCTGGTGTTCCTTGTGCTGGGCTATTTGCTAGGAAGTTTTCTTTCCTTAAACTTAATTCGGCAACAGTTTGCTGAAGCAGGAGGTATTATAATCGGTTTTATTAGCTTTATTATTTCTTATCTGTTTATTAAGAAGATCGATGAGCGTGTTTCGATGATAGCGGAATTTCAACCGATAATAACTAAAAAGGTAAAAGATAGTAAATAAGGAGAGTAGGTGAAATTGGAATGACGAAAGATGATTTCTTTGAGGGGGAAACAAAAAAGGGAGGATCTGCGCCTAAGAAGAAGGATAAAAAAAGCTCCAAAGATAAAAAAGGCGGTGCTGCTTTTGCTTATGCCATCAACCTATATTTGGCAATTGCTCTTATAGTAACTGCTTTTGCCGTAGGATTCGTGGTAAGGCCGTTTGTTCTGCCTTCGGATGAAACCTCAACCACCACAGAAGAAGGAACGACAATGGAAGCACCACCACTTTCGGAAGAACAGATGCAGGGCGGTCAAATGCCTGAAGGTCACCCACAAGTAGGGACGGAGGCAACGTCGACTCCTTCCGAGACAACAACTCCCTCGGGAAACCAGTAAACTCCGGCAGTTCCTTATGGAGAATATTTTTGGGTAAGGTCGGTGCGGAAAGGAAATTGGATGCTTAACAAGGAACAGTCGTCGCTGGTTGTGAAAATTGTCGCAGCTATAATCGGCTTGGCTTTTATTGGATCATTATTTTATGGACTGGTTCCTAGCTCCGAGAATTCGGAATCATCACAAGATACGGGCAATGATGAGCTGAGATCATATTCTCTTCGAGTTCAGGAGCTGGAAAAGGTGTTGAAGGAAGATCCAAATCAGGCAAATGTACTTTATGAGCTGGGAGGCGTGTATTACCAATGGGGCGAAGCTCTAATGAATGCAAACAAAGCCGATGAAGCGTTTGATAAGTTTGATGAGGCTAGCAAAGCCTTACTGAAATCAATGGAAATAAAGCCTAATGTAAATATTCAAGCATTGATGGGAAATATCTCCTTTGACTGGGGTATGGGTCAAAAAATAGCGGGTAAAAAAGAAGAATCAAAAGCCAAATTTCAGGAAGCAATCAATTATTATGAAAAATATCTGGAAGCTGATCCTAAGAATACAGAGGTTAGAACGGATATGGGTATTTGTTATTTTGAAACAGGAGAAGCGGATACCGCAATATCGCATTTTAACGAGGTTCTAAAAATCGATCCAAAGCATGTGCAGGCTTTATATAATCTTGGCTTGGTTTCTTATCAGTCGGGTAAAAATGATGAGGCAAAGAAGGCCTGGAATAAATATTTGGAGATTGAGCCAAGTGGGGCAAATGCTGATTTTGTTAAAGACCGGCTGAAAGAGATGGAAAGTAAACAATAATCTGTAAAGACTTCCAACAATCTGGCATATTCCGTCCTTAAACAGGGAGATGGTTTTGGGTGTTTGCTAATCGGTCTGAGGCTGGACAGAAGCTTGCGCAAGAGCTTCTGGAATATAAAAATGAGAATCCAATTATTATGGCAATCCCCCGCGGAGGCATTGTTGTAGCCGATCAAGTAGCCCAGTTTTTAGAATGTCCTTTGGATATTATTATTACCCGCAAGATAGGTGCTCCCGGAAATCCGGAGTTGGCAATGGGAGCAGTTTCCGGACCGGACAAAGTCATAATCAATGAAGATATAAAATACGGCCTTCGGGTTTCGGATGACTATATAGAGAAGGAAGTAGCAAATCAACTAGAAGAAATAAAACGACGGCGCAGCATGTATCTTGGGCAGAAGTTGCCTCTGGACTTAAAGGGCAAACCGGTAATTATTATTGATGACGGGCTGGCAACGGGCTATACGGCAATAGCGGCGATTGATGCGATTAAAGAAGAACATCCATCTAAAATCGTGCTGGCTGTTCCAGTAGCGTCTTCGGATACTTGTCAATTTATATCGAGTAAGGTTGATAAAATTGTTTGTTTGATGAAGCCGGAGATTTTTTACGCGGTCGGGCAATTCTATATGGATTTTTCTCAGACAACCGATGATGAAGTTATTGAAATAATGAGAAAATATCATTGATGCTATTTTTATTTGTTTAGTATAGAATGAAATTAAATGGGAACTATTTATCTTCAGCCATTTGGCGACATTAATTACTCGGCTCTCCTTTATATTAAAGAAAACTTGGGTGATAAGTTTTCTTTGGGCTGTCGGATTGGCGTAAAAAATAAATTACCGGAAGAGAAGTATGATTCATCTCGTAGGCAGTATGTTGCCGGTACATTTTTATCTGAATTGGGGAAGTTAGTACCTCGGGATGCTTTGAAGGCTCTTGCTATTGTCAATGAGGATCTCTATGCTTCAAATCTAAATTTCGTGTTTGGAGAAGCTGAAGTCGGCGGAAAGTGCGCGGTGATCTCCCTTTTTCGTCTCTATCCGGAATTCTATGGATTTCCTCCGGATTCGGCTGTTTTCTATAAGAGAGTGTTAAAGGAAGCAATTCATGAACTCGGGCATACTTTTGGATTAGGACACTGTAGGCGTCCCGATTGCATTATGTTCTTTTCCAATTCTATTACTGATACTGATAATAAAAGTGAGGATTTTTGTTCTGCTTGCTTAACTCAGCTACAGAAAGCGGTTAAAGACATGGGTAATTGATTGCTGCTTTTTTATGTATGTGGTTGTTATTTGATTTGCGGACAAAAAGTATGGTTTATATGGCTTTTAGCTGAAGAAAATTAGTAGTATTTAAAGGAATTGTTTTTTTCCTGTAGAATTATCTTAAGGTTTAGCCGCAAAAGCCTCGAAGTCGGATGTGAGGATAATCTATATGCTTACTTGGTTGGTGTTTCTTATAAATTAGTATCAAAATGATAATTTGTTTAGTCTGGAGGAATTATTAGTTGGCTGATAAAAAGATGGGTTTTTTGGAGCATTTGGAGGAACTTCGCAAGCGTCTTATGGTGTCCGTTGGCGCTATTTTAACGGCGGCAATTACCTGCTATTATTTTTGGCGCCCCTTATTAAGGATTGTAAAAAGGCCTCTTGGAGATTATAAGCTACATTATTTTAATGTTATGGAGCCTTTTATCGGGCGCTTCAGGATTGCTATATTTGCCGGTGTTTTTGTAGCTTTCCCTATATTGCTTTATCAGGCACTTACTTTTGCCGCTCCGGCTATGAAGAGCAAGGAGAAGAGATTTGTTTATCCTATGATAGTCCTTATGTTAATTCTCTTTGTTTGCGGTGTTATTTTTGGCTACTATTATCTGCTACCCATAAGTATCAAATGGCTTTTTTCACAAGGCGAAGGTCAATTGGCGCCTACCCTTACTTTTGACGGGTATGTTAATTTTGTGGGTTTATTTTTGCTTGCTATGGGAGTTGGATTTGAAACCCCGATAATCATGCTCTTCCTGATTAAGGTTGGTGCGGTATCGGTGGCAACTCTTCGTAAGAATTGGAGAGTTGCGTACGTGACGATTCTCGTAATAGCGGCGATAATCACTCCCGATTGGAGCCCGGTCACAATGTTTGTAATGTCTCTACCAATGTTGATTCTTTATGAGTTAAGCATGCTTCTAGCAAGATTTTTCTAAGTGATATAGTTTTGGTAATGGTTTACAGGGAGGTGATATAGAGAAATTAGTGGACTGGCTTTATGGTCCGCTTTTTCTTTTGCAATTTCGGGCAACTGAAAATGCATGATATCTGTTTGGTGTATTTTACCAGTACTGATCCAAGATTATTTTAAGGAGGTGTTCTAGTAGTGCATAAAGTCTTTAAAGGTATTAGCCGTCGGGAGTTCTTGAAATATTGTGCGAGTATTGCTGCTATGCTTGGTTTGTCTGAAATGTATGTTCCTCAGATTGCTCAAGCCCTGGAAGACGCAGTAGGAAAAACCCCGGTAGTTTGGATAAACGGTCAAAGTTGTACCGGTTGCACAATCTCGACCATTAACTCAAGAGAACCAACTGCGGCTGATATTATTCTAGATACAATCTCTATTAGGTTTATGGAAACAATTATGGCTAGTGCTGGAGATTTGGCTATTAAGATACTTGATGACACTATTAAGGAAGAAAAGGGCAAATATATTTTGGTAGTTGAAGGTGGCGTTCCGACTGCGGAGAAAGGCCGTTTCTGCAATGTAGGGGAAAAGGACGGAAAGCCGATCAGTTTTGAAGACTGGGTAAAGAAAGCTTCCAAGAACGCACACGCGGTAGTGGCAATCGGAACCTGCTCAAGCTTTGGTGGTATCCCTTCAGCAAATCCGGAAACAAAGGTAAAGCCGGTAAGTGAAGTTCTGGAGGGCACGCCGGTGGTAAACATTTCGGGTTGTCCGCCTCACCCGGACTGGTTTGTAGGCGCTTTGGTTAAATTGCTATTATTCGGAAAAGATAAACTGGTAAAAGACCTCGATGACCACGGACGTCCTCTGGAGTTCTACGGGAGTACAATCCACGATAATTGTCCGCGAAGGCATTGGTTTGAGGCCGGGCAGTTTCTTAAAGATTGGAACGATCCAGATCAAGCTCATTTATGTTTACTCTTAAAAGGATGTAAGGGTCCCCAGACTTTTGCGGATTGTCCCGAAAGACACTGGAATGACGGTAACAATTGGTGTATAGGTGCTAATGCTCCTTGCCACGGATGTGTTCAACCTGAGTTTTACAAAGGTTTTGCGCCGTTATACGAAAAAATGCCCGATATTAGCATTCCCGGTATAGCCGGCTTCGAAGTTAGTGCCGATAAGATCGGAGCCATCTTAGGTATTGCCACTCTTGCCGGCATCGGTGTTCATTTTGTCGGCCAAGTGGCGACGGGTAGGTTAGGAAAAGGCGGCCCAGAAGAGGGGGGTGAGCAGTAAATATGGCTGAAAAAGTTGTCATTGATCCGGTAACAAGGATCGAAGGTCACCTAAAAATTGAAGTTGAGATCGAGGATGGAAAAGTAAAAGATGCATGGAGCACGGCAAGTATGGCCCGTGGTTTTGAGATACTGCTAAAAGGGAAAGATCCACGAGACGCACAGGTGGTATGTGAGAGAATTTGTGGTGTTTGTCCCGCGGCTCACGGTATGGCGGCATCACAGAATTTGGATGAGGCTTTTGGTGCTGAAGTACCGGCCAATGCGCGCATTATCAGAAATCTCATTGTAGGAGCGAATTTTATACAGTCACATATTCTTCACTTCTATCACTTGCAGGCTCTTGACTATCTTGATGTGACAGCTGTAGCCAAGTATCAGGGAAACGATCCTGCACTGGTTACCGTGAAGGACAAGATAGTGAAACTAGTACAAGCCAATGATACTTTTCCTTTAACCCCTCGCTATGATCCGGATGAATTCTCGGTAAACGATCCTGATATAGTCGCTTTGGCCGTTGCCCATTATTTACAGGCTCTTGAAATGAGAAAGAAGGCGCACGCAATGCTTAGCATTTTTGGCGGCAGAATGCCTTCTTATGTAAGCTCGGTTCCGGGCGGGGTTACGGTGCATCCGACTATCGATATGATCGCTGCTTTTAAAAGCTATTTAAAAGAATTTGTGGATATCGAAAATGATGACAGAGGGTTTATTAAAGATGTCTATTACACGGATGTTCTAACCCTGGCCACCGGCCCTCTTCTTCCCCTGGGAACATTGGGTGTCGGAAAGGCGCACGGCAATTTTATGTCATTTGGCATGTTCGATCTTGAAAAGTCAGGCGATTACAAGAACCGATTTCTACCATCCGGTATCATAAAAGACGGAGAATTATCGGAAGTGCGGGATTTAAATCCCGATAAGCTTGCTGAAGATGTTAAATATTCGTGGTATACCGAGGATTGCGGGGGGAGACATCCAAGTGATGGAAGAACCGAATTTGAGCTGGACAAGAAAAGCGCATATAGTTTTTCGAAAGCGCCTCGCTATGACGGGAAACCGGTTGAAGTTGGACCGCTAGCCCGTATGCTTGTTAAGAAGGATAAGACTCTCCTCGATCTTGCAGCCAAGCATAATATAGAGCCTACCGGCGCGCTAGCCAGGACAGCGGCTAGAGCGATTGAGTGCCTTCTTGTGGCCAAAGCTATGCACGAATGGTTGGATGAACTAACTCAAAATCTAAAAGCTGGAGTCGTCGATATTTGTGACGACAAAGAAGTTCCTAGCAGCGGCAAAGGCATGGGATTGGTAGAGGCTCCCAGAGGTTCTTTGGGTCACTTTGTCGAGATTGAAGGTAAAAAAACCAAGAATTACCAGGCAGTTCCTGCTACTATTTGGAACGCATCACCTCGCGACGCCAAAGGAATAAGAGGCCCGATTGAAGAATCACTGATTGATACTCCGGTGCCGGACCCTAAAAATCCCAACAATATTGTGCGGATAGTCAGATCGTTTGATCCATGAATTGGCTGTACGGTTCACGTGATTGAACCTAAATCAAATAGAATCCGTAAGTTCCGGATTAACTAGGGGGTAGAAATGGCTAATGTAAAAGCTGAAAATCATCCTCTAACAGCTATCGTCTTGCATTGGGCGCATTTGCTGTCAATGGGACTACTACTTATATCCGGCTGGTATATTCATAGCCCGTTTTTTGCCGGCGGAATGGGTATCATGAGATACATCCATTTTCTGGCAATGTATGTTGTTGTCTTGATTTTGGTGGCTCGCGTTTATTGGGCATTCTTTGGCACTGCTCATGATTTTCATAATTTTGCACTGATGCAAAAGGAGAATAAGGGCAAATTTATTCCTACTTTGTTGTACTATTCGTTTATTCGAAAAGAGCATCCGCGGACGGGCAAGTATAATCCGATGCAGAAGATGACCTATCTTATCTGGCCGATTTTGCTAATTCTACAAGCTTTGACCGGATTTGCTCTTTATTCCGGCAACATTTTCGGTATGTCCTTTTTGTATGCGCCTTATGCCATGAAATGGCTGATTGATCTCTGTGGCGGCCTTGCTAACGTTAGAATTATCCACTATCTTATTATGTGGGTTTTTATTCTGACCGTGGCGGTACATGTTTATCTTGCCCTTGCTGAAGACATTAAGGAATTTGGGTCGATGTTCTTCGGGATTGGAATGAAAGAAAAGAGAGGTTAATGGGAGAAGAAAAACAATCGAAACGGAATAGTCAAAAAAAGATTGTAATCCTTGGAGCCGGAAACTTGTTACTTAAGGATGAAGGCATAGGCGTTCACGTTGTACAGAGGATGGAACAACTGGATTTGCCGGAGAATGTGGAGCTTGTTGACGGCGGAACCGCGGGTATCAATCTCTACCATTTAATAGAGGGAGCAAGCAAGCTTATCATTATTGATTGTGTTGATGCGGAAGACGAACCGGGTGCTATTTTTCGATTTCAGCCGGATGATGTTGACATGCCTACTAGGGATGCGACCGTTTCCTTTCATGACATAACTCTATTGGAAGCTCTGGAATTTGCCAAACAGGAAGGGGGTGAAGTTCCGGAGACAATTATAATCGGAGTGCAGCCCAAGGAGATTGAATGGGGGCTGGAATTGACACCGGAGCTTGAAAAGATTGTTCCCGAAATAATCGAGGTTGTTCTAAAAGAGCTTAAGTTGAAATAAGTAATTGTCTTGCGGATTTTGCTATTTTCAGGATAGTGAAATCACTATTTTTAAATAATTTTGATGGCACCAATACAAATACACGGAATTGGCAGAAAGGGAAGGCTTTACCAGGTAGCAAGCCTTCCTTATTTGCTTTTAAATAAGCTTTCATTTAATATTTATACTACGTGCCAAAAAAAGGTGGGCAAAATGCATGAACTCGGGATAACGGAAAATATTGTTTCTATAGTGCTAAAACATGGTGAAAAAGAAGGCGCTAAAAAGATTACTAAAATTACTTTAAGAATTGGAGAACTGACACAGGTAGTGGGAGATTGCATACAGTTTTATTTCGATCAATTAAGCAAGGATACAATTGCCGAGAACGCTGAGCTCATAATAGAGTATATTCCGATAAGGGTTCGCTGTGCGGACTGTGGCAGCGAGAAGGAAGCTTCAAATTATGATTTTACCTGTCCTTCCTGCGGAGCGATTTGCACCGAATTCATTTCAGGTCGGGAATTCTTGGTTGACGATATTGAAGTAGAATAATATTTGGTTAAAATTAGAAAGGCTTTATGTAATAAAAAAGTCTTGAATTGCACGACATAAATACCAGGAGGTTTGAATGAAAGTAGATGTTTTAGAAAATATTTTATCGGTAAACGAGAAGCTGGCTGAAGAGAATAGAGATCTTTTTGACAAGAAAAAAATATTTGTTATTAACCTTATGGCTTCTCCCGGGGCCGGGAAAACAAGCTTTATCCTGAAAACGATAGCCGGCATCAAAGACAAATTTGAAGTAGCGGTTATTGAAGGCGATGTCGCATCACAGGTTGACGCAGAAAAGATAAAAGCTCACGGCATTCCTTCAGTGCAGATCAACACCGGCGGTGCCTGTCATCTTGAGGCAAATATGATCAAAAATGCGCTTGAACACCTCGATCTTGATAATGTGGATGTTCTGGTGATAGAAAATGTGGGGAATCTTGTATGCCCGGCTGACTTCAAATTGGGAGAAGATTTAAAGGTACTTATCTTGAGCATTCCCGAGGGCGATGATAAACCACTTAAGTACCCTTTGATGTTCGCGGAAACCGACGTGCTTATTCTAAATAAGATTGATCTTTTGGAATTAAGTGATTTTGACCAGGATAAGGTCAAAGATGTTACCCATAAATTAAATCCTGATCTAAGAACTTTTAAATTATCCTGTAAAAGCGATGAGGGAGTTAAGGAATGGGTAGATTGGCTCATTAGTCGCATAGATGAAGCTATATAGGTAATTGGTAAACTAACTGCTAAAATAGGGGTTTTAGAAAATGACCAAATTGATTGTTAGCGAAAAGAATAATACAGCAAAGAGGATTGCCAGCATATTATCCGGTGGCGAGTCCAAGACCGAGAAAGTTTATAATATCCCGGTATATCTTTATGAAAGTGGGGATGAAGAGGTAACGTGCATTGGGCTCAAAGGACATATTCTCAAAGTCGATTTTCCTCAGGAGTACAGCAATTGGAAGGATATCGAACCAATCAAGCTGGTCGATGCTAAGATAATAAAGATACCGATTCAAAAATCCATTATCAACGCTCTTCATAAGGTTGCCAGGGGAGCGGATGAAGTAATAATTGCTACTGACTTTGACCGTGAGGGTGAACTGATCGGCGTCGATGCAATAAATAAAATCCTGGAAGTGAATCCGGATATTAAGATTAAAAGAGCAAAATTTTCCTCTCTCACATCTCAGGAGATAAAAGGCGCTTTTACCGACCTACAGGAGGTTTACGAAGAACTAGCTAAGGCCGGAGAAGCGAGGCAGGATATAGACCTGGTTTGGGGAGCTACTTTGACCAGGTTTCTTTCATTGGCTTCTTCGCGATTGGGAAGACAGTTTCTTTCGGTGGGGAGGGTGCAAAGTCCCACACTTTGTCTGATTGCGGAGAAGGAAAAAGAGCGAGCAAGTTTTAAGCCCCAACCATATTGGCTAATTAAGGCAATATTTGAATACAGTGGAGAGCAGTTTTCGGCGGTTCACAAGAATGATAAGTTCTGGAAGAAAGAAGAAAGCGAAAAAGCACTAGCTAATTTAACCGAGACAGGTAAAATCACAGCTGTTGATGCCAGCTCACGGTCGGTTCAACCACCCGCTCCTTTTAACACAACAGCTTTCTTGGCTGCCGCGGCTTCGATAGGGATTTCGCCGGCAGCGGCGATGAGAATAGCAGAGAACCTATATATGGAAGGATTAATAAGCTATCCCAGGGTTGATAATACTGTCTATCCCGCGACTCTTGATTTTCGGGAAATCCTTACTACATTAGAAAAAGTTCCGGTTCTTGGTAAATTGGCGGCTGAGGTGAACGCACAGGATCAGCTTAAACCGACCAGAGGCAAGAAACAGGCAACCGATCATCCTCCGATCCATCCAACCGGAGCAGCTAAAAAAGGTGATATGAAGCCTCAGCATTGGAAGATCTATGAACTTATTGTTCGCAGGTTTCTGGCGACGCTTTCTTCAAGCGCGGAAGTAAAAAGTGTTAAAACGGAAATCGATGTCAACCGGGAGCTCTTTATCGCTAAAGGGAGCTGGGTTACTAAAGAGGGTTGGTACAAGTTTTACCATTATAGCCGGAAAAAGGATGAACGGATTCCAGATATGAAGGAAGGCGATGAAGTCAGAATGGTTGAGCCTATTTTTGAGGAAAAGGAAACTCAGCCACCGACACGCTATAGCCAGGGTAAGCTAATTCAGAAGATGGAAGCTCTGGGATTGGGCACCAAAGCTACAAGGCATGAAATAATAAAGGGACTCTATGACCGGGGTTACGTCCATGGCGATCCGGTGATTCCAACAGATACCGGAATAGCGGTGGCGGAAGCTCTAAGTGCTCACGCCAGGGAAATATCCACTCCGGAGATGACCGCGAAGCTTGAAGAAGAAATGGATAAAATCGCGGATGGGAAGCTCGGACGTGAGGCGGTTGTTGAGGATTCACGGAAGATGCTTAGCGGCGTTATGCTGAATCTGGATAAGAACCGATCTAAAGTAGCCGAAGCAATAAGAGAAGGTATCCGGGGCGATAAGATAGTCGGCAAGTGTCCCAAATGTGAAAGCGATTTGAAAGTCATCCGTGCTAAGAAAAGTAAAAAGAGGTTTGTCGGCTGTACTGGATACCCGGATTGCAGCAATAGCTATCCTCTTCCTCAATATGGAGAAATCATACCGCTGAATGAGGTTTGCGAACACTGTTCCTCTCCTAAGATAAAAGTGCTTTCAAAACGCCCTTGGGTGTTGTGTATAAATCCTCAATGTCCCGGAAAAATGGAAAAAGTGTCGGCACAACCCAAGAAAGAGAATTCCTCATAAGAAGATTTCCTGATAAAAGGAAGATGGGCGAAGCTTATGAGCGGTGTTAAAAGAGGTTTTTTCTTCGTCGACATTATACTTGCCCGATGCAAATACGCTCCCCGTATTATTCTTGATCTATGTCCCGGTTCAGAGACTTTTGAGCTGGCGGCAAGATTACCGCAGAGCTTGGTTGTCGGACTTATTCCACCTGATGAGCGCAAAAGAATAGCGGCCCTACACAGTGATTGGATGGAAAAAAGAGGAGTTTGTAATGTAAATCTCCTCCTTGGCCGGCATAATGATCTTCCGTTTGAGGACGGCACTTTTGATCTGGCACTATATAATGGGACATTGCTGGAGTTTAGTCCGGATAGAGAGCAGTGTAAAAAAATATTAAGCGAAATTTACCGGGTTTTGTCTATAGAAGGGGAAGCCTTTCTCTATTTTCTCCTGGATCAACCGTCTTTATCCCAGAAGAACAAGGATGCGAGTCATATTGAAATCAATGCGGAGGAGATAATTGGGCAGTTGGGTGAAATGGTGTTTATTGAAGAAATACAAATTGCAAGAAAAGAGTTGAATTTAGAGGTAGCTTTTAAGAGAATTAGATAATTGGGAAATTATATTGACGACTATTTTTACAAAACAAAAAAATAGGAGGGATAATCGTGCAGCGATTAAAATCGTTATGGTTAGTATTGCTGGTAATTTGTTTGTTGTCTTCTTCGCTTCTTGCTCCTCTTGCTTGGGCGGAAGAGTCCGGTTCTGACACTTCAACTAATGTTGAACAGCAAGAAGTAGTTACCCTGGGGGCAAATCTGAATCAATCTCAAGTTAATAAGATGTTGGATATATTTGGTGTTGAGCAAGACGATCCCGACGTAAAGATACTGAAAGTTACCAATCAGGAAGAAAGGCAATATCTTAAAGGGCTTGTTCCCGATAAACAAATCGGTACTAGAGCCATATCTTGTGTTTATGTAAAAATCCTTGGAGAGGATAAGGGTATAAGCGTAAAAACCAAAAACATCACTTTTGTAACCGAACAAGCTTATGCGAATGCTCTGGTAACGGCTGAGATAAAAGACGCGGAAGTTTACGCCGCGGCTCCTTTTCCGGTTTCAGGAACCGCTGCGCTTACCGGCTTATTTAAGGCGTATGAGGAAGCTACCGGAAAAGAAATCCCGGAAGAGGCAAAGAAAGTTGCCACTGAAGAGTTGGTTACTACCGGTGAAATAGGGGAGGAAACCGGTGAGAAAAAGGGCGTAAGTGAATTAATGAGCCGGGTTAAAGAAAAGGTTGTAGAAGAAAATCTTGACGATCCGGAACAAATAAGAGAAGTTGTGGAGGATGTTGCCAAGGATATGGATATAGATCTTACTTCCGACCAGATTGATAAGATAGTATCTCTGATGGAAAAGATATCCAAGCTTGATTTGGATGTTGGGGATCTCCAAACTCAATTGGACGATATTCGGTCGAAACTGAAAGGATTATTTGGGAACGAAGAAGCCAATTCAACTTGGGATAAGATTGTTGATTTCTTTTCCGGTCTTTGGGACAAAATAAAAGGCCTCTTTGGTTAGTGCTTATTCTGGTTAAATAATAATTCTTTGTATTCAGCTATATAATTATTTGGCAGAGCAACTTGTGTGCTGCGTTTTGTTCTGTGTAAAGCATTTTTTGTAAGAACTTGTTTGATAAGAGTATTAGAATGGATATATTAACGTTATGCAGGAGGCGGAATGAGCAAAGTAAGCATAATAGGAAGCGGGCAAGTAGGATCGACCTGCGCGAATTTGCTGGCACAAAAGGAGCTTGCGGATGTGCTTATAGTTGATATTGTGGAGGGACTTCCCCAAGGCAAAGCACTTGACATCTCTCAGTCGGCTCCAATAGTCGGATTTTCACCCCGGATCACCGGGACTAATGATTTATCCGATATGGTTGGCTCGGATATTATAGTTATAACAGCCGGTTTGGCAAGAAAACCCGGAATGAGTAGGTCTGATTTGTTAAAAAGTAACGCAGGGGTGGTAAAATCGGTTGTTGATAATATCATTGTGCACGCGCCTTCTGCGATAATTCTGGTGGTTACCAACCCGGTTGATATAATGGCTTATTTTGCCTATAGGAACAGCGGATTCGACCCATCAAGAGTAATTGGAGTTTCCGGCGTTTTGGACAGCGCAAGGTTCAACTTTTTTCTCTCGGAGGAGCTTAATGTTTCGCCCGCAGATATTCAATGTATGGTAATCGGGGCGCACGATGACACAATGGTTCCTTTAGTGGGCTACTCGAAAGCTAAAGGAAAATCAATCTCTCATCTTATAGCTACCGATGTTTTGGATAAGATCGTTGAGCACACTAAAAAGGGAGGAGCGGAAATCGTCTCCTATTTGAAGACCGGGAGCGCTTTCTATGCGCCGGGTGCGGCAACCGCGTATATGGTTGAATCGATCTTGGTAGATAAAAAAGAGATACTTCCGGCCTGTGCCTATCTAAGCGGCCAATATGGCTTAGACGGATTTTATATAGGAATTCCCTGCAGGATCGGCAGGGAGGGAATTTTAGATATTGTGGAAATTGAGCTGACCGAGCAAGAAAAAGAGGAATTAAACAAATCAGCAGAAGCAGTTAAGGATAACCTGGCACTTCTTGGAGGTCTATTTTGAGAAAAATAGAGACGGCTTTGATCCAGAGTACGGTCAAAGAGCTTTGTCTTGAAGCTAATTATTGCTTGAGAGAGGATGTGTATGAAGGTCTTAAGAAGTCTCTTAAGATCGAGAAATCGGAATGCGGCAGAGAAATTCTAAAGCAACTCATTGAAAATGCCCGAATTGCCAGAGAGCAGTCTATTCCTATTTGCCAGGATACCGGTTTTGTAACCGTTTTTGTCCAAATCGGCCAGGAAATAGCGATTACCGACGGCAATCTTAATAGAGCTATTGAGAGTGGCGTTAGAGAGGCTTATAAGAAAGGATACTTAAGGCCTTCGGTTGTTGCTCAGCCTTGTTTTTCCCGGGAGAATACCCAGGATAACACTCCTCCTTTAGTCTATGCTTCAATAATTCCTGGAGATGAGTTGAAAATCATAGTTATGCCCAAAGGGGGAGGAAGTGAGAACGCGAGCCGATTGAAAATGATGGGGCTTTCTGAAGGATTAGAGGGCGTGAAGGACTTTGTTCTGGAAGTGATAGGTGAAACCGGTGCAAATTCGTGCCCGCCGGTTGTTGTTGGCTTGGGTATTGGAGGGACTTTTGACAGCGTCGGTTTTCTGGCAAAGAAAGCCTTGTTGAGAGAAATAGATAAGAAAAATCCGGATGCGCAATTGGCTTTGTTGGAGGAAGAATTACTACAAAAAATCAATGATTTAGGTATTGGGCCTGCTGGTCTTGGAGGAAGAGTAACAGCTATGTCGGTTAATATTGAATCCTTTCCGTCCCATATGGCGTGTTTGCCGGTTGCCGTAAATATTAGCTGCCATGCTTTGCGCTCGGCCGAAAGAGTTTTATAGCTATTTTTGAGCAGCATGGGCTTGAGTTTGTATTTGGAATTGTAGACTTATGATTCTGGGGCTGATATGAGGGATACGGATGCGGGTGGTCAAAGAAAGCATTTAATAGAAGATATTATTGAAATTTTTGTACCAGGGTAAGTTGATTTTATAAAGGTTGTGGGAATATCGACGGAATAGAAGAAAAAGGCTCTTATCTTCAACTCTTCAAGAATAGAAACTTTCTTGCCTTATGGATAGGACAGGCTGTCTCCAATCTGGGTGACTGGATTATTGTTGTTGCTCTTATCGAGCTTACGATTAGACTTTCAGGATCCGCCCTTGCCGTTAGTACTTTAATGATGTTTAAAATACTACCCGCGCTTCTTTTTGGATCTGTGATCGGCGTTCTAATCGATCGTCTGAATCGTAAGAGAACAATGATAATATGTGATGCGATTCGGGGAGGATTGATTCTTCTACTTCCTTTTGTTACAAATGTCTTCCAGGTTTACCTCATCACTTTTCTCTTAGAAACATTTTCTCTAATCTTTATGCCTGCTAAGGATGCAAGTATTCCTAATATAGTAAGGCGGAAAGAAATATTGACTGCCAATTCGATCTCGTACACTACCAATAATCTGACTATGGTGCTGGGAGTAACATTTGGTTCAACCATAATTCTTTTGGTAGAACAAGTATGGAAGAGGCTTCCCTTTTTCCAGGAGCTTACCGGAGCAAACGCTGCTTTCTATGTTGATTCCATTACCTATTTTGTATCCGCTTTGGCAATTGCCACTATTTATCTACCGGCCTCCAAGCGGGGTGAAGGAAAGATACATTACACCCAGGTAAAGGATGACGTAGTTGAAGGACTTAGATTTATCAAAGCTAATCCGCAGGTTAGAGTAATGTTATCGAGCATCGGCGTAGCCATATTGGGGGCGGGAAGTGTCTATTCGCTGGGTGCTATTTTTAGTTATCAGGTTTTAAAGCTAGCAAGCGGCGGATTCGGTTATCTGCTTTCCGCTTTGGGTCTCGGTCTTACTTTGGGCTCCATTTTCTCCGGATTTCTGGGAAGACACTTTCCCAAAGAAAAACTTTTCAATTGCTCGATTTTAATATTTGGGGTAGCACTTGTTCTGTTTGCATCCATTACCAGATTCGAGCCTGCGATGATATTTAGTTTCATCGGCGGTGTGGCGCTGGCTTCACTGACTGTGGCTACATATACTATTTTACAGGAGACATTAGCGGATGAGATGAGGGGAAGAATTTTTACCGCGCTGGAGTCTCTTTTGAGAATATCCCTTTTTGTCTCACTTGGTTTTACCGGAGCGTTAGCCGATATCATCGGGCGCCAGGGATCGATCTCAATAGGGGAATTAAGCTTGCGTTTCAACGGTGCGCAAACTACCCTGTTCTTAGGCGGAGTGATTGTGATTTTTGCCAGTTTCTACGCTTTTAAACATATAAAAGAAGGTCTGCTAACAAGCGTTAAGGAGGTCTAACAGTGATTCTAAACACACCTCTGGATGAAGAAAAGGCTAGACAGTTAAAGGTTGGCGATAAAATAGGCATAAGCGGATTAATATACACGGCAAGGGATAAAGCTCATCAGAGGTTAGCCGGTCTGATGCAAGATGGCAAGCCGCTTCCCTTTGATCCTCAAGATCAGATTATTTTTTATGCCGGTCCGGCTCCGTCCAGGCCCGGGAAGGTAATCGGATCGATAGGTCCGACTACAAGTAAACGCATGGATGCTTATACATTGCTTCTTCTTGAGCGGGGCTTAAAAGGGATGATCGGAAAAGGAAAACGCTCACAAGAGATAAAGTCAGCAATTAAGGAATATGGCGCGGTTTATTTCGCGGCAACGGGTGGAGCGGCGGCACTGCTTTCACAACATGTTGTCAAGGCGGAAGTTTTTGCGTTCAAGGATTTAGGACCGGAGGCTATTCATAGATTGGAAGTTAAGGATTTCCCGGTTATTGTTGCCATTGATAGTCAAGGGCACGATCTATATCATTCTGCAGCACAACAACACCGGCGCTGTACTTAGAAAAGCCTATATGGGTTAGGTTGAAGAAAGCTCACCTTCAGTGGTCTTGTGATTTATAATCAATGCTCCCAGGATACCTATTAGAAGCAGAAGGGCGATGCCCGATAGAGCTACCAACCACCATTTAATAAGAAGTGATTTTACTCTTATTTTGTATGTTTTTCCCCCTTCAAGTTTCCAAACGGATTTATTTAACGTTACCGGAGTGCCGCTGGTTTCTCGGATTTCTCCGGGCATCTGTATCCAATATTCAATCTTTGGAGTAGCGATAGAAAGGTTGAGTGATTTGGGCATAATATCGTCTATCAGGTCTTTTTTTACATTCAGTTCCTCTTTTAAGTCATAACTTATCGCGAAGATATTATCCTTTTTTGTAAGCGAGATATCGCTATTCTTTTCTTTAAGGACTTTGCGAATGGGATAAGGGACTTCGTTTATATCCTTGAATTTCATGGTTATTGTATAGCTGACCGTACCGTTCTTTTGGGCAGTCTTTATTTTGGTGCCGGAGGGCAACTCTCTCTTGAAATGGTTCTCCAGCTTCTCCCCGCTTTCTCTCTCCGCAAGAGTGACAGCTTTCTTATCCAGGGAAAAACTGATAATTCTTGATCCGGAACCGTCCAGTCCGATGTTTGTTCCGACTTCTAAGTCTTTAATCTCCACGCACCCGGAGAAAACGAATAAACATAGAAGCAGGACAATAAGAAGTTTATGTTTTGTTTTCATGCCCATAGGGTTCCTCTTTTGTTATAATTTCATTTGGTCTCAATTAATTCTTTATTCTAAACAAAAGAAGGCTTGAGTGAAACCACTTAAATATAATACTTTTTTCTCAGCAGCGTATGGCTGCGTAAGTACTGCTTATGGGAGGATAATTGAGTAAGAAGAATAGAGGTTTTTTTATTACTTTTGAAGGAATCGAGGGTTCGGGGAAGAGCACCCAAATCGATTTACTTGCGCGGCACTTGCGGGAGAAGGGACACGATGTTGTGGTGACCAGAGATCCCGGTGGCACTGAGCTGGGAGACAACATAAGGGATATTTTATTAGATCCGGAATTTTCTTCCATGGATTCTTATACTGAGCTTTTCTTGTATGCGGCAAGTAGGGCTCAGCTTGTTATAGAGGTAATAGAACCGGCTCTTAAGGCGGGAAAAATAGTCCTGTGCGACCGGTTCACCGACTCAACTATCGCTTACCAGGGATTCGGGCGCGGGCTATCTTTTGACAGAATCGAGACACTTAATCGCTGGGCGGCGAAGGAGATACTGCCCCAGCTGACAATTATTCTTACTATTCCGGCACAGGATGGTTTGGATAGGGCGACCAGGGATTCAATTGACCGAATTGAGGAAGAGTCTATTGATTTTCACCAAAGGGTTGAAAACGGATACAACAAACTTGCCCAAGAACACCCCGGCCGTATTTGTGTCATTGATGCATCGGGTAGCCGCGATGAGATACAGCGGCATATTGTGCGGATTGTTGAAGAATTCTTAGAAAAAGGAAGATAAAATTGGTTTGGGATTCAATTGTCGGGCAAGAAGAAGCTATTTCACAGTTAAGAGAAGCTATTAAAAACAAAGAGCTAAGTCACGCCTACCTTTTTATCGGTCCCAGAGGAACGGGTAAGCAACTGGCGGCAAGAGCTTTTGCCGCTGCGGTCAATTGTTCTGATCGGGGATGCGCTAAGTGTCCGAACTGTCATAAAATATTAAACAGCCTACATCCCGATATTGTTTTTTTTGAGCCGGAAGGTAACTTCTTTACTATAGAACAGGTTCGAGAGCTGCAGCATGAACTTAGTCTCAAGCCGTTTGAGACGCAGACGAAAGTCTATATCCTTGATGAAGTTGATAAAATGACCCGAGAGGCAGCGAATGCGCTTCTTAAGACCCTGGAAGAACCTCCACCTCATATTTTATTCATATTGCTTACTTCTAATCCCGACGGCCTGCTACCTACAGTTATATCCAGATGCCAGGTAGTGCGCTTTAAGCCGATTTCCAGAACAGCTTTAGCCAGTCACCTGGTAGATAGGTATTGCCTGGAGCAAGATGACGCTGAGCTTCATGCCAGGTTGAGCGGAGGGCTCTTATCAAAAGCGATGGAATTTGCTAAATCGGATTTAAAACACGATCGGAGAAAATCAATTTTAACCATAATCGAAGGAATATCACTTTCCGACAGCCTGGATCTCGCTGATGCCGCAGAGGAAATAGTGACAGAAGTTAGAAAATCTCTTGATAAATTAAAGAAGGAACAAAAGAAAGAGATTGAGGAAACACAGGAAATTGCTCTAAATTCGGCTCACGCAAAGAAAATCAAGAATGTATTAACCAAGAAACACAAGCGCAGACTGGGACGGGAGGAACGAAAGGGTTATAATGAAGCACTTTCCATATTTTCTTCCTGGTATCGTGACTTGACCGTATTACGAGAAACAAATAATAGGGAGTTGTTGGTAAATGTTGATTGCCTGGATATACTGGAAAGACAATCTATGCAAATATCATCAGCTAATTGTCAGAAAGCTGTTGCGATAGTTGAGGAAACCAAAAGATGTTTTCGGATGAATGTTAATCCCCAGTTGGCGATGGAAACGATGCTTTTTGAGCTGAAGAATCTTAATCAAACGGTATAGGTCTCGTTTTGATGAAAGCTCGTTATTGGAATATACTTGTATGATGCTATGAAGCTCTTTTTCGTGTTGCTATTCTATAAAGGTTCTCATTTTATTCAGGAGGTAAGTTAATGCCGATTGTTGTTGGTGTGGTATTCAAGGAGGCAGGAAAGGTTTATTATTTTGATCCTGCCGGAATAGATCTGAAAACAGGAGATCATGTAATTGTAAAGACAGCGCGGGGCACCGAATTCGGGGAAGTTGTATCTCCGCCGGAGGATATCCCGGAAGATGAAATAGCCGCGGCTTTGAAGAAAGTTATACGCAGGGCATCCAAAGAGGATGTTAAAAAGAACAATGAAAATACTGCGAAAGAGAAAGAAGCCTTTCAAACGGCTGAAAAGAAAATAGAGAAACATAAGCTGCCCATGAAATTGATTGATGTGGAGTATGTTTTTGACCGCAGTAAAATAATTTTCTATTTTACGGCTGATGGTCGTATCGATTTCCGGGAGCTGGTAAAAGACCTGGCGTCTGTTTTCCGAACCCGTATAGAGCTAAGACAAATAGGCGTGCGTGACGAAGCCAAGCTAATCGGGGGTCTCGGTCCGTGCGGAAGAAAACTTTGCTGCACATTGTTTTTGAGTGATTTTGAACCGGTTTCGATTAGAATGGCTAAAGATCAGGACTTGCCCCTTAATCCTCTCAAGATTTCCGGGATTTGCGGTAGATTAATGTGTTGTCTTAAATATGAACATGAAGTTTATAAGGAGTTTAAGAAAAAAGCGCCTAAAAGGGGCACGTTGGTTGATACGGCTCAAGGAGAGGGAACAGTTGTGGACTACAATGTTCCCAGGTCGAAGGTGCTAGTAGAAATTGGAGAGGGTATTATAACCGAAATTCCTCTTGAAGAACTAAAAGTAATAAAGAAGAGTTCAAAGAATAAGTAATCTCCTGGTTACTCAACATCTGCTATTTAGCCGGATTAGCTCAGTAGGAAGAGCGACGCACTCGTAATGCGTAGGTCAGCGGTTCAAATCCGCTATCCGGCTCCAGATGAAATCAAAAGCCAGAAGCTCTATTAGCAATATAAGTTCTGACAAGAATAGGATGGGTAAAGTGTGTCTAAGGAAAAGGCTTATCACCGTTGGTATTTTGTTCCTGCTTGTGGTGACGGGATGTACTCAATATCATAAATTGCAAAAAGATGTTCAGGTGTATCCTGGAGCGAAACTTCTTAAGGAGTACGAAGACAAGTCCAATAAAGAACGGAAACATGAATTATGGAGCGCGGAGGCGTCAATTGATGATGTTTCAAAATTTTACCAGGACAAACTAGCGGAAAAGAAGTGGAAAAAAGATATGACTCTGCCTACTCCCGATAAAAACGGATATGGCCTTGTATTTAGTAAGGACGATAATATGATAATCATTATGATTTTTCCCCGAAGCAGCAAAAAGAATGACACCCTGATTGATTTTTCAACGACTCCCCGGCCTAAATAGTATCCAAGGAGCTTTTTAAAGCCATATTATGTTGCCTAAAGTGTCAACTTTTAGGGGTCGATATTAATATCGAGGAACCCAATGGGCCAAAAGAACAAATAAAAATGTTCTTAAAGAAGCAAGACAGGTTTGTTGGGTTCCTTTTTTTGTTCTCTTTCCAATATTTCTCACAGTTTATTCTCAGCGTTGTCCATTAAATTAAACATATATATATGAAATGTGAGGTGATAAGCGCTCTTTTTATTGGTTGCTTTTGTGTATGGTATAATTAGAAAACTAGATTTAACTACTATGGTTAGATTCCTATTATGATTCTTCAAGTTTTCCCGGACAAACAAAAAGTTTAAAGCAGTTTTAATAGTTTTCTATTTGACAGCAAGTAAAATTGCTATTTCGCATACCCATAATCTGCAATATTTTGAAGGAGGGATTTAAGTGGAGAGATTATATTCGCCTGATGAGCTGGCTGAAATACTCAATGTTGATCCGTATCTCATTGACGATTATCTTCGAAGAAGTGCATCTCCCATTAAAAAAGATATCAGTTATTGCAGGTATGATCGAGAATACTTCGAAAAAGCCATTACGGAATTGCGCAAGTCAACGAAGGCACCCGGAAAAAGGGAATTGAACTAGGAAAAGAAATCTTTCATTTGAAGTAAATACGTAATTGACGGATGCTATTTTTACTCTTTCTTTTAATGCAAGATTATAAAGGAACGAGATGCAGTAACTGTGGTAGAATCATACGTGGTTTAAGAAAGAATATTTGTGGGAATATTTTTATTTATAGGTATTTGCTGCCTAATTAATGGTAATCGAGGAGATGTTAAGAATGGAAGAAAACGAAGATAAAACTCCTATGGAAGACAACAAGGACGAAACTCCTAAAAAGGATGAACCTACCTGGCAAGATGAACAAGTGGAAGTTACAACCGAAATAGTGAAAGAGGAAATTCTTCCTGGTCCGGAAGAAAAGCCTGTTGATGTTAAGGTTAAAAAAGAACGGAAGGGTTTTTCTACTTTATCGGTGGCTTTCTTGCTGCTCTTAGTCGCCTTTATTAGTTCTTTGATAGGCGGAGTGATCGGGACTTTTCTAGTACCGGCTATGCTTGGGGTAAACCCGATTGACTATTTAAAGGGAAATGCCGGTTCGGACAGTGGCGGCCGTGTGATTTATAGGGGAAAAGGTACTTATTCAGGATTATCAACCGATCCTGTTATTTCGGTGGCTGATAAAGTCCAGCCTTCGGTGGTAAATATTAGGACCAAAAGCGTGATGTCCGACCAGTATCACGAAGATGTGAAAGTAAGCGGCCAGGGTTCCGGCGTCATATTTAGAAAAGACGGATACATTATTACCAATAATCATGTAATCGAGGATGCCAAGGAAATCTGGGTAACAATAGGAACTGATAAAGACGTCCGGGGTGTTGTTGTAGGGACCGACAATGAAACCGATTTGGCGGTAATTAAAGTTGACCGTAAAGATCTACAAGTTGCCGATTGGGGCTCAGTGAAAGATCTTAAGGTTGGTGAATTGGCAATTGCTATCGGAAGTCCCTATGGGTTTGAGCGTACGGTGACGGCCGGTATCATAAGTGCTCTTAATAGGACTGTTACATTTCCGGGAGATAACGGAAGCAGCGCGAAAACCTATACCAACCTGATACAAACAGACGCAGCAATCAATCCGGGTAATAGCGGCGGCGCGTTATGTGACAATGACGGAAGGATTATCGGGATCAATACATTGATCTATTCACAGACTGGCGGTTACGATGGTATCGGATTTGCAATTCCCATAGACACTGCCCGTAATGTCGCCGATCAGCTTATCAAGACAGGCAAAGCTACCCATCCTTATATAGGGATTCTAGGCACTACGGTTGATAAAGACTATGCGGAGACTCATAGTCTCAAAATTGAAGAAGGTGCAATAATAGCGGAAGTGCTAAAAGGAAGCCCATCCGATAAAGCCGGTTTGAAAAAAGGAGATATTATTACCAAGCTGGATGATGAAGAAATTAACGATATGGAATCTTTGATTGTCTCGGTGAGAAACCGGAAGGTTGGAGATAAGGTTAAAGTTACCTATTATAGAGATAACAAAAGCCAAACGGCAGAATTGGAATTAGCCGAGAAACCAAAAACCCAGCAATGACAATTTAATTGTTTTACTTGATTGCTTGTTCGGAGCTGTAGAATATGGCTGGAAATACATCTTTGTTATAAAATCCTGGTAGTTCTGGATGTAAGTATATTTTTTGTTCAATTATTGGGAGATTTCCCCATCAGGTGCTTTTATAGGGAGATTGATGGCAAAAGATATTTTGATAAAACTTATCCAAAACGCTTTGTCCAGGGCTCAGAAAGAATCCGGGCTTCCTTTGAAAGAAATACCTGAGCCGGAATTAGAGCGTCCTCGAGAAAAAAACCATGGTGATTGGTCTACGAATGTTGCCATGGTTTTGGCACGTACCTGCAAGATGCCTCCCATGGAAATTGCGCATATTGTCACTGCCGCGCTGGATAACAAAGAACATTTCATTGAAAAAGTGGAAGTTGTTAAACCCGGCTTTATCAACTTCTTTTTAGCTAATAATTGGTTGTATCAGGTATTAAGAGATATCGAGACCGAGGGGGATAAATTCGGCCGCGTCTCCATCGGCAATGGTGAGAAAGTGCAGATTGAGTTTGTAAGCGCCAATCCGGTGGGACCAATGCATATCGGCCATGGTAGATGGGCGGCAGTCGGAGATGTTTTGGCCAATCTTTTTGAAGCTTCGGATTATATGGTGACACGGGAGTTTTATATTAATGATTACGGTTCCCAAATGAGTATGTTCGGACAATCGGTAGCGGCAAGATACCGGCAAAAACTGGGAGAGGATGCTCCATTTCCTGAAAATGGCTATCAAGGGGATTATATAAAAGAGATTGCCGGAGAGATAATTGAAAATGAAGGTGACAAATATCTAAACCTGCCGTCCAAAAAACAAGAAGAAGTATTCAAGCAAATCGCATACAAACAGGTACTTGAGCATATTGACAATGTTTTATTGAAGATGGGAGTAAAGTTTGATGAGTGGTTTTCAGAAAGCGAATTGCATCAGTCGGGAGCGATCCGTCAAGTAATCGGAAAGCTTGAGAAGAAGGGTTTTGTATATAAAAAGGACGGAGCTACTTGGCTTAAAACTACTGCTTTTGGCGATGATAAGGATCGGGTTCTGATACGGGAAGGCGGAGAGCCGACCTACTTTGCCGCCGATATTGCCTATCATGAAAACAAATACCAGCGTGGTTTCGGGAAGATAATAAATATTTGGGGAGCGGATCATCATGGATATATTAAAAGAATGCAAGCCGCAGTGGAAGCTTTGGGATATGATCCCGATTCACTGGAAATAATAATCGGACAATTAGTGAATCTCTTAAGGGGAGGAGAGCCGGTGAGGATGTCCAAACGTACCGGCGAGATGGTAACCCTGGAGGAATTGATTGATGAAGTCGGAAAAGACGCAACCAGGTATCTGTTTCTTACTCGAAGCACCGATAGCTCCGTGGATTTTGATATTGAAATCGCTAAGACCCAGTCAAATGAGAATCCGGTTTATTATGTTCAGTACGCGCACGCCCGGATTTGCAGCATCCTAAGGTTTGTGCAGGAGAAAGAAATAGGTAAGATTTCTGCCGGCAAGGCTGATCTGAATTTACTGGATAGTGAATGGGAACTGGATTTAATTCGCAAATTGGATCAATTCAGTGAAATTGTCGAAAGAGCGGTAACGCAGCGCGCGCCTTATTTATTGACAAAATATGCCGAGAGCTTGGCTTCGGTTTTTCATGTATTCTACACCCAGTGCCGGGTTATCAGTGACGATAATCAGATGACCGAGGCAAGGTTGGTACTTTGTAAGAGCACCCGGCAAATTTTGAAGAATGTATTGGGATTGCTGGGAGTTGAAGCACCGGAAAGCATGTAGGTTGCGGGACGATAATTTAAAATATATTAAAGTGTCTCTCCACGTAAAACAATCTGATGGTCAACAATCTGGGTTAACTGTTACTCATATTTCCTTGAAGCACCACATGAATCTATATGAAGTCATCCTCGGGACGCAATATGGCTTTGAGGACCGGCTTGGTTTATAAGTTGAACTGATAATTAGTAAAAGGTAAACTGTTCAAAGATATCGAATTAAGCAGAATCCAAAATTGTCAGCAAGGAGTGTTTATCTTTGGTTCTTCCGGAAACAGCAAAGATTAATGAAAATAATCATCTTGAAATCGGCGGTTGTGACACCGTCGAACTTGCGCGGGAATTCGGCACACCCCTTTTCGTGCTGGACGAACAGACAATCCGTAACACTTGCCGGAAATACTTAACGGCGTTTCAGAAAAGCAGTAAGAATACAGAAGTTATCTATGCCGGCAAGGCATTTATTTCTCTCGCTATGTGCCAGTTAGTTATGGAGGAAGGATTATCAATAGATGTTTCTTCAGGCGGGGAGCTTTATATTGCCATGAAAGCCGGTTTTCCGCCGGAGAAAATTTACCTTCACGGCAATAATAAAAGTAGAGCCGAGTTGGAACTGGCTCTGGATTCAAGGGTTGGCAGGATAGTCGCTGACAGTTTCAATGAATTGGACTTACTTCAGGAAATAGCCCGTGCAAAGAAGGCAAAGCCACAAGTATTGCTACGCATTACGCCCGGGATAGAAGCTCATACTCACGAATATATCCGGACCGGCGGGGCCGATTCAAAATTTGGATTTGGATTAAGTGGCGGGGCGGCCATGGAAGCGGTAAAAAAGGCTATCGATATGCCCGAGATCGAGCTAATGGGAATTCACGCCCATATAGGGTCGCAGATATTTGCCTTGCATTCATACGCGAAGGCAATCGAGATAATTATGGAATTCATAAAAGAAGTAAAGGATGAGACCGGTGTTGCGCTATTGGAATTTAATACTGGCGGAGGTTTGGGTATTAAGTACAAAGCGGAAGACGAACCTTCTACGATCGAAGAATATGCTGAGGTTATTGTTGGAGGAGTGGAAAAAGAGGCACACAGGCTAAAGGTCCGGACTCCCAAGATTATGATTGAACCCGGGAGATCCATAGTCGGCAATGCCGGAGTTACTTTATATACTATTGGAACGATTAAGAGGATACATGGGATCAGAACATACATATCGGTGGATGGCGGTATGTCGGATAACTTAAGACCGATGCTATACAAAGCAGTATACGAAGTAATGCTGGCAAACAAAGCCGGCAGCAAGAAGACTGAGAAAGTCACCATAGCCGGCAAACATTGCGAATCCGGGGATATACTGGTTAAGAATGCCCAGATTCCTTTGCCTGAAGTGGGTGATATTGTTTGCACGCCGGCAACCGGTGCTTATGGCTACGTAATGGCCAACAACTATAACAAAGCAACCAAGCCAGCTGTTCTTATGGTAAAGGATGGCCAGGCAAAAATGATTATCAGACGGGAAACCTGTGAGGATCTTTTAACACTGGAATTTCCCTTATAAAGATGAACATAAAGATTTGAAGGGTGGTAAGCATGAAGAATGAGATTGATGTTGCTCTGCTGGGATTGGGAACAGTTGGCTCGGGAGTCCATAAGATACTGACCCGCCATAAAGAAAATTTTCGTAAGAAAATCGGAGCTACCCTTAACCTGACAAAAATACTGGAAAAAAATCTTGATAGGGTGGATGAACTGGGGATAGACAGAAGCTGTATTGTTAGTGATTTTTCTGAAATACTTGATGATCCCGAAATCAAGATAGTTGTTGAGGTTTTCGGCGGTCTTGAGCCGGCAAGAACTTTTATCCTGCAGGCTCTGGACAAAGGGAAACACGTAGTTACCGCCAACAAAGAACTTATGGCCAGTCACGGAGAAGAAATTTTACGCAAGGCCGATGAAAAGAAGCTTGATGTCTTGTTTGAGGCAAGTGTTGGCGGGGGTATTCCTATTGTCCGGCCTCTTAAACAGTGTTTGATGGGGAACAAGATCGAACAAGTTATGGGGATTGTAAACGGAACCACCAATTTTGTCTTAACCGAGATGAGCAAGGAAGGTTGCTCATTCAATGAAGCGCTGAAGGAAGCTCAAAGGCGAGGTTATGCCGAACGCGATCCCAGTGCTGATATTGAAGGAAAGGATGCCGCCTCAAAAATCGCCATTCTGGCATCAATTGCTTTTAATAGCCGGGTTACGGCGTCACAGGTTTATACCGAGGGCATATCCAATATTACGCCGGAAGATATTGCTTATGCCCGTGAGCTTGGTTGCGTAGTGAAACTGATTGCCTTAGCTAAGGAAGAAGACGGTGAGCTGGAAGTCAGGGTTCATCCTACCATGATACCGCGCAGTCATCCGTTGGCTACGGTTGACGGCGTCTATAATGCTATTTTTGTTGTGGGTGACGCGGTTGGAGAGGTGATGTTTTTCGGACAGGGCGCGGGCAGTATGCCGGCGGCAAGTGCGATTGTGGGGGATGTAATCGAGGTTGCTCGTAACACTTTATATGGAAGCTCGGGGAGAATCGGTTGTACCTGTTTTGAAAAGAAGGACGTAAAGCCAATAGATGAAATATACTCATCTTTTTACCTGCTGATGAATGTTTCCGATCAGCCCGGCGTGCTTGCCAGGATAGCCAAGATATTCGGTGATAATGATGTGAGCCTGGCGTCGGTTATTCAGAAAGGTCCACGTGGCAAGAACGCGGAACTAATGTTTATGACTCATCTGGTAAAGGATAAACACCTCCATGCTGCGCTTAAGGATATCAGAAAACTGCCGGTGGTTAACGAAGTATGTAATGTAATCAGGGTTGAAGGAGCGCAAAGTGATTAAGTGGGCTGGTGTGATTGAGGAGTATAAAGAGTTTCTACCTATCTCGGATGCTACACCCGTATGCACTCTCCTTGAGGGAGGCACTCCCCTAATAAAAGCTCATGAGCTGGGTAAAGAGCTTGGACTGGAAATATTCTTGAAGTATGAAGGACTTAATCCTACCGGATCGTTTAAAGACCGGGGGATGACTTTGGCTATCAGTAAGGCTCTGGAGGAAAACACGGCTGCGGTCATGTGCGCTTCAACCGGAAACACTTCCGCGTCGGCAGCGGCTTTTGCGGCCAGGGCTAGGATCAAATGTATAGTAGTCATTCCCGAGGGCAAGATTGCGTTGGGTAAATTAGCGCAAGCTCTTGTTCACGGAGCAACTGTGGTCGCCATTAAGGGCAACTTTGATGTTGCTTTGAATATAGTAAAAGAGGTAACGGCAAAACACCCCATCACTTTGGTAAATTCTCTTAATCCCTATCGTCTTGAAGGGCAAAAAACCGCTGCTTTTGAGATATGCGATGTCCTGGGAAAAGCACCAGATTATTTGGCCATACCGGTTGGCAATGCCGGGAATATAACTGCTTATTGGATGGGGTTTAAGGCTTATTTTGAAGCGGGAAAGACCGATTCTTTACCCAAAATGATCGGGTTTCAAGCTGAAGGAGCTGCGCCTATTGTAAGAGGTTATCCAATTGAGAAACCGGAAACAATTGCCACCGCCATCCGTATTGGAAATCCCGCCCGATGGAAACAAGCGGAGGAAGCGGCATCGACTTCCGGTGGGGAGATTAGCATAGTAACTGATGATGAGATTTTAGCGGCCTATAAATATTTGGCAAGCAGCGAGGGGGTTTTTGTTGAACCGGCCTCCGCGGCTTCGGTAGCAGGTGTTATCAAATCCCGCAATAAGGGTAAAATTAAACCGGGAGAGCAGGTTATGTGTGTTCTAACCGGCCATGGTCTTAAGGATCCGGATATCGCCATCAAAGTTGGCGGGGACATTATCCAGTGTGAAGATACGGTTGAGTCGGTAGAGGAAGTAATTGGAAATATTCTGGATATTAAATAGAAATTGCCTCTAATTCGAGCAGAATCACGAAAAAGGGCAATAAACAGGGGTGCCGGTTGACCAATCCGTTCGATAAACAGGCTGGTAATTACTCACCATAAGATATATATTTTTGATATCAGACGATATTAAAGGCGGTGGCTAAAGATTAAATATGTTGTTTTGGTACCGGATGGTGCAGCTGACTATCCTCTTGACGAACTAGAAGGAAAAACTCCGTTGCAAGCCGCGCATACTCCGCAGATGGATTATTTAGCTGTTCACGGTATTGTGGGAAGGGCGACAACGGTTCCTGTTGGTATGCAACCGGGAAGCGACGTGGCCAATCTGTCTCTTCTGGGATACGATCCTAAAAAATACTATAGCGGCCGGGGTCCGCTGGAAGCTGCAAGCATGGGTATTGAATTGGATGAAGACGATACTGCTTTCCGCTGCAATCTGGTAACAGTGCGGGACGGTATTCTTACCGATTATAGTGCCGGGCATATTTCAACCGGAGAAGCAGCGGTTTTGATCGATATTATTCAAAAAAGCTTCGGCAACAAGAATTATACTTTTTACCCGGGGATAAGCTATCGCCACTTAATGGTAACAAAGGAAGATTTCTCTTCCGCTATTTGTCTTCCTCCCCATAATGTAATCGGTGAGAGGGTTGAAAATATTCTTCCGAGTGGCAGGAATTCCCAGCCGCTTATCCAACTAATGCTGGCTTCAAATAAGGTCCTCGAGATACATAGCATTAACTATGAGCGGAAGGAAGAGAAAAAGAATATAGCTAATATGATTTGGCTTTGGGGACAAGGAAAAGCTCCCTCGATGCCTAATTTTAGGGAGAAATACGGGTGTGGCGGCGCGATCATATCAGCGGTTGATTTGGTCAAGGGGATCGGGCGCTGTGCCGGATTGGAAGCGATAAACGTCCCGGGAGCAACCGGCTATTTTGATACCGACTATTCAGCAAAAGCTCAAGCTGCTCTTGATGTCCTAAAGAGGGAAGATTTTGTCTTCGTTCATGTTGAAGCTCCAGATGAAGCCGGACACGTAGGAAATATAAAGGAAAAGATAAGGGCTATAGAGAATTTTGATGAGAAAATCGTAAAGACAATTTTTAAAGAACTGTCAAAAACGGGGGACTTCAAGATTATGATTGCTCCTGATCATGCAACTCCAATAAAGGTAAAGACCCACACGGCGGAACCCGTTCCTTTTATCATCTATTCTTCCGCGGAGGAAGTTGTAGATGACTTAAAATCATTCAGTGAAGCAAGCGCGAAGAACAGTTCCCTCTTCTTTAAGGAAGGTTTTAAATTAGTCGGTTTCATGATCAATCAAAATTAATTCGGAGGTTTAAGTGAAAATTGCACAGTTAAGCCCGGTATGGGAAAGAGTACCTCCCGTTAAGTATGGGGGAATTGAGCTTGTGGTTTTCTTGTTAACCGAGGAATTGGTGAAGAGAGGACACGAAGTACACTTATTTGCCAGCGGAGACTCGAAAACAAGTGCAGAACTTGAAGCGGCTTACCCGGTTGCTCAGAGACAACTGTTAGGAAATCCCGTACCCGATCTTTTACATGTAACCGAAGCGTTCTTGCGGGCTTCGGAATTCGATGTCATCCATAACCATGCCGGGTACTCAGGCATTGCTTTGGCTAATTTTGTTTCAACACCCGTGTTGACAACTTTGCACGGGATATTTACCGATATCAATAAACCCTTTTTCAGCCGATTTAAAGATTCGGTTTACTACAATTCGATCTCTGATGAGCAAAGAAGGGGTCTGCCTGCGTTAAACTATATCGGGACTATTTATAATGCGATTGACATTTCATCTTATACCTATAGTGATAAAAAGAAAGATTACTACGTTTCTATTGGAAGGGTTTGCTCGCTGAAAGGGACGCATTTGGCAATTGAGGTTGCTAAACGGGCAGGGATCAAACTGGTTATTGCCGGTAAGATAGATCCGGGAAAAGACACCGTCTATTTTAATGAAAGAGTGGAGCCTTATATTGATGGCGAGCAGATTGTTTTTCTGGGAGAGGTTACGGAGAAGCGTAAAAGGGAACTTTTAAAAGATGCCAAAGGTTTTGTCTTTCCGCTTCAATGGTCAGAGCCTTTCGGATTAGTAATGGTTGAGGCAATGGTTTGCGGCACTCCCGTTGTTTCTTTTCCTTATGGGGCGGTACCGGAAGTGATTGAGGACAAGGAAACCGGATACATCGTACATTCCATCGGGGAAATGGTGGAAGCGGTCAAGAAGCTCGATAAAATAGATCCCAAGAAATGCCGGGAACACGTGGAGCGTCGATTTGGAATCGGCCGGATGGTTGACGATTATGAAGCGGCGTATCAGAAGATTATGAAATAGCATAGATTAACTCTTTATCGGGGCAAAGTACTCTGAAAACACGCGGTTGGCCTCATTGTGGTTCAACAAGAACAAATTCCTGGCTGCCGCTCGGGTCTCACCTCACTACAAAGCTTTATATAGATTTAGAGATTTTGGCATGTGAGGCTATGACACGGTTTTCTTCGCACTTACCCCTCATAATGAAAAAGTGTAGACTTAATTAGTAATAATCTAATGAAATAATAAAAAAGCGTGAAGACGTAATTTCAATATCAAGAATCAATATACTCGATGAAATGTGGTGATATCTTATGGATCGTAAGTGGATTATTCTTCTGGTAATTATAATAATTTTCTTTGTTCTAGCTTATGGGGCTTCATTTCTTCTGGTCTTTCTATCCATGGGATCTGATAGTGTTATGCCGGGCAGAGGAGAAATCGCGCTTATTCATATTGAAGGTGTTATCGAAGCTTCAGGTTCGGGTGAAGGAATTCTGTCCGGCGTCGGAACTTCTTCGGAGGACATCGTCAATCAATTGAGGGATGCCGATAAAGATAGCTCGGTAAAAGCTATTCTTCTGCGGGTAAATAGTCCCGGTGGAACTGCGGCGGCATCCGAGGAAATTTTTACTGAAGTCAAGAGGGTAGAAAAACCGGTAGTGGTGTCGATTGCCGATGTAGGTGCTTCCGGTGCTTACTTGATTTCTTGCGGGGCGGATAAAATTATTGCCAATTCATCTTCTTCGGTGGGAAGCATAGGCACAATACTGACCATTCCGAACTACACAGAGTTATATAAAAAGCTGGGAATCGATTATGTTATTATCTCAGAAGGCAAGTACAAAAGCCTAGGACATCCTGCTAGACCGATAACTGAAGAGGAAAAAGAGATACTACAGGAACAGTCAAAGGTAGTGTATGATCAATTCGTCAAAAATGTCTCCGAAAGTCGTGATATACCAAAAGAAGAAGTCGAAGAGTTTGCAAATGGTTTGACTTACCCGGGAGAACAAGCTCTGGAAATGGGGCTGATAGATAAAATCGGCAATTATCAAGATGCTGTTGACCTATGCGCAAAAATGGGTAAAATTAGGGGAGAGCCTATAATAACTGAGTATGGGGTTCAAGGTTTACCTGATTGGTTAAGTCAGCTTTTTCAAGGTAAAGGTGCCTGGATTTATAATATTTTTGCACCCCGATATCTACAATCCTCTCCAGTGACCAATTATTAAGAAGCCTTTGGATATGCGGGAACGAAGGAGACTTAGTGTGGTAGATTGGCTAAGCGGTTCGGAGAGCGGATGAAAACCCGTTGAAATAAACTCATTCAAAATAGATCAAATGTACCTCTTCAATTAATCGGAAATCCAAAGGATACGTTAAATCGTGTGTTACAGGATATTGAATAAGAAGAGCCTTATTGTTTTTGTGGCACGGAGGAGCAATTGAAGGAAAAACTGGCCGCAAAAGACACAACAGTGATTGCCCACATATCCGACTTGCATTTCGGTTCCAATTATTTCATTTCGAATCTGATGAATCAGATCATGGTTGAGATTAATGAATTGAAACCGGATGCTGTCGTTGTTACCGGCGATATAACGGACGAGGGCTTTCGCGGGGAATATAAGACAGCCAAGATATTTTTGGACAATCTGGAGATCGATAACAGACTGTTGATACCGGGAAACCACGATGCGAGAAATGTTGGTTACTTGCACTTTGAAGATTTTTTCGGGAAAAGGGATAGTGTTCTTCAGATAAAAGGTGTAACCATTGTGGGAATTGATTCAAGCGAACCGGATCTTGACTCAGGAAGAGTGGGTCGGGAAAGATATAGATGGATTCAGGATGAAATGGAAAATGGCGATGATTTCAAGATAGTTGCTCTCCATCATCACCTTATTCCAGTCCCGGGCACAGGTCGAGAGAGAAATATTGTATTTGATGCCGGTGATTTATTGGAAGTATTGTTAAAGTGCGGTGTTGATTTAGTACTCTGTGGCCATAAGCATGTCCCGAATGCCTGGCATTTAGAGAATCTGGTGGTTATAAATGCAGGCACGGCGTGTACATTAAGATTAAGGGGACGACATAAACCCAGCTATAACATAATAAAGATAACCGGAGAAAATGTAAGGGTGTTTCGCAAGTATCCATTCGGTAGAGAGCAGTTAGTATGTGATTTTTCACTTGCTCAAAGAAAATATTGCAAATGGGAGCGCAAGGAGAAATGATGCTCGATCCGAATACAAAAGAAGCTCAGCGTGTAATTGTTCTAATAGACGGCGAGCATTACCTTCCGGTTATCGAGGATGCTCTTCAAGTATTACGACAAAACTACAAATACGAAGTTTTAGCCGCTGTTTTTGTCGGAGGAACAGAGAAAATACTTCTTAATAAGAACTTTGATAGTTTGAACCTTCCAGTTATAACCGGAGATAACCCTGCGGCGGCAATCAAGAAAGCACTGGAGCAGTATCAACCGGAATGGGTTATTGATATAAGCGATGAACCGGTTATTGGTTACAGGGAACGTTTTCAATTTGCCAGTCTGGCATCAAGCCATGGGGTTTCGTATGCCGGTGCTGATTTTGAGTTCAGGGCGCCCGAGTTTCACGATATAGTTCAAAAACCCTCGGTCTCCATTATAGGAACAGGCAAGAGGGTAGGAAAGACAGCGGTGTCCGCTTACTTTGCGAGAATGTTGAAAGAAAAAGGATTTCGTCCGCTAACGGTGGCAATGGGAAGAGGTGGACCGGAAAAACCTGAGATCATTGATGGAGAAAAAGCGCTTACAGCCGAGTTCTTACTGGGTATAAGCGAGAGCGGAATGCATGCTGCCTCCGATGCTTATGAAGATGCCCTGATGAGCCGGATTCCGACTATTGCATGTAGAAGATGTGGAGGAGGAATGGCGGGAGCGCCCTTTGTATCAAATGTACTTGACGGCGCCAGAGTCGCTAACGGACTCGATGAAGATCTGATTATTTTTGAAGGAAGCGGAGCAGCACTTCCACCGGTCAAAACCAATGCCTGTCTGCTTACAGTAGGAGCTCACCAGCCACTGGATTATATTGACGGCTATTTCGGAACGTATAGGATTATGCTCTCGGATTTGGTTGTGATGACGATGTGCGAACAGCCACTGGCAAACCGGCAGCAAATAAACACGATATGCGAAGCGATAAATAGAATAAATCCGGTAGCAAAGACAATCCAAACAGTCTTTCGGCCACAGCCGCTGGAGCCAATTATGAACAAAAAAGTGTTCTTTGCCACAACCGGACCGGGCGTGATTAACACTACAATTAAAAAATATTTGGAGGAAGATTTTGATTGTGAGGTGGTAAAGATCAGTAACTACCTGGCTAACCGGAAGCGTTTATTAGAGGATCTGGATTCGGCCAAAGGAACTTTCGATCTTCTGCTGACCGAGCTAAAAGCAGCTTCAGTTGATGTGGTGACAAAAGTGGGACTGGGCTCGGGGATGGACGTTGTCTACTGTGACAATGTGCCAATAGTAGTGAACGGTGAAGACAATTTGACCGAGGCTATGCTCGGCTTAGCCGAGAAAGCTAAGAAGAATTATAAGGGTGATTAGGGGATGAAAAATAATAATAAAGAATCAAAACAAAACAGAATAATTATTACTGATGGCAAGAACGGGCTTCCTTATTCTAAGGGTCTAATGGCTTCTTCTATTATGGCAACCGGAATAGTCCCGTCGAAAAGCTATAAAGTCGCCCAGATGATCCAGGACAGATTAAGAGCAGAGCGGACATTCTCGGTTACTACAAAGGAGTTAAGGGATATAACAGCGGAAGCATTAAAAAAAGAAATAGGGGAGGAATACGCGGGTAAGTATTTAAAATGGCAGGCACTCTCTCAGATTGATAAACCCCTTATTTTATTGGTTGGAGGAGGAACCGGAGTAGGAAAATCTACCATTGCTACCGAAATCGCTCACCGTCTTGGTGTGACCAGAATCGTACAGACTGACGCTCTTCGAGAAGTAATGCGTGCTGTTTTTTCCTATGAGCTTATGCCCACTCTTTATTATTCATCATTTGAGGCCTGGAAAGGACTACGCACGCCTATTGCCGGAGACGATCCGGTTATAACCGGATTCAAGGAACAGGTATCCACAATAGCCGTTGGGGTACGCGCGGTAATAGAAAGGGCAATAAGAGAGAGTCTGGATATAGTTGTGGAAGGAGTTCATCTGGTCCCCGGTTTCATCGAGCCCTTTGAATTCAAAGATGCCTTTGTATTGCAGATAATAATCAAGGTTGACGATGCGCAGCAACATAAGAACCATTTCTATGTAAGAGATCCAGGTTTTGCCAGCCACCGTCCCTTTAAAAGATATCTGGAGAATTTTGACAATATAAGGAAAATCGGTGCCTATATCGAGAGCCTGGCTATTAAGAAAGATAATCCTGCCATCAATTCTTATAGTCTGGACGCCACCTATTCTTCTATTTTGGAAATTATTTATAACACCGTTTTTAATAAGGAAAAGACTCTGACTGGCTTGGATAGTTAAGGAGGAAATTTATGAGATTTTTCATTGATACCGCGAATATTGAGGAGATACGAGAGGCGGCTTCCTGGGGTATCCTGGATGGCGTAACCACTAATCCGACGTTGTGCGCGAAAGAAGGATGTGAATTTCGTTCGAGCATTAAAGAAATTGCCGATATTGTCGATGGTCCAATTAGTGCCGAAGCTATTTCGATGGAAAGAGACGGTATTGTTGAAGAAGCAAGAGAGATTGCTTCCATCGCTCCCAATGTAGTAGTGAAAATCCCGATTACCGAAGAAGGTCTTGCGGCAACAAAAAAATTATCCTCAGAAGGAATCAAAGTAAACATGACTCTGGTATTTTCTGTCAATCAAGCGATATTAGCGGCCAAGGTGGGAGCTGCTTTTGTGAGTCCTTTTCTAGGTCGTTTGGATGACATCGGCCATGATTCTATGGCGATTTTATATGATATGGTGGTTGTTTATCAGAACTACGGTTTTGATACCAAAATTATTGCTGCCAGCATTAGGCATCCGTTGCATGTTACCAAAGCGGCGGAAGCTGGTGCTGATATTGCCACTGTGCCCTTTAAGATTCTAAAGCAAATGGTGGCCCACCCTTTGACTGATAAGGGCATAGATAGATTCTTGCAGGATTGGGATAAGATTAAGAACTTATGATTTATTAAGGAAGGTGTGTAAATGGATCGAGCAGAACTGGAAGACAAAAAATTAGCGGAGCTTCAACCCATTGCCAATGATTTGGGAATATCCGGCGCGTCAAAAATGAAAAAGCAAGATCTCATTATGGCCATACTTAAGGGTAAGACCGAAGGCGAAGGTTTTCTTTTCCGAAAGGGTATCCTGGATATTCTAGGTGAAGGTTACGGATTCTTGAGGACAAAAGGCTATTTGCCGAGCGATAGCGACATCTACGTTTCGCTTTCGCAGATCAGGCGCTTCAATCTAAGGAAAGGAGATGAGGTAGCCGGGCAAGTGAGACCGCCTAAAGATAATGAGAAATATTATGCGTTGTTAAAAATCGAGGCGGTTAATGGGCAAGATCCCGAGTTGGCAAGGAGCCGGAAGCATTTTGAGACACTAACTCCGATCTTTCCGACCGAACAATTGAGAATGGAGACACGGCCAAATGAACTATCTCAGAGAATAATTGATATTGCCGCCCCTATCGGTAAAGGACAGCGTGGTCTCATTGTCTCTCCGCCAAAAGCGGGTAAAACCACAATTCTAAAGCAAATTGCTAATAGTATTACCACCAACAATCCCGAAGTTCATCTTATAGTGCTGTTAGTTGATGAGCGGCCGGAAGAGGTAACCGATATGGAGCGATCGGTTGACGGCGAAGTTGTCAGCTCGACTTTTGATCAGCCGTCGGAAAACCACCTACAGGTTACCGAATTGGTGCTGGAGCGAGCTAAAAGACTGGTTGAGTACAAGCGGGATGTAGTCATACTATTGGATAGTATTACCAGGATGGCCCGTGCCTACAATCTCACGGTTCCACCCAGTGGTCGAATTCTCTCCGGTGGTGTTGATTCAACCGCACTTTATCCTCCTAAGAGATTTTTCGGTGCTGCCAGGAATATTGAAGAGGGAGGAAGCTTTACTATTCTGGCTACCGCTCTGGTTGAAACGGGAAGCCGTATGGACGAAGTTATTTTTGAGGAGTTCAAAGGAACAGGTAATTTGGAGATACACTTAGACCGAAAGCTGGCTGACAAGCGTATATTCCCTGCTATTGATATCGATAGATCGGGAACCAGAAAAGAGGAATTGCTGCTTGATCCAGCAGAAGCTCAATTGATTTGGAGATTGAGAAGGGTCCTCCACGCTCTGGATTCTGCTGCTGCGATTGAGTTATTGATCGATAAAATTAAAGAGACCAGAACGAACAAGGATTTTCTGATGCAAATCGCTAAGTCTCCGGTGCAAGCTGAAAGGTAGCGTGTAAGATATTTAGAGTACTTCTTCTATACCAACCTATTTATTGACCTGGTTGTAAAGAATATTCTCCTATGCTACGATTAACAAT